>Ga0070665_100000071_pt1 | contig 200675 bp, 183 predicted proteins | sample KBSS13metaG_FD_65862 | JGI IMG/M metagenome (GOLD analysis project Ga0070665, IMG submission 65862) | Switchgrass rhizosphere microbial communities from Kellogg Biological Station, Michigan, USA - KBS S1-3 metaG | ecosystem: Host-associated > Plants > Roots > Rhizosphere > Soil ...
GTCGACACCGTATGGATGCACATCGGCCAACTGCTCGATCGCTTCCCACCCCACGAATGTGCCAATTATCTCCGGAACTCAGGATACGCCGCTACCTAAGCTGAAAACGCTCTAGACGATGAAAACCTTACGCCCGAATTCATCCGTGCCTTGTGCATGAGAAATCATGCTTCGCGATAGCAAACCCAGCCATGCTAACTTTGTTCATGGACGCCTCCCTCAGGTGTTCTCCAACTCACCTTGGCATGTCGCTGTCGCCGGGGAAGGGAGCGTTTATCCCATCGCGACAAAACCCCGCAACAATAGCTGCTTCTTCAACAACCTGCTTAATCCGCAGCCACGACATGGTCGCTCGGGGGGTTTTCGCGTCATCCAGACGATGGCGATTACTAGAAGCGACATCCAGCCGCAGATCCAGAAAAGCTCGATGGAGGAGAGCAGATAATGCCTGACCCATCATCTGGTGCATGATGAAGCCTGCTGCCTGCGTCGGGCTGAATCCCTGCGATTGAAGCGCAGCGGTTGCCTGCTGATAGCTTTGCGAAAACGGCGTCGCCGCTTCCACCAGCCGCGCCTGATGCAGCGTCTCGCGCCGATCCCAATAGGTAGTGATCGCAGAAGCAGCAAAACTGCCGGCCGTGATCCGGGCAAAATTCGAAATGCCGCTCGCGGAGGGCACGCGGGACGCGGGAAGCCCGTCCAGCAGGATCGTGTTGAGTGGAACGAAAAAGGCGCTCATCGCCGCACCCTGCAAAAGGAGGGGGAGGGTCAACGCCCAATAGCTCGCGTCGGCTGTATAATGTGATCTCATGAAATATGAGGCGCCAAAGGCAAGGAAAGCGCCGGTGGCAAGCCAGCGCATATCGACGCCGCGAAGCCTGCCGAGGAAAGGCGTCAGAAGTACCGCGACAATCCCGCTCGGCGCGGCAACGAGGCCGGCCCAGGTGGCGGTATAGCCCATCTGCTCCTGCAACCAGAGCGGCAGCAGCAGGTTATTGGCGAATAGAAGCGCATAGCCAAAGCACAACGCCGAGAGCGAAATTGCGCCGGGCAAAGAGAGCAAGATCGACGGCAGGTTGGCGATCGGTGAGCTCCCAGATCAGCCACGCGACGAAGCCGATCGCTGCGACAATGGCGAGGGCCGTGATCATTGCATCGCTGAACCAGTCCCGATTTTTGCCCAGGTCCAAGACGGTTTGTAGGCTGAACACCCATATCGTGAGAAGCAGAAGGCCGACGCGGTCCATCGGTACCTTGTGCGTTGGCGTGTCGCGCGTGCGCAGCGAGCGCCACGTTACAAACCCTGCCACCAGCCCAATTGGTAAATTGATCAGGAAGATCCAGCCCCAATGAAAATTGTCCGAAATATAGCCGCCCAGCACCGGCCCAAGCACCGGGGCCGTCAGCGTGGTCACTGACCAGATACTGAGTGCGACGCCACGTTTATGGGCAGGAAAGATCGAAAGCAGAAGAGCCTGACTGCCAGGAATCATGGGGCCCGACACCGCACCTTGCAGCAGCCGGAAGATCACGAGCGAGGGCAGGCCCCAGGCGATGCCGCACAAGAAGGAGGTGAAGGTGAATGCAAGGACCGACGCCGTGAACGTCCTCACCACGCCAAAGCGGCCCATCAGCCAGCCGGTCAGCGGCACGGTCACGCCATTGGCGACCGCGAACGAGGTGATGATCCAGGTGCCGCTATCTGTACTGACGCCCAAATTTCCAGCGATCGTGGGCAGCGAAACGTTGGCGATGGCGCCGTCCAGCACCTGCATGAACGTGCCGAGTGCCAGCGCCACAGAGGTTATCGCGAGCGAAACCCCGTTAGCGGCCTGGGGCCGCTTTCCGCGTGGCCATCGGCCATTGTCATGCCGGCCTCCCCAGATTCTCGGCGATGATCTGCTGGATCTTCGCATCGATCTTCGGCCCGCCGGTGAGGCTCGCTTCATGACCGCCGGCCGGCGGATTCGCGCCGGCGACAAACGGGGCCGAGCGATCCGAGGTATCGATCGACACCCTGACAGAAAGCCCCACCCTCAATGGGTTACGGTGCAGCCCCTTGGGATCGAGCGCGATGCGGACCGGCACGCGCTGCACGATCTTGATCCAGTTGCCGGTCGCATTCTGCGGCGGCAGCAGGGAAAAAGCATTGCCGCTGCCGGCACCGAGCCCAAGCACGCGTCCATGGTAGGTGACTTTGCCGCCGTAGACGTCGGCGCGAATGGTTGCTGGTTGGCCGACACGCAGATCACGAAGCTGGGTCTCGCGGAAATTGGCGTCGACCCTCAACGTATCGAGGGGAACCACCGCCATGCGCGGAGTTCCCGCCGCCACACGCTGGCCGAGTTGGGCTGTGCGTTGCGTGACGACGCCGCTGACCGGGGCCACGATGTTCATATAGCTGCGGCTGATCGCTGCCCGTCGAACCGCGGCGATCGCTGAAAGCACGGCCGGATTATCGGCAATGCTCGTGCCCGCAACGCTGCTGGCGGCCTGCGCGCGCTTGGCTCGCGCAAGGTTGAGGGCTGCACGCGCCGTAGCAAGCGTGTCGGCAGCATGGCTCAGCTCTTCGCCCGAGACCGCCCCTTCAGCCGCAGCGGCCTTGCGCCTGCGATAATCATCTTCCGCGCGCGAAAGATCCGCTTTGGACTGGGCAATCTCGGCATCGGCTTCGTCGACGGACGAGTTTGCAGCGCGCACGGAACGCGCCGCCCGGCCCAGATCGGCCTCGGCAGATGCCAGCGCGACATCTTCGGTGGCTGGGTCCAAATCGATCAGCGGCTGGCCGCGGCGCACCTGCTGGGTGTTGTCGGCACGAATGGCAAGAATGGTGCCGCCTTGGCGCGAGGTGATCGATACGACGTCGCCGCCGACATAAGCATCATCGGTGACTTGGCCGGGCGCCGACATGAGATGCAGCACACCATAGATGGCTGCGGCGATCAGCACGGCCGCACCCAGCAGGATAAAGCCAAGCCGACGCGCCCGGGGGCTCTCGGCCTCCAGCCGCGGCAGAACCTCGCCCAGCGAAGGCGCGACCATTTCGGTGTCATGCTCGATCATGCTATCGTCACGATCGAACTGATGAGAATAGTCTGTCATGATTTACGATCCGCAACTGAGGTCTGAACAGAAGAAGGGGACGAAGACGGCGGGAACCCGCCCCCGAGCGCAGAGATGAGCTGGATGCGTCGATTCAACGCGTCGGCCTGAAGAGCGACCAGACCCTGCTCTGCCTCCAGGAGACGAAAGCCCGATTCAATCGCGTCGAGCTGTGAAGCCAGCCCGGTCGAAAGGCGTACCTCATCGAGATGAACCGATTGTCGCAAGCCCGCGACGACGCGCAGCTGCTCGGAAAGATCCGCATCGCCCGATCGGACGGCGGTTACTGCATCGGACGCATCACGAATTGCGCGCAGAACCGCGTCATTATTGTCAGCCACCGCCTGATCGAGATCTGCCGTTGCGCCCCGATATTGCGCGCGCAGTTTGCCGCTTTCGAAGATCGGGAGGTGAATGGCCGCGCCGCCGCCGTAAACGCCCGAACTCAACCCGAAGAAATTGCCAAGACCGATCGATGCCAGGCCAGCCAGCGCCTGGAGGTCGATGTTCGGCAGGAAGTCTGCTCGCGCAACCTTTGTTCCGGCCACGGCCGCGTCGATGCGTGCCTGCCCCGCGAGAAGATCAGGCCGCCGTCCCAACAGATCCGCCGGCAATTGTTGAGGAACGGCGATCGCCTGATCGAGCCGAAGGGTGGGCGTCGCAATGCTGGGATAAAAATCCGCTCCGCGGCCGACGAGCGCCGCCAAGGCGTGAACCAGCAGATCGCGCTGCCGTTGTGCGCGGGTCCTCGCCTGCTCGGCCTAGGCAAGCAATGTCTCGGCCTGCCTCAGGTCAAACTCGCTCGCCAGCTTGTTGCGGACGCGCGCTTGGGTATAGGCAAGCGCCCGCTCGCGCGATTTCACGAAGCCATCTGTAACGCCAATCATCCGATCGGCTTGGGCGAGCGAAACATAGGTCTGCGCAATGCTGATCGAGAGTGTCAGACGCGCCGCTTCCGCGTCCAGAGCAGTAGCCGCTGCCGTCGACCGTGCCTGCGAGACGGCTTCCTTCTGCCGCCCGAACAGATCGAGATCCCAGCTCAGGTTCGCCTGCGCGGTCGCGGTCCAACGCGTCGTTCCGGCATAGGGCGGTGGATAGATATAATGGTCGCTGAAGCGTTGATCGAGCGCCTGACCATCCGCCGTGATCTGAGGCCCCTGCGCCGCATGCGCGACGTCTACCGATGCCTGCGCACGGCGCACGCGGGCAAGCGCGGCCGCAAGCGTCGGATTTTCAGCGAGCCCTTGCTTGATCAGCTGGTCGAGCTGAGGATCGCCGAATTCCTTCCACCATTGTGGTGCGATCGGCTGGACGCCAATTGCCAAGCCTAGCGATTGCGGTTGAACCTGTTTCACTTCGGTTTGAACATGCGGGGCTGCCACGTAGCCGCTCAACAAGAGCGCGATCAGCATGATTGTTGCGGCTGAACGCATCGCTACGCCTGCTCACATTCGTCAAACGAGCTTGCTTTCCGCTGTGCGGCGGCCTGCAATTTCCTGAGCGCGCGCATGAAGATTTTGAACTCGATCTCATCGAAATCCGCTAGCGCCTCATTCCAGGTGTCGACCACGATATGAGCCAGCTTGTTGACTTGCGCCCGGCCTTCGGCCGTGATCACCAGATCGATGGCCCTGCGGTCCGCGCCGAGCCGTTCGCGCGTGAGTAGCCCGCGATCTTCCAGCGCATCTATGAGGCGCGTAACCGCCCTGTATTATGGCCAAGCTCGCGCGCGAGTTCGCCAGGCGTAGCGACCACTCCGTCGAACACCAGCTTAAGCGCGATCCATTGCGAGAAACTAATGCCAGACGCTGGAAAGCGCGCTTCGACAACGCCGCGCATCAATCGATCGATGCGACGAATAAGCCGCGCGGGCGCCTGACTCGCTGCGCAATCATTGATTGTGATTCGTGCCATGCCGCCTCTCAATTAGCTGCCTAGGCAGATAATATCGCAGGCAGAGGCTTTCAAAGCAGGAAAATGAATAAATTTCCAGAAGATTGATTTTTACGAGAGGAGTAACTGGCGCAGGAGAAACGTTGGCGCGTTCCTTGGGGCGATCGGACTGTTATAGCCGATCACTGTCGAGCAGATTGACGCCCCGCATCGCGAAGTGTACCGAACTCACACCGCTGCATTAAGCGGCTCAGCATGCTGGCGCCTTCGAGAGGCATATCTCAGCAGATCGAACAGCAGCAACAGCAATGCCAGGACCACCAGCCAGCTCAGCCGCGCCTGATAGCGGTCATGAACCCCCGAGATAGTCGCACACAGAACGGCATTCATGAAGTACGCCAGAAGCGCAAAGCCCAGAAATATACCGGAAACCGAGGTAGATCGCGCGCCTCTCACAAGCATGAAGACGATGCCGGCTATGAGCAAGGCAAGGATGGCGCCGTTCAAGATCCGGACGAGCGGGCGCGGAAACATATTATGTTCCTGCATGCTCGCGTCGAACGATCGAACCGTCTGGCTGCCGTAGATCTTCAGGAGCATGTGCCTCAGAAGTTCGACCGACGCGTCCATTCGTTCGATATCGGCGGCAGGATCCGCGGAAACCAGGGCGCTTGCGCTATTTCCCACGCTCATCTGCAACACCAGGCCCGGATGATCCACTATGGTCGCGGAAACGACCTCGCGCGCTTCTCCAGCCAGGCCCTCGAAACCACCGAGCCTGGTATTGAAGGGGCTATCGGCGTCCCACAGGATATTGTCGGCCGTTGGCCGAAGCCGCGTTCGATAGGTGCATAGTTTCGGCGCAATGTGCGGGCATCGCTCAGCCAATTCCGCCCGCGCGGGCCCATATTCGAGCAGATTCGCCATCAGGAAGGTCGATCCGGTGGGGGACAATGCATAACGATGATGCACCTTGCCGTGATAGACATAGAAGCACAGCGCGACCGTGATGATCGCAGCCAATGACAGCAGGGCGCCCGACAGCTTCGGCTTTGGCCTCTGGAGGAATTGCCACAGCCCGCCGAGGAGCGTGATCGCCAGCGCCAGCACGAGATGAGAGGAGTGCGTCGCAATCGCCAGCACCAGCAGCAAAAACGCAGCCAACCGCAAAATCCGCGACATTCTTCCATCGAGGAAGATGAGCGCGAAGAGCAGCATGAACATCAAGCCCGTGAACAGATCAGGCATGATGAAGCTGGTATAGATGGGCAGGCTCGATCCAGCGGCTAACACCGCTATGGCGATGAGGAAATAGCGCCTGTCCGGAAACCCCATGAGCCTGAGAAAGCACCATATGGCAGCGCTTGCGATCAGCGCTTGCGCGGTCGCCGTGGTCCAGATGCTTGCCTTGAGCCCGGTTAGATGTACGAACAGCTTGTAAAAATAGCTTCTGGGCAGTTCTGGCGCCATCCGCACATAACTGTTCGTATCGTGGAAAATTAAGGGGAAGCCGTTCAAGAAAGCCGGCCACAGCAGGATTACGGCTCCGATCGCGACAAGAGCGAAACCGTAGATCCGGCCTTCCAAGCCGTAGGTGCGGCTGTCATCTCCGCGGATCATGTCTGTGCCCCAATGGAATTCCCGCTTTCGAAGCAAGCGATATATGCGCATATTTGCAACCGCTCGTCTTGTCCTTCGATAAAACGGCACAACCGCTCGAGAGTAAGCTTTTCAGCGCCTTAGCTGATCAACTGTTCGATTGTCTGACAACGACGCAAAAATTCACCATAGATTAGCCTTCGTTATGACAAGGCCGCTCGATAAGATATTCAATGCAGCTGCTGGCGGGCGGGCACATGAACTCCAGAACATTGCCGATCGAAAATGCCGACCTCGTTCAGCCGCCGGCGCGGGCATTGCTGACCGACAGATACCTATGGTGGCTGGCAGCCAATCCGGCGCGGATCTGCGCGATCGGCATCGCCCTCGTCGCGGCACTGCAATTGCTGGCCTATTGGCCGGGCCTGATGCAGGTCGATGCGACGCTGCAATATGATCAGGCGATTTCCGGCCAGTTCGAAGATTGGCATCCTCCGCTCATGGCGTGGCTTTGGCGGCAAATCTTGCCCATCTGGCCTGGTCCCGCGCCGATGCTGCTCCTGCAGGCGGCATTATATTGGGGCGGCTTTGGGATTTTGATCGCGTGGGCACTTCGCCAAAAGCGCGCCGAGCTCGCTTTTGCGATCCTTGCCTGTGCGTTGATGCCGATCTCGGTGGCGAGGCTTGGCTCGATCCTCAAGGATTGCCTGATGGCGGGTGCGTTGCTCATGGCGACCGCCCTCATCGCCTGGACGTGGCGCAGCAAGCATGCCGGATTAAGGCTGCTGGCGGCAATGCTGATCGTCTTCGCCGCCGCCATGCGGGCCAATGCCTTCATGGCTGGTGCGCCCCTATTGGTTATGTTGCTTCCCGAGGCATGCCGGCGAACCCGCGTTAGGCTTGTCGCTGCTGCTGTCGCAACGACGTTGGCGCTGGCATCGGTCATTCCGCTAAGCAATAAGCTGCTCGATGCGCGCAACAGCGATCCATTTCTATCACTCATCATCTTCGACATGGGCGGCATCACCGCCAATAGCGGCGTGAACGTCTTTCCGGCGATGCCCGTAAGAGACCCGGCGGCCGCAAACCGCCAATGCTACACCGCGCGGCAATGGGACGGCTATGGCTGGTGGGGAACTCCACTCTGCCCGATCAATTTCGATCGGGTACGGGCGGCCTTCTCAGCCAGTGGCCAAAGCCCATCGCAAGCGTGGATCGCGGCGATTGCCGCACATCCGATCGCCTATGCGGAACATCGCCTCGCCCATTTCAACCTGAGCGTGCGCTTCCTTTCGCTTTGGCGGATCAAACAGCCCTTGTGGAACAGCTCGCGGACGCATTATCTGGAATATCAGAAGGCGCCCAATCTCTTGCTCTCGGCATTTAATTTTGCAGGCTCCCGCAACGCCGAGTGGCCGTTGGGCTGGCCCATCGTCGCTATGGGCGTTGCGGCAGGCGTCATTCTGCTCGGGCGGCGCCTTCGCTCGCAGATGATCGCCGTTCCGCTGGCATGGTCCTGCCTATTCTACGGCGGAGGCTATCTGCTGGTCGGCGTTGCCGCTGAACTGCGCTATCATATGTGGACGACGATGGCCGGAATGATCGCTGGTGCGATGGTAGTCGCCGACATTGCAACCACGCCCGCGATAACGCGCAAGCAGCTGTTCGGCGCGGCGGCGCCTTTGATCGTCATCCTGGTGCTTGCGATCGGCGCGCGGCTTCTGCTCGTGCCGGGCGGCTTCATCGACATAGTCTAACCCGCAAGCTGCTCCGCAATCCGGTCCGCCGAACGGGTCGCGAACGCCACCATGGTCAGCGTTGGCTGGAGGGGCGTAACGGTGGGGAAAGTGGCGCCGCCGCAAACATAGACCCCGGATGTTTCGTGCAAAGCGCCGAACGAATCCACCACGCTGTCCCGCAGGCTTTCGCCCATGCGACAGGTGCCGAGATGATGATGCGCCGACCAGAATTGCCCGATCGCCCCGCGAGAGATTGAATCTGCGCCAAGCGCCGCCCCAAAGCGATCGACCAATCGCTGGGCGCGCTGATAGGTCGCGCGATCGAAGTCATTGAGCTTGTACGTCACTGCAGCGAACGGATCTCCGAACCGATCCTTCTCGTGACCAAGCGCCACATATTTGTCGTCGGAGGGAATCGTTTCCGCATTCACCGTGAGCGCACGTTTGTAGATGAACGGCCTCAGCGCATCCAGCGAGGCTTTGCCGCTGACATATTGCTTGCGCTCAGCGGAGAGGATGGCCCCCTGCGGAACCCCATCGAACATTTCTACCGTCATGCCGCCGCCACCGCCACCTTTGTCGGGAAGCGTGAATTGATGCGACAGCAGCGTGGGCGGCCCGGCGCGGCCCGGCATCACCGGATCGCGGAAAGCGAGCTCGTTCCACCACACATGATGCATGCCGAAGTTCCGGCCCACCTGCCCCGATGCGTTGCCAAGCCCGTCGCCGTGAATGCCGGAGGCTTTGGAGAGGAGCAGAAGGCGAGCGGTTTCGATCGCGCCGGCCGCCACGATCACGACATCGGCGCGGTGCTCGATCTGCCGAGCGCCATGCTCGGGATGGTAGGCGATGCCTACGCCCTTCCCATTCTCGACGATGATACGCCGCACGAGGCAATTTGCGTGGAGTGCAAATCGCTTCGAACCACGCAACAACTCGAGATGATGGTTGGGGCTGTAGCGCGCGCCCACCGGACATCGTTCGCATTCGCCGAAATTCTGGCAGCCGGGCCGGCCGTCATAATCCTCACGCGCGCGTGCTTGCGGCGTCGTATGGGTGATAATGCCTTGCGCTTTCAGCTTCTCGGCGAAAATTCGATCCTGATAGCTCAGCGCAAAAGCCGGCAGCGGGAAGGGCGATGCGCGGCGCGGCGCGAAGGGGTTATCGCTTTGCCCCGAAACGCCGATATGCGCCTCGGCGCGGCTGTAATAAGGTTCCAGATCCTCATAGCTGATCGGCCAATCTCGGCCATATCCGTAAAGGCTGAACGATCGGAAATGCTCCGGCCTGATTCGCGGGGTTACTGCGAACCAGCGCGTCGCCTGCCCGCCGACGCACATAATGCGCTCCTGCTGCAGGTCGCCCGCATAATCGCCGATCTGACTGATATTCTTGATGTCGGGCGGCAGGGGTGCCGGGAAAGATGGCCTGGGCGGCGCATATTGATTGGCGTACAGCACCTCGGCCTCGAACAGGGGCGCATATGGGTAAGGCACTTCCGGGCCATTTTCGAACATATCGACCTGACAGCCGGCTTTTACGAGATGCCATGCCAGCGTGATTCCGGTGATGCCCGCACCCACGATCGCGACGCGTTTCATGAGCGCGCTGGTTCCGGTAGCGGGCGGGTATAATTCTCCAGTCCGCGCGCCATGCCTGGCCAGTCCGCATAGCCAAGCAGCAGCCACGCGTCCGTCCGCATGAAGACGGCCAGCGTCTCCTGGATGATGGGAACGTCAAATCGCCGGGACACTGATGATCCCCCGATCCGTTCGAGAACGGCCCATCGTTCGGCCATTGTTTTGCGGGCAAAATCTTCGGGCGTACCCGACGCGATCTCAGCAGCGAGCGCCGCGACAAATGCGCGGTAAACCCCGAGATAGCCGGGCCGGTTCTCAGCCTGGTAGGCGTAATAATCGGCGTAATGCCCTTGCAGGACGTCGCGCTCCGTCAGGGTTCTGGCGACGGCCATCAAGACGGCGAGGGTCGCGGCATCCAGCTTTCCAGTGGGGCCGCTGGTCGGCACTTCGCGGGGCGGCGGATGGTGGCGCATCTTCCACCCGCCTGCCGCCAGCGCCGCGAGTCCGGCCGCAATCGCGCCATTCACCATCCGGCGGTTCCACATGCTAATGGCCAAGCTCAATGCTGATTTCGGGCCGGTTGGCCGCCGCTTCGAACAACACGTAGTTTCCGGAGCGATCGGCTTCGGTGACGGCGGCCCTCACAATCGGTGCCTCTGCCGTCACCATTCGGAGCGTTCTTCCCGCTTTTCCGAAACCGACCGTCACCCTCCTGGCATCCGACGCCATGAGCGTCCGGTCTCGACCGTTGAACTGGAAGGCCGGGTACCGCAGGATCAGTTGGTCGACAGGGCCGGACACGTCCGTACGGACGATGACCCTGTCGGGCTTGAGCGTATAATGCTCGGTCAGCTGTTTTATTGCTGCCCCGGTCAGGTCATAGCGCACGGAAAATACCAGTGCGTCGGACGTTTTCCCGTCAAAATTAAGGGTAGCCTTCACCCGATCTGCCGGAAACTGGGCTAATGCCTCAACCCGCTCTCCGACACGCCAGGCAACACCGGTCGCGACCCCGCCATCGCCGATCGTAAGCATGGACGAAAGGTTCGAGGATATGGCCATATCGTCGCGCAGCAGCCCGGTCTGGTTGTGCTCGACATCGGCACCCGTATCGATCTCGATCGCATGGCCATGGAAGTTTGCAAAGATCTTGCGGAAGTCCGGAAGATTGACGAGAAAATCTCCTCGTTCGGCAGGCGCGACCGCTTCTTCGACCCGCTCGTCGCTGAACGCCCAGGCGAGCGCCAGATAGGCGGCGCTCAGTAAATTATATTGGGAGACGAACGAATATTCCTCGTAGCCAAATCGCCGTGCTGGATTAAAAAAATTCTTGGTAACGGTGAGCTCGCCCGAGGGCAGCAGCCATCTACGCGCCGACGAGGCAGCAAGATGGGCAGCGCGCTTGAACGCCACCGCTTCGCTTGGATTCGTCTCTGCCAATCTGCGCGCCCAGATTTCGAACGCGGCGCACTGCATCGCATCGTTCCACACATGACCCGAGCTGCGTCCGCCGACCGGAAAATCACCGTTGGGCGATTGCATCAGCAACGAGGCCCAGGCGCCACGGTGAAGCAGCGTTTCGAGCGCGGCACGATGTGGGCCATCATAGCCTTCCTCAAGCAGCATCAGAAAATTGAAGCGCGCCGCCGCATCATAAACCAGCGGAAAACCGGGGTCGCGATAAAGGCCGGCGGGGGTGAAGCGCAGCATCTGGGCATCCAGATAGCGCGCGACGAAGGCGCCGTCGGCGAAACCGTAGCGAGACCGCAGATATTCGCCGAGGATGGCGTTGCTGTTCCAGTTCATCACGTCGGGCTGGCCGGGGCCGATCCTGTCCGAATAAGCAAGATCCGGATCAATCTTGCGAAGCCCGCGCTCCCAATTCCGCCGTGTCGGGAGATCGACCCGATCGCGCAGCAGCCGGTACGCCGCCATGGTGGGATAGATGAAAAAGTCGCCGATCCGGTCGGGCGCGCTGTGCGTCGCCAGGGCGTTGATGGATCGATCGAGCGCGCGGCTCGCGCTGTTTAACAGCTCTGGCCGCATACCGCTGTGCACCAGCATGGCCGCGGCCAGCGCGTAGGACGGCGTGCTATACTGGATCTCGCGGTGCGCGTAAGGATCGATGATCGCCCCGCTTTGGTCCTGAAAAGGCGCGAAGTGGCGGACGATGCCGTCGACCATCCTCAGATAATCGCTGCGGGTGACACCCGTGGGTGCTTGAGGCGCGCGGACCGATAAGGCGGCGCGCGCATCCCGGATTGCGGGTTCGAGCGGATCGGCTCTGCTGGCGGCATCGGCAATCGGAATCACCGCATGATCCTGCCCCGCCATAAGCAGCGGCCTCGGCCTGAAATGGTGCAGCAATCGGCGGCCGCCATAAAGCCCGGCCGCCAGCATCAGCAGCAACATGAACAGGATGAACAGAAGTCTGAAAGGCCTCCCGCGCCCCCCTTTGACGATCATCTGAACTTCCCCCCAAGAGCGCGCTCAAACACCGGCTCTTACCGCCCGCATGATTATGGCCCGGTTAAACGTGCAGGAAAAGCAGCGAAGCGAACTGCCGCCATTTTGCACATCGTAGCCCGGAACCTCGCTGTTTCCCGTTGGTTCTAGCCTCTCAATCCCGGAGATCTCATATGGATGACGCGCAGACCCGCGAGTTGCGGGACGATGCCCCTTTGTCTGCCTGGAAGCACGGCGACCCCGTTGATGCGGCAACCGACGCTCTGATCGAGCCTAGGGGTGACCAGCTTTTGAGCTGCACCGTCACCATCAACAAGCCGCGTGCGGAGTTGTTCGCCTATTGGCGTGATTTCGCGAGATTGCCCAACTTCATGGACAATCTTGAGCGCGTCGACATGATCGACGAGAAACGCTCGCATTGGGTCGCCAAGGCGCCGGGTGGCACTACGGTGGAGTGGGACTCGGAGATCGTCGAGGAGCAGCCCGGCACATATATCGCCTGGGCTTCCGCACAGGGCGCTGACGTCCCGAACAGCGGCCGTATCGATTTCCGGGACGCGCAGGCAGGCCGGGGGACGATCGTCACCGCCACCATCCTTTATGATCCGCCGGCAGGTATGATCGGCAAGGCGGTCGCCAAACTCTTTCAGCGTGAGCCCGCTATCCAGGCCCGGCGCGATCTGCGCCGTTTCAAGCAGCTTATGGAAACTGGCGAGATCGCCACATCGTCGCGCAACCGCGCGCAAGCTCGGCAGGAAAGGCAATAGCATGCGCGCGCTCACTTGGTACGGAAAGCATGATGTGCGCGTGGAAACGGTGGACGACCCCGAGATCGTCAATCCGCGTGACGCCATCATCAAGATAACGTCGACCGCCATCTGCGGATCGGATCTGCACCTTTATGACGGTTATATCCCGACGATGATGAAGGGCGATATCCTCGGCCATGAGTTCATGGGCGAGGTTGTCGAAACCGGCCCCAAAAGCACGCTCCAGAAAGGCCAGCGCGTGGTCGTGCCGTTCACGATCGCCTGTGGGGCGTGCTATCATTGCGGCAAGCAGCAATATTCGGCCTGCGATAACGGCCTGCCGGCCGACAATCAGGATATTGCGCAGACGCTCTACGGCCAGCCGATGTCGGGTCTGTTCGGCTACAGCCACATGACTGGGGGTTATTCAGGCGGTCAGGCTGAATATGTGCGAGTCCCATTTTCGGATATCGGTCCCCTGGTCGTTCCTGACGGAATCGACGATGACAAGGTTTTGTTTCTCTCGGACATCCTGCCGACCGGGTGGATGGCAGCCGAAAATGCCGACATCGAGCCGGGAGACACTGTCGCGGTGTGGGGTTGCGGCCCGGTCGGCCTGTTCTCGGTCCAGTCCGCATTTCTGATGGGCGCCGAGAGGGTTATCGCGATCGATCATTTCCCTACCCGGCTGGAGCTGGCGCGGAGCTTCGGCGCGGAGATCATCAACTTCGAAGAGACCGACACCTATAACGCTCTGATGGAGATGACCGGCGGCATCGGGCCGGACGCCGTGATCGATGCGGTCGGGCTAGAGGCGCACGGCTTCTTCGTCGACAACATCATCGATCAGATCAAGGCATCGACTTTCCTCGGCACCGATCGGATCCATTCGATCCGCCAAGCGATCATCGCGTGCCGGAAGGGCGGCCGCGTCTCGATGCCCGCAGTCTATGGCGGCTTCGTCGACAAGTTTCCACTCGGTGCGTTCATGGAAAAAGGCCTGACGCTGAAGACCGGCCAGACCCATGTGCAACATTACATGCCCGGCCTGCTGAACGCGATCCTGGAAGACAAGATCGATACGACCTTCCTGATCAGCCATCATCTGCCGCTGGAGCAAGCGGCCGAGGGCTACCGTATTTTCCACGACAAGCAGAATGAGGTGACCAAGATCGTGCTCAAACCCGGTCTTGAGTTTGCCGCCTGACAGGAGATTGAAATGGCGGACAAATTTGCAATCATCACCGGCGCGTCGACGGGCATCGGCTTCGAACTTGCCGAAATCGCAGCTGAGAACGGATATGACCTGCTCGTCGTGGCCGACGAACCCCTGATTGACGCTGCCGCGCGTGATTTCCAGCAGCATGGCGTGGCAGTAGACTCGATCGAAGCCGACCTTGCGACACTCGAGGGCGTCGACCGGTTGCTCGACGCCGCACAAGGCCGGCGGATCGATCTCCTTTGCGCGAATGCCGGACGTGGCCTCGGCCGCGACTTTTTGAGTCAGTCGGTGACGGACTGGCGCCGCGTGGTCGATACCAACATCACCGGCACGATCTATCTGCTTCAACGTGTGCTGCAGCAGATGGTGGCACAGGGCGAAGGCAAAGTGCTGATCACCGGGTCGATCGCCGGCTTCATCCCAGGCAGCTTCCAAGCGGTCTACAACGGCACCAAAGCCTTCATCGACAGCTTCGCCGACGCGCTCCGCAACGAGCTGAAGGATGAGAAAGGCATCACGATCACCACGCTCATGCCGGGCGCGACTGAAACCGAATTTTTCGATCGGGCCGACATGATGGATACCAAAGTCGGTCAGCAGGAAAAGGATGATGCGGGCAAGGTCGCGCGCGACGGCTGGAACGCCCTGATGAAGGGAGACGCGCACATCGTTTCCGGCTGGAAGAACAAGCTTCAGGCCGCCGCCGCGCATGTGACGCCTGCCGCCGTGATGGCCCAACAGCACCGCCACATGGCCGAGCCAGGGACCGCCGAGAAAACCAAGTAATCCAACCAAAGCATGGAGGATGTCGTGAAGAGATATTTTTCAAATCTGATCGGGATCGCGGCACTTGCGGTTGCAGCGCCTTCGATTGCGGCGGCGGTTTCACCCGCCGGCTATGTCGCCAAGGCCGGTGCAAGCGATCTTTACGAAAGAACTTCGAGCCAGGCGGTTCTGCAATCGACCAAGGATCCCGCCATCCGGGATTTTGCCAACATGATGGTCGCCGATCACAGCAAATCGACTGACATGGTGAAGGCGGCCGCCGCCAAGAGCGGGCTGAAGCCGAAGCCGCCCGTGCTTGAGCCGAAGCAGAAGCAGATGATCGATGCACTCAATGCGGCAAGCGGGACGGCGCGCGACAAACTTTACGTAACGCAGCAGAAAAAGGCGCATCAAGAAGCGCTTGCGCTCCATAAGAGCTACAGTGTGTCGGGCAGCGCGGCGGCCTTGAAAACGGCGGCCGGGGAGATTGTGCCCGTTGTCCAGCATCATATTTCGATGCTGAACAACATCAAATAAGCCGGTAACGACTGGATTAGCGCGGGGAGCGAGGCTTGCCCTGCACTCCTTGCCGCGCCAAACGCGCAGGATGCATGCTCCGTCCCTCCTGCCGCGCCTACTGATCTGCTTTGCCGCTCCCGCCCTCGTGGCCGGGCCCGCCGCGGCCGCTTCGCTGCGAATAGAATTGGAGAACGTGCGTAACGCCAATGGCGTGGTGCATGCGGAGGTCTGCCCGCGCGAAGCGTTCCTCAAGGATTGCCCTTTCAAAGGGCAGGCCCAAGCTCAGTCTGGTACCGTGGTCATCGTCATTCCGGATCTGCCGCCCGGGCACTTTGCGGTCCAAGCCTATCATGACGAAAATCGCAATCAGAAGGTCGATCGCAATTTCCTCGGCATACCCAAGGAAGGCGTCGCATTTTCCAATGACGCGCGGATTGTGTTCGGTCCGCCCAAATTCGCGGAAGCGGCATTCGATCATGGCGCTGCTCCGCAAACTGCGCGAATGCACATGCGTTACCTGCTCGGCCCTTCAGGGCCGGCGGGCAAAGGCCAGTGAGGAGCCCGATCCCCGCCCTCGTCGCGCTCAGCGTACGGGCGCCGTGCCGCATGCTTCTCTTGGCCTTGCTGCTGGTGACGCTGGCGCTCGGATTTGCCGTGCGCAATTTTGCGATGACGACCGACACCGGTGCATTGATCTCTCCGCAGGTCGATTGGCGCCAGCAAGAGCGCACAATGGAAACTGCCTTTCCGCAACTGCGCGACGTCATGCTCGTGGTGGTTGACGGTGCAACACCGGAGCTGGCGCAGGATGCAACCGATCGCCTGGCCAAAGCGCTCGCCGCCAATCCCGCGCATTTCCGCCGCGTCGAGCAGCCCGACGGCGGCGACTTCTTCGCGCGCGAAGGCCTGCTTTACCAATCTCCGTCAGAAGTGCGGCAGATGACCGCCTCGCTGGTCGAGGCGCAGCCGATGCTTGGGCCGCTTGCCAGCGATCCAAGCTTGCGCGGTGTGGCGACCGCGCTCTCGACCATGCTCGAAGGCGTTGCTCACGGGGATGCCCAGCTTGGTCAAATTGCCCGGCCCATGCGCGCATTGAGCACAGCCGCTGAACAGGCCGCAGCGGGAAAACCCGCCTTTTTCTCGTGGCAAAAGCTTTTGGCAGAAGGCGGCAGCGTCAGCCGTACCCAGCGTCGGCTCATTCTGGTTCAGCCGGTGCTCGACCATTCCGCGCTCCTGCCGGGGGAAGCCGCGACCCGAGCGCTCATATCCTCGGCAGCGCGGCTCGGGCTGGATCAACAGCACGGCGTGCGCGTCCGCCTGACGGGCGAAGTGCCGTTGGCCGATCAGGAGTTCGCGACGCTCGCTGAAAATATCGGATTGGTGGCCGCCGTCATGTGGCTGGCGATGCTCCTTACCCTTTGGTTGGCGATACGGTCGGTTCGGCTGGTGCTGGCCATCGTCGTGACGATCATCGCCGGGCTGGTGGTGACGACCGCCCTGGGATTGCTGACGGTCGGACGCTTCAATCTAATCTCCGTTGCCTTCATTCCCCTGTTCGTCGGGCTTGGCGTGGATTTCGGCATTCAGCTGTGCGTGCGTTTCAATGCGGAGCGTGCCAAAGATGACGACGTGCGCGCCGCTCTAAGTCGTGCTGCAAGCGCTTTGGGAATTCCTTTGCTGCTGGCCGCAGGGGCGATCTGCCTGGGGTTCACCGCATTCCTTCCAACAGCCTATATCGGCATCGCCGAACTCGGCGTCATCGCCGGATGCGGCATGGCGGTCGCACTGCTCTTCAGCGTCACGCTTCTGCCGGCACTCGTCATGCTGATGCCTCCACGCAAAGCATCGGCCACGCCGCCGTCGCCTCGCCTGGCGAAGCTTGACGATCTTCTGATTCGGAAGCGGCATATGGTGCTGTGGGTCTTTGGTCTTTCTATGATCGGCAGCATCGCGCTACTTCCGCTGGTCCGCTTCGATTTCAACCCGCTGCATCTGCGCGATCCTGCGTCGCCTGCGATGGCCACGCTGACGGATCTGATGCGCGATCCCGATCGGACGCCCAACACCATCGATGTGCTCGCGAGCAATGACGGCGAGGCGCGCGCCCTGGCGAAACGGCTCGCGCAGTTGCCGGAAGTGGGACAGGTGATCTCGATCGACAGCTTCGTTCCGGACGAGCAGCCTGCCAAACTTGCGATGATTTCGGATGCGTCGCTGTTGTTGGATCCGACGCTCAATCCCTTCGACTTGGCCGCGCCGCCCACGGACGGGGAAACGGTGGCCGCATTGAGCAAAGCAGCTGCCGAGCTTCGCGCCGCTGCGGGCATCAAGACAGATGCGCCTGCCAGCGATGCGCGCCGCCTTGCAAATGCGTTCGAGCGGCTGGCGCGCGGCGCGCCCTCGCTTCGCGAACGCTTCGGGCACATCGTCGCCATGCCGCTGGCAACCATGCTCGATCAGATTCGCATGGCGCTACAAGCGCAACCCGTCACCCGTGCCACGCTGCCGGCCGAACTTCAGCACGACTGGATCACTCCGGATGGGCGGATGCGTTTGCAGGTTTTTCCGCGAGGCAACAGCAACGATAATGACGTCGTAGCGCAATTTCGCGCAGCCGTTACCAAGGTCACGCCCAAAATTTCGGGGCTTCCGGTCGCCACCCAGGCGGCGGCCTCCACGGTAGCCTTTGCCTTCATCCAGGCGGGCGTGCTTGCGCTCGGGCTCGTCAGCATCCTGCTGTTCGTGGCGCTGCGCGATATAAAGGAGGTGGCGTTCACGCTCGCGCCAGTGGTGCTGTCGGGCTTCCTCACGCTCGGGACCTGCGTTTTGATCGGGCAGCCGATCAACTTTGCGAACATCATCGCTTTTCCATTGCTGTTTGGCGTCGGCGTGGCCTTCCACATCTATTTCGTGATGGCATGGCGCGGCGGCGCGACGGACCTGCTGCAATCAAGCCTGGCCCGCGCTATCCTGTTCAGCGCGCTCGCGACCGGCACTGCATTCGGCAGCCTCTGGCTTTCGCATCATCCTGGGACGGCCGGCATGGGCAAGATCCTGATGATCTCGCTCATATGGACATTGATCTGCGCGCTGATCTTCGAGCCTGCCTTGCTGGGGCCACCACCTGCCAAACGCACCGGGCGGGCGAATTCGCTCCATTAGGTGATCGAAGCGCGCAAGGTGCCGGGAAGCGGTCGCTGGCATTCGCGCCATTGCATCGCTACATCGCCTGCAATGACATCAACCCTCAAAATCGCGTCCTGGAATATCAACTCGGTCCGCGCGCGCCTCGACATTGTCGGCCGGTTCCTGCGTGAGGAAGCGCCTGACATTCTGTGCCTGCAGGAGACGAAAGTCGTCGACGCGATTTTCCCGGCCGCGATTTTTCATGAATTGGGCTACGTCCATCACATCCTGCACGGCCAGCCGATGCATCATGGCGTAGCGATCATTAGCCGGATCCCCATCCATGAGGATGATCGTTTCGACTGGCAGCATAATGGCGAAGCCCGGCACGTCGGCGTGCGGCTCGACTGCGGGATCCGGCTTGAAAATGTCTATGTGCCTGCTGGCGGAGACATACCGGATGCCGAGCTCAATCCGAAGTTCGGGCAGAAGCTTGCCTTCGTTGAGCGTATGACCCGCTGGTCCGAAAAGTTGCGCGAGCCAACTCTGCTGGTGGGAGACTTCAATATCGCGCCGCTGGAATGTGACGTATGGAGCCACAAGCAGCTGCTCGACGTCGTCAGCCACACACCGATCGAGGTTGAAGCGCTGGGAGGGCTCCAAGCGAGCCATGAGTGGATCGATCTGGGGCGCCATTTCGTGCCGTCGCCGCAACGGCTTTACACTTGGTGGAGCTATCGCGCGCAGGATTGGGCGGCTTCGGATCGCGGGCGGCGGCTCGATCACATGTGGGCCAGCCCGGATATCGCGAAGCAGGCGGTGGCGCATCGCGTGCACGAGCCCTGCCGCGGATGGACGCGGCCGTCCGACCATGTCCCGCTCGTTACCGAGTTCGCGTTCTGATGCGCGACGATCGCTCCGTCCCGCGGGCGATCGATGCGATGCGGCGAGGATGGCCGATCGCAATTGCCGGCGGCAGCGCTACGCTTAGTATGCTTGCGATCGAGGCTGCCGACGATGCGCGCCTCGCGGAATTCGATCCCGATAACCAGGCCGACATTCTTTTGTCCGGCGGACGCGCCGCCACGCTGAAGCTTACCAATCAGCTGGGCGCCGCCGACCCAGCGCAACCCGTGCAGGTCATGCGGAGCGACTGGATCGACCTCGCCACGGCTTATGCGCTCGCTGATCCCGTGCTCGACCTCGCAACTCCGCTCAAGGGCCCGTTTCGGTCGATCGCCTGTTCCGTGCCCGAAGCCGCCCGTGCCGCGCTGGAGCTGGCGCGGCTGGCAGGTATGATGCCGGCATTTTTCGTGCGTCCTGGCCCGGTGGCGAATAGCACGAGCGTGAGCATCGAGCAGATTGCGGGCTATGAATCGCCTGAGCGCCTGCGGATCGTCGCGCGCGCCCGCTTGCCGGTGGAAGCGGCGGAACAGGCGGAGATTGTCGCGTTTCGCAACGGCGACGATTCATCGGAGCATATTGCGTTGATTGTGGGGATACCGGGCCAGACTCCGCCGCTCGTGCGTCTGCACAGCGAATGCCTGACGGGCGATGTGCTGGGGTCGCTAAAGTGCGACTGCGGGCCGCAGCTCCATGCCGCGCTGCAGGAGATCGCGGGCAGCGGCTGGGGCATATTGCTTTATTTGCGGCAGGAAGGCCGTGGCATAGGACTGATCAACAAGCTGCGCGCCTATGCGTTGCAGGATCAGGGTTTCGATACCGTGGACGCCAATGTCAGGCTGGGGTTCGCCGTCGATGCGCGCGATTTTGGGATTGCATCGCGCATGTTGACCTTGCTCGGGCAGGATCGCATCCGCCTCCTCACCAATAATCCGGCCAAAGTCGCGGGCCTCGAAGCAGCAGGCGTGCATGTGATCGAACGCGTGGCGCATGCCGTACCGGCCAACCCCCACAATGAGCATTATCTCGCCACCAAGCGGGATCGCACCGGCCACCAGCTGTGAGCAGCCTTGTCGTCGAGAGCGCTGAGCGAAACTTCAAAGCAGGCGGCCTGATCTTTCCGTGCCTGATTGGCCGCAACGGCGCGGTCACCGCCGAGGAGAAGCGCGAAGGCGATGGCGCCACCCCGCTCGGGCGATGGCCGCTTCGCGCGGTATTGCTGAGGCCTGATCGCGTCTCCCTTCCCTCCAGCCTTCCATTAGCCTGGCGATGGCTTCGGCCCGACGACGGCTGGTCCGACGATCCGGCCGATCCCAGCTATAATCGACCGGTTCGGCATCCTCATCCTTATTCAGCCGAGCGCTTGTGGCGTGACGATGAGGCCTATGACATCATCGTCGTGCTCGGGCACAATGATGCACCGCCGCGCCCCGGCCTCGGCAGCGCGATCTTCCTTCACTGCACGGCTGCGTACCCCTTCACCGAAGGCTGTGTGGCAATCGCGAAGGCGGATCTGCTGGCGGTGCTGCCGAGCCTTCGCGCTGGCGACGCCGTGGCGATCCGCTAGCTTCGGGTGCCAAATAACGCAGTGCCGACACGGACGTGGGTTGCACCCAGCATGACCGCCCTTTCATAATCGCCAGACATGCCCATGCTGAGCCCTGCTACGCCATTGTCGCGCGCGATTTTGGCGAGCAGTGCGAAATAGGGGGCCGCCTCCACATCCGCGGGCGGCACGCACATCAAGCCCGCCAAAGGCAAATCGCCCTTCCGCATCATTTTGAGGAGCGCGGGGACGTCGGCAATCGCGCAGCCGCCCTTTTGCGGCTCATCCCCAATATTGACCTGGAGGAAGCAGGGAGGCCGGCGGTCATGTTTATCCATTGCCTTCGACAACGCTTCGATCACCGAAGGCCGATCGACGGAATGGATGACCTCGAACAATCGCACGGCATCGTCGGCCTTTTTCGATTGCAAGCGGCCAACCAGGTGAAGCACCAGATCAGGCCGTGTCGCGCGTAGATCCGACCATTTCTCCTGCACTTCCTGCACGCGGTTTTCGCCAAAGTGGCGCTGTCCGGCAGCAAGGAGCGGCATAATCGCACTCATTGGGTGGGTTTTCGAAACAGCGATCAGCGTGATCGTGGTCGGGTCTCGATTGGCGAGCTTGGCCGCTTTCGCAATTGCGGCATGGACCGATTCAAGCCGGACGCGGGCATCTTGATAATCGTCGAGCGCCATGATGGCGGCTATAAGAAGGCCGATGCGCGCCGGCTACCCCCTCCCCCGACTTTGGCTGCTTACGGACGAGCGGCAGGGTGATGCGCTTTGGCAAGCTCTCAGCGAGCTGCCGCGCGGCAGCGGGGTGATCCTGCGCCATTACAGCCTTGATCGCGTCAGAAGACGCAGCTTTCTCCTCGCCGCCAGCCGCGTCGCGCGACGCCGCGCATTGGTCGTCGTCCTTGGCGGAGAGCAATTGCTGCATCCGTGGCAGGTGAGCGGCCGCTACGGCTCAAGCCGCCACCGGGTCAAAGGCAAGCTCCTGGCGTGGCCAGCGCATAATTTGAAGGAAATCCGCGCGGGAGAGCGTAGCCATGCGGATTTCATACTGCTTTCGCCGCTATTCCCCACACGCTCTCATCCCAGTGTGAAGGCGCTTGGCTGTCTTGGCTTTGCAAAGCTTGTCCGTGCGACTGCCCTTCCGGTGATTGCGCTAGGCGGCGTCCGCCGCGAGGATCAGAGGCAGTTGCTGAACCTGGGCGCTTATGGGTGGGCGGCGATTGACGGCCTTACGCCGGCGAACCCCGGACGTCAGAAGCGGAAAGCCGTCCCGATGTAGACGGCCTGCGAATCCTGCCTATCATCCGCCAGCGGCTCAAGCCGGTCACGCTGCATCTTGTAACGCACACCGCCGGTGACAGCCAGGTTCCGCGTCAATGCATAGGAACCGCCCAGATCCACCGAATAGCTCTGATCGACATTGGTCAAATGCGGCCGATTGCCGATCGCACGTTCGGCGCCCACTTGCAGCCGCGTACTCCACTTGTTTCCGGAGTAGCTCAGGCCGACGTCCGCGGCTTCGCTGTCAAGCGGCAGCAAACCACCTTCGACCTTCACGATGTCGCCCGTGATTGCGAAGCGCTTCCAGCCCACCGCGACGCCAAGATTGTACGCGCTCGGGGTTGCTGCAGCCATTGCCACGGTCTGGCCCGAGCGACGTGCCTGTGCCGCACCGCTTGCCCTTGCCCGGATCGCGACTGTCACGCCGCGTCGGCTGCCAGGCGCGACCGAAGGCGTGAAGTGAAAGCCGCTGTCAGCCAGACCCGCCCGGCCAAAGCTCAGGGCCCGGCGCGGATCGGCGGCGGCCGGCGTGAATGACCCGATGCCCTCGGCCATGCGGAAGGACAGCGCGGGCTTCGCCTTTGATTTATATGATGTCGCGGCAACGGGGCTGAGTGAGACAGTCGCAGCAATTGCGACCCCCACCGTCCAAAGCACACCCCGACTCACAAGCATTACAAATATCCCCTTTTGGCTGGCGTTTATCACAAAGCTTCCGGTCAAGCCACCGCCTTGAAAATGAATCCTTTTACTGTTGCCTCTTTTCAACAATATGGTCGCCGCGCCCCGCGCGCACCGCTTGCGGGGCAGCGCGGACCATCTATAACGGCTGCGATTGCCGATTGGTTCTAAGGACGAACATCTATGCGCCGCTCTATTTCAACCGCAACCATGATCGCGCTTGCGCTGACGCTTGCCGCATGCGGGGGCGGCCGGAACAAGCTGCGCGTGGCCAACGATCTTGCGGCGAGCAAGGTCACGCAGATCGGCGTGAACAGCTATCTCTGGCGTGCCGCGCTCGATACTTTTTCGTTCATGCCACTGACGCAGACCGACTCCAACGGGGGCGTGATCGTAACCGACTGGTATGCCAATCCGGCGGTACCGACCGAGAGAATGAAAGTGACGGTGACGATCCTCGACCAGGATCTGCGTGCCGATGCGGTTCGCGTTGCAGCCTCGCGTCAAGTTCTTCAGAACGGCCAGTGGGCAGACGCCCCGGTACAAGCCGCGACCGTGCAGAAGCTGGAGGATATCATCCTCGCCAAGGCGCGTGATCTTCGGCGCAATGCCGTCGCCGGCTGACCGGAGTTCGCATGAGTACGCGCTTCAACCCGGCATCGGCGGACGCGCGCTGGCAGAAGATATGGGAAGAGCGCGGCACGTTTCGCGCCTCTGACAGCAGCACCAAGCCCAAGACTTATGTGCTCGAGATGTTTCCCTACCCCTCGGGACGCATCCACATGGGCCATGTCCGCAACTATACGATGGGCGACGTGCTGGCGCGCTACAAGCGGATGATTGGGCATGAGGTGCTTCATCCGATGGGCTGGGACGCCTTCGGCATGCCGGCCGAGAATGCCGCGATGGAAAAGAAGGTCCATCCTGGCGAATGGACCCGCGCCAACATCGCTGCGATGCGCGCGCAGTTGAAGCGGCTAGGCTTCGCGCTTGATTGGAGCCGTGAACTCGCGACCTGCGAGCCGGACTATTATGGCCAGGAACAGGCACTATTCCTCGATCTTTTTGAGGCCGGTCTGGTCTATCGCAAGGAATCCGAGGTCAACTGGGATCCGGTCGACATGACCGTCCTCGCCAATGAGCAGGTGATCGAAGGGCGAGGATGGCGATCGGGCGCCTTGGTCGAGCGGCGCAAACTCAGCCAATGGTTCCTCAAGATCACCGATTTCGCCGACGATCTGCTGGAGGGGCTGCACGGCCTTGAGCAGTGGCCGGATAAGGTCAAGCTGATGCAGGAGAACTGGATCGGCAAAAGCCAGGGCTTGCGCTTCCGCTTTGCGCTGGATCGGCCCGCTCAGGGCCATGATGGCTTCGACGTGTTCACCACCCGCCCGGACACGCTGTTTGGCGCGAGCTTCGCCGCCATTGCCGCGGACCATCCGATCGCCCAAGCGCTCGCGTCGGATAATCCTCAGCTTCAGGCGTTCATCGCCGAATGCAAGCGAAGCGGCACGGCGGCCGCCGACGTCGAAACTGCCGAAAAGAAGGGCTTCGATACTGGTCTTTCGGTGATCCACCCGCTTGACGCGGATTGGAAGCTGCCCCTGTTCGTCGCCAATTTCGTGTTGATGGATTATGGCACGGGGGCAATCTTCGGCTGCCCCGCGCACGACCAGCGCGATCTCGATTTCGCGCGAAAATATGCGTTGCCGGTCATGCGTGTGGTTGCGCCCTCGCCGGAAGCCGCATCAGAGCCGATCCATCAGGAAGCCTATACCGGGCCAGGTAAGCTCGTAAATTCGCGGTTTCTCGATGGCCTGGAAATCGAGCCCGCCAAGGCAAGCGTCATTGCGCGTGCCGAGGCCGAAGGCTGGGGCGAAGGCACCACGGTCTGGCGTTTGCGCGATTGGGGCGTCTCGCGCCAGCGTTATTGGGGAACGCCGATCCCGATCATCCATTGCGATGCTTGCGGTCCAGTACCGGTGCCGCGCGATCAATTGCCGGTGGTGCTGCCGGAGGATGTAAGCTTCGATATCCCCGGCAATCCACTCGATCGCCATCCAAGCTGGAAGCATGTGGGCTGCCCGAAATGCGGTGGCGCGGCGCGACGGGAAACCGACACGCTCGATACATTCGTCGATTCTTCCTGGTATTTCATTCGCTTCGCCAGCGCGCCGGCTGACAGGCCATTTGATCGTTCGATGGCGGAGCAATGGCTACCGGTCGATCAATATATCGGTGGCGTCGAGCATGCGATCCTGCACCTGCTTTATGCCCGCTTCTGGACGCGCGCACTGGAGCGGATTGGCCGGATTGACGTCAAGGAGCCATTCACCGGCCTGTTCACGCAAGGCATGGTGACGCACGAGACCTATAAGGATCCGGATGGCAACTGGCTGGCGCCGGAAGAAGTGGCGGAGGGCAAGGTCGTCGGGACTGGGGCGCCGGTGACCGTCGGCCGTGTCGAGAAAATGTCCAAATCGAAGAAGAACACGGTGGATCCGGCTCCGATCGTTGACCAATATGGTGCGGACGCGGTGCGCTGGTTTATGTTGTCGGACAGCCCGCCGGAGCGCGACCTGCAATGGAGCGAGGCCGGCATTGAAGGCGCATGGCGCTTCATTCAGCGGCTTTGGCGCCTGACTGATGCCGTACCGTCGGATGGCGAAGATCGCGAACTCGATCGCAAATTGCATAAGAGCATTGCCGGGGTTGCTGCCGACATCGAGGCGCTTTCGTTCAACAAAGCGGTCGCCAAGCTTTATGAGCTGGCCAACGCTATCGAAAAGGCACCACCCTCGGCATCGCGATCAGAGGCGGCGCGCACGCTCGTAAGGCTGGTCGCGCCGATGGTGCCGCACGTCGCCGAAGAAGCCTGGCAGCGCATGGGCGGGAGCGGATTGGTGGCCGACGCGCCATGGCCTGCGGCAGACCCGGCGCTGCTCGTTGACGACGAGGTCACGATAGCAATCCAGGTTAACGGCAAGCTGCGGGATACGCTTACCGCACCCAAGGGCATGCCGCGGGACGAAATCGAGGCATTGGCGCTTGGATCCGACAAGATCGTGCGCCTGCTCGATGGCAAGCCGCCCCGCAAGGTGATTGTGGTGCCGGACCGGCTGGTGAATCTGGTCGCATGACGCTCAAACTGGCTTTGGCGGTCGCGGGCGCCCTGGCGCTGACCGGCTGCGGGCTGCATCCGCTTTATAGCGGTGGCAGCGCGAGCACGGCCGCGGCGGCGTTGTCCAACGTCTCGATAGGCCCCATCGAGGGCCATGCCGGCTGGCTGGTTCGCAATGCGATCATCGATCGGATCGGCGATCATGGCGGGTCCGCGCGCTACCGGCTCGACGTCAAGCTCGACGACAAGATTGCGGGCTATGGCATTCGTGCTGACCGGACGACGACCCGCGAACGGCGAACGTTGCGCGCGCGCTACCAGCTGGTCGACACGGCCGCCAACAAGACGCTGATCGACGCTACCGCAGGCTCCGATGTGGGGATCGACGTGGTGAACTCGGAATATGCAACCATTGCTGCCGAACAGACCGCGCTCGAACGACTGGCGGACACGCTGGCGGACCAGATCGTCACGCGTATCGCCGTCGAAACGCGCAAGAGCCCCACGCCGTGATCGCCAAGCGGCCGGAGCTCGAGCGCGCGCTCGATGCCGGCGGCGCGCATCATCGGCTGATCCTGCTTTACGGGCCCGATGAAGCTGGGTCGCGTGCCTTGGCAGACCGGCTCGGCAAGGCGCTGGGCGCGGGCGTGGAGCGGATCGATCTCACCGGCGCGACGCTCAAAGCGGATCCGGCGCGGCTGGCGGACGAAGCTGGCGCCATCTCATTGTTCGGTGACAAACGTTTTATTCGCATCGAACCCGCCGGAGACGAAATTTGCGATGCCGTGGTCGCGCTGGCGGAACGGACCTCCGATGGAAATCCCGTAGTCGCGGTTGCGGGCGCATTGCGGAAAGATGCGAAGCTGCTGAAGCTCGTCAGCGCCGATCCCAGCATGATCGCTTTTGCCAGCTATGTTCCTGAAGGTGCGGATGCGGAGCGTCTTGCCGGAACGCTCGCACGCGAGGCGGGGCTTATCATCACGCCCGACATCGCACGGCGATTGGCGTCAGCCGCCGGCGGCGACCGGGCCATCCTCGCCCAAGAAATCGAAAAGCTGGCGCTCTTTGCCGATGCGGCACCTGAGCGCCCACGCGAGATCGGGCATGAGGCGCTGGATGCGCTGGGTGCCGCGGTTCAGGAAGGCGACATGAGCCGGCTTGTCGACGCGGTGTTGGATGGACGGCTGCCAGCAATTCAGGCCGCATTGGCGCAGCTCAGCATCGACGGCATCAGCGGCGTGCCGCTGATCCGTGCGCTGCTGCGCCGTATGCTTCAGGTCGCGGAAATGCGCGGAGAGTTTGAAGGCGCCCGTAACGCCATGGCGTCATCGTCCAAGTCATTGTTCTGGAAGGAAAAGCAGTCAGCAGAACGACAAAGTGCGCGCTGGCGGCCGGACGCCATCGAGCGCGTGGTTACTCGCCTCACCGCGATCGAGCGCGGCATCAAGGCCAGCGGTTCGCTGGGTCCCTTGCTGTTGGACGAAGAACTATTTGCAATCGGCCGCGTTGCGCAACGGATGCATTAAGCGCGGTCAGATCGCTTCGCCGGTGAGCCGCTGGCAGATCATGTCGAGCTGTTCGAGCGTCGAATAATTCAACGTGACGAGACCGCCGCCCGGCCCATGCTTGATCTGAACCTTGAGGCCAAGCAGATCGCCAAGCTGACGCTCAAGCGCCTCCACATCCGCATTGCCGCCCTTATATTCGAGCTTGCCCTGGGCCCGCGCCTTCGGGCGTACCGCCCGGGCCAGCGTCTCGGTCTCGCGCACCGACAAGCCCTTGGCGATCACTTCCTGCGCAAGCGCAACGGGATCAGGTGCCGTAATCAGGGCACGGGCGTGACCCATTGAGAGGCGTCCGTCGGCGACGGCTTCCCTCACCGGCTTCGGCAGGTCAAGCAAGCGGATCAGGTTGGCGACGTGGCTGCGAGACTTGTGCACCAGCTTCGCGAGCGCTTCCTGGCTATGTCCATATTCGTTGGCGAGACGCTGGTAGGCCTCGGCTTCCTCGATCGCGTTGAGATCCTGGCGCTGGATATTCTCGACCAGCGCCACTTCCAGCGTTTCAGCATCACTGAAATCACGAATTATTGCTGGAATTTCATGGAGTTGTGCCTTTTGGGCGGCTCGCCAGCGCCGCTCTCCGGCAACGATTTGATAACCGCTGCCTTCGGGCCGAACGACAATTGGCTGGATCAGGCCACGCAAGGCGATGGATTGGCCAAGTTCTTCGAGCGCTGCTTCATCGAAGTAGCGGCGCGGCTGATCCGGATGCGGCCGGATGGCGCCGACCGGGATGGTCTGGACGCCCGCCGAGTGGCGGCCTCCGCCGATCGGTTCCTCGTGGGACGCTTCGCCCAAAAGTGCAGAAAGGCCGCGCCCAAGCCCGCCAGGGCGTCGCTTGATCAGATCATCAGTCATTCATCCCCGCTCCCGGTAATCAGCTGCTCATGCCGCCTTGGCGGGCTTGGGCAGCCGGCCGATAAGCTCGCGGGCCAACGCGATATAGGCTTCCGAGCCCGGGCACCGATGGTCATAGATCAGCGCCGGCAAACCATGGCTCGGTGCCTCTGACAGACGCACATTGCGCGGAATGATGGTACGGAACACGATGTCGCCGAGCACCGCACGAACATCTTGCGCCACCTGCTCGGACAGACGATTGCGCCGGTCATACATGGTCAAGGCCACGCCGATGATCGAAAGATCCGGATTGAACCGCCCTCGCACGCGGTCGACCGTCTGAAGCAGCTGGCTTAGGCCTTCCAAAGCAAAGAATTCGCATTGCAGCGGTACCAGCAATCTACGCGCCGCCACCAGGGCATTGACGGTCAAGAGGCCGAGCGACGGCGGACAGTCGATCAGGCAGACATCCCAACGCGCTGCCGGAGCGGCGTTGAGAGCCAGATCAAGACGATGCGTCCGTTCCTCGAAATCGATCAGTTCGATCTCGGCGCCGGAAAGATCGACCGTTGCGGGCACCAGATCGAGCCGCGGAATGCGGGTGGCGACCACGGCATCCGCGATCGAGGATTCTCCCCTCAGCACATCGTAGCTCGTCCGCACACGGTCATGACGACCCACGCCAAGGCCAGTTGAAGCATTTCCCTGCGGATCGCAATCGAGCAGCAAGACCCGCGATCCCGTTGCCGCGAGCGCAGTCGCCAAGTTGATCGCCGTTGTAGTCTTCCCCACTCCACCCTTTTGGTTGGCCACGGCAATCCTGATCATCGACGTCTCCTGGGCTCGACGCCGGTCGCGACGATGATCGCGCCGTCGGGATCGGTGATGCTGGGTTCGATCCTGAAGCTACCCTGCCACGTTATCGCAGCCGCTTCCAGTTCAGAAGTGGCGGACCGACCTTTTGGTAGGATCCAGGTCGTGCTTGGCGTCGCGAGGTGATGCGCCGCCTCGAACAGGCGGCCCAACGGCGCGAAGGCTCGCGCCGATATCACGTCATATTCGCCAAGCTGCTGTTCGACGCGGCCTTGCACGACTGCTGCGCGATCTGACAGGTCTAAGGCGTTCAACATACTCCGCAGGTGCTCGGCGCGCTTTCGACGTTCTTCGATTAAGTCAACGTTGCCGGTCGACAGCAACGCAATCACCAGACCAGGAAAACCGGCTCCACTGCCAAGGTCCACCCAATTCTTCCACCCCTCCCCTGCCAAAGGGAGCAACTGCGCAGAATCAACAATATGGCGGCCCCAGAAGTGGCTGAGTGTCGAACTGGCGACGAGATTTTGCCGCTGATTTTCTTCAGCCGTATTTTGGTAAAGCGTCTCCAGTTTAGCAATTGTTCCACGTGAAACAGGAAATGCGCCTTTTACCCAGGCTTGCGCCTCGTCCTCTGTCATGCAGCCAATCGGCGGCAATGCACGAGGATAGCGCTCAACGCGGCCGGCGTGATTCCTCTGATGCGGCCAACAGCACCCAAAGTAGACGGCCTCGCCGCTTCAAGCCGCTCGATCATCTCAGCCGACAGCCCACCGATGCTGCGATAGTTGAAAGCGGCAGGAATTTGGACTCCCTCATCAGCCTGAAGGCGGCGAACATCGCGCTCCTGCCGGTTCACATAGGGCGCGTAGCGGCCGTCTTGTATGATCTCTTCGATGACTGGGACATCAAGAGCCGCAAGAGCGGGCGCGATGTTCAACAAGCGGCCCAGATCCAGCTCGGGATAGACGAGCCATTCGAACAAGGTACGTTGTACGCCATCGGCTGCCGCTGCAACGTTGAGGCTGGCAAGCTGCGACTTGGTTGGAGAATCGGACAGAATATCCATAGCCGCGGATCGTTGTGTTTCACGTGATACATACCAAGACTGCAAGCTGCTACCCGCCACACCAAGCTCCATGGCCTTCGGCGTGAGCCGCGAATAGGCATTATCGGCCCTGAGCCGGAGGCGATATTCCGCACGTGAGGTCAACATACGATACGGTTCGGTCACGCCGTGTAGAACCAGATCGTCGACCATAACTCCGATATAGCTGTCGGTCCGGCTGAATAGGATCGGCTCATTACCCCGCGCAAAAGCAGCCGCGTTTAGTCCGGCGACGAGACCCTGTGCCGCCGCCTCCTCGTACCCAGTCGTGCCGTTAATTTGCCCCGCGCAGTAGAGCCCCGGCGCCACGCGAACCGCCAAAGACGGATCGAGCGCTCGCGGATCGATATGGTCATATTCCACCGCATAGCCCGGCTGAACAATTTCGGCTCGTTCCAGGCCTTCAATACTCCTGACCATTTCGACTTGCACATCCGCCGGAAGGGAAGTCGAAATCCCGTTCGGGTAGATCGTGCGATCATCCAACCCCTCCGGCTCAAGAAAGATCTGATGGCCGTCGCGATCGGCGAAGCGAAAAATTTTGTCCTCGATCGAAGGGCAATAGCGCGGCCCGCGGCCTTCGATCGCACCGGCGAATAGCGGCGAATGTTTCAGGTTTTGGCGGATGATCTCATGCGTGCGAGAATTGGTTCGCGTGACGCCACAGGCAAGTTGCGGATTGATCCGCCCCCCGCTCAATGCGGAGAAGGTCCATGTACCTTCATCTGACGGCTGCATATCGACTCGCGCCCAATCGATCGTTCGACCGTCGAGCCGCGGAGGCGTGCCCGTTTTCAGTCGGCCCATTGGTAAGGCAAGTTCGCGAAGCTGGGCTGCCATGGCGTTGGAGGGATTCTCTCCAACCCTACCGCCGGCACAGGGCTCCATTCCGAAGTGCAATTTGCCGTTGAGGAAAGTCCCGGTAGCGAGCACCGTTGCGCTGGCGCTAAGCGTGCGGCCGTCGCTGAGCCGCAATCCTATGACCTTGCCATCGGTCAAGAGGAGGCTGGCGGCCTCGCCCTCGACGATCTCAAGCGATGCATGTTGTGACAGTAGCGATTGCACCGCCGTGCGAAAAAGCCTGCGGTCGGCTTGAACGCGCGGTCCATGGACCGCCGCGCCCTTGCTGCTATTGAGCATGCGGTAGTGAATCGCTGCTGCATCCGCCGCTTGAGCAATGAGGCCGCCAAAGGCATCGATCTCACACACCAGATGACCCTTGCCCAACCCGCCAATAGCGGGATTGCACGACATCGCGCCGATCTGATCGGGCCGCATCGTAACCAACGCGACCTTCACGCCCATGCGCGCGGCCGCTGCCGCCGCTTCGCACCCGGCATGCCCCCCGCCGACGATGATGACATCATAGGTCTGCATCATGGATGCGGCGGCTATTCCCTGCGGACAGCAATGTCAAAAGCCCGTGACGCGATTTTTATTTGCCGATGCAAAATTGTGAAAAAATAGCGTCGAGAAGCGGCTCTATTCCCCCTTCGCCGGTAAGCCGATCGAGCGCAGCTCGAGCCGCACGAATGGTCTCGGCGACCAACACTATATCTGCAACACCCTCACCAACCAACGCCAGTGCCGTTGCGGCCTCGCTCAATGCCGCGCGTTGGCGCTGGGCGAGGGCTACTTCTCCCTCGCGGGGCAGCAGCGATGTTCCACGTGAAACAATCAACCGCCTCAATTCTACCAGGCCGGCGCCCGTGACCGCGGAAACCGAAAGATCATATCCGGCGGGTGCTAGTCCTACACCAAGCAGATCGGCCTTGGTCCGCAAATTGATGGCACCCGCAGGCGCCTCGCCAGCGTCACCTAGCCACAGCACGACATCGGCAGCATCAATCGCCTGTCTCGCTTGCCCGATGCCGATCGCCTCGATGCTGTCCTCCGTCGCGCGCAGTCCAGCACTGTCCACCAGAATGAACGGCACGCCTTCGATTTGAACGGGAACCTCGATCAGATCTCGTGTCGTGCCCGGCAAGGGGGTCGTGATGGCCGCTTGCCGCCCTACCAAGGCATTCAGAAGCGTCGACTTACCTACATTGGGCGGGCCAGCGAGGATCACACGGATGCCGTCGCGGAGCCGTTCGGCGGGCGGACAGTGAAGCATCGCGGCAATTTCGCTGCGTACCCTCAGCAACCCTTCAAGGCCGACGCCGTCATAGTCAGGCACGTCATCTTCATCCGCGAAGTCGATCCGCGCTTCGATGAGCGCAGCAGCTCCGAGCAATTCGTTTCGCCACCTGCGGACCGCGCGTGACAAAGCTCCATCCGCCAACGCCATCGCATTGCGGCGCTGGCTTTCGGTTTCCGCCATCAACAGATCGCTGAGCCCCTCAGCCTCGGTGAGGTCCAGCCGACCATTGACAAAAGCGCGGCGGGTAAATTCCCCTGCCTCAGCACGACGCAGCCCCGGCAATGCAGCGAGAGCATTTTCAACGGCCGCTACAACCGCGCGGCCGCCATGGAGATGAAATTCGGCGACATCCTCCCCGGTTGCGCTTGCAGGCCCGGGAAAAAACAATGTGAGCGCGCGATCAAGCGCAATGCCGGTCCCCGGATCAGAAAGCTCGGCCAGCTGTGCCCGCCGGGGCGCCGGCGTTCTGCCCGACAAGGCGGACATAACATGCGCGGCCGCGGGCCCGCTTACACGAACGACCGCGATCGCGGCCGGAGGCTGGCCGGAAGACAGTGCGAAAATCGTATCGACAGCGTGATCAGGTACCACTTGTCCCCGTTCCGCTCATCTGCTCGAACATCTTTCGCCACATGCCCATGCCTGCTTCGCCGAATGGCGCCCAGTTGCGCATCATGGCTTCGATCATATCCGGACTAATGCCTTCGGAGATCGCCTTCTTCATCTGGTCGAGATAGGCATCGTGAATCGGCGTGAGGTCTGGAAGCCCCAGGAAATTGCGCGCTTCCTGCGGCGTGCAATCGATATCGACGTTAATTTTCATCGTGGAACCTCCTGTCGTTCGAGCGGTCTCCCATTTTGTTGGTAGAGAGTGCCGAGGCAAGCGTCCATGTCAACGCCAGAACGAAGGGCGTCCATTGTCGCTGATCATGGCCCCGCTTCGCATGAGACCTAGCACTGTCATTCGAGCTTCCGCAGTGGTAACCAAGCCAATATCGTCCAATAACTAGCCTAAGTACCTGAAATAAGGAGTGTTTCATGGGTGAACTGATCAAAGTCGATTCGCTCGACGGCAGCGGCAGCTTCAACGTGTATCAAGCGAACCCAGCTAGCGAACCCAAAGCAGCTGTTGTCGTGATCCAGGAGATTTTCGGCGTCAACAAGGGTATCCGGGCGAAGGTCGATGGCTGGGCCGAGCAAGGTTATGCCGCTTATGCGCTTGATCTTTTCTGGCGCGACACCCCGGGGTTGGAGCTTGATCCTGACGTGCCGGAGCAACTGCAACAGGCATTCGGCCATATGCAGAAGTTCGATTTCGACAAGGGGATCGAGGATATCGAAGCAACGATCCGCTTTGCACGTGCTGCGACCGGCAAGAAGGTCGGCGTCACCGGCTATTGCCTGGGCGGCTTGATGACCTATCTGGCGGCGACGCGGACCGACACCGACGCGAGCGCGGCCTATTATGGCGGCGGCATCAACAATTTTCTCAGCGAATCGCACGCGCTGGCGCGCCCGCTGCTCATGCATTTCGCCGAGAAGGATCACTTCATCCCGCTTGAGGCAGTGACGCAGATCAGGGAAGCCTTCGCGGCTAACCCGCGCGTGCAGATCTACACCTATGCTGATGTCGATCATGGCTTTGCCACAGCATTTGGCAACCGGCGCGTGGATGCGGCCGCCACACTGGCGGACAACCGCACCCAGGCTTTCTTCGCCGAGCATCTCGCCTGATGACGGCAGCCTGGCGGATCGTCATCCGCCAGACCGGCGGACCGGACGTCCTGGAGCGAGAGGATTTTGACGTCGGCACGCCAGGACCAGGCCACGCGCGGGTGCGAGTCGCGGCCAGCGGCGTCAATTTCATCGACACCTATCACCGCTCGGGTTTGTACAAGCTGCCTTTGCCGACGGGGCTTGGCACCGAATTTGCCGGTGTCGTCGAGGCGGTTGGCGAGGATGTTAAAGACGTCAAACCGGGGCAACGGGTGGCAGCGCGCTTGGCGATCCCCGGCAGCTACGCCACCCACTTACTTGTCGACGCGGCCCTGCTGATCCCCCTCCCCGCCAATATTTCGGATGATGTGGCGGCTGCTGCAACCCTGAAGGGCCTTACCGCTTGGATGTTACTCGAAAAATGCGCGAAGGTGCAGCGGGGACAATCCGTGCTGGTCCATTCGGCGGCTGGCGGGGTCGGTTCCTTCCTGGTGCCGTGGGCGAAATCATTGGGTGCGAACGTCATCGCCCATTCGGGCAGCCCTAAAAAGGCCGATCGCGCCAGCCAGTTGGGCGCAGATTACAGCTTCTCGGGGAGCCTCGACGACCTGCCAGGCCAAGTACGCGGGGCAACCGGCGGGCGCGGCGCCGATGTTGTTCTGGATGGCGTAGGCGCTGCAAGCTGGGCCGCTTCTTTGGCCAGCGTCGCCAAGCGCGGGCTGATCGCAAGCTTTGGCAATGCGAGCGGGCCGGTACCCCCGATCAACCCGCTCGAGCTCATGCGCGCCGGCTCGATCTTCGTCACGCGGCCCACGCTGTTCGACTATACGATAATGCCGGAAGAATTGGCTGACGGCAGCCAGCGCCTATTTGGGTTGATCGCGGATGGCACGCTGCAGGTGGAAATCGGCCAGCGCTTTTCGCTTGCTGATGCTGCCGAAGCCCATCGCGCATTGGAAGGCCGTCAAACGGTCGGCTCGACGATCCTGATCCCGTAGCGCCTAAATGATTGAGGTCCCGCTGCAGGCAGGCGAGCGCTGCGAGCTGAAACATAGGTTCAGCAATAACCACCAAACGTAGCAGCGCGACGGAGGGCAAACCACGCCGGCCGCCACCTTTTCCCTGCTACTACTGGTTCATCGAGTCGAAGAAGTCTTCGTTCGTCTTGGAATCCTTCATCTTGTCGAGCAGGAACTCCATCGCATCGATCGTGCCCATCTGCATCAGAATACGTCGCAGCACCCACATCTTGGAGAGCTTGCCCTTGTCGACCAGAAGCTCCTCCTTGCGCGTGCCGGACTTGCCGACATCCATTGCCGGGAAGATCCGCTTGTCGGCAACCTTGCGATCGAGCACGATTTCGGAGTTACCCGTGCCCTTGAACTCCTCGAAGATCACCTCGTCCATGCGACTGCCGGTATCGATCAGCGCGGTTGCAATGATGGAGAGCGAGCCGCCCTCCTCGATATTCCGCGCGGCGCCGAAGAAACGCTTCGGCCGCTGCAACGCATTGGCATCGACACCACCCGTCAGCACCTTGCCGGAGCTCGGAACGACCGTGTTATAGGCGCGGCCGAGACGCGTGATTGAATCGAGCAGGATGACGACATCCTTTTTATGCTCAACCAGGCGCTTCGCCTTTTCAATAACCATTTCAGCAACTTGGACATGCCGAGAGGCAGGCTCGTCGAAGGTTGACGAGATTACCTCGCCCTTCACCGAGCGTTGCATGTCGGTGACTTCCTCCGGCCGCTCGTCGATCAGCAGCACGATCAGAAAAACGTCAGCATGATTGTCCGTGATCGCCTTCGCGATGTTCTGGAGCAGCACCGTCTTGCCGACCCGCGGCGGCGCGACGATCAGCGCGCGCTGCCCTTTGCCTTGCGGCGCGATGATATCGATGACCCGCGCCGACTTGTCCTTGACGGTCGGATCGAGCGTATCGAGCCGCAGCTTCTCGTCCGGGTAAAGCGGCGTCAAATTGTCGAAATTGACCCGATGGCGGACGGCGTCGGGATCATCGAAATTGACCGAAACCAAACGCACGAGCGCGAAATAGCGCTCGCCGTCCTTGGGCGCGCGGATCTCGCCTTCCACGGTATCACCCGTACGCAAACCGAATTTGCGAACCTGATTGGGCGAAACATAAATATCGTCCGGCCCGGCAAGATAATTGGCCTCGGGCGAACGCAAGAAGCCGAAGCCATCGGGCAGAACCTCGATCGTGCCGACGCCCATGATCTGAACACCATTTTCAGCTTGGACCTTGAGGATGGCGAACAGCAGGTCCTGCTTGCGCATGGTGGAGGCGCTCTCCACCTCCAGCTCCTCCGCCATGGCAACCAGCTCAGCGGGAGTCTTCTTTTTCAATTCTTTGAGATGCATGGGGATTTTCCGATGATGTGCCGGATGGCAAGACGCTGAGGACAGCGCAATCTGGAAGGAGGCGTCGCGCTTATGGCGGACACTGGGGGCGAGGTAAGCGCGCATGCCCCCGAAGTCAAGCAGTGCGCTGGCGTTTGCTGTGGATAAAGGCTAGACATTGCTTACCGCGGCGCGGAGCGAGACGTGGGCGATCCACTGGAAACCGAACTGAAGCTGGAGGTCGATCCAGCCGATCTGGTCAAGCTTGACCTCGGCGCACTTATGCTCGCAGGCGAAAAGGATCCCGAGCGCCAGGTCTCGCGCTATTTTGACACGCCCGATTTGGATTTGCACCGCGCAGGGTTTTCGTTGCGCATACGGCAAGCGGACGGCCGCTATGTTCAAACCGTCAAACGAACCGCGTCTTCCACCGCGGGCCTGTTCGTCCGAAACGAATGGGAGCAACCAACCAGCCATCGGTCGCCTCGTGTGGACGAGCTGTGCGGTCCGCTGTCGGAAGTCTTCGACAAAGAAACGCTCGAGGGCCTGAAGCCGCTGTTTGCGATCCGGGTTGAACGGCTCACCCGCAAGCTTCAGTTGAACGGCTCAGCCATCCAGTTCACGCTCGACCAAGGTACGATCAAAACCGGCAAGCAACGCGAGCCCATTTGCGAGATCGAGCTGGAACTGGCGGCGGGCGACGTCTCGGATTTGTTCAGCCTGGCGCGTGAAATCGATAAGCAAGTGCCCCTCGAACTCGGCGTCGAAGCCAAGTCGGAGCGTGGCTATAATTTGCTCGCACCCGATCCACCGGCCTCGTTCAAGGCGAATGCAATCGCCCTCGATGCGCAGCTTCCCGCCGCCGATGCTTTTGTTGCGATTGCCCAGTCCTGCATTCGCCAGTTTCGCCGCAATAAGAAGCTTCTGCTCAGGGCGAATGGGGTTGAACCGCTCCATCAGGCACGGGTCGGCTTGCGGCGGCTGCGATCGGCCTTTTCAGCCTTTGCACCCTTGTTCAATTCTGATGACCGTGCCGACCTTTTTGGCGCCGAATTGCGGTGGCTGGCGCGCGTGCTGGGCGACGTTCGCGATCTCGATGTCCTCATCCCCATGCTAACCGGAACCGCGCAGAAAAAGCTGATGGCAGCCCGTGAACGAGCGATGATGCGCGCGCGGGAGCAACTCTGTTCTGGGCGCACCCGGCTCCTCATGCTGGATCTGGCAGAATGGCTTGCCCTTGGAAGATGGCGCGTGGATCCCGCCGATAACGCTTTCCTCCAGCAGCCTATTGCCGGCGTAGCCCATGATATTTTGCGAAAGCAGCGCCGCCGCCTCACCAAGCGGGGCGAATCTCTGCGGCATCTTTCAGACGAGCATCGTCATGACGTCCGCAAACAGGCAAAGCGCTTTCGCTATACCGCCGAATTTTTTGCGGGACTTTATCAGGGCCGCACTGCGCACCATCGCTATAAAAAATATCTCTCAGCGTTGGAGGAACTGCAGGACCATCTCGGTGCGCTGAATGACTTCGCGACCCTGCCCGCCGTCTTCGCCCGCTATGACATCGAACAGCCGGGGGCTTCCCACGGGAAGAAAGAGCGCGCGCATGAGTTCAAACGTGCGGAACAAGCTTTCAAGGCCTTGAGTGATCTCGAGCCCTTCTGGTGATCAGCACGACGGCTTGACGTCAATGCGGATCAGAACGGCCGAACGATGACGAGGATGACGATCACTGCGGTTGCAACGCCCGGCAGCTCGTTCATGATCCGCAACGCTTTGTCGCTCGCAGGACGATAACCCCGCGCCAGCTTCTTGCCATAGCCAACCGCCCAGCCGTGAAAGGCCGACAACAGCAGCACGGTCGCAAATTTGGCCTGGAACCAGCCGACATTCCACAATCCCTGATCGAATGCCAGCAAGAGTCCAAAGATCCATACAAGCATCATGGAAGGATTGATGATGATCGATCGCAGCCGCCGTTCGCGCTCGATCCACTGCCGGTCTTCAGTCGAACCAGGTTCGGTGGGCTGATGGTAGATATAGAAACGCGGGAGCATGAAGAGTCCGGACAACCAGAAGATCACGAAGATCAGATGCGCCGCTTTGACCCAGGGATACACAGCTCCCAACATTCCGATCATCGCTCAATCCCGACGCTGTTGGTTACGCACCAGATCCAGCAGCTGCTCGACATGGGCGATATCGGTATCGGGCAATATGCCATGGCCAAGATTGAACACATGCGGCCGCGAAGCGAAAGCCCCTAAAATATGTTTGGTTGCGCGATCCAGCGCGCCGCCGCCGGCAATCAGCGCCAGCGGATCGAGATTACCCTGCACCGGCATGCCTTCGGGCAACACAGCGTCGGCCCAGAATGGATCCACCGTCTCATCAAGACCGATCGCATCAACTCCCGTTTCGCGCGCATAAGCCGGAAGCTTGCCCCCGGCCCCCTTCGGAAAGCCGATGATCGGTATCCGCGGATGGCGGGCACGGAGCCCCGCGACAATGCGCGCGGTCGGTGCGATCACCCATTGCTCGAACTGAACGGGTGAAAGACTGCCGGACCAGCTGTCGAAAAGCTGCACGGCCTCGGTTCCAGCTTCGATCTGGCCCGCAAGATAATCGATCGTAGCTGTCACGATAGCATCGATGATCATGCTGAAGGCGGCAGGATCGCGATAGGCCAATCGGCGCGCTGCCCCCTGCTCGCGACTACCCTGCCCTGCGACCATATAGGTCGCCACCGTCCACGGGCTGCCGGCAAAGCCCAGAAAGGTGACATGTGCTGGCAACTCTGCACGAACCCGGCGCACTGTCTCGTAAACCGGTTCCAACCTTTCAGGCTGCGGATCGAGGCTGGCGATCGCATCCGTCGCCAGCGGTGGCGCCAAGCGAGGACCCTCGCCGGTTTCGAACCACAAATCCTGGCCGAGCGCGTAGGGAATCATCAATATATCGGAAAATAGGATAGCGCCGTCGAAGCCAAAACGGCGAATGGGTTGAAGCGTGATTTCGGCCGCCATCGCGCTATCCTGCGCCAAGGCGAGGAAACCGCCCTTTTCGGATCGCAGCGCACGATATTCGGGCAGGTAGCGCCCGGCCTGACGCATCATCCAGATCGGCGGCGGATCGCGCCGTTCGCCTTCGAGAACGGCCAGCAGAGATTTTTGAGACGCCTTCACGACCTCTCCCGACAGCGCGTGCTCCATATCTATCCTGTTAAATATAGATTCTTTGTAGTGAGAAGTAGGGCGGCGGATGGCGGGGTTTATAAGCAGGCGACGCGATTGCCAACAGCTTGACTCCGGCAGTTGCCTTTTATGCGGCTGAGTCGCCGTAGAAGCACCCGTTATTCACAGGCTGGTGATATCATTCACCCACTGTGGAGAAGAGTTGGAACGAGTTAGGAAGGTCGGGGATGGAATCGTCCGCTTGTAGGGCAGGCCTGCTATCCGCTAGCTCGGTCCCCATGCTTATGCACAGGCTTTTGCGGCGATGATCCGGCTTCACCTCCATCTCCTGTCCGATTCAACCGGGGAGACGTTGGAAAATATCGCCAAGGCAGGGCTGGCGCAGTTCGATGGTGTCGAAACCATCAAGCATTTCTGGCCTATGGTGCGATCCGAAGGGCATCTTGACCGGATTCTGGTGGAGATCGCCCAAAAGCCAGGGCTGGTGCTGTTCACGATTGTGAACGGTGAGATCCGCCACAAGCTGGAGGAGCGTTGCCAGATGCTCGGCTTGCCGGCCGTGGCTGCGCTTGATCCGGTCATCGACGCGCTTTCCCAGATGCTTGGGCAGCAGGCCAAGGCCCGGCCCGGGCGGCAGCATATGCTCGACGCGGCTTATTTCGACAGAGTGGACGCGATTCAGTTCACGATCGCGCATGATGACGGCATCGGCGCCGAAGACTGGGAGGAAGCCGATATCGTGCTGGTGGGGGTTTCGCGCTCGTCAAAAACGCCAACGTCGATCTACCTCGCCAATCGGGGGTATAAGGTTGCGAACATTCCGCTCGTCATCGAAGCCCCTCCGCCATCCTCATTATTCTCGCTCAAAAATCCGATCGTGGTGGGTCTCACCACCAGTCCGGAGCGGCTGATCCAGGTTCGGCGCAATCGGCTGCTGGCGCTCAATCAGTCACCTGAAACAGCCTATGTCGATCAGGAGCGGGTGAGCGCAGAAGTGGCGTTCGCGCGCCGGATGTTCTCGGACAATGGCTGGCCTGTCATCGATGTTACGCGACGCTCGATTGAAGAAACGGCGGCGGCGGTCATCAATCTGCTCAACGAACGCAATCCGGTGGATGAGCCGCTGTGAAGCTGATCCTCGCTTCGCAATCGTCATCGCGGCGCGCCATGCTTTCGGCCGCCGGCATTCCCTATGACGCCATGGCATCTGCTGTAGACGAAGAAGCGGCGAAGGCTGCGCTCAAGCAGGAGGGCATCGAAGCCCGCGGGCTTGCGGATGCGCTTGCCGAACTGAAGTCGCTGAAGCTCTCGACCCGGCATCCCACCGATCTCGTTTTAGGTTGCGATCAGGTGCTGGTGCTGGCCGACGGCAGCTTGCTTGATAAGCCCAAAGATCGTGACGAGGCTGGCGCCCAGCTCAGGCAGATGCGCGGCTCCGTCATAAGGCTGATCAGCGCCGCGGTGATCAGTGAGGGCGGCACACCGGTCTGGCGGCATGTCGATGTCGCGCGCTTGACGATGCGGCCTTTCTCGGAGGGATTCCTCAGTCTTTATCTCGACAGCGAATGGCCGGCGATCAGCGGCTGCGTCGGCTGTTTCAGGCTTGAAGGGCTCGGCGTCCAACTCTTCTCGCGGATTGAGGGCAGCCATTTCACCATTCTCGGCCTGCCGTTCATACCCTTGCTCGATTATCTGCGAACACGGGGCGTGGTGGCGTCATGACGGTTCATGCCGAGGTGATCGGTGATCCGATCAGCCATTCGAAATCCCCGCGGATCCACAATTTCTGGATCGAAAAGCTGGGGCTCGACGCCCATTATGAGCGGTGTCACGTCACGCCCGACGGATTGGAGGAATATTTCAGAAGCAGGCGCGATCGGCAGGATTGGCGAGGCTGCAACGTCACCATTCCGCACAAGCAGGCGGTTATGCCGTTTCTGGACAGCGTCGATCCGGGTGCAGCGCGGATCGGTGCGGTCAATACGATCGTGCGCGCGCCTGATGGCGCACTTGCCGGGTACAACAGCGACGGCGCCGGATTTCTTGAGCCGCTGCGGCCTTGGCTGGCGGATCGTCATTTGCTGAGAATGGCACGCATTATCGGTTCTGGCGGGGCAGCGCGTGCAATCGCCCATGCATTCCGGAGCGAGGGCTTCGCTGTCGCGATGATCGCGCGCGATGAGGAGAAAGCCCGCGTCATTCTCGACGAGATCGGCGAAAAGAATTCTGGTATGACGGCGACGCTCCAGAGCTGGAGCGTTCCGATCGAGTTCGACTGGGGTGATACCGAAGGCAGGCTCGATATCGTCGTCAATGCGACATCGCTGGGCATGAAGGGCAACCCGCCGCTTGCGATCGACTTCAGCCACGTCCCGCCCAACGCCATCCTCTACGACATCGTCTACGCGCCGCTTGAAACGGCACTGCTTGCCGAAGCACGGCGGCGGGGGCTGCGGACGATCGATGGCCTCGAGATGCTGGTCGGGCAGGCCACGGTCGCCTTCGAACTGTTTTTCGGCCAGCCGGCACCGCGGCAATATGATGCCGAGCTGAGAACATTGCTGACGTCATGATGCTGCTGCCATGATCATTCTTGGCCTCACCGGATCGATCGGCATGGGCAAGTCGACGGTCGCGGCGATGTTCCGCGAGCAGAAGATCCCGGTGTTCGATGCCGATGCCGAGGTACATCGCCTGCAAGGCCCGGATGGCGCGCTCGTCAATCTGATCGAGCAGGCCTTTCCCGGGACCGCCAGACAGGGCGGCATCGATCGTGCGGTGCTCTCGCGTTATGTGCTGGGTGACAAGGGGGCGCTTCATCAGCTCGAGCGCATCGTGCATCCCGCCGTTGCAGTTGCGCGGCGCAACTTCTTGAGGCGGCATAGGGCGAAACCGCTGGTCGTATTGGACATACCGCTGCTTTATGAAAAGAAAATGCAGCGTCTGGTGGACGAGGTCGCCGTGGTCTCCGCGCCGGCTTGGATGCAGCGCAAGCGGGTGCTGGCGCGCGCGGGTATGAGCCCCGCCAAACTTGCCAATATCCGCGCGTTGCAGGTGCCCGATGCGGTCAAGCGGGCGCAGGCGGATCATGTGATCGATACGGGCATACATCGACAGCAGACCCGCGCGGAGATTCGTCGACTCATCGCTTGTCTTCGTGGCCGACAGCGCCGATAGACTGGGCTATGCGTGAAATTGTATTCGATACCGAGACCACTGGCCTAAGCCCGATCGACGGACATAGGCTGGTGGAAATCGGATGCGTGGAACTGATCAACAAGGTCGAAACCGGGCGTCACTTCCATGCCTATTTCAATCCAGGCCGCACCATGCCGAGCGAGGCCGAGGCGGTTCATGGCCTCAGCGCGGTGTTCCTCTCCGATAAGCCCCTATTTTCCGAGAAGGCGGGCGAACTTATTGACTTTATCGGCGAGTCTCCGCTGGTTGCGCACAACGCGGCATTCGATTTCGGCTTCCTCAACTGGGAGTTGGGCACGTGCGGACGCGCGGCCATCGACATGACGCGGATGATCGACACGCTCGCGCTTGCCCGTGCGCGCCATCCCGGCGCCAAGCACAGCCTGGACGCGCTCTGCACGCGCTACGGCATCGACCGCAGCCATCGAATCAAACATGGCGCGCTGCTCGATGCGCAACTCCTGGCTCAGCTCTACGTTGAATTGTCAGGAGGGCGCCAGATCGGGCTATCACTCAAGACTGAAACCGTGGTTGAAGCGAGAACATTGGCGACAGTCTCGATGGGCGTTCGACGCGCGCAGATGCGGCTGCCACGCCCGCATGCTCCGAGTGCGGACGAGCGGGAACGTCACGCCGCGTTTATTTCGAAGCTCGTGCACCCGCTGTGGCTTGAGGAACAACCGGCCGGTTGACCGGGCAGGTGCCTAGGATTAAGGCCGCCACCGCCATCTTTCCCCCAAGGCGGGCGGCAAGACAGTGGAGGTTACAAGATGGAAATCCGCGTTTCTGGCCATCAGGTCGATACCGGCGCGGCGCTCCGGGATCATGTCGATACCAGGCTCCAGGGAATCGCTGATAAATATTTCTCACGCAGCATATCGGCCAATGTGACCTTTGGCCGAGGTCCCCACGACAACGGGTTCAGTTGCGACATCGTCGCCCATGTGATGCAGGGGGTGATTCTCAAGGGCAGCGGGTTTGCGACCGAAGCCCATCCGGCGTTTGATCAGGCGGCCGATCGCATAGAAACCCAGCTGCGGCGCTACATGCGCCGACTCAAGGATCGCCATGGTCCTAATGGTGTGGCGTCGCTCGACATCGTCGAGGCGGATGCGAGCTACACCGTGTTCCAGGCTGGGGCGGAAGCAGAGGAAGCGCCCGACAACCCTGTCATCATCGCGGAAACGCGAGTCGATATTCCGGAAGCTACCGTCTCGGACGCTGTGATGATGCTCGATTTGCGCAACACCAATGCACTGATGTTCCGAAACACCGGCACGGGCGCCTTCAATATGGTCTATCGCCGATCCGATGGGACGATCGGCTGGGTGGAGCCTCAGCGCGCGGCCTGACGCCGCCCGCCCTTATTATGGCCGATACGGTGGCCCAGCCCAACGCCGATCTGGCGAATGGAGCGCTTGCTCGTAGCGTTGATTCCCTGAGCGATCTGCTTGGGGTTGAGGATGTGGTTGCCTCGCTCGCGGTACCCAACAAAAAATCGCTGTTCGTGCAACTCTCACGGATGGCGGCGAAGAGTCGCGGACTGTCAGCATCCGAGGTGACCGAGCGACTGCTCGACCGGGAGCGCCTGGGATCAACTGGTTTTGGCGGTGGCGTCGCGATTCCGCACGGCAAGATTGAAGGCCTCGATCGGGTTGTCGGCATCTTCGCCAAGCTCGCAACCCCGATTGATTTTGCGGCGATTGATGAAATGCCGGTCGATATCGTCTTCCTGCTCTTGTCCCCGCCCGATGCGGGCGTGGAGCATTTGAAGGCGCTCGCGCGGGTCAGCCGTAAGCTCCGCGACCGCGCCTTTGTTGCTAAATTGCGCGGGGCCGGCTCACCCGACGCGCTCTATGCGCTGCTCGCTAACGGGGATTCGCGCGGTGCCGCCTGAGCGACCCGCATCGCCTCTTTCTGGACAATCAGCTCATTTCCGCGCGCTGGAATCGCTGTACGCTTCGGCTCCAGTCAACCAGCTCTTCGCGTCCCGACTGGAAATTGTTTCGGAAGGACGGTCACGCATCCGCTTCGAAGTGGACGATAGCGTTCACCACGCTGCCGGGGCGGCGCATGGCACGATCTTCTTCAAGATGTTGGATGATGCCGCCTTCTACGCGGCCAACAGCCTCTGTACCGACCGTTTTCTTCTCACGACCGCTTTCAACCTGCTTCTTACCAAACCAATTGTCGGCGGCCCGATCATAGCGGAAGGGCAATGGGTGAGCGGCAAGCGCAGGGTGTTCGTGGCAGACGCGCGCTTGATCGATGCCGAAGGCGAGGAATGCGGCCGCGGGACCGGCACGTTCATGCGCTCGCACATCGCCTTGACCGGCCTCCCCGGCTATCGCGCCGCATGAACCCCCGGCTGACATCGGCGCTGCTGGTGTCTGCCTTGCTTCGAAAGATCGAAAGCGGGGGCGGCACGGGCGCCGTGCTCGCGAAGGGAGATGAAACCGCGGGCGCCTTGCTCCTGGTCTTTTCCGATCGCGGCGTAGTGATAGCCGTGCGCGAACGCGGGCTGCGTGCGGATGGAACGCCGGGATGGATTGGGACGGGTCCGGGCAATCCCGCAGATGCCGAAGCGCTGGCCGCTTATCTCGAGCGGCGCCGCTCGGTCGATCCTGACCTCTGGATCGTGGAACTGGAAGGATTGAAAATGGATCAGATTCACCCGCTGCTTGACGGATTTTGATCCTATGCTTGCTCCGTTCCTGCATTGTTCTATTCTGTAGCGATGGAACCCTGCCTAGTCGATGCGCCGATGGTTGCCGCCGATGTCGCGCGCGGCGTTTCGCGCCTGCTGTTCAGGCATGATTTCATGGCACTTTGCGAAGTTCCGCTGGGCAATGGGCGGCGCGCAGACATCATGGCGCTTGATAGCCGCGGGCATGTCATCATCGTCGAGATCAAGGTCTCGCGGGCCGATCTCGTCGGTGACGGCAAGTGGCCCGATTATCTCGACTATTGCGACCGTTTTTTCTGGGCGGTACCCGCCGGCTTCAACCTGTCGCCGTTCGAGCAGGATCATTTCCGGCCGGATTGCTGCGGCTTGATGGTGGCGGATCGCTATGACGCCGCCATTCTCCGCGACGCGCCGGTCAGACCGCTCGCAGCAGCCCGGCGCAAAGTGGAAACCCTGCGTTTCGCGCGGCGGGCTGCACGCCGCATCCTTGCCGATACTGATCCCGACGCGATCGTGTTGGATTGACGATTAAACGTCGAGATTGGCAACGCTCAGCGCGTTTTCCTGAATGAACTCACGGCGGGGTTCGACAATGTCGCCCATCAAGCGGGTGAAGATCTCATCGGCGACATCGGCCTGCTCGATTTCAACCTTGAGCAAGGAACGGTTGGCTGGGTCGAGGGTCGTTTCCCAAAGCTGCTCGGCATTCATTTCGCCAAGGCCTTTGTAGCGGGCAATTGAAAGCCCCTTGCGGCCCGCGGCAAAGATCGCCCCCAGAAGTTCTGACGGACGCGTGATTGACACCCCGCGCGGATCCGCAACGCCCTCATCCTCATCCGAATCCGCGCTCTTCTCGGCAGCCTTCATCGAAACCAGCCGGGCTACTCCCGAATAGCCGTCGCGCTGCTCGGCTGCGAGCGCGTGGAGCTTGCGTGCTTCGGCAGAGGCGACAAAGGCTGCGTCGACAATATGATGATCGGCCACGCCGCGCCACATGCGCTGGAAATGGTAGCCACCATCGGTTGCAATGTCCGCGGACCAGCTTGCTTCGGGATCGCCACGCCCGAGCCAGGCCGTTGCGGCCTGGAGCGCTTGCGCCCTTGCATCGCGGGAAAGATCCGGCGCCAGCGCGCCGGTGAGCGCCAGCACTTCGATTACCGACGGATCGTAGCGCCGCGGCACATAACCCATCAGCGTGCGCATCCGTCGCGCATGATCGATCAGCACGCGAAGATCGTGGCCGCTGCGTGCCCCGCCGGAGCTTTCGAGCACCATCGAGCCGACGCCGGCATCGACCAGATATTGATCGAGCGCGCTATCATCCTTCAGATAGACTTCGGAGCGTCCCTTACTGACCTTATAGAGCGGCGGCTGCGCGATGAAGAGATGCCCGCGTGCGATAATGTCCGGCATCTGCCGATAGAAGAAGGTCAGCAGCAGCGTGCGGATGTGCGCGCCATCCACATCGGCGTCGGTCATGATGACGATCTTGTGATAGCGCAGCTTCTCGATGTTGAAATCGTCGCGGCCGATGCCGGTGCCCAGCGCCTGGATCAGCGTGCCGACCTCCTTGGAGGAGAGCATCCGGTCGAAGCGCGCGCGCTCGACGTTCAGGATCTTGCCCTTGAGCGGCAGGATCGCCTGAATGTTGCGGTCGCGGCCCTGCTTGGCCGATCCGCCTGCCGAATCGCCTTCGACGAGAAAGAGCTCACATTTGCTGGGATCGCGTTCCTGGCAGTCGGCGAGCTTGCCTGGGAGAGACGCAATGTCCATCGCGCCCTTGCGGCGGGTCAGCTCGCGCGCCTTGCGCGCGGCTTCGCGGGCCGCGGCGGCGTCGATCACCTTCTGGATAATCGCACGCGCGTTGGCGGGATTTTCCTCGAGATATTCAGCAAGCTTGTCAGCCATCAGGCTTTCGAGCGGCTGCCGTACCTCCGATGACACCAGCTTGTCCTTGGTCTGGCTGCTGAATTTCGGATCGGGCAGCTTTACCGAGACGATCGCAGTCAGCCCCTCGCGCATATCATCGCCGGTGAGGCTGACCTTCTCCTTCTTCAGCAGGCCTGATTTTTCGGCATAGTTGTTGAGCGTGCGGGTCAGCGCCGCACGAAAGGCGGCGAGGTGAGTCCCCCCATCGCGCTGCGGGATGTTATTGGTGAAGCAGAGGACCTGCTCATAATAGCTATCGTTCCACTCGAGCGCGACGTCGATGCCGACATCGTCACGCTGGCCGGTGATGGCAATCGGCTCCGGCATCAGCGGCGTCTTCGCACGGTCGAGATATTTCACGAAGGCCGCGATGCCGCCTTCATAATAAAGCTCATGTTCGATGCGTTCGGCATGGCGCGCGTCCACCAGGAACAGTCGCACCCCGGAATTGAGAAACGCCAACTCGCGGAAGCGATGCTCCAATTTCTCGAAATCGAACTCGGTAATCTTGAAGGTGTCCGCCGAGGGAAGAAAGGTCACCTTGGTGCCGCGCTTGCCGTTGGCTGGGCCAACCACCCTGAGCGGCGCCACGGCATCGCCGCGCTGGAAACGCATATAATGCTCTTCCCCATCCCGCCAGATGGTGAGATCGAGATGATCGCTCAGCGCGTTGACCACCGACACCCCCACGCCGTGGAGGCCGCCCGACACTTTATAGGCATTGTCGTCGGACGTGTTCTCGAACTTTCCGCCGGCGTGGAGCTGGGTCATGATCACCTCGGCAGCCGAAACGCCTTCCTCCGGGTGAATGCCGGTCGGAATGCCGCGCCCATTATCCTCGACCGAGACCGATCCGTCGGGATTGAGCGTGATGACGATCTTATCGCAATGGCCTGCCAGCGCCTCGTCGATCGCATTGTCCGAAACCTCGAACACCATATGGTGGAGACCCGACCCATCATCGGTGTCGCCAATGTACATGCCCGGGCGTTTGCGCACCGCGTCGAGCCCTTTCAGGACCTTGATCGACTCGGCGCCATATTCTGAAGTTTGAGGTTCGCTTGCCATGCCAAGCATATAGCGATGGGTTCCCAGGAACCCAAGCAAAACACGCGTGCCGGCACGCTCCTCGAAGGCTTCGTATCAAGCCTTGATGGCCTGTCCGGAATCGGCACAGCCGGGCCGGCATTTACCATCAGCAAACGTGGAGCCAGACTTTAACCTGGGTTAACAATGCATCACGGATTCACCGGACGCGGCAGAGTGGGGATCGCCCGCTGGCGCTTTCGGATGAGTCAGGCGGAGGAAAGTGCATGTCGCATCGCGTTGACATGATGGCGCTAGCAGGCCTGGCCTGCATCCTGGATCTGGCGTCGTCATTCTCCACAATGCCCGCTCTCGCGGGTTGCGTTTTCATCACTGCAGGTTTCGGCATGGTCGGCGGGGCGATGCGCTCACGGCGGAGCAAGATCATGATCTGCTTCGCCTGACCGATCGAGCGCTCATCATGCCGGACGCAGCGTCCCACCGGATACGGTGAGGCGCTGCGTTGGCTTTGGGGCATCCTGGAACAGCGCGATCTCCGTTCCCGTCATCCACACCTGCCCGCCGCTTGCGCCAAGCCGTTCGAACAGCGCCGCCCGGCGGCTGCGGTCAAGATGAGCGGCGACTTCGTCCAGCAGCAGGATTGGCCGCGCCCGGCGGCGATCGGCGACGAGATCGGCATGCGCGAGGGTGATGCCAAGCAACAGCGCCTTTTGCTCGCCGGTAGAGCAGCGCTCCGCAGGCTGATCCTTATCGGCATGGCGCACCGAAAAATCAGCACGATGCGGGCCGGACAGGGTGCGCCCGGCGGTCGCGTCGCGTCCTCGGGCTGAGCGGAGTGATTGGGGATCGATCGCCGCGTCGCTGTTTTCCAACCCCACGAACGCCCGCGCAAACGGCCCCGCCGGCTGCAAGGCCAGCCGGTCCTGAAGCTCGGATACCGTCCTCGCGCGTGCTTCGGTCATGGCGGAACCATGTTCGCTCATCGCCGCTTCCAGCGCATCCAGCCAGGCTGGATCGGCACGATCATAATCGGTCAGCAGCTTGTTGCGGGCGCGCATCGCGGCTTCATAGCGCGCCGCCTGCCGCGCATGATCCGGCTCGAGCGCAAGCACGAGCCTATCGAGAAAGCGCCGCCGCCCGCTTGGGCTGTCGGTGAACAATCGGTCCATTGCCGGCGTCAGCCAAAGAAACGACAGCCACTCAGCCATCGCATTGGCCGAGGCGGCCGCCCCATTTATCCGGACCTGCCGCCGATCGGGTGCGTCAGCCGTGGCGCCGGTTCCTATATCAGTCCCGTCCGTCAGACGCGCGGCAATGGCGAAGCCGCCCGGTCCATCGTCCCGCGCCATTTCCGAAAGCGCTGATCCCCGTAGTCCCCGCCCTGGCGAGAGCAGCGACAGCGCCTCCAGCACGTTCGTCTTGCCCGCGCCATTTTCCCCTGTCAGCACGACCAGGTTCGCGGAGGCCTCGACGGAGGCATCCCGATAGGAGCGGAAATCAACAAGCGAAAGGCGCGCGACGGCCATCGCCGCCTCTTGGCCTATTCCTGCGAATTAGCAAACAGGCGCTATTCGCTCACACCCGCATCGGCATCAGCACGTAAAGCGCGGGAGCCTTGTCATTCTCGCGGATCAATGTCGGCGCAGCGGCGTCAGCAAGGTGGACTTCCACCGTATCTCCCTCGATCTGTCCGAGGATGTCGAGCAGGTAACGTGCGTTGAAGCCGATATCGAAACCGTCGGAATTATATTCGCCGGAGACTTCCTCGGCCGCAGTGCCGTTTTCCGGGCTCGTGACCGACAGCGTCACCTTGTCCTTCTCGAGCGACATCTTGACGGCCCGCGTCTTCTCGCTCGCAATGGTGGCGACGCGGTCGACGCCTTCCATGAAGCTCTGCGGATCGAGCTTGAGCAGCTTGTCGTTGCCTGTCGGGATGACGCGCGAATAATCGGGGAAAGTGCCGTCAATCAGCTTTGACGTCAGCACCGCGGTTCCCAGATCGAACCGGATCTTGCTGGCCGACAGCGAAACCCCGACCGTGCCATCCACCTCGTCGAGCAACTTGCGCAGTTCGCCCACGCATTTGCGCGGTACGATCACGTCCGGCATTCCCTGCGCGCCATCGGGCCGCGTCACGGTCACCCGCGCCAGGCGGTGGCCGTCGGTGGCGGCCGCCTTGAGCACCGGCTGGGCCTCGTCCGACACATGGAAGAAAATGCCGTTGAGATAGTAGCGCGTCTCCTCGGTCGAAATCGCGAAGCGGGTCTTGTCGATGATCTGCTTGAGCGTTTCGGCGGGCAGCTCGAACTTGGTCGGCAGTTCGCCCTCGGCGATCACCGGAAAGTCATCGCGCGGCAGCGTCGCGAGATTGAAGCGCGCGCGCCCCGCCACCACCAGCATCTTGCCCTCGGCTGCGTTGAGGCTCACTTGCGAGCCCTCGGGCAGCTTGCGGACGATGTCGAACAGCGTGTGCGCGGGAACGGTGGTCGCCCCCGCGGTCTCGACCTGCGCCTCGACGCGATCGACGATCTGGAGGTCAAGGTCAGTAGCCATCAGCTTCAGGCTGCCGTCGGTGCTGGCCTCGATCAGCACGTTCGAGAGGATCGGGATCGTGTTGCGCCGCTCGACGACCGACTGAACGTGGCTCAGGCTCTTGAGCAGCGTCGCGCGTTCAATGGTCGCCTTCATGCGTGTACTCTTCCCCCGGCAGCGGTTGTGGCAAAGCGTTATAGCGCAGCTTTGCTCGCCCGCCAGTGGGGATGTGCAGCTTCAATGCGATTCCGCGACCAGCAGCATTGCAGAAGGGGTTTGGAAAAGCTGCAGCCATGGCGCTATGCCCGCTGCCATGGATGCGGGATAATGCGGGGCGCGACGAGGATTTTGATCGCTGCAGGCACGATGCTGCTCGGCGGGCCAGCCTGGGCACGCGATCCTCTTGGCGTGTTCGGCAATTGGGGTGCCTTCCGCGATGCCGCGCCACGCCGATGCTTTGCAATCGCCGAACCCGATCCCATCCGCACGCGGGGCGATTGGCGTCCCTTCGCCAGCATCGCCAACTGGCCGGCGCGTGACATTCGCAATCAGCTTCATGTCCGCCTGCGCAAGAACCGCGCCGGCGACACGGCGGTAACATTGTCGATCGGGGATCAACGTTTCCCCCTTGTTGCAGGCAGGGCCGATGCCTGGGCGGCCGACCCGCACGCCGATGCCGCGATCGTGCGAGCCATGCGCAGCGGCGAGTGGATGGTCGTATCCGCCAAGGCCGAAAAGGGTGGCACCTTCGTCGACAGCTACCGGCTGCGGGGCGCCGCCACCGCCATCGACGCCTCCACCATTGCCTGCGCAAGGCGGTAATTTCCCAAAAGCTTCCCGACACCGCTATTTTGGCGAGATTGCTTCTTCGGGGAGAGCTTGCTCGACTGGCGTAAAGCGGCTTCATCCATTACATGCGCCCCATGAATCTCGTTCAGCCCATCACCATGCCCATCCCCGGCCACATCGATCCGGTGCCGGTGCCGCGCGCCATCGTGCCGCAGGCAGATGGGCGGGTCGACCTGATCGGGTTGCCGAAAAGCGAGATCCGTGCCGCGCTGGAGGCGGCTGGAATGGAGCCCAAGCAGGCCAAGCTGCGGGCGAAACAGCTTTGGCACTGGATCTACAACCGCGGCGCGACCGATTTCGCGGCGATGACGGATATTGCGAAGGCGATGCACCCGTGGCTTGCCGAGCGCTTTGTGATTGGCCGCCCCGAGGTGGTCGAGGCGCAGGTCTCGACTGATGGCACGCGCAAATGGCTGCTCCGTTCGGATGACGGGCAGGATTATGAGATGGTATTCATCCCCGATGCCGATCGCGGAACATTGTGCGTGTCGAGCCAAGTGGGCTGCACGCTCAATTGCCGCTTCTGCCACACCGGCACGATGCGGCTGGTGCGCAATCTCACGGCCGGCGAGATCGTCAGCCAGGTGATGCTGGCGCGCGATGCGCTCGGCGAATGGCCGTCGCAGCCCGAGGGACGGTTGCTCACCAATATCGTGATGATGGGCATGGGCGAGCCGCTCTACAATTTCGAGAATGTCCGCGATGCGTTGAAGCTGGTGATGGATGGGGATGGGTTGGCGCTCTCGAAACGCCGCATCACCCTATCCACGTCGGGCGTGGTGCCGATGATGGAGCGCGCCGGCCAGGAAATCGGCGTAAACCTCGCGGTTTCGCTGCATGCCGTCACCAAGCCGGTGCGAGACGAGATCGTTCCGCTCAATCGCAAATATGGGATTGAGGAGCTGCTCGCCGCTTGCGCCGCCTATCCGGGTGCGAACAACGCGCGGCGCATCACGTTCGAATATGTGATGCTGAAGGACAAGAATGACAGCGACGATGATGCGCGCGAGCTTGTCCGGCTGCTTCGCAAATATAAATTGCCGGCGAAGGTCAACCTCATCCCGTTCAATCCGTGGCCCGGCGCGCCTTACGAATGTTCCGATCCTGATCGGATCGCGCGCTTCTCGGACATCATCTTCAAAGCCGGGATATCGGCACCGGTGCGCACGCCGCGCGGTCGCGACATCATGGCCGCCTGCGGCCAGTTAAAGTCCGCCTCGGAAAAGAAGAGCCGCGCCGAACTCGACCGGCTTGCGGAGGAGAAACAGGCTGCACTAGGTTAATGCCACAGAGGACGCGGGGGCTAAAGGTTCGCCATGTGGCTGTTCAGCAAGTTTATCAGTCGGATGGTCAAGCGGGGGCAGCTCACCATCCGGTACAGCGATGGCCAGGCGCAGACCTATGGGAAACCGGATCCGGACCTGAAACCGGTCGCGATCACCTTCACGGACAAGTCAGCCCCGAATTTCATTGCACGCAATCCGCAGCTTCACACGGCCGAAGCGTTCATGGACGGCAGGCTGGTCATCGAGCAAGGCGATATTCGCGATCTGCTCACGCTGATTCGCGCCAACGGGCCTTGGGAAAAGGGCGAAGGGTCCCATCTCAACGGCACGCTCACGCAGCGCCTCAAGGATCTCACCCGTGCCTATATGACGAGGCGCAATTTCGAGCGTCAATCGAAGCGGAACGTCGCCCATCATTATGATCTGAGCGATCGGCTGTACGATCTGTTTCTGGACAGGGACCGGCAATATAGCTGCGCCTATTTCACTGATCCGGCCAATAGCCTGGAGCAGGCGCAAGCCGACAAGAAGGCGCATATCGCCTCCAAACTTTATCTGAAGCCTGGATTGAAGGTGCTGGATATTGGCTGCGGCTGGGGCGGCATGGCGCTCTACCTCAACCGCGTGGCCGATGTGGACGTGCTCGGCATCACGCTCTCCGAAGAGCAGCTTAAGGTCGCCCGCCGCCGGGCCGAAGAGGCCGGCGTGGCCGATCGGGTGAAGTTCGAACTGGTGGATTATCGTGCGCTTACTGGCAAGTTCGATCGGATCGTCTCGGTCGGCATGTTCGAGCATGTCGGCACGCCGCACTATGAGACATTCTTCGCCAAGTGCCGGGAGCTGCTGCGTGCCGACGGGGTGATGCTGCTGCACACCATCGGCCGGATGGGAGTGCCGGGCGTCACCGACTCCTTCACGCTGAAATATATCTTTCCGGGGGGCTATAATCCGGCGCTCTCGGAGGTGATCAGCGCCAGCCAGAAGGCACGCCTGATCGCCTCGGATGTCGAGACGCTCAGGCTTCATTATGCCCATACGCTCAACCATTGGTACGACCGCACCGTCGCTGCGCGTGACAAATTGATCGAACTATATGACGAACGCTTTTTCCGGCTCTGGACATTCTATCTTGCCGGCGCCCGGGTGGCGTTCATCTACGGCAATCTCTGCAATTATCAGATCCAATATATCCGGGATCGGCGCACCCTGCCGATCACCCGCGACTATATGCACGAGGAAGAGCTGAGGCTGCGGGCATTGCAATGAGTGCCGTAACCCGCCGCTTCGGTCCGCTCCGGGCGGCGGCGGGATTGGTGCATGGATTGGCGTTGGTCCCAGGCTGGCTGCTGACGAGCAAAGGATCCCCGAGAGCGAGCACCTATGAGCGCCGATTCATGCAGCGCATAGCGCGCAGGCTCGTCTCTCAGATCCATGTCACCGGCACCGAGCCCGGCGGCCCCGGCACCCTGTTCATTTCAAATCATATGAGTTGGATGGATATCCCCATGCTCGGGAGCGCCCTGGATACGGACTTCATCGCGAAATCGGACGTGAAGTCGTGGCCGTTGATCGGGCCGCTCTCAAGGCGCAGCGGCACGTTGTTCGTGACTCGCGAGGAGCGGCATCGCGTGCATCATCAAGCACAGCAGATCGGCCAGAAGCTGCGGTCAGGCCGCAGCCTCGTCTTGTTCGCGGAGGGCACAACGTCGGATGGCGTGGATCTGCTGCCGTTCCGATCAAGCCTTTTCGAAGCTGCGGTTCATGCCGAACGCATCCAGCCTTTGGCGATCGGCTATCATCGCGGCGACGGCGCACGGCTCACCGACGAGGAACTGCGCGTGATCGGCTGGACCGGTGACGACGAACTGTTGCCGAACCTCAGGCAGGTCTCGCGCCTCTGGCTCAGCGCGGAAGTGAGGCTGACGCCGCATTTCCGGCCCGACCCCGAAATGAGCAGGAAGGCACTCGCCGAGCAGTGCCGGAACGCCGTGAGCGAAGCGTATGCCGCGATCCGGCGCCGGCGATGATCAGTTTGCGTGCCTTTGGGTTCGGCGCAGTTCCATCCGGGCCTTAAATGCGGCCCGGCGTTCCTCGGGCGTCACGGTGCCATCATGATTCGCGTCTGCCTGGTCAAACAATTCCAGCGCCTTGGAGGTCGCTTCGCTGAGCGTTACCTTACCATCGCCATTGGCGTCGGCCTTCGCGAACAGATCGCCGTGCATCATCATGCCGCCCCGCCCCATGCCGTGCTCCATCCGGCCATGGCCCACTTCACCGGCCATGTCTTGGCGGGCGTCGCCACGTTCCGCCATCGCACCGCCGCGATGGAAGCTGTCAAATTCTTCGCGTGAGATCTGCCCGTCCTTGTTCGCGTCGAGCCGGTCGAACATTTCATCGTGCATTTGCTTTTGCCGGGCATCGCGAAAGGCATCGGCTTCCTCGCGGGTGATCACGCCATCCTTATTGGCATCGATTTCGGCAAACCGCGTCTTCACCTTCTCTTCGACTTCGGCACGCGTCGTCGGTCCGCCGCGCATGCCGTGATCATCTTGGTCAGCCATGGCCAGCGCCGGGATGGCGATCAGCGCCGCCGCGCCCGCCCCGATCAAGAAACGCTTCATACTCACTCTCCTGCAAAGGCGCATGGCCGCGCTTGCGCCACGACGAAGCGGGCTTGTGCGGCGATTGACTTGAACCTGGGCTGAAGCGCCTCTATCGCGTCGCCGCCTGTAGGGCAGAGCGGAGTGAGATATGGCGGACAAGATCAATCGCGTGGTGCTGGCCTTTTCGGGGGGACTCGACACGAGCGTGATCCTCAAATGGCTGCAGCAGCATTATCAGTGCGAGGTCGTCTCCTTCACCGCCGATCTCGGCCAGGGCGAGGAGCTGGAGCCCGCGCGCGCCAAGGCGGAGCTCATGGGCGTGAAGCCCGAACATATCTTCATCGACGATCTGCGCGAGGAATTCGTCCGCGACTATGTCTACCCGATGATGCGGGCCAATGCCTTGTATGAAGGACAATATCTGCTCGGCACATCGATCGCCCGTCCGCTCATCGCCAAGCGCCAGATCGAGATCGCGAAGCAGGTCGGTGCCGATGCCGTCAGCCATGGCTCCACCGGCAAAGGCAATGATCAGGTCCGCTACGAGCTCGGCTATTATGCCTTGGCGCCCGATATCAAGGTGATCGCGCCCTGGCGCGAATGGGACCTTACCAGCCGCACCGCGCTGATCGATTTCGCCGAGAAGCACCAGATCCCGATTCCCAAGGACAAGCGCGGCGAAAGCCCCTTCTCGACCGACGCGAACCTGCTCCACACCTCGTCCGAGGGCAAGGTGCTGGAGGATCCATGGGAGGAGGTGCCGGATTATGTCTACTCCCGCACCGTCAATCCTGAGGACGCGCCGGATCAGCCCGAGATCATCACGGTGGATTTCGAGCGGGGCGACGCGGTGGCGATCAACGGCGAGGGCCTAAGCCCCGCCTCATTGCTCACCAAGCTCAACGAGCTTGGCCGCAGGCACGGCATCGGCCGGCTCGACCTTGTCGAGAATCGCTATGTCGGCATGAAGTCGCGCGGCATGTATGAGACACCGGGCGGCACCATTTTGCACCTCGCCCATCGCGGCATCGAGCAGATCACGCTGGATCGGGGCGCGGCCCATCTCAAGGATGAACTCGCGCCGCGCTACGCGGAACTGATCTACAACGGCTTCTGGTTTTCACCCGAGCGCGAGATGCTGCAGGCGGCGATCGATCATAGCCAAGAGAAGGTGTCGGGCACCGTCCGCCTCAAGCTCTACAAAGGCAGCGCAATCGTGATCGGCCGCAAGTCACCCAACACGCTCTATTCGGAGAAGGTCGTCACCTTCGAAGATGATGCCGGCGCTTATGATCAGCGCGATGCCGCGGGCTTCATCAAGCTCAACGCGCTAAGGCTTCGGCTGCTCGGGCGGCGGGACGGGCGCTAAATCCTTCCGCCGCAACCCGATCAATTCGATCGGGAAGGTGAAAATTTGCCCCACCTGCACGCGGCTGCGCTCCAGTGCGTGCAGGAAGTGGTCGCCCTTGTCATAGGCCCAAGGACCTTGGCGTAGTAGCCAGACGGTCGGCACCGCGCGCACCTCGGGTGAATCGGCGATCTGTTGGAGGCGCGCTTCAGGCAGCGAGAATACCCCCCGGCTGCCTGTCGGATTCCATGCTCCTGGTCCGCCGTCCAGCGTCGGCATGTCGGTCGGGATCGGCCGGACGGGTATGGCAAGATGCTTGTCGCGCAAGGCGAAACGCAAGGGCAGTGCGCCTTCATTGGGATAGGCGAGCACCACATCTCCCGGTGCGAAGCGCGGCGCAAGCCAGTTGACAATCCTGTACCAGTCTTCCGGCGGTCCGCGTCGTCGTTCGCCGATATCTGCCAGCGTCAGTTCGAACAGCACGGGCACCAGCAATATCCAGCCCAGCACGCGTGTGCCGCCAGCAGAGGAGGTTACGCCGAGCGCGAGCAGCAGCATCGCGGGGATGGCCAGCGCGGCCATCGTGCGCGGGATGAAGACCGGCGCAATGGTGAACGATATCGCCAGCGAGGCAAGCAATGGCAGGAAAGCCAATACCGACAAGGCGGAAACGGCCCGCAACCCTTCAGATTGACGACCAAAGCGCCACCAGGCGAGCAGGAGCAGTCCGAGCGCTGGGACCATGCTGTCCCAGCGCGGCGCCACGAACAAGCGAACGGACAGGAACCAGAGCTTTTGCGCGGGCGGCATCTGGAGCCAGGTCGAGCTGATCCAGGTCGGCGCCTGGCCAGAGAGGATGATCAGCGCCGGCAGCCATGCCGCAGCAACGGCGAGATGGCCTCCGATAAAAGCTATCCAGTCCTTGCGGGTCCAGCTTCGGCGCAAACAGAGGATCAGAAAGGCAATGCCGACAGCCCCCGTGTAGAGCACACCGAGATTGTGGAGCCAGAGCAGGCACGTCAGCAGCAGCAGATAGGCGGCATAGCTCCGGCCCCAGAGCGCCCCTTTCTGCCGAAGCCGGCTGCCGAGCAGGAAGATCAGTGCGATGATCAGGGTGTAGACGAGAATCAGAAGCGCATAGGGCCGAACGTTGCGCGCCATTTCGATCGGCATGAGCGTAAGTGCGACGAGCATCGCCGCACTGCTCATCATGACGATGCGTTTCGTGCGATCCAAACCCGCGAAGTTGGCGAGCGAGCGAGCGGCGGCGATGCCGCCCGCGATCGTTATCACCCCACATAGAGCGCCGAGCGCGCGCAATGCCGCCAGGCCGTCCCCAAAGAGGAGCGTCCAGAGACGCAGCAGCGAATAATAGAAAGGCGGATGGGTCTCGTAGAGCGGTACGACTTTCCAGAGAAAGGCGAAGCCCTTGGACGCCGCATAGGCGCTGTAGCCTTCATCGAGCCAGAGCGGCTGGCCGGTCAGATGCCAGAAGCGGAATGCCAGGCCGGCCAGCACGGCCAGCGCGGCAAACGGTATCGGCCACCAGTCGGGCAGAGGGTCGCGGGCGTCCGCATGTGGCATTGAAAGGGGCCTCCAAAGCAAATGCACGCACCTTAGGATTGAACTTTGCTTGCCGAGGCCGCGCGGGCTTCATAATGGCGCGGTCCATGAATGCTCAAGAGCAACCATGGTGGTCGACACGGTCCTTCGCCGTGGTGATGATACTGATCGCCGCAATTCCCCTGATCCTGCCGGCCACCCCGCCGCTCGTCGATCTGCCGGCGCATATCGGGCGTTATGCGATCGAGTTGATGCCGGCGCGGTCTCCCTTGCATCAATGGTATGCGTTCAAATGGGGGGTGATCGGTAATCTCGGCGTCGACCTGCTGATCGTTCCTCTAGGGAAAATTTTCGGCGTTGAGCTGGGCGTCAAGCTGATCGTCCTCCTCATCCCGCCGCTCACCGTCGCGGGTTTCCTGCTCGCTGCACGCGAAGCGCACGGCTATCTGCCGCCGACGGCGGGCCTCGCGCTCCCGCTTGCTTATGGCTATCCCTTCCAGTTCGGCTTTGTGAATTTCACGCTTTCGATGGCCTGCGCTCTACTGGGCTTCGCCTTGTGGCTGCGCTTGAGCCGGACCGACCACCGGCGGCTCCGCGCCCTGCTCTTCGTTCCATTCGGGATCATCTTATGGTTTTTCCACAGCTTTGGCTGGGGCGTGCTGGGTCTGCTCGCCTTTGCGTCCGGTCTCGTGCGGCGGCACCGCGAAGGCCAGACCTGGGTGAAAAGCGCATGGCAGGCCGGGGTGGCGACCGCGCCGCTGATGCCGCCTTTGCTGCTGATGCTGATCTGGCGCAGCGGCCATGTCACGGGCGATACCGCGGACTGGTTCAACTTCCGGTTCAAGCTCTATTATCTGCTCAGCGCGCTTCGCAACGAGGGGAGTTTCTTCGATCGCGCCTGCACGGAGGCGCTACTGGTCTTTTCTGCCTTCGGGCTGCTGGGGATCGGCCTGCGCCGCAACTGGCAATTGTTGTTGTGCGCCACGATCCTGGTTGTGGCGTTCATTTGCCTGCCACGCATCGTGCTGGGCTCGGCTTACGCCGATATGCGGCTGGTGCCCTATATGCTTGGGATGATGGTGATCGCCTTCACGCCCGCTACCCGGGACCGAAGAGCGGGAAATATCCTCGCGATCATCGCGGTCGGCCTGTTTGTCGTCCGCATGGGCCTCCAGACGATGACCTATGCAAGGCTCGATCACGGCTACAAGGAGCAGCTCGAAGCCTTGAATCATGTTCCGCGCGGCTCGCGCATTTTCAACCTGGTGGACCTGCACTGTCTGAGCGCGCCCTATTCATCGCGCATGGACCATCTCGGCTCCCTCGCCATTTCAAGGACCGAATCGTTCGTGAACGGCCAATTCGATATGGCCGGCGCGCAACTGCTGAGGATCCGCTACCATGCCGCGCCCGGCTTCGATGCCGATCCGTCCCAGATCGTGCGGCCGGGGCCCTGCCGACAGATCAAGAGCTATGTCTATCCCGATGTGTTGCAGCAATTCCCGCGCAACGCGTTCGATTATCTGTGGCTGATGAACTTCATCCCGGAACGCCGCCCGCAAAATGATCCTGGCCTTGTTCCGGTCTGGCAGGGGCCGCGCGGGGCGCTCTACCGGATCAGGCAAACACCCATAGCCGGTTGAGCCAGAACACCGCGAGCGGCGTCGCGAACCCCATGAAGGGCATCGGCCACCAGACCGGACCGTGCAGCAGCCCGGTGAACAGCCACACCCAGAAGCTGTTCAGCAAAAAGCCGAACGCCGTGACGACGAGAAAACGGCCCCCGGTGCGGGCGACATTATCGCGGGTGCCATGGCCCCGGAAGGTTACGCGGCTGTGGATGTTGTAGCCGAGCGTGGTGGAGACGGTCTGCGCGATGATATTCGCGAATAGGGGCGCGATGTGCAGCGGCTTGGCCGCCGACCAATAGATGCACAGATGGACGACGGTGACGAAACCGCCCAGGAAGACGTAACGGATGAGCTGGGCGAGCATCTCCGCCTGCTCGGGGGTGATGCGGGTAAGAACGGACCTCAACACACTCTATCCTTGCTTGCCTAAGGATCGCGGCCTGCCTAATGCGCTGCGGCCCGCATGGAAATAGCGCCCGACAAAGAAAATATGGTTAAATCCCGCTACGAACGGGTCAATTGGCGCTGGTGGTGGCTGGCGGCCTGGGCGGGTTTCATGGCCTGGCTGCTCTTCCAGAAATGGGGCGCGATCCACTGGTTCGCACTCGGCGATACCGATGACAATATGCGCATGTCGCAGGTTCGCGCGTTGCTCCACGGCCAGGGCTGGTACGATCTGCGCCAGTATAAGCTCAATCCGCCGAGCGGTTTCAACATCCACTGGACGCGGTTGGTCGATCTGCCCATCGCGGGGCTGATCCTCGCAACGCGGCCATTTTTCGGGGGCGTTGTGGCGGAGAAAATCGCGGTCGCGGTCACGCCCATGCTGCCGCTGGGGCTGGCATTATATGCGCTGATGCTGGTCCTGCGCCGGCTGGTTCATCCGCATGCGTGGCCGATCGCCTTGCTGATCCTCGCGTTCGCCGACACCACGCTTGCCATGTGGACACCGCTCAGGATCGATCATCATGGCTGGCAGCTCGCGCTCCTCATGCTGATGCTGGCGGGCGGCGCGGATCGGGATCGGCTGCGCGGCGGGGTAATCGCCGGTCTTGCCGCTGCGGCTTCGCTGACGATCGGGCTTGAAATGCTGCCTTATCTGGCGCTGGGCGGGACCATGACCGTGCTTGCCTGGGTGCGGCATGATGCGGCGGCGATCAGGCTGCGCGGCTATGGCGCGGCTTTGGCTGGCGGCTGCGCGATCGGCTATGCGCTGTTCGCATCCTACGACAATCGCGCCTATGTCTGCGACGTCTTGTCCCCGGTCTATCTGTCGACGATGCTGGCAGCCGGCGCTCTCTGCGTGCTGCTGAGCATGGTGCCGCTCAAGCATCGGTTGAATCGCTTCTTCGTTGCCCTGGCCGGAGGCGCATTACTGGCCATCGCCTTCGCGCTGCTATGGCCGGATTGCCTCGGCCGGCCCGAGCGGATTTCGCCCGAGCTCGATCAGCTCTGGTTTCGCTATATCCGCGAGGCCAAGCCGATGTGGAGCCAGGGCTATCGCGTCTATGTTCCGGTATTCGCCATTTCAGTGATCGGTGCGCTCGGAAGCGTCATCGCTCTCTGGCGGAATCGAAGCGATGAACGCGTGATGGCCTGGGCCACGGTAACTGCGCTTTCCATGGCCGCGACCGGCATGCTGTTCTGGCAGACGCGCGCCGGGCCGGCAGCGCAGCTGCTGGCGGTGCCGGGCGCCACCTGGCTTGGCTGGCGGTGCGTACACCCGTTCCTCAAGCATGATTTCAGCTTCGGCAGATTGTTCATCGCTGCGCTTGGCCTGCTCGTCGTGACGGGCCAAGGCGCAGCTTTCGCTCTGAACCTGATCCCCAGGTCGCCCGAGACGGCGGCGCGCAAGCACATTTCGCTGGCCAACCGCCAATGCCCTACCCTCCCGGCATTGGCCCCGATCGCGCGCATGCCGGCGACGACGATCCTCACCTTCGTCGATATGGGGCCTCGGCTGATCACCGTGACCCATCACAGCGCCGTGGCTGGCCCCTATCATCGCAACGGCCCTGCCATTCTGGATGTCCAGCACAGCTTCCGTAGCCGCGATCCCGAAGTGGCGCATGACGTGATGCGCCGCCATGGTGCAACCCTGCTGCTGCTTTGCCCCGGCATGTCGGAATCGACGATCTACGCGAGCGAAAGCCGGCATGGCTTTTACAAGCAGCTCGTGAGCGGGCAGGTGCCTCAATGGCTCGAGCCCGTCGCGCTGCCGAAAGGATCGCCCTTTCTGCTGTGGAAACGCATCGCTTAGCTGAAGCTGGCTTTCACGCCGTCGATCACGAACTGGGTCGCGAGCGCGGCGAGAATGACGCCCAGCATGCGCGTGATCATTGCCTCAAGCTTCGGCCCAAGCACCCGCATGATCGCTCCCGCGGCAAGCAATGAAAGCAGCATGAGCACCATTGTCGCAGCCAAAGCGGCCAATACCACCAGGGTTTGGGCGGTCCCATTACTCCGCCCGACCAGAAGCATGATAGTCGCAATCGCGCCTGGGCCAGCGATCATCGGGATTGCCATGGGGAAGATCGAGATGTCCTCATAGCTCGGGTCCTGGCTCACTTCGGCGGCACGATGCTCCCGGCGCTGGGTCCGCTTCTCGAACACCATCTCGAGCGCGATCAGGAACAGCATGATGCCGCCCGCGATGCGGAACGCATCCAGGCTGATCCCGAGCTGCTGCAACAGCGCCTCGCCGACCAAGGCAAACATCAGCAGCACGGCGGATGCGACGAGCGTGGACCGAATGGCCATCGCTCGGCGGTGAGGCGCCGCTGCATTCTTCGTCAGGCCGGCAAAGATCGGCGCGCAGCCGGGCGGATCGATAACGAGGAAAAGCGTGACGAAGGCCGAGAGAAAGAGCGCGATCATGCCAGCTCGGGCGGCGGCAGCCCTTCGCGGCGGTGGGCAGCAACCAGCGTGTTGCGCAACAGCACCGCGATCGTCATCGGCCCCACCCCGCCCGGCACCGGGGTGATAGCGCCCGCCACCTCTGCAGCTTCATCATAGGCGACATCTCCCACCAGCCCGGTTTTGCCGGGCTCGACGCCGGGGACGCGGTTGATGCCGACATCAATCACGGTGGCGCCCGGCTTGATCCAATCGCCTTTCACCATTTCCGGTCGGCCCACCGCGGCGACGACGATATCCGCATTTTTCACCACGGCCGGAAGATTTTGCGTGCGGCTGTGCGCGATGGTCACGGTGCAGCTCTCGCGCAGCAGCAGTTGCGCCATCGGCTTGCCGACGATGTTCGAGCGGCCGATGACGACGGCGTTGAGCCCCGCAAGGCTCCCCAGCCGATCCTTCAGCAACATCAGGCAGCCAAGCGGCGTGCACGGCACGAACCCTTCCGAGCCCACCGCCAGCCGTCCGGCATTGACGACATGGAAGCCGTCGACATCCTTGTCGGGATCGATCGCCGCGATCACCGCCGCTTCGTCCATATGTTCTGGCAGCGGAAGCTGGACGAGAATACCGTCGACCTGCGGATCGGCGTTGAGCTCGCGCACCAGCGCAAGCAATTGCTCTTCCGGCACGCCGGCATCGAGCTTGTGCTCGAAGCTCGCCATGCCGACCTCGACTGTCATCTTGCCCTTGGAGCGGACGTAGACCTGGCTCGCCGGATCTTCGCCGACCAGCACCACCGCGAGCCCCGGCTTGCGTCCTGTCCGCGCGAGGAAATCAGGCACCGCAGCCGCGATCCGAGCTCGCAAACCTGCGGCGAAGGCTTTGCCATCAATGATGTCTGCGGTCATCGGCCAGCTCCAACTGCTCGATCCACGCGCGAAGCGCTATCGGATCGCCGGTGAGTTTCAATCTCTTTTCCCGTGCCTGCGCACCGGAGGCTATTGTGACTTCTTTCCGGCGCAAGCCGGCTTTCGCCGCAATGAGCGCGCACACGGCATCATTGGCAGCGCCTTCGGATGGTGGCGCGGTGACCCTCACCGACAAATATCGTCGGCCATCACTGCGCGTCTGCATGGCGCCGACTGTATTGGCACCGCTGTTGGGCGTAACTCTGATGTTGAGGAGCAGCCCGTCCGCCTCGGTCCGCCACCCGCTCAATAATAAGCCCCAGCTACTTTCGGCAGAATGATGTTGCGGAGGATGTAGATCACGAGCAGGACTATCATCGGCGAAAGATCGAGTGCGCCGAAATCCGGCATGATCTTGCGGATCGGCCGGTAAAGCGGCTCGGTCATTCGATCGAGCGCATACAAAAGCTGACGGACGAAATCATTGTAGGTATTGATGACGTTGAACGCGACCAGCCAGGACAGGATCGCCTGGACGATGATGATCCACATCAGGATCCAAAGCAGCAGATCGAGGATCTGTAGCAGTACGGCCATCAAAATTTCTCCCTGGCGCCGGCCTTAACCGAAGCGCATCATGTGCGACAATGGCTGCCCGTCATTCCGCGCGGATCAGCGTTCCCGCGCCGCGCTTGGTGAAGATCTCGATCAGCATCGCATGTGGCACGCGCCCGTCGAGGATAACCGCTGCGTCTACGCCGCCTTCCACGGCGTCGACGCAGGTTTCCAGCTTGGGAATCATGCCGCCGCTGATCGTGCCGTCGGCGCGCAGGGCGTCGATCTGCGACGGGGTCAGATCGGTCATGAGTTGCTTGTTTTTGTCGAGCACGCCTTGCACGTCGGTCAGCAGGAAAAAGCGCGCCGCACCCATGGCAATGGCGATGGCGCCCGCCATCGTATCGGCGTTGATATTATAGGTGTTGCCATCCTCGCCCACGCCGATCGGTGCGATCACCGGGATCATCCCGGCTTTCGAGAGGGTATCGATCACCCGCCGGTCAACATCGGCCGGCTCGCCGACGAAGCCGAGGTCGATCTCTTCTTCGACATTGCTGTCCGGATTGACGTGCGTGCGCCGGACCTTCTCGGCCACCACGAGGCGGCCATCCTTGCCCGAAATGCCGACCGCGCGACCGCCCGCCTTGCCGATCCAGGAGACGATCTCCTTGTTGATCGCGCCGGACAAGACCATTTCCGCGATCTTGGCGGTTTCGGCGTCGGTCACGCGAAGGCCGTCCACGAAGCGGCTTTCGATGCCGGAGGCCTTCAGCATCGCGCCGATCTGCGGGCCGCCGCCATGCACGACAATCGGATTGATACCGACCGCCTTCAGCAGCACGATATCCTCCGCGAAATCATGCGCGGCCTCGGCATTGCCCATGGCGTGGCCGCCATATTTGATCACGAAGGTCTCGCCCGCATAGCGCTGCATATAGGGCAGCGCCTCGGTGAGCGTTTCCGCCTTGGCAAGTAGCGCGGGATCGAAGGCCTGATCGTTCGACATTGCGCGCGCTATAGCAGGTGACGCCCGAGATTCCAGACGTGGCGTTGCGCAGTCAGCGCGTCGGGATCGGGGTGTCGCCGCTATAATCGTAAAAGCCGCGTCCTGCCTTTTTTCCGAACCACCCGGCTTCGACATATTTGAGCAGGATCGGCGCCGGACGATATTTCGGATCGCCGGTGTCATTCTGGAAAACTTTCAGGATTTCGAGGATCGTGTCGAGCCCAATCATGTCCGACAAGGTCAGCGGACCCATCGGATGGCCGAGGCCCAGTTTCACGCCCTTGTCGATGTCCTCGATCGAGGCGAGGCCTTCGCCAAGCGCGAAATAGGCTTCGTTGAGCAGCGGCAACAGGATCCGATTGACGACGAAGCCTGGCGAGTCATTGGCGAAGATAACCTCCTTGCCGGCAGCGATGCCAAAGGCGCGCGCCTTGTCAGCCGTTGTCTCGCTGGTGGCGAGGCCGCGAATGATTTCGAGCAAGGGCATCAGCGGCACGGGATTGAAGAAGTGCATGCCGATGAAGCGCGCCGCGTCGGGTGAGGCCTGGGCTAGGCGGGTTATGGAAATCGAGGAGGTGTTGGAAGCGAGCACCGCGTCCGGGCCGAGGATCTTGCCAACCTCCGCGAAGATCTTGCGTTTGATGTCCTCGCGTTCGGTCGCGGCTTCGATGATCATCGCTGCGTCCGCCATCGGCTCATAGCTGCCGACGGGAATGAGGCGTCCAATGATTGCGTCGGCGTCACCCTGGTTGAGCTTGCCCTTCTCGACCTGTTTCGCGAGCTGTCTGGCGATGCCGGCCTTGCCCTTTTCGGCCAGTTCAACCGAAAGATCGGAGAGATAGACGTGATAGCCGGCTTGCACCGCGATCTGCGCAATGCCCGCGCCCATCTGACCCGCGCCGATAACAGCAAGCTTTTCCATGATCGTCCCCTGCTGGAAGAATCGAGCCGCCATACGGGCGCCTGCCCAACCAAGCAACTGCCACAGAAATCGCGGTCAGGGCGCGAAGGGGGTGGGTTCCGCCTGCGCCAGAACGATCAGGAACATATCGCCGGGATCCGACCACTCGGCCAAGGGCGTCCAACCCCCGGCCCGCAGCAGCAGCCGGGCACCGCGCAAATTATATTTATGGCTGTTTTCGGTATGGATCGTCTCTCCCGCAGCGAGCGTGAACCCGCGCCCTGCGACCGTGAAGGCGCAATCGCCGGCAGCCTCCAGATGCATTTCGATGCGTGAGGCGGGATCGTTCCATATCGCGCGGTGGCGGAAATTTTGGATCGGAATGGTGCCTTCCAGCTCGCGATTGATCCGGACCAGAAGGTTTTGGTTGAACCGCGCCGTCACGCCCTGGGGGTCGTCATAGGCCGGGATGAGAATCGAGGGGTCCTTTACCCGGTCCATCCCGATCAGCAGCATCGCGCCTAGGCCCAGGCTGCTGCGCATGTCGCGAAGCAGATCCACCGCGCGTTCGGCGGTCAGATTGCCGATCGTGGAACCTGGGAAGAACCCCAGCCGCGGCAGCGCGTCAGCGCCCGGCGGCAGCGTGATGTCCGCCATGAAATCGGCTTCGATCGGCATCACCGGCAGCCCCGGAAATGCCTGTGACAAGGCGTCTGCTGAGGATCTTAAAAAATCGCCCGAAATGTCGATGGGGATATAAGCCGCCGGATTCACCGCATCGAGCAGCCACGGCGTCTTGGCCGACGATCCCGAGCCAAACTCCACCACCGCCCTGCCCGCGCCGGCCAGTGTGGCAATGTCTTTCGCATGTTCGCGAAGCAGCGCAGTTTCGATGCGGGTCGGATAATATTCAGGCAATCTGGTGATGTCTTCGAACAAGGCCGAGCCGGCGGCATCATAAAACCAGCGCGCCGGAATGGCCTTTGGGGTGGATCCGAGCCCACGAAGCACGTCTTCCCGGAATGCGGGATCAGCGTGGCTCGGCCTGTCGAACGGACGATCGGCTTCGAGCAGCACCGTCACAGATCCTTGGCGAGCCGCAGCCCGGTGAACTGCCAGCGCTGATGAGGATAGAAGAAGTTGCGATATGATGCGCGCATATGGCCGCGCGGCGTTGCGCAGCTGCCGCCTTTCAGCACCTGCTGACCGGACATGAACTTGCCATTATACTCCCCCACCGCGCCTTCGGCCGGGCGGAAACCGGGATGGGGCAGATAGGCGCTCGCCGTCCATTCCCACACGTCTCCGAACATTTGCTGCAAGGCTTCGCGGCCGATCACTGGACGGGGGCAGGCCGGCCCGGCGCGGTCGAGCTGGTTGCCCGAATTGGGATCCAAGATCTGGGCAGCCGCCTCCCATTCGGCTTCGGTCGGCAGGCGCGCCCCGGCCCATCGCGCATAGGCATCGGCTTCATAATGGCTGATGTGCGTCACCGGCTGGGCCAAATTGACCGGTTTCAGCCCGGCAAGGCCGAAACTATGCCAAGCTTGGTCGTCCTGCTGCCAGTAGAGCGGCGCTTCGATATGCCGGGATTTCACCCACGCCCAGCCGTCGGATAGCCACAGCTCGGGCCGCTGATATCCCCCGTCGGCCATGAAGGTGAGCCATTCGCCGTTGGTGATCGGCCGGCTGGCAATGGCATGCCGGTGAAGAAGCACGGGATGGCGCGGCCCCTCGCAATCGAAGGCGAAACCATCGGCGGCATCATGGCCGATCTCGATAATGCCATGCCTGCCTTCGATCCATCGGATGGCAGGCACTGTCGCATCGGGCGCGGGATCGGTCGGTTCCCAGATGGCAGGGATCAGCGGATTTTCGGAAAAGAGGTGGAGCATATCGGTCAGCATCAGTTCCTGATGCTGCTGCTCATGGGCGAGGCCGAGCTCGACCAGCGCCAAAGCTTCGCGGGGTAGGGATGGCAAGGCCGCGACGAGTTCATCGTCCACCTTGCGGCGCCACTCGCGCACCAGATCAAGCGAAGGACGGGAAAGTATTCCGCGTTTGGGACGAGAATGCCGTTCGCCTTCAGCCTCATAATAGCTGTTGAACAGATAGGCGAACCGCGGGTCGAACGGCCGGTAGCCCGGCACATGATCGCGCAGCACGAAGGTTTCGAAAAACCAGGTGGTATGGGCGAGATGCCATTTCGCCGGAGACGCGTCGTCCATTGACTGGACCGTCGCATCGGCATCCGACAGTGGCGATGCGATAGCCTCGCTGAGCAGGCGGACTTGCTGATACTGATCGATGAACGGCTTCCCGGAGGGGGCTGCGAGCGGCATGGTGGCAGTGGGCATGGGTCCTCCGCTGAACGCCTAAAACCGCCGACCGGGCATTTTTGTTGCACTACTGGAATCGTTACGGGCCGATCAACCCGTGCGCGTTGCCCCCGGCTTCCATAATATGTCGCCGGACACTTGCGCATTGAGCCGGCGGCACAGCACGAAAAGATGGTCCGAAAGACGATTGAGATAGGTAAGCGCGAGCGGATTGAACGGCTCCTCTTCCGCAGCTTTCACCAGGCTGCGTTCCGCCCGCCGGACAATCGCGCGCGTAAGATGGAGGGCAGCGGGGCCGGCGTCCCCGCCCGGCAGGATGAAGCTCATCAATGGCGCAAGATCGGCGTTCATGACGTCGATTTCACTCTCGAGACGCTCGATCTGGCCGGCCTCGATGCGCAGGTTCATCTCCGAAGGCGCGAAATTCTCGCCTGGCGTTGCGATGTCGGCGCCGAGATCGAACAATTCATTCTGGATGCGACCAAGCATCGCCCTGGCGTCGGCATCGGTGAGATGCGCAAGCGCCACGCCAAGCGCCGAATTGGCTTCGTCGACCGAGCCGATCGCTTCCATACGCGCGGTTGACTTGAGCACGCGCGACCCATCCACCAGGCCGGTCTCGCCCCTGTCTCCCGTCCGAGTATAGATTTTGTTGAGCTTGACCAGGTCTCAGCTCCGCGAGCCGCCAAGGAGCAGGAGCAGGATGACGATGATGATCGCGGTCGCTTGAAAGAAGATGCGTGCCCGCATCATCCGATTCTGCCGCTCCCCTGAAAGATTGGGTCCGCCCCCCGCAAGGTCGTCATGGCTCGCCTTGAGAAACTGCACGATTCCCCGCACGAGCGCGACCACCGTCGCGATCATCGCCAGGATCAGCAGGATAACGAGGATGGTGTGCATCGTCTCGATGTAGGCTCAGCGCGTGCCCATGCCAACCGCAGTCTTGGCGTCACGCATCGCGCCGAGCAATTTTTCAGGATCGGCGCCCTCCGAGCGCAGCGCGGCAAGCGTCGGCGCGCCCGCGCGCTTTGCCAGCCTGCGGCCTTCGTCATCCCTTAGCAGGCCATGATGGTGATAGCACGGCGTCGGCAGGTTCAGGAGCGCCTGGAGAAGGCGGTGAACATGGGTCGCGGCGAACAGGTCCTCGCCGCGCACGATATCGGTCACACCTTGAGCCGCATCATCGATCGTGACCGCCAGATGGTAGGCGACCGGCGCGTCCTTGCGCGCCAGCACGACGTCACCATGGCTCCGGGGGTCAGCGCCGACATTTCCAGCGCGACTGTCGTACCAGAAAAGCTGCCCCGTTCGTTTCGCCGCTGCCTGCATGTCGATGCGCCAGCAGTGGGGTTCGGCCACTCGCCGGTGCTCGGCCTCGCCGGGATCGATTGCGCGACAGGTGCCGGGATAGATCACACCCTCCGCGCCGTGCGGGGCCGAGGCGCTGGCGGCGATGTCCTTGCGGGTGCAGAAGCAGGGGTAAAGCAACCCCATGTCCCGCAATTGTACGAGCGCCTTTTCATAAAGCTCCAGCCGCTGCGATTGCCGGACGATCTCGCCATCCCAGCGGAGCCCGAGCCAGGCAAGGTCTTCGCTGATGCCGCTGACGAACTCCTCCCGGCAGCGGCCGAAGTCGATATCCTCGATCCGCAACAGGAACTGGCCGCCGCCATCGCGTGCAAAATCATGCGCCAACATCGCCGAATAGGCATGGCCGAGGTGCAGCCTGCCGGTTGGGCTGGGCGCGAAACGCGTGATTATGGATATCATGAAACGGACTCTTGACGGCGAGTCGCGCGCCGTGCTGTCATGACCGCGTCACGCAACTTGGTGAAGGAGCGTCGGCAACGGAGACGGGAGCCGGTCGGCTTCACGCCCCGAGTGCGACGGGATGATGGCGGCCTGCGAGCGCTTCGGCAGCATAGAGGCCGCTTTCTGTTATGTATCATCCCGATCTGATCCGACATCCCGAAAGTTGCCCGGCTCTGGTGCTCAACGCCGACTATACGCCGCTCAGCTATTATCCGCTCAGCCTCTGGCCCTGGCAGACGGCGATCAAGGCAGTGTTCCTCGATCGCGTGGATATTGTCGAACATTATGAGCGGGAAATTCATAGCCCCACCGTCACGATGCGGCTGCCTTCGGTCATCGCGCTCAAGCAATATGTTCGTCCGTCGCAATATCCTGCGTTCACCAGGTTCAATCTTTTCCTGCGCGATTGTTTTTCCTGCCAATATTGCGGCGACACCAGGGATCTCACCTTCGATCATGTCATACCCCGGGCGCAGGGCGGGCGGACGACATGGGATAATGTGGTTGCAGCCTGCGCGCCATGCAATCTCCGGAAAGGCGGCCGCACGCCGCGGCAGGCGGCTATGACATTGGCATTGAAGCCGACACGCCCGACAAGCTGGCAGCTTCAGGATCATGGCCGTCGCTTTCCACCCAATTACCTCCACGATAGCTGGCGCGACTGGCTCTATTGGGATGTCGAGCTGGAGGCATAAATCGGGCCGGCTGGGTTGGGCACCCCGTGAGCGGGTGCATAGGCCGTTCTTTCTTTTTCAACTAGTCTGACGTAAACGGGCATGGATGGCGGATTACGGCATCGAGCCCATGGATGCGGGGAGGGCCGCGGTTTCATGGCGCAGGGGGCTCGCGGGGGCGATTGGGTTAATCGCAGGCGTGGTGCTCTTCGCGCTTGTCTTGCTTGTTGCGCGGAGCAATTCCGACCGTGAAGCCGCGCAGGAGCGCGAGCAGCGTAGCTATGCTGTTCTTCTGGTCGTTCGCGGTCTGGATTCGTCGATTTCTCGTTCCGAGGCGGCGCTCGGCCGCTACATCATCAACGGCAAGGCTGAGACCGGAACACTTTATTATGATGATTGGAAGCAGGCTGGACGGCATATCCAGCGGCTCGCCGAGCTGACCGCCGACAATCCGTCCCAGACTGCGCTCGTCCGGGAGCTTCAGCAGGCCTATCAGCGGCGCGGCACCGAACTGGCTGCTGCCGCGACGAGAGCTTATTATCGTCAAGGGTGGGCGGCCATCTCCCTGTTCGACAAGGCAGGCAAGAGCGAGGCGGTCGGCGAGATCTCCAGGATCCTCCATCAGCTCGAGGAAAACGAAAGCAACATACTCGACAGCCGATCCGATAAGGCTGAGCGCCAAGCCAATTGGGCGGATTGGTTCTCGAAGCTTCTATCCGGCATGGGCGTGCTGATCGGCGTGAGCGCCTTATTGCTCGGCTGGCTGGTGTTCGATGCGTTCCAGCAGCGCCTGATCGCGCGCAGAACGGCTGAAATCGAAACCAATCGGGCAGATTATCTAGAAGCCGCCGTCCAAGAGCGGACCAGAGAACTTTCCACCGTCAATGAGAAGCTGCGCGAGGAGGCGGCGACGCGCGCCGCGGCGGAGGCTCAGCTCCGCCAGATCCAGAAGCTTGAGGCGGTTGGCCAGTTGACCGGCGGCATCGCGCATGATTTCAACAACATGCTGGCTGTCGTCGTTGGCGCACTGGATCTCGCCAAGCGGCGCATCGGAAAATCTTCCGAAGAGGCAGGCCGCCATATCGATAATGCGATGGAAGGGGCCAATCGTGCGGCCCATCTGACCCAGCGCCTGCTCGCATTCGCGCGGCAGGAGCCATTGGCGGCGGCCCCCGTGCGGCCCGGCGATCTCATCGCTGGCATGTCCGATTTGCTCGACCGCACCTTGGGCGAACGCGTCAAGGTCCACACCAGGGGGTTGGATGGCGAATGGCTGGTGATGGTCGATACGCACCAGCTTGAAAGTGCGATCATCAATCTGGCGGTGAATGCGCGGGATGCGATGGACGGCGCAGGGACGCTGACCATCGAAGCGGCGCAGATGGTTCTCGGTGATGGTGAAATCGGCACGCTGCGCGCTGGCGAATATGTCCGAATCTCCGTCATCGATTCAGGCCACGGAATGGACGAACGCACGCAGGAGCGCGCGTTCGAGCCATTTTTCACGACGAAGCCGGTCGGCCGTGGCACCGGCCTCGGCCTGAGCCAAGTCTTCGGTTTCGTGCGTCAATCAGGCGGGGAAGTCGCGATCAAGTCCACGGTGGGCGAGGGCACGGCCGTTTCGCTCTATATTGCGCGCCATCACACCGATGTGAAAAGCCCAGCCAATCTCGCCGTAGTTACGGATGATGCTCAGGCGCAGCATCGTTCGCTCTCGATCTTGCTTGTCGAAGACGATCCGCGCGTCCGCTGGTCCACTGTAGCGGCGCTCGATGAACTCGGACATCGGCCAGTCGCCTTCGGCTCGAGCGAAGAGGCGCTCGCGCATCTGAATGATGACGATAGATACGAACTTCTGATCAGCGACGTGGTCATGCCAGGCATGAACGGCCCGGAACTTGTCAGGCAGGTGCTCCGCCGCTTTCCCACCCTCGCGGTGCTGTTCGTCACCGGCTATGCGGGTGAGGCTGGCGAAAGCGAAGGCTTTTCGGATCACGAACTGCTCCGCAAGCCATTCACGATCAACGCGCTGAGAGATGCGATTGCTACTGCCATGCTGCGCCGCGTCAGCGCACCGCGCCTCGTTTCAGTAAATGCGGTAACAAAATAATCGCGCCCATGATCGGCCAGCGGCGCTGCCAGTTGCGAATCGCGATCTGCGTCCCCGCATGCCGGTTTATCTTCCACGCCAGATAGTCGATCCCGCCCGCAAAGGTCAGGCTCGCCTTGGCAAGGCGCAGCAATGTAAGCATTTTGCCCTCGATGCGGCGGCGGCGCCAGGCCAAACGTGCAACCCTTCGCTGATCGTCGGTGACGGGCGCAGTCAGATCGATTGCGGCCGCGGACAGCGCCGGCAGCGTGAAGGCGAGATACCGCGCTGGCTCGGCATCGACCACCGATTGCCCCCGCTCGGTTCGTTCGGCGCGCAGTTCAGCCGAATAGGTGAGCGCGAACGCTCCGCGCCAAAGGTCGAGCGGTTCTGCCTCTTGTGGCAGCATTGGCCGGGCAGCAGACAGCAGCGCGGGGGCCGCCTTCGCCACGGCCATGACCGTTTCCCGGCGGCAGACCGCGTCTCGTACCCATACCAGACGGCTCGGTTGCGCAAATCGCGCCCAGACCGAGACGTTGCGGGTGCGGGCGGAGGCCAGCCGCGCGAAATCGGCCTGGCTGAGCACGGCATATTTAGCGGCAATGCCCTTGGTTTCGATGGGAAACACGTTGGGCGGAAGAAGGCGGTTGGCAAAAGCCAGCCAACGCTTGGAATAGGCGCTCCGGTAATCGTCCACGATCAGGTAGAAATCCAGCATCAGGCCGTCGAGCTGCGATTGGCGCAGGCAGGAGCCGTAAAAGAGCACAGCGCGTGCCGATCCATGCTGGCTTGCTATATAGGCAGCAACATCGGAAACGCGCGGGTCAACCGGCTGATCGAGTTCGTTCGCGGCAAGCTTGGCAAGTTGCTGCTGCCCGTCCGCCATGACCACACTGTCGCTCAACGGTTTAGGCCAGGCGTCAGGCCGCCAGCTTCAGAAATGGCACCGGCGCCGTCGGCTTCAGGACGATCGGCCGGCCCTTGGTCGCTTCGAAAAGCTCTCCATCCAGGATGACACTGGAGCGATCGCTTTCGATACGGATCTCGTCCCCTCGTTCCAAATGTACGCCGCGCGTACGCGGCCCCACACGTCCGAAGATGCCGCCGATGATCGCGCGGAGCAGCGCCGATGGGCTTTGATCCACCATCATCAGTTTGAGGCAGCCTTTGGAGGGGCCGGCGGCGCTTGTGCCCGCCCCCAATAGCAACTTGTGCAGCGTCGTGACGATCAGCAGCGCAAATTGCCCTTGAAATTGCCCTTGGCGGCGCAACGAGACCCTCACCGGATTTGGCTTCGGCGGAAGAAAATTCGCGCGCGCGCCGAAGATCAGCGAGATGAATAAAGCGAGCGCGGTCAGCACATGGCTGAAGCCGTTGGGCAGGCCGAGCGGATAGATTTTGTTCCGGCAAAATAGGATCGAGTCAGCAAGTCCCGCGCCGCCAAGGAACATTCCGAGCACCGGCCTGGCATTGGCGCTGCCGTCGGAAAGCGCGATCAGCTCGCGCGCGACAAGATGGTCCGACATGTCGTGGCGGGCAAGCTCCAGCACGCGGTCGAGTGCCTCCAGCGGATCGCCGACGGCGCCGAGGTCGAGCGCGATCAGATTGGTCTTGCCGTTCGGCAGCACCGCCACCGGGGGCACATGTTCGCCGAAATGATCGCCATGATAGAGCTCGGTCAGCGCCGCCTGCACCGTGCCGTCGCCGCCGTTGATGACAAGCACCTTCGGCTCGACCTGCGCGATCGTCCGTAGCGCTTCGCCGATCTGATCGACATGCTCGACCTCATAATGGAATATATCCTTATGGGCGGCGCAGAAGCTCCGGATGCGTGGCAGCAGCGAACGATTGCCCGTCGATTTCGGATTGGAGAGCAGCGCGACCCGGGCCATCGTCTAGGGCCTGGCCGAGGCGAGCGGCTTGAACGCGCCGCCCTGCACATAATTCATCACGACCCGGATCGGCGTAACGCTGTTGCCGACCTTGACCTGAACCGCGCTTGGCTCGGGCTTGCGCTTCACGATCAGGTCCCACAACGACATGCTCGGGTTGCCGGACATGCCGCCGCCGTCCCGCATATCGCTCTTGCCGTTGCCGTTGACGTCATGCCGTACCGAGATCGCGTACAGGCCCGGTTTGGGCAGCGGCACGCACACGTCGCTGGCCTTGCTTGCCGGCAGGTCGATCCGCTCCAGATAGGAGCCTTTGTCGAAATAACGAGCGGGATCCCCGCCATAGGCTTGCACGCGGATCGTTCCACCCGCCGATCTGATGCCCGCGACATGCAGCAGAATAGCGGGAGAATTGCCGGATTCGCAGATGGGCGCGGCAGCGTTCATCGCCTCTGCACGGGCAACGGACAGCGAACCGCCCAACACGGCCGCTGCGATCATCGTTGTCCCCAACAGTTTGAACATGACCTGCCGACTCCTGGAAGCTATAGCCCGCCGCAGACGCAGAAGCGGGCGATAAACCCTCCTGTGTTGCTTAGATCGGGTCAGTTTGCGGCTAAAACATGGTCATGAGGCGTCCACAGTGGGGAATTTAACCCGGATCGATCGCTACATAGCGCGACTGATCGCGGTTCCGCTCACCGCCACGCTGGTGGTCGCGGCCATGCTGCTGCTGCTCGACAAGATGCTGCGGCTGTTCGATTTCGTGGCGTCGGAAGGTGGGCCGGTCAGCGTCGTATGGCGCATGCTCGCGAACATGATCCCGGAATATATGTCGCTGGGCATTCCGATCGGGTTGATGCTGGGCATTTTGCTTGCCTTCCGCAAGCTGGCGCTCTCGTCCGAACTCGATGTGATGCGAGCGGTTGGGCTTGGTTACGGCCGGCTGATGCGCATCCCATATTATTATGCGATCGGCCTCGCCATTCTGAATCTCGGCATTGTCGGCTTCCTTCAGCCCTATACTCGTTATGCCTATGAAGGCCTGAGGTTCGAGCTGCGGTCGGGCGCGCTCGGCGCTTCGATCAAGGTGGGCGAGTTCACCAAGCTCGGGAAAAGGATGACGCTCCGGGTTGAGCAAAGCCGGAACAGCGGGCGTGATCTTACGGGCCTTTTCATCATGGCCGAAGCCCAGGACGGCAAGAGCCTGGCCGTCACGGCCGATCATGGCACCTTCATGGCGACGGATGATCCGGACACCATAATCTTGCGGCTCGCCAACGGCGTGCTTGTGCATAATGCTCCACAATTCAAGACGCCGCGCGTGCTGCGCTTCGTGGGCCATGACCTGCCGATCGATCTGCCCAAATCAGGCGCCTTCAGGCAACGCGGCGGCAAGGATCTTGAGCTCACCATGCCTGAGCTCGCGATCGTGGCGCATCGCAGCGACACCGCGCCCAAGGTACGCGATCAATATCGCGCCGAATTCCACTTCCGGCTCGTGGAAGTGGCAACGATGTTTCTGCTGCCGTTGCTCGGATTGGCGCTGGCCGTCCCGCCCAAGCGATCATCTTCGGGGCTTGGCGTTTTTCTATCGATCGTCATGCTGGTCACCCAACACAAGATCAATGAATATGCGACCAGCATTGCGGCGCTTGGGAAGATCGATCCGATCATTGCGTTGTGGACGCCGCTGCTGCTGTTCGGCGCCTTGGTTTGGTGGATGTACCGCACGCTCGCGCATGTGCCGGGCGGGCAGCCGATCGGGACGCTCGAGCGCGCCGCCGCTCTGGCGGGCCGATGGATCCGCAGGCGCCTGCCGTTCGGCCAGAAGAGAAATGGAGCCGCGCCCGCATGAACGTCGAGTTTTTCGCGTCGCGCACGATCACTTTTTATATGGCGCGCATGTTCGTGATCCGCTTCGTGGCGGTGCTCGCATCGCTGGTGATCGTGCTGCTGGCGCTTGATCTGCTGGGAGAGTCCGGGAACATCCTTGCCTATCCGGGGAATGGCGAGCCGCAGATTTGGCATTATCTTTTGCTGCGGGCTCCGCAAATTGTCGCGCGTTTTCTGCCTTTTTCTGCCCTGCTCGCCACCTTGATCACGCTGGCGACGCTCAACCAGAACAGCGAAGTGATCGCGATGAAAGCGGCGGGCGTTTCGGCGCACCAGATTCTCGCTCCGCTTGTGCTTGCCAGCATCGGCATCGCAGCCCTTTCCTTCTGGTTCAACGATCGGGTGGTCTCGCGCGCGACGATGACGCTGAACGCCTGGCAGGCTGCGGACTACGGGCCGATACCGAACCGATCGGGCACGAAAAGCGATGTGTGGGTCCGTCATGGCGACGATCTGATCCATGCCGATCTCGTCACCGGCCGGAATGCGGCCACCCAGCTTCATGGCGTGACGATCTACGACCGCAATGGCGGCGAACTGCAGCGTATCTTTAAGGGAGCGACAGCGGTCGCCGCATCCGGCGGATGGCTGATGCATAACGTCTCCTTGTTCGACGTGCGGTCGGGACATGTCGCGACGTTGCCGCGCATGGCTTTTGGCGGCGGCGTCGCCTCCGAGCGATTTACCTTGTCCACCGTGAATGCCGACGAGCTGTCTTTCGCCGCCTTGCGCGCGGCGATTCACGATCTGGCGGCGGCAGGCCGCCCGACCGAAACGCTGGAATCTGGATTGTGGCACAAGATTTCAGGGCCGATGTCGGCGATCCTCATGCCGTTGCTCGCCGGCGTCGCCGCCTTCGGCACCGCGCGCTCGGGGCGATTGTTCGTTCGCGCGGTGTTCGGCATGGGGTTGGGATTTCTGTATTTTGTCGCGGACAATTTCGCCCTCGCGATGGGCAACCTCGGGGCCTATCCGCCGTTGTTAGCGGCCTGGGCACCGTTCGCCCTGTTTCTGCTGATCGGCGAGATGGTGCTGATCCGGACGGAGGAATGAGTGTCCAAGATTTCGTCGCAAAAGCGCCGCATTGACCCTACATAGCCACCGCAACGGATCCGAGGACAGTTTTGTGAATACCAGCCATTCCCTCCGCGGCAGCTTCTGGAAACGCTCGCATCATCTCGATAAGATGAGTTTCCGCGAGCTGGTTGTGGCTTATTTTCAATATCCGGCGATCATTGCCTATTTGCTGCTCGCCGGCGTCTGTGCCGCGCTATGGTTTCGCTATCCCGCGCCGCCGCTGGAAACCGGGGCGGCAATTGCTGCGGCGGTGATGATCTATCCGCTCGCTTGGTATGTGATCCACCGCTGGATCCTCCACAGCCGCTGGATGTTCAAGGTGCCCATGCTGGCAGCGACATGGAAGCGGATCCATTATGATCATCATCAGGATCCCAACCATCTGGAAGTGCTGTTCGGCGCGCTTCATACCACATTGCCGACGATCGTGTTGGCGACCGCACCGGCCGGCTGGCTGATCGGCGGCACGGGCGGAGCTTTCGCTGCGGTTTCCGCAGGGTTGCTCACCACCGCCTTTTACGAGTTCTGCCACTGCATCCAGCATCTGGCCTACAAGCCCCGCAGCAAATTTCTGATCGTGATGAAGGCGCGCCACATGGCGCATCACTTCCATGACGAGACCGGCAATTTCGGCATCACCAGTTTCCTGTGGGACCGGTTGTTCGGGACCTTTTACGAGCGGCCCGAGCGGCCGGAAAAAAGTCCGACGGTTTTCAACCTGGGCTATACGCCAGAGGTCGCGAAGCTTTATCCGCGCGTCGCCCAGCTTTCCGGTGGCGTAGCGACCGGCCATCCGCGACAGCGGCAGCGCGACTGAATTGGTGGCAACGCCGCTGAGCGTCCGCCCGATTGGCGGCAAGCATGACCGGAAGCTTTTCGTCGATGCCGCCTATCGGCTGAATGCGAGCGATCCGAACTGGGTGCCGCCGCTTCGCATGGAGGCGCTCGAACTCATCACCCCCGGCAAGAATCCTTTCTACGAGCATGCGGAGCAGCAGCTCTATCTGGCGGAGCGCGGCGGGAAGGTCGTCGGCCGGATTTCGGCCCATATCGACCATCTGCTGCTGGGCATGCCGCCTGAACAAGGCGGCGGCCCCGGCGTCGGCAATTGGGGGCTGTTCGAGGCAGCCGACGCCGAGGCCGCAACGACATTGATCGAATCGGCCGAAGCATGGCTGCGCGACAAGGGCATGACGAGCGTAATGGCGCCGATCAGCTGCTCGATCTGGGAAGAGCCGGGCCTGCTCGTTCAGGGGCATGATCATCCGCCGACGGTCATGATGGGGCATGCGAACGCTGCCTATCAAGGCTGGATCGAGGCGCTGGGATATCGGGGGATCAAGGATCTTTTGACCTATGATCTCGATATCACGCAGGAATTTCCGCCTCTGGTGCAGCGCATCGTTGCCTCGGGCGAACGCAATCCGCGCATTCGCGTTCGCCAGGTGGACAAGAGCCGGTTCGATGAGGAAGCCGCGCTTATCCTTTCCATCCTCAACGATGCCTGGTCGGACAATTGGGGCTTCGTCCCGATCACGGCGAGCGAGATCGCCTACACCGGCAAGAAGCTGAAGCCGATCGTGTTCGAGGATCTGATTCGTGTGGCCGAGGTTGAGGGCGAGCCGGTCGCCTTCATGATGACGTGGCCCGATCTCAACGAGTTGACCGGCGATCTCAACGGCTCGCTCTTTCCGTTCGGTTTCGCAAAGCTGCTCTGGCGGCTACGGCATCCGAAGGTCCGCACCATGCGCGTCCCGCTGATGGGGGTCGTCAAGAAGCTGCAGGGTACGCGCCTTGCCAGCCAGCTCGCCTTCATGATGATCGAATATATCCGCCGCGCTTCTGTCGAAAATTATGGCGCCACGCGCGGCGAGATCGGCTGGATCCTGGATGACAATCAGGGCATGCGCTCGATCGCCGAAACGATCGAGAGCAAGGTCAACAAGATCTACCGGATCTATTCGAAACAGCTCTGATCGGCGGGCTCAGCCCGCAGGCGTGGGAATATAGTCGACGCCATTCGCAGCGGCAGTGCGTGCCTGCCAAGCGCCCGCCGAAGCCCAGCAACGAAAAAGGCCGGGAGATCGCTCTCCCGGCCTCTTCCTTTTGCGTATGTCAGCGTGGGCTTTAGAAGTCCATGCCGCCCATACCGCCCATGCCGCCGCCGGGCATTGCCGGAGCAGGCTTGTCGTCGGGCAGCTCGGCCACCGTGGCTTCGGTGGTGATGAGCAGGCCCGCGACCGATGCGGCATCCTGAAGCGCGGCGCGCACGACCTTGGTCGGATCGATCACGCCCGCGGAGACGAGATTTTCATAAACCTCGGTCTGCGCATTGAAGCCCAGGTTGGTGTCGTTGGCGTCGACCAGCTTGCCGGCGACAACCGCGCCGTCATGGCCGGCGTTCTGGGCGATCTGGCGAACCGGAGCCTGCAGCGCGCGACGGATGATGTCGATGCCGCGGGTCTGGTCGTCATTGACGCCCTTGAGACCGTCGAGCGCCTTGATCGCGTAGAGCAGAGCGGTGCCGCCGCCGGGGACGATGCCCTCTTCGACGGCTGCGCGGGTCGCGTGGAGAGCGTCGTCAACGCGGTCCTTGCGCTCCTTGACCTCGACTTCGGAAGCGCCGCCGACCTTGATCACCGCAACGCCGCCGGCCAGCTTCGCGAGACGCTCCTGGAGCTTCTCACGATCATAGTCGGAGGTGGTGATTTCGATCTGCTGGCGGATCTGCTCGACGCGGCCCTTGATCGCTTCGGCGTCACCGGCGCCATCGACGATCGTGGTGTTGTCCTTGTCGATCGTGATACGCTTGGCCTGGCCCAGCATCTGGAGGGTGACGTTCTCGAGCTTGATACCGAGATCTTCGCTGATCATCTGGCCGTTGGTCAGGACAGCGATGTCCTCGAGCATGGCCTTGCGGCGATCGCCGAAGCCAGGCGCCTTGACGGCCGCGACCTTGAGGCCGCCGCGCAGCTTGTTGACGACGAGCGTGGCAAGCGCCTCGCCCTCGACGTCCTCGGCGATGATCAGCAGCGGACGGCCGCTCTGCACCACAGCCTCGAGCACCGGCAGCATCGCCTGGAGGTTCGAGAGCTTCTTTTCGTGAATCAGGATATACGGATCCGCGAGCTCGACCTGCATCTTCTCGGGGTTGGTGATGAAGTAGGGCGAGAGATAGCCGCGGTCGAACTGCATGCCTTCGACGACATCGAGCTCGAATTCGAGGCCCTTGGCTTCCTCGACGGTGATCACGCCTTCCTTGCCGACCTTCTCCATCGCCTCGGCGATCTTCTCGCCGACGACGGTGTCGCCATTGGCGGAGATGATGCCGACCTGTGCGATTTCCTGGCTGCCCGAAACCGGCTTCGAGCGGGCCTTGAGATCCTCGACCACCTTGCCGACGGCCTGATCGATGCCGCGCTTCAGGTCCATCGGGTTCATGCCGGCGGCCACCGACTTCATGCCCTCGCGCACGATCGCCTGGGCGAGCACGGTCGCGGTGGTGGTGCCGTCACCGGCAAGGTCGTTGGTCTTGGAGGCGACTTCGCGCAGCATCTGCGCGCCCATATTCTCGAACTTGTCCTTAAGCTCGATTTCCTTGGCGACGGTGACGCCGTCCTTGGTGATGCGGGGCGCGCCGAAGCTCTTGTCGATCACGACGTTGCGGCCCTTGGGGCCCAGGGTCACCTTCACCGCATCGGCGAGGATGTCGACGCCGCGCAGGATGCGCTCACGGGCGTCACGCGAAAACTTTACGTCTTTCGCTGCCATTTCCTAATTCCTTCTCTCTGCGAATTTCTAAGGGCGCGGCTCAGCCGACGATGCCCAGGATGTCGGACTCTTTCATGATCAGCAGGTCTTCCCCGTTGATCTTCACTTCCGTGCCCGACCACTTGCCGAACAGGATGCGGTCGCCCGCCTTCACGTCGAGCGGCGTAACCTTGCCGTCTTCGCTCTTGGAGCCGGCGCCGGCGGCGACGACTTCGCCTTCCTGCGGCTTTTCCTTGGCGGTGTCGGGGATGATGATGCCGCCAGCCGTCTTTTCCTCGGCTTCAACGCGGCGAACCAGCACGCGATCGTGCAATGGACGGAAACCCATATGTTCACCCTTTCCTTCTCAAACTTGCGCCCCTATGACCCCGCCCTTCCGAACGGTGCCCTCGCGCGATTCAGCCCGTGGCTGTTAGCACTCTCGATAGGTGAGTGCCAGCCCGCATTTAGGCGGCGTTCAGGTGGCTTCAAGAGAAATGTCGAAAAAAATATCTGCCCGGAACGCGAACCGAGGAACGGGCCGGTAGCGCCTCATGCTTGCCCGGGGCGGTCCGCTGGGCTATCGGGCGGCGGAAGGCGGGCGTAGCATAGTGGTAATGCACTAGCCTTCCAAGCTAGCTAGGAGGGTTCGATTCCCTTCGCCCGCTCCAGCACGCCCACAACCGGCTGTTATTCTTGACATTAATGTAAGTTGCGGCTCACCCATCCGAGGCATAGGTTCGTTGCGCCGGGGGAACGTGGGCGGCAGCGAGTCGCCGGCGTGCCGAACCGGTGCGGAGAGCCTCTTGCCCCGCTTTCTGGAACGGAGGGACATGCATCATGCGAACGATATTTGCTGCCGTTGCGACCCTTGCCCTGATTTCCATCCCTGCGCTTGCCGCCGCTGAGGATCCCGTATGGGAGAAGGGCACGGTGTGGGACTATGGCGAGATCAAAACAGTCGACGGCCATTTCGACGATTATATGAAATGGCTGGCTGGCCCCTGGAAGGAGCAGCAGGAGGCGCTGAAAAAAGCAGGCCTGATCAAGAGCTACAAGGTGCTGCTGGTCGCCGATCCCCGCAAAGACGAGCCGGATATCATCCTGGCGACCGAATATGCCAATATGGCCGCGTTCGATATCTCGACGAAGCAGGAATATGCGATGGGCGAGAAGATCTGGGGATCTCTCTCCAAGGCATCGCAGGAGCAGGCGGCACGGGGCGCGATCCGCACCGTGCTGGGCGACAAGGTGGTGCGCGAGGCGATCCTCAAATAGCCGCTTCGGCGCGGTGCGCGGCCGCAGCAGCGGCTCTGCAGTTCAAGCCGTCAAGCCACTCCGCAAGGCGCCGAGCATGCCTTCCGGCAATGGCTAGTGCGATATTAACGCTTCTATCGTACCTTTTTCGGCATGAACTTGTTCAAACAAGCAACCCGATCCGCGCTGAGCCGTGACGTCCGCGCCGCAAGCGCGTCAGAATATGCCCTGCTGCTCGGATTGTTTTCGGGCGGGGTGGCGCTGGCGGCGGTTGCGCTTTCGGGTGCGATCGGCACGAGCATGAACGCGTCCTCGAACCTGCTCCGCAATTCGGCCTCGAGCAGCACGGGCGGCTCCAGCGGCTCAAACAGTTCCGCGTCGAGCGGCGGCTCCGCCTCCAGCAGTTCCAGTGGCGCAAGTTCGAGCGGCCAAAGCTCGGGCAACGCCAGCTCCGGCGGTGCAAGCTCAAGCGCGGGCAGTTCCGGCAATGCAAGTTCCGGCGGCGCCAGCTCAACTAGCGCGAGCTCCAGTTCCAGCGGAGCAAGCTCTGGCAACGCCAGCTCTTCAGGCGGATCGAACGCGAGCAGCTCCGGGGCGGCGAGTTCGGGCAATGCGTCTTCGTCAGGCGCCAGCAGCGGCGGCAAGGGAAAAACGAAATAGCGCTTTAAGCTTCTGCTGGTGCGAAGGCCGTCAGCGGCTTTGTTGAACCTCCGTAATGGTGTATGATCCGTTCCAGGAGAGGGAGGATGCCATGCGTCGTTCACGTTCCCGCTTGTTGCCATCGGCCGAGGTGCTGGTGACGCCGGAAATAAACACCACGCCACTCATCGATGTGATGCTCGTGTTGCTGATAATGATGATCCTGACCATACCTGCTTTGAACCACAAGGTGCCGCTCAATTTGCCGCAAGGCAGTGCGTCAGGCGTTTCGCCGCCGGTGCATCGCCTAGCGCTTGATGCGCGCGGTGCGCTGAGGTGGGATGGCGAATCGATCAGCCCCGCGGCATTGCCGGCGCGGCTTGCGGCGTTGAAGAATGATCCGGCGCAAGCCGTGCTCCATTTCAAGACGGACGGCACGACGCCTTATGTTCGCTTCGACGAGACCATGGCGGCGATCGGCCGGGCGGGCATCGACAAAGTGGGCCTCGTCGGAAACGAGCAGTTTCACGCATCGATTGAATGATATGAACGGGCCGGCGCGCGGCCGGCCCGCTTTACGCATACTCGCGACCACCGATCTCGGTGGGTGACTGGGTGGTCAGACCTTTTTCCAATAGCCTTGTTTTGCGCCTGACGACGGTAGGTAGGGTGCAGTCTTCTCGATCCCCTGCACGGCACCCCGGAGCTCCTTGTAACCAGGTCCAGATCCCAAGCGGCGCGATGATAGTATCCAATGCCGGCGTGCAGGTGAAGTGTTCCTCCTGTCTTTGCGGTGCGCCGATGGCTTGGCAGCGCCGGCAGGGGCAGACGCGAAAAAAATAGACGGCGCCTACTATATTCAACGAATCGGTTGACTATCTTGCCCCGGCATCGCATATTCAACCTTATGGTTGAATTAGATGAACCTCCCCTCGACGATATCTTTCATGCGCTGGGTGACGCGACCCGGCGGCGGATGCTGCGCGATCTCGCAAATGGGGAACGCACCGTCGGCCAGCTTGCCGAGCCCTTCGCCATATCGCTCGCCGCGGCCTCCAAGCATATCAAGGCCTTGGAAAATGCAGGGCTGATCCGGCGCGATGTGCGCGGTCGGACCCATTATTGCCGGCTCGATCCCGGCCCGCTGGCCAGCGCTAACGAATGGCTGCGCTTCTACGAGCGCTTCTGGACCGATCGCCTCGACATGCTCGAACGGCTGCTGCGCGATGAGGATGCGCGCAAGCCACAAGCTTCCAAGTCCCCCGAAGGAGATGAAGAATGACCGATTTCACCACCATCGAAGCCTATGGCGTGCTGACTGCGCCGGCGACGCTCAGGATGGAGCGGTTGCTGCCTGGCCCGATCGAGCGGATCTGGGACTATCTCACCAAGAGCGAGATGCGCCGGCTCTGGCTCGCCTCGGGCGAGATGGAGCTGACGGCCGGCGCCCCGTTCGAGCTCGTCTGGCGCAACGATGAGCTGACCGATCCCCCGACGCGGCGCGCGAGCGGGGAACCGCATGAGCATAGCCAGCAATGCCGGATCATCGCCGCCGATCCGCCGCGTATGCTCGCCTTCCAGTTCGGCCCCAATGGCGATGTGACCTTCACGCTGGAGTCAAAGGGCGCCGATGTGTTGCTGACGATGCTGCACGAGCGCATCCCCAATCGCGACACGTTGCTCGGCGTCAGCGCCGGTTGGCACCAGCATCTCGATACGCTGGTCGCGCGCGCGAACGGGCAGCCCGCGCCGAGCTTTTGGGAAGGTAAGGACCGGCTTTCGAAGGAATATGCGGCGCGGTTTCCCGGCTGAATATCGCAACGGGCCGATGCGTGGCCGGCCCGCCTTCGCATAAAGGCGACCGTGAGTTGGATCGACGCGCGTGGTCTCCGGCGTTTGCTTCGCGGCTAATTTTGATGCGACGGGATCGGATGCGGCCTATTTTCGCCGGCGACGCATCAGGAGCTACCCATGGCTAGCCAGGTTGATCCGAACAGCAACAACAAGGTGGATGCCTATATCGAAAAGGCGCAGCCCTTTGCGCGGCCAATCCTGTGCAAGATCCGCGAGATGGTCCACGCCCATCATCCCGAAATCGGCGAGGCGATCAAATGGGGCATGCCGATGTTCACCTACAGGGGCAAGAATCTGTGCCACATGGCCGCGTTCAAGGCGCACGCTTCCTTCGGCTTCTGGCGGCGCGAGGGCGCGGAGAAGCGCGAGGCCCAGGGCGACGCGCCGGAGGGCATGGGTCAATTCGGCAAGCTCACATCAGTGGATGAACTGCCGCCGCAGGCGATGATCGCCGGGCTGATGGACGAAGGCATGGCGATCATCGACGGCGCGGCGAAGACTCGCACCGCGCCTGAAAAGCGGCCGCCGCGCGCGATCGTCTCCGAAACCCCGCCGGCGCTCGCAGCCGCGCTCGCCGCCAATCCGAAGGCGCAGGCGACCTACGAAACCTTCCCGCCCGGCGCGCGGCGTGACTATGACGAATGGATAGCAGAGGCGAAGCGCGACGATACGCGCGACAAGCGCTTGGCGCAGGCGATGGAGTGGCTGGCCGAGGGCAAGAAGCGGCATTGGAAATATGAGAAGTGCTAAAGAGACATTGCTCAATGATGACTGAGTTGTCATTTTTCGCATAATTCCCTATAAAAATTGACATGGCACAGATGAATGTTTCCGTTCGCGCGAGCGGACGGAGATCGATCCACCTGTTCGGGCACATCCTCGCGGATCGCACGTAATCGTTTACGAGATCGATGACGATGACATCGTGATCTTGCGCGTTCGTCATCAACGCGAGGATTGGGTTAGCTGGCCGCTGGAAAAGCACGATTAGGCAACTGCTGCATGTCACGATAACCGGGAGAATATTCTCCCAGTTATCATCGCTGACACAGCAAGCTGCCTTCCGCTGCTCCTACTCCGCCGCGACCCCCGCCCGCGAGAACATATCGCCGCCCGCCTCATCCTCGTTCGCGGCGGCGGCGCTTTTCGCGGCCTTGCGGCGGTCGAAGGCGTCCCACACCTCGTTCCAGCTGCCGCGCGTCGCCGCCTTTGAATATTCGGTGGCGCGGGTTTCGAAGAAGTTGGCATGCTCGACGCCGTTGAGCAGCGGAGCGAGCCAGGGGAGCGGGTGGTCCTTGATCCGGTAGATCGGCTTCATGCCAAGCTGGTTCAACCGCCAATCTGCGATGTAGCGAATGTAGGACTTTATATCGTCCGCACTCATGCCTTCCACCGGACCAAGTTCGAACGCGAGGTCGACGAAGGCGTCTTCCAGTTTTACCGTCTTGAAGCAGGCTTCCTCAATGTCGTCCCGCACGCTCTTGGTGAGGCAGTCGCGCTCCTTGACGAAGGCGTGGAACAGCCGGGTGATGCCCTCGCAGTGCAGGCTCTCGTCGCGCACGGACCAGCTCACGATCTGGCCCATGCCCTTCATCTTGTTGAAGCGCGGGAAGTTCATCAGCATCGCGAAGCTGGCGAAGAGCTGAAGCCCCTCGGTAAAGCCGCCGAACATGGCGAGCGTCTTGGCGATATCCTCGTCGCTATCGACGCCGAAGGTACTCAGATAGTCGTGCTTGTCCTTCATCTCCTTATACTGGAGAAACATGCTGTATTCGCTCTCGGGCATGCCGATGGTATCGAGCAGATGGCTGTAGGCGGCGATGTGGACCGTCTCCATGTTGCTGAACGCGGTCAGCATCATCTTGATCTCGGTCGGCTTGAACACGCGGCCATATTTATCGTGGTAGCAATCCTGCACCTCGACATCGGCCTGGGTGAAGAAGCGGAAGATCTGCGTCAGCAGGTTGCGCTCATGATCGGTAAGCTTCTGCGCCCAATCGCGGCAATCCTCGCCGAGCGGCACCTCCTCGGGCATCCAGTGGATCTGCTGCTGGCGCTTCCAATATTCGAACGCCCAGGGATATTCGAAGGGCTTGTAGGATTTCGAGGCGGAGAGAAGCGGCATCGGTCAGGGCCTTTCACTGGAATTGGCGGAAGCGGGAGCGGATTGTGAGGCGGCGCTGAGCGCCATCACGCTATAATCGGTTTTGGGGCCGGAGTCGCGCAGGAACAGACGGTTGAGCGCCTGCTCATCGGAGCGGCTGATGTCGGAATTGCGCATCAGTTCCGCCCGGACCTCAGCCACGCGGGCGGCGGCGGGGCGCTCCGCGATGCGATCATGCCACGCCTTGAGCGCCGGGCGATCGGCCCAATCGAACCCCATGTTGGGCAGCATGGTGACCCACGGCCAGGTCGCGATGTCCGCGATCGTGTAATGATCCCCGGCGAGCCAGGGGCGCTTGGCCAGCTCGCCATCCAGCACTTCACGGATGCGCGCCACCTGGTTGCGATAGCGGGTCGCCGCGTAACTGCCTGCCTCGCTCGGATGGATGCGGAAATGGACGTGCTGGCCGAACATCGGGCCGATCCAGGCGACCTGCGCCATCAGCCATTTCAGCGTCTCCCATCGCGCCGGCCCGGAGGCGGGCAACAGCTCCGGCCCGTAAGTCTCCGCCAGATAGATGAGAATCGCGCCGGATTCGAAGATCGGCTGATCCGGCCCCGCGCCCTGCGGATCGACGATCACGGGATATTTGGCGATCGGGTTCAGCTTCACGAATTCGGGCGCATATTGATCGCCCTTCATGATCTTCACATCGGTGAGATGATAGGGGAGGCCAAGCTCCTCCAGCATCAGCACAATCTTGATCGCGTTGGGCGATCCGCCGCCATAAAGCTCGATCACAGGTTCCTCCGGATTTGCCCGAGGCGGGCTTCTGCGTCCCGGCTCGACTTATGCGGCGCGCCGCGCCATGTTCCCGCGCGCTTGCGGAGCGAGGGATATATAGGATGGCGAAGGGCGGAATGCACGGATGGGGGGCGCGCTACTCGACGGGCGCGATCATCCTGCACTGGACGATCGCGGCGCTGATCGTCGCGCAGGTGCCGCTCGGCTGGCAAATGGGCATCGACAAAAGCGCCAAGAGCTTCGCGCTGTTCCAGCTTCACAAATCGATCGGCATCACCATCCTGCTGTTGACCCTGGCGCGGATCGCGTGGCGGCTGACGCATCGGCCGCCGCCGCTCACCATCCATGGCTGGCAGGCGGGGCTGGCGCGCTTCATCCACACGCTGTTTTATTTGCTGCTGTTGGCGCTGCCGCTGACCGGCTGGCTGATGGTCTCGCTGAGCAAGGTGAGCGTCCAGACCATGCTGTTCGGCGTCGTACCATGGCCCAACATTCCCGGCGTGGCGGGGCTGAGCCAAGGCGCGAAGCACGCGCTGCACGAGCTGAGCGAAGAGAGCCACGAGCTGATGGCCTATATCCTCATCGCGGCCTTCCTGCTGCACGTGGCGGGCGCGCTCAAGCATCACTGGATCGACCGCGACAACAGCCTGGCGCGCATGGTGCCGGGGATACGCAGCGCGTTCAGCCCGCGGCTGCTGGCGATCTTCGCGCTGGTGGCGGGCGCCTTCTGCTTTGGCCGCTTCTTCGTGCCGCCGCTGCCCAAGGGCGGGGAGGCCGCGCAGGCGACCCAGGAACTGAGCGAGCATGATGCGGATGATCATGAAGGGGATGATCATGACCAGGCCGCCCTGCCACCCGGCGCTCCTACCCCCATCGACAAGGCGGTCGATCAGGTGCTCGCCGAGGATAAGGAAGCCGCCAAAACCGATCCGGGCGCTCTCGCGCGCTGGACGGTGCAGAAGGGCGGCACGCTCGGCTTCACCACCCAGTGGAGCGGCAATACGCTCAACGGCCATTTCCGGCAGTGGGACGCGGACATCAGCTTCGGCGCCGATGCGCTCGACCAATCGCGGGTGACGGTGCGGATCGAGACCGGGTCGGCCACGACTGGCCAGGGCCAGCCGGATGAGGCGCTGCCCGGCGAAGAATGGTTCTCGTCCGCCGCTTTTCCCACGGCGACCTTCAACGCCAGCAAGTTCCGCAAGACGGCGACCGGCTATCAGGCGAGCGGTACGCTGATGATCAAGGGCCAGAGCCATCCGCTCACCCTTCCATTCACCCTCGATATCGATGGCGACACGGCGCACATGAAAGGGAGCGCCACCGTCAACCGGCTGGATTATGGGATCGGCTTTCCCGCTACCGACGACATTCCGGCGGAGGTGAAGCTCAATATCGATCTCACCGCCAAGCGCGCCAAATGATCCGGCCTTGCCCTGCCTAACATGATCACGCTCATTCTGGTGCACGGCGCGTGCCATGGCGGCTGGTGCTGGGAGCGGGTCACGCCCTTGCTTGAAGCCGATGGGGTGCGCGTGCTGGCACCCGATCTGCCCGAATGGCAGCCCGGCGCGCGCGATCCGATTGGCTTCTGGGGCGAGTTCGTCGCCGATCTGGCGCGCGCGGCGGCTCCGGATGATCGCGTGATCCTGTGCGGGCACAGCCGGGGCGGGGTCGTGATCAGCGCTGCGGCCGAGGCCGCGCCGGCGGTTTCCGGTCTGATCTATCTTGCCGCTTCGCTGTTGCCCCGCGGCCAGACATTGACCGGCGCATGGCGTGCTCACACCGACGCCGCCGCCGAGTGGATCGCCCCCGAGCCAGACGGAACCAGCTTCCGGATCGCGCCCGGCTGCTATCATCGTCTGTTCTGCCCCGATAGCGACGCAGGCACGGCGGTCCGGGCCGAGGCGCGTCTGCGGACCGAGCCCTTCGCCGCGTTCACAACGCCGATGCGGATCACCCCCGCGCGTTTCGGCAGCATCCCGCGCGCTTATGTCGAAACTAGCCGGGACATCGTCATTCCGCTGGATTTCCAGCGCAGCATGCAGGCCGCGCTGCCCTGCGAACCGGTGGTCACACTTGACGCGGACCATTCGCCCTTTCTCGGCATGCCCGAGCGGCTGGCCGAGGTGCTGATCGAGCTTTGCAGACGCTGAAAGTCTGTTTGCCAGCTTGCGACTATCACCATTCATGATCAACGGCCGAGCACCGGGCTGAGGATGAAATAAAGCACGATCGCGGCCGTAATCAGCACGGCACCCGAAAGCCGCTGCGTGAGCGGGCGGCGCCGTCGCAGATTGGCTGGATTGACGTCGCCAGGCACCATCGGCGCGGGCATGCCGCGATCCTCGCGCCGCTTCGGTGCCCGGACCAGCAGATCAAGGCCGATCAGGGCGATGACCGCGAGTGCGAACAGGGCTGCGAAGGAGGATGCGGGGAGCATCAGGCGCGTTTCCACCGGATTGGCGAAGCGCCCAGGCTCATAATGTCGCCCCTTTGCCGACCGGCTGCGCCTTGACGAAGGCGATGCCCAGTCGAGCCGGCTTGCCGCTGTCATTGCGCCAGCCATGGTAGACGCCACGATCGACCGCCACGTCGCCGGCGCGGAGTACGCATTCGCCGCTTTCAGTGATCAGGACGACCTCTCCCGAAATCACGACGATATAATCGATCGTATCGGTGGCATGCATGCCCGGATCGAGTATGCCCGGCGCAGGTGGGAAATCGAAGACGATGAACGCCGAGTGGCCATCGCCGGACGGAAAGCTGAACTGCGCGGCCCCACGATCGGTGGCACCGCTATTATCGACCGGATGCGACTGTGTTTGCCATATGACTACGTCCGACGGCCCGTCGAACAGGATGCAGGATCGGCCCTCCTCATCGAGCCCGGTGACGACGCGTCTTGGCGGTTCGCCGATAAACATCGCTGTTCCTCACGCGGTTCGAAGACGCGCAGGGGATCGGCTTGAGTGCACAATGGTCATTGGCACGCCAGACACTCATCATAATCGGTGTTCGGCAGCTCGACCTTCTTGAGTTCGGGCGTGTTGTCGGCTTCGACGCCGCCGGCGAAACCGGCCCGCTGCACCGATTTGGAGCGGAGATAGTAAAGCGATTTGATGCCGAGTTCCCAGGCGCGGAAGTGGAGCATCAGCAAGTCCCACTTGTCGACGTCCGCCGGGATGAACAGGTTCAGCGACTGCGCCTGATCGATATAGGGTGCGCGGTCGGCGGCGAGTTCGATCAGCCAGCGCTGGTCGATCTCGAAGCTGGTCTTGTAGGTATCCTTTTCTTCCTGGGTCAGGAAATCGAGATGCTGGACCGATCCGCCCTTTTCGAGGATCGAATTCCAAACATTCTCGCTGTTTTTGGATTTCTCGATCAGCAGCTTTTCGAGATAGGGATTGCGGATCGAGAAGCTGCCCGAGAGCGTCTTGTGCGTGTAGATATTGGCAGGGATTGGTTCGATGCAGGCCGAGGTGCCGCCGCAGATGATCGAGATCGAGGCGGTCGGCGCGATCGCCATTTTGCAGGAAAAGCGTTCCATCACGCCCTGCTCGGCCGCATCGGGGCAAGGGCCGCGCTCGGTGGCGAGCAGCATCGAGGCTTCATTGGCTGCGGCGGCGATGTGCTTGAAGATCTTGAGGTTCCAGCTCTTGGCCATCGCGCCTTCGAACGGGAGGCCGCGCGCCTGCAGGAAGCTGTGGAAGCCCATCACGCCGAGGCCGACCGAACGCTCGCGCCCCGCGCTATATTTGGCGCGCGCCATCTCCTCCGGCGCCCGGTCGATATAATCCTGCAGCACATTGTCGAGGAAGCGCATCACATCCTCGATGAAGCGCTTGTCGCCGTTCCACTCGTCCCAGGTTTCGAGGTTGAGCGACGAGAGGCAGCAGACCGCCGTGCGGTCCTGGCCGAGATGGTCGCGCCCGGTCGGCAGGGTGATTTCGGAGCAGAGGTTGGAGGTCGAAACCTTGAGACCGAGATCGCGGTGATGCTTTGGCATCAGCCGGTTCACGGTATCCGAGAAGACGATATAGGGCTCGCCGGTCGCGAGCCGGGTCTCGACCAGCTTCTGGAACAGCGCGCGCGCATCGACCTCGCCGCGCTTGGACCCGTCCTTGGGGGAGACGAGCTCCCAGCTTCGCCCCTCGCGCACCGCCTCCATGAACGCATCGGTGACGAGCACGCCGTGGTGCAGGTTGAGCGCCTTGCGGTTGAAATCGCCCGATGGCTTGCGGATTTCGAGGAACTCCTCGATCTCAGGATGCGAGATGTCGAGGTAGCAGGCCGCAGATCCGCGCCGTAGCGAGCCCTGGGAAATGGCGAGCGTCAGGCTGTCCATAACCCGCACGAACGGAATGATGCCGCTGGTTTTTCCGTTGAGGCCGACCGGCTCGCCGATGCCGCGTACCGAGCCCCAATAAGTGCCGATGCCGCCGCCGCGTGCCGCGAGCCAGACATTCTCGTTCCAGGTATTGACGATGCCTTCGAGGCTGTCGTCGACCGAATTGAGATAGCAGGAGATGGGCAGGCCGCGCCCGGTGCCACCATTTGACAGCACAGGGGTCGCCGGCATGAACCAGAGCCGGGAGATATAGTCGTAGAGGCGCTGGGCATGCTCCTGATCGTCGGCATAGGCCGAAGCGACACGCACGAAGAGATCCTGATAGCTTTCGCCCGGCAGCAGGTAGCGATCCTTCAGCGTCTCCTTGCCGAAATCGGTAAGCAGCGCATCACGGCCATGATCGACCTCAAGCGCATAGGGACGCTCCTGCGCACCCTGATTGCTGACGGAGGTCTGGGTCTCCGAGGACGCATTTTCCAACAAGGTTGCCATATCGATTGCGCTCGCTTCGCTGCCGTTGGAAAGATCCATATCATATCCCCCGTTCTTGTTCCGTTCGACTCGGGGTAGCCCGAGCATAACACCGGGGGGACAGATTGCACGGGCACGAATTCATCCGTCCCCGCTATCCACAGGATAACGATCGGATGAACTGCGACCTAATATAGGTGCAGCGCGCTCATAACTCAATCTTGTGCCGGCCCCCTGGCGTCGGCACAACAGATTGTGCCTGAACTGAATCCGGATGCAAGAGGCATAATGAAATTTTTACCCGCAGCGATGGCGCCGTGGCGTACGGTTAGGAAGAAACCGGCAATTTCTGCGCTTTTCGACTCCTGAAATGCGACGAGTTGATGGGGCGTTAACCAGTTGTTTGCGAACCGGGCGCAAGATCGCAGCGGGGGGAAATACTGGACCAATGATGAGTTTCTCAAGCCGTCGAGCCGAGCCTGTCGTTTTCGACAGCGACAAGGGCGTTCCGTCACGCGCCCCGGCGGTCCGTTTCGGCGCAACCCCCAGAAGCTATCGCCCGGTAGGGGAGAATAGCGACACGCTCGGCGAATGGTCGCGGGAGCTGATGGCGATTCAGAGCGAAGTGGTTGCCGTCGCGGGTGATCTCGATCGGGTCATGAACGTAGTGGTCAATTCGGTATTTCGCGTCATCCCCGCCGCGCTGGGTGCCGTCGTCGAGATGGTGGAAGACGATCAGCTCGTCTATCGCGCGATCACCGAGCACAGCGAAAACGCGTTGGGCATCCGGGTGAAGATCGCCAACAGCTTGTCTGGCCGCTGTATCGTCACCGGCCAGGCGCAGGTCTGCGTGGACAGCGAAACCGACCCCCGCGTTGATCGCCAGGCCTGCCGCGCGGCGGGCATCAGGTCGACGATCGTCGTACCCCTTTCATTGCAAGGACGTCCTGTCGGCGTCCTCGCAGTCTATTCGGACATCGTCGCCGCGTTCGACAATCGCGACCTTTTGACGGCGCAGCTGCTGGCAAATCCCATCGCGATCGGCCTTGCGAGCGCCGCCCAGGCGGAGGCGACCAAGCGGTTTGCTGCGACGTTCGAGCAAGCAGCCGTGGGCATCGCCCATGTTGCGCCCGATGGCCGCTTTCTTCTCGTCAATGATCGCTTCTGTCAGATTTCCGGATGGAGCCGCGATGCGCTGATCAGCGGCGGTTTTCAGCAGATTACCCATGCTGATGATCTGCAGGCTGATCTCGACTTTTTAGCAGCGTTGAGCGCCGGAACGATCAACCATTATTCGATGGAAAAACGCTATATCCGCAAGGATGGTGGGCTCGTCTGGGTCAACCTTACGGTTTCGTTGGTCCGACACAGCGATGGCACGCCCGAGTTCTTCGTGTCGGTGATCGAGGACATTTCGGCGCGAAAGATAGCTGAGGAGGAGGCGTTACAAGATGCCCTTACCGGCCTGCCCAATCGACGCGCCCTGCTGAAGCGGCTCGCTGCGGAGCTCCACGAGCACAGCCAGAGGAGCGGCCCGCTCTGCGTGGCCTATCTGGATCTTAACGGCTTCAAGGCACTCAACGATCGCCACGGCCATGCCGAGGGCGACAAATGCCTGATCGCGGTCGCGAGCGCCTTGAAAGCCGAGCTGCGGAAAGCCGATGTCATCGGCCGCATCGCGGGGGATGAATTCGTTGCGATCCTTCCTAACACCTCGCGCGACGAGGGGCTGGCGGCGGCGGCGCGGCTGCGTGAGGCGGTGAGCAATCTTTCGCGGCGGATCGAGCGGGATGTGAGCATCAGCGTCGGCGGCGTGATCGTCGATAGCGGGGTCAGCGCAGAGCATGTGCTGGCGGCCGCTGATCGCATCATGTACGTCGTCAAGCGCACCGGCGGCGAATGCCAGATCATCGATTGCTGCGGCCGGCCGGCACCCTCTCTCCAATAAGGCATTTCCATAAGTCCGAACGGCTTTCAGAAGCCGTTCAGCCCGAACTCGTGAACCTTCGGGCAGTCCCCGGCTACGCATGCAGATCCCTGCTCACTGCAGGTTCAGGCGCGAGAGGAGAGAACGCCATGATGCGTACTGCCATGCAATCTTTGCTGCTATGGGCGTTGCTTACGACCGGCGCGCTTGCCGTGCTGGCGGAGGAACCCGCCCCCGCGATCCCGCATGAAGCGTCGATCCCCTTCGTCGGCATGCGCTCGATCGAGGATTGGCGAGCCGATGGAGACGGCGCGCTCTACATCCAGGACGTTCATCGTAAATGGTATCACGCGACGCTGATGGGGCCGTGCACGGATCTGCCCTTCGCCGAGACCATCGGCATCGAAACGCGAGGGATCGATACACTTGATCGCTTCGGCACCATCATTGTCCGCCACCGGCGCTGCGCGATCCAGAGTTTTGTAGAAAGCGGTCCTCCGCCGAAGAAGAGCAAGCCGCATAACCAGAAGGGCTGACAGTCGCCGCTTCCCGGTTTAGGGGCGCGCGGTGCATGGCTGGATCATTATCGACAAGCCGGTCGGGCCCGGTTCGACGCAGATAGTCTCAGCCGTCAAACGCGCGCTCAGGCTTGGCGGCTATCCGAAACTCAAGGTTGGTCATGGCGGCACGCTGGATCCGTTGGCATCGGGCGTGCTCCCGGTAGCGATCGGCGAGGCGACCAAGCTGGCGGGACGAATGCTCGACAGCGACAAGATCTATGACTTCATTATTCGTTTCGGTGAGGAGACCGATACGCTGGATGCCGAGGGGAAGGTGGTCGCCACGAGCGATGTTCGCCCGACGGGAGCAGACATTGAAACGATCCTGCCCAGCTTCACTGGGCCGATCGCGCAGATTCCCCCAGCCTTCTCCGCCCTCAAGATAGACGGCGAACGCGCCTATGATCTTGCGCGTGCTGGCGCCGATGTCGTCTTGGAACCTCGTCGCATAATCGTTCATTCTCTCAACGTCGCGCACGGGCCAGGGCGTGATCCCATCGAGGAGATCACCCTTACCGCCCATGTTTCCAAGGGAACCTACATTCGCAGCCTCGCCCGCGATATTGCACATGCGCTCGGCACGGTCGGGCATGTTACGATGCTTCGCCGCACCAAGGCCGGCCCGTTCACCCTTGAACCGGCGATTTCACTGGACATTCTCGAAGAAAAGGCTAAGGCGCGCACCCTTGAAGAACTCCTCTTGCCGTTGACGGCGGGGCTGGACGACATCCCGGCTCTCTCCGTCACCCCCGATCAGGCAAGGGCGCTCCGCGAGGGGCGAAAGCTGATCGGGATTGCCGCCACGCCCGGCCTGCACATTGCGATCTCGGACGCTGTTCCGGTCGCACTTGTGCAAGCGGAGGGCTCTGAAATCAGGGTGGTGCGCGGCTTCAATCTGTGACTCGATGTCGAAGGAAGAAAAATGTCGATTACTGCCGAGCGCAAGCAAGCTCTCATCAAGGAACATGGCCGCAGCGAGGGCGATACGGGTTCAACCGAGGTCCAGGTCGCCATCCTGTCGGAGCGCATCGCCAACCTCACTGAGCATTTCAAGAGCCACGCCAAGGACAATCACTCGCGCCGCGGCCTGCTGATGCTCGTCAACAAGCGCCGCAGCCTGCTCGATTATCTGAAGCGGGAAGATGCGGGTCGCTATAATGACCTGATTACGAAGCTCGGGCTGCGGAAGTAACCAGGGGCGCCTTCGGGCGCCCTTTCCAATTCCGGCCAGGCGCAATCCGGCGCAGGGCGGGACAGACGGGCGGATGTCCCGTCGCACGGGCCAAGATTGGCCCGCACACAGGCCACCCGGTGCATCTGGCGCCGGGTAGAAGGAAATGACATGTTCGATATCAAACGTGAAGAAATCCAGTGGGGCAATGCGAAGCTCACTCTGGAAACGGGCAAGGTTGCCCGTCAGGCCGACGGCGCGGTGATCGCGACGCTGGGCGAAACCGTCGTGCTGTGCGCCGTCACCGCCGCGCGCAGCGTCAAGGAAGGGCAGGATTTCTTCCCGCTCACCGTCCATTATCAGGAAAAATACTCAGCCGCTGGCCGCATTCCGGGCGGCTTCTTTAAGCGCGAACGCGGCGCCACCGAGAAAGAGACGCTCGTCTCCCGCCTCATCGACCGGCCGATCCGTCCGCTCTTTCCCGAAGGATTCTACAACGAGATCAACGTCATCGCCCAGGTGCTGAGCTATGACGGCGAGAACGAGCCGGACATTCTGGCGATGGTCGCGGCTTCCGCTGCGCTCACGCTGTCGGGCGTGCCTTTCATGGGCCCGATCGGGGCGGCTCGCGTCGGCTATAAGGACGGCGAATATCAGCTCAACCCGACCGATGCGCAGGTTGCTGAGGGCGAACTCGATCTCGTCGTAGCCGCCACCGGCGATGCCGTGATGATGGTCGAATCCGAAGCCAAGGAATTGTCGGAAGAGGTGATGCTCGGTGCCGTGCTGTTCGCGCATGACGCGAGCCGCAAGGTGATCGACGCGATCATCCGCCTGGCCGAAAAGGCCGCGAAGGATCCGTGGGAAATGCCCGCCCAGGCCGATCTCGGCGCCGCCAAGAAGAAGCTTAAGGACCTGGTCGGCAAGGATATCGTCGCAGCCTACAAGCTCACCAACAAGTCCGAGCGTTCCAATGCGCTCAACGCGGCGCGCGACAAGGCCAAGGCCGCCTTCGCCGAGGAAAACCCGCAGGACCAGATGGCGGCGATCAAGCTCATGAAGAAGCTTGAAGCCGAAATCGTCCGCACCGCCATCCTCAAGGATGGCCAGCGCATCGACGGCCGCAACACCACGCAGATCCGTCCGATCGTTGCCGAGGCGCATTTCCTGCCCCGTGCGCACGGATCGGCGCTATTCACCCGCGGCGAGACCCAGACCATCGCCACCTGCACGCTCGGCACGAAGGATGCCGAGCAGATGATCGATGGGCTGACCGGGCTCCATTACGAGCATTTCATGCTGCACTATAACTTCCCGCCCTATTCGGTCGGCGAAGTCGGCCGCTTCGGCGCGCCGGGACGGCGTGAGGTCGGCCACGGCAAGCTGGCATGGCGCGCGCTGCATGGCGTGCTGCCCACCAAGGAAGAGTTCCCCTACACGATCCGCCTTACCAGCGACATTACCGAGTCCAACGGCTCGTCCTCGATGGCGTCGGTCTGCGGCGGCTCGCTGGCGCTGATGGACGCCGGCGTGCCGATCAGGCGCCCGGTCTCGGGCATCGCGATGGGGCTGATCCTCGAGGGTAAGGAGTTCGCCGTGATCAGCGACATCCTCGGCGACGAGGATCATCTCGGCGACATGGATTTCAAGGTGGCGGGCACGTCCGAAGGCATCACCACGATGCAGATGGACATCAAGATCGCCGGCATCACCGAGGAGATCTTCAAGACCGCGCTGCACCAGGCCAAGGAAGGCCGTGCGCATATCCTCGGTGAAATGGCCAAGGCGCTCGATCACACCCGCACCGAGCTTTCCGCTCACGCTCCCCGCATCGAGACGCTGAGCGTGCCCAAGGACAAGATCCGCGACGTGATCGGCACCGGCGGCAAGGTGATCCGCGAGATCGTCGCCACCACCGGCGCGAAGGTCGACATCGATGATGACGGCACCGTCAAAATCAGTTCGTCCGATCTTTCGCAGATCGAAGCGGCCAAGAACTGGATCATCGGCATCGTTGCCGAGCCGGAAGTGGGCAAGATCTACGCCGGCAAGGTGGTCAACATCGTCGATTTCGGTGCGTTCGTGAATTTCATGGGCGGCAAGGATGGTCTCGTCCATGTCTCCGAGATGAAGAACGAGCGCGTCAATTCGCCGAAGGATGTCGTCACCGAAGGCCAGGAGGTGAAGGTCAAGGTGCTTGAGATCGACAATCGCGGCAAGGTTCGCCTGTCGATGCGCGTTGTCGATCAGGAAACCGGCGAGGAACTGCCCGACATCCGCCCCCCGCGCGAACCGCGTGAAGGCGGTGACCGCCCCCGTGGCGACCGGGGTGATCGCGGAGATCGTGGCCGTCCCCGCCGCGATGGTGATCGTGGCGGACGTGACCGGGGCGACCGCGGCCCGCGCCGCGAACGTTCGGAAAAGTCGAACGACGATGACGGCCCCGCGCCCGAATTCGCGCCGGCCTTCCTGACCCGCGACGACGACTGAGCGCGTTACGACCCACCAGCAAGAAGGGGTTCGGGAGACCGGGCCCCTTTTTTGTCGCCTAGCGCGCAGAGCTGTTTATGCTGTCCGCCGGAGGATCAGCTCATGACGCTCGACAGCAATTTCGCCGGATCGATCCCGGCGGTTTATGACGAATGCCTCGTGCCGGTGCTGTTCGCGCCGTTTGCGGAGGATCTTGTCCGCAGGACCGTGGCAATTGCGCCGGCACAGGTGCTGGAGCTTGCCGCGGGAACGGGCGTGGTCAGCCACCGGCTGGCCGCCGCACTGCCTGAGGCGCAGATCGTCGCCACCGATCTCAATCCGGCGATGCTTGATGTGGCGCGGAATGGCGAGGTCGCGTCCAACCTTTCATTCCAGGCGGCCGATGCTCAGGCGCTCCCCTTTGCCGACCGCGGTTTCGATCTTGTGGTGGCGCAGTTCGGCGCCATGTTCTTCCCCGACAAAATCGGTGCTTATGCCGAGGCGCGACGCGTCCTTAGGAACGGCGGCACGCTCATGTTCAATGTCTGGGACCGGCTGGACGCCAATATTGGCAGCGCCGCCATCCATCAGGCTGTGTGCGAGGTCGTGCCCGAGCCAAAGCCCGAGTTCATGCCGCGAACGCCCTTTGGATATTATGACGCTACGCTGATCGAAGGGCAGCTCAAGGCGGCCGGCTTTACCGAGATCAGCATCGAACATGTGGAGCGTCTCAGCCCGCCCGGCAGCGCGGCGAAGCTGGTGCGCGGCATGTGCCTGGGCAGCCCACTGGCGAATGAGCTGGCCGCTCATCCCATTGTGGTGCGCGAGCAGGCGCTTGCCGCTGCGACCGCGGCCGCGGAACGGGAAGAAGCCAAAAAGCCGCTTGCCATGTCAGCCTTGGTGATCATCGCGCGAAAGTGAAAGGACTAGGCCTGCTCCATCATCAGCCAGCGGTCGCCCCCTTCAAGTGCCAGCGCAGTCAGCAAACCAGTGCGATAGGCCCCGGTATCGATGCCGATGCGGTTGTGCCGGATTTGCGGCTCGTCGCTGATGCTGTGGCCATGTACCACGATAACCCCGTGATCGCGTTCATCGCGCAGGAACGGCTCGCGAATCCAGCGCAGGTCGGCGCTGATCTGGCGGGCGAGCGGCAGGCCGGGCCGGATCCCGGCATGCACGAACATATAGTCGCCGATGGTGACCTGATCGACGAAGCTCTCGATGAAATCGACATGGGTGCGCGGCACCACCTTGCGCATCGCGTCGGAAAGCTGCGGTCCCTCAAGCTCGAACAGTGATGGTTCGGCGCCATAGCTCAATATGGTCTCGCGCCCGCCAAAGGAGAGCCAGCCGATCTCCTCCGGCACGGCATGTTTCGCGATCGACGCCAGCATGGCCTCCTCATGATTGCCGGTGAGGAAATGGAAGTTTGCGAAATCGTCCCGGTGGCCGCGCAGATATTCGATCACCTGCGCCGAATGCGGCCCGCGATCGATCAAATCGCCGAGCAGCACGACATGCACGTCGGCAGGCCCGCGCGTTTCGCTGTCCTGCCTGATCCGGCGCAACAGGGGAATCAGCAGATCAAATCGGCCGTGCACGTCGCCAATGGCATAGACGCGGACGCCATCCGGCACGCGCGCCTGCTCCAGGGGGCTCGCACTTTCATGGCTTTTTTTGAACATGGGTAAGGACCAACGCATCCGCGCCTCTTGCGCCGCGCGCGCACCGCACGCAACTCCGCTGTGCGACGAGATCAAGCCAGCAAGCGACCAGATGCGTCACATGAGAGTCTGGCCCGCTCGGCGCTTAAAAGCCGAGCGTGAACCGTATCGCTGCGCCGACGTCATTGGAGAGGGAGGCGATGTTTCCCGGCTCACGACGCAGGTAGAGGTTGGCGTCGATCCAGCCGGCGCCCAGCATGCGGCCGTAATTGCCCTCGATATCCAGTTCCCGGCCATGCGGAGCGAGGTCGAGGATGCTGTTCGAATAGCTGGTGGTCAGCGTTGCGTAATCATAGCCGGAAGGCAGCCGCAGATGATAGCTGCCCGCCGAGACCCGCAAGGGCTGCGCGAGCCTGAAGCCGATCCGATCGGTGCGGCCTTGTCGGACGAGATCGAACGCGAAGGCGTTGCTCGCCAGCCGGCCGCGAGTGAGCACGCCGCCGGTGTCGGCGCTGGTCAAAGCTTCCCGCCATTGGCCGCGCAGCGTCCAGTGCGGATCGAGCGCCAGGGCGAGGTCGAGGTCGGCAAGCCGGGTCGAGGCGCCGCCGCCGCCCAATGCGGAACCGAAACGCGCCCCGAGGACGGAGCCGCTCTCCCGCATCATGCCGAGGGACGCGCCAATCCGGAGCGGCCCCAGGGCGCGATCGGCTCGAGCGGTGACCAGCGTGTAACGTGGAACGGTCTCGCCCAGTTGCTGCCGAAGCGCAGAGCCCTGCTCGCCGGTGACCGTGAGCCCCAACCGGCCTATTTGGTGACGAATGCCGAGCGCGATACCACGCTTTGCGTCAAATCCGGGCGTGTCGGCGGGCGCGTTGGCGATCAGCCATGATGCGGCCGGCGCCGGTGCGGCATCGATGCGCTCGCCGAAGCTGGCGAAGGCGGTGGTGTTCTTGGTGAGGTTGAGTGACATGGCGCCGCCCACAGCGCGTGCGGCGATCTGGGGGTGATTGGAAAGCGCGCTGGCGTCGCGCCCGGCCCAGCGCTCGACATTGCGGTCGGCCAGGCTGCGCGATCCTGCAAACCGCATGGCGACCGAGGCGCCGCCGAGGTCAATCATATTGCTCCGGACATCCTGCCCGATCGCCGTGAACAGCGGCCGGCTGGCTGCCATTCTCGCGACCGTGCTGGCGAGGTTGAGACGATAAGCGCGCTGATAGCTGTCCAGGATCACGGCCTGGGGCGCCGCGGAGGCGCCGGCATCGCCCATTGCCGGTGAAAGCACCGCATTTTTTTCAAGCGACACCGGCACCGCGCTTCCCGCGAGCGAGGTCGATCCCTGCGGCTGGAAGGCCGAGGCAAGATTGAGAATGCCCCGGCCATAGACGCTGTCGGTTCCCGCTGCGCCGGCATCGGTCGCGGTCGTCATCAGCAGGTTCACGATTTGTGTGGCCGTCAGATTGGGAAAGGCCTGGGCGAGTAACGCCACCGCGCCCGAAATCCCCGGCGCGGAATAGGATGTGCCGGAATAGAGGAAGGCGGTGCCGTTGTTGTCGAAGGACCGCACGCTTTCGCCCAACGCGGTCAGATAATATTGGCCGAAGCTGCCTGCCGGGTTCGAGAAGGCCGACTTGATGTAGCTGGCGTCGTGCGAGCCCGCTATGATCACCAGCCCATGCGCATTGGCCGTGCCTGCGACCTGGGCGAAGCCGTCCGGCTGCGTCTCCGCAACGGAGCAGTCCTTGCTCACCTGGCCGCAATTGCCTGCGGATACCACGACGATAATGCCGGCGGTGGTGGCGCGACTGACCGCAGCCTGAAGATTGGCGTCCATGGCGTCGCCGCCCATCGACAGGTTGATGACGCGTGCGCCCTTGGTTCGGGCATAGTCAATCCCGCTGGCGATCGTCGTATCGAAGAACTGGCAGCCATCGGTTCCACCGCAGCTTCCCGGGTTGTCCGCTCTGAGCGCCAGGATCGTGGAGTTAAAGGCCATGCCCATGATTTGATTGCCATTATGGGCGGCAGCGGCGACGGCGGCGACGGACGTGCCGTGGCCATCCTTGGTGTCGCCATCGGCAAAGCCGCGGTTGCCGGCTACATCTTTGCTGGCAGGGTCGATTCGGCCGGTGAATTCATTGAGCGCATCGGTCAAGCCAGTGTCGATGACGGCGATTTTAATGCCGGCACCGGTAGCCCCCGCATTGTACGCCGCAACCGCGTGAGACGCGATTACGGCATTGGAGACCGTGTACTCCGCGCTATTCGTGTCGAACGCGGCGGGCGTCGGCGTTGGACTGGGAGTGGGCGTCGGACTGGGACTTGGCGTCGGAGTCGGGGTTGAGCCGACACCGCCACCGCCACCTCCGCCGCAGCCGGCGAGCAGGAGCGAAAGACAGGAGGCGAGAAGAAGTGCGCGATGCTTTGCCATAGCCCCTTTGTTAACCATATGAATCTTACTGAAACGTCACCATAGGCGGATTATCACGATCTTGCGACACGTTGCTGCCCGCGATCCTCTCCGCTAGGCGCGGCGAATGTTGCCTGCTCTCCGCCATATCGATTGCTGGATCTTCGATCTCGACAACACGCTCTATCCGCCGTCGGCCGATCTCTTCGGGCTGATCGATATTCGCATGGGCCTGTTCATCCAAAACTTGTTCGGCTGCGATGCTGTCGAAGCGCGAAGGATTCAGAAAAGCTATTTTCATGACCATGGGACCACGCTGGCGGGCCTGATGATCAATCATGGTGTCGAACCGACTGAATTCCTCAATTTCGTGCATGATATCGAACTTGATTCGGTCGCCGAGGATCGCCGCCTGGTCAAGGCGGTGGCGGAGCTGCCAGGCCGCAAGCTGATCTTCACCAATGGCGATGCCGCTTATGCTTCGCGGGTGCTCGCAAGGCTCGGGCTTTCCGAAAGCTTCGAGACGATCCACGATATCCATGCCTGCGCCTATCGGCCCAAGCCGCACCCGGAAAGCTATCTGGAGATGGTGGCGCGGCTGAACATAATCCCCTCGACCGCCCTGTTCGTCGAGGATATGGCGCGTAACCTCAAGCCGGCCAAGGCGCTCGGCATGACCACCGTCTGGGTTAATAATGGCTCGGAACGCGGCAGTCATGAAGCGCATCCCGACTTCATCGATTATGAGATTGATGATGTGGGGCATTGGCTGGACGAGATCAGGGAGACCAAAAGCGCATGACCGCCGATTTGCAGACGACCGTCGAACAGGCCTGGGAAGAGCGGGATGGCGTGAATCCGGCCACCAAAGGCCCGATTCGTGACGCCGTAAACAGCGCGCTTGCAATGCTCGACAATGGTTCGGCGCGTGTTGCTGAAAAGCGTGATGGGCAATGGATTGTCAATCAGTGGCTCAAAAAGGCGGTGCTGCTCTCGTTCCGTCTGAGCGATATGGCGCTGATTTCAGGTGGAGCAGGCACGGGGCACTGGTGGGATAAAGTGCCCAGCAAGTTCGCTGGATGGGGTGAAAGCCGCTTTCGGGATGCCGGTTTCCGTGCGGTGCCGGGCTCGATCGTCCGTGCGGGCGCTTTCATCAACAAGGGCGTCGTGCTGATGCCCAGCTTCGTCAATCTTGGCGCCTATGTCGACGAAGGCACGATGGTCGACACCTGGACGACTGTCGGTAGCTGCGCGCAGATCGGCAAGAATGTGCATCTGTCGGGCGGCGTCGGCATCGGTGGTGTGCTGGAGCCGCTACAGGCGGGACCCGTCGTCATCGAGGATAATTGCTTCATCGGCGCGCGCTCGGAGGTGGCGGAGGGCGTGATCGTCGAAGAAGGCGCAGTGCTTTCAATGGGCGTCTATCTGGGTGCGTCGACCAAGATCATCGATCGCGCCACGGGCGAGATCTTCGTGGGGCGTGTGCCCGCCTATTCCGTGGTCGTGCCGGGATCCCTGCCAGGCAAGCCATTGCCCGATGGCACGCCCGGCCCCTCGCTTTATTGCGCGGTGATCGTCAAGCGGGTCGATGCCCAGACGCGTGCGAAGACTGGCATCAATGAACTGCTGAGAGACTGATCCCGGCTTTTTTCTGCCGCCCGGAGTCAAGCGTGCGCAGCATCTCAGCTTGGGCCATCGAGCGTCCAAAGAAATAGCCTTGCGCGTGCGTGCAGCCCATGGCGCGGAGCCGCGCTGCCTGGGAAGCGCTTTCCACGCCCTCCGCCACGACCATGATCCCGCGCGGAATGCAGTAATCAACCAGCATCCCCACGATTTCTGCGCAACGCGGGTCGTGAAGATCGTAGACGAACTGGCGATCGATCTTGATGCCGTCGAATTCGAGATTGCGCAGCTGGGAAAGGCTCGAATGGCCGGTGCCGAAATCGTCGAGCATCACGCGGACATTGAGCCGTCGCAGCTGCCGGGTGACATTGGCAAGCTTGGTAAGGCTCGAGATCGATCCGGTTTCCGTGATCTCGATCGACAGCCGGTCCGTCACCAGGCCTGATTGGGCGAGCAATTCGATCAGGTGCAGTGGCCACTCACCTGAAAGCAGCTCGATCACCGAGGCGTTTACGGATACAGATGTTCCTGCTGGCCAGGATTCCGCGTCACGACACGCAGTCCGCAGCACGAAATCGCCCAGCTGGTGAATCATTCCGGAATGCTCGGCGGCCGAGATGAATTCGGCCGGGGAAACCAGGCCACGCGCCGGGTGACGCCAGCGCAACAGGGCTTCGCAATGTACGATCTGGTGCGTTGCGAGCTCCACAATTGGTTGATACTCAACAAAAAACTGGCCCTGCTCCAGGCCACTGCGCAGATCTGCGAGCAAAATCGCGTCATGAGTGAATCTCGAATCGTCGAGGCCCGCATCATAGGCCATGGCGATCGCGCCACCCGCGATCTGCGCGCGCCGGCAGGCTTCAGTGGCTTTATCGAGCAGCCGAACAGAAGTGGCGCCGTCGCGTGGGGCGATCGCCAGACCGATGCTGACGCTGAGCGCCGGCAGCGTCTGGGAGCCGGCTGCCGACGTAAGCGCCGCTTTTAAGAAGCGGTCTGCCGCTTGTACGGCGGAGCCACTCGCCTTGAGGCCGGTCAGGACAACAGCGAAACTGGCTTGGCCGACCCGCGCCACCGTGTCTGCCGCGCGGGTCGTGCTCTCCAGCCGCGTCGCAATTTCAAGGACAGCCCGCTTGGCAAGATCGGCCCCATATTCTTCATGGATTGCGGCAAAGCCGTCGATCTCGATCGCGAGCACGGCCGTTATCGTGCCATTTCTAGCTGCGGCTTCAAGCGCCTGGCCGAAGCGATCATGGAATAACTCGCGATTGGCAAGTCCGGTCAACGGGTCATGGGTGCTGGATTGCTCGAGCCTTACTGAGAGCCGTTCCAATTCCGTCCGGTCCGCCAGCAGGATCACCGGCAGATCGTTACGCCGAACTCGATAGGAGGAGATGTGACGGTCCCAGCGGCGATATTGCCCGTCCTTGCCGACGATTTCGAACGATTTCTGCTCGGGCTCCAAGGGCAGCGTAGCCTCGAAAAGGTCGGCGCAGATCGACATGAGCACTGAATCGTTGCGCACGTCGAACATCTGGGGTTCGCCATCCTTTACCACGCCAAGTCCTAGCGCATCGATCACGAGCCTGTTGCAAATGACGATATATGGCCGGTGGGTGGCGACGATCACCCCGCTGGGCACATTGTTGAGTATGCAAATGACGGCGCGATATAATGCGCGATATTTTCGCAAGTAATGGAGCGAGATCATTATAGCTAAGACGGCTATTATGGTTAATTCCTGATAAACCATCATCGGTCATCCAGGCATCCTATTTAGATATGGCCGAAGTTATAGAAAGAATGTCCGAATCGCGTCTAGTCGCATTTTGTTGATCTGTATTAGATCGTCAGCCTTGCCAGTTTGCTAGCGCCAGCCGGTAGGCACGTTCGGCTTCATCCCTGGTCTTTTGAATTCGTTTCGACTCGGCCTCGTGCTGAGCTTGCAGCTTCTGGCGCTCGCGCGTGAGGTCGCGTTCCTTGCGTGCCATGGCCTCGTCCTCCTTTTCATGCCGCAGGCGCATCGCCGACAAGGCCGCTTCGGCCTCCTCCAGATCTGCGCGGCTGGGCTTGGGCGTCGCCTTCGACGGCAGTTCGGCAGGTTCTTTCGGTTTGCGGCGTCCGGCGCCCGCCTTCGGAAGCGCAGCGATCTGTTCAGTCGCTGAGCCGCGGGAGCGGCGGATGATTTCGCCCGGGCGCGCCAGCGGCTCCTTGGTCAGCCTCGGATCGGTGACGAGCTCGGCGACGCCACGGGCGAACAGATCCCGCTCCGTGCCCCAGGCCGCGAGCGCGGCCTTTTGGCTCGGCGCGGCGACATAGGCGTCGTGGAAGCCGATCGCGGTACGATAGACCTTGAGCTTCCGGGGCATGGAGCAATCAACTTCTGAGCCGGGCTCCAAGTTTCGCTGCGGCGGCAACGATCCGGTCGGCAATCACCTTGAGTTCCTCTTCGGTGAAGCTTTTCTCGTCCGGTTGCAGCACCACCTCGACGCCGAGCGATTTCTCATCCTCGCCCATGCCTTGGCCGACGAAGACATCGAAAAGGCATGCATCGACGATCGCAGTCTTGTCCGCGCCCGCGACCGCCCGCAGCAGTTCGCCGGCGGCCATTGGCTTTGGCACGAGGAAGGCGAAGTCGCGGCGGACCGGCTGCAATGCCGGCGGCACATATGCGGAGCGGGTGCGTCCCGCTGCGCGCTTCGCGGGGATCGCGTCGAGGTGGATCTCGGCGACCATGACAGCGCCATCGATATCGAACGCCTTGGCGGTGGCAGGATGCAGCGCGCCGAATTCCGCCAGCACCGTCTTAGGGCCCAGGCGCAGCGTTCCCGACTGGCCAGGATGATAGACCGAGGAGATCGGTTCCATCACCTGCAACCGGTCAACGGGAGCGCCTGCCGCAGCGAGCAGTGCGATGGCCTCCGCCTTGGCGTCATAGGCGTTGAACGGTTGGGCCTTGCCGGTGCGCCAGTCACGATCCTGGCGGTTGCCTGCAAGAACGAGGCCGAGCGTGGGATGCTCGCCATCCTTCAAATAGCGGCGGCCGATCTCGAAGAGCGCGATCGAGGACGCACCGCGATCCGCATTGCGCCGCGCCGCCATGATCAGGCCGGGCAGCAGCGAGGGCCGCATCACCTTAAGATCCTCGCTGATCGGGTTCGCCAGCGTCCAAGCCGCCTCGCCGCTGGCTTCAGCCTCGCTGGTGCTGATGAAGCTCCACGTCACGGCCTCGGCAAGCCCACGCGCGGCCGCTGCGCGGCGCACGGCGCATTCGACAAGTTGCGCGGCGCTGGCAGTCGGCTTGGCGACGCCCTCGGCACGGGGAAGCGGTGTGGAGGGGATCAGGTCGATCCCGGTCATGCGGACCACCTCCTCGACGATATCCGCCGGCCCGTCGATGTCGCGCCGCCAGCTTGGGACACGCACCGTCCAGGCGCCGTCCACGCCGAAGCCGAGCTTCTGCAGGATTTGGCGCTGCGCTTCGGGCGCGACCTGCAGTCCGCCGAGACGCGCGCACAGCGCCGGATCGTAGCGGAAGGTGTGGGCCTCGTCTGGCGCATTGCCGGCTTCGATCGCGGCCGTGGGCGTACCGCCGCAAATATCGAGCACGAGCTGGGTCGCGATCGCCAGCGCGTCAGCCAGAAAGGCGGGATCGACGCCGCGCTCGAACCGGCTGCGCGCGTCGGAGGTGAGCCCGAGCTTCTGGCCGGTGCGGGCGATCGTCTCCGGCGTGAAATAGGCGCATTCGATGACGATGTCCCTGGTGGTCTCGCTGACCCCGGAATGCTCGCCGCCCATGATGCCGCCAATATCGTGCACTTCGCGATCGTCGGCGATCACCGTCATGGTGGCATCCAACGTATATCGTTTCTCGTTGAGCGCGGTCAGCGTCTCGCCGTCCTTCGCCTTGCGCGCCACCAGCGCGCCCGAGAGCTTGGCAAGATCATAGACGTGCAGGGGCCGGCCATGATCGAGCATCACATAATTGGTGATGTCAACGAGCGCGGAGATCGGCCGCTGGCCCGCGGATTTGAGCCGGGCGGCCATCCAGTCCGGCGCTGGACCGTTGCTAACATCTTTGACCACGCGGCCGAAAAAAGCGGGGCAGCCCTCGGGATCGTCGGTGTGGATCTCGATCGGACACGGATCTTTCGCCTTGATCTGCGGAATGCTGAGCGGCTTGAGCTTGCCCAATCCCGCCGCCGCGAGATCGCGGGCGATGCCGCGCACGCCCATGCAATCCTGCCGGTTGGGCGTGATCGCGACATCGAACACGGGATCGTCCAGCTGAGCATAGTCGACATAGGCTACGCCGACCGGAGCATCCGCGGGCAGCTCGATGATCCCTTCGTGGCTGTCTCCCAGCTCGAGCTCGCGCATCGAGCACATCATGCCCTGCGATTCCACTCCCCGGATCGCGGCGAGCTTTAGCGTCACGTCCAGCCCGGGAACATAATCGCCGGGATGGCCGAGGACGCCAATCAGCCCGGCGCGGGCATTGGGGGCCCCGCAGACGATCTGGAGCGGCTTGCCGCTGCCGTCATCTACGGAGAGGATCTGGAGCTTGTCGGCCTGCGGATGAAGCTCCGCCGTCAAAACCTTGGCGATCGTGAACGGGCGCAGCTTGTCGGCGGGATTGTCGACGCTTTCCACCTCAAGCCCGATGCGCGTCATCGCGTCGGCGATGTCCGCGGCGCTTTCGTTGGTGTCGAGATGATCCTTCAGCCAGGAGAATGAGAATTTCATGCGCCTATCCCCGCCGACAGCGTGGGCACGTCCAGCGCACGGAAACCATAATGCTTCAGCCAGCGCAGATCGCCATCGAAGAAGGCGCGCAGATCATCCATGCCATATTTGAGCATGGCCAGCCGATCGACGCCGGTCCCGAACGCAAAGCCTTGCCATTCGTTGGGATCCAGGCCGCAATTGGCAATCACCCGGGGATGGACCATGCCGCAGCCGAGCACCTCCATCCAGCCTTCGGAACCGCCGATCACGCGGCGGCCTTTTTCGCGCGTATAACCGACGTCCACCTCAGCCGAGGGTTCGGTGAAGGGAAAATAGCTGGGGCGCAGGCGCAGCACGATGTCGTCGCGCTCGAAGAAAGCCTTGAGAAAGGTTTCCAGCGTCCATTTGAGATGGCCCATATGCGTGTCGCGGTCGATCACCAGCCCCTCGATCTGGTGGAACATCGGCGTGTGCGTCGCATCCGAATCCGATCGATAGACCCGACCCGGCGCAATGATGCGGATCGGCGGACGCTCGCGCATCATCGTCCGGATCTGGACCGGAGAGGTGTGCGTGCGCAGCAGCATTTTCTTGCCGTCGATCGCCTTGTCGTCGGGAAAATAGAAGGTGTCGTGCATCGCGCGCGCGGGATGCGTCTCGGGGATGTTGAGCGCGGTGAAATTATGCCAGTCATCCTCAATCTCGGGGCCGGTCGCGACCGCGAAGCCCAGATCGGCGAAGATTTCGGCAAGCTCGTCCATGACCTGGCTCACCGGGTGGATCGATCCCTGCCGCCCGGCGGACACCGGCAGCGTCATGTCCAGCTGCTCGGTTGCAAGCCGCTCGTCGAGCATGGCAGCTTCGAGCGCGCCCTTACGCTCCGCAAGCGCGGCGGTGACGGCCTCGCGTAGCGCATGAATGGCGGGGCCTCGGGTCTGGCGCTCTTCCGGCGACATCGCGCCGAGCGTCTTGAGCAGCTGGGTGACGCTGCCCTGCTTGCCAAGCGCTTTGACGCGGATGGCCTCCAGGTTTTCCAGGCCGTCTGCTGCCTGCGCTTCGGCAATCAGGCTTTGTTTGAGTTCGCTGATGTCGTTCATATGCTCTTGTTCCAAGCGGCGGCCTTAGCGGGCGATATGGGGCAAGCCAAGCATTCAGCCTCAGCCATGTTGGCCGAGCAGCAGGGCGCCAAAGCCCAGAAAGATCGAGCCGGTCAGCCGATCGAAGACGTGGCGCCGCCGCACGTCCCGCAGCCAGTGCGAAAGCCGGTGGCCGCCAAGCGCATAGACAATGTACCAGCCAGACTCGATCATAATGAAGGTCGCGACCAGAATCGCCAGCTGCCGCGCGAAGGGGAGAGCTGGATCGATGAACTGCGGAAAGAGCGCCGCCGCGAAGATGATCAGTTTCGGGTTGCTGAGCGAGATCAGCAAGGCCGTGCGATATAATTCCGCCGCCGAGGCGGGCGCGCGATCCGCTGCCTCAGCATCATTTCGGGCAGGCCGCGCCCGCCAGGCCTTGATCCCCAACCAGATCAGATAGGCCGCGCCGGCATAGCGCATCGCGTGGAATACAGCTGGATAGGCTTTCAGCACGGCGCCGAGCCCGAGCACTGAGGAGACGAGATAGAGGATCACCGCGCTCAGGCATCCCAACATCGCGACGATCGAGCGCCGGAAGCCCACCTGCGCCCCGCGCGCCATGATGTGCAGCATGTTCGGTCCGGGCGTGCCGGCGAGCAGGAAGATGACGGTGGCGTAAAGCCACCACAGATCCATTCGCATTGTGTCGGTCCCCAAAAAAGAAAACGGGCGCCGGATCCTGGACCCGGCGCCCGCCTCTAAGCTTTGCTTGTTGGCGATCAGGCGGCGACGCGGGCCCCTTCCGGAAGCGCAGCCTTGGCTTGCGCGATGATCGCGCTAAACGCCTCGCCCTCATGCATGGCGAGATCGGCCAGCACCTTGCGGTCGAGCTCCACGCCCGCCAGCTTCAGGCCGTGCATGAAAATGCCATAGGTGAGCCCCTCGGCGCGAACCGCCGCATTGATGCGCTGGATCCAGAGCGCGCGGAAGCTGCGCTTCTTTACCTTGCGATCGCGATAGGCATATTGGCCGGCCTTTTCGACGGCCTGGCGGGCGATGCGGATCGTGTTCTTGCGGCGGCCATAATAGCCCTTGGCCTGCTCCAAAATCCGCTTGTGCTTGGCACGCGTGGTCGTGCCGCGTTTGATGCGTGACATTGCGCGTCTCTCCTCAGTTCAGGCCGTACGGCGCCCAGAGTTTCACCGTCTTGGTATCGGCTTCGGACAGGACCGAAGTGCCGCGATTCTGACGGATATATTTGGCGTTGTGGCTGATGAGGCGGTGGCGCTTGCCGGCGACACCATGCTTGATCTTGCCGGTGGCGGTGATCTTGAATCGCTTCTTGACCCCGCTCTTGGTCTTGAGTTTGGGCATTTTCGTCTCCTGATATGCGACGCTTGCGGACAGCCACGGCAGCCCATACCGGCCGGACCATCCCTCAAATCGCGGAAGCGCGCGCCTATAACGGCCGATCGCATCGAACGCAACCCGCCGGAACGAGTCATCGGCCCCAATGGTTTTTGTCGCATGCTGGAACAGCCGAACCGCGCCTTCAATCCTGCGGACGCGCCCCCGCCTCGGGCCGCGCGAAGCAGACCGCTGCGCATCTTGATGTGGATCGCGATTGGCATCGTCAGCCTGATTTTTTTGGCCTGGCTCATCCTGTTCATCACCAAGGGCAGCTTCCTCAAGCATTCGTTCGAACGGATCGCCAGCCGCACGACCCAGCGCGAGGTGAAGGTCGCGGACGGCTTCCAGCTTTATCTCAACCCCTTCAATATCCACTTCCGGGCGGAGGGGCTGACCGTTTCTAATCCCGCCTGGGCGACCAAACCGAAATTCTTCGAATCGCGGCTGATCGATAGCAACATCGCGATTCTCCCCTTTTTGTTCAGCGAGAAGAACCGGATCAACCGGCTGTTGCTCGATCAGGGCAATGTCGATCTGGAATGGGATGCGGCGGGCAGGCGCAACAGCTGGACGTTCGGTGATCCCAATGTGAAGGGCAAGCCGCTGGACCTTCCGCTCATTCGCCGCGCCGCGATCACCGGCACAACGCTGCGCTTTCGCGATCCGCGCATGCAGCTCGTCACCGACATCAAGTTCGACACCATCCGCGCCGCCAATACGCGCGTGGCAACCGACGATGTCCGTTTCGACGGGACTGGCAGCCTGCGAGGCAAGCCGTTCACGCTCAATGGCCAGCTGCTTTCGCCCAATGAAACGGTGAGCGGCGGGCGCAATCGCTTCGCGTTGAATGCCGTGTCCGCCAGCGATCATATGCAGGTATCGGGCACGCTCCCCGGCGCGACGGTGCTCGAAGGTGCGGATCTTTCGGTGAAGGTTCGCGGCGCCAATCTGGCGCGACTATTCGATTTTCTCGGTGTCGCGGTGCCTGACACGCGCAGCTATCATTTCACCTCGCACCTCACCAAGGAACGTGGGGCATGGCGCTTCCGCCGACTCAACGGCGCATTCGGCAACAGCGATCTGGCCGGAAATATGGTGATTTCGCAGCCGAACAACCGCCTCAAGATCGACGCCGATTTGAAATCACGCAGCGTCGACATCATCGATGTGGGGCCGTTCATCGGCTATAGCCCGCAGAAGCTGGAAGCGCAGGGTGCGCATGGCACGGTAACGCAGGTGGCGGGAACGCCGCGTATCCTGCCCGACGCGCCGCTCAGGATCGATGCGCTGAATAATTTCGATGCGCATGTCGTTTACGCGGTGCGTGATATCAAGGCGCCGCATCTGCCGGTCTCGAACCTAGATCTTACGCTCGACCTCGATCACAGGCTGCTCAAGCTTTCGCCGCTCACATTCGAAATGTCGCAAGGCCATGTCGCATCCGACATCATCATAAACGCGCGGCAACAGCCGGTGCTGACGGATTATGATATCCGGCTCGCGCCGACGCCGATGGGCAAATTGCTCGCCGGGTGGGGTGTCAGCGAATCAGGTACGACCGGCGTGATCAAGGCGCGCATCCAATTGCGTGGCCGCGGCAACACAGTTCACGATTCGCTGTCCGCCTCCGATGGCCGGATCGCGATCATTCTGCCCAAAGGCACGATGTGGACCCGCAACATTCAGCTTTCGGAGCTGGATATCGGCACCTTCATCACGAAGATGTTCGCCAAGAAATTGGAGAAGCCGGTCGAGATCAATTGCGGACTGATCGCCTTCACGGTGCGCGGCGGCACGGCTGCGGCCGATCCGATCCTGATTGACACGACGAAAAATGTGATCACGGGCCGAGGCAATTTCAGTTTCAAGGACGAAGCGCTCGATCTGGCGCTTCGGGCGGATGCGAAGACGATCAGCCTGTTCTCGGCGCAGTCGCCCGTGGGCATCAATGGCCACTTCGCGAGCCCGGGATTGCAGATCATCACCCCCCAATTGCTCGCACGCGCAGGTGCGGGCGCCGGGCTGGCGTTGGCGGCAACCCCGTTCGCCGCCATCCTTGCGTTCATCGATCCGGGCGATGCCAAGGCGGCCGCGTGCGGGCCGGTGTTGCGCGGCGCGGATGCGCTGGCACAGCGAACCACCAAGGGAAAGCCGCGCAAGGACGTCGGCAACGGCACCGCGAGCAGATAGGGCCTTATAAGAATATCGCGGAAAACGCGCTCGAATGCCGGGCTGAAGCTCGCTATGCCCATCGCCATGATCTCTGAACGTCGTTCGCTGGCGCTTCCCGCCTTTGTTATTGGCCTCGCCCTTCTCGGGCTCTGGATTATCTCCGGTTTCCTGCCGGCACTGGCCTGGGCCGTGGTGCTCGCGATCGCCGTGGATCCGCTTTATATGCGGCTACGCAATCGCTTGCCCTCGCACGATCGGCTTTTGCTGCCTCTGTTCATCACGCTCATAGCGGCGCTGCTGATCCTGGTGCCGCTGGCGATAGCGTTGAACGAAGCAGCGCATGACGTCCGCGATCTGGTCGATTGGCTTTCCACCGCGCAGGCGACCGGTGTCCAGGTGCCCGATTGGGTGGGGCGCCTCCCGTTTGGCAGCAACGAACTCACGCTGTGGTGGCAGCAGCATCTGGCGACTCCCGAGCGCGCTGCCGGGCAGATCGAAGCGTTGCGCAACAGCGCCTGGTTCACCCATTCGCGGTTGTTGGGCGCGGCGCTGTTGCACCGAGCCGTGATCTTCGGATTCACGCTGCTCACCCTGTTCTTCCTGTTGCGCGATCGCGATGCGTTGCTCAGCCAGGTGCGGCGTGCCGGCGAGCGGCTGTTCGGTGCTGCGGGAGAGCGGATCGGGCTGCAAACGATCCGGTCCGTGCGCGGCACGATCGATGGTCTTGTCTTCGTCGCGATTGGCGAAGGCGCGGTGATGATACCCGTCTACATGCTGCTTGGCGTTCCGCACGCGTTGCTATTTGGCGTGATTACCATGGTCGCCGCCGTCATCCCATTTGGTGCCGCGCTGATATTCACCATTGCGGCATGCCTGCTCCTGGCGAAGGGAACCATGGCAGGTGCGATCGCGGTCATCGCGATCGGTCTTTCAGTGGTGGGCGTGGCGGATCATTTCGTGCGGCCTGCGCTGATCGGCAACGCCATCCGGCTTCCCTTCATCTGGGTGCTGATCGGTATCTTCGGGGGGGTCGAAAGTTTCGGGCTTCTCGGCCTCTTCGTCGGTCCGGCGGTCATGGCGGTGCTGGTGATGATGTGGCGCGAGTTTCTTCAAGAGAGTTGAGGCAGGAGATTTTTTCGGGCGCGTTCAGGTGTTCAACAGGGCGAGCGTCTGGTCGATCAGCGCCTTATCGCCGGCCGTGACCAGCTTTCCGTCGCTGCGCGCGCCCACCGGATTGCCGTTCCAATCGCAAACCACCCCTCCGGCACCCTCAACCACCGGGACGAGTGCGGCAAAATCATGAAGCTTGAGCCCGGCCTCGACGACGAGGTCGAGCTGGCCAAGCGCAACGAGGCCATAGCTGTAGCAATCGCCGCCGAGCACCAGGTTGCCGGCAGCCGCGGCGAGCCGCTCGAATCCCGGCCGGGTGGCGCTATCGAACAGATAGGGTGAGGTCGTACCAAGATGTGCGTGGGCCAGTAGTCCGCAGCCTCGCGTCCGCGTGACCGCGCCGTTGAATGTTGTCGGCCTACCGCGCGCACCGACCCAGCGCTCCCCCAAGATCGGCTGGTCTATGATGCCGATGACCGGCGTCTCGTCCTGGATCAGCGCGATCAACGTGCCGAAGATTGGCCGCCCGGTCATGAAGCTGCGCGTGCCGTCGATCGGGTCAATCACCCAGCGGCGGTCGGCATCCTCCCGGGTCGCGCCATATTCTTCCCCAATAATCCCATCCAGCGATCGCTCCTTTTCCAGAATCGTCCTTATCGCTGTTTCGGCGGCGCGGTCGGCTTCGGTCACCGGGGTTGAATCGCCCTTCGTCTCGCTCCGGTACGCGGCCCGAAAAAAAGGCCGGATCGCAGCGCCCGCTGCATCGGCCAAGCGCTCTGCCAGCCGCAAATCGTCGTCGGTCATGGTGTCTTATTGTGGGCGCCGCTTTCGAGGGCAAGTCACTTGTCAGGGGGTGAGGATCGTATCCTGGGCGTTGGCCAGCATTTTTGGGTAGTCCAGCGTATAATGCAGCCCGCGACTTTCCTTGCGGCTGAGCGCGGAGCGGACCATCAATCCGGCGACCTCGACCAGATTGCGCAGTTCGATCAGATCGGGTGTCACGCGGAAATTGCCGTAATATTCCTCAACCTCCGACCGTAGCAGATGCACGCGGTGCTGCGCGCGTTCGAGCCGCTTTGTCGTGCGCACGATGCCGACATAATCCCACATGAAGCGCCGAATTTCCGACCAGTTATGCTTGACGATCACCTCCTCATCCGAGTCGCTGACGCGGCTTTCGTCCCATGCCCGGATCGGAGGCGGCGAGGGCAGTTCCTCCCAATGTTCCGAAATATGCTTGGCCGCGGCTTCGCCGAACACGAAACATTCGAGCAAGGAGTTGGAAGCGAGCCGATTTGCGCCGTGCAACCCGGATTGAGTGACCTCACCGGCGGCATAGAGACCGGGGACGTCAGTGCGGCCATCGAGGTCAACCATCACCCCGCCGCACGTATAATGTTGTGCCGGCACGACCGGGATCGGTTGCGTGGTTATGTCGATGCCGAGCCCCAGCAGCTTCGCGTAGATATTGGGGAAATGCTCGCGCACGAACGCGGCCGGCTTATGGCTGATATCGAGATGAACATAGTCAAGTCCGAGCCGCTTGATCTCATGATCGATCGCGCGGGCGACGATATCGCGCGGAGCAAGTTCGGCCCGCTGGTCGAAATCCGGCATGAAACGGTGGTCGGTGCCCGGGATCTTGAGCTGGCCGCCTTCCCCGCGCACCGCCTCGGTAACCAGGAAGTTCTTGACCTCGAGATTATAAAGGCAGGTGGGATGGAACTGATTGAATTCCATGTTTGAAACGCGGCAGCCGGCACGCCACGCCATCGCGATTCCGTCGCCCGTGGCGCCCCGTGGCGCGGTCGAATAGAGGTAGCAGCGGCCAGCGCCGCCGGTCGCCAGGATCGTGGCTTTTGCGGTGAACAGCTCGACCCGCCCGCGCTTGCGGTTCAACGCGTAAACGCCCCAAACATGCCCGTCGGCTGAGTAGCGCTCGCCATGGCGGCCGGTTACGAGATCAATCGCCACCATGTCGGGAACAAGCGTGATGTTGGGATGCTCGGCAGCCGCTTTTTCCAGCGCCTGCTGAACTGCCCATCCAGTGGCGTCGTCGACATGGACGATGCGCCGGTGGCTGTGCCCGCCCTCCCGCGTCAGGTGCCAGCGATCGCCTTCGGTCGCGCCGGGGTTGAAGGGAACGCCCAGCTCGGCAAGATGCTCGATGGCGGCGGGTGCGTTCTCCACGACGAATTCCACGGTTTCGCGCCGGTTGAGCCCGGCGCCCGCGATCATCGTGTCCTCGATATGGCTTTCGAACGTGTCGCCCTCTTCGAGCACGGCGGCGATGCCGCCCTGCGCGCGCGCGGTCGAGCCTTCCGAAAGCCCCGCCTTGGCCAGCACGCCGACCTTGAGCTTCTGCGCCAGGTTGAGCGCTGCGGTCAGGCCGGCCGCGCCCGACCCTAGCACGATGACGTCGAAATGATGCTCAGCCATCGGCTTCGGCCATCGTGAGATTCAGGAAGACGTCTTCCAGATCGGCCTCGCGCGTCGAAACATCGACGATGCCAAGGCCGCTCTGCTGAAGGGCGGTCAGCACCTGGCCGGCATTGACCTTGGTTTTGTCGAACGTGATCGCAATCGTGCGTTCGGCGATCTTCTCGATCTTGTCGAAGCAGATATTGTCCGGCAGGCGCTCGATGTCGCGATCGACGGTAACCTCGACGGCTTTTTCGTGCGCCATTCCGACGAGCGTACGGGTCGGCTCGTTGGCGATCAGCCGGCCATGGTTGATGATGGCGATGCGATCGCAAAGCTCTTCGGCTTCTTCCAGATAATGGGTGGTCAGCACTACCGTTACGCCGTCGCGATTGAGCGCGCGCACATATTCCCACAGTTGCTGGCGCAGGCTGATATCGACGCCGGCGGTCGGCTCGTCCAGCACCAGCACCGGCGGCGAATGCACCATCGCCTTGGCGACCAGCAGCCGCCGCTTCATGCCGCCGGACAATGTGCGCGAATAGGCGTTCGCCTTGTCTTCGAGATGGACGGCGCGCAGCAATTCCATCGTGCGGCGCCGATGTTTCGGCACGGCATAATAGCCTGCGTGATTCTCAAGCGCTTCGTAAGGCGTGAAAAAGGGATCGAACACCAGCTCCTGTGGGACGATTCCGATCGACGCTTTCGCGTTGCGCGGGTCGGCATCGATATCGAAGCCCCAGATCGACACGGTGCCCGCCGTTTTGCGCACGAGCCCCGCCAAGATGTTGATCAGGGTGGATTTTCCGGCCCCGTTCGGACCAAGCAGACCGAGGATCATGCCACGCGGCACATCGAGATCGACGCTGTTTAGCGCTTGTTTGCCGCCGTCATAGACTTTCGAAAGTCCCCGGATGCTGATGGCTGAAGGCTCTCCCATGGCGCCCGCATAGCTCCGTGGCTGCGGCGGCGCAAAGCTTTGCATCGCGTCCATGCTGTGGCACGTTGCGCGGCGATGCGGGAGAAGGAACTGAGGCTGGCGCTGATCTGCTACGGCGGGGTCAGCCTCGCCGTCTACATGCACGGCATCACGAAGGAGATCTGGCGCCTCGCCCGCGCTTCACGCGCCCAGCATGATCCGCTCACGGATGCCGACCCCGGCGACGATCTTTACCGCGTGCTGTTGCAGGATATCGAGCAGGAGTTTGGGCTCAAGCTGCGCGTGCTTGTGGACGTGATCGCTGGCGCGAGCGCGGGCGGCATCAACGGCATTTTTCTGGGGCAGGCGATCGCCACCGGCCAATCGCTCGAACCGTTGACCGATCTCTGGCTTACATCGGCTGACGTCGAAAAGCTGATCGATCCAGACGCGCGGCCGCTATCGCGCTTCACGAAATTCTGGGCGGTGCCGATCGTCTGGTTCATGCTGGGCCGGCGCGGCAGCACGCTCGAGCGCACGGTCGAGTTCGCGGCGCGCAAGGAAGTGCGGTCGAAGCTCTCGAATTTCGTGCGTGCGCGCTGGTTCGCACCGCCCTTTGGCGGCAGGATGTTCAGCGGCCTTCTTCTCGATGCCTTCGATGCGATGGCCGCGGCGGGGTCGGGTCCTCCGTTGCTGCCGCCAGAACAGCCGCTTGATCTTTTCGTTACGGTCACTGATTTCCATGGCTATCCGCAGCGGCTGCGGCTTCATTCGCCCGAAGAGGTCGTCGAAACCGAGCATCGGCTGATCCTCTCCTTTTCGGATCGCCGCAGCCAACCGCGCTACCTCGGCGACCCGGCCGAACTCGTATTTGCCGGCCGTGCGACGGCGAGCTTTCCGGGTGCCTTTCCGCCATTCACGATCGAGGAACTCGACAAGGTTCTGGCATATCGGAAGCGCGAATGGCCGACGCGCGACGCATTTCTGGCGCGTGCCTTGCCGTTGCACAAGGCTGTCGGCGCTGCCGAAAAAACCATTCTCATCGATGGTTCGGTGCTTGCCAATGCACCGTTCCGGCCCGCCATCGCCGCGTTGCGCGATCGACCGGCCAAGCGTGAGATCGAACGGCGCTTCGTCTATATCGATCCCACGCCGAACCTGCGCGCGGTCCGGCTTCCGGGCGTGGCGCCGGACACGCAATTGCCCGGATTCTTCACCACGATCTTCGGCGCACTATCCGATATTCCGCGCGAGCAGCCGATCCGCGACAATCTCGATGCGATCGAGGCGCGGTCGAGCCGCATCCGCCGCACCGCTCGGATCATCGACGCGATCCGGCCGGAGGTGGAACAGGCGATCGAGACCGCCTTTGGCAAAACCCTTTTTCTCAATCGCCCGACGCCCTCACGCCTGCCCGCCTGGCGCGCCAAGGCGCAGGACATGGCCGCGCGCCAATCGGGATATGCCTATGCCTCCTACGGTCATCTCAAACTGTCGGGCGTGGTTGAGGAGGTCGTCCTGCTACTGTTCGATCTGCTGCCGGGCTCCGAACGACAGTCGATCAGCCGTCTGCGTTCGGCGATCTGGAGTGCCGTGCGCGAAGCAGGCATTGCCGATGTCGGCGCTCTCTCCGTCGGTGGCGCAACCCAGGCGGTCATCCAGTTTTTCCGGAATCACGATCTGGGTTTTCGCATCCGCCGGCTTCGCCTGCTTGCCCAGCAGATCGAGGAGATCGGCGCGCAGGACGATTGCCCTCGCGACGCTGTCGAATTGATGCGAACCGTGATTTTCGATGAGCTGTCGCGCTATCTCGCGCGCCAGATGCCCGACTTTTACGATGGCGAAGCGCGCGCGGCGGCATTGAAGGGCTGCGACGCGCCGCAGGCCGCGCTGGACGCGCTCGCTGCCGCACGCGATCTCAAGATCGTGGATGATGAGGCCGATACGGCGCTCGCCAACGCGCTCGCCGCCTTGCCCCGTCCCGAGCGTCGCCGAATGCTGCTGACCTATCTTGGCTTTCCCTTTTACGACATCGCCACCCTGCCCTTGCTCGCCGTCGATGGACAGGAGGAGTTCCAGCCGGTCAAGGTCGATCGCATCGCCGCGGAAGATGCGACCGCCATTCGCGAGGGCGGCGCGGAGGCGACCTTGAAAGGCATTCAGTTTAACAATTTCGGCGCATTCTTCAGCCGGGCCTACCGGGAGAATGATTATCTGTGGGGGCGGCTCCACGGCGCTGACCGGCTGGTTGATATCGTCGTTTCTGCCCTGCCCAAGGGGAAGGTTCTGCCGGCCGGGCGGGTGCTTGCGATCAAAAACCGGCTGTTCCGGTCCATTCTCCGCCAGGAACGGCCGCGGCTTTTACATGTCGAGGCATTGCTTGATGCGCTCGAACGCGAAATCGGCTGAGACGGTGACACTGGCCTTCTGGCGGCATTCACCGTAAACGATCCCGGCGGGAGAACAGAATGCATTTCCTGAAGACGCTCTTCTGGGTGATGGTCGCAGTCATTGCCGTCATCTTTGCATTTCGAAACTGGATGTCGATCACGATCCATTTATGGGGGGGGCTGGAAGCGGACGTAAAGCTGCCCGTGCTGCTGCTGATTGCATTCCTGGTCGGTTTCCTGCCCTGGTTCACGCTGTATAAGACGACACGTTGGCGATTGCGGCGCAGGCTGGAAGCCGCCCAGCGCGCACTGGAGGAGGAGCGCGCCAAAGCGGTGCCGGCGCGCATTGAAACCCCTGCCGATCCAGCCGCCGATCCGCTCCAGATCAGATCGCCGTCGACATTGTCATGACGCGTCCGATCTACGTCGCCATCGACACGCCCGATCTGGCGCGCGCTAAGGTGCTGGCGCAGCAGGTGCGCAATCATGTCGGCGGTCTGAAGCTTGGGCTGGAATTTTTCTGCGCAAATGGTAGCGCTGGTGTGAGAGAGATGGCCGCGAACGGGCTGCCGATCTTTCTTGATCTGAAGCTGCACGATATTCCCAACACGGTGGCCAAGGCGATCCAGGCGCTCCATCCGCTCGATCCCGCGATTTTGACGGTTCATGCCGCCGGTGGCCGCGCCATGTTGGAAGATGCCAAGGCTGCGGCGCCTGCGGGCGCCAAGGTTGTCGCCGTCACCGTGCTTACGAGCCTCGACAGCGATGATCTCGATGCGACGGGCGTCAATGGTGATACCCATGCTCAGGTGGAACGGCTAACCGCGCTCGCGCGGGAAGCGGGCGTGGATGGCGTTGTCTGCTCCGGCAAGGAAGTGGCGACCGCGCGCCGGCTGTGGCCCGAAGGTTTCTTCGTGGTCCCGGGGGTGCGTCCCGCGGGCGACCATCATGCGGACCAGAAGCGAGTCATCACCCCTCGTCAGGCGCTCGATGCCGGCGCTTCCATTCTTGTGATCGGGCGGCCCATCACGCAGGCCACCAATCCCGATGCCGCTGCCCGCGCCATCGAGGCGACGCTGTAGGTGGAAGGTCAAGAACGACTATATCATGATGCCGCATGTCATTGCGGATCCGTGCGTTTTCAGGTCCGGCTGACCGATGGCTTCAAGACGATCAGGCGCTGCACCTGTTCTTATTGCCGAATGCGGGGGGCAGTGGCGGCGTCGGCTGATCTCGATGGCATCCGTTTCATGGCCGGGGAGCATCTGCTCTCCATCTATCAATTCAACACCTTGTCGGCGAAGCATTATTTCTGCTCAAAATGCGGGATCTACACGCATCATCGCCGACGCTCCGACCCGACCCAATTTGGAATCAATGTGGCTTGCCTTGAAGGTGTGAGCCCGTTCGACTTTGCCGAGGTACCGGTGTTCGATGGTGTCAATCATCCAAATGACGCTCACGGGATCACACGGCTCGCAGGAACTCTGCGGTTCATTCGGCGCGAACCCGATTGAGATAGCGAAAGGGCTGGAATTCTCACGTGATCCGGCCCAAATCGGCGCCATGCCGGTGCTCGCCAAAATTTGCGGCCTCTCCACCCCCGAAGCTGTCGACGCTGCGGTGCGTGCTGGTGCAAGCCATGTCGGCTTCGTGTTCTTTCCGAAGAGCCCACGCAACGTCAGCGCAGAACAGGCCGATGCGCTTGCGCGGCGTGTGCCGGATCATGTGCGCAAGGTTGGCCTGTTCGTAGATGCCAGCGCTGAGCTGCTGGCGTCCACCATCGCACGGGTCAGCCTGGATATAATCCAGCTTCACGGTTCCGAATCGCCCGCGCAGGCGGCGGCTCTCCATGCCCGCTACGGAATGGAGGTGTGGAAGGCGATCGCGGTTCGCACGCGCGCCGACCTTATGGCAGGCAGGGATTTTCGCGAGGCGGCGCAGCGGCTTCTGTATGACGCCAAGCCGCCGCCCGGCTCGGATCTTCCCGGCGGAAACGGCTTGCGCTTCGATTGGAAGCTTCTGGAGGGCTATGATCATCCAGCGCCCTTCGTGCTGTCGGGCGGCCTCGATCCGGCCAATGTACGCGAAGCGATCGGGATTACCGGCGCGCGGATGGTGGACGTCTCCTCGGGTGTAGAGCGCGCGCCGGGTGTCAAGGATGTGGACAAGATCGCCGCCTTCCTTCAAGCGGTCGGCGCATCATGACTCGCTCCAACAGCTTGCGTTCGCAGCCGGACGCCCAAGGCCATTTCGGCGATTTTGGCGGCCGTTATGTCGCCGAGACGCTGATGCCGCTGATCCTCGATCTCGAGCGCGAATATCGCGCGGCGAAGATCGATCCAATGTTTCGCAGCGAGTTCGAAGGTCTCCTGCGGCATTATGTCGGCCGCCAGAGCCCGCTCTATTTTGCCGAGCGGCTGACGTTCGAATTGGGCGGCGCGAAGATCTACCTCAAGCGCGAGGATCTGAACCACACCGGCGCGCACAAGATCAATAACTGTATCGGCCAAATCCTGCTCGCTCTCCGCATGGGGAAAACCCGCATCATCGCGGAGACCGGCGCGGGGCAGCACGGCGTTGCGACTGCCACCGTGGCGGCGCGCTTCGGTTTGCCGTGCACCATCTTCATGGGCGCGAAGGACGTCGAGCGGCAGCAGCCCAATGTCTTCCGCATGAAGCTGCTCGGTGCCGAAGTGCGCCCGGTCACGTCAGGCGCGCAGACGCTCAAGGACGCGATGAATGAGGCGCTGCGCGATTGGGTGGCGAACGTTCACGATACATTCTACATCATCGGCACCGCCGCTGGCCCGCATCCCTATCCGGAACTGGTGCGCGACTTTCAGTCGGTGATTGGCGAGGAGGCCCGCGCCCAGATCCTCGAGCAGGAAGGCCGCTTGCCGGATATGCTGGTCGCCTGCGTGGGTGGCGGATCGAACGCCATCGGCCTGTTCCATCCCTTCCTCGACGATTCCGAGGTCGAGATGATCGGGGTCGAGGCAGCCGGGCACGGAATAGAAACCGGCCAGCATGCCGCCAGCCTGACCGGCGGTTCGCCAGGCGTGCTGCACGGCAACCGCACCTATTTGCTGCAGGACGAGGACGGGCAGATCACCGAGGCGCATTCGATCTCGGCGGGGCTGGATTATCCCGGCATCGGCCCGGAACATAGCTGGCTCAACGATATCGGGCGCGTGAAATATGTGCCGATCAGCGACGATGAAGCGTTGGCGGCGTTCCAGACCTGCTGCCGGCTCGAAGGCATCATCCCCGCGCTGGAATCCGCGCATGCGCTTGCGGCGCTGGAGAAGATCGCGCCCAAAATGGGCAAGGACCAGATCATCCTGGTCAACCTGAGCGGCCGGGGTGACAAGGACATCTTTACGGTCGCCGAGGCGCTCGGGGTAAAGCTGTGAGCCGCCTCGCCGCCACCTTCGCGGCTTGTGCCGCCGCTGGTCGCGCCGCGCTGATATGCTTCGTCACCGGTGGCGATCCCACGCCCGCCGGCACCGCAGCGATCCTCGACGCACTGGTTGAAGGCGGGGCAGATATCGTCGAGCTCGGCATGCCGTTCACTGATCCGATGGCGGACGGCCCGGCCATCCAGCGCGCCAATCTTCGCGCACTGGGCGCGGGGACGAGGACGGCGGACATCTTCGCGATCACGCGGGATTTTCGTCGCCGCCATCCCCAGGTGCCGCTGGTGCTGATGGGATATGCCAATCCGATGATCCATCGTGGCGCCGAGTGGTTCGCTGACCAAGCCGCCAAGGCAGGTGCGGATGGCGTCATCTGCGTCGATCTCCCGCCCGAAGAAGATGCGGTGCTCGGCCCCGCGCTCCGGGCTGCCGGCATCGATTTCATCCGCCTCGCCACGCCGACCACCGATGCCGCGCGCCTGCCGGCCGTGTTGGATGGCGCATCGGGCTTTGTCTATTATGTCTCGGTTGCCGGAATCACCGGTTTGCAGCAGGCTGCGCAATCCAGCATCGAGGCCGCCGTTACGAAGCTCAAGGCCGCGACCTCCCTGCCTATCGCCGTGGGCTTTGGCGTGCGCACGCCTGAACAGGCGGCGGCGATCGGGCGGGTGGCGGATGGCGTCGTCGTCGGTTCTGCCATTGTCGATCTGGTCGGCGAACATGCTGCCAATGCTGCCGCCCCGGTTCGCGATTATGTCGCTGGGCTGGCCGGCGCGATCCGATCGGCGCAGAAGGAGATCGCAGCATGAATTGGTTCACGCGCGTCCGTAATACCCTCGCTGCCATCACGAAGCGCGAAACGCCCGAAAATCTTTGGCACAAATGCCCCTCTTGCGGGCAGATGATCTTCGTCAAGGAATATGAGGAGAATCAGGCGGTCTGCCCGAAATGCGATCATCATGGGCGGATCGGGCCAGACCAGCGCTTCAGCGACCTGTTCGACGGCGGCGTGCATGTGCCGCTGCCGGCGCCGCAGGTGCGCGAAGACCCGCTCAGGTTCCGTGATACCAAGCGCTATGCGGATAGGATCAAGGCTGCCCGGTCCCAGACGGGCGAGCCGGATGCCCTAGTCAATGCCAAGGGCAAGATCGAAGGCTATCGCGCCGTCGTGGGCGTGCAGGATTTTGCCTTCATGGGCGGCTCGATGGGAATGGCGGTTGGTGCGGCCTTCGTTGCTGGCGTTGAGGCGGCGATCGCCGAACATTGCCCCTATATCATCTTCACCGCGGCCGGCGGCGCGCGCATGCAGGAGGGTATTCTCTCGCTCATGCAGATGCCGAAGACGACGGTGGCGATTGCCAAGCTGCGCGAAGCGGGCCTGCCCTATATCGTTGTGATGACCGATCCGACGACAGGCGGCGTCACCGCGAGCTACGCCATGCTGGGAGATATTCAGATCGCCGAGCCGGGTGCGCTGATCGGGTTCGCCGGGCAGCGCGTCATTGAGTCGACCATCCGCGAAAAGCTTCCCGAAGGCTTTCAGCGCGCCGAATATCTGCTTGAGCATGGCATGCTGGACTTGGTCGTCCATCGTCACAAACTGCGTAGCGAGCTGGCGCGGGTGATCGCCTATCTCGGCCCGGAGCGCCGGGCGGCCTGACATGGCCGATCACGCGCGCAGCGCTGATCCTGCCGTGCAGCGCCAGCTTGACCGGCTGGCGAAGCTGTCGCCGGGCCGCGACGTGCTGGGGCTGGAACGGATCACCCGTCTGCTCGACCGCCTCGGCAATCCGCAGCATGATCTGCCACCCATTTTCCATGTCGCCGGCACCAATGGCAAAGGCTCGACCTGCGCTTTCCTGCGGGCAGCATTGGAGGCTTCGGGCCGGCGGGTTCACGTCTATACCAGCCCGCATCTTGTGCGCTTCAACGAGCGCATTCGAGTGGCGGACCAGCTTATCGAAGATGCTTGGCTGGCCGATCTGCTCGCCGAAGTGTTGGCCATCGCAGAGGATATCGAGCCGAGCTTCTTCGAGGCTACCACCGCTGCCGCCTTTCTTGCTTTCAAACGCGCGTCCGCTGATGCCTGTGTGATCGAAGTCGGCTTGGGTGGACGGCTCGACGCCACCAATGTCATCGAGCATCCCGCGGTTTGCGGCGTCGCTCAGCTGGCGCTCGATCATCAGGCCTTTCTGGGCGACCGGCTCGAAACGATCGCCGCCGAAAAAGCGGGTATCGCCAAGGCTGGAACGCCGCTGGTGACGCTCCACTATCCCGCACCGATCGCCGAAGTCATCGGCGAGGCCGCGGCGCGCGCCGGCGCGCGTTGGTTTCCCAAGGGCGGTGGATGGGATGCGGCGGTCTACCAGCAACGGCTTCATTACCGCGACGGGGATGGGCGGCTCGACCTTCCGCTGCCGCGTTTGCCGGGCGCGCACCAAGCATTGAATGCTGGGCTGGCGGCAGCGATGCTGCGCCATCAGCAGGTTCTTCACATTCCCGATTCGGCCATCAAGGCAGCCATGGGCTGGGCGGATTGGCCGGCCCGGCTTCAGCAGGTGCACGAAGGCGCGCTGCTTGAGAAGCTTCCGCGCGGCAGCGAGCTATGGATCGACGGCGGCCATAATCCTGCCGCGGGTCGGGCCATTTCGGATTTCTTTCGTGGCCATGTCGAGGCAGGCCGGCCTTTTCACATCATCCTCGGGCTGCTTCAGAACAAGGATGCAGGCGGCTATCTCAAGCCTTTCAGCGGCCGCACCGCCACCGTGCACACCGTACCAGTCCCGGACCATCCCTATCATGATCCGGCGCAGCTCGCGGCTGCCGCGCGCGCCAATGGGCTTACCGCATTTGCCGCAGCCGATCCGGTATCGGCGCTCGATTGGATCAGCCACCATGCCGATCGCACCCATCCTCCCGTCGTCCTGATCGGCGGTTCGCTCTACCTCGCCGGCGCGGTGCTGGCCGCAAACGGAACTCTCCCAACATAATTGCGATTGATTATCATTATCGATTGTGTTTCTCTGCCGATCAACGTGGAGGAACATCTTTATGGCCGAAGCTCCGTCGCAGTCGCTTCTCGTCTGCGCTATCCCACAAGATCCCGGCGCGCGGACGCTCGTCTACGCAATTCGCAAGATAGCCGCGGGTGGTCTCAACGATGCGTTCGCCGCCCATGCGATGCTCGCGCTGTTCGGTTCTCGTTCGCGACGGCCATTGCTGTTGCTCCGTGCGTTGATGGCGGAATTGGCGCGTGCGTCTCGACGCCAGATTGTTGTCGGGCCATGCTGCTGCCCGCGCGCAACCTTCGCTGAAGCGGAGTTGCTGCTGATCGTCGCCTCGGCCTGTGAACGGCCGGGTTTCGTGCATGGCAGGCTCTGCCAGCTCTTGGCTGTCGAACATGCGCTGGGCGCTCTTTCAAGTGCGCAGGCCTTGGGCCAGGCCTTTGCTGATCTCGGCCATCCTCTTCCTGTTCATTCGCTCGGCCAGCCCGCGCTTTCGCTAGATTGACGGTCAGTCGGTTGCGGATCGCGGATCGTCGCTCGAACTTCCTTCCACGCCGCGTTGGCGAATGGTGTCGCTCACAAAGCCCGCCTTGAGCATCAGCCACAGGCACAGAAGCCCCGGTGCTGCGAGGCAGGCAGCGAAAACATAGAAACCGGGCCAGCCCAGCGCCGTTGCGACATAGCCCGAGGGGGTGGTCGCGAAGGTCCGGCCCACCGCGGCGACACTTGAAAGAAGCGCATATTGGGTGGCGGTAAACGCAGTCGAGGACAGGCCGGACAGATAGGTCGCGAAGACGGTCAGGCTGATGGCGGCAAACAGGTTTTCCACGCCGACCGCCAAGGTCAGCAGCGCCACCGAACGGTCGCTCGTCGCCACCAGCGCGAACAGCAAATTCGCGCCCGCCATGATGAGGCCGGCGCCGAACAGCAACCGCGCCATCCCAAATCGCGCGATCAGGGCGCCAGCCACCAGCGATCCGACGACTAGCGCCCAGAAGCCGACCAGCTTGTTGATGGCGATATAATCGGTGTCGGTGAAGCCGCGATCGACGATCATCGGGCTCAGCATATTCTGGCCGACCGCGTCTCCCAACTTGTAGGTGAGGACGAAGAGCAGGATCAGCAGCGCACCGGGCCTCCGGAAAAAATCGACGAACGGCGCGACCACATTGTGCCAGAGGAAATGCCGGAACGCCGCGAAGGTGAAGGGTTCGTCCACCGCGGTTCGCTTGCCCGGGCCGATCGCCAATGCCGCGAGCGCGCCCGGAATGACGAGCGTGGCGCTCAGCGCATAGGCTGCGGCCCAGCCCAAGCCCGCGCCTTCTGTCGACGCCAGCCAAACGGTGCCCGCGCCTGCCAATAAATTGCCGGTGCGATAGCCCACCTGATTGGTGGCTGTGCCCTGTGCCAATTCGTCTTCGGGGAGCATCTCGATCCGATAGGCATCGATCACGATGTCCTGGGTGGCGCCAAGGAAGGCGACCACCAATCCCCAGAAGGCGAAGCGGCCGATATGGTGGAGCGGATCGCTCGCGCCGAGCTGGATGATCGCGACCGCCAGCAAGGCTTGCACGAAGAGAAGCCACGCCCGGCGCTGGCCGAAAATCCGCGTGAGTACCGGCAGCGAGATTCCATCGATCAGCGGCGCCCACAGAAATTTCAGCGTGTAGGGCGTGCCCAAGGCAATCGCAAAGCCGATCGTTTTCTTGTCGATGCCGATTTTGGACAGCCAATAGGTCATCGTCGCGAGCAGCAGCGTGAGCGGAAATCCGCTCGAGATTCCGAGAAGAAAGGCAAGCAGAGGCCGCGGACGCAAATAGCGGCCCATGCTCGTTCGCCAATTCTCCGCAGCCGCCCCGGCTGGCTGATGATGATGGTTCATGCGCGAGCGATAGCGGAGCGACGCCGCTCCGTCACCACGCGATGACCGCCGCTGCGATCAGCTTATGAAATGCGCGGTGGTCTTCGCCTTGATCTCGTCCGCCGTAACACCCGGCGCCATCTCGACCAGCGCGAACGGGCTCTGGTGGTCGGGCCGCTTGAACACGGCCAGATCAGTGACGATCATATCGACGACATTCTTGCCGGTCAGCGGGAGCGTGCAGGCCGGGATGAACTTGGGATCGCCGTTCTTGGAGGTATGCTCCATCACGACAATCACGCGCTTGACGCCCGCGACCAGATCCATCGCGCCGCCCATGCCCTTGATCATCTTGCCGGGGATCATCCAGTTGGCGATATCACCGCCTTCGCTGACTTCCATCGCGCCGAGCACGGTCAAATCGATATGTCCGCCGCGGATCATGGCGAAGCTATCGGCCGAGGAGAAGAAGCTTGAAGAGGGTAGCTGGCTGATCGTCTGCTTGCCGGCATTGATCAGGTCGGGATCGACCTCGTCGTCATACGGAAATGGCCCGATGCCCAGCATCCCGTTTTCCGATTGCAGCGTCACCTCCACGCCCTGGGGGATGTGATTAGCCACCAAGGTCGGAATGCCGATGCCGAGATTTACATAGAAGCCGTCCTGAAGTTCCCTGGCCGCACGAGCTGCCATTTCGTCGCGGGTCCAGCCCTTCACGATTTCTTGCGTCGCCATTATGCGGCCTCCCGAGCGCGTGTCGTGCGGAATTCGATCTTCTTATCATAAGGGGCGCCCAGGATCAGGCGCTTGATGAAGATGCCGGGCACATGGATGCAATCGGGATCAAGGCTGCCTACGGGCACGATCTCCTCGACTTCGGCCACCGTGTTGTAGCTGGCGGTTGCCATTGGCTGGTTGAAGTTGCGCGCTGTCTTGCGGAAAACCAGATTGCCCGCTTCATCCGCCTTCCACCCTTTGATGATCGAAAGATCGGCGCGAATACCGCGTTCGAGCACATAGGTCTCGCCATCGAACTCCTTGGTTTCCTTGCCCTCCTGCACCTGAGTGCCGACGCCGGTCTTTGTATAAAAGCCGGGAATGCCTGCGCCGCCAGCCCGGCAACGCTCCGCAAGCGTGCCTTGCGGGCAGAACTCGACTTCAAGCTCGCCAGCGAGATACTGGCGCTCAAATTCCTTGTTTTCACCGACATAGGAGGCGATCATCTTCTTGATCCGGCGGCTGCGCAGCAGCTTGCCTAGACCCTCCCCGTCGATGCCGGCGTTGTTGGAGACGCAGGTCAGGCCCTTGACGCCGGATGCCTGAATTGCATCGATCAGCCGTTCAGGGACACCGCAGAGACCGAAGCCTCCTGAGCAGATTGTCATTCCATCAAACAGCAGGCCGTCCAGCGCCGTGGCTGCGTCGGGATAGATTTTGTGCAATGCCGCCCCCTCCAAGTATTTTTGCCGGCTATTCTGCGCCCATTCCATGGGTCAAGTGATGATTCTGGAAAGAGGATGTCAATTCTTGCAACCACGACGCACGAGGGCCGGGCTTCGTCAAATGAGGCCAGCGAGAGGGCTGGACGGATCAGCATAGAGGCGGCGGCCCATGCGTCCGGCGCGATAAGCGAGCCGTCCAGCCTCGACCGCTGCCTTCATGGCCGCCGCCATCATCACGGGGTTCTTGGCCTCTGCGATGGCCGTGTTCATCAAAACCCCGTCGCAGCCAAGTTCCATCGCCGCGGCGGCGTCCGAAGCCGTCCCGACGCCTGCATCCACCAGTACCGGCACTTTGGCGCCTTCCACGATCAGGCGGATGGTCACCTTGTTCTGAATGCCAAGGCCCGATCCGATCGGCGCGCCAAGCGGCATCACTGCAACTGCCCCCGCCTCTTCGAGCTGTTTGGCGGCGATAGGATCGTCCACGCAGTAGACCATCGGCTTGAATCCTTCGTTCGCCAAGGTCTCGGTCGCGCGCAGCGTTTCGCGCATGTCGGGATAGAGCGTCTTGGCCTCTCCCAGCACCTCGAGCTTCACCAGATCCCAGCCGCCCGCCTCGCGTGCCAGCCGCAAGGTGCGGATCGCCTCGTCCGCCGTGAAGCAGCCAGCGGTATTGGGAAGGTAGGTGATCGTCTTGGGATCGATGAAATCCGTCAGCATAGGCGCCTTGGGATCCGAAATATTGACCCTACGGACCGCGACCGTCACGATTTCCGCGCCGGATGCCGCCACTGCGGCAGCATTCTGGGCGAAATCCTTATATTTGCCCGTGCCCACGATCAGCCGTGAATGGAAGGTTTTGCCGGCCACCGTCCAGCTATCATCGTCCAGCGCCACGGCGTGATCGCCACCGCCCACGAAGTGCACGATTTCGATGTCGTCGCCATCTTCCAGCATGACCTGTGCCAGCGTCGAGCGCGGGACCACCGCAAGATTGCGCTCGACCGCTACCTTGCTCGGCTCGAGTCCCAGCTCGCGCGCCAGATCCGCCAGTGAAAGCCCCGCAGCGAGGCGGCGATGCTCGCCATTGACGCGGATGGAGATGGTCTGATCGGTAATCATGATATCTTTCGATGGTTTTTGCGCTTTCGCGTTAACGACCATATAGGGGTCAGCATCTGATCGCCGCAACCGGAAGGCATCTCCATGGCTGACGCAGATATGGTGTTCGTGCTCAACGGCCCCAATCTCAATCTGCTCGGGTTGCGCGAGCCGGAGATCTACGGCTCCGATACGCTGGATGACATCGCCGGGCAGCTGGAGGATCGTGCACGGGACAAGGGCCTGTCGATCGACATGCGGCAGTCCAATCATGAAGGCCATCTTATCGATTGGCTGCACGAGGCCAATGCGCGCCGGATCAAGGCCGTGATCATGAATCCAGGAGGTTTCACGCACACGTCGGTTGCGCTCCATGACGCCATAAAGTCGATCACTGTGCCGGTGATCGAGGTTCACTTGTCGAACCCGCATGCGCGTGAAGCGTTTCGTCACAAGAGCTTCGTCGGGTCCGCAGCGAAGGGAACGATCGCGGGGTTTGGCGCAACCTCTTACTTGCTCGCGCTGGACGCGGCGGCGAGTCTCTGACAGTAGCGGCGCTTTCGCGTGCCGTTTCAACAATGAAAAGGGGTCTTGATGAGCGATAAGCCAAGCGGAGCGATGCAGATCGAGGCCGATCTTGTCCGCCAGCTCGCCGAACTGCTCGACGAAACGAAGCTCACCGAAATCGAGGTTCAGGATGGCGACCGGCGCATCCGGGTCGCGCGCAAGGCGCAGGCTGCAGTCGCGTTCGCGCCTCCGGCTCCCCAGCCGGCGGTGGCTCCGGCCGTGGCCGCAATCTCCCCGGCGGGCGCGCAGACGCCGGCTGCGGATCATCCCGGCACGGTGAAGTCGCCGATGGTCGGAACCGCCTATCTCAAGGCCAATCCCGAGGCTTCGCCCTTCGTCGGCGTCGGAGACAAGATCGCCGCCGGCGATACGTTGCTGATCGTCGAAGCGATGAAGGTGATGAACAACATCGTCTCGCCGCGTGCGGGCACGGTGAAGGCCCTGCTGGTGGAAAACGGCCAGCCCGTCGAGTTCGATCAGCCCCTCGTCATCGTCGAATAGGGCTGACGGCGATGGCCCTTCAGAAAGTACTGATCGCCAATCGCGGCGAGATTGCGTTGCGCATCCATCGCGCCTGCCATGAAATGGGCATCAAAACGGTCGCGGTCCATTCCACCGCCGATACCGATGCCATGCATGTCCGGCTTGCCGACCAGGCGATTTGCATCGGGCCACCGCCAGCGGCTGAAAGCTATCTCAACATTCCCGCGATCATATCGGCTGCCGAGATTTCGGGCGCGGACGCGATTCACCCGGGTTACGGCTTCCTGAGCGAAAATGCCCGCTTCGCGGAGATCGTCGAGCTTCATAACATCATCTGGATCGGCCCCAAACCCGAACATATTCGGACAATGGGCGACAAGGTCGAGGCCAAGCGCACCGCCGCGGCGCTTGGCCTGCCATTGGTCCCCGGCTCCGACGGACCGATCCAAAGCATCCCCGAAGCAAGGAAGATCGCTGAGGAGATCGGCTATCCCGTGCTCATTAAGGCGGCTTCGGGCGGCGGCGGGCGCGGGATGAAGGTGGTGCCGGACGCCGCGCAGCTTGAGGCGGCGATCGCGCAGGCGGGATCGGAAGCCAAGGCCGCCTTCGGCGATGACACTGTGTACATGGAAAAATATCTCGGTGATCCGCGCCATATCGAATTCCAGATATTCGGTGATGGGCGGGGCAACGCCATTCATGTCGGCGAGCGCGATTGCTCGCTGCAACGGCGCCACCAGAAGGTGCTCGAGGAGGCGCCCTCGCCGGTCATCAGCCATGCCCAGCGCGAGGAAATGGGCATGCTCGTGGCGCAAGCCATGGCGGACATGGGCTATCGCGGGGCGGGGACTATCGAATTCCTTTACGAAAACGGCCAATTCTATTTCATCGAAATGAACACGCGGCTGCAGGTTGAGCATCCGGTAACCGAGGCGATCACCGGTCTGGATCTCGTCCGCGAGCAGATCCGGATTGCCGATGGCCTGCCCCTTTCGGTGAAGCAGGAGGATTTGGAATTTCGGGGTCATGCGATCGAATGCCGCATCAATGCCGAAGATCCGGCGACGTTCGCTCCGTCGCCTGGCGTCGTTACCCATTATCATCCGCCGGGCGGCATGCATGTCCGCGTCGATAGCGGGCTGTACTCGGGTTATCGTATCCCGCCTTACTATGACAGCATGATCGCCAAGCTGATCGTCTATGGCCGCGATCGTGAAGGCTGCATCAGGCGGCTCAAGCGCGCGCTCGAGGAATTTGTGGTCACCGGCGTCAAGACAACCATCCCGCTTCATCAAAAGCTGGTCGACGATCCGGAATTTCTCGCTGGGGATTACACGATCAAATGGCTTGAGCAGTGGCTCGCGAGGGATGCGGACGCATGAAGGCGACGATCTGGCATAATCCAAATTGCGGAACCTCCCGTAAGACGTTGGAGATTTTGCGCGGCACACCTGGCGTAGAGGTGGAGGTGATCGAATATCTCAAGCATCCGCCGAGCCGGGATCGGCTCGCCGGCCTGTACAACAAGGCCGGGATGACTCCGCGACAGGGCTTACGTGCCAAGCAGGACGAAGCAAAGCCGCTGCTCGATGCCTCGGATGACGCGATCCTCGATGCGATGATGGCCAATCCGATTCTCATCGAACGTCCGCTGGTCGAGACTGAAAAGGGCGTGCGCCTTTGCCGCCCGCAGGACAAGGTCAGGGAAATCCTTTAGGCACTGCTACGTTGAGGAAGGCGCTTTCCGTGCTTCTTCGACGGCATCCTTGAGCGCCTGATAGCCGACTGCACCCTGCAGGATGCGATCGCCGATGACGAAGGTCGGCGTTCCGGTCAGACCCAGCGCGCGCGCCAGCGAGAGATTGGTTTCCAACTCCTGCTGGATCGTCTTGTCCGAGATTGAAACGGGCGCGACGCCGGATTGGTTTTGCACGCGCGCCAGAGTCTCCGGATCGGGGGCGCCCGCTGCGAACATGCGGCGGTGGAAATCCAGATAATGGCCTTGCCCGGCAGCAGCGAGCGCCACCCGCGCCGCCGCTTCGCTCCCAGGGCCGAGAATGGGGATTTCGCGCCAGACCACTCTCAGCTTGGGATCGGTGGCCAACAAGCGATCGACATCCGCCACGCTGGCGCGGCAGAAGCCGCAACTATAGTCGGTGAACATCACCAGCGTGACGTCGCCCTTCGCGGCGCCGGCCCAAGCGCCCTCGAACGGCGTTTCGAGGGCCTGCCGATGGGTTGCGACAAGATTGCCCGTTTCCCGCGCCTGCAACCGCTTCATGGCTTCGGGCAGAATTTCGGGATGGTTCAAGATGTAATCGTGGACGATGATCTCGGTCCCGGCGCGATCGCTGCCGAACATCGCACCTTTGGCGAGCGCGACGGCGGCTCCGCCGATGATGACGCCCCCAAGGCCGGCGAGCAGCAACGCCCGTTGGGAGCGTTGCGGAGATATGCCTGTCATTTACGCTTCTTCTTTTCCTGCACGGCGGTCTTGGACACCATCGCGATATCCTGCGCTCTTAGCCAGTCGGGCGATCCCTTTGGCAAGGATTGCTCGGCCATCTCCGCCGGGCCAAGCGCGAGTTGCGGCTGCCCGATCAGGTTGTACCGCTCGGCGGTCGCGAGCGAAGCGCGCGCATGATCGCCCTCACGGTCATAGATGATGCCCAATTGGTACCAAGCGTCCGGATTCTGGTTGTCCCGCTCGACGGCGATGCGAAGCACCTTGCGCGCCTCTTCGAAATAGGACGGATCCTCGGTCGATATCAGCGCGTGGCCGAGCAAGGCTGAGATCAGTGGCTGGTTGTTGGACCTTGCCACCGCCTCGCGAAGCGCGGGGATGGCTTCCCTCGGCTTGCCGCCCTCCAGCAGGATTTGTCCCTTCAGTTCAAGAAAGTAAGGATCATGCGGCGCCGCTGCGACCAGCGCATCGGCTTCGGCATTCGCCTTCTCCGGATAGGCGGCGCGATGATAAGCATAGGCACGGGCGTAGGTTGCGGGAATACTCCTATCGCTCGGCGGATATTCGCGCAGCGTGACGTCCGGATCCTGCACGAAGCCCATCAGCTTCGCTTTGACGCGCTGGAAACGGGCCTCGACCGCGGGATCGGTCTTGGCGTTCCACGCGGGCGAGGCCTTGAGATCGGCTTCGAGGGTCGCCTCGCGATCCGCCGACATCGGGTGCGTCTGCGCATAGGGATCAGTGTCCTCATAGCTCGAGGACAGCCTATATTCTTCCTTCCGGAGCTTGCCGAAAAAGGTCAGCATGCCCTGGCCGGAGATGCCCGCTTTCCTCAGATAGCTTACGCCGGCGGCGTCCGCGCTCGCCTCCTGATTGCGGGAAAAGGCAAGGAACTTGCCCATCGCCGCCTGTTGGCCAGCCGCAATGATGCCCATTCCGGCTTCGCCGCCGCCTGCCGCCATCGCCGCAGCTCCGAGCAGAAGCGAAAGAAGCGTGATGCCGGTTGCTGGCTTCGCGCCTTCGTCCATGCGGATGGCGTGCCCGCCGGCAATGTGGCCAAGCTCGTGCGCGATCACGCCCTGAACCTGATTGGCATTGTCGGCGGCCGTGATCAGGCCCGAGTTGATGTAAACGACTTGACCGCCGGCAACGAAGGCGTTGATTTCGGGATCACCGATCAGGATGATATCCACATTTTGCGGATCAAGCCCGGCCGCGGCGATCAGCGGGGTCGCGATCTCCTTGAAAAAGGCTTCCGTTTCGGCGTCGCGCAGGATCGATTGCGCCTCGGCCGGCCGCATCGCAATCGCCAGCGACAGACATAGGACCATCAGCAGGCGCAGCAGACGACCGGGCTGGAACTGATGCATCGATCGCTCTCCTGCGACGCTTCGGCTGAACATGCGATGAAAAAGCGGCCCGGCACCGGCCGCGTTCATCTCACTCGCCGAACGTGCGCTGCCACCAGCCCCGCCGCGCCGCTCCCATCGCTTCGGGCTCGGCCTCAGGCGCTGCGTCGTTCACAGGCTCAGGCACTGGCTCGACGGGTGTAGCGGGCGCCTTGCGGGCGCGCGGCCTTTTGGGCTTCGCCGGTGCCTCAGCATCGCCATCGGCTTCAGGCTCGGCCTCGGCCGGCTCCGCAGTTTTTTTCCGCCGGGTGGCCTTGGGCTTGGGCGCTTCAGCGGCGTCCATGAGCGCGGGCGCAACGGGCTCTTCCGCCTTGCGGGCGCGCGGGCGGCGCCGCGGCTTCGCTTCAGCGGCGGGAACCTCAGGTTCGGCCTCGGGCACGGTCGGAGCTTCGACGATCTCCGCCGTTGCCGACGGCTGCTCGGGCGCAGCAGCCGCATCTTCGGAGATGGCGTCGTCATTCTCCGCAGCAATCGGCTCGGCGACATTGCCGCGGTGACGGCCGCCACGCCGTCCCCGGCGATTTCGCTTGCGGCGTCCTTCGCCTTCGGCGGAGCCATCTTCAGCCTCGGCAGCCATGATCTCGGCTGGCTCTTCTTCTGTGCCTTCGGCCTCAGGAATGGCCGATTCCTGCGCTTCGTCATCGCGGCCACGGCCGCGTCTGCGGCGGCGCCGGCGGCGACGCCGCGCGTCATTGCGCTCATGCTCCGCCTCGCCCTGCGGCTGAGCCTCGCTCTCCTCGGTCTCCTCCTCTTCGTCCTCGATCTCGACGACATCATCGTCCTCGGCCTCGATCAGGACGGGCTCAATCCGCGGTGCATAGGCAGGTGGCGGGCCGCTGGCTTCGACCGACATCCGCGCCCCTTCCAGCGTCCCGTCGGGGAGAACTTCGATCGAAACACCATAGCGGTTCTCGATCTCGGCCAGCTCCGGGCGCTTGCGGTTGAGAAGATAAAAGGCGGCTTCCTGCGAGAGGCGAAGCGCAAGCCGGCTGCCGCGCCCGCGCGCCGCCTCATCCTCAAGCATGCGCAGCGCGGACAGTCCGGCCGACGAGGCGGTGCGGACGAGGCCGGTGCCTTCGCAATGCGGGCATTGGCGGGTGGACGCTTCCAGCACGCCGGTCCGCAGGCGCTGGCGGCTCATCTCGAACAGGCCGAAACTTGAGATGCGGCCGACCTGGATGCGCGCGCGATCGTTCTTCAGCGCTTCCTTCATCGCCTTCTCGACCTTCCGGACGTTGGAGCTGTGCTCCATGTCGATAAAGTCGATGACGACCAGCCCAGCCATGTCGCGCAACCGGAGCTGCCGAGCGATCTCGTTAGCAGCTTCCAAATTGGTGCTGAGCGCGGTCTGTTCGATATTATGTTCGCGCGTCGATCGCCCTGAGTTGATGTCGATGGAAACCAGCGCCTCGGTCGGGTTGATCACCAGATAGCCGCCCGATTTCAGCTGCACGAGCGGCTGGTACATCGCCGCAAGCTGATCCTCGACGCCGAAGCGCTGGAACAGCGGCACCGGATCGACATAGGCCACGACCTTTTTGGCGTGGCTCGGCATCAACAGCTTCATGAAGGCGCGTGCCGAACGATAGCCCTCTTCGCCCTCGACGATGACCTCATCGATGTCGCGATTGTAGATGTCGCGGATCGCACGCTTGATCAGGTCACTGTCGCCATAGATCAGTGCGGGCGCGGAAGATTGGAGCGTGGTTTCGCGAATCTCGTCCCACAGCCGAGCGAGATAATCGAAGTCGCGTTTGATCTCGGTCTTGGTGCGCTGAAGGCCGGCCGTGCGAACAATGCAGCCCATGGTCTTGGGCAGGTCGAGCTCGGCCATGATCGATTTCAGCCGCTTGCGGTCTGCGGCATTGGAAATCTTGCGGCTGATCCCGCCGCCATGGCTGGTATTGGGCATCAACACGCAATAGCGGCCCGCAAGGCTCAAATAGGTGGTGAGTGCAGCGCCCTTGTTGCCGCGCTCCTCCTTGACGACCTGGACGAGCAGAACCTGGCGGCGGCGGATGACATCCTGGATCTTGTAGCGGCGGCGAAGCGCCATGCGGCGGCTGCGCAAGCGGTCGACAGCATTTTCATCGGCCGCTTCGTTATGGACCGATTCGGGCTTCCTGACTTCGCCTTCGTCATCGTCGCTTTCGGAAAATGCCGCATCACCATTTTCCTCGGCCTCGTCATGCTCCTCTTCCTCGCGGGCGCGCAATGCCTCCTCTTCGGCGGCATGCTCGGCCTCCTCCCGCAGGAGCGCGTCGCGATCTTCCTTCGGGATCTGGTAATAGTCCGGGTGAATTTCGGAAAAGGCGAGAAAGCCGTGGCGGTTGCCGCCATAATCGACGAAGGCCGCCTGAAGCGAGGGTTCGACGCGCGTGACTTTGGCTAGATAGATATTCCCTTTGAGCTGTTTGCGCTCGGCACTTTCGAAATCAAACTCCTCGATGCGGTTTCCCTTGACGACTGCCACGCGGGTCTCTTCCCGGTGGCGAGCGTCGATCAACATACGGATGGTCATTATTATTTCTCCGGGCGCGGGCTGTCGCCGCAGTCGGGCGAGGGCGCGCGCTGTAATAAGGGGACGGCCGGCCGGTCTGGGACCTTCGCGGGCGCGTCCTGATCAATGGTGCGGTTTGTGTGTCTGCGGCATGCTCACCCCCGGCGTCCCGCGCCGGGCCAAAGTCCCACGCTCCGTCGCTGCTGAAAAGCGAGCGATCCGGGCGGGGAGTGAAGTGAATCATGTGCATCAACCTTGAGGCCGGCGGCGTCACCCACCGGCGCCTGTTTCCGGACTCCTCCAACGCTTTGGCAGCTTGGCGGAATTGGAACTTTTGCTGCTAGCATCGCCCGCGGGATCGGGCAAGCGGCTCGACTGAGATAGTCATGCGCTGCGATTCGTAAAGGATCGATTAACCTTCCTCGTTGAGCATGATTTGCACGCGAGTCACCGATTAGGTTATAGGGCGCGGGATCAACGCTGGGGCAGCTATGTTAAGCGGGCGAAAAAGCGCCGGTTTTGGTTTGAAGGGGCGGGTTCTTCACGCGATCGGCGCGCTGGCCGCCATGCTGTTCGCGTCCACGCTTTCTCACGCTGCGTCGGTGCGCGGCGTCGACATCGGCGATGATGAGGTCGTCATTCGTTTTGATGGGGCCGTCGGCAAGGCCTCAGCCTTTGTCGTGGACGGGCCGAACCGGCTGGCGGTTGATATCAGCGGCGCGTCCTCCGGCTCGGGAGGCATCGCAAGCGGTCCTTTTTCATTCATTCGCCACGGGCAGTTCAATTCCTCCACCGCGCGCGTGGTGTTCGGGCTGGCAAAACCCATCGTCGTCACCGGTGGCCACTTCAGCGAGGATGGTCGCGCGCTGGTTCTGTCGATCGCAAACGCTACCGCGGGCGCGTTTCAATCCGCAGTAAAAACCGGCCGCAAAAGTTTCGCATCGCCGCTCGCTCTGGCAGGTCTTGGCTCGTCATCGCCTGGCGGCGTCACAGTGCCGATTGGATCGCCCAAGCCGATCGGGTCCATTGCGCTCCCTCAGGTGCAAGGCGGCCGCAACGCCAATCGGCCGCTGGTGGTGATCGATGCCGGCCATGGCGGGCACGATCCGGGCGCGCCATCGATCATCGACGGCAAGAGCGAGAAGAATGTCACGCTCGCCATCGCTAAGGCGGTCCGCGACGAGTTGCTCGCCTCCGGCCGGGTGCGTGTGGCAATGACGCGCGATGACGATCGCTTTCTCGTGCTCGGCGAGCGGCGCGAGATTGCGCGCCGCCTGAAGGCCGACCTTTTCATCTCCATCCACGCCGATAGCGCGCCCAATGCCGATGCCCGCGGGGCGAGCGTCTATACGCTGTCAGAGGTCGCGTCCGACAAGGTCGCGGCCAAGCTCGCCATCAAGGAGAATCGTGCGGACATTCTCAATGGCGTCGATCTCGGCGGCGAATCAAGCGACGTGTCCTCGATATTGATCGACCTCACCCAGCGCGAGACGATGAATATCTCCTCGGCTTTCGCCGGTCTGCTTCAGCGTGAAATGGCCGATAATGTGGTGATGAAGGAAGGATATCACCGTTACGCCAACCTCGTCGTGCTCAAGGCTCCCGACGTGCCGTCGGTTTTGATCGAGACCGGCTATCTTTCGAACATGAACGATGCGCGCCTGCTGTTTTCCAAGGATGGACAGCAGCGCATCGCGGTCGCCGTCCGCCGCGCCGTCGAGGCGCATTTCGCGCGCAGGCTGGCGGAGCGGTAGCGGCAACGCTCTGGCAAAGCGCGACGAAGCTGCTAGGACCGGCGCGTCATGGATCGTGCGCGCGTAAAGTCCGAATTTGCCATCTGGTGGGGCCGCCGGTGGGTGCGCTGGCTCACTTATGCGGCCGGGCTGTTCCTTTTGCTCTGGGCCGCGATCTGGCTTCTCTTCGCGCGCGATCTTCCGTCGGCCCAAAAGCTGCTGGAATATGAGCCGCCCTTGCCGAGCTATGTGCGTTCGGCTGATGGCACGCCGGTCGGAAGCTTCGCTCGCGAACGCCGCGTGCAGCTTTCGTTCGATGAATATCCCAAGATCCTGATAAACGCCTTCATCTCTGCCGAGGACAAGACCTTCTTCAGCCATAGCGGCATCGATTATCCCGGCCTCGCCGGCGCGGTCATCGATTATGTCAGCAAGGTCGGCAGCGGGCAGCGCGCGCGGGGCGGCTCGACGATCACGCAACAGGTTGCGAAGAACCTGCTCATCGGCGACGAATATTCGATCAAGCGCAAGATCAAGGAAGCCATTCTGGCGCGCCGGATCGAGCATGTGCTTTCGAAGCAGCAGATCCTCGAACTTTATCTCAACCAGATCTTTCTCGGCCGCAACGCCTATGGCGTGCAATCGGCAGCGCGCGCCTATTTCGACAAGGATGTCGATCAGCTCGCGCTGCCGGAGGCTGCCTATCTCGCCATTCTTCCCAAGGCGCCGGCCAATTATGATCCGGTCCGTCATGCCGCTCGCGCGCTGGCGCGGCGCAACTGGGTGCTCAAGGAGATGCGGTCCAACGGTTTCATCAACGACGCTCAATTCGCCGAGGCGACCGCCGCACCGCTCGGCATACATAGGCCCACCCCGCCCCCCCACGAACAGCTTGGCGGATATTTCATCGAAGAAGTCCGCCGCCAGCTGATGCAGCGTTTTGGCGAGACCGATCAGGACGGGCCCAACAGTGTCTATGCCGGGGGGCTGTGGGTGCGCACCTCGCTTGATCCGATGATGCAGGAAGCCGCCGCCGACGCCCTTCGCAATGGGCTGGTCCGCTATGACGGTCCAAAGGGATGGACCGGGCCCAGCGGCAAGATCGATATCGGCGAAGGTTGGCCCGCACGCCTGGCTGCCGCCAATATCGGGACCGGCTTTTCGGACTGGGTTGCCGCCGTTGTGCTCGGCAAGTCAGGCGGCGAGGCGCAGATCGGCTTCGCAGATGGCTCGACGGGCGTGCTGCCCGCCTCAGGCGCGGCGATGCCGCAGCGGGGGCTTGCAACATCCGCTTTTCAGGGCCTCCATCCGGGCGACGTGATCGTCGTGAAAAGGGCCGGGGGAGATAGCTGGACGCTGCGGAGCATCCCGCGCGTGTCGGGTGGCTTCGTCGTGGAGGATCCGCACACCGGCCGCGTCTATGCGATGCAGGGCGGTTTCGATGCGCGCGCCGCATCCTTCAACCGCGCGACGCAAGCGCTGCGCCAGCCCGGCTCCACGTTCAAGCCGTTCGTCTATGCCGCCGCGCTCGATCATGGCATGACTCCCGCCTCGATCATCGTGGATGGGCCGTTCTGCGTGTTCCAGTCGGTGCGGCTCGGCCAGAAATGCTTCCGCAACTTCACCGGCGGCTATGCGGGGCCGCAGACGATGCGCTGGGGTGTGGAGCAGTCGCGCAACCTGATGACGGTGCGCGCGGCCTCGCAGACGGGCATGATCAATGTCGTCAAGACCGCCAAGACGATGGGGATCGGCGATTATCCGGCAGTGCTTGCCATCGCCTTGGGCGCGGGCGACACGACGGTGCTGCGCCTCACCAACGCTTATTCGATGCTCGCCAATATGGGCCGCGAGCTGAAGCCGACGCTGATCGACTATGTTCAGGATCGGCATGGCAAGGTGATTTTCCGCGCCGATCCACGCCCCTGCGAAGGCTGCAACGCGCCCGATTGGAACGGCAAGCCGATGCCGCGTCCGCCCGTCCGGGCGCGCCAGCTCATGGATCCGATGACCGCCTATCAGGTCGTCCATATCCTGGAGGGCGTGGTCCAGCGCGGCACAGCCGTCCGGCTGCGATCGATGAATCGCCCCTTGTTCGGCAAGACCGGCACCACCTCCGGCCCCACCAATGTCTGGTTCATGGGCGGGTCGCCCGATCTCGTCGCGGGGGTCTATCTCGGCTATGATCAGCCGCGCCCGCTGGGCGGCTATGCGCAGGGCGGCACGGTCGCCGTGCCGATCTGGCAGGAATTCGCGACCAAGGCTCTGGCGGATATGCCGATCGTTCCCTTCCGCGCCGCGCCTGGCATCCGCATGGTCCGGATTGATCGCCGCTCGGGCCGCCGGGTGTTCAGCGGCTGGCCGACCAGCGATCCCAAATCGCCGATCATCTGGGAAGCGTTCAAGCCGGAGAACGAACCCAGGCGCCCCAGCCGCACCGAACAGCTCAAGATCGAGCAGGAGCTGAGCAAGCCGCGTTCCTCCGCGGATATGGATTTCTTGCAAAGGCAGGGGGGCATCTACTAACTGCCTTATCCCCATCCCAGCCGAAGCTGGGATCTCACTTTTCCCCAAAGCCGAAGGATGGGTGAGATTCCGGTTTTCGCTGGAGTTGCGACGTTTTTTGGAGAGTTTCGATGCGCGCTGAGGCGCAAGACCATGTCGATCAGATCAACCAGTCCGTGGCGCTGGTTCGCCGCTTTCTGGATTGGGATCGTGCTCTCCGCCGCCTCGATGAACTCAACGCGCGCGTCGAGGATCCGAAGCTTTGGGATGATCCCGCGCAGGCGCAGGAGGTGATGCGCGAGCGCCGCCGTCTCGATGAAGCGATTACCGCCACCCAGGCGATCCAGAAGGAGCTCGATGAGACCGTCGAGCTGATGGAGCTTGCCGAGGCCGAAGGAGATAGCGCGCTAGTGGACGATGCAGTGGCCAGCCTTTCCGCGCTGGCCGATCGCGCCGATCATGACAAGATCACGGCGCTGCTCTCCGGGGAGGCCGACGCCAACGACACCTATCTCGAGATCAATGCGGGCGCCGGCGGCACCGAAAGCCAGGACTGGGCCGAAATGCTCCAGCGCATGTATGTGCGCTGGGCTGAACGCCACGGCTACAAGGTGGAACTCATCGACTATCATGCCGGCGAACAGGCGGGCATCAAATCAGCCACGCTGCTGATCAAGGGCGAGAATGCCTATGGCTATGCGAAGACCGAAAGCGGCGTGCACCGCCTCGTCCGCATCTCGCCTTATGACAGCTCGGCGCGGCGCCATACCAGCTTCTCGTCGGTATGGGTCTATCCGGTGGTAGACGATAATATCCAGATCGATATCAACGAAAGCGATCTGCGGATCGATACCTATCGCTCGTCCGGGGCTGGCGGCCAGCATATCAACACCACCGACTCCGCCGTGCGGATCACGCACCTGCCGACCGGGATCGTGGTGGCTTGTCAGAATCAGCGCTCGCAGCACAAGAACCGGGCGGAGGCTTACAGCCAGCTCCGCGCGCGGCTCTACGAGCATGAACTGAGAAAGCGCGAAGAGGAAGCGAACGCCATTAACGCCACCAAGACGGACATTGGCTGGGGCCACCAGATCCGCTCTTACGTTCTTCAGCCTTATCAGCTCGTGAAGGACCTGCGCACCGGCATGACGTCCACCTCGCCGGGCGACGTGCTCGATGGCGATCTCGACCGCTTCATGGCGGCGGCGCTGTCGCAGCGCGTGACGGGCGAGAAAGTCGAAGTGGAGGACGTCGATTGATTCGCAAGGGGGGGCTGGCGCTACTGATACTTCTGAGTGCCGGCTGCCATAAGGCGCCTGAGACGGATGCCGACGTTCCGAGCAAAGCCTTTCCCGCCGCAGCGCGGCCCGTAGCCCCGATCGTTTCGCCTCGCTTTTCGACGGAGGAAGCGCGCGATCGCGTCCAGGAAGCGACTCGCGTGATGCGCGATGCGGGGGTGAAGCCCGGCATGACGGTCGCCGATATCGGCGCCGGCGAAGGCTATTATACCGTCCGCCTTGCCGCTCGTGTCGGGGAGGATGGGCGCGTGGTCGCGCAGGACATCGTTCCCGCCGTGCGGGATAAGCTGGCGGATCGCGTCACGCGCGAGCAGCTCGATAATGTCAGCGTCAAGCTCGGCAAGCCGGCTGATCCGATGCTTCCGGCCAATTCGTTCGACCGGGTGTTCATGATGCACATGTACCATGAAATCGAGTCGCCCTACGAATTCCTCTGGCGACTGCGCCCTTCGCTGTTGCCGAATGGGCAAGTGGTCGTCGTCGATGCCGATCGCCCAGTTCTTCGACACGGCACCCCGCCCGCGCTCCTGGATTGCGAGTTCAAGGCCGTCGGTTACCGGCTTGTGGAACGAAAGCCGATGCCGGAGGTCGATGGCTATATCGCCATCTTCGAAGCGGCAGGGGCGCGTCCTACCCCCAAGGATATCGTTCCCTGCACCAATGCTGCGGACGGCAAGGCGCCTCGATAGCTCGATCCAGGAGCGAGAGGGGAGCGTGCTCTTCGCAGCTACGGCTCCATGTGATAGGGATCGTCCATATGACCAGCACTGCCACACTCGAACGTCCGCTTGATGCCGAGGCGTTGATTGCCGACATGGGCCGTCGCGCCCGTGCTGCTGCGGCAGCGCTTGCGCGCGTGCCTACCGCTACCAAGGCGCGGGCGCTGATCGAGGCCGCCAAGGCAATCCGCGCCAGTGAAAGCCAGATTCTTGCCGCCAACGCGATCGATGTTGAGCGCGGCGAAGCCAATGGCCTCTCTCCGGCCATGCTCGATCGGCTGAAGCTCGATCCGAAGCGGCTGGAAGGCATTGCGTCGGGGCTTGAGGCCGTCGCTCGCTTGCCCGATCCGGTGGGGCAGATCATCGATGAGACGGTCAGGCCCAACGGCCTGGTGCTGCAACGCGTCCGCGTCCCGCTTGGCGTGGTCGGCATCATCTATGAGAGCCGCCCCAATGTGACGGCAGATGCTGGCGCGCTCTGCATGATGGCGGGTAACGCCTGCATCCTGCGTGGCGGCTCCGAAGCGATCGAGACCAGCCGCGCGCTGCATGCGTGCCTGCTCGAAGGATTGCGTACCGCGGGGCTTCCAGAGGACGCGATTCAGCTGGTGCCGGTCACCGATCGGGCTGCCGTCGGAGCGATGCTGCGCGCCCAGGGTCTGATCGACATCATCGTGCCGCGCGGCGGCAAGAGCCTCGTCGCGCGTGTGCAGGATGAGGCGCGCGTGCCCGTGCTCGCGCATCTCGACGGGCTGTGCCACAGCTATGTCGATAGGGCCGCGGATCCCGAAAAGGCGAAGGCGCTGGTGGTCAATGCCAAGATGCGGCGCACCGGCATTTGCGGCGCAACCGAGACCTTGCTGATCGATCGCGCCTATGCCGATCCAAAGCCAATTCTCGAGGCGCTGATCGAACAAGGCTGCGAATTGCGCGGTACGGACGAAATTCGCGCGCTTGATCCGCGGGTGCTGCCCGCCGCCGCCAATGACTGGGATACCGAATATCTCGATGCGATCCTATCGGTGGCGTTGGTTGATGGCGTGGAAGGCGCGATGGATCATATCGCCCGTCATGGCTCGCATCATACCGACGCGATCATCACCGAGGACCAAGCGACGGCCGATGCATTCCTGGCGGGCGTCGATTCGGCGATCGTCATGCACAACGCCTCGACCCAATTTGCTGATGGCGGCGAGTTCGGCCTGGGCGCGGAAATCGGCATTTCCACGGGGCGCATGCACGCACGCGGGCCTGTCGCGCTCGAAGGGCTCACGACGTACAAATGGATCGTCCGGGGTACGGGCCAGACGCGGCCATAGCCGTTCGTCGCCATTCCACCGCAGCTCATCTCAGGCGCCGCTCACCCTCAAGATTTGTTTACCAGCTACCCTGCTCAATAGGGGCATGGCGATGCGCAGGGTGACCTGACGGGCGCTGGTAAGCGTTGTTTTGCGTACAAAATCCAACTCGATATGCGACTTGGATTGGTGATCGGGCGGCGAATATCTATATTCGCCCCCGATGCCTCCCGAACGTCCCGAACTTCCCAATCGCCCCGATCCCAGCTTCGGCACGCTGCGCCGGTTCCTGCCCTATCTCTGGCCAGCCGATCGTCCGGCGCTGAGATTGCGCGTTGTCGTTGCGCTGTTGCTGGTGCTGGCGTCCAAAGCGATCGTGCTGATCATGCCGTTCGCCTATAAGGGCGCGATCGATCGCATGTCGCCTGGCTTGGAGCCCGCAGTTGGCTTGGCTGTCGCATTGGTCGTCGCCTATGCCGGGGCGCGGTTCGGCGGCGTGCTGTTCGATAATCTGCGCAACGCCATTTTCGAGAAGGTGGGGCAGGAGGCTTCCGCCCGTCTCTCGGTCGATGTGTTCAGCCACCTCCACGCGCTGTCGCTGCGCTTTCATCTCGAACGTCGCACGGGTGCGATCACCAAGGTCGTTGAACGCGGCACCAAGAGCATCGATACGATGCTGTACTTCATCCTGTTCAACATCGCGCCGACCATCATCGAGCTAACGGCCGTCTGCGTCATCTTCTTCGCCAAGTTCGGGCCAGGGCTGGTCGCCGTCACGCTGGTAACGGTCGCAATCTATGTCGTCTTCACGCGGCGCGTGACCGAATGGCGCACTAAGATGCGCCGCGCGATGGTCGAGCATGATACGAACGCGGTCGCGCGTGCCGTCGATTCGCTGCTCAACTACGAAACCGTCAAATATTTCAGCGCCGAACCGCGCGAAACCGAAGGCTATGGCAAAGCGGTCCGCGCCTACGCCAAGGCCGCGGTCAAGAACGAGACGTCGCTGGCGGTCCTCAATATCGGTCAGTCGCTTATCACCAATCTGATGATGGCAGGCGCGATGGGTTATACCGTTTGGGGCTGGAGCCGGCATCTGTTCACCACGGGCGACGTGGTGCTGGTCAATACCCTTCTCGCCCAGCTTTTTCGTCCGCTTGATATGCTCGGCATGGTCTATCGCGAGATCCGCCAGGGCCTCATCGACATGGAGGCTATGTTCGGGCTGATCGATACCAATGCCGAGGTAAAGGACGCTCCGGATGCCAGGCCGCTGGTGGTGCGCGGCGGCACTGTAAGGTTTGAGCATGTCAGCTTCCAATATGATCCGCAGCGCAAGATCCTGCACGGCATCGATATCGCCATTCCTGCCGGCAAGACGCTCGCCGTGGTCGGCCCATCGGGCGCAGGCAAGTCAACGCTCGCACGCATCCTCTACCGCTTTTACGATGTGAGCGGCGGCCGGGTGACGATTGACGGGCAGGATATAGCGCATGTCACCCAGGCTTCGCTCCGCAATGCGATCGGCATCGTCCCGCAGGATAGCGTGCTGTTCAACGACACGATCGGCTACAATATTGGCTATGGACGCGATGGCGCGACGCAAGCTGACATCGAGGCGGCCGCGAAGGGGGCGGCGATCCACGACTTCATCAGCTCGCTGCCCGAGGGCTATGGTACCAAGGTCGGCGAACGGGGCCTGAAATTGTCAGGCGGCGAGAAGCAACGCGTGGCCATCGCCCGCACTCTGCTCAAGAACCCGCCGGTCCTGATTCTCGACGAGGCGACCAGTGCGCTCGACAGCCGTACTGAGGCCGAAATCCAGGACACGCTGGAACGCGTGGCCGAGCGGCGCACCACCATCATGATCGCGCATCGGCTGTCGACCGTGGTGCGCGCCGACGAAATCGTCGTGCTGGAAGATGGACGCGTTGCCGAGCGCGGCACCCATGAAGGCCTGCTCGCGCGCGGGGGTCTCTATGCCGAAATGTGGTCGCGGCAGCAGGCCGAGGATGAGGAAGCGCTGGCTGCGGAATGATCGGCAACCGCCTTACCGACCAGCCCTCGCGATGAGGCTTTTTGCCTGCTTCAGATGGGGCGCGTCGATCATCTTGCCATCGAGCTGAACGACGCCAGCGCCCGGATTGGCTTCGAATGCGGCGATGACGGCGCGCGCGTGAGCGACCGCCTCCACCGTCGGCGTGAATGCCTGGTTGATGACGGCAACCTGGCTCGGATGGATCGCCATCATTGCAGTAAAGCCGTCGCGTGCGGCGCGGGCCGCATAGGCTGCAAGCCCCTCGAGATCGCGAAAGTTGGGATAGACCGTTTCGATCGCGGGAACCTCTGCGGCACATGCCGCAAACAGGATCAGCGATCGCGCGAGTTCATAAGGGGGCGTATAACTGCCATCGGCCTCTCGTGACGTGGTTGCGCCAATAGCGGCAGGAAGGTCTTCAGCGCCCCAGGTGAGACCGCAGAGCTGATCAGAAACCGTCGCGTAGCTGCCGAGTTGAAAAATGGCGCGCGGTGTTTCGGTCGCGATGGGAAGAATGGGAATTCCAGGCGCGCCAAGCCGTTGCAGATGACGGCCTAGCGATTGGACGGATTCGGCCCCCTCGGCTTTGGGCAGCACGATGCCGTCGGGTTCGGCAGGGATGATCGCGGCAAGATCGTCCTCGACCAGGCTGCTATCAAGCGGGTTGATGCGCACGAACAGCTTCACCGTGCGGCGCATTCCGCTAAGGAAGGAGGCAACAGCCTGGCACGCTGACGCTTTGGCGGGCGGAGCGACCGAGTCCTCGAGATCGAGGATGAGCGCGTCTGCTCCGAGCCCCAGCGCCTTTTCCATCCGCTCGGGCCGGTCGCCTGGCACGAAGAGCAAGGAGCGGAGGTTCACGCTTCGCGCCTTTTGATGAGCGCGCTGCGAAGGCATTGGCACACAAGCTCGCCCCGTTGATTGGTCATCTTGTGGCGGAAAGTTACGATGCCGGCATTCGGCCGCGAGCGCGACTCTTTCAGTTCCGCCACCTCCGTTTCGGCGGCAAGAGTATCGCCGATAAACACCGGCTTCGGCATCACCAGCTTGTCGTAGCCGAGATTGGCGATCAGCGTGCCGAGTGTGGTGTCGCCGACGGACAAGCCCACCATCAGCGCGAAGGTGAAGGTGCCGTTCACGAGAATCTGGCCGAACTCGCTGGCCCGTGCCGCCTCGGCATCGATATGGAGCGGCTGCGGATTGTGCGTCATGGTGGAGAAGAGCAGATTGTCCGTCTCTGTCACCGTCCGCCGGATCTCGTGCGAGATCCGATCGCCAACCGACCAATCCTCAAAAAAGCGTCCAGCCATCAGCTCTCCCTCTATTTTGCGCTGACGCAGCTATATCGAGATTGCCTCTCTTCAAAAAATCGAATGATCCGCATCGATTGCATAGACTGGCTCTATCGTTGATCGGGATGTTCAGCCCTCATGACTTAAGCGAGGTCTCGACGAGTTCGGTCGCACCTTGTCCGGCCCAGTCCATTCCGCCTGATACGCGCCATTGCTCCTTGCCTTTGGAATCGTAGAAAATCGTGGTCGGCAGCGTCTGGCTCTTCAGCGCGAGCGGCAGCGCATTGTCCTTGTCGAGATAAGGCTGAAGCATCTTGAACTTATGCTTGGCGAAGAAAGGATCGACGTCCTTCCTGCCCGTCATATCCTGGCTGACCGCGATCACCTGAAGCTGGCCCTTATGCTTTTCTGCAAGCGCATCGAGCGTGGGCATTTCGGCGACGCAGGGCGCGCACCAGGTGGCCCACAGATTGACCAGCAGCGGCTTGCCGCGGAACTTCGTCAACGTCGCCGGGCCGCCATCGGGTCCTACGAACGGCATGGCGGGCATGTCTTCGCCTTTATGCGACTGATCAATCTTCCCCGTCTCGAACCCGATGGGGAAATCTTGCCCCTTGCCCTGCGATTGCCTATCGCACGCAATAAGCCCGAGCAGTGGGAGCAGCATCATCAACGACCGCACGGAAAACTCCAACAGCATGTGGGGCGGCCGCTTCGCGGAAGGGCCAGCGGCGGTGATGCGCGAGATCAATGCCTCCATCCCGTTCGACAAGCGGTTATGGCGGCAGGATATCGCGGGATCGATCGCGCATGTCCAGATGCTTGCCCAACAGGGAATCGTTTCGCCCGAGGATTGCTCCGCCATAGAAGAAGGGTTGCGCGCGATCGAGCAGGGCTATGCCGCTGAAGGCGTGCCCGAAGATCTCGATCTCGAAGATATTCATATGGCGACCGAAAGCCGGCTGGCGCAGGCGATCGGCCCGGCCGCCGGACGGCTCCACACCGCGAGATCGCGCAATGACCAGGTGGCGACCGATTTTCGGCTGTGGGTGCGCGACGCGATCGATGCGGTCGACGCGGGATTGAAGGCGCTTCAGGTGGCGCTGGTGACACGCGCCGAGGAGCATGCCGCCAGCGTGATGCCGGGCTTCACGCATTTGCAGGTGGCCCAGCCGGTCACGCTCGGCCACCATCTGATGGCCTATTATGAGATGATCCGGCGCGATCGCGGCCGTTTCACCGATGCGCGTAAGCGGCTCAACGAGTCGCCGCTGGGATCCGCGGCACTGGCAGGAACCGGCTTTCCGATCGATCGGCGTGCGACGGCTGCGGCGCTGGGCTTCGACAAGCCCACCGACAACAGCCTTGATGCCGTCTCGGATCGGGATTTCGCGCTCGATTATTTGATGGCGGCAGCGCAATGCAGCCTGCATCTGTCGCGGCTGGCCGAGGAGTTTATCATCTGGGCCTCGCAGCCTTATGGATTCGTGGCGCTGCCGGACAGTTTCTCGACCGGCTCCTCGATCATGCCGCAAAAGCGCAATCCCGACGCAGCCGAGCTCGTGCGCGGCCATTGCGGCAGGATCATCGGCGCGATGACCAGCCTGGCCGTCACCATGAAGGGCCTGCCGCTCGCTTATTCGAAGGACATGCAGGACGATAAGCCGCCCGTGTTCGAGGCGCACGATCTGCTCGCGCTTTCGATCGCGGCGATGACCGGCATGGTCGAAAGTGTCGCTTTTGCGGTCGCGCGGATGCGGGCCGCGGCGGAACAGGGCTTTTCGACGGCAACCGACCTAGCCGATTGGCTGGTGCGCGTCGCCAACATTCCGTTCCGGGAAGCGCATCATATTACCGGGCGGGTGGTGCGGCTGGCCGAGCGAAGCGGCAGCGCGCTCGATCAGCTTCCCCTGGAAAAGCTGCGCGAGATCGACGAGCGGATCGATGCGCGCGTGTTCAGTGCGCTCTCGGTCGACAGCTCGGTCGCGAGCCGGACGAGCCATGGCGGCACTGCGCCCGAGCAGGTTCGGCTGCGGATTGCCGACGCCCGAATCGCATTGGGCATGGCATGATGAAGAAGATCGCGCTGATCGCTGCGCTGCTGGCGCTCGCAGCCTGCGGAAAGAAAGAAGATCTGCGGCCGGCCACCGGCCAAAGCCTACCGCAAAAGCCTGCCTCCTCGCCTACCGCACCCACCACCGCACAATTACTGACGCCCGGTCCCGAAGCGCGGCCCGAGCGCAACGCCGAACAGATCCGTCATTCGCAGGAGCGCAAGGATGATCCGTTCGATCTGCCGCCGAAGTAGAGATCATGGACCATTTTGAAATCAGGAATGGCGTGATGCACGCCGAAGACGTGCCGCTCGCCACCATCGCCGAGGAGGCAGGCACACCCGTTTATGTCTATTCCACCGCCACGATCGAGCGTCACGCGCGCGTATTCAGCGAAGCGGTCGCGCCATTGGGCGACGTGCTGGTTGCCTTTGCGGTAAAGGCCAATCCCAATGCCGCGGTGCTCGCGACGCTGGCGCGGATGGGGCTCGGCGCGGACGTGGTCTCGGGCGGTGAACTCGCCCGCGCGCTGGCGGCGGGCGTGCCGGCGAGGCACATTGTCTTTTCCGGGGTTGGCAAGACGGCACAGGAGATGATCCAGGCGCTCGATGCGGGGATCGGCCAGTTCAATGTCGAATCCGAGCCCGAGGCCAGGCTGCTGTCGGACGTGGCGCGGCAACGCGGCCGGACGGCGCAGATCGCGTTCCGCATCAATCCGGATGTCGACGCGGGCACCCATGCCAAGATCTCGACCGGAAAATCCGAGAACAAGTTCGGGATCGCCTATGATCGCGCAGCGGCGGCCTATGCCATGGCGCGCGAACTTCCCGGGCTGCAGGCGAGTGGAGTGGCGGTCCACATCGGCAGCCAGCTGACCGACCTCAAGCCGCTGGAAGCAGCGTTCGAGCGGATCGGAACGCTGATCGGCGATCTTCGCGCACAAGGCCATGACATCAAGGTCGCTGATCTGGGTGGCGGCCTTGGCATTCCTTATGACCGCACCCTGCCCGATCCCCCAACGCCAGCCGCCTATGGCGAAATGGCGGCGCGGGTGACGAAGCATTGGGGCACGCGCTTCATCTTCGAGCCGGGCCGGCTGATCGTCGGCAATGCGGGCGTGCTGCTCAGCCGGGTCATCCGCGTTAAACAGGGCGTGCATCAGCCGTTCGTGATCGTCGATGCGGCGATGAACGATTTGATGCGCCCGAGTCTTTATGACGCCTGGCATGATATCCGCGCAATCGCGCCCGATGGGAAGCGGATGATCGCCAACGTGGTCGGACCGGTATGCGAAAGCGGCGATACCTTCGCGACGGGGCGGGACATGGACAAGGTCGAGGAAGGCGATCTCGTCGCCTTCATGACCGCGGGTGCCTATGGCGCGACCATGGCGTCCACTTACAATAGCCGTCCGCTTACCGCCGAAGTGCTGGTGTCGGGCAGCCGCTGGTCGATCGTGCGCGAACGCACGCCGATCGAAGCGCTGGTCGCCGCAGACAAGCTGCCCGACTGGCTCTGATCAGCCGCCGAGGGAAAGCTTCGCGAACAAGGTGAAGCTTTTGGGCGACCGCCCGTAGAATGGCTCGATCGAGCTCGGCACAGCGTAAAGACTGCCGGAGCCACCGATCGCCAAGTTCACGAGATCGCTCAGCGGCAGGCGGTAGGCATAGCCGCCAGTGAATTTGCCGACGCGAAACATGTCGCCATGAAGCGGCGAGGCTTCGCCGAACAGCTCGTCATTTTCGACCAGCTCGATCCGGCCGAACAGATTATGGCGGCGGGTAAGCTGATAATTGGCTTCGGCGAGCCAGGCGTCGAATACCGGTCCCGGCAGGGGATCCTTGCGCGCATAGCCTGCCGTTACGTTGAGGGCGCGCGAGGCGAAGCTGACCGAAGCGGTGAAGCGCCCCTCATTCTCATCGGGATGAAGCGCTTCAGGGCTGTTCAGATGCCCATAGCTGATTTGCGCCGACCATTGGGGACTGGGCGACCAGCTTGCCCGCACGCTCCATGAATCGAGCTTGGGCGTCTCGATATTCCAACGATGCTCGTCTGACTCACGGCCGCGAAAGGCAGATGCCTCAAGCTGCCAGTGCCGGGTGGAGACGCCAGCCGTCACGACGCCGAACGTAATATGCGTGGAATCGAACCAGTGGTGGCTGATCGGCGCCTCCGGATTATAACGCGCGCTGCCGCGATGCATGAAAGCGGTGGGGCCGAGCGCCGGTTCGGCGACCGGACCGCCATAAACGAAAAAGCTGCTGCCCGCGCCGATCTGGAAATCGAACCTGCCCGAAAGCTCCATGAAGAAGTCGTGCGGATGCTGACGATCGACGAGCGCAACGCCATTCGCCGTTTCCCCCGTCGCGAACAGGTTCGGATAGCCGCGATGGCTCATCAGCGGCTCCAGGCTCAGCATCGCGCGAAGCTGCAGCTTCGTTTGATGCGAGACGGGTCCTTCAGCATCGAACATCGCCATTGATTGCATGAACGTCTTGCTGTCGCCGCGTGGCCCGCCCTGGTCGCTGTAGACGCCCCAGGCATAGCCATGCGCCATCAGCATCCAACTCCCTGCCATGCTGTGCAGGCCGGTCATTTCCCCTTCAGCGCCGGGTAGCCGGGATGTGCCGGAACTGACCACCGAAAGCTGCGGCGTCGTATGGGCTTGATACGGTGCATGATGTGCGTTGGTTCCGCCGGGCTCGTGTTGGTCCGGGTTGATCATGTCATTCATGCCCGGCATCGCATGATCCATGGGCATGTCGTTGGACTGCGCCTTTGCCGCGCAGCCGGATAGGGCGGCGATCATAGCCGCCGCTGTAGAAACAAACTTCATTTTGATGGCCTTTCCGCGAAAGAGTCGAACGTGAAAGTTCAACCCAGGCGGCGCGGCGGGGGCGGATCGATCCCATCTCCGAATCCGTCGAGCTGCCACTTACTATGCCGATGCAGCGCGAGCTGGCGTGGCAGCAGCGGCGCAGGCAGTTCCATCGACGGCGAGGGAATCGCGCAGCCGAGGCAGGCATGCGGCGACTGATGATCGGGAGCCGGGCTGGTCCGATCGTGGCAGCTTCGATCCGGAGCAGCCGCGGTGACGCTTGAGAACGAGGCGCTAGCCGATGCAATCGGCAGGGCCACGCAGATCAATGCCAGGAACGTAAGCAGCCGGATCATCGGGTCGAGATAGGGTCACGCTTGGCGCTTGGCAATCGAGCGCTCTCAAGCGAGAAGAGCAAGGTGCAGAGCCTTCCGATCTTTATAAAGCTGACCGGACGGTCCGTGGTGCTCGTCGGCGAAGGACCGGCGGCTGACGCCAAGCGCCGGCTGATCGAACGCAGCGGCGGAATTGTCCTCGCGGAAGATGCCGATGCTCGGATCGCCATCGTCGCGATCGAGGATCGGGCAATGGCCGAGGCGGCGGCAAAGCGGCTCAAGGCGCGCGGGATATTGGTCAACGTCGTTGACCGTCCCGATCTCTGCGACTTTACGATGCCTGCGATTATAGATCGCGAACCCGTACTGGTCGCCATCGGTACCGGCGGGGCATCGGCGGGACTCGCGAAGGCGCTGCGGATCGCCTTCGAAGCCCTGCTGCCTGCCAATCTCGGGGCGCTTGCGCGAACGTTGGCGAACGCGCGCGGCCCTATTCGCGCCCGGTGGCCGGATGCCGATGGCCGGCGGCGGGCGATTGATGCCGCGCTTTCACCCGCCGGCCTGCTGGACCCGCTGGCCGACAATTCCGCGAAAAATGTGGAGCGCTGGCTCCAGGACACGGGCGGATCCGGCCACGCGAGATTGGAAACCATCGAGCTTCGATCGGCCGATCCCGACGATCTTACCCTTCGCCAGGCGCGCTGGCTGGGCCAGGCTGATCGCATCGTCCACGAGCGTGCGGTGCCCTCGTCCATTCTTGACCGTGCGCGTGCCGATGCCGTGCGGGAGGCAAGCGATATTGCGCCTGCGCCTCCGGTCTCCGGTCTTACCCTCTGGCTGCGATGGATAGGCTGATGAAGCAGTGGCAATTGGTTCGCCGCGAAGATGGCGCAGTTTCTGAAGCGCATGCGGGAGCCGAGGGCGAGTTCAGCTGGTGCCATCTCGACGGCCGTGATCCTGAAGCGATTGCTTGGCTGGAAAAGCAAAGCGGCATTCCGGAGGCGGCGGTTCGCGCACTCGCCGCGGCGGAAACGCGTCCGCGCGTGGAGATTTTCGACGGCGGCGCGCTCATCAATCTGCGCGGGCTGGGAACTACGCCGGAAGATGATCCGGACGCCCTTGTCTCCATCCGCTTGTGGGCCGAGGCCGGCCGCGTGGTGTCGGTAAGTTTCCGAACGCTGCAGGGGATCGACACGGTTCGGGAGGAGATGAGCGAGGGGCGGCTGGCCGATCCGGGAGATCTGATTACCTCGCTGGCATTGAACATCACCGGGCGGCTCGATCCGCATATCGCCGATCTCGGCGACGTCATTGACGAGTGCGAAACGCACCTCAGCCCCAACCAGGCCTTCGCCATGCGTCGCCGGATCGGGAGCGTGCGATCGGATGCCATTGGCTATCGCCGTTTCGTGGCGCCACAGCGGCAGGCACTGGAACGGCTTGCCGGGCTCATGTGCGGCTGGCTCAACGAAGACGATCGCATGCATCTGCGCGAAGCGGCGGACCGGTTCGCGCGCATGGCCGAAGAGCTGGAGGCGATCCGCGAGCGCTCAGCGCTGCTGCACGAGCAGCTGACGGATCTTCGCGCCGAGATGCTGGATACGCGCGCGCTCCTCCTCTCGATCGTGGCACTGATTTTCCTGCCCCTCACCTTTATCACCGGGCTGCTGGGGATGAATGTGGAGGGCATTCCCTATGCGCATGAGCCCTGGGCCTTTTGGGGTGTGGTCGGATTCTGTGTCGTTATCGCTGCAGCGATTACGGGATATTTCGTAAAAGCGCGCTGGTCTGGCCGGTGATAGAAGCAGATGCGGGAGCCATGGCGTCATGGCGTCTCCCCAGCAGAAGGATTGGGTCAGCAGAGGAGAAGGTCGATGTCACGTTTGCTTGCTGTCGCTGCCGCTTTGTCTTTGCTCACATCCCCCGCCTTTGCCGCGCCATGTAAGGATGCGAAGGGCAAGTTCATAAAATGTCCGCCACCGGTGGCTGCTCCGGCGCCCAAAGGCCCCTGCAAGGACGCGAAGGGCAAGTTCGTCAAATGCCCGCCGCCCGCTGCTGCATCCAGCCGCTGCAAGGATGCCAAGGGTAAATTCGTGAAATGCGGCACGCCGGGCGCCAAGCCCGCCTGATCACCCTGAATTGCGCAAGGCGGTCGCGATGGCATTGATCGAAAGCTCGATGCCTTCGCGTACGCGCGCGTCGCTTTCGCCGGCGCGGTGCCGCTTGAGCAGCTCCACCTGGAGCAGATTGAGCGGCTCGATGTAGGGCAGGCGGAGGCGGATCGATGTGTCCAGCGCCGGATTTTTCTCCAATAGCCGGGTCTGCCGGGTGACGGACAGGAAGGCGTCGTGGGTCGCTTGCCAATCGTCTCGAATGCGGCCGAACAGATCCTTGGCAAGGCTCTGATCCTCCACCAGGGCGGCGTAGCGGGCGGCGATTGCCATATCAGACTTGGCGAGCACCATTTCCATATTGGCAAGCGTTGTCTGGAAGAACGGCCAGGCTTCCGCCATCTCGCGCAACAGCGCCTTGTCCTTGAAATCTTTCAGCGCATGCCCGACGCCGTACCAGCCCGGCAGCATCACCCGCGCCTGCGCCCAGCTGAACACCCACGGAATTGCGCGAAGATCCTCGATCCGGTCACTCTTCGTGCGACTGGCGGGGCGGGAACCGATCTTGAGCCCCGCAATCTCGGCAATGGGAGTCATCTGGCGAAAGAAAGTGCGAAAGCCGTCATTGCCGTAGACCAGCGAGCGATAGGCCTCGAAAGCGTTGGCCGACAGCTCTTCCATAGCCGCGGCAAAGCGGGGGCGCTCCGATGACGGAATGGCTGGGCCGTCGAGGCTGGCCAGCAAGGTCGCCGACGCGATTGCCTCGAGATTGGCGATCGCGCTCTCGGGCGTGCCATATTTGGCGGCGATGACCTCGCCCTGCTCGGTGATCCGGATCCGCCCCTGAACAGTCCCGCCCGGCTGTGCCAGGATCGCCGCAAAGCTCGATCCTCCGCCGCGCCCGACCGCGCCGCCACGGCCGTGGAAAAGCTGCATGCCCACGCCCGCGCCAGCAAACACCTTGGCCAGCTCGGCGCTGCCATGGTTGAGGCTCCAAACCGAGGTGAGGTAGCCGCCATCCTTGTTCGAATCGGAATAGCCGACCATTACCTCCTGATAGCCGCGCGCCTTTGCGATGCTGGCGATTTCCTCCAGCTCGAACCAGGCCTTCATGATCCCGGGGGCGTTTTCGAGATCGCCGATCGTCTCGAACAGGGGCACCACCATGATCGCGGCCTGCGGCGGATCGCCGGGCCTATAAAGCCCCGCTTCCTTGAGCAGGATATAGACCTCCAGCATATCCGAAATGCTGTCGCACTTGGAGATGATGTAGGTCGTGATGCATTGCGGCCCATAGCGCTGATGGGCTTCGGCTGCGGCCTTGACGATCGCGAGCTCGGATATCGTCTCGTCGCTATATTGGGCGAAAGGCGTGCTCAGCAGACGCAGCGTCCTGAGCTCGCGCGTCAGCAGTTCGATGCGTTCATCCTCGTCGAGCGCATCGTAATCGGCTTCGACCCCAGCGCTTGCCAGCAGTTCCGCGACGACCCTTGCATGCACGTCGGAGTTTTGGCGCAAATCCAGCGTGGCAAGATGGAAGCCAAAGGTTTCGACGGCGCGGATCAGCCGGCCCAAGGCACCGCCGGTGGCCATCACGCCGCCGCCATCCTTTTGCAGTGCATGCGCGATTTCGATGAGATCGGCACGAAAGGCCTGCGGATCAGCATAGGCTTCGGCTTCAAGCCGCGCCGGCCGTGCGGGATCCTGGCCGGTGATCGCCTTGTACGTGGCAGCCAGTCGCGCATAGATCCCGCTGATGGCGCGGCGATAAGGCTCATCGGCCCGCGCGGCACCGGCGTCATGGCTGCGCTCGGCCAGCGCATTGACCTCAGGCGTGGTGCTGCCATGCTCGGTGGAAATCGAAAGCTCGGCGCCAAGTTCGTGCAGCTTGTCCAGATAATGGGCGATTACGATCTCGGCCGCGCGGCCAAGCGCCAGTTCGAGCGAAGCCGCGGTGACGTTCGGATTGCCGTCGCGATCTCCACCGATCCAACTACCAGGGCGCAGAAAGCTTTTGGGGCGATGGCCGAAGGTGCGTTCCCACCGGGCATAAAGCGCCGGCAATACCGGCAGGAAGATCTCGCGCAGATAGGACAGGGCCGTTTCAACTTCATCCGCGACATAAAGCCGCTCGCGCCGCAGCGGCCTGGTCTGCCACAGCAGCGCAATCTGCCGCCGCAAGGCATCTTCGATCAGATCGCCGCCGGTGGTTTCGATACGTCCCTGATCGCGCAGCAGCATCAGTGCTGCGATATGATTGCGGTGATCGATCATGCTCTTGCGCCGCACCTCGGTGGGATGCGCCGTCAGCACGGGCGCGATCAGGCCGTGGTCGAGCAGGGCCATCGCCTTGCCGCTGCCGATCCCTTCCGCAGCAAGCCGCCGGAGCGCCGAAGCCACGTCGGCGCCGGGCTCCGCCGCGACGCCCTGCCTGTCCTCCGCCAGATTGGCCAGCATCGAGAACAGCATGAAGCTCTGCACGAAAGCGAGCATTTCATCGAGACCGAGACTGTCCAGGCCGGGATCGATCTCGTTCGCTCCTGCAACCCCACGATGGCGATCTACCGAGGCAGAGCGAATATATTCGATCCGGCGGAACAGCGGGTCGCCGCCATAAGCACGAATAACCTCGCCCAGCAGGCGGCCCAGATAGCGAATGTCGGGATTCTGCGTGATCGGAGCTGCACGAGCCATAATGTCATGCTGCGCCGCAACACAAATCGAGTCAATGGCCGGTGGGCTAAAGTGGCCGTTCACGCCGGCATGGGATTGTGTATGGCGAGCGGGCAGGAGTCTTCCTTGACTTTGCCGCCATTTCCGCTATCGGCGCACGCTTCATCGGCGGGTTCGCCTGTTGATGCCGTCCGAGACCGCAGGTGAGGGGAATATGCCTCTCTTAATCTCCTGCCTAGACGGGGAAAGTTTTCGCCGATCGCCCCGTGCGATGCCGCCATCAAGCCCGCCTTGATGGAGCCCGCCGGGAATGATCGGGTCTGCCGTTCGGCTCATTGAAGCCGCGAGGTCAGGCAACCTACCCCTCGGACATAGGCTCTTCGGAGCCTGATCACGGGTCTGGCGCGAGCCGGCTCGCGATCAGCCCTTGCCGCGCGGTGCGGCCGGGGAACGAAGGAGTAAGGTATGGATCGCGCTCAAAAGAAAGAGCTGGTCGCCGAACTGAACGAAACCTTCACCAAGACGAGCGTGGTCGTCGTGACCCGCAATCTTGGGCTGACGGTGGCCCAGTCCACCCAGCTGCGTGTGAAGATGCGGGATGCAGGCGCCAGCTACAAAGTGGCCAAGAACCGCCTTGCCCGCATTGCCGTCGAAGGCACGCCCTATGTGTCGATCAGCGATATGCTGACCGGCCCTACGGCGCTCAGCACCTCACCCGATCCAGTGGCGGCCGCCAAGGTCGTCGTCGATTTCGCTAAGACGAACGACAAGCTGGAAATCGTGGGCGGGGCGATGGGCGACACCGTGCTCGACGTCAACGGAGTGAAGCAGCTCGCATCGCTGCCTTCGCTCGACGAACTGCGCGCCAAGATTGTGGGCCTCGTCCAGGCGCCCGCGACCAAGGTCGTCCAGATCGTCCAGGCGCCGGCTGGCCAGCTTGCCCGCGTTTTCGGCGCTTATGGCGCCAAAGAGAACGCCTGACCTTTTTTGAACCAATTTCGATATTTGGAGATTTATCATGGCAGACCTTCAGAAAATTGTTGATGACCTTTCCGCGCTGACCGTTCTCGAAGCCGCTGAGCTTTCGAAGCTGCTCGAAGAGAAGTGGGGCGTTTCGGCCGCCGCTGCGGTGGCGGTTGCCGCTCCAGCCGGCGGTGGTGCCGGCGCTGCTCCGGCCGCCGAAGAGAAGACCGAATTCGACGTCATCCTGACCGGCGATGGCGGCAAGAAGATCAACGTGATCAAGGAAGTCCGCGCGATCACCGGCCTTGGCCTCACCGAAGCCAAGACCCTGGTCGAGTCCGCGCCGAAGGCCGTCAAGGAAGGCGTGAACAAGGACGAAGCGGAAAAAATCAAGAAGCAGCTTGAGGAAGCCGGCGCGACCGTCGAACTCAAGTAAACATACTGAAAACCTCACTATGGAAGGGCGGCCATTGGCCGCCCTTTTCGTTTTTGATAAATGCAACGATAATCGCCGCCATGATTGCAAGACCCATATTGATCTATTTTAAGCCACCTCCCTTCTTTAGACAGATCAATGCGCGCGATGTTTATGCATCGTTAGAAATATTGTAGGATAGCTTTCCCAAGAAAAGGGAGACGGCGTGAAGGATGTGCGTGCATCGATGCGGGGCGGCCCGGCGGAAACGGGCAATATCGGCCCGAATAGCCTGGTCATCGGGCGTTGGAGCAAGCTGATCGCCGCGATCGAACAACTCGCCAACGCATCCTCGCTCGAAGACGTGATCGATATTCTCCGCAACAACGCGCGCGGCATCGTTGATGCCGATGGCATCGCGGTCGTGCTCAAGGATGGGGCAAGTTGCTACTATGTGGCGGAGGATGCCTGCGGCCCGCTTTGGGCCGGCCAACGTTTCCCAGCGGAAAGCTGCATCTCGGGCCACGCCATGTCCGAGGCGCGGACCATCGTGATTCCCGATATCGAGCAGGATCCGCGCGTGCCGCTCGCCGCCTATCGGCCGACCTTCGTGCGCAGCATGATGATGGTGCCGATCGGGCTGCCCGAGCCGGTTGCCGCGGTCGGCGCCTATTGGTCGCGCGTACGCACGCCGCAGGACAACGAAGTCGTGATGCTGGAGGCGCTCGCGCGTTCGGCTGCGACGGCCCTTGAGAACGGCAGGCTGGTCGAATCGCTGAAGCAGTGGAACAGCCAGCTCGAGGCGCGCGTGGCCGATCGCACGGCCCAGCTCGAACGCTCCCACGAAACCTTGCGGCAGACGCAGAAGCTCGAGACGGTCGGCAAGCTCACCGGCAATGTCGCGCATGACTTCAACAATCTGCTCACCCCGATCATCAGCAGCCTTGAACTGGTGCTTCACCGCGGGCCGACGGATGAACGGTCGGAGCGGCTGCTGTCCCGCGCCATGGACGCGGCCGAGCGAGCACAACTGCTTGTGCAGCGCCTCTTGTCCTTTGCCAGGCGGCAGCCGCTGCGGCCGGTGGCGCTGGATCTCAGAGAGCTTGTCGAAGGCATACTCGATCTGCTGGCGAGCACGCTCGGCCCGCGCATTCCGCTCAATATCGATCTGCCGGATGCGCTGCCGCTCGTGCTGGCGGATCGCAACCAGCTTGAACTGGCCATTCTCAACCTTGTCGTCAACGCACGCGACGCGATGCCGGATGGTGGCCAGCTGGATCTGAGCGCAACCGTGGCGCAAGCGAGCGATCGCCTCGCTGAGGATGCCATCGATCGCGATTATATTTGCCTGTCGATCAGCGACACAGGAGTGGGTATGGACAGCGAAACCGCCAAGCATGCGATCGAGCCGTTTTTCAGCACGAAGGAGCATGGCGAGGGAACGGGTCTCGGCCTTTCAATGGTCGATGGTCTGGTCGCCCAACTCGGTGGCCGTCTCGCGATCAGCAGCGAGCCGGGGCATGGCACCACCGTCAGGCTTTTCCTGCCGCAGGCGGGCGTGCCGATCCATCGCAAGGATCTGCCAAGCTCGGGATCTTTCCCGGCTGGCAAAGACCGCGGTACGGTGCTCCTGATCGATGACGACGAACTGGTGCGCATGGGCACTGCCGACATGCTTTCCGAACTGGGATTCGAGGTGCTGGAGGCGTCGAACGCGCGGCAAGGTCTGGATCTGATCGAAACGGGGCTGCCGCTGACCGCGGTCATCACCGATCATCTTATGCCGGGGATGACTGGGGCCGAGCTGGCGCGCAAGCTCCGGCTGGAGCAGCCGTCGCTCCCGATCCTGATCATCTCGGGCTACCAGGATATCGAAACGCTGGCGCCAGACATTCCGCGCCTGTCAAAGCCCTTCCGGCACAGCCAATTGAGCGGGACGATCGCCGCGATGTTGGGGGAAAACAGTTCGCATTGATTTCCCGCGATCGTTTGACAATCCTACAACTGCCTCCTATATCGCGGACCTCACCACATCTCTTCGGGAAATGACGCGCCGTCGCGCAGCGTGTCGCACGAATTGGGGGGCTGTGGTTCAACGACGCCGAAGCTGCAATTCCCTAAGGAACTGCGGCTTTCGTCGTTTCTGCGCGCCTTGAGACGGACAGAAGGCGAGATCTTACTCCTATGGCAACCCAGGCAGTTTCGGCCCACCCCCTTACGCGCACTGCGAAGAAGCGCATTCGCAAGGTTTTCGGCAATATCCATGAAGTCGTGGAGATGCCGAACCTGATCGAGGTCCAGCGCGAAAGCTATGAGCAGTTTCTCCGCTCGCGCCCGGCCGACGGATATGTTTCCGGCTTGGAAAAGACGCTGCGCTCGGTGTTTCCGATCCGTGACTTCGCCGGCACCGCCGAGCTCGACTTTGTCCAGTATGAGCTCGAGGATCCCAAATATGATACCGAGGAATGCCGTCAGCGCGGCATGACTTATGCGGCGCCGATGCGCGTCACGCTGCGCCTGATCGTGTTCGAGGTCGATCCCGATACCGAGACGCGTTCCGTGCTCGATATCAAGGAGCAGGATGTCTACATGGGCGACATGCCGCTCATGACCGAGAACGGCACCTTCGTCGTCAACGGCACCGAGCGCGTGATCGTCAGCCAGATGCACCGTTCGCCGGGCGTGCTGTTCGATCATGATCGCGGCAAGACCCATGCGTCGGGCAAATATCTCTTCGCCGCGCGGGTCATCCCCTATCGCGGCTCGTGGCTCGATTTCGAGTTCGACGCCAAGGATATCGTCAACGTTCGTATCGACCGGAAGCGCAAGCTGCCGGTGACGACGCTGCTCTATGCGCTCGGCATGAACAGCGAGGATATTCTTAACTATTTCTACAAGACCGCGACCTATGTCCGCGCGCAAAATGGCTGGCAGGTGCCGTTCGTCGCGGAGAACTGGCGCGGCCAGAAGCCGGGCTTCGACGTCGTCAACGGCGATACCGGGGAGGTCGTGTTTCCGGCCGGGCAGAAGATCAGCCCGCGCGCTGCCAACAAGGCGCAGAAGGACGGCCTCGCCAATCTTCTGATCCCCACCGAGGAGATTTTCGGCCGCTATTCCGGGCTCGACCTGATCGATGAATCGACCGGCCGCATCTACATCGAGGCTGGCGACGAGGTGACCCCCGAGAATCTCGAGGCGCTCGACAAGGCTGGAATCGACCGGATCGAACTGCTCGACATCGATTATGTCTCGACCGGGCCGTGGATCCGCAACACGCTTTATGCCGACAAGGTCGAGGATCGCGAGCACGCGCTGGCCGAGATCTATCGCGTCATGCGCCCTGGCGAGCCGCCGACGAAGGAAACCGCTGAGGCGCTGTTTGGCGGGCTGTTTTTCGATCCGGAGCGCTATGACCTCTCCGCCGTCGGCCGCGTCAAGCTCAACATGCGCCTCGAACTTGATGCCGAGGACACCGTCACGACGCTGCGCACCGAGGATATCCTCGCGGTGGTCAAGACGCTTGTCGATCTCAAGGACGGCAAGGGCGAGATCGACGACATCGACAATCTCGGCAACCGCCGCGTCCGTTCGGTCGGCGAATTGCTCGAGAACCAATATCGCGTCGGTCTGCTCCGCATGGAGCGCGCGGTGAAGGAGCGGATGAGCTCGGTCGACGTATCGACTGTCATGCCGAACGATCTCATCAACGCGAAGCCGGCCGTGGCGGCGGTGCGCGAGTTCTTCGGCTCGTCGCAGCTCTCGCAGTTCATGGACCAGACCAACCCGCTCTCCGAGGTGACGCACAAGCGCCGTGTCTCGGCGCTCGGGCCGGGCGGTCTCACCCGCGAGCGTGCGGGCTTCGAGGTCCGCGACGTCCACCCAACCCATTATGGCCGCATCTGCCCGATCGAGACGCCGGAAGGCCCGAACATCGGCCTGATCAACTCGCTGGCATCGTTCAGCCGCGTCAACAAATATGGCTTCATCGAAACACCGTACCGCAAGGTGGTCGACGGCAAGGTCTCCGGAGAGGTTGTCTATCTCTCCGCGATGGAGGAGCAGAAGCACACCATCGCGCAGGCGAATGCCGAGCTGAATGCTGACGGCAGCTTCGCGGAGGAGCTGATTTCGGCGCGTGAGAGCGGCGAATTCCTGATGGCACCGCGCGACCATATCACACTGATGGACGTGTCGCCCAAACAGCTGGTGTCGGTTGCCGCCTCGCTCATCCCCTTCCTGGAGAATGACGACGCCAACCGCGCGCTGATGGGTTCGAACATGCAGCGTCAGGCCGTGCCGCTGGTGCGCGCCGAGGCTCCGTTCGTCGGCACCGGCATGGAAGAAACCGTCGCGCGTGACTCGGGGGCCGCGATCGCCGCCCGCCGCGCCGGGATCATCGATCAGGTCGATGCGACCCGAATCGTCGTTCGTGCGACCGGCGAGGTCGAGGCGGGCCAGTCCGGCGTCGACATCTACACGCTCATGAAATTCCAGCGTTCGAACCAGAATACCTGCATCAACCAGCGTCCGCTGGTGAAGGTGGGCGATGTGGTCGAGGCCGGCGACGTCATCGCCGACGGCCCTTCGACCGAGCTCGGCGAGCTGGCGCTGGGCCGGAACGCGCTCGTCGCGTTCATGCCCTGGAACGGCTATAATTATGAGGACTCGATCCTCATTTCCGAGCGCATCGTGAAGGACGACGTCTTCACCTCGATCCATATCGAGGAATTCGAAGTCATGGCTCGCGATACGAAGCTCGGGCCGGAGGACATCACCCGCGACATCCCGAATGTCGGCGAGGAAGCGTTGCGCAACCTCGACGAGGCCGGCATCGTCTACATCGGCGCCGAGGTCGAGCCCGGCGATATCCTGGTCGGCAAGATCACGCCGAAGGGCGAAAGCCCGATGACGCCGGAAGAAAAGCTGCTCCGCGCCATCTTCGGTGAGAAGGCCAGCGACGTGCGCGATACTTCGCTGCGGCTGCCGCCGGGTGTTGCCGGGACGGTTGTCGAGGTCCGAGTGTTCAATCGCCACGGCATCGACAAGGACGAGCGCGCGATGGCGATCGAGCGCGAGGAGATCGATCGCTTGACCAAGGACCGCGAGGACGAACGCGCGATCCTTAACCGCGCCACCTTCAACCGGCTTCGCGAGATGCTGCTTGGCCAAGTCGCTACCGCGGTTCCCAAGGGCGGCAAGAAGGGTGCGATGATCGACCAGCAGACGCTAGAAGAGACCGAACGCCATGAATGGTGGAAGTTCGCGGTGCAGGACGATACCGTTCAGGCCGGGCTGGAAGCCGTGAAGAGCCAGTATGACGAGGCGGTTGCGCTCATCAAGGCGCGCTTCGATGACCGCGTCGAGAAGCTGCAGCGCGGCGACGAGCTGCCCCCGGGCGTGCTCAAGATGGTCAAGGTATTCGTCGCGGTGAAGCGCAAGCTGCAGCCGGGCGACAAGATGGCTGGCCGTCACGGCAACAAGGGCGTCATCTCGCGCATCCTGCCGGCCGAGGACATGCCGTTCCTTGCGGACGGCACGCCAGTCGATATCGTGCTCAATCCGCTCGGCGTGCCTTCGCGCATGAACGTGGGGCAGATCTTCGAGACCCATCTCGGCTGGGCTGCGCGCGGACTTGGTCGTCAGGTTACCGAAGCGCTCGAGGCATGGCGCGAAGCCAATCCGGATGCGCAGTCGGCTTCCCCGCCGGAAGCGGTGAAGGAGCGGCTCAAGCTGATCTACGGCGAACATTATGCCGCCGAGATCGACGCGCGCACGCCGGACGAAATCGTTGAATTGGCGGGCAACCTCAAGAACGGCGTGCCGATGGCGACGCCGGTGTTCGATGGCGCCCGTGAGTCGGACGTTGCGGACATGCTCAAGCTGGCGGGTCTTGATGCCTCCGGCCAGGTTGAGCTGTTCGACGGCCGCACCGGTGAGCAGTTCGATCGCAAGGTGACGGTGGGCTATATCTATATGCTGAAGCTCCACCATCTGGTTGACGACAAGATCCACGCGCGCTCGATCGGGCCTTACTCGCTCGTCACCCAGCAGCCGCTGGGCGGCAAGGCGCAGTTCGGCGGCCAACGCTTCGGCGAGATGGAGGTGTGGGCGCTCCAGGCTTATGGCGCTGCTTACACGCTGCAGGAGATGCTGACCGTGAAGTCGGACGACGTGGTCGGCCGCACCAAGGTCTATGAGGCGATCGTCAAGGGCGACGATACCTTCGAAGCAGGCATCCCGGAGAGCTTCAACGTGCTCGTCAAGGAAATGCGTTCGCTGGGTCTCAATGTCGACCTGAACTCGATCGAGGATCAGGACGGTGACGAAGGCTTCGCGGAGGCAGCGGAATAAGACCCTAAAGCCCGAAGCTCCCCCTCCCGTTCGCGGGAGGGGGCCGGGGGGTGGGCCCCCGGCTGGCACGGAGCACCAAGTTTCTAAGGGGGTGCCCACCCCCAGCCCCTCCCGCTCGCGGGAGGGGAGATGGAGCAGAGAATGAACGAACTGACCAATTTCGCCAATCCGATCGCAAAACCGGAGACCTTCGACCAGATCCGCATCGGCATCGCTTCGCCGGAGCGGATCCGCAGCTGGTCCTTCGGCGAGATCAAGAAGCCCGAGACGATCAACTACCGCACGTTCAAGCCCGAGCGTGACGGCCTGTTCTGCGCGCGCATCTTCGGCCCGATCAAGGATTATGAATGCTTGTGCGGCAAGTACAAGCGCATGAAATATAAGGGCATCGTCTGCGAAAAATGCGGTGTCGAGGTCACGGTCTCGAAGGTTCGCCGCGAGCGGATGGGCCATATCGAGCTGGCCGCCCCGGTTGCCCACATCTGGTTCCTGAAGTCGCTGCCGTCGCGCATCGGCCTGCTGCTCGACATGCAGCTCAAGCAGCTCGAGCGCGTGCTTTACTTCGAGAGCTATATCGTGATCGAGCCGGGCCTGACCGCGCTCGAAAAATATCAGCTGCTCACCGAGGACGAGCTTCTGGCGGCGCAGGACGAATATGGCGAGGATGCCTTCTCCGCCGGGATCGGCGCCGAAGCGGTTCGCATCATGCTCGAAAGCCTCGATCTCGAGGGCGAGAAGGAACAGCTCCTCAAGGAATTGGCCGAAACCAAGTCCGAGCTGAAGCCCAAGAAGATCATCAAGCGGCTCAAGGTCGTTGAAAGCTTCCTCGAATCCGGCAACCGCCCGGAGTGGATGATCCTCGAGGTGGTTCCGGTCATTCCGCCGGAGCTTCGTCCGCTGGTTCCGCTCGACGGCGGCCGCTTCGCGACGTCAGATCTCAACGATCTCTATCGCCGCGTGATCAACCGTAACAACCGTCTGAAGCGGCTGATGGAGCTGCGCGCGCCGGACATCATCGTCCGCAACGAAAAGCGCATGCTGCAGGAAGCGGTCGACGCCTTGTTCGACAATGGCCGCCGCGGGCGCACCATCACTGGCGCCAACAAGCGTCCGCTGAAGTCGCTGTCCGACATGCTCAAGGGCAAGCAGGGCCGTTTCCGGCAGAATCTGCTCGGCAAGCGCGTCGACTATTCCGGCCGCTCGGTGATCGTGACCGGGCCGGAGCTGAAGCTGCACCAGTGCGGCCTGCCGAAGAAGATGGCGCTCGAGCTGTTCAAGCCGTTCATCTACGCCCGCCTGGATGCCAAGGGTCTTTCGATGACCCTCAAGCAGGCCAAGAAATGGGTCGAGAAAGAGCGCAAGGAAGTCTGGGACATTCTCGACGAGGTGATCCGCGAGCATCCGGTGCTGTTGAACCGCGCGCCGACGCTGCACCGTCTCGGTATCCAGGCGTTCGAGCCGGTGCTGATCGAGGGCAAGGCGATCCAGCTTCACCCGCTGGTCTGCTCGGCGTTCAACGCCGATTTCGACGGTGACCAGATGGCCGTGCACGTCCCGCTCAGCCTTGAAGCGCAGCTCGAAGCGCGCGTGCTGATGATGTCGACCAACAACATCCTCTCGCCCGCCAACGGCAAGCCGATCATCGTGCCGTCGCAGGACATGGTGCTCGGTCTCTACTATCTCTCGATGGAAAAGACTGGCGAGCCCGGCGAAGGCATGATGATGTCGGACATGCAGGAGGTTCATCAGGCGCTCAATGCCAAGGCGGTGACGCTGCACACGAAGATCACGAGCCGCGTCCCGCAGACCGACGAGGAGGGCAACCAGTACCTCAAGCGCGTCGAGACCACGCCGGGCCGCATGTTGCTCGGTGAGACGCTGCCGAAATCGCACAAAGTGCCGTTCGAAACGGTCAATCGCTTGCTGACCAAGAAGGAGATCGGCGACGTCATCGACATCGTCTATCGCCATACCGGCCAGAAGGAGACAGTGCTGTTTGCCGACGCGATCATGTCGCTCGGCTTCCGTCACGCCTTCCAGGCCGGCATCTCGTTCGGCAAGGACGACATGGTGATCCCGGCGGCGAAGGACCCGCTAGTCGATGAGACCCGCACGCTCGTAAAGGATTATGAGCAGCAATATCAGGACGGCCTGATCACCCAGCAGGAAAAGTACAACAAGGTGATCGATGCCTGGTCGCGTTGCGGCGACCGCGTGGCGGCCGAGATGATGAAGGAGATTCAAGCCGTTAAGAGGGACGAGGAGACCGGCCGCGAAAAGCCGATCAACTCGATCTACATGATGGCCCACTCCGGCGCCCGCGGTAGCCAAGCGCAGATCAAGCAGCTCGCCGGCATGCGCGGCCTGATGGCCAAGCCTTCGGGCGAGATCATCGAGACGCCGATCATCTCGAACTTCAAGGAGGGCCTGACCGTCCTTGAATATTTCAACTCGACCCACGGCGCCCGCAAGGGCCTCGCGGATACCGCGTTGAAGACCGCCAACTCGGGCTATCTCACCCGCCGTCTGGTCGACGTCTCGCAGGACTGCGTCGTCGTCGAAATCGATTGCGGTACCGAGCGCGCGCTGGAGATGAAGGCGATCGTGCAGGGCGGCTCGACCATCGCGTCGCTCGGCGAACGCATCCTGGGCCGCACCACGGCCGAGGATATCATCGACAGCAAGACCGGCGAGGCGCTGGTCACCGAAGGCACGCTGCTCGACGAGGCGCACATCGCTGCGATCGAGGCGATCGGCATCCAGGCGGTCAAGATCCGCAGCCCGCTGGTCTGCGAATCCAAGGGCGGCGTCTGCGCGGCCTGCTACGGCCGTGACCTTGCCCGCGGTACGCCGGTCAATATCGGCGAAGCGGTTGGCGTGATCGCGGCGCAGTCGATCGGCGAGCCGGGCACGCAGCTCACCATGCGGACCTTCCACATCGGCGGCGCGGCGCAGCTCAACGAGCAGTCGCACCTCGAAGCGGTCTCGGACGGCAAGGTGGAATATCGCGATCTCCGCACGATCAAGGATCCGCGCGGCCGTACCATCTCGCTGTCGCGCAATGGCGAGCTGGCGCTGGTCGATGTGGAAGGCCGCGAGCGTGCGACCCACCGCATCCCTTATGGTGCGGCGCTGATGCATGCCGATGGCGCGTCGGTCTCGAAGGGCGATCGTCTGGCCGAGTGGGATCCGTTCACCATGCCGGTGATCACCGAGACTGGCGGTACGGTGAAGTATCAGGATCTGATCGAGAACCAGACGCTCAGCGAGCAGACCGACGAAGCCACCGGCATCACCCAGAAGGTGGTAACCGAGTATCGCGCAACCAGCCGGAAGGAGGATCTCCGTCCGCGCCTGACCCTGCTCGATGCCAGCTCGGGCGAAGCTGCACGCTACATGCTGGCGCCCGGCGCCACGCTCTCGGTTGAGGACGGCCAGACCGTCCAGGCCGGCGAAGTGCTGGCGCGTGTGTCGCGCGAAGCCGCGAAGACGCGCGACATCACCGGCGGTCTGCCGCGCGTTGCCGAGCTGTTCGAGGCACGCAAGCCGAAGGAAAATGCGATCATCGCCAAGGTTTCCGGCCGCGTCGAGTTCGGCAAGGACTATAAGGCGAAGCGCAAGATCCTGATCCGTCCGGACGATGGTGGCGAGCCGATCGAGTATCTGGTGCCGAAGTCCAAGGTCATCGACGTGCAGGAAGGCGATTATGTCCGGCGCGGCGACAACCTGATTTCGGGCTCGCCCGATCCGCACGACATCCTCGAGGTGTTGGGCGTCGAGGCGCTGGCCGAATATCTCGTGTCGGAAATCCAGGAAGTCTATCGCCTGCAGGGCGTGAAGATCAACGACAAGCACATCGAGACGATCGTTCGTCAGATGCTGCAAAAGGTCGAGATCACCGCTGCCGGCGACAGCACCTTCCTGCCCGGCGAGCAGGTCGATGCCGAGGAAATGAACGAGGCTAACGCCAAGCTCGTCGCCGAAGGCCGCGAGGGCGCGCAGGGCAAGCCGGTGCTGCTCGGCATCACCAAGGCGTCGCTGCAGACCCGCAGCTTCATTTCGGCCGCCTCCTTCCAGGAGACGACCCGCGTGCTCACCGAAGCTTCGGTACAGGGCAAGGTGGATACGCTGACCGGGCTCAAGGAGAATGTCATCGTCGGCCGCCTCATCCCGGCGGGCACCGGTTCGGGCATGCGGCGCCTGCGTGTGGCGGCCTCGTCACGCGACGCGGCGCTTCGCGCCTCGCAGCGGACCTGGCAGGAAAGCCTCATCGCGCCGCAAAGCGCAGCCGAGGAGCATGCGGCGGAGCTGGTCCGGCCGGTTGAAGACGACACCGGTAATGATCCGCTGGGCGAGGTCGTCGGCGAGGACTTCACCACCGAAGATCTGGAATAATCACCCAGCTTCCAAGCTAAAACCCGGCCCCGTCGAGCGATCGGCGGGGCTTTTTTTGTCCTCAACGGGTGAATTCAGGCTCGTTCGTTGCTTGAGGAAATATCCGGGCTGGATGGTGGAGCGGCTAACCTCGGGCCGCGTCCCGCCGCCGTTCGAGCCGGATTAACGGCGTGCGATCAGCTTATTGATAGTGCTCATTTCGCTCCGGCCCGCGTCCGCGCCGCATTCCTTCTCGATCTGGGCACGGATCTGCTCGAGCTCATGTTCGGTGAGATGTTCGATGCCGATGAAGGCATTGCGGGCGCTTTCGATCGACCGGATCACTTCGTCCAGCTTGGCCTGCATCGCGGCGGCGTCGCGGTTCTGGGCGTTCTGGATCAGGAACACCATGACGAAGGTGATGATCGTGGTCGAGGTATTGATGACGAGCTGCCAGGTGTCGGAATAGGCAAAGAACGGCCCCGTCACGCCCCACAGCAGGATGGTAGCGACGGCGAGGATGAACGCCATCGGCTGCCCGGCCCATCCAGCCACCCGCTCGGCGATCATCGTGAAAACCCGATCCATCCTTCACCTCCTTGGTTCGAACTCACGCCGGCGAGATTGGCCTTTTGATCCGCGCCACGCTAACCATCGCCGCGATGGACGTCAGCCAACTCCGTGTCGCGTTGTTTACCGGCAACTACAACTATGTGCGAGACGGCGCCAACCAGGCGCTCAACCGGCTCGTGGCCTCGCTGCTGCGGCAGGGCGCCGCCGTTCGAATCTATTCGCCGACGGTGAAGGAGCCAGCGTTCGAGCCCGTGGGCGATCTCGTCAGCATTCCTTCGATACCCGTTCCCGGCCGCGCCGAATATCGCGCGCCGATCATGATACCGCCGCGTATCAAGCGCGATTTGCGGCGCTTCGGGCCCAACCTCTTCCACGTTTCCAGTCCTGAGGTATTGGGTCACCGCGCTGTCTCGCTGGCGCGCAAATGGAATCTGCCAGTGGTGGCGTCCGTCCATACGCGCTTCGAAACCTATTTCCGCTACTACAACATGGCGTTCGTGGAGCCGCTCGTGGAAGCCGCATTGCGGCGCTTCTATCGGCGCTGCGATGCGATCTACGCCCCTTCGGAATCGATGGCGCAACTGTTGCGCGATCAGCGCATGAGCTACAATGTCGGCATCTGGTCGCGCGGCATCGATACCGAGATTTTCAATCCCAACCGCCGGGATCTTGCTTGGCGCCGTTCGCTCGGAATCGCCGATGACGAGCCAGCCATCGGGTTCATCGGCAGGCTTGTGATGGAAAAGGGATTGGATGTCTTTTCAGATACCGTCGACCAGCTTGAACAGAGCGGCGTCCCGCATAAGGTGCTGGTCGTGGGTGATGGTCCGGCACGGGACTGGTTTGCCCGCCGCCTTCCCACCGCGATTTTCACTGGCTTCCAGCAGGGCACGGATCTCGGCCGCGCGGTTGCTTCGATGGATGTCCTGTTCAACCCTTCGGTCACGGAGACCTTCGGCAACGTGACGCTCGAAGCCATGGCTTGTGGGCTTCCGGTGGTAGCGGCCCATGCTACCGGCAGCGCAAGTCTTGTCGCTGACGGCGCCACCGGCCGGCTGATCCCGCCTGGCGCTATCGGTGCCTTCCGCGACGCGCTTGCGCATTATTGCAACGATTTTGAGGCTCGTGCCGAGGCTGGCAAGGCCGGCCAAGCAGCCTGCAATCGCTATGGCTGGGAGCAGGTGAACCAGGCGCTCATAGACAGCTATCTGCGCCTCGTGCGCCAACGCAACTCGGGGGGGACCGCACTGCCGTTGCGGAGCCCGGTGCCCTGAGGATCGGCGCTTGCCGCGCGTATCTTCCAGGCCTATGTTCCTGATCTGTTCGCAGGAGAGGTCATGGGCAAGCCGCTGAAACGTTATGTCTGCCAGAGCTGCGGCAGCGTTTCGCCCAAATGGCAGGGGCAGTGTGTAGATTGCGGCGAATGGAACAGCCTGGTCGAGGAAGCGCCGAGCAACGTCACGCCGTTCGCGCTGAAGCATAATCTTCAGGGCGGCGGCCGCGCGATCGATCTGGTCGGGCTCGATGCAAATGTTCCGCTGCCTCCGCGAACGCCCACCGGCATTACCGAGTTCGACCGGGCTATCGGCGGCGGCCTCGTGCCTGGATCGGCAACGCTGATCGGCGGCGATCCGGGCATCGGCAAATCGACCCTGCTGCTGCAGGCGGCGGCACGGATCGCGCGTAACGGCGGTGCGGTCGCCTATGTCTCGGGTGAGGAGGCGGCGGATCAGGTGCGGCTGCGGGCGCAAAGGCTCGGCCTTGGCGGCGTGCCGGTACAACTCGCCTCGGCAACCTCGGTGCGGGATATTCTCACGACCTTTGCGAACGGCCCGGCGCCGGCGCTGCTGGTGATCGATTCGATCCAGACGATGCACAGCGATTTGATCGAGGGCGCGCCGGGCACGGTGAGCCAAGTGCGCGCTTCTGCGCAGGAGCTGATCCGCTTCGCCAAGGAGCGGGGTTCGGCGTTGATGCTGGTGGGCCATGTCACCAAGGACGGTGCCATCGCCGGGCCGCGCGTGCTCGAACATATGGTCGATACGGTGCTGAGCTTCGAAGGGGAACGCAGCCACCAATATCGCATCCTGCGCGCGATCAAGAATCGCTTTGGCGGGACGGATGAAATCGGCGTCTTCGCCATGGGCGAAGCGGGGCTCGACGAGGTGGGCAATCCCAGCGCCCTCTTCCTCACGTCACGCGGCGAGGCAGTCGCCGGCACGACCGTTTTCCCGGCCATGGAAGGGACCCGGCCCGTGCTGGTGGAAATCCAGGCCCTCACCGTGCGGCTTGCCAGCGGCGCCACCCCGCGCCGCGCGGTGGTGGGCTGGGACGGCGGCCGCCTCGCGATGATCCTTGCGGTGCTGGAGGCGCGTTGCGGCCTCAGCTTCTCGACCGCCGAGGTCTATCTCAATGTCGCGGGCGGCTATCGTCTGTCCGATCCGGCGGCGGACCTTGCCGTGGCATGCGCGCTAATCTCGGCGCTGTCCGAACGGCCAGTACCCGCGCATGCCATTGCGTTTGGAGAGGTGGCGCTTTCCGGCGAGGTGCGGCCGGTCGCGCATGGCGGGCTACGTCTCAAGGAAGCGGCCAAGCTCGGCTTCGAAACCGCGCTGGCTCCAGCGTCGCTGGCGGAGCATGGGCAAGGCCTGCGCCTCACCGGTTTCCGGCAGCTCGGCAATCTCGTTGACCATTTGCTGGGGCGGGGCTAGCCGCTTCGGAAGAAGGGCGGGTGCGCGATGGCGTCTTTGACAGCGCTGGACATGATTGTGCTCGTGCTCGTCGGCGGCGGCGCGATCCTCGGCCTCATGCGGGGTTTCACCAATGAGGTGATCTCGCTTGGCACATGGATCGTCTCGATCCTTGCGCTCAAATTTCTTTATGCGCCGGTGACGAGGCTGATCGCGCCATGGGTGGGTACGGGTTCGGCGGGTTCGATCCTTGCCTTTGCGCTCATCTTCGGTGCGGTGTTCCTGGCTGGCAAGTTGATCGCGGCATCGATTGTTTCCGGCATCCGCTATTCCGCGCTGAGCGGCTTCGATCGGCTGCTGGGGCTTGGCTTCGGTGCGCTCAAGGGCCTGGTGGTGGCAACGCTTGGCTATCTCCTGCTCAATCTAGCGCAGGACACCCTGTTCGGTGGAGACAGCAAGCGGCCCCAGTGGATCGCGCAATCGCGCAGTCATGTGCTGCTCGATGCCAGCAGCCGGGCGATCGTCGATTTCGTCGAGGCGCGCCGCCGCCATAGGCCGGAAAAGGACATGGCCGGCAACACGGTCTCGACCTGAGCCCCAAGCCACCCTACATCGGCGCCATGTCCGCTGCGCTTTACAACAGCACCATCCTTCGGCTCGCCACCTCGATTCCGCATCAGGCGCGGCTGGCTGATGCGCAGGGCACGGCCGAACGGCGCTCGCCCATCTGCGGCAGCCGCGTCACGGTCGACGTCAGGCTCGACGCCGAAGGACGAGTGATGAGTCTGGGCCAGGAGGTGCGGGCCTGCGCGCTGGGGCAGGCATCGGCGGCGCTGATGGGCCAGCATGCGATTGGACGAAGCCTCAGCGAGCTTGAAGAAGCCCGCGACGCTCTGACGCAGTTTCTCGCGGGCGAACGCGAAGATCCGGGCGAATGGCCGGGCCTCGAGATTTTTGCGCCGGCCCGCCCGCACAGCGCGCGTCACCCGTCGATCCGGCTTGCCTTCGAGGCGGTTGCGGAGGCGGCGCGTGCCGCGTCCGTCGCGGCGGCCGCGTGAACGGCGCGAACCAGACTGTCTTGATGCTCCGCGAAGGCGTGCTCCTGTTTGGGGCAGCACTTGCCTGCGTGCTTCTCTTCCGCCGGTTCGGGCTCGGCGCGACCCTCGGCTATCTCGTGGCGGGCGCCATGCTCGGCCCGCATGGTTTTCATCTTGTCGGCGGCGCATCGGACAAGCTTGATTTTGCCGAGCTCGGAATTGTCCTTCTGCTGTTTCTGGTGGGGCTTGAGCTGAACCCGTCACGCCTGTGGCGGCTCAAGCACGACATTTTCGGGCTTGGGCTTGCGCAGGTCGTCTTGTGCGGAGCCGCGCTGGCGCTGATGATTTTCGTGGCCACGGGTTTCAGCACCGGCGCGGCCATCGCTCTTGGGCTGCCGTTGGCGCTTTCCTCCACCGCGCAGGTGCTGCCCATGCTGCGATCGAGCGGGCGGCTCAACACGCCCTATGGCGAACGCGCCTTCTCGATGTTGCTGTTCCAGGATCTTTCGATCGTGCCGCTGATCACGATCGTGGCGGCGCTCTCGCGGGCACCGGCCGATCCTTCCGCGCCACCGGGTTATGTGCTCGCGCTCTACACGGTCGCGGCGGTCGTCGGCCTCGTGCTTGCCGGGCGCTATATTCTCAATCCGCTGTTCCGGCTCATCGGTGGCTTGGGCGAGCGCGAACTGTTCGTGGCGGCGGGGCTGTTCACCGTGATCGCTGCCGCCGCGGTCATGGAAAGCCTGCATCTCTCGCCTGCACTGGGCGCGTTCGTCGCAGGCGTGATGCTCGCCGATTCGCCGTACCGGCATGAGCTTGAAACCGACGTCGAACCCTTCCGCGCAATCCTGCTGGGCCTGTTCTTCCTCGCGGTCGGTATGGTGCTTGATCTGCAGGCGATTGCGGCGCGCCCCGTCTTCGTGATCGGCACCGCGCTAGCGGTGGTCATGATCAAGGCGATCCTGATCTTCGGGCTCGCGCGGCTGTTCGGCTCGGGCAATCGCGAGGCGCTGGGCCTCGGCCTGTTGCTGAGCCAGGGCGGCGAATTCGGCTTCGTGCTGTTTGCCCAGGCGCAGGCCGCGCAATTGATCGCGCCCGAAGCGGCCAGCCTGTTCGGAGCGGTCGTTACCCTGTCGATGGTGACCACGCCATTTCTGATGATGGTGGCGAGCCGCTACGTGCGGCCGATGCAGAAAAATGTCGCGCGGGAAGGGCCCGACGGCGCGGGCCGCGCCAGCGCGATCGTGGTGGGCTATGGCCGCTTCGGTCAGACGGTCGCTCAGATGCTCGCCGCCAAGGCTGTGGCGCTCACCCTGATCGATTCCAAGCCGAAGCAGATCGACATTTCCGAAGAATTTGGCACCAAGGTCTATTATGGCGACGGCACCCGCGTCGATCTGCTCCGGCAGGCGGGTGCCGAAGATGCTCGCATGATCCTCTTCTGCATCGATGACCCGGCGCTCGATGCGATCCGCATGGAGCCGATCCTCGAAGCCTTTCCCCAGGCGGCGGTGTTCATCCGCGTGTTCGATCGGCGTCAGCTCATGGCACTCGGCGATCTGGACCTGCGCGGCACGGTGCGCGAGATTTTCGAATCCGCCGTGTGCATGGGCCGTCAGGCGCTCGGCGCGCTCGGCTTCAACGAGCAGGATATCGCCTGGGTCGAAGAGGAATATCGCCGGCGGGATCTCGACCGGCTCGATCGCCAAGCCGCCTCCGGCGATTTGCACGCGGGCGAGGAGATGATGTTCCGGCCGAACCAGAAGCCGGCGAAGCAGGGGGAGACGGCATGAAGCAGAATAAGAGCCTGGTTGCGCTCGCGGCCCTGTCCGGGGGGCTTGCCGTGGCTGCCGGCGCCTTCGCAGCCCATGGCGCGTCCGGGGCGGCGGTAGGCTGGTTGCGCACAGGCGCCGAATATCAGCTGATTCACGCGATTGCGGCGATGTCGGCCTTGTCGCTGCCGCGGGGCCGTCTGGCGGCAATTCTCTTCCTGGTCGGCAGCCTGTTATTCTCGGGTTCGCTTTATGCCATGGCGCTGGGCGCGCCGCATCGCTGGGGCATCGTGACCCCGATCGGGGGCGCAAGCTTCATCATCGGCTGGGTCGTGCTGGCGCTCGCAGCCTTGCGCTGAATCAAAGCCGCGCGCCGGATTCATTTATTGCCAAAACTCATCTATAGCCATCGCCATGACCTCTTCCGCCGTGCTCGGCATCGAACGCTCGATCCTTGGCCAATGCTGGCGCTGGCGCGGCGCCGCGGCCGATGGGCGGGATGACGGCTTCGAGCCCGATGATCTGGTCACCCAGCTTCTGCTGACGCGCGGGGTCGCGCGCGAGGCGGTGGAGCAGCATCGCGCGCCGACCTTGCGGGGCTTCATGCCCGATCCGTCCATCTTCCGGGACATGGACCGCGCCGTCGAACGCATGGCTGATGCAGTAGAGGCGCGGGAAGCGATCACGATCTTCGGCGACTATGATGTCGATGGCGCAACGTCAGCCGCGCTCCTGATCCGCCTGCTGCGCGAGCTTGGCTGCGATCCCGCAGCCTATATCCCCGATCGCCTGATGGAGGGCTATGGCCCGTCGGGCGAGGCGCTCGTCCGGCTCGGGCGCGAGGGCGCATCGCTGATCGTCACCGTCGATTGCGGCGCGCAGGCATTCGAAGCGCTCGCCATGGCGCGCGCGGCAGGCGTCGACGTAATCGTGATCGATCATCACAAATGCGCTTCAGCCTTGCCCGATGCGCATGCGCTGGTGAATCCCAATCGGCTCGATGAATGCGTAGATGGCGCCGCCCACGGCCATCTTGCCGCGGTCGGCGTCGCGTTTCTGCTTGGCGCGGCGCTGCTGCGTGAGCTGAGACGCCGCGATTATTTCAGCGATCGTGCGGAACCCAAGCTGCTTGGCCTGCTCGACCTGGTTGCGCTGGGAACCGTGGCCGATGTCGCGCAATTGCGCGGGCTCAATCGTGCCTTCGTGACGCAGGGCCTCAAGATCATGGCCGCGCGCCAGAATATTGGTCTCGCGACGCTCGCCGACGTGGCCCGGCTGCATGGCGCACCCACCTGCACCGACCTTGGCTTTGCGCTGGGACCGCGGATCAATGCAGGGGGGAGGGTCGGCAAATCCGATCTCGGGGTCCGGCTGCTCACCACGGCCGATCCGCATGAAGCGCAAATGCTGGCGGCTGAGCTTGATCGTCTGAACGAAGAGCGCCGGGCGATCGAGGCGGCCGTGGCCGAGGCTGCGGAGCTGGAGGCGCGGCGTCAGGACAACCGTTCGGTGGTCGTGGTGCGGGGGCATGGCTGGCATCCGGGCGTGATTGGGATCGTCGCCGGCCGCCTCAAGGAAAAGCTTGGCAAGCCGGTGATCGTGATCGCGCTCGATGAAAGCGGGACCGGGAAGGGTTCGGGTCGTTCGATCGGCGGGGTCGATCTCGGCGCCGCGGTTTTGGCAGCCAAGGATTCCGGCCTCCTCGTTGCCGGAGGCGGCCACGCGATGGCGGCGGGGCTGACCATCAGCGCGGATCATTTGTCTGTCTTCAGCGACTGGATCGATGCACGGCTCGAAAGCGACGTGTCTCGCGCGCGGGAAGATCGCGCGCTGCTGCTCGATGCGGTGCTCGCGCCCGGCGGGGTCAGCCCCATGCTGGTGGAGGCCTTGGAGGCCGGGGGCCCCTATGGGGCGGGCTGGCCCGCGCCGCGCGTTGTTGCCGGCCCGGTCCGGATCGTGAAGGCCGACATCGTCGGGTCGGGCCACGTCCGCGCGATTGTCGCGGGCGCGGACGGGCGTTCGATCAAGGCGATTGCCTTCCGGCAAAGCGAGAGCGACTTGGGCCAGGCGCTGCTCGGCGCAGGCGCAACGCGCAGCCTGTGGATTGCGGGCCGGGCCAGGATCGACGGCTGGAATGGCGGCCGCAGCGCCGAGCTCCATATCGAGGACGCAGCCTGGGCAGACTGATGTTTTGAGGTGGGGAATTCCTCCTCGCTTGCCGCTGCATAGCAATGTCAGCGAAGGGCGTAGATTTCAGGCTTCCGATATGCGTTTCGATTGGCTATCGGCTTGGCCCAAGCGATCAAGGATTAGACATGGCCGAGTTCTCATTGCCCGCCAACAGCAAGATCAGGCCGAAGGGCAAGACGCACAAGGCGCCTGCCGGCACCAAGAATGTGCGCAAGTTCAAGATTTATCGCTACGATCCGGATACCGGCGAGAACCCGCGTTACGATATGTTCGAGATCGATCTCGACACGTGCGGGCCGATGGTGCTGGACGCGCTGCTCAAGATCAAGAACGAGATCGATCCGACGCTGACTTTCCGCCGTTCCTGCCGCGAGGGCATTTGCGGCTCTTGCTCGATGAACATGGATGGCCGCAACGGTCTCGCCTGCACCACTGCGATCGAGGATCTCGACAAGGAAGTGCGCATTACGCCGCTGCCGCACATGGACGTGATCAAGGATCTTGTCCCGGATTTCACCCATTTCTACGCGCAATATGCCTCGATCCAGCCCTGGCTGAAGACGGTCACGCCGCCACCATCCGGCAAGGAAAGGCTGCAGACGCCGGAGGACCGCGCCAAGCTCGACGGGCTTTATGAGTGCATCCTGTGCGCCTGCTGCTCAACGTCCTGCCCGAGCTACTGGTGGAACAGCGACAAGTTCTTGGGGCCCGCGATCCTTTTGCAGGCTTATCGCTGGCTGGCGGACAGCCGCGACGAAATGACCGGGGAGCGGCTCGACGAGCTTGAGGATCCGTTCCGGCTCTATCGCTGCCATACCATCATGAATTGCGCCAATGTCTGCCCCAAGGGCCTGAGCCCGGCGCGCGCGATCGCCGAAGTCAAGAAGATGGTGGTCGAGCGGCAGATTTAGCGTTGAAGCCCAGCCATCGCGAAATCTGCGAACAATTAGGTTATGCGCTGGATGCCGATCGGCCCGGCCGGCTGATCCGAACCGAGACGGCAGAGGACAGGTTCCTCGACGTTTACGGTCGTATCGAGGCGTGGATCGACGAGCACGGCCATGCACGGATCGGGCTTGAGCTACGCAATTTGCATCGCAATCTGTCTGGAAACGCGCATGGCGGTTTTCTGCTTGCGCTCGTCGACCATGCGCTTTTCGTCGGCCCGGCTCTGCTAGGCATTGAGGGCGCCGTCGGCGGAGTGACGATGGATGTCTCGGCGCAATTTCTTGCGCCGGCTGTCGTGAATGCAAGGGTCGAGGCGGCAGTCGAGGTCTTACGCGAAACCCATCGTACCCTTTTCGTGCGCGGAACGCTGGAACAGAGCGGCGCGCCGGTTGTCGCCTTTTCCGGGATGGTGAGGAAGGCGAGCACGCGATCGTGACCAGCGTCATCGAACGTTATCGCGCATTGGTGGCCGCCGGCGAGTTGCGGCCCGACGATGATCAGCTCCATACGGCGGAGCGCCTGGATGGGCTCGCGCAGCAACTGAACGACCAGCCGCCGCGCGGCAGCGTGCTTTGGCGGATGTTGCGCAGGGCACCGGCCGCGCCGCGTGGCGTCTATATGTGGGGCGGCGTAGGCCGCGGCAAATCCATGCTGATGGATTTGTTCTTCGGCTGCGTCACAATTCCTGCCAAGCGGCGTGTCCATTTCCATGAGTTCATGCTCGAAGTGCATGACCGGCTCAGAATAGAGCGCGCCAAAGAAAAAGGGGATCCGATTCTTCCGGTCGCGGCAGCGCTGGCGGAGGAAGCGCGCTTGCTCGCGTTCGACGAAATGGTCGTCAACAACACCGCCGATGCCATGATTTTGTCCCGGTTGTTCACGAGCCTGATCGACGCAGGCGTGACGGTGGTGACAACTTCGAATCGCCCGCCGCGGGATCTCTATAAGGACGGCCTCAACCGCGACCTTTTCCTGCCCTTCATCGCGTTGATCGAGCAGCGGCTGGACGTGCTTTCGCTCAATGGCCCGGTCGATTACCGGCTGGAGCGGCTTGGCGGTTATCCGACTTGGTATGCGCCGATCGGGCAGGAAGCGACCGATGCCGTGCGCGCGGCCTTCTTTCGCCTCACTGATTACCCGCCGGAAGACAGCATCCATGTGCCATCAGAGGAACTCGCGATTCCCGGCGGCCGATCAATGCATGTGCCGAAGAGCCTGAAGGGCGTCGGCGTTTTCTCGTTCAAGCGGTTATGCGGCGAAGCCCGTGGCGCGCCCGATTATCTTGCGATCGCGCGTCATTTCCACACGGTCATCATCGTCGGCATCCCGATGATGGGGCCGGAGCTGCGCAATGAAGCGGCGCGGTTCAAGGTCCTGGTCGACGCGCTTTACGAACATAAGGTGAAGCTGCTCGCTACCGCGGCGGCTGAGCCCGCCGATCTCTATTCGTCCGGAGACGGCGCCTTCGAATTCGAACGGACCGTTTCCCGCCTGATGGAAATGCAGAGCCGGGACTATCTGGCGCTGGGGCATGGCGAAGGCTGATAAAATGTCTCTATGTGGCATTGGGAAGGTTGCCGCCCCGCGCGAATCGGCCTAAGCGGACCCCGCTTTCGGGATGCTGCAACGCCGCAGCGTCCTTTTCTGGCTTGATCACGAACAGGGGAGTCGAATGGCTCGTAAGAAGATTGCGCTTATCGGTGCCGGCAACATTGGCGGCACGCTGGCCCACCTCGCGGCGACCAAGGAACTCGGCGACATCGTCCTGTTCGACGTGGTCGAAGGCGTGCCTCAGGGCAAGGCGCTCGATCTCAGCCAGTGCGGCCCCATTGAAGGATTCGACGCCAAGATCATTGGCTCCAACGATTATGCCGACATCAAGGGCGCGGACGTGATCATCGTCACCGCGGGCGTGGCGCGCAAGCCGGGCATGAGCCGCGATGACCTCCTCGGCATCAATCTCAAGGTGATGAAGGCGGTCGGCGAGGGCATCAAGAACAACGCCCCCGATGCGTTCGTAATCTGCATCACCAACCCGCTTGATGCCATGGTCTGGGCGCTGCGCGAATTTTCCGGCCTGCCGCACAACAAAGTCGTCGGCATGGCGGGCGTGCTGGACAGCGCGCGCTTCTCGACCTTTATCGCGCAGGAATTCAACGTCTCGGTTCGCGACGTGAACACCTTCGTGCTCGGGGGTCATGGTGATACGATGGTCCCGGTCGTGCAATATTCGACTGTGGCCGGGATTCCGGTTCCCGACCTGATCAAGCAGGGCCGCTCGACCAAGGAGCGCATCGACGAAATCGTAAAGCGCACGCGCGGCGGCGGCGGCGAGATCGTCGCGCTGCTCAAAACCGGCTCGGCTTATTATGCGCCCGCGACGAGCGGCATCGCCATGGCCGAGGCCTACCTCAACGATCAGAAGCGCCTGCTGCCCTGCGCTGCCTATGTCGAGGGCAAATATGGTGTCGACGGCCTCTATGTCGGCGTGCCGGTGATCATCGGTGCGGGTGGCGTCGAGCAGATCGTGGAGATCGATCTGGACGCGGAAGCCAAGACAAATCTTCAGGTTTCGGTCGATGCGGTGAAGGAGTTGCTGGTCGCCTGCAAAGGCATCGATAGCAGCCTCGCCTGAATTTCGTCGGAACTCCTCCCAAGGAAAGGGACAGCATCAGCTCATGTCGATCCTCGTCAACAAGAACACCAAGGTCATCACCCAGGGAATGACCGGGAAGACCGGCACCTTCCATACCAAGGCCGCGCTTGAGTACGGCACGCAGATGGTCGGCGGTGTCACGCCGGGCAAAGGCGGCACCACCCATGAGGAACTCGGGCTCCCCAACTTCAATACCGTCCACGAGGCGGTGCACGCCACCGGCGCGACTGCGAGCGTTGTTTATGTTCCGCCGCCCTTCGCCGCAGACTCGATCTGCGAAGCGATCGATGCCGAAGTCCCGCTGATCGTCTGCATCACCGAGGGCATTCCGGTGCTGGACATGGTTCGCGTGAAGCGTGCGCTTTCGGGCTCCAAATCGCGGCTGATCGGGCCCAACTGCCCCGGCGTTCTTACGCCGAACGAATGCAAGATCGGCATCATGCCCGGCTCGATCTTCTCGAAGGGCTCGGTGGGCGTTGTTTCGCGCTCGGGCACGCTTACCTATGAAGCGGTTTTCCAGACCACCAATGAAGGCCTGGGCCAGACAACGGCGGTTGGCATTGGCGGCGATCCGGTAAACGGCACCAACTTCATCGACGTGCTTGAGCTGTTCCTGGCTGACGACGAGACCAAGTCGATCATCATGATCGGCGAGATCGGCGGCTCTGCGGAAGAAGAAGCCGCGCAGTTCCTGAAGGACGAAGCCAAACGCGGCCGTAAGAAGCCGATGGCCGGCTTTATTGCAGGACGCACAGCACCTCCGGGACGCCGTATGGGTCATGCCGGCGCGATCGTATCCGGGGGCCAGGGCGGCGCCGAGGATAAGATTGCAGCAATGGAAAGCGCAGGGATCAAGGTTGCGGCGAGCCCATCCGAATTGGGAAGCACGCTGGCTCAGGTCCTAAAGGGCTAATTAATCTAAGCCGGGCATAGCAGCCGGCTTTGATAAGGCAGAAGCGCGCAAGGACAGATGACATGGGCATCGAAGGTTTCGGTTTCGAGGGGCTTGAAGGCGTAAGCCCCTCTTTCGTCGAAGCCCTTTATCGCCAGTATCGCGAGGATGCGAACTCGGTCGAGGCGAGCTGGCGGCGCTATTTCGAAGGGCTTGAGGCAGCCATTACCGGCCCGAGCTGGGCGCGGCCGGGCTGGCCGCCTGCCGACAATGATCCGCTGACGGCAGCGCTTGATCCCACCCAGATGGAGATTGCGCCCAAGCCCGACCGGAAGGTCAGGGCCGCCGCTGCTCCGGTTTCTGCTTCAACGCCCGATCCGCAGGCTGTGACGCGGGCGGCCAGCGATTCAATCCGCGCGATGATGCTCATCCGGACCTACCGCGTACGCGGGCATCTCCTGGCCGACCTTGATCCGCTCGGCCTTTCCAAGCGTGAGATCACTGCGGACCTCACGCCCGAATATCATGGCTTTTCGGAAGCCGATCTTGACCGGCCGATCTATTTGGGCGGCGTCTTCGGGTTCGAAACTTCGACGGTGCGTGAGCTGGTTGAGGTGCTGCGCCGCAATTACTGCGGCAAGGTCGGCCTCGAATATATGCATATCGGCGACATTGAGGAGCGCCGCTTCCTCCAGGAACGGATGGAGGGGAAGGACAAGGAAATCCACTTCACCGTCGAGGGCAAGAAAGCGATCCTCAACAAGGTGATCGATGCCGAGGAGTGGGAGAAGTTCTGCGGCCGTAAATATGTCGGCACCAAGCGCTTTGGGCTCGACGGCGGTGAATCGATGATCCCAGCGCTCGAAGCGATCATCAAATATGGCGGCCAATATGGCGTGAAGGAGATCATGATCGGCATGGCCCATCGCGGTCGGCTCAATGTTCTCGCCAATGTCATGGCCAAGCCTTATCGCGCGATTTTCAGCGAATTTGCGGGCGGTTCGGCCAATCCCGAGGATGTCGGCGGGTCGGGGGACGTCAAATATCACCTTGGCACGTCCACCGATCGTTCGTTCGATGGCCACGAGGTGCATCTGTCGCTGACGCCCAACCCCAGCCATCTCGAGGCGGTGAACCCGGTAGTGCTCGGCAAGGCGCGCGCGAAGCAGACCAAGCTCGATGACCTTGAGCGCGCGAAGGTCCTGCCGATCTTGCTGCATGGGGATGCCGCGTTTGCTGGCCAAGGCATCATCATGGAATGCTTCGGTTTTTCCGGTCTGCGCGGTTATCACACCGGCGGCACCATCCACTTCGTGATCAACAACCAGGTCGGGTTCACAACCAGCCCGCAGTTCGCGCGGTCCTCGCCTTATCCATCGGACATCGCCAAGATGGTGAGCGCGCCGATCCTGCATGTGAATGGCGATGATCCCGAGGCCGTCACCTTCGCGTGCAAGCTTGCGACCGAATATCGCCAGCAGTTCAAGCGCGACGTCGTGATCGACATGTGGTGCTATCGCCGCTTCGGCCACAATGAGGGCGATGAGCCGGGCTTCACCCAGCCGCTGATGTACGACGCAATCCGCAAGCATCCGCCGGTCTCTAAAATCTATGCCGACAAGCTGAAGGCCGAAGGCGTCATTGACGAACAATGGGTGGGCGGGGTGACGACTGCCTTCGTCAGCCATCTCGAAGAGGAGTTCGAAGGCGCCAAGGGCTTCAGGGTCAACAAGGCCGACTGGTTCGAGGGCGAATGGTCCGGCTTCGCGAGCCCGCGTGAGCCGATCACCGAACGTCGCGCGGCGAACACGGGTATTGCCCGTGAGCGCGTCGATGCACTCGCCAAGGTGCTGACGACGGTTCCGGCCGATCTCAATATCCACAAGACGCTTGGCCGCATTCTCGACGCGAAGAAGGCGATGTTCGCCAGCGGCGAAGGCTTCGACTGGGCGACTGCCGAGGCGATGGCGTTCGGCGCATTGCTACAGGACGGTTATGGCGTTCGCCTGTCCGGGCAGGATTCGGGACGCGGCACGTTCAGCCAGCGCCATGCCGTCTGGGTCGACCAGAAGGACGGCCACAAATATATCCCCCTGTCGGCTCTCGATCGCAAGTTTCAGGTGCTCGACAGCCCACTCTCCGAGTTCGGCGTGCTCGGCTTCGAATATGGCTATGCCTCCGCTGCCCCCAACACGCTGGTGTTGTGGGAAGCGCAGTTCGGCGACTTTGCCAATGGCGCGCAGGTGATGATCGATCAGTTCATTGCCGCCGGCGAGGCCAAGTGGCTGCGGGTCAACGGCCTCGTGATGCTCTTGCCGCACGGTTATGAAGGGCAGGGGCCGGAGCACAGCTCGGCGCGCCTCGAACGCTATCTGCAGCTTTGCGCCGAAGATAATATGCAGGTCTGCAACATCACCACCCCGGCCAATTATTTCCATGTGCTGCGCCGGCAGATGGTGCGTAATTTCCGCAAGCCGCTGATCATCATGACGCCGAAATCGCTGCTGCGGCACAAGGCCGCGGTCTCGAAGATCGACGACTTCATGGGCGACAGCCACTTCATGCGGCTCCTGTCCGATCCCACGCCGCCGGCGGACGAGGATGTGAAGCGGCTGGTGCTCTGCTCGGGCAAGGTTTTCTATGATCTCGCCGACGCACGCGATGCAGCTGGCGACAAGAACAGTACCATCGTCCGCGTTGAGCAAATCTATCCCTTCCCCGCTGAAGCGCTCGTGAAGCGGATGGCGCGGATGAAAAATCTCGAAACGGTGGTCTGGGCGCAGGAAGAGCCGAAGAACAACGGCGCCTGGTTCTTCGTCGAGCCATTGATCGAGGAATGCTTGAAGGAAGCCGGCACCGGGCCCGCGCGCGCTGTCTACGCCGGGCGCCCGGCCTCGGCTGCAACCGCCACGGGCCTCGCCCGCAAGCATGCGGCGCAACAGAAGGCGCTCGTCGCCCAAGCCCTAGGACATGAGGAATAATATCATGGCAGTCGACGTCATCGTCCCGACCTTGGGTGAATCGATCACCGAAGCGACGCTCGGGCAGTGGCTGAAGCAGCCCGGCGAGGCCGTCAAAGCCGATGAACCTGTGGCGAGCCTCGAAACCGACAAGGTCTCGGTTGAGGTCCCCGCGCCGGTTGCCGGGGTGATGGGGCAGCTTGCGGTCGCCGAAGGGGACACCGTCAATGTCGGCGCTGTGATCGCGCAGATCGAGGAGGGCAAGGCCCCCGTCGACTCCGCGACGCCCAAGGTTGAGGATCGCACGTCGGTCGGCCAGGCCGAAGCCGCCGCGCCGCCGGAGCCCGCCGCTGCTCCTGCCGACGATCAGGATCCGGTCACGCTCTCGCCCGCGGTGCGCCGTGCGGTGCTCGAACATGGCGTCGACCCATCGCGCATCCACGGCAGCGGCAGGGACGGCCGTATCACCAAGGACGACGTGCTTGCCGCCGCCAAGCAGAAGGCGCCCGTTCCGCAGCCGACGCCGGCCGCTGCGCCGCAGCCGGTAGCGGCCGCGCCTCGGCCCGCCGCCGATCTAGGCGCTGGCCGCCATGAGGAGCGCGTGCGCATGACGCGGCTGCGCCAGACGATCGCGTCCCGCCTCAAGGAGGCGCAGAACAGCGCCGCGATCCTGACGACATTCAATGACGTCGATATGTCGGCGGTCATGGCGGCGCGCGCGAAGTATAAGGATCTGTTCGAAAAGAAGCATGGCGTCCGCCTCGGCTTCATGGGTTTCTTCGTGAAGGCCGCGTGCATGGCGCTGAAGGACGTGCCCGCGGTGAATGCCGCGATCGAAGGCGATGAGATCGTCTATCGCGATTATGCTGATATCTCGGTTGCCGTCTCGGCGCCGAACGGGCTGGTCGTTCCCGTCGTGCGCAATGCCGACAAGCTCTCCGTGGCGGAAATCGAGAAAACGATCGGCGATTTCGGCACGCGCGCGCGCGACGGCAAGCTCAGCATGGACGAGATGAAGGGCGGCACCTTCACCATCTCCAATGGCGGCGTGTTCGGATCGTTGATGTCGACGCCGATCATCAATCCGCCGCAGTCCGGCGTGCTCGGCCTGCACCGCATTGAAGACCGTCCGGTCGTGCGCGATGGCGAGATCGTGATCCGGCCGATGATGTACCTCGCGCTGAGTTATGATCACCGCCTGATCGACGGTCGCGAGGCCGTAACCTTCCTGGTGGCGATCAAAAACGCGATCGAGGACCCCACCCGCCTCCTGATCGATCTGTGACGCTGTAAAAGGATAGGAAGTGCTCCTGCGAAGGCAGGAGCCCAGCGGGAGCGAAGTTACGAAGCGTGGATTTGTCTACATCATGTCGAGCTGTCGCAACGGCACGCTCTATCTAGGTGTGACGAGCAATCCGGTCCAGCGGATTTACCAGCATCGCAACGGGTTGATCGACGGGTTTAGCAAGCAATATGGGTGCAAATTCTTAGTCTGGTACGAGATGTACGAAGATCTGCAGGAAGCGCAGAAACGCGAGCTGCAGATGAAAAAGTGGAAGCGGACGTGGAAGTTGCGGGCGATTGAAGAGAAAAACCCCCGATTGGCGCGACCCGTTCGATGAGATTTCGGTTTGACTGGGTTCCTGCCTGCGCAGGAACACGATGACAGGGATAAGCAATGGCTGACTATGATTTCGACGTCCTTGTGATCGGCGCTGGGCCCGGCGGCTATGTCGCCGCGATCCGCGCCGCGCAGCTTGGGCTCAAGACCGCCTGCGCCGAAAGCCGCGAGACGCTGGGCGGCACCTGCCTCAATGTCGGCTGCATTCCTTCGAAGGCGCTGCTGCATGCATCCGAGTTCTTCGAAGAGGCGCATTCGGGCGCGCTCGCGAAATTCGGCGTCAAGATCGAAGGCGCCAGCCTCGATCTTCCCGCGATGATGGCGGAGAAGGCGGACGCGGTGAAGGGCCTGACCGGCGGCATCGAGTTCCTGTTCAAGAAGAACAAGGTCGAATGGCTCAAGGGCCTCGCCTCCTTCACAGGCAAGGACAGCGTGCAGGTCGGCGACCGCACGGTGCGCGCAAAGAATATCGTGATCGCCACGGGATCGAGCGTCACCCCGCTCCCCGGCGTGACCATCGATCAGAAGGTGGTGGTCGATTCAACCGGCGCGCTCGCGCTGGAGAAGGTGCCGGGTCATCTCGTCGTGATCGGCGGCGGCGTGATTGGGCTCGAACTCGGCTCGGTCTGGAAGCGCTTGGGAGCGAACGTGACGGTCGTCGAATTCCTCGACCAGCTCCTGCCCGGCATGGATGGCGAGGTCCGCAAGGAAGCCGCCAAAATCTTCAAGAAGCAGGGCATGGCTCTCAAGCTGTCGACGAAGGTCACGAACGTCGCGGTCAATGGCGGCAAGGCGACGGTGACCGTCGAGCCCGCTGACGGCGGTGCGGCGGAAACGCTCGAGGCCGATGCGGTCCTCGTCGCCATCGGGCGGCGGCCCAACACAGACGGGCTGGCACTCGATAAAGCAGGGCTTGCCACCAACAAGCGCGGCCAGATCGAGATCGATCATGATTTCCGCACGAGCGTGCCGGGCATCTGGGCGATCGGCGATGTGGTTCCCGGGCCGATGCTAGCGCACAAGGCCGAAGACGAAGGCATTGCGGTGGCGGAGAACATCGCCGGGCTCACCGGCATCGTGAATCACGATGTCATTCCGGCAGTTGTCTACACCTCTCCTGAGATTGCCAGTGTCGGCCTCACCGAGGAAGACGCGAAGGCCAGAGGCGAAATCAAAGTCGGGAAATTCCCGATGCTCGCCAATAGCCGCGCGAAGACCAACCGGGAGACCGAGGGCTTCGTCAAGGTGATCGCCGACGCCAAGAATGATCGCGTGCTCGGCGTGCACATCATTGCGTCGCTCGCCGGCACCATGATCGCGCAGGCGGCGCAGGCAATGGAGTTTGGCGCCACCTCCGAAGATATTGCCTATACTTGTCATGCACATCCGACCCATTCGGAAGCGCTGAAAGAGGCCGCCATGGCGGTGCAGGGCAAGCCGATCCACATCTAATCATCTGCGGTTCATGGAACCGCGCCGGAGGCGTTGACATTGTTACGGCAACATCAACTGCTTTCGGAGAAGGATCATGCGATCCTCCATAGCATGTGTTTCCGGGCTTGCGCTGGCGCTCGCCTCATGCGGCGCCCCCAAGCTCGCGCTGCCGGCTGATCCGATCGGGAAGGCGGCCACATGCGGTGTGGTCGCTGCTGCCGACGCGCGCTCCAAGACGCAGGTTTCGGCACCGCTTGCGATCGACGCGCAAGGCGAGATCGTTCACTATGCGCTGCTCGCCGGCGCTGCCGACGGCCGGTTTTCGCAAGATAAAGCGGCAGCTGTCATGCAGCAGATGCAGCAGATCAAGGACAAGATCGTCGACGGGAAATGGCAGGCGCTGGTCGGGCCCTGCAAGGCCGCGTTTCCGGAGGCCGATCCGGCGCGCCCGATTTCGCTACCAAAGGATACGCTTCAGTCCGAGATGGGCTGCTACACGCTCGGCAAGTTCATGGTGAGGGCGCTTTCGACCCAAGGCCCGGCTTATGAGGAGCAGCTGCTCAAATATGGCGAGCTCAATCGCAAGCTCGATCCGAAAGTGGCGGTGGCCCTGAATCGCCGGGGCATCCGGTCCGATGAGGCGCGAAAGGCAGAACAGGATACCGCGCTCGCAAGGGCGGTGAAACTCGGCACGCCAACGAAGGTCATGAATGCCTGCTCGGCACGCTACGCCTAGGCCGGACACGCTCTAACAGGCGGTCGAAAAAGTCGGCTCGGGCCCCCTCATCGCGTATCCCGCGAAGGCGGGGATCCATAAAATCCCCGCCTAGGCGGGGATACGAAGAGTTTTTCAACAGCCTGCGAAGCCTGATGGTTTCTGCTTACGCGTCCATGCATTAAGCCGCCGCTCCAAACCTCGGACTCTTGACCCGGACAAGGTTAACGGCGATTCTGCAGCGATCATTCGGTGAATGTTTCGCCGTACGAAGCGGGTGGCTTGAGATGGTGACGATCAGCATGCCGACGGCGATAGGGCCGAGCTGGCGCGAGCGGCTGGGCGGGCTCGCGCGGCGAGGCGGGACGATGGCGGCTGCGCTGGGGCTGATCGCTTTCACGCTTGCCTTCGGCTTTGCGCTGGCGAGCTACCATGCCACCGATCCCTCGCTGAACACGGCCGCCGAAGGCCCCGCCCGCAATTTGCTCGGGCTGCCCGGCGCGTGGATGGCGGACGTGCTGCTGAGCCTGTTCGGGCCCCCGGTCGCGCTTGCGCTGGTGCTGCCGCTGTTGCTGGCGTTGCGCTTATGGCGCGGTGCAGAAACTGGACGCTGGGGCCGCGATCTCGGGTTGATCATGGTTGCGGTCGCGCTGATTGGCGTTGCGCTCGCCACGTTGCGCGGCGGCGCGGTCAGTGGATTGCCGGCAGGCGTGGGCGGCGCAATCGGGCTGCTGACGAGTTCGTTCACGCGCGCGGGAACGGCTTTGCTGCCTTCGTCGCAATGGGATTTACCGGCACGCATGTTCATCGCGTTGTTCTTTGCGGGGGGCGGAATCGCGCTTTGGGTCTATGGACTCCGCCTCGATGCCACCGAGCGTGGCTGGCTGTTCGGCCGGTTCCGCGCCGCGCCCGTCGATGGTCGGCCCGAACGCCCGGCCGCTGTCGCCAAGCCCAAGAAAGCATTGCCGCGACCCGTGGCCGTACCGGTGGAGGAGGAATCCCGCCCCGTTATCTCGGAGCCGGCGCGCGCGAAGGCCGAAACGAGCCGTCCGCCTCGCGATCGCCAGGCCAAGCTTGATCTGCGTGATACCTATGTCCTGCCCTCGATCGACCTGCTGAAGGCGCCGCCGCCCTCGTCGGGTCAGCAGATCGACCGCGCCGCGCTGGAGCGCAATGCGCGGCTGCTCGAATCGGTGCTCGATGATTTCCACGTCAAGGGCCGCATCGTCGAGGTTCGCCCCGGCCCTGTCGTGACGATGTACGAGCTGGAGCCCGCCTCCGGGATCAAGGCGAGCCGGGTCGTCGCGCTCGCCGACGATATCGCTCGCAACATGTCCGCACTTTCGGCTCGTGTCGCCACGATCCCCGGACGGACGGTGATCGGCATCGAGCTCCCCAATGCCAAGCGCGAAGCCGTGGCGCTGTCCGAATTGGTGGCGAGCGATGCTTATGATGATCATAATGCAGGCCTGCCGCTGATCCTCGGCAAGAATATCGCGGGCGATCCCGTGATCGCGGACCTGGCGCCGATGCCGCATCTGCTCGTGGCCGGCACCACCGGCTCGGGCAAGTCGGTAGGATTGAACTGCATGATCCTGTCGCTGCTCTACCGGCTCACGCCCGAGCAGTGCCGCATGATCATGATCGATCCCAAGATGCTCGAACTGAGCATCTACGACGACATTCCTCATCTGCTTTCGCCGGTCGTGACCGAGCCGCAAAAGGCGATCCGCGCGCTCAAATGGGCGGTCGAGCAGATGGAGGAGCGCTATCGGATGATGGCGTCGGTCAGCGTACGCAGCCTCGCCAGCTTCAACGAGAAGGTGCGCGCCGCCAAGGCCAAAGGCCAGACGCTCGGCCGCCGCGTGCAGACCGGCTACGACGCCGAAAGCGGTCAGCCGATCTACGAGGAAGAGAAGCTCGATTGCGAGGTGTTGCCGCAGATTGTGGTGATCGTCGACGAATTGGCCGATCTGATGATGACGGCCGGCAAGGAAGTCGAATTCCTGATCCAGCGGCTCGCGCAGAAGGCGCGCGCGGCGGGCATCCACCTGATCATGGCGACGCAGAGGCCCTCGGTCGATGTCATCACCGGCGTGATCAAGGCGAACCTGCCGACCCGGATCAGCTTCCAGGTCACCAGCAAGATCGATAGCCGCACCATTCTCGGCGAGCAGGGCGCCGAGCAGCTGCTCGGCAAGGGCGATATGCTCTATATGCCCGGCGGCAAGCAGATCGCGCGCGTACATGGCCCCTTCGTTTCCGACGAGGAAGTTCGCGCGGTGGCCGATCACTGGCGGGCGCAGGGTACGCCCGACTATATCCAGGCGGTCACCGAGGAGCCCGAGGATGGCGGCTGGGCGATGGAGGGCGCGCCGACCGGCCCGGACGATCCCGAAACCCAGCTCTATCACAAGGCCATCCAGCTCGTGATCGAGAACCGCAAGGCGTCGACCAGCTGGCTCCAGCGCCAGCTCCGCGTCGGCTACAATAGCGCCGCCCGCCTGATCGAGCGGATGGAGAAGGACGATATCATCTCCACGCCGGATCATGTCGGCCGTCGCGAGGTGCAGGTCGACGTCGCAGACATGGGGCGTTTTCTCGGGCGGTAGGTTCAGCGGCGATTAAAGGGATTCCCTGCACATGCCGGCTGTGCTGAACATGGTCAGCACAGCCGAGTGTCAGCAATTGCGCGGGCTCCTCAAAAGGTGAGACATGAGAAGCGGAGAGATATGAACAACGCGCCCTGGCTGCTTTTCGCAACGCCGTTGCTTGTTGCTGCCGCGCCGTCACCGCTCGATCAGGTTTCGGCGCATCTCCACGCCGTCCAGACGATGACCGCGAACTTCACTCAGACCGATCGCAACGGCCGCGTGCTCACCGGCACGCTCACGCTGAAGCGTCCAGGCCATGTCCGCTTCGAATATCAGCCGTCCGCCAAGCTTCTGATCGTGGGCGACGGCAGTGCGCTCACCATGATCGATTATGCCGTCAATCAAGTCTCGCGCTGGCCGGTGGGCGATTCGCCGCTGTCGGTGCTGCTCAACCGCGATGTCGACATCGGCCGCTTCGCCAAATCCGTTCCGTCCGAAAATCCGGAGATGCTCCTGGTCCAGGCCCGCGATCCCAAACATCCCGAATTTGGCACCATCACAATTGCCTTCACGAAGCGCGCCGGGGCGCCGGCCGGCCTGATGCTGGAGGGCTGGACAGTGCTCGACGCTCAGAACAACCGCTCGACGGTCCGCCTGTCCAACCAGCAGTTCAACACGCCGATCAGCGACAAAGCGTTCCGTTGGAACGACCCGCGCCCAAAAGGCCCGCGACATTAACGGTCCCATTCATCTGGGCGTCAGGATGAGGTGTCTAGAACAGTTCTCAGCGGTCTCGCCGATCGGGATTTCCCCCCTGTTGCCCGATCTGGTGTGGCCCGCCTGCGTGACGAACGCTAGGTCGGCCCTCGTTCCCTGCCCCCGGAACGAGGGCCTTTCCCTTTCCGGCAGGGAACCGAAACCCCTCACCAAATGAACGGGATCAGACGCTTCGTGCGCCGCGCATATGCCGCATAATCCTCACCGAACGCGCGAAGCATCAGCCGCTCCTCCTGGCGCAACTTGATCCAGCAGCTGCACAGCGTGAGCAGGAAACCGAGAAAGCCTGCGTGCGTGCCCAGCGCAACCGCCGAACCGAGAAACAGCAATTCGAGGCCGGTGTAGATCGGATGCCGGACAAAGGCATAGGGGCCGGTGGCGATCAGCTCATGCTCCTTCTTGAGCACGACCGATGCACTCCAGTTTCGGCCAAGCGCGTGCCGCGCCCAAATGGCGATCGACAGGCCGAGCAACGCGATTGCCAGGCCCGCCCAACCGGCCACCGGCTGCGGCTCGAGCAGAGGCTCACTGAGCCGCCCGAGGGTACGCCTGTGGCTGAAGCCGTTGAAGATGAGGCCCGCGCCCACCACGAGCAGAGGCCAGTAAGCCAGCTTGCTCGCCAATCTTTTGCGTTCGACCGTTTCTTTTGGGCCGCGCGCCATCAGGGCCCAGGCCGCGAGAAACGCAATCCAGCAGCAGATGATCAGAAATTGGGGCGCGGGCATCTCATGCGTCGATCACCTCTTCGTCCACCGTCGCCGCATTGGCCTGGATGAACTGGAAGCGATGTTCGGGGTTCTTGCCCATCAGCCGCTCGACCAGATCGCGCACCCCCATCCGCTCCTCATATTCCTGCGGCAGGGTGACGCGGATCAGCGTTCGTGTCTTGGGGTCCATGGTGGTTTCGCGTAGCTGCTGCGGGTTCATTTCCCCTAGCCCTTTGAAACGCGCGACCTCGACCTTCTTGCCCTTGAATTGCTTGGCCTCGATTTCGGCGCGGTGCGCGTCGTCGCGTGCGTAAAGGCTCGTGGAACCGGCGGTCAGGCGATAGAGCGGGGGCTGGGCGAGATAGAGATGCCCACGCCGGACCAGATCCGGCATCTCCTGAAAGAAGAAGGTCATGAGGAGCGTCGCGATATGGGCGCCATCGACATCCGCATCCGTCATGATGACGATACGCTCATAACGCAGATTGTCCGGCACGAACCGCTCGCGCGTGCCGCAGCCGATCGCCAGGATGAGATCGGCGATCTCCTGATTGGCGAGGATCTTGGCGCTGTTGGCCGAGGCGACGTTGAGGATCTTGCCGCGGATCGGAAGGATCGCCTGCGTCTTGCGGTCGCGCGCCTGTTTCGCTGAGCCTCCGGCGCTGTCGCCTTCCACGATGAAGAGCTCGGTGCCGACGGGATCATCATTGGCGCAATCGGTGAGCTTGCCGGGGAGGCGGAGCTTGCGCGCCGATGTCGCGGTCTTGCGCTTGATTTCGCGCTCCGCCCTGCGCCGCAGCCGTTCGTCCATCCGGTCAAGCACGAAGCCGAGTAGCGCCCGCCCGCGCTCCATATTGTCGGCCAGAAAATGATCGAAGTGATCGCGCACCGCATTTTCGACCAGACGCGCGGCATCGGGCGAAGTGAGCCGGTCCTTGGTCTGGCTTTGAAATTGCGGCTCGCGAATGAAGACCGAGAGCATCAGTTCGGAGCCGGTCAGCACGTCCTCGGCCGCGATGTCCTTGGCTTTCTTCTGCCCGACCAGTTCGCCAAAGCCGCGCACCCCTTTCACCAGCGCGGCGCGCAGGCCCTGCTCGTGGGTGCCGCCATCGGGCGTCGGGATGGTGTTGCAATAATAGCTGTAGCTCCCTTCGGACCACAGCGGCCAGGCCACCGCCCATTCGACCGAACCCTGCCCGTTCGGAAAATCCTGCTTGCCGGAGAAAAATTCCGCCGTCGCGCATTCGCGGCCTTGAAGCTGCTCGCGAAGATGATCGGAAAGCCCGCCGGGGAACTGGAAGACCGCTTCGGCTGGGGTATCGTCGCCGATCAGCGCCGGATCGCATTTCCAGCGGATTTCGACGCCGGCGAACAAATAAGCTTTGGAACGCACCAGCCGGTAAAGCCGCGTCGGCTTGAAGTGGGTGTGCTCGCCAAAAATCTCGGGATCGGGCGAGAAGGTGACGCTGGTGCCCCGCCGGTTGGGCGCCGCGCCGAGCTTTTCGAGCGGCGTTACGACCTCGCCGCGTGCGAAGCGCTGGCGATAGAGTTCCCGATTACGGGCGACCTCGACAATCGTTTCGGTCGAGAGCGCATTGACCACCGACACGCCGACCCCGTGGAGACCGCCGGACGTGGCATAGGCCTTGTCGCTGAACTTGCCGCCCGAATGGAGCATCGTCATGATCACTTCGAGCGCGGACTTGCCCGGAAACTTGGGATGCGGATCGACGGGCATGCCGCGTCCGTTATCGACGATGGTCAACCGGTTGCCTGCTTGCAACGAAACCTCGATGCGATTGGCGTGGCCGGCCACCGCCTCGTCCATGGCATTGTCGAGCACTTCGGCGGCAAGATGGTGAAAGGCGCGCTCGTCGGTGCCGCCGATATACATGCCGGGGCGGCGGCGCACCGGCTCCAGACCTTCCAAAACCTCGATTGCGGAAGCGTCGTAATTGCCTGAGCTTGTGGATGGCGCGGAAGCGAACAGATCGTCTGACATTGGCTGGCCCTATAAGATGCTCGACATCATGCGCAAATACTGGGCGCAAAGGTCGGGGCGACGGCCATGGGCAAGTCACTGTTGTCGGGAAGGAATTGCCGCGAACAGGACGTGCAACCTGAATTGGACATCTTCACAGTTCCCCCAGCGCCCCAGCAATCAGATCGCACGGATAGTCCCTGCAGGACAGGGAAATCTGGCGCTCCGGCTCCTGCATCCGGCGTGGACCCGATGACGTGTGATCCTCTAAGCAGATGAGATGCCGCCCGAACAGCACCGCCCCCACCCGCAAACGGCACGACGGTCGCTCTCCTCACCCGGGGTGACGATCATCGTAATGCTGCTCCTGGCCGCCTGCACGCAGCTGCTGGCGTTCTGGCCCGGCATCATCGTGTGGGATTCGATCCGGCAATATGGGCAGGCGCTGTCCGGCCATTATGACGATTGGCATCCGCCGGCGATGAACTGGCTTTGGCGGCAGCTGCTCTCGTTCGGATCGGGGCCGGCGCCGATGCTGGCATTGCAGGCGCTGCTTTATTGGGGCGGATTCATGCTGCTGGCGATCGGGATCAGCCGGCGCAGCCCCGCAGGATATGGTCGTCCGTTGCTGCTGCTTTGCGCGCTGCTGCCGGTCCCGTTCTTCATGGTCGGTACCATCCTCAAGGACAGTCTCATGGCCGGCGGCCTGTTGATGGCCGCTGGGTTGCTCGCTGTGCGGCGAAGAGGGGATAACCTGCTTCGCGTGGTCGCAATCCTGCTGCTGATCGCGACGGCAACTTTGCGCTTCAACGCGGCGATTGCATGCCTACCGCTGCTTATCTTCGCTCTGCCAGACCGCTGGAAGCGGACGCGCACCCGCATGGCGATCGCCAGTACTGCAGCTGCCGTATCAGTTATCGCCGCGTTACCGCTGGCGAACCATTTGCTGCGGGCGGAACGCAGCGGCGTAGAGCTTTCGTTGGTGACCTATGATCTGGCGGGCATCACCTTTCACAGCGGGGTAGATATGTTTCCGCCCCTGCAGGTTGCGAATCCGGTCGCGGTGAATGCGCGATGCTACTCGCCGGTGTCATGGGATCATTATGCCTGGTGGGTGGACGAGCCATGCCCGATCCAGTTCGCCGATGTGAAGACATCGTTCGAAGCCGCGGCCATCAGCCCATATTGCTGGCTCGCGCGCGCGGCTGGCGCGCACCCGCTGGCCTATCTGGCCCATCGTCTCGCGCATTTTAATCGCAACCTGCGCTTTTGGGTTCATGATGCGGACCTGCCGGGACTGTCGCTGCAATCGGACTCGAACCCATGGAACATTCGGGTCCCGCCGAGCAGGCTGCGGCAATGGATCGGGGCGCTGACGCGATGGAGCCTCGGCACGCCTTTGGGGTGGCCCGCCTGCTGGCTTGGGCTCGCAATGGGGACGCTGGCTGCGGGCTCAGCTTCCTCGGAGAGTGTCGCCCGCCCGGTGGCGTGGTCAGCGGTGCTCTATGGATTGAGCTATCTGCCGCTGAGCGTGGCGTCCGAAGTTCGCTACCATGTCTGGACCATGACGGGAGCGGCGATCAGCTATGCCATTGCGATGGAAGAGGGACGAACGCAGGGCGCCATGGGCCGTCTGTTTCTGGCGCCCTTGGCGTTTGCCGCAATAGCCATTCTTTGCGTATTCGCGCGCCTGGCCAGCTGAGGGCAGGCCAGGCGTCAGGCAGCCACGTTTGACAGGAAGGCGCCTGTTTTGCGCTGCAGATCCGCCATGCGTTGATCCACCTGGGCGAAGCTTTGGGCGAGTTGTTCGACGTCGGTGGCGACGGCTTCGGTATCCTTGCGGATGGCCGAGACGGTTGAGGACATGGAGTCGGCGGCGAGCGCGGTCTCGTCG
>Ga0070665_100000072_pt1 | contig 198575 bp, 170 predicted proteins | sample KBSS13metaG_FD_65862 | JGI IMG/M metagenome (GOLD analysis project Ga0070665, IMG submission 65862) | Switchgrass rhizosphere microbial communities from Kellogg Biological Station, Michigan, USA - KBS S1-3 metaG | ecosystem: Host-associated > Plants > Roots > Rhizosphere > Soil ...
GAAGAACTATTATTATAAAAACACTAAAATTGTAAACCCATTACAGGATTGTAATTCACCTGTAAGTACATAACAGGACTATCTAAAAACTGTAAACTTTTTTTAGGACGATACAGTGTGTAGTGCATCGCAGGGTCCCGTGCCGGAGATCCTGCTGAGACAGAAATGCATGTCCCTGCAAGAAATCCTAACGAGACAGAACTGATTTATTTTTAGACGGTTATAAACTTACTGTTATCGGTATATTTATAATCTAAACGCGTGTGCTATGAGTTATGACCAGTTTAACCGCCGTATGATCGAGATAGAGGCTGCAAATAAAGAGGCATTTAAGGGACGGCGCATTTTCAGTTACTTTGAACTGGATCCCGACAGGGGGACCGAAAAGTATATCATCGATATCGACCCAAACAAAAAACTCCCCCAAAACATACGCGACGAGATACAAAAGGCTTTCGATAAGTTTTTGGTGAAGTAGAGGAGAGACTTTAGTACTTCCGACTCCCGACTTTCAACTTCCATTTGGATTTCCCAATCAGATTTTTCTATATTTGTTATTCAATCCTAATCGTCATGAAAATAGCAATAGTCCCCATGCGATTTAGAGTCAGGGGATAACAATCCGGTTTTTCTTTTTCAGCATTCCGCTGAACAATCCAATTTTTAACCTGGTAATTAATTTTTCATGGCAACAGAACAAACGACTGCTATTAGCAAGTCAACAAGAATTTTTACACTTATAAAAGAATCGCTTCGCGGCGGTAATCACGATTTCACGCAGGGAAGCATCCGTCGTGCGGTATTGCTGTTAGCTATCCCGATGATGCTGGAGATGGCAATGGAATCGGTTTTTGCCCTTGTCGATCTATATTTCGTAGGGCATTTACATAATAGCAGCTACGCCATCCAAACGGTGGGGCTGACAGAATCCTGCTTAACCATTATTTACTCGCTGGCAGTAGGCATGAGCATGGCAGCCACGGCTATCGTAGCGCGACGTATTGGCGAAAAAGATCCCGTTGAAGCCGCTAAAGCCGGTATGCAGACCGTTACGCTGGCTATACTGGTCAACTTTGTAATTGGCGTTGCAGGGTTCTATTACGCCAGCAACATCCTGTCCCTGATGGGTGCATCGGCCGAAACAGTGCGGCTGGGTACCAACTATACCCGCATTATGATGGCAGAGAGCCTGATCATTGTGATGCTGTTCCTGGTGAATGGTATTTTCCGGGGGGCAGGTAATGCAGCTATCGCCATGCGCAGTTTATGGATAGCGAATATTGCCAATATTATCCTTTGCCCGATATTTATCAATGTATTAGGCTTCGGGTTAACGGGCGCAGCCATCGCTACCACCATTGGCCGCGGAACTGGTGTTGTATATCAGCTCTATCATTTATTCAATGGTAAAAACCTGTTGAAGGTGCACCTGTCATACTTAAAGCCACATTGGGAGCAGATAAAAGCGATATTGAAGATCGCCGTTCCGGGGATATTGCAATTTGTGATCGGATCATGCAGCTGGATATTCCTGGCCGAATTAGTAGCAACTACCGGTGGCGATCACGGCTCAGCAGGCTATCAGACATCCATCAGGCTGATGCTGTTCTTTATGCTTCCTGCCTGGGGAATGAGCAATGCTGCAGCCACGCTGGTTGGGCAGAACCTCGGCGCACGGGAACTGGGCAGGGCAGAAGACTCGGTTTACAAGACTGTTAAATACAATGTGATTTATATGGCAAGTGTAACTGTCATCACATTTTTATTGGCCACATACCTGACGGGCTTTTTCACCAATGATGAGCAGGTAAGACAGGTAGCAACCCGTTCGCTGCAAATACTGAGCGTGGGTTATATCTTCTATGGCGTTGGCATGGTGATGATGAGCGCCTTCAACGGTGCGGGAGATACCTGGACGACCACCTGGGTGAATTTGTTCGGCTTTTGGCTGTTACAGGTTCCTTTAGCATACGTGCTCGACAAAACTTTCCATATGGGCATTACAGGAGTATTTTTGGCTATCCCGATAGCCGAAACTTGTATGGCTATGGCTAGTTTCTTCCTATTCAGAGGAGGAAAATGGAAGAAGGTGAAAGTTTAAACTTTCACCTTCTTATAATTTAACCGGCCGCAATATTATCCTTGCTCCAGGCAGCCATTAACTGCATGATGTTCTCCAGCGATTTTCCTTTTTCGCTTAACGAATATTCGACCCTGGGCGGAACTTCGGGATAAGCTTTCCGGGTGATGATGCCATCCATTTCGAGTTCTTTTAAATGGCGGGATAATACTTTTAAGGCTATACCGGGAATAGATTTATGCAACTCGCCAAACCGTTTTGGTTCCTGCATCAATATCCATATGATAACCGGTTTCCATTTGCCGCCAATCACATCAATGGCAGACGTTATCGGGCAGTCGCAAGCCCGGTTATACTTTTTCTCAATTTTTTCTTTCGCTAACATATTGATTCTCATCTATTATTACTTTTTTGTCATTACTTGACAAAAAGGTAATTACTTGACAAAAGTAAAGTATAACCCTAGTTTTGCCAACAGAAAATCATCAACTATGGAAACTAATAGAACAGAAACCTACCAAAAAGGCCTTGAACTTTTAAATAAACTCCACGGCGGACAAGCTGGCGAACAACTCGTTAATAACCTGAAAGACGTTTGTCCCGATTTTGTGGACATGACCATCGAATGGGCCATGCAGGGCATAATGGCAAGGCCCGGACTTGATTTGCTTACCCGCGAATATTTATTGATCGCATCATGTACCACATTAGGACATACGGTGCCACAATTAAAAGCGCATATTGATGCAGCTGTAAAACTTGGAGCTACTAAACAGCAAATAGTGGAGGTGATATTACAAATGACTTTTTATGCCGGAGGAGCAGCTGTCAGCAATGCGCTTAGTCACGCTAAAGAAGTATTCCAAAGTCATAATATGTGAAGTGCCAGGAATAAAAATCACATTTCAATAGAACACAAACGGAGGCCATTAATGTCTCCGTTTGTGTTCATAATGGAATAACTTATGCTCTGTCCCAGAATGCTGGTGGTTCAATCCCTAAGGATCGCAGATATACATATCCTTGTGCCCGGTGATGAATCTCGTTATCTATCCAATACAAAATAATATCAGAGGTAATGCCTTCATAGGACCCGAAAGCTATCATCGTTTCATAAAAGCGTTGTTGAGAGATCAGCGGCCATAGCGAATCGATTTTATAGGTTACATCGTCCCAGGTATTCAGAATTTCTTCCTTTGTATTTGCGAAGGTTTGCCCCGAATGGTGACCCAGTTCATCGACAGGGGTTGCGGTATCCATAAAAAGATCCTGCATGCCTGCATCGGCTATGCTGATCATTTCTTTCACCATTTCTGAAAATGGCCGCATGCCGCCTATGCAATAGTCGAATAGTTCTCTTTCAGGGAAAGCTTCAATTACTCTCCTGGTCAGGCGGCGATGCCCCTGCCAATGATTTAATATAGCGTTGGGGGAAGTAAATCCTTCCGCTGTGTTAATGTCTTGTTGGTTTGCTGCGTTGTTTTCCATTGTAAGCTGTTTTGATTTATATATCAAAGTAACGCAGCGGTAATGACAGCCCTATGTCAACAGGGTTTTGAGTAATGAAAAAAGCCACTCATTGGTGGCTTTTAAGTGTTCCCGACGAGATTCGAACTCATATCATCAGAACCGGAATCTGACATTCTATCCATTGAACTACGGGAACAATGTGCTGCAAATATATCAAAATAGATTAAACTCCCTGTTCACATTCTTTCTTCGTAAACTGCTAAATATTTTAAATTGCAATCCACAAAACCGGCCTATGAGAAGTTACTGTTTCGCCTTTATTGCCAATAGACTTAAATCCATCTGCCTTACAATTGTCTTGTGTTGTTTTGTGTTGATTTTTAGTGCGTTAAAGGTCGATGAGGTGCATGATTCCTGGATCCGGATCAACCAGTTAGGCTATCCAACAAAAGCAATCAAAATAGCAGTTTGGGCAACAAAAGGGAATGGTATTCCGGCTGAATTTGAATTGATCGATGCAATGACCAGCAAAGCTGTTTTCCATGCAGCCACTGGAAAATCATATGGCAGTTATGGCCCTTTTAAACAGGTATTGCGATTAAATTTCAGCTCGGTAAAAACGCCCGGCACTTACTATATCAAATGCGGTTCGGCGGTTTCCCCTCGGTTTAAGATTGATGACGATGTTTACAAAGGTTCTGCAGACTTTGGCTTGAACTATATGCGCCAGCAGCGAAGCGGGTTTAATCCTTTTCTGAAAGATTCATGCCACACTACTGACGGTTATACCATGTATGGCCCAATGCCTGACACTACCAGAATCAACGTTTGGGGTGGCTGGCACGACGCTACCGATTACTTACAATATGCTACCACATCGGCTAATGCTACTTATCATTTACTGGCCGCCTATCGTGATTTTCCTGCCGTATTTGGAGATAAGCATCAAGCCAATGGTTTGGACGGAACAAACAAAGTAGCTGACGTCCTCGACGAAGCACGCTGGGGATTGGATTGGCTGCTCAAACTTCACCCGCGTAAAGACTGGCTGTTTGACCAACTGGCTGACGACCGCGATCACCACGGATTCCGTCTGCCAAATAAAGACTCGGTAGATTACGGCATAGGCCCGGGAAAGGGCAGGCCTGTTTACTTTGCATCCGGCACACCGCAGGGCTTGGGCAAATACAAAAATAAAACTACCGGGGTAGCTTCAATTGCCGGTAAATTCACCAGTGCTTTTGCATTAGGGGCGATGGAATATCAGAAAACGGATCCTTCTTTCTCCAAATTGCTGACTGAAAAATCTGAATCAGCATATCAATTAGGTTTAGATAAACCCGGTGTTGCACAAACGGCTCCGAACACTGCGCCATACTATTATGAAGAAGATAACTGGGTTGATGACATGGAACTAGGTTCTGCTGCGCTGTATCAGCTTACAGGAGAATCCAAATATCTCAACCAATCACTCACCTACAGCAAAGAGGAAAAAGTAACCCCCTGGATGGGCGCTGATACCGCCAGGCATTACCAATGGTACCCTTTCCATAACTTTGGGCATTACGAGCTTGCTAAAAAATCAGGCGGTAAAAGTAAAGCTGAACTCATAAGCTATTACAAAGAAGGGATCGAACGGGTTTGGCGTAAAGCAAGTAGGAACGGTTTTTTCAGGGGTGTCCCGTTTATCTGGTGCTCCAATAATCTGACAACTTCCTTTGCCATACAATGTTACCTGTACCGCAAACTAAGCGGTGATCAGCAATATGCTGAACTGGAGCAGGCTTGTTTCGACTGGCTGTTTGGCTGTAACCCCTGGGGTAAATGTATGGTGTATGGTTTGCCGCAAGGTGGAGATACTCCGGTTTATCCACATTCGTCATTAAATCTACTGAATCATTATCCTTTGGATGGTGCGTTGGTCGACGGTCCGGTATATGGAAGCATTTTTAAGAGTCTGAAAGGGCTTACATTATACCAAGCAGATAAATATGCCAACTTTCAATCCGACCTGGTTGTTTATCACGATGATGCCGGCGATTATAGTACTAACGAACCTACGATGGATGGTACGGCGTCACTGATCTACCTAATGGCAGCTAAGGAGAATGAAGCTCTGAATCAAACTAAAGTAACCAAAGATCATGGCGCTATCATTCGGGGGAATAAAAAGATTAAGAAGATCGCGCTGGTTTTTACCGGTGATGAATTTGGAGATGGGGGCAGTTACATCGCTAAAGCATTAAAGCAAGCCAAGATCCACGGATCATTTTTCCTTACCGGGAATTTTTACAGGAACAAATCGTTTAAGCCGGTCGTCAATCAATTAAAGGCTGACGGGAACTATCTAGGATCGCATTCAGACAAACATTTGCTGTATTGCGATTGGGTTAAGCGGGATAGCCTGCTGGTAAGTCATGGACAGTTTACAAGTGATTTGAGTAATGGCTATGTTGAACTGGCAAAATTTGGCATCTCTAAAAAACAAGCGCATTATTTTTTACCACCCTATGAATGGCATAATGATTCGATTGCAAACTGGACGAGAGGTATGGGCCTGCAATTAGTCAATTTCACTCCCGGCACGCGCAGCAATGCGGATTATACCTACCCGGAAATGAGTGATAAATATGTGAGTAGTGAGGCTATTTATCAGTCTATCATCAATTATGAACAAAGCAACACTAGTGGGCTAAACGGTTTTATCCTGCTTGTTCATATCGGGACTGATCCAAGAAGAAAGGATAAATTCTATTATTATCTGCCTAAGCTGATAAAGGAATTAAAAGGAAAAGGGTATTCTTTTGTGAGAGTAGATGGGCTGTTAAAGGAACATTAACATTAAAAAGCTCATGTCATTTCGAACCTACTGCAGAGGCTGTGAGGTGGGATAGTGGGTGAGAAATCTTATACGCCAGGCAATTACACCCTGCAAATTCGCTATACATATTGTAAAAGATTTCTCTTCGCCCCACCCCATGTTCCCCATCCGCTCATCGAAATGACATGGGGGTAATATATTTTACACATTAAACCTGAAGTGCATAATGTCGCCATCCTGCACTATATACGTTTTGCCTTCAACGCCTAGTTTGCCGGCGTCTTTAATAGCAGTTTCTGAACCATTGTATTTTACAAAATCTTCGTATTTTATCACTTCGGCACGAATAAAACCTTTTTCAAAATCAGTATGGATCACACCTGCCGCCTGCGGAGCGGTAAAGCCCTTGGTGATGGTCCAGGCACGGACTTCCTGCACGCCGGCAGTAAAGTAAGTAGCCAGGTTAAGCAGTTTATAAGCCGCTTTGATCAGTTTATTTACGCCCGATTCGGTAAGGCCCAGATCGTCCAAAAACATCTGACGTTCTTCGTAAGTTTCCAGTTGTGATATTTCAGATTCGATCTGTGCCGAGATGATCAGCACTTCTGCGTTTTCTTCTTTAACAGCAGCTTTTACTTTCTCTACGTAAGCGTTGCCGGTATTTACCGAAGCTTCGTCCACGTTACAAACGTACATTACGGGTTTGGCAGTCAACAGCCAGATATCAGCTATGTATTCTTTATCTTCTTCCGCAACAGGTGCTGTACGGGCTGATTTACCTTCCAGCAAATGGTTTTTGTAGATAGTCAAAACATCAAACGCTTTCTTTGCTTCCTTGTCGCCGCCGGTCTTGGCCATTTTTTCGATCTTGCTGATCTTCTTTTCGATAGAATCCAGATCCTTTAACTGCAACTCGGTATCGATGATCTCTTTATCGCGGATCGGATCAACAGAGCCATCCACGTGGATCACATTATCGTTATCGAAGCAACGCAAAACGTGGATAATAGCATTGGTAGCGCGGATGTTAGCCAAAAACTGGTTACCCAAACCTTCACCTTTGCTGGCGCCTTTTACCAATCCGGCTATATCAACTATCTCGATGGTATTAGGGACTGTATTTTTAGGTTCAACTATCTCCACCAATTTTGTCAGGCGCTCATCCGGAACGGTGATAACACCCACATTAGGCTCGATGGTACAGAACGGAAAGTTAGCCGCCTGCGCCTTAGCATTTGATAAGCAATTAAAAAGTGTCGATTTACCCACGTTTGGCAAACCTACTATACCACATTGTAGTCCCATATTTTTTAGAGTCAAGATTCAAGAACCAGGAATCAAGACAGATTGAAACAGGTTAAATCCTGGCTCTTGAATCTTGTCTCCTGGTTCTTTTTTGCGCCGCAAAGATAAAAGAAAAAAGTGAGCGCGTAATTTGAAAAAATAAACGACTTTTGCGCAGCGTTTCCGAAAAAATTAAATTAATAACCAATGTAAAAAAGAGGGCCTTATTATGATGGATGAAATGGTTGAGCAAATCGAACTATTGCTGGAGCAAAATGACCCGACACAGCTTCAGGAATACCTCAACAATCTTAATATATCAGATGTCGAAATTCTGATAGGAGAACTTCCGGATTATGGCCCCCGATTCATTGAGATACTTTCCGTCAACCGTGCGGTAAACGTATTCCGCATACTTGATTTTCCCGTTCAGGAGCGTATACTTAAAAAGCTTTCAGGAACAAAAATTGCCGAACTGATCAACGAGCTTCCGCCGGATGACCGTACCTCTTTGTTTGCCGAGTTGCATGGCGATACCGTAAAGGTATTGATTCAGCACCTTCCGCCTGCCGACCGAAAAGAGGCATTGATCTTATTGGGCTACGAAGAAGATAGCGTAGGCCGTTTGATGACACCGGATTACATCGCTGTAAAAAAGAGTTGGAATGTAGAGCGCGTTTTAATGCACATCCGCAAGTACGGTAAAGGCTCGGAAACTATTGACGTGATCTACGTGATAGACAGCGAAGGCGTGTTGCTGGACGATATCAGGATACGGGAAGTGTTGTTGGCTGACCCTGAAACTAAGATGAGTTCGCTGATGGATAGCCGGCTTATCTCCTTAAATGTGAATGACCCACAGGAAGAAGCTATCAATATATTCAGGATGAATAACCGCGTGGCTTTGCCGGTTACCGATAATGAAAATATCCTGCTGGGTATAGTAACGGTTGATGATATCCTTTGGATAGCCAACGAGGAATATACCGAAGACATCCAAAAAATAGGTGGTACCGAGGCGTTGGATGAACCGTACCTGGATATCAATTTATTCAGACTAGTAAAAAAGAGGGTAGGCTGGTTGATCATTCTGTTCTTCAGCGAAATGCTGACATCCAGCGCGATGCAATATTTTAGCGATGAGCTTTCAATAGTAATACAGCTGGCGTTTTTTGTTCCATTGATCATGTCGAGCGGTGGCAACAGTGGCTCACAGGCGTCAACATTGATCATCCAGGCAATGGCTTTGGGGGAGGTTACCATATCCGACTGGTGGCGTGTTATGCGCCGCGAGATACTTTCAGGCTTAATGTTAGGCATTACGCTTGGTATAATAGGCTTTTTGCGGATAATTGCGTGGGTGCCATTTAGTAAAATATATGGTCCGCATTGGCTGATGGTTGCTACAACGGTAGGCTGTACATTGGTGGGAATAGTTTTGTGGGGATCATTAGCGGGATCTATGCTACCCTTACTCTTAAAGAAATTAGGTTTTGACCCGGCAACTTCATCAGCGCCCTTTGTGGCTACGCTGGTTGATGTTACGGGCTTGATCATTTATTTTAGTATAGCATCTGTTGTAATGGCAAGTGTTTTACATCATGCTCATGCGGCGGTTCATGCTTTCGTGCCAGTCGGGCATGTTTTTAGGCAAATAACTTAAGTCTAACCCACCAATTATACCTTACTGGTTTAAGTCTTCCGCAGGGTGACTTAAATCAATTAAGAAAATGAAGGACTCTGTCCGGCTACCTGCACCTAAGGTCATTTTGGAATAAAATATACCTCTGCTACAAATACCGGACATAGTCGTGCGATCATTATGGATTTAAGAGAGAACTCTTAAACCAGTGCTAGGCACAGAGATTAATTAACAACAAAAAACCCCGCCGCAGGCAGGGTTTTAATATGGGTTAGTTTAGTTAAGTTTTAAATATCAAAAGAGAAATCGTCGTCGGCGGTTTTGGCAACTTCAGGTGCTTCGCTCATTTCATAGCGTTTTTCCTGCACTTCCTGGTTGGCTTTGATGTACTCTACAGTATCTTTCAATCCTTCAGCAAATTTTTCGAAATCTTCTTTATACAGGAAGATCTTGTGTTTGATGAAAACACCATCCTCAAGGCGTTTCTTGCTTTCTGTAATAGTAATATAATAGTCGTTTGAACGGGTCGCCTTTACATCGAAAAAGTACGTCCTTTTGCCCGCTCTGACTTTTTTTGAGAATACTTCCTCACGCTCTCTATTGTCGAAATCACCCATGTTAAAAAATTGTAATTAGTTTTTGATTTGGCATAAATATAAATAATTTTTCAAAGTACAAGCATCAAAAACAATATTGTTGTGTTTTTTTCAATTATTGGGGCTTATTTTATATTAAAAGTTAATTATTGGGCATTTTCCTCTTCTTCCAGCAGTTGCTTTTCATATAATTCAAAATAGACCTGTTTACGGTTCATCAGTTCCTCATGAGTGCCCTGTTCGACTATTTCGCCATCGTCCATTACCAATATTTTATCGGCATTTTTTATGGTGGAGATGCGGTGAGCAATAATAATGCTGGTTTTGCCCTCCATAATACCACCGAGGTTGCGCAGTATCTCTTCTTCGGTGCGGGTATCTACGGCAGAGAGGCAGTCGTCAAAGATCAGTATCTGCGGATGTTTCACAATAGCCCGCGCTATAGATACACGCTGCTTTTGGCCGCCGGATAAAGTAACACCGCGTTCGCCTATCAGCGTCTCAAAACCATGCTCCAACTCCATAATGTTGGCATAAACTGCGGCATCTTTTGCTGCTTGTTCGACCAACGGCATATTTAAAGTGTCAGCGCTGAAAGCTATGTTATTTGCTATGGTATCTGAAAACAGGAAAACTTCCTGCGGAACGAAGCCAATCTGTGAGCGGTAATTTTCCAGGTTAAGATGCTTTACAGGTTCATCATCGATCAGGATCTCACCACCTGTGGTATCATACATTCGCATGATGAGGTTTGCAATGGTAGATTTTCCTGATCCCGTTCGCCCGATAACCGCGATCATTTGCCCGGGCTCGGCAGTAAATGAAACATTCTTTAAAGCATGAATGCCTGTATCCGGATAATAAAAAGACACATTCTTAAAGCTGATCTTTCCGCTTACTACACGATGAGGAACAATTGGCGATATGATCTCCGGCCTTTCGTGTAAAAACTCGTTTATCCTTTTTTGTGAAGCGGCGGCCCTTTGGATCAGCGAAGTAACCCATCCCAATGACATGACCGGGAAGGTGAGCATATTGAGGTACACAATAAATTCAGCAATATTTCCCGCCGTAATGTTCCCTTTCATTACCTCTACACCGCCCACATACATAATGATCACGTTGCTCAATCCAACCAACAACAGCATAGTAGGGAAGAACATGGCCTGAACCTTTACCAGTTCCATGGAGTGGGTTTTGTAAGTCTCACTTTCTTCTGCAAAACTTTGGCGGACTGTTTCCTCGCGCACATAGGATTTGATTACCCGGATGCCTGAGAAATTCTCCTGAACAAAGCTGGAAAGTGCCGATAAACGCTGCTGTATCTTCTCGCTGCGGAAATTGATGATGTTGTTTACGTAATAAATAGTCACTACCAAAATAGGCATCGGCATAATGGAGAATATCGTCAGCTTAATATCCACAGTCACCATAAAACAAATGGCGATGATAAAAAGCGTTACCGTATTGATAGTATACATAATGCCCGGTCCCAGGTACATCCGCACACGGCTCACATCCTCAGTTACACGGTTCATTAGATCACCTGTATTATGGCGGCGGTAAAACGCGAGGGATAGTAATTGATAATGATTGTATATCTCGTTCTTAAGATCATACTCAATATGCCGCGACATCAGGATGATGGTCTGCCGCATCAGGAAAAGAAATAACCCCCTTAAAACAGCCAACGCCAACACAATGCCCGCAAAAAGCAGCATACTATATCCAAACAGGTTATAGATGATAGTCTGCCTGTTAAAATTGGCAAATAGATGATAGACCGAAATGTTTTCAGCAACCAAATTGAAGGCCACACGAATAAGCGGCGCAGTCAGTACCCCGAAAATGTTTGAAATAATAACAAACAGTACGCCCGGTATAAGTCGCCAACGGTATTTGTAAAAGAATTTATTCAGGTAAGCAAGACTCTTCATGGTTCTTTAGCAAAGGTAACGTTTAGTCCGTAAGTCGGAAAGCCGGTAAGTCAGCAAGAAGTAATTTGCCGATTTAAATCATTCATCATTCACTGTTGACCATTCACTAACTCACTAATTCACTCATTCGCTAATTAAATTAGTTTGCCACATTCAAAAAAACCTATACTTTTGTCGCATACCCTAATATATAGGTTACCGTCTAATGTCAGAGCAAAATACCAGCGACACTATATTTGGCCAGATGAATGCCTTCGGCCATCAAAAAATAGTATTTTGTAATGACCCTGATTCTGGTCTGAAGGCCATCATTGCCATACACGATACTACATTGGGCCCGGCCCTTGGCGGCACACGCATGTGGGCCTACAAAACCGAAGCGGATGCGTTAAATGATGTGCTGCGCCTGTCTAAAAGCATGACCTACAAAGCTGCTGTAGCTGGTCTTAACCTGGGTGGTGGTAAGGCGGTGATCATTGGCGATTCACGCCGTGATAAGACAGAGGCTTTATTGCGCAAATTCGGCCGTTTTATTAAAAACCTGAATGGCGAATTTATAACTGCTGAAGATGTGGGTACCAACCCGCGGGATATGGAGTTTATCCGTATGGAAACCCAATATGTTATGGGTGTGCCAGAAACTATCGGCGGTAGTGGCGACCCTTCGCCAATTACTGCGCAAGGTGTTTTTATGGGTATTAAGGCAGCTGTAAAAGAGCTTTATGGTAACGATACATTGGCTGGAAGATCAGTAGTAGTGCAGGGGATAGGCCATGTAGGTGAAAACCTGACCCGTTTGCTGCGCGACGAGAACGCCATGGTGTATGTAAGCGACATTAATGAAGAGCGTACCGTACAGGTAGCAAAAAAATATGGCGCCAAAGCTGTATCGAACAATACCATCTTTGATATCGACGCCGATATTTATTCGCCATGCGCTTTAGGTGCAACAATTAATGATCAAACAATAAATAAACTTAAATTTGCAATAATTGCAGGATCGGCAAACAATCAGCTCGAGGATGAGTATATTCATGGGAGGAGGTTGCTTGAGCAGGGCGTATTATTCGCGCCAGATTATGTGATCAATGCCGGTGGTGTAATTAATTGTTATTCAGAGTTGATGGGTTTCAGTAAAAAGCGTACCTTACAGCTTACAGAGAATATTTATGAAGCAACGCGCAACGTATTGAGATTATCGAAAGCTGAAAATATTTCAACTATCGAGGCCGCCAACAAAATTGCAGAAAAACGTATATCAGACATCAAGAAAGTTAAATCAACCTATTAGTAAACACAATTAAATACACACGGGACTACCCCCTAATCGTTCTTTACCACTATGCTAAACAGAAGACACCTACGTGTAAAAGTATTACAGGCATTATATGCCTACCATCAGTCTGATAATAAGGAAGTAAAACAACACGAAAAGAACCTGCTCCAGAGTGTTGATATGGTATACGAAATGTATATCTGGATGCTTTCCCTGATTTCGGAAGTGGTGGAGTACGCCGAAACCGACGCCGAAGAGCGCAAACACAAACATCTTCCTACTGCCGAAGATCTTAACCCTCAACTCAAAATTCTTGCTAACAGGTTTATTCTCTCTTTAAAAGCGAATACTGAATACCTGGCTGCACTGAAAAAATATAAAGTATCCTGGACTTTTGAACCAGAGCTGGCAAAATCATTGTTCATCATCCTGAAAAATTCGCCGGAGTACGCTGAATACCTGAAAAAAACAGATGATACAATTCAATCAGATAAAGATATTATCAAGTTTATTTTCAAGAAAGTAGTCCTGAAATCGATGCTGGCAGAGCAGGTTTTTGAAGATAAATTTATTTTCTGGCCGGTTGATAAGGATGTATTGCAGGCGCTGATCGCGAAGACGTTCAAGAACTTTTCAAGCGAAAATTATAAAGAGAATAAACTGGCCGAGGTTACCGGCAATTGGGAGGAAGATAAGGAGTTTATTATTAACCTGTTCCAGCAAAGTATACGTCACGACGAACAATACCAGGAGATGATCGGCAAAAAAACACAGAATTGGGAGCCTGAGCGTATCGCTATGATGGATACTCTGTTGATGAAAATGGCTATCGCCGAATTCATCAATTTTAACTCTATCCCGGTAAAAGTGACGATCAACGAATACCTGGAGATATCGAAAGAGTTCAGTACGCCTAAAAGTAATTCGTTTATAAACGGTATTTTAGATAAGATTTTATACGAATTGAAGGCCGACAACATAATTAAAAAAGTAGGACGCGGCTTAATTGAAGAATAAGTAAATTTGAACTGATAATTAGTACATAAATAATTAAAGATCAATGAAAAATTTGTTTTTGGCACTGATAGCGGCAACCATGTTTATGGTGTCTTGTAATTCTAACGGAAATAATGTGGCAGATAATGGCTCGGCCTCTTCAGCTACTGCTGACAAACCAGCCATGAAGTTTGAAAAAGACACGCATGACTTTGGTAAAATAATTACAGGCAGCAAAGTGAGCTATGAATTTAAATTTACCAATACCGGTAAATCACCATTAATTATAAAGGATGCAATCGCTTCATGTGGTTGTACCAAACCCGAGTGGCCATCTGCACCAGTAAAACCCGGCGAAGACGGTGTGATAAAAGTGACCTTTGACAGTCGCGGCAAAATGGGTTTACAGGATAAAATGATAACAATAACTGCCAATACCAACCCGGCTCAAAACCTGGTTCATTTGATTGGCGAAGTAACAGCAAAATAATTTTATTTAAAACAATGATAGCGACAATTTTATTACAGGCAGGTGCCGGTGGACTAGGTAGTTATGGTTCGTTCGTTCCACTGCTGTTGATCATAGTAGTATTTTACTTCTTCATGATCCGTCCGCAGGTTAAGAAACAAAAAGACCAGAAAAAATACGTTGAAGAGCTTAAAAAAGGCGATAAGGTGATCACTACTGCAGGTATACATGGCAGGATTGTAGATGTGTCAGAATCAACTTTTTTAGTTGAGACGGAAGGTGGCCACAAAATACGTTTTGAAAAATCAGCTATTTCGCTGGAAGCTTCAAAGGCATTAAATACGCCTCCGGCAGTAGCGAAGTAATTTAAGAGGTAAAAGGCGAAAGGTGAAAGGTGAAGGGTGAATATTGCCTTTCACCTTTCACCTTTAAGCTTTCACCTCAAAAAAATGGCAATTGTAAAACTATCGGCATCGGAAAGGAGGCGGCTTTCGGCCTTCTTCACCTGCTTAATATTAGCAGCGGTGGCCTGGGTTTTTACTACGCTGTCCAACAACTACAACTTTACGGTGAAAGAGGTATTGACCTATAAAAACATGCCTCAGAAACGAGCTTTCCATTCCTTACAGCCCGATACGATCAACACCACTATACAGGGCACCGGTTGGGACATGCTGTTTTCTAAAATGAACTTCGAGAACAGGAAGATAACAGTCGATCTGCATACGCTGGATAATAAGGATTATGTAGTTCTGAGTTCACAGCTAAAAGATATAAACGAGCGGAAGGATTTTGATAACCAGATAATCGGCTTTAGTCCGGATACCCTTTATTTTGATTTCTCTAACCGGGCTGTAAAGCGGGTACCTATCCGTTTAATTTCCAATATCAAATATCAGCAGCAATATGCGCAGTCGAACGATGTGGCAATAAGACCGTCGTATGTGACGATAACTGGCCCTGGCAATGCACTGGAGCACATTGAATCCTGGGATACGGACTCGCTTAAGTCAGACAGCGTTAATGAAACTATAAGAACAAATGTCGAACTTCTGCCATCAAGGGAAGGTAACGTCAGTATATACCCTAAATCGGTACAGGTAGTAATTCCCGTTGATGAGTTTACGGAAAAGGAAATATCTATTCCCGTAAAGCTTGTAAACAATCATGATTATTATAAAGTGAAGACGTTTCCGCTAAAAGTGACGGTAACATTCACAACTTCGCTTAACCGTTATGCTCAAATGGATGAGGACCTGTTTGAAGCAACGGCAGATTTGAATTTATGGAAAGATAGAGGCTATACTACTTTACCGGTTAAGCTTTCCAGGCGGCCAGCTTATTGCAAAATAGTAAAGATAGAACCACAAAATATTGATTTCATCGTCAGGAAATAGATGCTTAAAGTAGGAATAACAGGCAACATAGGCAGCGGAAAAACTACCGTAAGCAAGATATTTGAAATATTAGGTGTCCCTGTATTTTATGCGGACGATGTCGCTAAACATGTGATGGTGGAAGATGCCACTCTGATCGATGCTTTGAAAGCTGAGTTCGGAAAGGAATCTTATTTTAACGACGGTTCGCTGAACCGTAAACATATTGCCGGCATTGTTTTTAATAACGAAGCAGAGTTGGCTAAACTAAATGCTATTGTACATCCTGCAGTTTTCAGGGCTTTTGATAACTGGGTGGTAAATGTAAAAAACGCGCCCTATGTGATGAAGGAAGCTGCTTTACTGTTCGAAAGCTCATCTTACAAAATGTGCGATAAAGCCATTATGGTTACAGCGCCTTTAGAACTGCGTATCAATCGCGTAATGCAGCGGGATAGTCTTAGTCGTGCAGAAATAGAAAGCCGCAACGCAAGACAATTTTCAGAAGAAAAGAAAATCCAGCTGGCCGATTTTGTTATCCGTAATGATGATACCGAATTGGTAATACCCCAGGTTTTGGAGCTTCATAAACAATTTAGCAGTCATTAGTCATTTGTCATCAGTCATTAGTGTTTTTAGGCTCAATGACCAATGACCAATGACCAGTGATCAATGACTAATGACAAAAATGATTCTAGACGACTTCCTTTATTTTGATACCAATGGCCTGTACTGCAAATATGGCCAGTTTTATATCGACCCGAAGCAACCGGTAAAAACGGCTATTATCTCCCATGCACATGCCGATCATGCCATCGCCGGAAATAGCGATGTTTATTGCACAGAGGCAACATCTGCTTTTATGCAACTGCGATATGGAAAAACCGCTGCAAAGGAATTTAATATAGTTCCTTATGATAAACCATTTACCATCGGGGATATACAAATAACCTTTATCCCAGCCGGGCATATGCTGGGCTCTGCGCAGATATTGATGGAGTACCAGGGAACCAAATATCTCTACACAGGTGATTATAAACTGCAGCCAGACCCAACCTGTGAACCAATAGCATGGGTGAAAACCGATGTGCTGATCACCGAGAGTACTTTTGCTGATCCCAATGTTATCCATCCTGATCCCGTTGACGAAATAAAGAAACTGAATGACATCAAGAGTAATATCCTGCTCGGGGCTTATGCATTGGGTAAAAGTCAGCGTATAATAAAGCTAATCAGCGATTATGCACCGCAGAAAACCATTTTGGTTCATCATAAGATCATGCCACTGAATGCGATTTATGAGAAGTTTGGTTTCCAATTGGGAAAATATCAACTATACAGCCGTAAGCTGATGAAAACACAGCAAGAGTATGTTTACATCGTTCCGCCGTTTACTTTCGATAGTTATATCCGGGCGACGGGCGTGAAACGATTGTTTGCCTCCGGGTGGAAAAATCTTCAGGTAAATCAGAACGATACGCTGTTTATCTCGGATCACGCGGATTGGAACGATATTTTGCTCACCGTTGAAAAAACTCAGCCTAAACAAATATGGACCTTGCACGGTGACGGGAATCATTTAAGAAAACATTTTGGCGATGCTATCTTTGTGAAAATTTTGAACTAAGATGCTGGTAGAAAATGTTGACTATTATATTAATGAGGATGGGAATTTTGTTTTCACCAGGGAATATCATTTAAAGCGTGGATACTGCTGTAAAAACAAATGCCTGCACTGTCCCTGGGATTACGGGAAACAAAAGGAGCCTGAGTCTAAACAAATTAAGAAATAATCAACATCTTTGCATTAAGTTATTATAAAGTGAAAGACGGTATGCAAATAGGGGAAGAAATACAGAGCAACAAGTTTGAGGATAACTACCACAAAGCCGTTATTAATATTACTTACACCTATGGCTGGTTAAGTAACACGTTCCGTTGCCGGTTTGAGCGGCATAACCTTACCCAACAGCAATTTAATGTGCTGCGTATACTTCGCGGGCAATACCCAAATCCTGCTACCATCAACATGATCAAAGAGCGCATGCTGGATAAAATGTCTGACGCATCCCGCATAGTTGATCGCCTGATACAAAAAGGACTGGTTTCCCGCTGCACCAATAACAAAGATCGCCGCGCTGTAGATATCCGCATCAGCGAAGCCGGGTTAGAAATTCTATCCAAAATGGATGAGGAGTTCAAAACCAAAGACATGCTGAAAAATAACCTCACAGAAGAAGAAGCGGGCAAGTTGAGTGATCTGCTGGATAAGTTGAGAGGGTAAATGGTTTGTCATTCTGAGCGAGAGCGAAGAATCTATTACTACATATCTTGGGTTCCCGACAGCTTCACGGAATAGTTGCTTCACGATGTTCAGCATGACAAGCGGGGGGATTACAACTCACTTATAAAACCCACCAACGCCAAACCAACCCCTACCAGCACCGCAACTAATTTCCTAACCGTAAACTTGTGATCAGAACTTGATTCAAATAGTATAGTAGTAGATATATGCAAAAATATCCCGATCACTACACCCATTATCCGGTTAAAATATTGCTGCAGATTACCTATTCCGCCGGTACTGAGTGCATTGCTGAAAAAATAACCTGCAGGAGCCATTATTGCGAATAGAACAACAAAGGATATGGTTTTGCCTTTACTTAGCTTGTTAGCCAGTAAAACAGTAGCCAATGCGAAGGCCGCAGGAATATGGTGTAATGCAATGCCCCAAACCAATTGATTCTGATGCCCTTCGGCTAATGGCATGCCTTCCAAAAACGCATGTATGCAAAGACTTATCAGGATGCCCAACGGAAAAGCCACATGCTCATGATTGGGCTTATGCATGTGCCCGTGCTCAATACCCTCAGAGAATTGCTCCAGTACGATCTGGAACAAGAAACCTATCAGGATAAATACACCTACATAATTATCATTGCCATGATAAGCATCTGGTATCAGGTGCAACACGGTAATGCCAAATAAATACGCCCCGCTAAAGGACAACACCAGTTTCAGGTTTTTATGGTTATCCCCTTTAAATAGGAATACAGACATACCGCCCGAAAAAGCGCCGAAAAAGAGAACTAATATTTTCCAGAGAGCCATTAAAAATCAGGTTGAAATTTTTTAAATACCAGGTAGAATAACCATCCTACAAAAATGCCATAGAGCGCACCAACGCTAACATCTATAGGAAAATGAACGCCAACATACACTTGCGCAAATGAGATGGAACCGGCCCATAAAACAGCCCAGAGCCATATCCATTTCCATCGCCTGAAAAATACAAAACTTATAAAGGCAGCCATAGCAAAGTGATCAGTAGCATGGGTTGACGGGAAACTATAGCCTGTTCCGCAGGGTACGCGGATAGTGGCAGTTTCTAAATCAATCGGATCACGGCAGGGGCGGACACGCTGTATAGTATTCTTCATCAAGTGAACGCTTGTAAAATCTGCAAAACCTGCAGAAAGTGCGAATAAGATTACGATAAGCGCACCTGTCTTTTTAAATTTCAACAGGCAAAAAGCCAGGATAAAAACATACAGCGGTATCCAGGTACGCGGATTGCGCAGGATGGGCATCAACCAATCAAAAAATGGATTGGTCAGATCATGATTGATGTAAAAAAATATGTGCCTGTCAAATTGTATAAGAGGTTCAAGCATCTGATCTTTTGCAAATAAATATTAATCGGTCCGAATGTTCTGCATCAAATCCTTCCAGTCCGTAGCTGCCAAAAGTACTTATAATTTCAAAACCACTTTGTTTAAAGAATCTCATAAAATCAGTTTCCATAAAGGTGCTTACCATTTCATTAAATGAATAGCTCTCATTGCCATGATCAAACGAAATGGTTTTGATGATCTTATTCCCGCTTATGGTTTTCTGAATGTGAAACTCAATATCCTCCACTTTTTTCACGTCATCCGGCACTATGTTTTTCAATATTTTGTAACTGTTGAAATAATCCAATACCAATACTCCACCCGGTTTTAATGCATTGTGAAAATTGACGAGTGTGTCGACATGCTGCTCATCCGTCGCAAAGTAGCCAAAGCTGGTGAATAGGTTAAAAGCCACATCAAAGTAACGATCGTAAGACAACTCACGCATATCATGCACGAAAAACCTTAGCGAGTCGTTTTCAAATTGTCTGGCGAAGCGGATATTTTCGACAGAAAGGTCGATGCCGGTAACATCATAACCATGTGTATTCAAATAGATGGCATGCCGGCCACGCCCGCAAGCTATATCCAAAAGCCTGGAGTGAAGAGGGATATGAAGTTTAGAAAGTAAATTGCCGATGAAATACTGAGCCTCGGCATCATCGCGTTTATGGTATAACAGGTGGTAGTACGGAGAATTAAACCAGTCGTAAAACCATTCGTTGGCCATAGTGTTTTTGTATAGTCACAAATATAGCTATTTATCAAAATCCGGTCTAAGCCTTCGGATTTTGTGTCAGCTATCATTCAAATATTGTTAATTTTGCACTCAAATATTTAATAAGTTGACTTTAATAAAATCAATCTCAGGGATTCGCGGCACCATAGGCGGCGCGGCAGGCGATGGTTTAACACCATTGGATATCGTAAAATTCACTTCGGCATTTGGTGCCTGGGCCATGAAACGGTCGGGCAAAAAGAAGATCATTGTAGGCCGTGATGCGCGTATATCAGGTACTATGGTGAATAACCTGGTGGTAGGTACTTTGCAGGGCTTGGGTATCGATGTGATCGATCTTGGTTTATCTACGACTCCTACAGTTGAAGTTGCCGTACCATGGGAAGAAGCTGCAGGAGGGATTATCCTGACCGCCAGCCACAACCCAAAGCAATGGAACGCGCTTAAACTGCTGAACGAAAAAGGCGAGTTTATCAGCGATGCAGACGGCAAAGAAGTACTGGATATTGCTGAGAAAGGCGATGTTAAATATGCTGATGTAAATGAATTGGGCCAGGTAACTAATGACAACAGCTATGTGCAAAGGCATATCGATAGCATTTTGGCTTTACCGCTGGTTGATGTAGCTGCTATAGCAAAGGCCGAATTTAAAATCGTCATTGATTGTGTTAATTCAACCGGAGGCATCTTCGTGCCTGCTTTATTAAAGGCATTGGGTGTAAAAACCGTTCATAAGTTATACTGCGATCCCGATGGCAACTTCCCGCATAACCCGGAACCATTGCCCGAGAACCTGATCGCACTTTCAAACGAAGTAGTTAAAAAAGGAGCGCATTTGGGTATTGCTGTCGATCCTGACGTTGATCGCCTGGCATTTGTTTGTGAGGACGGAAATATGTTCGGTGAGGAATATACATTGGTAGCAGTTGCCGATTATGTATTAAAGCATAAAAAAGGGAATACAGTATCCAATCTTTCGTCAACTCGTGCATTGCGCGACGTCACCGAAAAAGCAGGCGGCGAATATCATGCAGCAGCAGTAGGCGAGGTGAACGTGGTAAACAAAATGAAGGAAGTAAACGCCGTAATTGGCGGCGAAGGCAACGGCGGGGTGATCTATCCTGAATTACACTACGGTCGTGATGCCTTGGTGGGGATAGCCTTGTTTTTGACCCACCTGGCTAAATATGGCAAATCAGTTTCAAGCTTAAGGGCCTCGTATCCGGGTTATTTTATTTCCAAGAATAAGATCACGCTGACTCCTGAAATGGATATTGATCGTCTTTTATTAAAGGTAGAAGATAAATACAAAAAACAACCCCATTCCACTATAGATGGCTTGAAGATAGAATTTGACAAAGAATGGGTACATTTGCGCAGGTCAAATACTGAGCCGATCATCCGTATTTATTCTGAAGGAAACTCGGAAACTATAGCGGATAACCTGGCTAATAAGATCATTACTGACATAAAAGAAATTCTCAATCTGTAATTAATTAGCGAATGAGTGAATTAGTGAATGAGTGATTGATAATGGAAAACTTTGAAAAAAACGAATTCGCAGAACAGTTCAGGAATCGCACCAAGAAATTTGTTGTCGACAACATAAAATTATACCGATCACTGCCAAAGACTGAAGAGGCTAGGATAATTGGTAAACAGTTATTACGATCATCATCTTCTGTCGGTGCAAATTATAGGGCAGCTTGCCGGGCAAGGTCACAAGCAGAATTTCACTCAAAAATTTCTATTGTAGTTGAAGAGGCTGATGAAAGTATTTTTTGGATGGAGGTGATGATTGAAGCGGAGGTAATTCAAAAGCCTCAAATAATAACCCTGATGAACGAGGCAAATGAGATACTTAAAGTAACTGCATCGGCCCGTAAAACTATATCAGAAAAAAATAGTAAGCTCAATAACTAAAACTAGTTAGCGAATTCAGTTAATCACTAATTCAGTTAATCACTAATTCAGTCATTCACTAATTCACTAATTAATTAACTAACTCAATAATTAATTAAAGATGCGTGTCTATTTTGATAATGCTGCTACTACACCTATAGACCCTGAAGTTTTAAAGGAAATGTTTAAGGTGATGGAAAACAACTATGGTAATCCGTCATCCATACATGCCCATGGCCGCGAGGTTCGTTCTATTGTAGAAAAAGCCCGTAAAACAATCGCTAATTTATTGCACACTTCACCTGCCGAGATATTTTTTACATCGGGCGGTACTGAGGCTGATAACACTGCTATCCGTTGCGGCATAGTCGATAACGGCTTAAAGCATGCGATATCCAGCCGTCTGGAGCATCATGCGGTGATCCATACTCTCGAAGCGATGGAAAAGGCAGGCACTATCAAATTGAGCTTTGTAGACACAGACAACAAAGGCAATATTGATTACACCCACCTGGAAGAATTATTGAAAGGTAACGACCGCAGCCTTGTATCATTGATGCATGCCAACAACGAAGTAGGCACTCTTAGTGACATGGATCGCATTGGAGACCTGGCCGAACATTATAATGCTATTTATCATTCTGATACAGTTCAAACTATGGGCCATTACCGCCATGACCTGAGCAAGCTTAAAGCACATTTTATGGTTGGTGCAGCACACAAGCTTCATGGCCCAAAAGGAATTGGCTTTTTGCATGTGAACCATAAAGTGAAGATCAAACCTTTCATCTACGGTGGCTCACAAGAACGCAATATGCGTGGCGGAACTGAGAATGTGTACGGTATCGTAGGCCTGGCTAAGGCCCTGGAATTGGCCTATGCTAATATGGATGAGCATCAGAACCAAATACAGGCGCTTAAGACCTATATGATCGGTCAGTTGAAGGAAAATATCCCGGCTATAGAATTTAACGGCGAAACCGAACCGGCTAAAAGCTTGTATACAGTACTAAACGTATCGTTCCCTTGCAGCGAAATGGCGGATATGATGCTGTTTAATCTGGATATCGCAGGTATATCTGCGTCGGGTGGTAGCGCATGCAGTTCCGGCAGTGATATAGGCTCTCATGTATTAACTGCCATTGGCGGCGATCCTACACGCCCGTCAGTGCGTTTCTCTTTCTCGAAATACAATACCAAAGAGGAAGTAGATTATACCGTATCAAAGGTGAAAGAATTGTGCATGACGTATGCCTAATTCGTTCTAAATTTATCGGTGAAATTTATTTCACTTTAAGAAATAAATAAAAACAATAGGGTAATCCGGCAGGTTTATATAGTATACAAAAACGTATAAACCTATGATAAGTGCAAAAGAAAAATCCGGCCACGTGCAGGATAAAAATAGAAAACCGGAAAACCGCATCTCAAAAAAAGAGACAATTTACCCTCATGAAGGTGAAGTGAGCCAGCAACAGGAAGGCGCAGATTCTTCCTTTACAGAACGGAATGACGTTACTCCGCCAAAGGAAAAAGAATTCCCTTCGGTTGGGGCTGCAAAAACAGACTTTGAGTCCAAAAAACTGGGTCGTACAACCGGCCGCATGATTGGCCACGAGCCCGGAACAGAAAGCATATAATTTATTGGAACAACAAATCACGAGACTATTAAGTCTTGTGATTTGTCTATATTAAATCTATCTATCATGAGTGAGTATCTTGATCCTGAAGATGAAGTTCGGGATAAAAACAAAGCATCAAAAACTGGTAATTCTTCCGGAAATAACAAATCTGGTCGGGCGCTTGAAAAGAAGGGACCTGCAAAGGATAAGCCAAAAAAAGTGCTGAATGAAGACGGAAGTCTGGCCGATTTACCCTATAATAATGAGCCGGGCGGAGGCGCTTTAGAGGGCACTGTAGGCATCGGCACATAAAAAGAAAAATACCTTGTAAAGACCAAATAAAGTCGTACCTTGGTATTAACATAGCAAATAATTCAGGACAAAATCCGGGTTATTGCAAATCAGTCGGGTAGCCAAATATCCGACGGGCGTCGACAAGGCGCATCAAAAAGAAAAAAGGCTCTGGTCAAAACCAAAGCCTTTTTTCTTTTAAAGGTATTTTGATGATCAGTTAGCCATCATTTTTAAGAAGGTAGCCAGCTTCTCTTTCATTTCCCTTCGGTCAACTATAAAGTCAAGGAAACCATGTTCCTGTACAAACTCCGCAGTCTGAAATCCTTTCGGAAGATCTTTTTTGATTGTCTCTTTAATTACCCTCGGGCCTGCAAAGCCGATCAGTGATCCTGGTTCAGCAATGTTGATATCACCCAGCATAGCATATGATGCCGTTACACCACCGGTAGTAGGGTCAGTCAATAAAGAAATGTAAGGTATTTTAGCCTGAGCTAATAAAGCCAATTTAGCTGATGTTTTAGCCATCTGCATTAATGAGAAGGCTGCCTCCATCATACGCGCACCGCCTGATTTGGATATCATCAGGAAAGGTACTTTATGCTCGATGCAATAATCTATAGAGCGGGCGATCTTCTCGCCAACTACCGAACCCATTGAACCGCCGATAAAGTTAAAATCCATACAGGCGATAACGATATCCTGGCCGTCAATTTTACCTGCTCCGGCGCGGATTGCGTCTATTAGCCCGGTTTTATTGGTAGTTTCTATTATCCTGTCTGTGTATTTTTTTGTATCCTCAAAATGCAGCGGATCGCCAGATTTTAAATTCGGATATAGCTCGGTAAACTCGTTATTATCAAATAAAATAGAAAAGTATTCTTTTGAACCGATACGGATGTGGTAACCGCAGTAATGGCAAACGTATTGGTTCTCAACTTGTTCGCTGTAATGTAATGGTTTTTTACAGTTCGGGCATTTGTTCCATATGCCGTCCGGGGCTTCTTTCTTTTCCTCGGTTGTAGTTATTATCCCTTTTGATTCTCTTTTAAACCAGGTCATTTGTTAGTTGTGCCTCCAATTTCAGTGCAAAGAAACAAAAAATATTATAGAAGTGGCTAAGCATTAAAGCTTGCAAACCACCTAAATGTTTTATGTACCTAAAGCTATTGCAAAAATCTTAAAACAGAGCACTTCTTAAATTTAAATTTTGAAGAAATTAAAATGAGATGACTGTTAAATGAAAATATGGCAAAATGCTCTGATCTGTATTAAAAATTAGATACTTGCATGACATAAATCAGGAAATTTTATAACTTCGAAGCCCCAATAAGGACTAAGGAGTTTAACAAAACCAAGGAATTTTAAAGCTAATGGATTTAAAAAATTATAAAGGCGTTTTGCACGGCGACCAGGTGCAGGAGCTGTTTGAGATCGCTAAAAAGCATCAGTTTGCGTTACCTGCTGTTAACGTAACCGGTACCAATACTATCAATGCCGTAATGGAAACTGCAAAAGCAGTTAACTCACCGGTAATTATACAGGTATCACACGGTGGCGCGCAGTTTTATGCAGGCAAATCAATGGACAATTCACAGTTGCAGGCTACTATTTTAGGAGCTGTTTCTGCTGCAAAACACGTTCACCTGTTAGCTGAGCACTATGGTGTTGCTGTAATTATGCATACCGACCACTGCGCTAAAAAACTATTACCATGGATTGATGGATTACTTGATCATGGCGAGAAATTCTTCGCTGAAACTGGCAAACCATTGTTCTCATCACACATGCTGGATCTATCTGAAGAGCCAATCCAGGAAAACATCGAGATTTCTGCCAAATACCTTGCCCGCATGGCTAAAATGGGTATGACACTAGAGATCGAACTAGGTGTAACCGGTGGTGAAGAAGACGGTGTAGATAACAGTAATGTTGCGAGCCATCACTTATATTCTCAACCAGAAGATGTTGCTTACTCTTATGAGGAGCTTTTAAAAGTTAGTCCTCGCTTTACCGTTGCTGCTGCTTTTGGTAACGTACATGGCGTATACAAACCAGGTAACGTAAAATTACAACCGATCATCCTGCACAACTCACAGGAGTATATCAAGAAACATTACAACCTTGCTGCTGAGAAACCGATTAATTTCGTATTTCATGGTGGTTCTGGTTCAAGCCAGGAAGAAATCCGCGAAGCGATCTCTTACGGCGCTATCAAAATGAATATCGATACTGATATGCAATGGGCATTCTGGGAAGGTATTAAAAATTACTACCAGGGAAAAGAAGGTTACTTGCAATCACAAATTGGTAATCCTGAAGGTGAAGATTCTCCGAACAAAAAATACTACGATCCGCGTGTATGGTTACGCAAAGCTGAAGAAAACTTCGTTAAGCGTTTAACCGGTGCATTCGAAGATCTGAATTGTATCGATGTAAACAGCAAGCTGTAATATCAATATAATTTTACAATGCAAACGCCCCGATAATTGTTGGGGCGTTTGTTATTTTAACTAATTTCGAATCCAAATCTGAAAGCTCCATGTCAAAAGTAGAAGTAAAAAAAGTTGCTGATCCCGCCGAATTGGAAAAGGTATTTGCCATACGTCGCGAAGTTTTTGTTGGCGAACAAAACTGTCCGCCTGAATTGGAATGGGAGCATGAAGATGAATCAACACACTTTTTAGCTACAGTTGACGGAGAACCTGCAGGAGCAGCACGCTGGCGCAAAACAGATAAAGGGTATAAACTGGAACGTTTTGCTGTATTGAAGAAATTCAGGGGGCATGGAGTAGGGCAGGCGCTGGTACAAGCCGTTTTGGATGATCTGCCTGAGGATGCCACCTATGTATATATGCATGCTCAAGTACAAGCCGTATCATTATATCAGCGCTTTGGTTTTGTAAAGACCGGCCCACAGTTTGAAGAGGCGGGGATACAGCATTTTAAAATGGAGAAGGCTTGAAGTATTAATAAGACCGTCTTTGCGAGGAGGGACGATGAAGCAATCCCTAACTATACAGGGCGAATAGAAAGGCGACGAACTTACATAACCGCTTTGCTTCTCGGGGATTGCTTCGTTCCTCGCAAAGACGTGTGTATATATTAACCAAATACTCTTCCCGAATAATCCATCGCTTCCCGCAACTTATCTAAATTAAGCCCAAGGTCGACATTCTGCTCCTGTAGGTAAGAAATCACATTCTCTGTCGCAACATTTCCTGTAAGCTCATCTTTTGCCATTGGGCAGCCTCCGTAGCCTTTCAAAGCCGTATCAAACCGTTTACAGCCACTTTTGTAGGCTGCTTCTACTTTGTGTCTCCAGGTATCGGGTGTGGAATGTAAATGAACGCCCCAGGTTGTTTCTTTAAAATTCCCTGACAGGGAAGAATACAGGCTTTCTATTTGTTCTGGTGCTGCTATCCCGATGGTATCTGCCAGCGATATGTATTCAATGCCTTCATCAACCAATTTTTTTGCCCATCGCAGCACAATATCATTATGCCATTCGTCACCATAAGGATTACCGAAGCCCATTGATGAGTAAACCAATAGTTTCTTGCTTTTGGTGTCGCACAACGCCTTAATACGCTTCACAATATCAAAAGCTTCGGCTATGCTGGTATTGGCATTGCGTTGCTGGAAGGTTTCAGATATCGAAAAGGGGAACCCCAGGTAAGTGATCTCTTCATGCTGTGCTGCTTCCTCAGCGCCCCTGTAATTGGCTATAATGGCTAATAACTTAGAGCGGGAACTGCTTAGATCCAGCTTCTCCAATACCTGTGCAGTATCCGCCATTTGCGGTATGGCTTTAGGTGAAACAAAGCTGCCGAAGTCGATGGTATCAAAACCTACCTGTAGCAATAGGTTGATATACTCAGCTTTTACCTCAGTAGGAATAAAATTATGAATTCCCTGCATGGCATCCCTCGGGCACTCGGTGATCTGGATAGCTGAGGCCATGCGCTTAGAATTTCGTATTATAGATCATCGCCTTATGATCAATACTTTCTCTCAGCTCAGCAGTTAACGAGCTGATATATCTTTCAAAAGCATCAATCACTTTTTTCGAATCCTTCTTTATAGATCTCGAATCGCCATTGGTTGCCCGTAAATATACCTCATACAGGCTCATTCTCAGGTTGCCGGTTTCAGTCGGCCTGTAAAATGTCACGTTATGAATGGTATAACGATAACGCTGTTTCCTCATATCAACAGTTACCGCAAACTGCACCGTAAACGGATCGATATTATCCGAGTAATTGCCAATAGTAAAAGGATTGGTGTTAAGGTCCTGGGTAGTAGTGAATATCTCTTTCCCTTCCTGCTCATAACCATAGGTTTGCTGGAAGTTCTTCGCAGCCATAAATTGTAAGGTTCGCAGATAGATCAGGCTGACACCTATGCTGGTATCTACCTTTACAGACTTCTGGTAATAAGCTGTATTGCCATCTATCTTTATTATAACAGAGTCTCCCTGAGGCATAGGGATTGCACTGTTCTTCCCCGCTTCATCCTGTGCATAGCCCGTTAATGTAATAAACGTGAGGCCGATACATGCTAGCAATGTTTTCATCATAAGGTGTATTTTGGACTAATATAACAGGATATTTCTTATTCTTCATGAGTGACCAATTCCGCCTCATGCAAAGGGTCTTCCTTCACAAACTTCCGGATGATCAGCCTTGAACCGCCGTTATAAGTAAGATAATTGCCTACCCAGCTAACGAACACAATTGCTTTGTTCCGGAAGCCTAAAAGCGAGATCAGGTGGACAAACATCCATACCACCCAGGCAAAAAATCCCTGGAATTTAACTTTGCCCAGATCAGCCACCGCTTTGTTGCGCCCTATTGTAGCCAGCGAGCCTTTATCAAAATATTTAAATGGCTTGGTTGCTTCGCCTTTTATCATGTGGAGAATGTTTTCGCCCGTAGCTTTGCCCATTTGTATAGCTACCTGTGCTACGCCGGGATGCCCTTTGGGGGTATCCTTCGTGATCATCGCAGCAACATCGCCTATGGCAAATACATTGTTAAAGCCTTCTACACGGCATATGCTGTCTGTTTTTATACGATTTCCCCGTTGGATGATATCTTTATCGATCCCGTCCAGTACATTGCCCATAACACCCGCCGACCAGATCACATTTTTGGTCCTGATTTTTTTGCCGCCTTCAAAAGTGATCACTTCGCCGTCGTAATTGTCAACCTTTGCATTCAGCATTACTTCGACGCCCATTTTGGTTAGAAAATCTTTTGCAGCTTCAGAAGCTTCTTCTGACATGGCACCTAATACCCTCGGCATAAAATCGGCCAGGTAAACTTTCATTTCATCCTTATTAAGCTCAGGATAGTCCTTGCAAAGAATGTTATTTCTGAGTTCAGCCAAAGCCCCTGCCAATTCGACTCCCGTAGGACCTGCGCCCACCAATACGAAGTTCAGGTAAGGAGCACGTTCCTCTGGGGTAGCCTTTAACACGGCTTCCTCAAGGTGCTGTAATATCATATAACGCAGGTTCAACGCTTCCGGCACTGATTTCATCGGCATGGCATGGTGCTCGATATCATTATTACCAAAGAAGTTTGTTGTCGAACCAGTAGCAATTACCAGGTAATCATATTTGATCTCACCAATAGAAGTATCGATAGTATTCCTTTCAGGATTGATGCCGGACACCTCAGCCACCCTGAAACGGAAGTTTTTTTGGTTATCAAAGTTTTTACGGAGAGAGAAGGCTATAGAACCTGCCTCGAGGCTACCGGTTGCAACCTGGTACAGTAAAGGTTGAAATGTATGATAGTTGTGCTTGTCGAGCATTAAAACCTCTACAGGTTCGTTGGCTAAGGCCTTTGCTACCTCAAGGCCACCGAAGCCGCCGCCTACTATCACTACCAAAGGAAACCGGGATGAGTTTGTTGTTTCCATAATAATATATTTTAGAAGAGTATATATTATGATAAACAAAAAAGGCTCCAAATGTTGTTTGGAACCTTTTTTAAGTATTTATATGACTTTATTTCAGGTCTTTTTTGCCAAAATCTACGATGATCGGAGTAGCGATACAGATAGAAGAGTAAGTACCGAAACATACACCCACCAATAAAGCGAATGAGAAGCCGCGGATTACTTCACCACCGAAGATAAATAATATGATCAACACGAATAATACCGTTAAAGCAGTGATAATAGTACGGCTTAACGTCTTATTGATCGCATGGTTGATCACTTCTTTAGGATCATCAGCTTTTGAATGGTGCAAACTCAGGAATTCACGGATACGGTCGAATACCACCACCGTGTCATTGATCGAATAACCGATTACTGTCAATATGGCTGCAATAAACGACTGGTCGATATCCAGAAATGGTATAAAGTTTCTGAACAATGTAAAGAACGATAACACCATTAATGCGTCGTGTGCAGTTGCTACCATCGCACCCAAACTGAACTGCCATTTACGGAAACGCAGCAGGATGTAAGCCGATATCATGATAATGGCAAAGGCAACAGTCCAGAAAGCAGAGCGCTTCAGTCCCTCAGCAATGGTAGCTTTAACCTTTTGATATTGGGTTTTAGTCGGATCGTCGGATACCTTAGTTGCCGGATTTGCATTTAAAGCATTAAACAATGTCTGCCTAACTTTTGCATCAGCAGTTGTTGTGTTTTCCTCGATCAGGTACTTGGTAGTAATACTGATCTTGCTTGCTCCAAACGTTTTAACCTCGCTGGCGCCTAATACTTTATCAATAGCAGCGTGCACCTGTTCAGTAGTCACATTTTTATTGTCAAACTCCAGTACATAATTACGTCCGCCGACGAAGTCTACACCGTAGTTGAACCCTTGAGTAAACATTGATATAATACCAGCAAGGATAAATATACCTGAGAATGCGTAGAATTTGAAACGGTTCTTCACGAATCCAAAATTGGCGTTCTTGAAAGTATGAGAACTCCATGGGTTTGAGAATTTAATATCCCAGCCTTTGGTGATCATCCATTCGAAAATGATCCTTGAGATCAATAATGAACAGAACAGTGAAGTAACGATACCGATCATCAATACAACAGCGAAGCCTTTGATAGGACCGCTACCGAATGTGAACAGGATCAGACCTGTAATGAACGTACTGATGTTGGAGTCGAGGATTGACCATAATGCATGTTTAAAACCATCCGTTACAGCCAGTTTTATCGACTTGCCTAACAGCAGTTCTTCACGTGCACGTTCGTAGATCAGTACGTTGGCATCAACCGATATACCGAGCGTTAGCACGATACCGGCAACGCCTGGCATAGTCAATACTGAACCAAGGCTGATGAGTACACCCATCAGGAAGAATACGTTGATCAATACCGCAACAACGGCAACGGTACCTGCACGGTTGTAGTAAGCGATCATGAAGATCAACACTACCACAAAGCCCATTACCGACGATAACAAACCGGCATGTATAGCTTGCTGACCTAAAGTAGCACCTACTGTTGCTTCAGATACGATCTGCGCAGGAGCAGGTAAACGACCGGCTTTTAATACGTTGGCTAAGTCTTTAGTATCATCCTGTGTAAAGTTGCCGCCAGAAATAGATGATACACCACCAGAAATTTTGCCATTTACAGCAGGGGCCGAATATACATTGTCATCCAGAACAATGGCGATAGCTTTACCTTGCGCATTAGGGCTTGATGGAGCCGCTTCGCCAGTAATTTCTTCCCATTTTTGAGCACCCTGGGGGTTCATATACATGGTTACTTCCCAGCCGCCTTTGGTTTGGTCGATATCGTTTCTTGCATCGTTTACAACGTCTCCGGTAAGCACAGGGCCGTTATCGGCACCTGAAAGCTTCATAGCATACAATTCAAAATGTTTGTCATTGCTGTTGGGAAACATTCTTTTATTGTCATCAGGGCTTAACGGTTTTACATCCCACAGGAATTTAATGTTTTGTGGCATTTGTGCCTTAACATCGGCGCTGTGAAGATAAGCATCAACTTTAGCAGTATCTTTTTGTGCCGCGTACCCTACAACAGGTCCAGGGCGAAAAGAAGGTTGGCCGTTTTCTCCTCGGTAGACCGCCGGCTCTAAGACTGAGAATAATGGATTCTGGGTTGCAAACTGCGCCTTGCTTGCCGACAATGAAGTATCTTTAGAAGCGCTTTTGTTTACTTTATTTAACAATGAAAGACCGGCTTTCGAGGTATCCTTTTTACTGGTTGAAGCAGTAGTAGATGCTTTAGTTGCTGTGTCTTTTGTTGCGCTTTTAGCTTTAGCAGCAAGGAAACTGTTAACATTATTTAATACGCCATAAGCTTCTGAATTGTCATAAGTTTTGTAGAACTCCAATTTTGCAGTCCCCTGTAACAGTTTACGAACGCGGTCAGGTTCAGTAACACCAGGTAACTCGATCAATATCTGGTTACGGTCTTTTAAAAGCTGGATGTTTGGCTGAACTACACCGAACGCGTCAATACGGGTATTTAATACCGTGTAAGTTTGTTGTACCGCAACATCTGCCTGATCTTTCAGGAAAGCTTCAACTTCATCATTAGTTGAATTGAACTTTACATGCTCCTTGTTTGCCTGGGTAGAGAACAAGGAAGCCAGTTTACCGTTCGGAGCCAATTTTTCGTACTCACTTACAAAAAGTGTGATGTAGTCGCTCTGGCTGGTCTTAGCGTCGACGTCAGCTTTATCCAACGCCTGCGCCATAACAACGTCAGGGTTATTACCGGATAAAGCTTTTACAAGGTCGCGTAGCGATACCTGCATGGTTACACTCATACCGCCCTGTAAGTCGAGACCTAGTTGCAGCTCTTTCGCAGTACAGTATTGATAAGTGTGTTTGAATATTGGATACACCGGTTGTGTCTCCATCGAGTCCAGGTACGCCTTTTCTTTTTTGGCATCGCCTTTGGCGTACGCTTTCGCATCATTCTCTACTTTATTTGCTACCCATGTAAATGACAGTTGGTATAAACATACCGCAGCCATGAGGAACGCAAAAAATTTAATAACCCCTTTACCTTGCATTGTAAATTAGAATATGTAATAAATTAGTCTATAAGCTTTTTAAACAAGACGGCAAATCTAATAAAATTTTATAACCATAGAATTTTATCTTCAAACAAATTATTGCATTAAGATGTTAAACGCGCTCGAGTGTGATGAATGAGTAAGCATACTTATGTTTTTCGTCTGCGAGATGATCTTCTCTCGAAATCTCTTTCCATTCCAAATAGTCAATTTCGGGGAAAAAAGTGTCAGCATCAAAAGAGTGGTGTATGATGGTTAGATTAATGCGATCGGTTTTAGGCATAGCCAATTTGTAGATCTCGGCGCCGCCTACAATAAACACTTCTTCTTCATTGGCGCAAAGTTCCAAAGCCTCCTCAACAGACTTCACCACCTCGCATCCTGGAATGGTTATTTCCTGCCTGGTGATAATAATATTTCGACGATTGGGTAGCGGTTTACCAACGGAGTCATAAGTCTTGCGACCCATAATAACCGTATGCCCGGAAGTGATCTGCTTAAAATGCTTCAGATCGGCAGGCATATACCAAAGCAATTGGTTGTTTTTGCCGATGGCGTAATTTTCAGAAATGGCGACGACTATGGTGACTGTCATTAGTTTATTAGAATGGTTCATTGGTAGAGAGGTGTTGAAGCAATTCAGCATCCTCGGTAAGAACCTTGATTAAATTATTAAAAAATTTGAGATCTTTTGAATTGCCTTTTGCGATGGCTTTCTCTAGGCTCAATATATCAGGGAAGAAATCTTTGAGTTTATCGACATGCATACCAATGAACTAATGAGCCAATGACTATTATACAGCAACCACGCCTTTGATATGCGGCCACGGATCATAATTTTCTAAAGTGAAATCCTCAAACTTAAACTCGAAGATGTCTTTTACATTAGGGTTGATCTTCATGCTCGGTAGCGGTCGAGGTTCGCGGCTTAATTGCAGATTGGTCTGCTCGATGTGGTTGTTGTATAAATGAGCATCGCCAAAGGTATGAATGAAATCACCCGGTTGCAGATCGCATACCTGGGCCATCATCATCGTGAGCAAAGCATAAGAAGCAATATTAAAAGGAACACCTAAAAATATATCGGCACTGCGCTGATACAACTGGCAGGACAACTTTCCATCTGCTACATAAAACTGGAAAAGACTATGGCATGGTGGTAACGCCATGTTTTCTATCTCGGCAACATTCCATGCTGAAACGATGATACGGCGTGAGTCAGGATTCTTTTTGATGGTGTTTACCACCTGGGTGATCTGATCAATATGCCCGCCATCTGGTTTCGGCCACGAGCGCCATTGGTGACCATATACCGGCCCAAGGTTGCCCTGCTCATCGGCCCATTCGTCCCATATCCGCACGCCATTCTCTTTCAGGTAGGCAATATTGGTATCGCCCTTCAAAAACCAGATCAGCTCGTGTATGATCGACTTAAGGTGCAGTTTCTTGGTCGTCACCAACGGAAAGCCTTCCTGCAGGTTAAACCGCATCTGGTAGCCAAATACGCTAAGGGTACCGGTTCCGGTACGATCATGCTTTTGGGTACCGGTCTCCAAAACATGCTTCATCAAATCGAGGTACTGTTTCATTTTGGTTGTATTGGTTGTAGCAGTTGTAAAGGTTGTATTAGTTGTTTGATTGCATTGACTTTTAAAACCAATACAACTAATACAACGAATTCAACCAATCCTCAACTAATTTCCAACCACAAATAAAAATAATCTAATTTTGGTATCCTAAGGATGTTCAAAAATACATCCGATGTTAATCAATCTGAATGATCGTATTTCCAAGCGCCAAGATCAATATCGGCATCAACATCACAGGCAGGCGGCCGGATGGCTATCATAATATCGAAACGGTTTTTTATCCTCTGCCCATTTACGACGCTTTAGAGGCCTTACCCGGCGATGAGCTAACCTTCCACTCATCCGGACTGGATATCCCCGGCAGAATCGAGGATAACCTGTGTATTAAAGGCTATCACCTGATGAGCAGGGATCATGATCTGCCGCCGGTAAACATTCATCTGCTAAAACACATCCCGATAGGTGCAGGCCTTGGCGGAGGATCAGCAAACGCGGCGTTCTTCATTAAATTGATCAATAATTTATTCGGGCTTAAGCTGACTACGGAGCAAATGCTTGACTACGCCCGGCAGTTGGGGGCAGACTGCGCCTTCTTTATCGAAAATAAGCCTGTATTTGCTTTCGAGAAGGGCGACAGGTTCGAAGATATTCAACTTGACCTTTCAGGCTATCACATAGCGCTCGTAATGCCCCCTGCGCACGTATCTACTGCCGAGGCTTACCGGGGGGTGAAACCTGCGCCTGTAAAAGAATCTTTAAAAGAACTGATCAAACTTTCGGTTGAAGAATGGAAGCATCATATCAAAAATGATTTTGAAGAATCTGTTTTTAAAAACCACGCAGTGATAAGAGGGGTAAAGGCCGCACTCTACGAAGCCGGCGCCATCTATGCCAGCATGAGCGGCAGCGGTGCCTCGGTGTTCGGCATATTCGGCAAAAAACCTGATCTGTCAGAATTGGAAAAGACAAACCAAGTTTTTTATTGATGTCAGAAGTCGGAGGTCGGAAATCAGATGTCGGAAGTCTGATCTGAGTTAGTTATAAACTCACAAGCAAATCATACCTCTGATTTCTGACCTCCGACTTCTGACATCTTAAAGACCTGCATCCTCCGCAACTCCACGATCAAACGCTTCCACACAGTCGCGTTCACCCCAGCCTTTGGCTACGGCCGTGAGCATACGGTTTAGCAATGCTGAACCAATAGGCATAGGCGTGTTGCTCTGCTGCGCAAGATTGAAAGCAAGACTGACGTCTTTATAACCCAGCTTCGCTTTAAACCGGACTGGCTCGTAAGATTTATTTGCGATGAGTTTGCCATAGTTTTGATAAATGGGTGCATTGAATAAAGTCGAGCCGAAGAAGTCAGCTACCTGTGCACGGTCCAGTCCCTGTTTCTCTGATAGGGTGAATGCTTCGGCCATCATTTCCACAGAAGCGAAGATCATAAAGTTGCCTACTATCTTCACCACATTGGCACCCCCAGTGCTCTCGCCGAAATCAATTACACCTTGTCCTAATGCATCGAGAATCGGCTGTACGGTTGCTTTTGCTTCCTTGTCTCCGGATACGCAAATCCAGAGGCGTTTAGCAGCGGCCGCTTCAGGCCTTCCAAATACGGGCGAAGCAAGGTATACGCTGCCCGCTTTTTGATGCGCTGCAGCCATCTTTTCCGACGCGTCAGGGGAGATGGTACTCATCGAAATATGAATGCCTCCCGGCTGTAAAGTTTGCAGTATTCCGTCCTTGCCAATCACCGTTTCTGTGACTACTTCATCGTCCGAAAGCATGGTGATTACCACAGGTACATTTGCGGCTGCTTCGGCAGGTGTTTTGCACTTTGTTATAGCGCATCGTTCCAACTCATCGGCCTTCTCAGCACTGCGGTTATACACCTGCAAATGATAGCCTGCGGCGATGAGGTTTCTGGCCATTTCAAGGCCCATGTTTCCCAGCCCAATAAATCCTAGTTTGTTTTCCATAGTTTAACTTATATAATCTCTGTCTTCCTGACTTAGTGTATCAGGTTTTGGTTTTTGCTCCTCCGGTTCATCATCACGACCAGGGATATATTTCGGTCTGCCCGGGCGACCAACCAGCACGCCAACGATAAACGAAACAACGGCCACTGCCAACAGCATGATCAGTTTGGAAACTCGAAAAGTTCCGAACAGAAATTTGAAAAGAACCTCGTCGGTATTCTGCATGATCACTACGGTCAGCAGCACGGTGACGAAGATGATGAACATCGTTTTTATTCTCATGACGATCTCGATTTAACAGATGTGAAATGGATAAGGTTTTTAGTAGCGCGAAAAATTCACGTCGAACTTTCGCTCCTTTTATAAATCTACAAAAAGGGGATAGGTATCACAAATCAGCAAATTCATAAGCTCCTTTTTTGCAAAAAATCGAAAGTCAAAAAATTAAAAAAAGGAGCACTTTTTTTGACTGAAATATTTGTCCCGATTTTTTGACCGGAAGTGGGAGAGGGGGCTCTGGTCGGATCGTAATCGCCCGAAAAATCGGACTCGTTCCCTGGTCGGTTTCTTGTCGAAAATTCCAGGGAAAATTGAGAGAAAATCGTCGTGCGAAAATCTGCTCTGTATACAAATCGAGATAGACGTCGATTTTTTTGAAACTCTCATTTTTAACTTCAATACACACTTAAGGAAAATGGCTATTGAATTTCAATAATGAAGTTTTTGTTAATTAATATTACGTAAATATTTGAATACAAATATTATATAGTATTTAATTAGCCTCAATAAATAACAATGCTAAAAATATTAGTTTTTGAAAGATTTTCAACTTTTATTTTGTTAAATGAAAATTTTAGATAAGTAACATAAATATTTGATTATTAAATTATTGATAATTTTATATATAATATAAATTGAAAATTTAATTTGATTTTTGACATCGGGTTTCGCTCAAAAATGCCTTGTTGGGCAACGCGAATTAATTACACTAAGTGAAAAATGAATTTTGCACCTGATCGAACGGAATGGATTTTGCCGGCCTCGGAGGTGGTGATTTTTTTGAATCGTTTACAGGGCTTTAAAATGCGTTTTAAGGGCATCGGCTTTGAGTGCTTTGTCGGCCTTAGAGACGGGGAATTTGCGTCAGATTTTAGGGGTTGATCCTGGAAGTTGGAGAGGAAATGGAAAGGCGGCGGTTATCCGTTTGTTCTCTTCACTACCTGCTTTCGTGCGACCGGAAAGAGAAAGATTGTCGACAAAATAATGATGGCTCCGACCCAGAAACCCATCGTCATTTTGTGCATGTCACCGAAAAAAAGGAAGGACATGATGATGCCATACACTGGCTCGAGGTTGGTGATGAGCGCTACCCGAAAAGCAGAAAGTTCGCGCATTACAGACACGCCAGCGACGTACGCCAGCGACGTACAGATGGTGCCGAGCAGCAAAAGGTAACCAATATCGGCGTGGCCCAGAATCATCGATTTGTTGAATCCACTGGTCGCCGCAAGGAAGATCGATATCCAGACGAAGGCTCCGGATAGCTCGTAAAATGCGATCACGGGTGCTTCATATTTCTGTACCTGGCGCGAGTTGATGATGGAAAAAAGACTCGCGCAAACGGCGCTTGCAAGTCCTGCTATGATGCCCTTAGTGTATTGTGTCTCGAATTTGAAGATGATCAGGATGCCCAGGATGATCAAAATTCCCGCTATGATTTCAAGCTTTGATATCCGCTTTTTATTGATCAGCGGCTCGAATATTGCAGTGAATAAAGTGATGGACGAGAGGCATACCAAGCTCACTGAAACGGTGGATAATTTGATAGAAAGGAAGAATAAAATCCAGTGCCCGCCCACTATCGCGCCGGTAAAAATCAGCTTAAAAAATGTGCTCCTATTTACCTTAAAAGTGGTCTTGTTAAAATTAAAATAGAGGAACAAAGTGACCGATGCAATGAGCACTCTGTACCATACTAATTGCACTGCGGAGATAGAAATCAGCTCACCTAAAATGCCTGTGAAGCCCCAGATAAAAACCGTAAAATGAAGTATGATCAGGTTCTTATTTAGCTGCGCCGGTGCTTCTTTTTTGGCCATTATTTAGGCGCTTTTACAAGCAGATAGTATCCCAATAAGAAGAATAAAAGGTTCGGCATAAACACAGAGATTAGTGGTGGAGCGCCCCCTTTTACGGAGAAAACAAGTGCAAAACGCTCGACAATAATGTAGGTAAAACATAGAATAATACCTATCCCGAGCGGCAATCCGACCCCCCCACGCACCTTCCTGGACGACATAGAGACGCCGATTAAAGTGAGTACGTAGGTAGATAAAGGGTACACAAAACGATGGTATTTCTCGAACTGCATGTCCAATAATTCACCTGTTCCACGTAATTGTGCCTTCTCAATATTCTTGTTTAGGACACTCATTGACATGGCGCTGTACTGGTTATCCTTTATTTCAAAGTCCTCCGGGCGCATATCCAGCACGGTATCTTTTGATCCGCCATGCCAAATCATATTCTCTTTTAAGCCATTAATTTGCCTGTCAGAGTACGCTTTCATGGTCCAAACGCGCTTCACAGAGTCATAAACTACGTTGCTGGCAACTATTTTACGCGTCATCACATCGCCGTTAAACTTCTCCAAAATGAACTCATAGCCGGTTTTTGAAGCCGGATCAAATGACCGTACGAATATGAAAGTATTCTTGTCCAGCTGCATATGAACCTCATTTTTTGTAGGGTCACTATCGCTGAAATGTGTTGCTTCAAAGTCAACCTTAAGGCGATTTGTATAAGGAATAAGGTATACGTTCGCGAAAAATGATATGATGAAAAGTAGAGAAGCAGCGATAAAATAAGGCCTCAGAAAACGGTTAAAACTGGCTTTTGAAGTCAGTATCGGAACGATTTCCGTCTGATTGGCCATCTTCGCCGTAAATAAAATTACCGCCAGGAAATTGATCAAAGGCGACAAGTAATTCAGGTAGAACGGAATAAATCCGGCATAGTATTTAAAGGCGATATCATGAAAGGTACTTTGCTTTTTCAGGAAGTTATCCAGGTGCTCAGACACGTCGAAAACCACCATCACCACTGAGAAAATAGCCAGCGTGAATATGAATGTGCCCAGGTACTTCCGGATGATGTACCTGTCAATAACCTTCAGATATTTTCTTAAAAAACTTCTCATTTATAATCGTTGGCCCAGGCGGTTTACCATTATATTTTTCCAATTGTAGAACTCGCCCGAGATTATCTTTTCACGTGCTTCTTTCACTAACCACAGGTAAAAATGCAGGTTGTGTAAGGTAGCTATTTGCGCTCCCAAAATCTCGCCCGAGTGAATCAAATGCCGAAGATAAGCTTTTGTATAGTTTCTGTCTGTAAACAGGTCGCTATCAGCTTCAATCGGACTAAAATCATTCTTCCACTTCTCGTTTTTGATATTGATAATGCCCTCTTTGGTAAAAAGCATACCGTTGCGGGCATTCCGCGTAGGCATTACGCAATCAAACATATCAATACCCAGGGCAATATTTTCCAATATATTAATAGGTGTACCTACACCCATCAGATAACGCGGTTTTTGCTGTGGTAATATATTGCAAACCAATTCGGTCATGGCATACATTTCCTCGGCCGGTTCTCCAACGGATAAACCGCCTATAGCATTGCCCTCACGCTCAAAAGAAGCAATAACTTCTGCAGATTTGGTCCGCAAATCCTTATAAACCGACCCCTGCACTATAGGGAACAAAGTCTGGCTATATCCATATTTCGGCTCTGTACTATCAAACCTATCACAGCAGCGTTTAAGCCAGCGATGCGTCATTTCGATAGACCTTCGCGCATAACCATATTCACACGGATAGGGGGTACATTCATCAAAGGCCATAATAATATCGGCCCCGATGGTACGCTGGGTATCCATCACATTTTCAGGTGTAAACAGGTGTTTTGATCCATCAATATGTGAACGAAACGTAACACCTTCCTCTTTTATTTTACGCACCTCAGTAAGTGAATACACCTGGTAACCGCCGCTGTCAGTTAAAATAGGCTTGTTCCAGCCAATGAACTTATGCAGACCGCCTGCTTTTTCAAGCGTATCCAGTCCCGGTCTTAAGTATAAATGATAGGTATTTCCCAGAATGATCTGTGCCTTTATATCGTCCTTCAACTCATGCTGATGAACGGCCTTTACGGTACCTGCGGTACCTACAGGCATAAATATAGGCGTTTGTATAGTGCCGTGGTCAGTAGTGATTTCGCCTGCGCGGGCCTTCGATAACGGGTCTTGTGCTGTTAAACTAAATTTCATTTCGAGGCTGCAAAATTAGTCATTTATGTTTGGTTGTAATGGTTGTAAATGTTGTAATGGTTGAAATAGATTAAATTTCATTATTCTAACTTCTACAACCACTCCAACATCTACAACTTCTCCCAACCTCCCCCAATTTTTCCACAATACGGGCTTTCAACGCAAAACTTATCCACCTTATATAATACAATCGCGGTTTTTTTACAATTTTACCCTATATATAATATATTGACCCGATATTGGAAACCTATTTACCCGACGCGCTTTTCATACTTTTAACTTTCTGCTTTATAGTTCAGCTGTTTTACCTTATATATTACCATAACAGGCTGAGGACATATAAACCGGCTGACGAATTGATAAGGTCAACACTTCCCATTTCAGTGATCATCAGCGCCCGGAACGAGGCTGAAAAATTACCAGAAAACCTGCCATTGATCCTCGAACAAAACTACCCCGATTTTGAAGTGGTTGTAGTAAATGATTGCTCCGTAGATGACTCCGAACTTGTTTTAAAGGAACTGAGTGCTAAATATCCCCGTTTGAAAGTAGTTACCGTTACCGAGAACGACCGCCATAAAACAGGCAAAAAATTCGCCCTCACCATGGGCATCAAGGCCTCTAAAAACGAACATTTATTGTTTACAGATGCAGATTGCAAGCCCGCTTCAGACGAATGGATCACCCGCATGGCAGCTAATTTCACAGGCGATACGGAGATCGTTCTGGGTTATTCTCCTTATTATAAAACCAAAGGCTTCCTCAATTCATTTATCCGTTTCGAGACTACAAAAACCGCTATCAGTTACCTTTCAGCTGCATTGGCAGGTAATGCGTATATGGGCATAGGTCGTAATTTAGCCTATACCAAAACATTATTTTTCAGGAATAAGGGCTTTGGATCGCACATGCATATTATGTCTGGCGATGATGATCTGTTCGTAAATCAAAATGCTACAGCTGATAATACAACCATCGAGATCCACCCCGATGCTTTTACTTTTAGTCCGCCCAAAAACACTTTTGCTACTTATTTTGTTCAAAAGAGGAGGCACATGGGCGTAGGGAAAATGTATAAGAATAATCACCGCCGAATGCTTAGCTTTGATGCTGTAACAGGCTTTTTCTTCTACATACTGCTGATATTATCCCTAATACTTGATTACGACCCACTGCCTGCCTTGGGATTATTCTTATTCAGGCTTATTGCTCAATTAGTTGTATATTCAAAAGTGTACCCTAAGCTTGACGTGAAAAATTTATTGTGGTATTTACCATTTTTCGACCTTGTTTATTACGTTTATTTAAATATTTTTGGATTGATAGGTACTTTTATAAAAACTACACAGTGGAAGTAAACGCAAATTTTACCGAAAACGCAAAGAATGATTTTCACCTGGTTGTGAAAGCACGCGAGGGAAATCAAAAAGCTTATGCCGACCTGATGCACAGGTATAAGGATTCCATTTATTTTATGGCGCTTAAAATGGTGAACAACAAGGAGGACGCTATGGACCTCACCGTTGAAACCTTTGCCAAAGCCTTTGAAAAACTGGAAAAATATCAGCCTGATTATGCGTTCAGCACCTGGCTGTTCCGTGTAGCAACCAATAACTGTATCGACTTTATCCGCAAAAAAAAGTTGAACACCATGTCCATCCACGGAATGGTGGATGATGATGGAGAAGAAAAAACGCTGCAAATCAAGGCGGATGTGCTGAATCCGGAAGAGACATCTATCAAAAAGCAGCAAACGCAGGAGTTAAAAGTACTGATAGAAAGTTTACCTGCACGTTACCGCAACCTGATCACCTTGAGATATTTTGATGAATTGTCTTATGAAGAGATAGCGCAACAGCTTGACCTGCCTTTGGGTACGGTTAAAGCACAGCTGTTCAGGGCAAGATACCTGCTGGGTAATATCATTAACCGCTTTAACAGGGATGACATCTGATATCATACTCAAATATTTCCCTGATTTAAGCTCTGCACAACAGCAACAATACCAGCAACTGCCTGAACTATACAATTTCTGGAACAACCAGATCAACGTTATATCCCGAAAAGATATCGAGTCTTTATTGGAACGGCATGTTTTGCATTCATTAGGCATAGCCAAAGTAATGCCCTTTTTGCCTGGTGAAACAGTGCTGGATGTAGGTACCGGAGGCGGATTTCCAGGTTTGCCATTAGCCGTTATGTTTCCCGAAACTCAATTCTTTTTGGTTGATTCTATCGGGAAAAAGATAAAGGTTGTCAATGAAGTTGCTAAAGCCATCGGCCTGAAAAATCTGAAGGCTGAACATATAAGAGCTGAGCAGGTTCCCGGAAAATTTGATTTTGTAGTTTCACGGGCGGTAACTCAATTGAAAGATTTCTACCCATGGGTAAAAGGCAAATTCAATAAAGAATCAAAAAATCAATTGCCAAATGGCATATTATATCTAAAAGGTGGTGATCTATTCCAGGAGATAGCTGAATCGAAACTTGCTGTAAAGCAGTATCATCTGAAAGATTATTTTGCTGAGGAATTCTTTGAAACCAAGCAGGTGATCTTCATAGCTGGAAAATAAATCAATGTCATTTCGATGAGCATGTTGGCTAGGTGTGATGGGAGCGAAGAGAAATCTTATACAAGCGGCTCGCAGACCTTGCAAGGCGTATAAGATTTCTCCTCACCCGACAGCTCTTGTCCTATCCTGTTCGTCGAAATGACAATTTTTATTAAGTCGTCTGATTAATTTTTACCAGTCTTTGTTGTATCCTTCTTTTTCTTTTTGAAAATATTTAAAGGATTGGGAGGGGGAGGCGGCCCTGCTGGTTGTGCAGCCGGTCCCGACGGCGCTGTCGGAGTTGTACTTGTAGCGGCCTTATCATCAGTCTTTTTATTGGAAGTCGTATCCTTCTTATGTTTTTTAAAAGGGTTGATCTTCTTCAACAGTTCATCTGGCGGAGGAGGTGGTGGCGGTCCGCCCGGAGGTGGTGACGGTTGGCTTTGCGCAAATGCATGCGCTGAAACGCAAAGAAATACCAGGAACAATGAAGCAATAAGCAGGAATTTCAGCTTTGCCGGGTACCGTTTTCTCTTTGTAGTGTTCATCATCATGCCTCTTGATTTTGTTGATCTAAATTATTGAAAATTTATTCTGTAAAGTCACTTTTTATAATGGGTTTATGTTAATTTTTTATTTCGAATAAATTGCTAAAAATTTGAGCAATTATAACTTTTTTGTAACTTCATGGCTTGATACCTGAACTTTAAAATATGTCCTTACTTCACCGTGTTGGTTTAACTTTTATAAAAAATATTGGTCCTGCCATTGCTAAATCCATGCTTTTTCACTTTGGTGATGAGGAGCAGGTGTTTAAAGCACCCAAAGCAAAATTAACCCAGGTACCGGGTATTGGCGAGAAAAGATACGTCGATATCAATTTTAAAGCGGCACTTGAACGTGCTGAAGAAGAATTGAATTATATTGAGAAGAATAGCGTTAAACCCATCTTTTATACCGATCCGGAATACCCTAAACGTTTAAAGAATTGTGTCGATAGCCCGATACTATTATATGGTAAAGGTGATTTTAACCTTAATCCACGTCATGTTGTAAGCATTGTGGGCACCCGCAGAGCAACAGATTATGGCAAGCAGCTCTGTAAGCAGTTGGTAGAGGAACTTCAACAATATAATGTGTTAATTGTGAGTGGATTGGCTTTTGGAATTGACACCTACGCACACAAAGAATGTTTGAAGCAAGACATACAGACTGTGGGCGTACTGGGGCACGGGTTCGACCGTATGTACCCGGTACAAAACCGTTCCCTGGCCGAAAAGATGCAGGAAAATGGCGGCGTACTAACAGAGTACCCATCCGGAACGATACCCGATCGCGAAAACTTTCCGCAACGAAATAGGATAGTAGCAGGCATGGCAGATGCGACTATAGTGGTTGAAGCCGGTATAAAAGGCGGCGCGTTAATTACCGCCGAAATCGCAAACTCCTATAACCGGGATGTTTACGCTTTTCCTGGCCGAATAGATGATGAATTTTCTGAGGGCTGCAACTTCCTGATCCGCCATAATAAAGCCGGCTTGCTAACCTGCGCTGCAGACCTGGCTTATTGTTTAGGCTGGGAAAAAATGGATGACGGCAGACCCGCAGTAGAACAATTATCCCTGCCAATGGATTTGTCAAATGATGAGCGGGTTATTTTGGATATCATCCATCAGCATAAATCACCCTTAGCTATTGATGAATTGACGTTGAAAGCGAACATGCCTATGAGTCAGCTGGCAATGAATCTTTTGAACATGGAAATGCAGGGGTTTATCAGGTCGTTACCGGGAAAAACATACTGTATTAACTAGGACACGATTATGGGATTTGAATGATTAAAAAGATGGGCCATCCTTGAAATTTATATAATCGTGTCAGATTAAGGGATTTGAAAGATTAAAAACGATTATCAATCAAGAATCATCCTTAAAATCTTCCAATCGGGTCAGTCTTCCTTCGGTGAGCTAAACCACTCCAAATGACCGGAATCATAGGTTAATTCCTTCCAGGAATCAATCTCAAACTTGATTAACGCAGCTGCTCCGGGTGATACTTCACGTATCTGACCTGTAAAGTAATGCACTAATTGTGCTATGCCGGGGTTGTGGCCAACCAAACCTATAAAATTATGGTTATCAGAAAATTCACTGATCACATACAGCAGCGATTGCTGACTGGCATCATAGATTCGTTGATCTTCCGTTGGTTTGTGCAGACTTAAATGTTCTGAAAGTATATTGGCTGTAGATAAAGTACGCAGCGAAGGACTGGTTATCAATATCTGGGGAGAGGCCCCGGCACTTTCTATTCGCTCTGCCATAATGGTGGTATCCCGCATTCCGGAATGTTTAAGCGGTCTTTCAAAATCGCTGTAACTGTCGTCGTGAACAGCTTTGGCATGGCGAACCAATAATAGCTTTTTCATATTGCTCTGGTTTAAGCTTTGTTAGCGAAATCTATGACAGTCTGTTCGGGTATATTGTTCATGCATTTAAAATGTCCAAGCGGACATTTTTCAAGACCGAACTTTGAACATGGCCTGCAAGGCAAATTAATCCCAATCACTTCCGCATCGTTTACCATATAAGGCTGTACCCCAAGTAATTCCGGAACGGTACCACCCCAGATAGAAGCGATCGGCACGTCAAATGCTTCGGCGATGTGTGTAATCCCCGTATCAAACCCTAAAACCCGCTTCGCTTTCGAAACTAAATATACGGATTCGTCCAATGAAGTAATACCACAGGCATTGTAAATATTTGACCCAATGGTGTTTGTAATAATATTTCCGTTTTCTTTTACGTCATTTCCACCAAGCAGTACGATCGGAGAATTGACCTCGCGACATATATTGATGATCTTCTCATTCGGCATCCGTTTGGTAAAGTGCGTGGCCCCGATGACAAAAGCTACAAAGCCCGCCTGGTGTGATGCGGGCAATAGTTTTGCGAGATCGTGTTCTGTTTTTATATAATAATCGATAGGCTTGCCATCGTTTTTAACACCCAGAAATTTAACCGTCTTCATGTATCGTTCCACCAGGTGTACAGGCGGAACAAGTTTAAGATTGAACTTAAGACTGAGCCACTTACGAATACGTTGTTTTTCATAAGAGGATGATTTGATACCTGTCCGCAGTTTGATCAGTGACGTGCGGAGATTACTGTGCAAATCGATCAGGTAATCGTATTTCTCTGCTTTTATTTCTTCGATAGTCTCGGCTAAAGTCGGTTTTAATAAGAGTAGTTTATCCAGGTGCGGGTTATTATCATAGATATATTTAAATGTTGGCTTGGTCAGGAAATGTATTTCTGCATCAGGGAGTTGCGTTTTGAGGCATCGCACCACGGGCGTTGTATAAATAATATCACCCATCGAACTAAAGCGGATAACCAGTATCTTCATATTATTTGGTGAACTGTTCCCTGATCTTTTTGATGATGGATGTAGAAGAATATCCCTCCACAAAATCAATGGTTTTTACTTCGCCGCCGTTCGCCATTACATCTTTGGCACCCACAATATTTTCAATGGAGTAATCAGCGCCTTTTACCAAAATGTCAGGCATCAGGGAAGTGATCACATTAATTGGGGTGTCTTCTTCAAAAACAACTATTGCGTCTACAAAAAATAGGGCAGCCAACAAAGCAGCGCGACTATTCTGATCATTCACAGGCCGGTCTTCGCCTTTTATTCTTTTTACTGAGCTATCTGAATTTAAGCCGATCACCAGTTTATCACCTAATTCAGCTGCTTTTGCCATATAAGTAATATGCCCGATATGCAGCAGATCAAAAACACCATTGGTAAAAACGACTCTTTTGCCCTCGCTTTGCCATTGTGCGATGGACACTTTAAGTGATTGTAAGTCACTTATTTTGTTGAGTAGTGTTTTTTCCAGGTCGTTTCTCATCGGTTAAAACTCATCATCGACAGCTTTGCACAAAATGTGACCGATCAGGATGTGCATTTCCTGTATACGGGCGGTAATATCTGATGGCACAATGATGTTCAGATCGCATATGCCATTCATTTTGCCGCCGTTTCTGCCGGATAAGCCCAAGGTTTTGCACTGTAGTTTTTGTGCTGATTCAAAGGCTTTTAGTATGCCTTCACTGTTTCCGCTGGTGGATATGCCGATAAATAGGTCGCCCGGCTGAGCCAATGCTTCTACCTGGCGTGAGAACACAAACTGGTAGCCATAATCATTGGCAATGGATGTTAAGGCTGAAGTGTCGGTAGTTAGAGCAATACCCGGTAAGCCCCGACGCTCCTTCACAAACCTTCCGCTCAATTCGGCTGCAATGTGCTGAGCATCAGCCGCGCTGCCGCCATTACCAGCTATCAAAACCTTCTTGCCTTCCTTCAGTGTGCTTACAATCACCTCACACGCTTTCTCAATATCCGCAGCAAGCGAATCAATCACTTTTTGTATTAATTGCTGATGATCGTTCAGTTCCTCAATAACCAGTTTATTCATTTTTTTATGTCGTTGGTCAGTTGGCCTGACCGTTAGTTATATCTTCTAAAATTTCGTCAATTGTGGTGGTCGCGCTACCCACACGGCGTATTACAATGGCTGCCGCATGGTTTGCCAGCTCGCAGGATTCTTCAATAGTCAAACCAGAAGCCATGAAGTAGGCGATAGTAGCCAGCACAGTGTCTCCTGCTCCGGTTACATCAAATACAGCTGTGGCTTTAACCGGTAACAGCTTGTAAGCCAACTCATCCAGGATAACCATGCCTTCTTCTGAAAGGGTAACGATCAGGTAATCAACCCCGGTTTGCTTGAAGATCACTTTTGATGCTTTTTGCAGATCGTCGATATTTCTGATCCGCTCAGTCTTGGCGGCTTCAGCCAGTTCTTTACGATTGGGTTTGATGATAAAAGCGCCTTTATATTTCTCGTAATTCAACCCTTTCGGATCGACGATCACTTTCTTTTCCTTGCTTTTTGCGAGTTTTATTAATCTTTGAGTAAGATCTTCGGAGAACAGGCCTTTGCCGTAATCAGAAAATAGCACAATATCAGCCTCATTGATATAATGATCCAACTGATTTACCAGTTCATCTTCCAGTTCGCTCAAAACAGGATCGGTAACCTCCCGGTCGACCCTTACCAGTTGATGGCTACCTGCTACAACACGCGTTTTTACTGTTGTTGGCCGATTCGCATCTTTCAGTATTGCGTCCGTAGCAATGCCTTCGCTTTCCAATATTTCGATTAACCTTAAGCCATAAGCATCGGCACCGATCAATCCACCTAGTGTTACTTTAGCACCTAACGCAACTAAGTTTTGAGCCACATTTGCTGCGCCGCCCAGCGTGGTTGATTCGTTTTTAACGTTAACTATCGGAACCGGAGCTTCGGGAGAGAGCCTTGTGGCATCGCCCCATATATAATGATCGATCATCAGATCACCGATGACGAGGATAGCAGGCGGATTTTGCTGTTGTTGTATGTAACGTACCTTATCTGCTAGCATTTACCTGCTTTTTTGATTCGAACTCTTTTTTAATTTCTTCCAGGGAGAACGTATTTAAACACATTTCCTTATATAAACCGCCTTTTCTTGCAGCTAAAACACCGTAATGCATGTCCGAAAAACCTTCTACACGGTGCGCATCCGGATTGACAGATAGTTTAACACCCTTGTTCAATGCATATTGGTGCCAGCGCCAATCCAAATCAAGGCGAAGCGGGTTGGCATTGATCTCAATAATCACATTGTTCGCCGCACAGGCATCTATCACTTTTTGATAATCAAACTCATAACCTTTGCGGCTTAGTAACAGTCTTCCGGTAGGGTGGCCCAAGATTGTAGTGTATGGATTTTCAACGGCTTTGATTAATCGAATTGTTGCCTTTTCTTTATCCATTTTCAAGTTAGAGTGCACGGATGCAACAATAAAATCAAAACGCTGCAATATCTCATCAGGATAATCCAATGATCCATCATTCAGAATATCTGACTCGATCCCCTTGAAAATATGAAACCCGGTAATTTTTTTATTTAAATGGTCGATCTCTTCGTGCTGTTGTAACACCCGTTCTATACTTAAACCTTTGGCATAAAACGCACTTTTGCTGTGATCGCATATACCTAAATATTCCAGTTTCAACTGATCGCGGCAATACAGCGCCATATCTTCCAGTGTATTCACGCCATCACTCCAGGTACTGTGATTGTGCAATGTGCCCTTTAAATCCTGGTAAGTTATCAGCTCAGGCAATGCATTATTAGCAGCCTTTTCAATAAAAGTATCGCCTTCACGAAGTTCAGGCAGTATGTAAGCAAGGCCCGCTTTTTTATAGATCGCTTCTTCGCTGTCAGCTTGTTTAACATTATCGGATATTCGAGCCAAAACAGCCTGAACATGATCTTCAGCGCCGGTTTGTATGAATAATTCATTATGAAATGACAAGTTATTTACAACCGAAATAGTCACTGATAGACTATTTGCAGTTTCACCACTGATAGTATGTTCATTAACCGATAAATTCTGTAAAATATCTGACTGAGTAAGTATTTCAACATCTGCTCTTACCTCAGATGAGCCAACAACGAAACTCAATTCATTAATGATCTCGCAGCATCGACGGAATTCTCCGGTAAAACTTATGCTTGAATCAGGTAGAATCCCCTGTATTTTTTGGAACAATTCACCCGCAACAGCATCCACCTGGGCATACAGGAATTTGCCATTACTCGCCATCCTGAATTCGATGACTTTGACGATGTCTTCCTGTGTTTTTAACCCAAAACCTTTGGCTTCTATCAGCCTGTTCTCATTACAGGCGTAGTATAATTCACCAACGGTTTCGATACCCAATTCGTGCCAGATGATGCCGATCTTTTTAGGGCCGATGCCTTTGATACCAAGCATCTCTACAATACCTTCGGGTGTAGCGGCCAGCAGATCAGTTAAGTCCGTTATTGCACCTGTTTCTAGTAACTCCACAATTTTGGTGGCTGTACTTTTACCAACGCCGTCAATCTTCTCCATCTCGGCCAGGCTTTTACCTGCTATACGATAGGGCAGTTTGTCCACCTTAAACGCAGCATTGGCCAGCGACTTTACCTTGAACGGGTTCTCGTCGTGCAATTCCATCAGTTGCGATAGCAGGCGAAGCGTACGGGCAATGGGTTTGTTTTCCATAAACGGATTCAGGATGTAAAAATACAAAAGCGGTCCATAAAGGCAGGGGGATAATCAGGTTATTTTTATGCTCGATTATATCTTTTAATAACTTTTCTTTCCATATAGGTATCAGGCCAAATCTCAACCCTATAATAATCATCTCCTTCGTCGCCGTCAACTGAACTTAGATTTGATGAATAAATCCTTGTCCTGTAATAGCCTGGATCAACATTAACTTCTAATTCAATGTTCGATGACGGACAATCGAGAATTTGAATAATCCCAGACTTAACCTCTATTCCTCCTTCAACGATATGGTCATATTTACTCAGATTAACGTCATCATTTCTTGCAGCTAGTAATTCAAACTCGGCTTTAACGGGACCATAACATTCAGTGCCAACTCCTAAGACACCATCTTCTATTGCCAATCTATCGTCAAAAGCCCCATTGGTCCAAAATTGGTCAGATCCGGTGTCGCCATCAAAGTCTTTATCACAAATGTAAAATTGACTGTATGAAGTAGAGAAATCTAAATGATATAACATAATGGGGGTTTATTAAAAATAAGAAAAGCTGTTCAAACGAACAGCTTTTAATAAAATATAAGTTTGATCTACTTTATCACAATATCATAAGGCATACGCATTTGCGGAGTGCGCGCCATTTGTGTAAGACCTTTTATTTGTTCGTAATAGCGGTAGTTATCGCCTAACTCTGATTTTACAAAATGTGCTTTCATCTGGGCGCTTATATCCGTTCCGAATTTGTTGAATACACCTTTCTTTTGTTCAGGATATTCAACCAGCTTGAATTTTTTAATGTTTGCTTTTTTTGATGCTGACCAAATGGCATCATTAATATTACCTAAACGATCAACCAGTCCAATTTTTACAGCTTGCTCGCCGGTCCACACACGGCCCTGGCCAATACTATTAATATACGCCTGTGTTTTATGACGACCTTCGGCCACTGCCTTGGTAAAATCGTCGTAGCCGTGGTTTACATTGTTTTGCAGGATGGCCCTTTCTTCGGCTGACAGCGGCCTGCTCAAATCGCCCAGATCAGCATATTTGCCGGTTTTTACGCCGTCGAAGGTGATCCCAAGCTTATCATTAAATAATTTTTGCAGGTTAGGGATGATCGCGAAAATGCCGATAGAGCCGGTTATGGTGTTAGGTTCAGCGATGATCGAATCAGCAGCGCATGAAATATAATAACCACCGGATGCAGCCAGGTCGCCCATAGATACAATGATCGGTTTAACCTTTTTAGTAAGCATCACTTCGCGCCAGATCACATCAGATGCCAATGAGCTACCGCCGGGAGAGTTTACACGGAAAACAACCGCCTTTACATTGTCATCGAGCCTTACTTTGCGTAAAGCAGCCGAGATTTTTTCAGAACCGATGGTATTGTCGTCCCCATCGCCGCCATTGATCTCACCAGACGCATAAACAACAGCTATCTGGTTTTTAATGGCCTTTTTTGAATCATCATCATCTTTTGATGTGGTGGTGTTACCGGCTGCATAGTCACCCATTTCAACCTTATGCAGATCGGCTTTTGAACCTACCCCGGTGCGGTCCCGCAATTCATCCAGCACCTCATCCTTATATTTTAAGCCATCAACCAATTTATATTTGAGTGCATCTTCAGGCAGTTGTATCTTCAGGTTGTTAGCAATATAATACAACGAGTCTTTGCTGATCTTGCGGCTCTTTCCAATATTGGTGAGGAAATAGCTATATAATGAACCTAAGTAGGAGTTTACCTGTTCCCGGTTGGCATCGCTCATTTTGGTCAGCACATAAGGCTCAACAGCGCTTTTATAAGTGCCAACCTTAATTACCTGCGCTTCAATACCCAGTTTATCCAGGGCGCCTTTAAAGAATGTGATCTCCGAATTAAAGCCACTAAACTCAAACATGCCTTTAGGGTTAATGTAAACCTTATCGGCCACGGATGCCAGGTAATAAAAGCCCTGGGTATAAACCTCAGAATAAGCTATCACAAACTTGCCCGATTTCTTAAAATCGATCAGCGCGTCGCGCACTTCTTCGGTAGTAGCCTGGCCCGAAAGCATATAGCTTTCATCCAGGAAAATGCCTTTGATATTTTTGTCGGTTTTTGCTCTCTTTATATTGGCGAGGATATCGTTCAGGCCTAAGTTTTTGTCACCATCGATGCCTAAAAAATCGAGCCCTGAAAGCGGGTTGTAGGGAGTGCGTTCGGGTATTTCTTTTGTAAATGCGATATGCAGAAAGGAGTCTGAATCGATTTCGACATGCTTATCTCCACTTGTTGCCGCCATTATTATTCCTACGATAATAACCAGAAATATCACACTACACAAAATAATCCCCACCACCGTGGCGAAAACAAATTTGAAGAATTGTTTCATTAAATATTATAAATCTTTTATCTATGCAAACTTAGCAATTCGATATCTATAATATTAAGAGCTTTATCTATAATATTTGTTACAACAATGATTAATGTTTTTTTGTTATTGGGGAGCAACCTTGGCAATCGGCAAGGCTATTTGCAGAAAGCCATCGACCTGATTGAGACTGAGTTAGGAACTGTAGCGAAAAAATCATCAATTTACGAAACCGAAGCGTGGGGTAAAACCGACGAGCCCAATTACCTGAACCAGGTAATACGGGTTAATACAATGTTGCCGGCCCGACAGGTACTCGACAATATATTGCAGATCGAAACGAGGATGGGACGAGTGAGAGAGGAGAAGTGGGGATCGCGGATTATTGATATCGATATTTTGTTTTATGGGTCGGATATTATTAATGAACCGGGACTTATAGTTCCGCATCCTGAGTTGCACAACAGGCGTTTTACACTGGAACCATTAAGTGAAATTGCCCCTGATTTGGAGCATCCTATACTTAAAAAAAGTATTTTTCAACTTAAAATCGAACTTAAAGATAACTTGATCGTAAAAAAGTTATAATTTTGATTTAGCGCACTCAATATTTTCAACTGAACTTATAATAATATACAGCCTAAACATGCAGGATAACTCAGCACAGGATCTTGATTTAACCTTTTTATACGAAATTGCTGATGGCAGCGACGAGTTTGTCGTTGAATCTATTGACATGTTACTACAGCAGGCCCCTGAAATGCTGAACAGCATTGATCAGGCATTACAATCAACTGATTGGCTTGCAGCTGCCGCATCTGCCCACAAACTGAAACCATCTATGGGCTTCTTCGGGATGCTTATTTCCCAGAACTTATTGCAGGAGGTAGAGTTGCTTTGCAAAGCAGGCGGACAAGAGCCAGACCAGATAAAGGAAAAATATTTCCAGGCGAAAGACCTGATCGAAACTAGCCTTACTGCGCTTGCACGCATAAAAACCGAGAAAGAAGCCGGAATTTAAATTTTGTGGATCGTGAAGCTGTAGCTTTCCATGATCAGGTTAGCTAACAAGCTTTTGCAGGCTTGTTCTACTTTTGAGTTGGCAATTTCTTCGTTTTCAGCTTCAATTTCGAGCGAAACATGTTTTCCGATGCGTACGTTGTGAATCTCGGTCAACCCTAGATTTTTCATACTACCGGTTACAGCTTTTCCTTGAGGGTCAAGAATTTCCTTTTTGGGCATTACGTCGATTTCAGCCTGAAACTTTGTCATTAGAGAACTTATATTGAATGATAGATAAGGTGATATATATGATTATGATCACCGGAACCGCCGCAAATTTAAAAAATAGTATCAATATTGCCGAGAACAGCAGTAATAAATAACGATAAATGTTCTTATCCAGATCAGTGTTTTTGAATTTAAGCGACATCAAAGGTAGTTCGGCCACCAATAGAGCGCACATCACCAAAACAAAAACGGCTAGAACATAAACATTTAATATATAGTCGCTGAATTTTAGATGATGCTCCAATATAAATGGCAGCGATGCTATCAGTATGGCATTGGCTGGAGTAGGTAAGCCGATAAAGCTTTCTGCCTGGCGGGTATCATTATTGAATTTAGCCAATCTTAAAGCCGAAAAAACCGAGATCAGGAAAGCGCTAAAATTAAGCCATGGGCTGACATTTGTGATCTGTGGTGTTTTGAGGAACATCTCGTACAAGATAGCCGAGGGCAAAAAACCAAAACTCACCATATCAGCAAGTGAATCCAGGTCTTTGCCGATATGTGAAAATGATTGCAATACGCGGGACGCAAAGCCATCAAAAAAATCAAATATGGCAGCTAAGAAAAGTGCGTATGAAGCAAATATCAGGTTTTCCTGGAAAGCATAGACAATTCCGACACAACCGCTGAACAAGTTAGCACAGGTGATGGCATTGGGAACATGTTTGCTTACGCTTTTTTTCATTCTCGGGGCGAAGATATGCATGGTTTATAAGAAAATGTGAAGATATGATATATCAATCATAACTTCACAATCTCAAAACTATTAAGAATTCATCGAGATCAGGAATTCTTCGTTGGTTTTTGTGCCTCTTATCTGGCTTTGCAAAAATTCCATCGCTTCCATTGAGTTCATATCTGCCAAATGGTTACGCAATATCCAAACACGCTGCAAGGTATCGCGATCCAGTAACAGGTCGTCGCGGCGGGTACTTGAAGCGGTGATATCAATAGCAGGGAATATACGTTTGTTAGATAGTTTACGGTCGAGCTGTAACTCCATGTTACCGGTACCTTTAAACTCTTCGAAGATCACTTCGTCCATCTTAGAGCCGGTTTCGGTAAGTGCAGTAGCGATGATGGTTAATGAACCCCCATCTTCTATGTTACGTGCCGCACCGAAGAAACGTTTAGGTTTATGTAATGCATTAGCATCAACACCACCTGATAAAATCTTACCGGAAGCAGGTGCTACAGTATTGTAAGCACGGGCGAGGCGGGTAATCGAGTCGAGCAGGATCACTACGTCGTGACCGCATTCAACCATACGTTTTGCTTTTTCCAGCACGATATTGGCAATTTTAACGTGACGCTCAGCAGGCTCGTCAAAGGTTGACGATACTACTTCTGCACGTACGCTGCGTGCCATATCCGTTACTTCTTCCGGACGTTCGTCTATCAGCAGGATGATCAGGTAAACTTCAGGGTGGTTTTTAGCGATCGCGTTAGCCACATCCTTCAATAACATGGTTTTACCTGTTTTAGGCTGTGCCACGATCAAACCGCGCTGACCTTTACCGATAGGAGAGAACAGGTCCATAATACGGGTTGAATAATTGCCCGAATCAGTAAACAGCTCCAACCTTTCTGACGGGAAAAGTGGCGTTAAGTGATCGAAAGGAACACGGTCACGCACTTCGGCAGGGATACGGCCATTGATGGCTTCAACCCTAACCAGTGGGAAGTATTTTTCACCTTCTTTTGGTGGACGGATACTACCGCGAACCGTATCGCCGGTTTTTAAGCCAAATAATTTTATCTGCGATTGTGATACGTAAATATCGTCAGGAGAAGTCAGGTAATTATAATCAGATGATCTTAAGAAACCATAGCCATCGGGCATAATTTCCAGAACACCTTCGTTTACAATTACATTATCAAAATCAAGATTGATAGCCGGCTCCTGGTTTCTTTGCTGATTTTGATTGTTGTTAACACGACGCTCAAATTTTTGAGGCCTCATCTCTGCGATCTCATCAGATTTAATTACCGGAGCTTCCTGCTCTTCGGTTAACGGAGCTGATGCCAGTACAGGCACATCTTCATTATCTTCTTCAGATGCAGCCTCTTCATCGGGTGCATCAAACAGGTTAGTATCATCCAAAGGGACTTCTACACGCGGACTGCTTTTTGATTTGGTAGTGCGTATTCTTTTGCGGTTTTTGTCAGCAGGCTCCGCATCGGCTGGTGCTGCTGATTTTACTTCGCTATAATTATCGTTCATAGTTGCCTGCTGCGCGCGGGCAATTTCTATTAATTGTTGTTGTTCTACAATTCTGCTGATGAGTTGAGGTTTTCGCAGTTCCTCGGCTTCAGCAATACCTAAACTCTTTGCCATTTCGCGCAACTCTGAAACGAGTTTGTCGTTCAATTCTGTAATATCAGACATGGATATAAATAATAGTTCAAATGGAATATTTACTTGAGAGAAATTGTCTTGCTACTGTGCTTACGCAACATCTAAAAATTTATAGATTGTGGATTTTTAAATTGTTTCTTTAGCGCAAGAAAAATTCAAAAGGATAACGTTGCAATTTTACTCATTAATATTAACAAAACAAAAATTTTGAAAAAATATGTTTGTGTATCAACACTTAGCTTATTTTTTAGTTTTTTTGCAGCAGATAAATAATCCGCGCTAATGCTTTCCCGCCAGCAACTTATTCAACAGATCAAACAAAAAAAATCTTTCCTGTGTGTAGGGCTTGATACCGATATCGATAAAATACCTGCGTTCTTAAAGGAATATCCCGATCCGATATTTGAGTTTAACAAGCGTATTATAGATGCAACTAAGGATTTGTGCATTGCCTATAAACCCAATGCCGCTTTTTACGAGCGTCACGGAGTAAAGGGTTTGCAAAGTTTGATTGCGACTTCTGAGTACTTGCCTAAAGAATGCCTGAGCATCATTGATGCCAAACGCGGAGACATTGGCAATACCTCCGGTATGTATGCGCGTGCTTTTTTTGATAAAGAAGCTACCGGGATGGATTTTGATGCTATAACCGTGGCGCCTTATATGGGCAGCGACAGCGTGACACCTTTCCTGGCTTTTGAAGGAAAATGGGTGATCCTGCTGGCGCTTACTTCATCAGTTGGCAGCAAGGATTTTCAATATCTTGATATAAATGGCGAAACACTTTACGAAACCGTCATTCAAAAAGCCAATACCTGGGCCGGTGCCGATCGTTTGATGTATGTGGTAGGGGCCACCAAAAGCACTGAGTTCGCTAATATTCGCAAGTATGCGCCTGATAATTTCCTGCTTGTTCCGGGTGTCGGTGCACAGGGCGGCAGTTTGGAAGATGTTTGCCAATATGGAATGACCAAAGATTGCGGTCTGATCGTCAATAGCTCTCGCGCAATTATCTACGCGTCAAATGGAGAAGACTTTGCCGATGCCGCAAGAGCTGAAGCTTTAAAAGTTCAGCAACAGATGGAAGCTGAGTTAAAAAAAGCGGGAATTATCTAGACCTCTAGCTTGCCTTCTATAGAATCATCCAGGGTTTTACCAATAGCTGCGCCAACAGCCATCTTCAAAAACGCCACGAGGTTTCCATGTTTATTATCCCAATAGTAAGCTTCTGATGGCTCAACTTTAATCACGGTTATTCTCGGATCATCTACCCCTTCAGTAAACCAGGTTTTTATGATTGGTTCCCATAGCTCTTTGATCTTTTCCTTGTCTTTATTTGCGGATGCGATGCCATATACATTTAAAAAATCGGAATGCGCTGAGCCCTGGAAAAGCAATTGAACAAACGGATCTTTATTGATCTCTATATTTTTATGACTGTCGTCGCTGCTAAGAAACCACAGGTTACCTTCGTCATCGATTTTTTGCACAGACATGGGTCGGGTTGAAAAAGGAATGCCAGTTTTAATATTACTGCAAAAAAAGCAGGTGGAAGTTTTCTCTACTAATTCCTTTAATTTTATGATCGCAGGAGAGCCTTCCAGGTTTTTTGTGTTTTCTTCTATTTGTTGTTCGTTAATGCTATTCATAACTGCGTTTTTTATAGATGATGCACTATAACAACCTCTAAAAAAAGATATTGTGTTATGAATTCAACAAACTAATTTAAGCAAACACCATGGTGCGCTCGGGGTATCTTAACGCATAGTTAGACACCATGTTCCTGATATAATCATTCCCGGGGTAAGGGGTAAGGTGATTTTTGAGTTGATCCAGGTTGTTTACATCAAAATAGTGGGAGATGTAGCCCATGCCATAAAACTGGCCTTTTTCTATCAGTACGCAGCTGTGCTCATCCAGGCTGCGACCCTCATCGCGAATAGCGAAGGTAGGCAGGTTGTCCCTTAACTGATCGATGGCCCATTGCACCTTCTCATTGTAAATATCCGGGCCCTCGATGCCTTCGCAGGCACAAAGGTGTTCCAGGGCACCGGTGCAATGTTCGTTGTTAGTTTGGATAAAGCACAATTTAGGGCAAAGCTTGAAATCATCGATCAATCTTAACAGGATATTGCGACCGTCCAGCAGTGAGTTGCAGGTATAAAGCGGCGTGCTGAGTTTACGGCGTTTATCCACAGCAAGACGCATATAGCCGCGCTGGTCCTCGAAAGCATAAATGCCGTAAGCGTGTTCATAGCGTTTAAGCGAGCGGTTATACTTTGGCCACAGGCGTTTAATTTCAATCGCTTCCAATACAAAGGCGATCAATTCCGTGCCACAGCTTTGGTAGGATATATGATGAATATTGCGCAAAAACTCCTGCCGCTGTAATCCGGGATTGTTGCCTGAAAAATGGCTGGAAACCCGTTGCTTAATGTTGCGCGCCTTACCCACATAGATCACTTTGCCTTTCTGATCGTGGAAATAATACACGCCCGGTGTATAGGGGAGCTGGTCAATATCTTCTTTAGGCAGATTGGCCGGCAATACCTGCTCCTTCGAACGGTGTTTCAGCGCCTGACCTATATGATTGCCGTTATCATTCTGAAGCAGGATAGAGAATAAAGTAGCAGTCGCTTCTGCATCTCCCAAAGCCCGGTGGCGACTGTTGTTGTCAATCCCCAAGTGCCTGCACAGTTTTCCTAAACTATAAGATGGCATACCCGGCAATATTTTGCGACCGAGTCTTACCGTACATAGCTTGTTGCTTTGCAGATCATACCCGGCAGCAACCAAATGATGCCTGATGAAAGAGAAATCGAAATTAACATTATGAGCGACAAATATCTTCCCATGCAGCAAATGATAGATATCGGCTGCAACATCCTCAAATGGCGGCGCGTCCTGCACCATCTCGTTAGTGATGCCTGTTAATGCCCTTATATATACCGGGATATCCTGCTTTGGATTGACAAGGGTACTATAACGTTGGGTAACTTTCTTACCATCATGCAGACATATAGCAACTTCTGTAATGCCGTTTGAACTGGCATGTCCTCCCGTTGTTTCTATATCCACTATGGCGTACATCTGTCAAAGTTAGTTGAAAAGTTGTAAAGTTGGAAGGTTGTAATGTTGATGTTTGCATAAAAAAGAAACCCGGAAAACACTTCCGGGTTTCTTTATATTTTGAAAATAGGGTTAGAATAACTTTTCAACTTTACAACATTCCAACCTTTCAACAAAGAATTACTTCTTCTTCGTCTGTTGCTGCTGACGCATGGCGTCTTCCATACGAGCCTGGAAACCGGATTTCTTTTTCTTTTCCTCAGGTTTCTTTTTGTTTTCCTGTATCTGGGCGTGAATCTTTTTGTCGTCAACCATCAGTCTGATCAAATATTGCTGGGCAAACGTGAACATGTTGGCCAGGAAGTAATAATAGTTCAGACCGGCTGGGTAGCTATTCAGTGTTACCAGGAAGATGATCGGGGTGATATACCCAATATATTTCATTTGTCCCGTTGCACCCGATATCTGGTTATTGAAATAAGTATAAACCAATGTAGAGATGGTCATCAGCAAACACATCAAGCTGATGTGATCAACATTAAATATTGGCGAGAAACTTATAACGGAATCGTAAGTAGAAAGGTCGTGCATCCACAGGAAGCTTTGACCTCGAAGTTCAAATAAGCTTGGGAAAAAGCGGAAGAAAGCGATCACGATTGGCATTTGCAATAATAGAGGCAAACATCCGCCTAATGGATTTACACCCGCCTTTTTATACAACTTCATGTATTCCTGCTGCAAAAGGGTAGGGTTATCATCGCCCACTTTTGTTTTTATCTCATCCATCTCAGGCTTTAAGATCCTCATCTTAGCCATCGAAAGGTATGATTTGTAGGTAAGGGGCGAAAGAACCAATTTAAGTACAACGGTTAATGCAAGAATGATCAATCCATAGTTCCAATTGAACTTTTGAAGCAGGTTAAATACAGGAAGTGTAGCAAACCGGTTGATATATTTTAACGGTCCCCAGCCCAAGTCAATTATTTTATCAAGATCATTGCCTTGATCTCTGAGTGTGTTGAAACGGTTAGGGCCAAAATAAAACTCCAATGGAAGCGTACCATCCGCACCTCGAACAAATGATAGATCGGCTTTCATTTGCTTCACATCCGCATTATTTGTCACATCCGTACTTACTGACAAGTTTGATTTATCAATACCTTGTTTAGCAATCAGAACATTTGAAAAAAAGTGTTCTTTGAAGGCAATCCATTGTAATTTTTTATCTGTAATGGATTTTTGATCATCTTTTCCTGTACTCAAATAATCAACATCTCTATCAGCGTTCAAGTAATAAACGGTAGAGTATGTGCGCTCCTGCTTCATGTCCTTCTCCTGTTTTCGCAGACTTGTCTGCCAATCAAGATTTAAGGTATTGCTGTTCGCTATCACATTATCAAGGCCTGTAGTCTTTATAGTCAAACCAAGTTTGAAGCCTGTCCCTTTTAATGAGTAGATATAATCAATATACTGGGTTGGGCTATAGCTCAAACGCATTGCTAATGTACTTGAGTCCTTTTCGGCTACCGTCAGGCTTTGTGCGCTTGGCGTAAAATAAAGATCTTTTGTATTGATGTTTTTGCCAGGGATATTTAGTACTAATCCAAATTGATTATTGTCACCATCGAATAAAATGAGTGGTTTTTTATCAAATGTTTTGTAGTTTTTTAGCTCAACTGAGTAAACACGGCCGCCATGGTTGCTCAGTTTTATACGTAGCTCCTGGTTTTCCAGTGTAACAAATTGTTCGCTGCCTACTGTTGCGACACCAAAAGGTATTTTCTTTAATGCGGAGTCGGCTATGGTTACAGCCTTTTTTGAGGTATCCGGCTTGGTTGCTTTTACAACTGCAGTTGCTGCTTTTGCTCTTTTAACGGAGTCCTGCAACAATTGCTCTTTCTTCATATCAGCATCTGATGGCTTCAAAAGAAAATAAGAGCCGGCCATTATTAAAACTATCAGGACAAATCCTGTTATTGTATTCTTATCCATTTTATCGTTATCGTACTTTATTACTTCTTGCGGGCATATGCCAGCGAAGCGGCGACAAAGTTAACAAAAAGTGGGTGTGGATTAGCAACTGTTGATTTTAATTCCGGGTGAAATTGTCCGCCCACAAAAAATGGGTGATTTTTCAATTCAATGATCTCTACCAGGTTGTTATCAGGGTTGATACCAGACGGTGTCATTCCGGCTTCTTCGTATTGTTTCAGGTACTTGTTATTGAACTCAAAACGATGGCGGTGACGTTCGGTAATATGCGTTTTTCCATATATGGCAGCCGCTTTTGTGCCTTTTTTAATGTCGCAAGGATAAGCGCCCAAACGCATAGTTCCGCCTTTGTTTTTGATCTTCTTCTGCTCTTCCATCATCGCAATAACCGGGTGAGGAGTGTGCTCGTTCATCTCGGTGCTGTTGGCATTCTTCAGCCCTAAAACATTACGGCCGAACTCAACAACGGCGCATTGCATCCCCAAACAGATACCGAAGAACGGAATATTATTCTCACGAACGTAACGGATCGCTTCAATTTTACCTTCAAAACCACGCTCACCAAAACCAGGGGCAACCAGAACGCCATGCAAGCCTTTCAACCGCTCAATAGCATTTTCCGGGGTTAACTGTTCTGATGGGATATACTCAACCCTTACCTTACATTCGTTTTTAGCGCCTGCGTGAATGAATGATTCGGTGATAGATTTATACGCATCAGGAAGCTCAACATATTTTCCTACCAAAGCGATACGCACTTCTGATGTAGGATTCTTCAAACGACCCAGGAAATCTTTCCAGCTTTCCAGTTCCGGTTCGTTTTTGTGTGATAGTTTCAGCTTGGTCAATACTGTTTTGTCCAGCTGTTCTTTCAGCATCAATAACGGAACATCATAAATAGTAGAAGCGTCGATCGACTCGATAACCGCATTGATGTTTACGTTACAGAAAAGTGCTATCTTTTTACGGATATCCTGGTTTATATGATGCTCGGTACGGCAAACCAAAATATCTGGCTGGATACCGTATTCCAGCAACATTTTAACAGAGTGCTGTGTCGGTTTGGTTTTCAATTCGCCTGCAGCAGCGAGGAATGGGATCAAAGTTAGGTGTATAACCAATGAGTTACCAGAACCAATTTCCCACCTGAACTGACGCACAGCTTCAATGTAAGGTAATGATTCGATGTCACCCACGGTTCCGCCTAATTCGGTGATCACGATATCATAATCGCCGCTTTCACCTAATAGCCGGATGTTTCTTTTGATCTCATCGGTAATGTGGGGAACTACCTGTACGGTTTTACCCAAAAAGGCTCCTTCACGCTCCTTATTGATCACATTCTGGTAGATGCGACCGGTGGTAATATTGTTGGCCTGCGAGGTTGGCGTATTCAGGAAACGCTCGTAGTGGCCAAGGTCAAGATCGGTTTCTGCACCGTCTTCAGTAACATAGCATTCACCATGCTCATAGGGGTTAAGTGTTCCGGGATCGATGTTGATGTAAGGGTCGAACTTTTGGATCGTAACACGGTATCCGCGCGATTGAAGAAGTTTGGCCAGAGAGGCAGAAATAATGCCTTTCCCTAACGACGAAGTAACGCCGCCCGTCACAAAAATGTATTTAGTCATGATGATATTTGTGTATTTGGCGCTTGTTTTTACACCTGCACCGATTGTTTGTGTACGGGATACAAAAGTAGCAAAATTTTCAGACTTTGGTTACTCAAATAACAAATGTTGAAAAGGAATCGGGATGTGGAGAATGTTAATTTGTCTGAACTATGATTTAACTGATTATTTGATGTGCTATGATTTTATTAGGCTTCATCACAGTTCAGACAATTTTTTCAAATCATCCGGCGTATCAATCGCAACAGTTTCAATTTCGGTTTCCGCTACTTTTATCTTATAACCATTTTCTACCCAGCGCAATTGTTCCAGGCTTTCGGCTTTTTCAAGAGGGGATACAGGCAGCTTGGTGATCTGCTTCAGAATATCAGTCCGGTAGCCATAAATGCCGATGTGCTTAAAATAAGTAAAATGCTGTAACCAGTTTTTGACTTCTTGCCCACGGATATGAGGGAGAGGGGAACGTGAGAAATAGATTGCCTCCAAATTTTTATTAATAATGACTTTTGGTGAATTGGTATTGTGCAGCTCTTGTTCGTTGGATACCTTTTTTATCAATGTGGCAAGCTGCGTATCAGTATCATTAAAACAGCCGATCAATTTGCTGATCTGCTCTGGATGGATATAAGGCTCATCACCCTGTATATTGATGATCACATCGTATTCCGGATATTTCTCAGCTACTTCAGCACAACGATCAGTACCGCTTTGGTGGGTTGAGGAGGTCATCACCGCTTTGCCGCCGAAATTATGCACATGTTTAAAAATACGGTCATCATCAGTAGCAACAATTACTTCTGATAATTGCGCGCATTTTTTTGCCTGCTCATAAACCCTTTGGATCATACTCTTCCCTGCAATATCCACCAGCGGCTTTCCGGGAAAGCGGGTTGAGGCGTAACGGGCGGGGATGATACCAAGAATTTTCATTTACGATTTTAGATTTACGAATTACGATTTAGTTGCCTTTGAGTACGATCGATTTAAATGCTCTTAACGCTAATTCCTGATCTTTTTCTGATAAATTCTTACCGTTCATCTGAAAATTGAGGCTTGATTTCCGACTATGAATATAAATGCCCGTGGTACCTTTTCCAACAATTTTAGGCCAGATAATTTTTGTTATAAAATTATCGGTTGAATCAATATGAATGTTTTCTTCAGTTAATTCATCTAAATGGCTGGCATAGCCCATCCCGCTATAATCAAAAAAGAGAGTTATTTTGGGACCGGATATTTCACCAACGAAGGAATCGACACCTTGCTCTTTTTGGTAATGCCACTGCTTTGGTATAGAAATGCTAAAAGCTTTTAGGTCGAGCTCCTGCCAATCTGAATCCTTGGATGAACAGCCCAGTAAAAATAAAATACCAATGAGCCATTTAGCCTTCATTGTTCTTAATAACAAATCTAAAATCCTAAATCAAAACAACCCATTTATCTCCCGCTCAATCCGCTCCACAATGGTCGCCATATCGTCGGTATTGTTGGCGAAGTCGAGCTTGTCTTTATCCAGAATCAGCAATTTGCCCAGTTTATAGCCGTTTATCCATTTCTGGTATTTGTCATTCAGTTTGGACAGGTAATCCAGGCGTATACCGATCTCGTATTCGCGGCCGCGGCGCTGGATGTTATTAACCAGGGTAGGTACTGATGCTTTCAGATAAACCAGCAGATCTGGTGGTTTTATAAATGCGGTGATATTATCGAAAATTGCACGGTAATTCTCGTAGTCACGTGTAGTCATCAGACCCATATCATGCAGGTTTTCAGCGAAGATATAAGCATCCTCGTAAATGGTCCGGTCCTGTATGATATTTTTATTGCCTTGCTGAATATCCAATATCTGCCTGAAGCGGCTGTTCAGGAAATAGATCTGTAGGTTAAAGCTCCAGCGCTTCATGTCGCTGTAAAAATCTTCCAGGTAGGGGTTGTTGTCTGCAGCCTCGTAAAGAGGTTCAAAACCATAATTTTTGGCCAATAATTCAGTCAGGGTGGTCTTTCCGGCGCCGATGTTTCCTACGATAGCTATGTGCATGCGATGGTCTTAGTTCATGGTTTACGGTTGATGGTTCATAGCTCTTCACAGGGAAGTGTAGAAACCACAATTATCTACGTCCGACTAATATACATTATGAAGTATGAACTCACAATTTTTTTGTTAATAGTCGTTAGTCCATAGTCAATTGCTATAGTGATTTGATGATTGACAAATTATCATGAACCATGGTCTATCGACCATCGACTAAATCAAAAACTACGAAACCCAATAATTTCTCTCACTTCACGGATTGTTTTTGCAGCGCTTTCACGCGCCTTGATTGCACCATGACGCGCAACCTGGCGCAGATAAGCCGAATCCTGGCTAATGTCGTTTATCTTTTCGCGGATAGGGGCGGTAGCTATGATCATATCTTCAGCCAACTGCTTCTTCAAATCGCCGTAACGTATCTGGCAGGTATTATACAGGTTGTCAAAATGCTCGTAAGTATCTGGGGTGGATACTACTTTTAGCAGATCGAACAGGTTTTCAATTTCTACAGGTTTTTCCTGGTTGTCGGCAGTCGGACCGCTATCGGTCACCGCCCTCATTACTTTTTTGCGTATAATTTCCGGTGAATCGGATAAGTAAACCGCGTTGCCTTCACCTTCCGATTTTCCCATTTTTCCCTTTCCGTCAAGTCCTGGTATTTTTACCAGGTTTTCGCTGAAATTGAAGGCATATGGCTCAGGGAAGTAATCGTGATTGTAAAGCCGGTTAAAACGGTTGGCAAATGTGCGTGACATTTCCAGGTGTTGCTCCTGGTCTTTACCAACCGGTACTTTTGTAGCTCGGTGAAGGATGATATCAGCAGCCATCAGAACCGGATAGGTCAGCAAACCTGCGTTCACATTATCCGGCTGAGCGCGTATTTTATCTTTAAACGAGGTGCTGCGTTCCAGTTCACCTACATAGGCATTCATATTCAGATATAGGTATAACTCGGTGGTTTCCGGCACATCCGATTGAACATATAAGGTCGATTTTTCAGGATCAAGGCCTGCTGCAAGGTACTCTACTAATACTTGTTTCACATTACTGTGAAGATCAGACGGAGTAGGGTGGGTAGTTAACGAATGCCAGTCGGCAATAAAGAAAAAGCAATTATACTCACTCTGCATTTTTACGAAGTTTTGAATAGCTCCGTAATAGTTTCCCAAATGTAATTTACCGGTAGAACGTATACCACTAACAACAGTTTCCATGGTCGCGAAAGTAAGGAATTTTTATATTTTTGGTACCGATGAAATTGATATTGAAGAAAGCACACTGTTACCTGTACATGGGTAGCGTGGCGCTCTTCTACTTTTTGTTTTACCCTTTTCTTTGGCATTTTTCGCGTAAGCCATCCACTTACCCGCAAATGAATAAGTTCAGACGGTTGTGGGGATTTCTCAGTTCCGCCTTTGCAGGCATATTTTACAGCTTTACTTATGAAGTGCCGCTTGATCGTACCAGACCTTATATCATCTGCCCAAATCACACCTCAAACCTGGATATTACGGCAATGAGCCTGCTGGTAAAAAATGACTGCAGTTTTATGGGAAAAGAGGAGTTGACTGAAGGCCTGGTAACTGGCTTGTTTTTCAGAACGGTGGATATACCTGTCGATCGTGAGAGTAAAATGTCATCATACAGGGCATTTAAAAAGGCAATGGAAAAGCTGCAAAGCGGCATCACAATGATCGTCTTCCCGGAAGGAAAAATTTCAGACGATTACCCACCACAGCTACAGGATTTTAAAAACGGACCGTTCCGCCTGGCTATCGAAGCCGGCGTACCCATAGTGCCGGTTACATTATTAAATAGCTGGAAAATTCTCTGGGACACAGGCATAAAGTATGGCAGTAAGCCGGGTATATGCCATATCTATGTACATAAACCTATTGAGACGAAGGCTTTAACGGTTGGTGACGCGGATAACTTGCGGGATGAAGTTTATAGGATCATGAAGGGAAAATTTGAAGAACAAACCTCCTCTTAGTGCTCTCTGTGTAAAACCTCAGTGAACTTTGTGGTTTAGATTTTACCACAGGGAACACAGTGATAGGACACAAAGTTCACAGAGATTATTTTTGCCTTTAAAACAAGGGTTTCCTATTTTTGGGGTCGATGATCCTACCCCTTAAAAAACTCCATCGTCTTCTCTACAGGTTTAGTATTTCGCTTATATTTTACCTGCAATGGCCGCTTATTAATTACGCCTCTAAAAAGCCATCCAGGTATCCATTACTTAACCGATTGCGAAAAATCTGCGCCGCATTCAGCTCAACAACCACCGGGATATTCTATAAGATTCAATACGAGCAGCCGATAGACTGGTCGCGCACTTATATAGTTTGTCCAAATCATACCTCGAACCTGGATATCATGTCTGTCAGTAAGGCGCTTAAGAATACTTTTTGTTTTATGGGTAAGCATGAATTGCTGGATAATCCGTTGTTAGGAATATTCTTCAGGTCGATCGATATACCCGTTAATCGTGAAAGTAAAATGTCATCCTATAAGGCATTCAAACAAACAGGTGAGCGTTTGGCGCAAGGGACGAGTGTGGTAATATTTCCGGAAGGCACCATCTCAAAAGACTATCCGCCGCAATTGCAGGAGTTTAAAAATGGCCCATTCCGGCTGGCTATTGAACTAAAAATACCTATTTTACCTATTACTTCGCTGGATACCTGGAAGGTAATGTGGGATGATGGGCGTATACATGGCAGCAGACCGGGGATTTGTCATATATTTGTGCACAAGCCCATCGAAACAGCGCATATGACTGTTGAAGATGCTGATCTGCTGAAAGATGAGGTTTATAAAGTGATAAAACAGAAACTTGACGAAAATGAACATCGATAAGGAAACCGTAGAGAAAGTGGCCCATTTGGCACGACTGGAGCTGGCTGAAGACGAAAAGGAGAAGATGATTGCCGATATGAACAAGATACTCGGTTTTATGGATAAGCTGAATGAGATAGACACCTCAGGTATTGAGCCGCTCGTGTATATGACCAATGAGATCAACACGGTGCGCGAAGATGTGATAAAACATGAAGTTACGCATGAAGAAGCCTTGTTGAATGCACCTAAACACGATAAGGATTACTTCCTGGTGGCTAAAGTGATAGAAAAGTAAGATAGAGAATTTTTAAAAATGGAACTCTGCTGAGACTGTTAAAACAGCAGCTATACCTAATAATAGATAATCCCACCAAACTAAGGCTAGTTATGCCTTCCTATTGTCATAAGATTTAAAAGCTATTTCTCTGGCATTTGATCAACCATATTTTGCATGACGAAAAATATTTTGTAATTTTAGGTTAATAATATCGCTTTACCTAAACTGTAAAATATGAAAAAACAAAACTTCAATTTTTCTTCTATACCCCATTAAACACAAATTCAATTTAATCTTATGGTTATTCCTTATTTGTGTTTTTATGATTGAAAATAGCTTTATTAATTACCTTTCCGGAATCTGCGTACTATCAAATGACTTGAAGGATGCCTTGGGTGCATTGCTTGTGGAAGAGCAGTATAAGCCGCACCAAATATTATTTGCACCGGGGCAGTTTGAAAATCGCCTGTGTTTCATTGAAAGCGGGTTGGCAAGAAATTACTATTACGACGAACATGAAGATGATCACACCGTCAAATTTTGGCGGCCGGGTGATATTATATTGTCCTACCAGGGATATTGGAGCCAGCCTGCATATTTTTATACGGAGCTAATAGATCACTCCCGGCTGGTGACACTTAAATATGATGATTTGCGCGTATTGATTACGGCATTTCCCGAAGCTTCATTATTTATTAAAAATATATTAAAAAGCTTTCATGAGGAGGAACATCAGAAACAACGGCTTGCAGGTTTAAACGCCGAAAAACGTTTCCGCGAAATGAAAAAGAACAATCGGTTGATATTCCAAAAGGTACCTTTAAAAATTATTGCTTCTTATCTTAATATGAGCCGCGAAACCTTAAGCCGGATAATTTCAAAAGGATAGGCGAGTGTTATCAAATAGTTTTTTGTGATAGTTAGCCAGTTTATTTGTGACTTTCGTCACACCGGAAAATTCTGATGATAGTATAAATTAGGTGCTGATTAATGTAACTAATAATTTAATTAAAATCAGAAATCATGAAAAAACAACTATTAGCTTTTGTGGTGTTATCAGCAATTTTGTGCGCTGTTCAGATTCAGAATGCAAATGCGGTTAAAAGAAATTATGCTATTAAAAACCCGGAGAAGCATATTTCAAAGAAGCCCGCATTGATCTATGTTGGCAGATTGCCAGATCCTTTTAATTCAACTATCCAATACGATTTATATGGATCGGGTGGCATTATAACAACAGCTTATGAAATTTCTGGTGGAGTAAATGTTGGGACGGTGTCGATAACCGGCGGACTGTACCATGCAGAAACCGGAAATCAGTTAGGATGGTATGTAGACCAAGGCACCATAACCACCAGCTTTGACTCATTTAGTTTCTTCGAGGCTTTGTACGTTGATTTAAGCTAAGCCGTAAATAGATGGAATTTTTATCCCAATTACTTGTGGTATAAATAATCCCCTGCTTTTTGACGCCCTCCAAATTTTAACCGCGCATTCCTCAATAAGCAGGGGGTTATTTTTAAATTTCGGATTAAGATTTTAGTATCTTAGAATTTTATTCTTCCTGTAACAAATCATTAGTTGTTACAGTCAAACCACGAAAAAACGGATGGAGCCATTAATTACTATTAAAGATATCGGGCGTAGATATGTGATCGGAACGGAAACTATTCATGCACTTAAGTCGGTATCTTTAACAATTCATAAAGGCGAATTCGTTGCCCTGATGGGCCCTTCCGGATCTGGAAAATCAACTTTAATGAATATCCTCGGCTGCCTGGATACACCAACTAAAGGTGTGTATATCCTGAACGGCATCGACGTAAGTCACATGACCGACAATGAACTGGCCGAGGTCCGTAACAGCGAGATCGGCTTCGTTTTCCAGACATTTAACTTGCTGCCACGTAATACTGCTTTGGATAATGTGGCCCTGCCCCTTATTTACGCAGGTATTAATAAAGAGGGAAGACAACAGCGTGCAAAACAAGCGTTGGAGAATGTGGGACTCGGTCATAGGGTAACTCATAAACCAAATGAGCTTTCAGGTGGTCAGCGCCAGCGTGTGGCTGTTGCCCGTGCGTTGATAAATGACCCTTCAATTATACTCGCTGACGAACCCACGGGTAACCTGGATACCAAAACTTCTATCGAAATAATGGGACTGATCGAAGATATCCATGCCAGGGGGAATACCATTATCTTAGTAACCCACGAAGAAGATATAGCAAAGCATGCACACCGTATTGTGCGTATGCGCGATGGGCTGATCGAAAATGACTATGCTAATACCGATATTCAAAAGGTAGACAGGAGCAAAATCGCTGCCGATGATGATATTCACGAAGCCCCAATCAAAACAATTCCTGGCAATTAGACGCCAGACGTACAACAAACTCAGCCAGTTTAAGCATTATAGGTTTGTGGTGACCTATGCCAGAAATCTCAATTTGTCGTAACGGTTTATTTTAATAATCCGTATACATTCCTATATTTAAGGCAAATACATAAACAACCTATTAAATAAATCTTGTCACACAATTCCATGCAAAGCAAATTTGCTTTCGTTTCTTATATTATATCCTTTATATTTTTCTTAGGATGTCTTTCCCAAGTTGCCTGCGCACAAACTAATAGCAATTACGTTTATAAAGACCTGGAGGCTTATAAACTCTTCCTGGAAAGGACTAAAAAAGCAACTGACGACCGGTTAGAAAAGAAAGTAAGAAAAGACTACGATAAGATCATTGAAGAGAAAAATACTGATCTCATCAAAAGGTTAGGTCAAAAAGGATTTCTTTTCGATACAGTTACTTATCCATATTTGAGCCGAATTTTTAATCAAATACTCGAAAAAAACTCGCTGGATAAAAATCGTTTTCATTTTTTCGTGGATCGTTCATCTGATGTAAATGCATATAGCTATGAAGATGGCACCATAGTATGTGATTTGGGCTTAGTTACGACTATGGAAAACGAAAGTCAGCTGGCCATGTCTTTGTGTCATGAGTTGGGGCACTATTTGCTTAACCATGTCAATAATTCTATCATAAAACAACTGGAAAAGTATAATTCACCGGAGTTTATTGCACAAATAAAAGCGATAAAAAAGCAGAACTACGATACCAAAGATAAGCTGGAGGCTTTGTTGATGAATGATGCGTTTGACCGGAGATATCATAGTCGCGATCAGGAAAGGGCAGCGGATTCCTTAGGTATAGTTTTGTACAGAAATACAGCATATGACGGTAAGAATATTTCACACATGTTCGATCTGCTGGGCGCTGCAGATGAAATCCGCCCGGCATGCTCAATACAAAACTTTTTTAAACAAGAATCGATCAATATCAATGAAGAATTGCTAAGGCCGCCAAAGCGCATGAGCTTTGGAGCCGCCACAAAAAAGGAAATAGTTGATTCATTAAAAACACATCCAGATTGCTCGCAACGTAGGATGGCAATGCAATTTTGTTTTAGTAAAAATCCAAAGCATGGATCAGATTACGTTGTAGGAAATGAACAACGATTATCAGCTGTAAAGAAAATAGCCCTTTTTGACGAAGCTGCATACTCGAAAGATAGCAATGATCTGGGCTTTTATTTTTATCAATTGATTCAGAATAACTCGTTTTTCCCTTCAGATAAACAAGTCAAATCAGAAATATTTGATACCATGGTGTCCATCTGTTCACATCAGAAATCGCATACGCTGTATTCCATTGTAAGCAATCAATACATAGCAAAAAGCGATAATGACGAGTATAATAAACTCTTAAAGTTGTTGGACAACCTTGATATGAAAGAAATGATTCAAATAACCAGCAGCTACTACCAAAATAATAAATCACTCATCACAGCTTCGGCAGAAGCTATAAACAATTTCAACAAGCTAAAAAACTGATCATGAAACAAAAATTACTACTTATTTTCTTCGTTTTCGCCGGGATTAAAGGATTTGCGCAGGAGGCCACAAAGGTGTTTAGCGAAGTAAAAGATGTGACCTTGCGCAATGTGGGCGTCATTAAACAAAACAATGTAATAAAGGGGTATTTCAATTTTTATCAATTCGATAAGGCTGATAAAAAGAATTTGATTTACAAGCTTAACCTTGTAGACGAAAACCTGAATGACCTAGGAACAAAAGAAATTATTGGTCCGAAAGCGTGGGAATTAGTAAGCACGGGTTACGACGGCAAGAACTTCTGCTTCAAATTTTGGGATGAAAAAGCTAAAACAATTGATCTAAAAGTATATGACCAGGATGCGAACGAAGTAGCTTCAAGTGAACTGAAAATTAATTATAAGCCAGGAAGTCACGATTATAAAATGTATTCGGATTTGACGCCTCCCGAGTTATATATCCTGGGCAATAATGGCTTTGTAGACTACACTTTCAATGAACCAAATAATGCTTTTATAATCAGTTATGTGGATGGAACGAGCAAGGCATCATGGCAAACAACTTATGAACCCGAGGGAAAATCAAAAGTTATGCTGCCCACATTCCTGAATGGAAATGGCGACGTAATATTAACTGCGGTATCAAGAGTTGAAAAAGGGTGGAATAACGGAAAATCAGATGTGTCTGTTTTAGCTACCAGCACAAAAGACGGGAGCCAATTGTTTGACATGTCGACTGAAATAGGCGATAATCACATAGTGCCGATAAACGCAGTTTTTGAAGGCGATAAAATAACCATCATCGGGCTAAATTATAAATCTAAAAAAGTATATACGACGGCTCCGGACGGAATGGCATTTCTGGAAGTTGATAGAACCGGCAAACTATTAAAGAGTAATTTTAAAACTTTTGAAGAATCGTTGAGCAAATATTTGCCGATGGAGGACCATAGACTTAAAGATGGGTATTATTTATATATCCATGATATAGTTCGCACAAATCATAATACTAATATCGTAGTAGCTGAGAAATTTAAAAAAGTAGCAGATGGATTAGGTATTGCTATGGCAGTATTATCCCAGGGTAATGGGGGCGGTGTTGCCAAATTGAAAATAGAAAATATGGTTGTCATTGAATACGATATGAATGGAAACGTTATACAGGCCAAAGAAATACCTAAGGTTTCAGGGAATAGCGGTGGCTTTCCTCAATACGTGGGACTGTTGCAACCTTACCTTTTAGCGTTTATGGCCAACGGTTGGGGTTGGATGGACTATATGTATACGTTGAAGAGTGACGACAATTCAGAGATCACCTTTAGTTTTGTTGATTACGACAGACTTGACGCTGATGCTAAGAAAACGAGGAACTTTGGGCAAATCAGGTATAAGAACAATCAATTTACTGTTGATAAATTTCCTATTAAAAACCCAAAAGCAACCTTCTCACATTTATTCCCTGCTAAAACCAACCATGTGTTGCAGGTAAACTATTATAAAAAGGAGAAAAAATTATCGATGGATATGATTAAATTGAATAACTAAGACAATAGATAAAATACAAAAATGCTCCGGGTGATATAATAATGCCCGGAGCATTTTTATTTATACTCAACAATTAGAAGCCAGTCGCACAATAAACTCAGCTAGTTTAAGCGTAGTTTCGGGCATTATAGGTTTATGGTGACCGATGATCAGTGTATGATTGATGATCTCGATGATGATATCCTCGTGCCTTATGTCCATTACCACATTCCTGAAATCGCGGTCCATAGCTGATTCTGCTTTATAGCGGTCGTTCACCAGTACATAAAATGTATCGCTGAAGGCTTTATCATCATCAAAATCAAGTTCTACTGGATGTATTAGCTCAATAAGCTTGTCCCGCAATGTTTCAGGGCGGATAAATGCACGTCCGCAATCCTTTTTCAGGTAAGCCAGGCCCCAGCTTTGGTACTCGCGATAATTATAAAGCTCGGGTAATTGTATGCCGCCTCTTTTTATCTTATCAATCTCGACAAACAATATGTAGCAATCGGTTCTGGCGTTTTTGATGGCATAGGAGCCTTTTACATCAACATTTTCACAACCATTAAAGGCTTCAAAATCTTCCAGGTGAAAGTCAATATCACCCGTATGCTCAATACGGAAATGGGATTTTAACAACTTATGCGTGTCATCGAAAGTGTCGATGGTTTCGCTGGTCAGGTTTACGGTATCAAATGGATAGTCCATATACAATAATACACGATTTCGGGATTTAAAAGAAAATGGAACCGTTGATTGCCGTGATTTTTGGATTTTGTTGATTGTTCCTTATAAATCACTCAATCGCTAATTCAGTCATTCACTAATTCACTCATTACTTATACGCTGCCATCGTGCCGCAGGAGCAGGCGCAATTCGGATCACTTACACCGAGCTTTTTTAGGAAATACTGGTAAAAACCAATGCGATCGCTCATACTGAAGACATTTTCACCCTGTCCGCATTCTACAGCTCCATTTATTATATTAATGGTCATGCCAAAGCCCGGTTTGCGATTTTTTGCTTTATCATCAGCTTTTGGTTGCCATTTGCCGATCATCACATCATGGGCAGATGGCTTGTAGGTCTGCGGTGTCATCCAGAAATAGATAGCTACCTTGAATGCTATAACTGCATCAGTTTCTACTAAGTCCGGATTATTGAGCAGGATACTTTTATTGCCAAAAATACAATCAGAAGCGTAACCGTAGTTACCGTTGTAACTTAATTGCAACGGTCCGCGGCCATAGTATTTTTTACCGGGAACGGCGGGATATTCATCATTATCTGCAACATATGGTAGCGATGTATTGCTTTCATGAATAAACATCAAGCCGTCATCATACTTGCCGTTTTGTCCGTGACGGGTTTCATGGGCGATGTTCGCAAAAAATGCAGCCAGTTCTTTTTTGTCGGTTTGCAAATCCTTTTCGCTGCAAAAATTACCGTAATCCACAACATAAGAACTATCCGGTTTCTTTTTGGCCCAGTCTTCGTTCCAATCCTCGTCCTGCCGAACTACGACCGATTTGCCGGCATGCTTATCTGTACGAGTGATCTGGTAAACAGAAACAGCACGCTTAACCACCTTTATGCGGACATTGCTCATCTGCTGAATGGCTTTTATAAATGCCTGGTAGCTGTAGAATTTATCGTGCTGAGGAAAGAAATCGTTAAACTGTTTTTCACTCAAAAAACTGCTTATCGGGATATTGTTCGGTATGATGGGTTTATTATTCGCTCCGCCGCACTTAAAGCTCAGTAGTAAAAATGGTAAAAGGATAAAGCAGATCTTATTTAGAACGGAAATGGATTTCATAGGATGCAAATTATTCCAAACGGAATTCGATGGTAATTATAGATCAAATGTAATAACATTAGTAGCATGCAAGAGTTTGGTCAGCGAAATTAAAATATAGTTTACAATGCCAAACCAAAATAATAAATTCGAAAACGAATGAAAATTTACACCAAAACGGGCGATAAGGGCTATACTTCGCTGATAGGGGGAACAAGGGTGCCAAAACACCACCTGCGTATCGAATGCTATGGCACGGTGGATGAGCTGAATTCTTACATCGGATTGATACGCGACCAGGATATTGATGTGCATGATAAACAGGTTTTAAAGGAAATACAGGACAGATTATTTACTATAGGCTCGTCATTGGCATCAGATCCGGAAAAGTCTAAAATGATCATACCTGACCTTCATCAGGAAGATATTGAGTTGCTGGAAAAAGAAATGGATGCGATGAACGAAAAATTGCCTGAATTGCGTCATTTTATTTTGCCCGGCGGTAATAATGCCATCTCGTTTTGCCATATTGCACGTTGTGTGTGCCGCAGGGCCGAACGACTGGCAGTAAACCTTTCGGCGGAAAGCACCGTAGAAGAAAAGGTGAATATTTACCTGAACAGGTTAAGTGATTATCTTTTTGTATTAGCCAGGAAGATCGGAAACGAACAAAATATACCTGAAAATCAATGGATACCACGTGTTTAAAAAATTGAAAAAAATATTTGATAATCGACTTAAAAATATTATACTTTTGCGAAAATTGGTTTTACCTTAAATAATAATAATATATGTATTGGACACTTGAATTAGCATCACACCTGGAGGATGCACCATGGCCCGCAACAAAAGATGAATTAATCGATTATGCTATCCGCTCGGGAGCACCCGTTGAGGTTATAGAGAACCTTCAGGCCCTTGAGGATGATGGTGAGCCATATGAAAACATTGAGGAGATATGGCCTGACTATCCTACAAAAGACGACTTCTTTTTTAACGAAGACGAATATTAGCCCAAGCCCTAAGATATTTAGTTAGAAACCCTGTAATAACAGGGTTTTTTATTTTAGAACCTTTTGAATTTTTTTTGGTTATAGGTATTACATCATCTATTAACTCAAAAACATTCACAACATGAGAGGTTTACTTTACATTATTGCTGTCATCCTGATCATCGGGTGGGCAATCGGTTTTTTCGCTTATTCAGCAGGCGGAATAATTCACATTCTTTTGGTAATAGCAATTATTGCACTGCTTTTGGGCGTGATCAGGCGGGCCTGAAAAGAAATTCAAACGCGAATCAGCCATTCCTACAAGGAGTGGCTTTTTTGTTTTAGGAGGAATTCGGCAATAGCAATATCCTCCGGGTAGGTGATCTTGATGTTCTGATAGCTGCCACCGATCAGGTTGATGTTGACGCCGGTTTGCTCCACCACACTGGCGTCATCCGTAAAATAGGATTGGTAGATCTGCAAATAAGCCTCTTTTAATTGTGTCACCTGGAAGGTTTGTGGTGTTTGTATGAGGTAGATTTCGTCGCGCACCAGGTTTACAGAGCGGTTGTCTTTGATCTGCCTTACTGAATCGCGGCTCTTTATCGCGACGATAGCATTGCCGTATAAAGCAGCGCATTCAAACGATTCGTCAATAATATCGCATGTGATCAGCGGGCGTACGGCATCATGTATGGCTACTATAGCATCGTCAGCCTCGATTAACGCCAATCCTGCCTTTACAGAATGAAACCGGGTCTCGCCGCCATCTACCAACTGGTGTGGTATTTCAAATTGATGAGTTTGGCAAAGTCGCTCCCAATAATCATGAGAATCGCCTGGAAGAACAACAATGATCTGGGGTGTGGTCTGGCAGTGATAAAATGCATTGATTGTATGCATCAGTACCGGGAGTCCATTTAGTAACAGAAATTGCTTTGGTACAGCTGATTTCATCCTGCTGCCCGAGCCACCGGCTACTATGATAACATAGTGAGATGTGAGATTTGAGATTTGAGATGTGAGATCAGGAGTGCTCATAACTTAAACATTATTGTGTCTTATATCTAAGATTTAAAGCCGTCTCAAATCTCAAATCTCACGTCTCAAATCTAATTATATAATCAGCATAGCATCGCCATAGCTATAAAAGCGGTATTTCTCTTTTACGGCTACCTCGTAAGCGTGCATTACATTTTCGTATCCGCCAAAGGCACAGATCATCATCAATAAAGTCGATTCCGGTGTGTGGAAGTTGGTTACCATTGAATTAGCAATGCTAAAATCATATGGAGGGAAAATGAACTTGCTGGTCCAGTCGTTAGCAGCTTTTAAAGTTTTGCTTGCCGAAACAGATGATTCGATGGTACGCATTGAAGTGGTACCAACCGCGCAGATACGGCTTTTTCTTTCGATACCACGGTTCACGATGTCAGCCTGTTTCTGCTCTATAATATACTGCTCAGAATCCATTTTGTGCTTGGTCAGGTCCTCAACCTCAACCGGGCGGAAGGTTCCTAAACCTACGTGTAACGTTACTTCTGCAAATTCAACACCTTTTAATTCAAGGCGTTTCATTAGCTCGCGGCTAAAGTGCAAACCTGCAGTAGGAGCTGCAACAGCGCCTTCGTGTTTTGCAAATATGGTCTGATAGCGTTCTTTATCTTCAGCGGTAGCTTTACGTTTGATATATTTTGGAAGCGGGGTTTCACCCAGAATTTCCACATTGCGTCTGAATTCTTCGTCAGTACCATCAAACAGGAAGCGGATAGTACGGCCACGGGAAGTGGTGTTGTCAACAACTTCTGCAATCAACAGGTCGTCATCACCAAAATATAGTTTATTACCTACACGGATCTTACGTGCCGGATCAACCAGTACGTCCCAAAGGCGAAGTTCTTTATTCAGTTCTCTTAAAAGGAAAACCTCGATGGTGGCGCCGGTTTTTTCCTTGTTGCCATATAAACGGGCGGGGAATACTTTGGTATTGTTAAGGATCATTACGTCCTTATCGTCGAAGTAGTCTAATATGTCTTTGAATACTTTATGCTCAATTTTTCCGGAGTCTTTATGCAGTACCATTAATCGGGATTCGTCGCGGGTAGCGGCAGGTGTATGGGCAACTAGTGACTCGGGTAAGTTGAATTTAAATTGAGATAATTTCATATTAAAACAGATAAATTTTTAGGGCGCAAAGATACGCATAAATTTTGTTAAATTGGATGATTTTTTTATAGACGCTTTTAAGATAATTGGTAAACACAAGATATTAAAAATAGTGTGACCTAAATGTAACTAAATTGATATGTGATAGTCTTAATCAGGTATATTGCAATATAAATCTGTGTAATCGTTCCATATGCTGTTTTTTAAGCTGTTTCGCGAAAGTTTCATTTTTGCTTTTGATGCTTTAAGGCATAATAAGCTTCGTACCATGTTGTCCTTATTGGGGGTTACTATTGGTATTTTCACCATAATAGCTGTTCTTTCAGCAGTAGAAACTCTTCGTAATAATTTGCAGAAAAGCGTTGATAAGCTGGGCAGTAATAGTATTTATATCCAAAAATTTCAATGGGGAGGTGGAGAAGATTACCCGTGGTGGAAATATCTGCAAAGACCAAATGTAAACCTTCGCGAATTTGATAAACTTCAAAGACGCAGTCAGACCGCCGAAGCCATGTCGTATGAAATCAATATTTCAAACCGTACGGTAAAATATCAAAGTAACACGATAGAAGGCGCACAAATCGATGCAGCTTCTGAGGATCACAACAAAACCTGGAATTTTGACTTGCAAGATGGCAGGTACTTTACTGAAATGGAATCACGAACAGGCGCTCCGGTAACTATTATTGGTTTTGATATCGCTAAAAATCTTTTCCCAGCAGGAGACGCTGTCGGCAAACAGATAAAAATAATGGCTAGGTATGTAAAGGTTGTCGGAGTTTTTGCTAAGCAAGGCGACGATATGCTAGGTAATTCCAATGACAAGGAGATATTGCTTCCAATAAATTTCGCCCACAACTTAATCGATGTACAGAATGATAACTATGGACCTACAATAATTGTAAGGGGTAAAAAAGGAATACCAGCCGACGATGTAGAAAGCGAATTAAGGGGCTTGATGCGCTCGATAAGAAGTCTTAAACCGAATCAAGATGACAGCTTTGCGCTAAATAAGACATCAATCATATCTAAACAACTCGACGTAGTGTTTGGGATATTCAATGTAGTGGGGATAATTGTCGGTGGCTTTTCTGTATTGGTTGGTGGGTTTGGTATCGCCAATATCATGTTTGTATCTGTAAAAGAACGCACTAACATCATCGGCATTCAGAAATCACTTGGCGCCAAAAACTACTTTATTTTACTTCAATTCCTCATAGAATCTATTGTTCTTTGCCTTATGGGGGGAATAATAGGACTATTTTTAGTATTTGGTGGCACGTTTGTTCTGAAGGCGTTGGCAGATGTGCAAGTTGTGCTTGATATCAACAATATCATCGCCGGAATAAGTACGTCAATTGCAATTGGTGTCATTTCTGGTATCATCCCGGCGTACTCCGCTTCGAGACTTGATCCGGTGGAGGCTATCCGTTCAAACTGATTTGTTGATTTTGTGAATGCCCCGTTAAGTTAATGTTAATTCGGCCGGTAAAGCACATAATTTTTACAAATTGTCCACTTTGTCATCCTTTATAATACGTGGATTTAATTACATTTGCTTCGGTTAAAAAAAACGTCTATGTCGGAAACAGCGAAATTAATATTAGGTGATAAAACATATGAGTTCCCGGTAATTGAAGGTACAGAAAGCGAGAAAGCAATTGATATTTCGAAACTTAGAGACCAAACGGGATATGTAACGCTGGATATCGGCTATAAGAATACCGGGGCAACGACAAGCTCTATTACATTTCTTGACGGAGAACTGGGCATACTAAAATATCGTGGTTACCCGATCGAACAGTTGGCTGAAAAATCGAGCTTTATTGAGGTGGCATATTTGCTGATCTACGGTGAGCTGCCTACTCAAGCACAGTTAACAGATTTCCAATACCAGATCAGTCGCCATACGCTGGTGCACGAGGATATGAAGAAGTTTTTTGACGGTTTCCCGTCAAAATCGCACCCGATGGGTCAGCTTTCTTCATTGGTATGTTCGCTATCTGCTTTTTATCCTGAATCATTAAAATCAAACCAAACGACAGAGGAGCTTAACCTGAGCATTATCAAAATGCTGGGCAAAATGGCTACCATCGTTTCATGGATCTATAAAAAATCTCTTGGTCATCCTTATATCTATCCGAAGAATAAATATGATTATGTGACCAACTTCCTGCACATGACCTTCGGTCAGCGTACGGAAGATATCGTGATCGACCCGGTTGTAGTAAGCGCGATGAATACGCTGCTGATCCTGCACGCTGATCACGAACAGAACTGCTCTACATCGACCGTAAGGATCGTAGGTTCATCTGAATCAAATATTTATGCATCAGTTTCTGCAGGTATTTCGGCATTGTGGGGCCCGCTGCATGGTGGGGCTAACCAGGCAGTGATCGAGATGCTGGAAAAAATTAAGGAAGATGGTGGCGATACCGATAAATGGATCAAAAAGGCAAAAGATAAAAACGATCCGTTCCGCCTGATGGGCTTCGGTCACCGTGTTTACAAAAACTTTGATCCTCGCGCAAAGATCATCAAAAAAGCTTGTGACGATATCCTGGAGAAATTAGGAATTGATGATGAAGTGCTTGAAATTGCTAAGAAGCTGGAAGAGCACGCATTAAAAGACCCATACTTTGTTGAACGTAAATTATATCCTAACGTCGACTTCTATTCAGGCATCATTTATCGTGCATTAGGCTTCCCAACCGATATGTTTACCGTGCTGTTTGCATTGGGCCGCTTACCGGGATGGATAGCGCAATGGAAAGAGATGAAGGAGCACAAAGAACCTATCGGTCGCCCACGCCAGATATTTGTAGGCGCAACCAATAAGGAATATTCAGATATCCAAAGCAGGGGTTAAACCCTGTTCCAATTATACAGAAGCTCGTCAGTTTGACGGGCTTTTTTTATCGCCAAAAATTATGAGATCGAAGATATTAATTTTTGTATTCCTGCTTTGTAATCACCTGTTGTCGTTTGGACAAATCAAGGTGACTTTCCTTGTTAATAAAATACCCACAGTGAAGGAGACGGATACACACCTATTCATTGCAGGCGATTTCAATAATTGGGATCCAAGCCATGCTGCCTTTGAAGTTCAGAAGCAAAATGATGGTACCTGGCAGCTTTCAAAATCATTGCCTAAAGGCACTTATAATTATAAGATAACGCGGGGCAGCTGGCAGAAGGTAGAATGCACAGCCGATGGTAAAAGCATTGATAACAGAAGCTTTAGGCTTACGAATGATACGACAATCAGGATAGATATTGCAGGCTGGCAGGACAATTTCAAACCTGAGGAAAAGAAGCATACGGCAAGCGCCAATGTGCACATCATAACAGAGAATTTTGATATGCCGCAGTTAGGGCGACAAAGAAGAATTTGGATATATCTTCCCGCAGATTATAAATCATCCCGCAAAAAATACCCGGTTATTTATATGCACGACGGACAGAACCTGTTCGATGCTTACACGTCCGGTTACGGTGAATGGGGAGTAGATGAGATTATGGATAAAATCCCATTAAAAGATCAATGCATTATTGTTGGAATAGATCACGGCGGAGATCACCGGATGACGGAGTATAATCCTTATGACTCAAAATTTGGCAAGGGCGAAGGCGATAAATACGTTGACTTTTTGGTTAAGACATTAAAACCTTATGTTGATCAACATTACCACACCAGAGTAGATGCAAAATATACCACTATTGCAGGTAGCTCAATGGGAGGGTTGATTTCCTTTTATGCTGTACTAAAGTATCCTGATGTATTCGGCAATGGTGGCATATTTTCACCCTCATTCTGGATAGCACCAGAGATGTTCAATTACACGCAACAGCATCTGAATACCAAATCAAGATTCTACTTTGTTTGCGGCGATTCAGAAGGCGACGATATGGTAGAGCCAATGCAAAAGATGGTAAAGCTGGTACGATCAAAAGGCATTAGTGAACAAAATGCTCCCGAAATAATTGTGAAGGGCGCGAAGCACAATGAGAAGCAATGGAACGGTGATTTTCCGGGCTTTTATCAGTGGGTAATTAGCCAGTCAGGAAGTCGGTAAGTCCGAAAGACGGGAAGTTAGAAAAAGCTTAAATCTTTCAGACTTATGCGAACTTTCTGACTTCCCGACTCAAACAATTAATCCCCATCCTGCGAGGTATACAACCACGTCTCGGTATTCCCTACCGGCAGATTTACCATTTCGCCGCGATTTTGTTGCCACCAGAAACGAAGGCGCGGCTTTTCGTGGTTGCCTATTTCGTTCATGGAATTGGCGTCGTACAGGCGACCGTTTACCATCACATATTTTATCTTTTCGCTGTTGCGGATATCAACCAATGGGTTAGCATTTAAGACAATCAGGTCTGCAAGTTTGCCCTGTTCCAATGAGCCTATCTCTCTATCCATACCTAAATAAGATGCACCATTCATAGTGGCACAACGTATGGCCTGCATCGGTGTCATGCCGCCTTGTGTCAGCATCCAAAGCTCCCAGTGTGCTCCTAAGCCCTGTAATTGACCATGCGCTCCCAGGTTTACTTTGGTGCCGCCGTCAGCTATCTGTTTAACATATTTGGAAACTTCTATATGCCCGTAATCGCCATATTCGGCAGTTACCCTGCGGCGTGAGCGGGCATCTATAATAGATTGGGGGGTAAAACTGAGCAGGTGCTCGTTTTTCCAAACCTCCGTACGATCGTACCAGTAATTTTCACCAAACAAACCGCCATAGCAAACGATCAAGGTAGGAGTATAACCTGTTTTGCTGGCGTTCCACAAGGTTTTCACGTCTTTATAAACCGGCACAACAGGAATATTATGCTCGATGCCCGTATGCCCATCCAAAATCATGGTCATATTAGTGAAGTAGGTTGATCCACCTTCAGGCACCACCTGCATCTGCAGTTCACGGGCGGCAGCGATGATCTGCTGGCGTTGCTCGCGTCGTGGCTGGTTATAGCTTTTTACTGAAAATGCGCCTACTGCTTTTAGCCTGCGGAGATTGGATAAGGCATCGTCAAGACTGTTGATCACCACCTTAAAATCGCCGTCTGCACCGTATAAGATCGATCCTGTTGAATAGATCCTCGGTCCAACCATATTACCCGCCTTTACCATTTCAGATTGACTAAATACCATCTCAGTATTGGTAGATGGATCATGAGACGTTGTTACACCAAAAGCCAGGTTAGCAAAATAATTCCAGTCCTGCTGCGGCGATATGCCATCCGGGCTAGGGTGCAGGTGTGCATGCACATCAATAATTCCCGGCATAATGGTTTTGCCGTTAGCATCAAAAACCTTGGCATCAGCTGGAACCTGTATATCCGAGGCCTTACCGATAGCGGCTATCCTGTTTTTTTCGATAATGATGGTGCCATTGTCGATCACCTCGTCGCCTTTCATGGTAATGATACGAGCGTTGGTAAATGCTATTTTGCCATCCGGTATATCCGATTTGATTTTCAGGTTCAGATCGATCCCCACGGTATCAGCAACTTTGGTTTTATCATCACCGCCATCCACAAACGGGAACGCGCTATGAATGTCGCGGACAAAGTATTTTGGTCCCAGCGTCCACATCAATTTCTGGCTGTCCTTACTCCAGTGGAGATAGGTTCCTGCATCTCGCGTTAACTTATCCAGCGGAATAGCCTTGTTACTTGCTGATAAATCCTGCGGACTACCGGTGTAGACCATCGGCGTGATATAGCAATTAAACAGCTCAGTAAACGCCATCCATTTCCCATCAGGGCTCGGAGTGAATTGCGTAGTATATTTTGAAGTGTATAACGTTTGTTGATTAGCGCCGGTAGTGTCCATCACCATAAAGGTCTTTTTCTCGCCTTCGTTGCTTTGGTAATAGATTTTTGAATCATCAGCGGAGTACTGCGGCCAGATACCGTTATTGATGATCATTTTGGGTTTGCCGCCCGTTGCAGGCATTACATAAATACCCGGGTTTTTGCCGAATGCATATCCCAGCACATCATTACCTTCGCCTTTACGGAAAACGATCTTATCGCCTTTGGTGGAGAATTTCGGGGAATAATACAACCCTTTATCTAAGGTAAGCCGGGTGATGAAATGTGTGGTCAGATCAATCCTGTTGATCGAGCCTTTCAGCTCATCGTTCCAGTCAACATAAATTAATGATTTACCATCCGGACTAAATTGGGGCTCGTATTCAAAATCGGCAGTACTGTCTATGCGTGCAGGCACCCCGTCCGGCAGTGTCTTAATGTAAATATGTCCCGCGGCATTAAACGCTACCTGTTTGCCATCCGGCGAGGTGGTCAGCTGACGGATCATTTTAGCTGTAAATTCATCCTGGAAAACCTTTTGCGGGAAATGAAGCGCATCCGTAATAGTTTGATTTGAAGTAACTTCAAATGGCACTTGTACAGCATTTAATGTTGTTATATCCAGGTTCCATATCTTGCCTTTGGCATAGAATATAATATTCTTACTATCGGGTGTCCATCCAAAATTCGGATACACGCCAAATATGGCCCAGGTTTCCTGCTGATCTTTTGAAAGCTCATCATATACCGACCATTCTTCGCCAGTTGCCAGGTTGTGCAGGTACAGAACACTTTTTAATCTTACACGCTTTACAAAAGCCAGTAATTTCCCGTCAGGAGATATCTGCGGACGGCATGCGCCACCAGCACCACCGGTTACCGTTTCTATTTCGCCCGTTTCGCGATTCAGTCTTTTAATAGCGTAAATGCCCTGGTATGGGTCTTTGTTATATTGAAAATACGGACCGGGAGTAACGTCCTCGCTCCAGTAAACATATTTGCCGTCAGGCGATGCGATAGGTTCACCTGCATCCTCCTGGTCATTTTTGCGTTTGGTTAACTGAATACCCTCACCACCTGTTTTATGGTATAACCACATTTCACCAGCGCCCAAAGAGCGTGTTCCTGTAAAGTGCTTGCGGGCTACCAGATACTGCCCGTCAGGCGTCCATGACGCATTGTTCAGCAAACGGAAAGTTTCTTTGGTGATAGGATGTTTATTGGTCCCATCACTATTCATTATCCAGATGTTGTCACCGCCATCTTTATCGCTGGTATAGGATATCAATTTACCATCGGGACTGTAACGCGGCTGTATATCCCACGATTTGCCTGAAGTAAGTATGGTGGCTTTGCCGCCTTTGATCGGTATGGTATAAATATCACCCAGCAAGTCGAAAACTATATTTTCGCCGTCCGGACTCACATCCAGGTTCATCCACGTACCTTCGTCGGTATTGATGCTGACCTTTTTTACCGGTCCGGGAGGCGCCTCCACGTTCCATTTTTGGGCATAAGTTATATTGATTGATAAGGAGAGTAGTATAGATAGAACCAGATATTTCATAAGGTATCAATATGTTAACGCCGCGAAGTTAAAAATATTGAGCCATTTAAGGGACTTTGAATTTCGAATTTACATTTCACGGCTATCTTGCAAGTCGATTACTAAATCCGAAATCGTACATTCGAAATCCGAAATTGACGAATGACCATTCAGCAAATACTAAAGCATTATTGGAACCATGATAGCTTCCGGCCATTGCAGGAGGAGATCATCCAGTCTGTTTTATTGGGACAAGATGCATTGGCTTTATTGCCAACCGGCGGAGGGAAATCAATCTGCTTCCAGGTGCCCGTGTTGGCTAAAGATGGTTTATGTATTGTGGTTTCGCCTTTGATCGCCCTGATGAAAGACCAGGTAGAAAACCTGAAAACGAAAGGGATTGAAGCTGTGGCGATTGTTTCCGGGATGAGCAAGCGCGAGGTGGATATTGCTTTGGATAATTGCGTTTATGGAGGAGTTAAATTTTTATATCTATCACCCGAGCGATTGCTTTCCGAGCTGGTTCGTGAGCGGATAGCATACATGAAAGTAAATCTAATCGCGGTTGATGAAGCGCACTGTATCTCGCAATGGGGTTATGATTTCAGGCCACCTTACCTGCATATTGCCGATCTGCGCGAAATACACCCGAATGTTCCGGTATTAGCGCTTACCGCCACTGCGACAGCCGAGGTTTGCGATGATATTCAGCAAAAGCTTTTATTCAAACAAACTAACGTTTACCGGAAAAGCTTTGAACGCAAAAATATCAGCTACGTAGTACAGAACGAGGAAAACAAGTTGCGCAAGTTATTGGACATCGCAAGAGGGGTAAAAGGAAGTGGCATTGTATATGTACGCAGCCGAAAGGAAACGGTTGAGATAGCCAAATTTTATGATGAGAATGGTTTCAGCGCCGATTTTTATCATGCGGGACTGACGATGGAGCAGCGGTCAAAGAAACAGGAGGAATGGAAAAGCAATAAGACAAGAATTATCGTAGCTACCAATGCATTCGGGATGGGAATTGATAAACCTGATGTCCGTTTTGTGATCCACAAGGATATGCCGGAAAGCCTGGAGGCTTATTACCAGGAAGCAGGCAGGGGCGGGCGCGATGAAAAAAAAGCTTATGCTGTGTTGTTATACAATTATTCCGATCGTCTAAAAAACGAAAAGAAGTTATTGACCAACTTTCCATCGGTCGAGGAGATCAAACTGGTTTATCATCAATTGGGCAGTTATTTTCAATTGGCATATGGAACAGGCGAAGGAGTAAGCTTTGATATCGATCTGAGTGATTTTTGCACCCGCCACAAACTTGAACCAAATAAAACACTGAACGCGTTGAAGTTTTTGGAGCAGGACGAATATCTGTCGTTTAATGAAAGCGTGTTTTTGCCCTCGCGTTTTCGTTTTGAGGTGCATAACGAAGAGTTATATAACTTCCAGATTCAGAATGCCTCGTGGGATCCTTTTATCAAAACTTTATTGCGTTCATATGGCGGCTCCTTTGAGAATTATGTCAGATTGCGCGAGTTTGATCTGGCCCGACGCAGCAACCTGAGCGTTCAGCAGGTAATTGAAGGGTTAAAACAATTACAGGAAATCGGTATCCTGAACTACCTTCAACAAACCGATATGCCCCAGGTTACTTATCTGAAACCACGCTTGCAGAATAATGAACTGGTGATCAACAAGCGTTACATAGAAGAACGCAAATCCGTCTACCTAAAAAAACTCGAAGCAGTATTTGCTTATGCCGAACACAAAAAATGCCGCAGCCAGATGTTGCTGGCCTATTTTGATGAATCAGATGCTGATAAATGTGGTGTATGCGACATTTGCCTGGAAGAAAAACGTCTGAGAAATCTTTCTGAGACATCTGACAATATTACCGACGAAATAGCTCACCTGCTCAGCGTCGATACACTCACTATCGATGCCTTGATGAGCTCCATCAAAAGCGGCACCGAAAAGGACCGCATCGAAACTATCCGCACCCTGCTGGACGCGGGGAAGATCAAGACGGATGGGGAGAGATATTATTTATAATCAGCATGTATTAGTGCCTGGTGCCCTTTTTAGTCAACACTAATACATGCTAAAGATTTGATCTGTTGATATTACTGGAAATAACTTTATTCGAAAGATAGCTTTCGGATAAGATTATTTCCAGTATCAGCTATATAGAAGTTCCCATTGGCGTCCAACGTTATGCCAAATGGATATGCAAATGATGCCGACCTGGCCGGTCCGTCAGCGGAGCCACCGAAGGCTCCGCCGGGAGGACCTGCTATCGTTGCAACACCTCCATTAGGGGTTACCTTTCGTACTGTACCACCGCCCATATCTGTTACATACAAATTCCCTGTCGCATCAATCACAATTGCTGACGGACCATCGAAAATTGCAGAGGATCCGGATCCATCTAATTCACCTTGTGTCTTGTTGCCCGCAATTGTGGTTACAACACCATCCGCTGTAACTTTGCGAATCAGGTTATTGCCAAAGTCTGCAACATAAACGTTACCTGCATTATCCACAGTGACTCCATATGGAGCACTAAATGAGGCCAATGCTCCTTTGCCGTCGGCTGACCCAAAAGATCCATTCCCTGCGAATGTAGTTACTATTCCCGCGCTGCTGATTTTTCGAATGTCATTATTGATGTATTCTGTAACGTAAATATTTCCTTGGGCATCTACTGCCAACCCGGTAGGTATATTAAAGGATGCCGTAGAACCTGTTCCGTTTGTCAATCCCGCTATACCGCTTCCCGCTAAAGTTGATACAATTCCAGTCGCAGTAATCTTGCGTATCAGGTGGTTTTGCGAGTCAGCTACGTACACATTTCCGTTAGCGTCCACAGCAATTCCTTCCGGTCCATTAAAGCTAGCCTGGTTTGCAGGGCCGTTTATTGCACCAGCCGTGCCATTACCCGCAAAAGTTGTTACAACGCCATCGGGACTGATCTTACGGATTTTGTTATTAGACTTGTCGGCAACATACATATAACCTGACGCATCGGTTACAATTTCATAAGGGTTGCTGAACGAAGCTTGCGTTCCGGTTCCATCAGTAGATCCAACCTGATAGGGCCTCCTACCTGCAAATGTAGATACGGTTGCCGTAAGCACGTAATTAAAAACTGGTCCGGAAACAGGTGCTGCATTATCAACCGATACGGTGACGTTGCCTGTTCCGGCGCTTAAAGGTACGATAACATTCAGTTGGGTAGCAGTAGCGGAGGATATTGTTGCCTGTTTTCCATTGAAATAGACCTGGTCATTTGAAGGATTGACACTAAATCCTGTGCCTTTTATAATTACTGGTGTATTATAAGGGCCATAAGTTGTGTTTAGTGATAGTATAGTAACGGGTGTAGTGATTGTAAATACAGGTCCGTTGGCAGCTGAGCCATTGTTTACTGACACAGTTACATTTCCAGATGTGGCACCTGTCGGTACCCTAACGGTCAACTGGGTGGTAGTAGCGGCAGAAACAGTAGCCTCTGTTCCGTTAAAATAGACTTTGTCATTTGCGATCGCTCCATCAAAACCAGAACCATTGATAACTACAACTGTATTATATGGGCCTGAGTTCACACTTAGCGATATCACACTAACTGGTGTAGCGGCGGGTTTGGGGTCATTTTTCTTGCAGCTCCAAAGACAACCGGTTGCGATGAATAGAATTAATGCTTTGAATAATAGGTTTTTTGTAAAGGTTATTCTCATGCGTTATAAGGCTTAGTTTATTAATTTAACCCGACTCATAGATAGCTATTATTTTTCAATTAGGAAAACTTTTCTCTATTGCCGCGCTTTGTCTGATATTTAATTAGAAATTAATCGCCATCCGCCCACCGTCGAGCGCCCACCCCTGAAATTTTCACCGACCAAAATCCCCGGTTTACCGGGAAAACCCCGCTGTACAACTAATAGAGGCCTTTTCGCTGTAACGGATCTTTTCTGTGATCGTCTTATGGGTGTATTTAGAAACAAACAAATTGACAATCAAAATATTAAATATCATGAAAACAAGAATTTTTTCCTTAGTAGCTATTGCAGCAGTAGTTTTAGGAGTAAGCAATATCACCTTCGCAGCAACAAAAGATTCAGCTGCAAATAACAGTGAAGTTAGCACTGTATTGAAGGTAAATAAGATCAGCAAGATCGAAGTTCGCGGTAACGTTGAAGTGTATGTAACTGATGGCGCAGATGACCAGGTTAAAGTTTACAACCGCTACTATTCAGAAAGCGCTTTGATCCAGAACAACAACGGTACACTGCGTATCTCATCTTTCGCCGATCAGAAACTGGTAGTTTGGGTAAAGGCTGAACAATTAACTTCAATTGCCGCTTATAACAATGCTGAAGTAAAATCATTCGGTAAGATCTCTCCGCTTGAAATGGAAGTAACTTTACACGACAACGCTTACGCTAAATTAGATGTAGAAGGTTACAGCATGAACATCACCGTAAGCAACCGCGCAAAAGCTGACCTGGCCGGTAACGTTGAGCACTGCAATCTAAAATACGACCACTCAGCATACGTAAACAGCACCAACTTTGCTGCAGCAAACATCACCAGGACAGTTGATGGAATTGTTAAAAACGACGACCTGGTAACCTTATAATCACCACTTGTAAAAGTTCAACATATACATCGCAAGCCGTCCCGATATACCGGGACGGCTTTTTTATGGAACATACGTTAAATATTACTTAACTGTGATCGTTCCGGTAAACTCGATAATGGGATTTTCTGAACCTCTTGCGGCGGTTATTGTCAAACTGGCGCTGCCTGATTTTAAGGCACTAAATTCCCATACATCTGTTCCGAAATCTCCAACGACCATCTTATTTGTAGGTGGGATATTAATATGGCTATTTAGTTTTAGTAACGTTGAGTCATATTTTGGTGGATCGAATTTATAGCCGCCATCACCGGGATTTCCAAGGCTTACCTGCAATTTTTGACCGTTTAAAATATTTACGGTCTTGCCATTATTTGAGGCATTGATTTTTACTACAGATGAGTTCGGGTTATTCTCTTTTTTGCATGATGCCAATACACCAATAAAAGCGACAATGGTAATTAGGGCGAAGATGATTCTAGTTTTCATATTTTGGGTTAAAGGTAATAATACGTATTACGCAGGATATTCTCTATATGAAACACTGGATCAATAAAAAAAGGTTGTAAATATAACGTTTACAACCTCCTCCAAAATTCAACTAATCTCTGGTTAACCAGTCACTGATTAACACTATTGACTATCCCACCAAACCCGGCTGGTTATCTTATCACCGCCGGTTAAGCGTGCTACAGCAGCATTATAATTTGTTCCGTTGGAGATCTTTTGATTCTGCGGATAATTTAATCTCCTGGGTATGGTGCCTGCCGTTACATTACCCGGATAGTTTACAGGTTTTAATTTTGGTAAATCACCCGAGCGTCTCCAGTTTGCATAAGCTTCGTATTCATCCATCAGCGTACAAAGCCAGTATTGCGTATTAATTTGTGCGAGGCCATTAGCATCATTATACGGATTGGCATCCAGGTAGGCCTGTGCATCATCATCGCTTATAGTAGCCGGATCACCATAGGCCGATAATTGTGTTATTGCTGCCAGTACACCATTTTCATAATGTGTTTGCGCCGAACCTCCTATACCCCAGCGTTTGGCAGCATCTGCCAGTAAAAACTCTGTTTCGGCATAAGTCAAAATCAGATCCGGGGCAGCAGTATTGAGAATGTTGTCGTTTATTGTAGAATAACCATAAATGCCCAATGTCTTTTTATAAAGTGAATCTGGAAGCAGTGTGATGTTCACGGCTGCGTTATTACCACCAACAATATAGCCAGATGGCATGCCAAGCTGATTTTCTGGTGTGTTGTCAGTATTTACGTTACCATCCGCGTCCGTTGTGTATATCCAGGCGACGACCGGCAATCGCGGGTCGTTTCGGGATTTCATATTATCAATGAAAGTTTTAGATAGCCGGAAATCTGTACTATCATTCCCGAATATTTCCGTAGCATCCCTGTTTGCAGTAACAGCAATACCGTCCTGGTGCTGAACAATGGCATTATCATCATTGCTCTGCATTGTTTTGCCGATAACTTGCGTAACATATTTCTGCGCGGTTGTTGGGTCGACTTTTGTTAAGCGCATAGCCATACGCAGCAACAATGAGTTGCCAAACTTTTTCCATTGGCCGATCTGGTCATCGGCTTGCGAATACAAAATGTCGCCGGTTGGTTTATCGGCACTCTCATCCAAACTATCTATCGCCTGCGATACTTCTTTAAGCATATCGGTGTAGATATCCTGCTGCTTATCATAAACAGGAGTATAGATACGGTTGTAATATCCGAGGCCGGCCTGTTTGTAAGGGATGTCACCGTAAAGGTCTGTTATCTGTTCAAATACCATCGCTCTCATTATGCGCGACATCTGGTGCAGGTTCCTGTATTGTGGTTTATTGGCAGAAAGCAGGTATAGTTCAATGACAGGCTGCACATCAGAAGTATAAGAATCCTGGAACATTTCGCCCATGGCGCCGATATTATTCAGGTACTTGTCACCATAATAAAATCCTGGGTTTGTAGAAGCTGAGTGCTGAATGAAACATCCCACGGCTCCCCATTTTGTTGCCCAGGCGCTACCGCCAAAATTGGTTGAGCCTGTATAGGCCAACTGTACTGTAGTTAATAAAAGATTAGGGTCGTATTTATCAGCGGTAATCTGGTTAGGATTGGTATTTGCATTTGTAAGGTCCTTTTTACAGGATGCTGCAGCAAGAACTATAAATGCAACTATTATAAAATATATCGATTTAAATTTCATGTCCGTAATTTTTAATGTTTGCACTTGTTGCTTATAGTTTTATGTTTAGGTTAAATCCAAGTGTCCGGGAATAAGGTACTGCCGGGGCTTCAAGTCCTGCCGAATATATCGAAGCAGAATAGCTTGACTCAGGGTCGATATTCGGTGTATGCTTCATGATCGTGAACACGTTATGACACACAAAACTTAAGCTCAGGCCATGTATTTTATTATTAAATGCTTTGGCCGGGAAATCATAGCCTATTATAAGCTGTCTGAATTTGATGAAGCTGTCGCTGTAAATAAATTGCCCCTGGTCAGCAAAGGCCCAATCATTATAATAGCCTGAGGCATATTGCTGAGACGTACCATATAGTTGATCTCTTCCAGGCACAGTTAATTTTGAAAGACCTTGTTGATAAGCAATAATGTTAGTATTTGAGAATATTTTGCCTCCAAATTTGCCATCTATCAAGAAGGATAACCTGAAGCCACTATATCTGAAGGTGTTGGTAATACCCGCCGCCCATGGATTTTCTCCTGAACCATAATCTTTTGGAGTAGCGTCTGCCGGATTCGGAGCACCTAACTGCGGATCAATAATAATATTCCCCTGTGCATCGCGTGCGGGGCTATAAGCTATAATCTGTAATGGTTCCTTGCCTACAATTTGTTGTGTATAGGATAATGAACCCCAATCCTGTGCTTCAGAGCCAAGGGTTATTTGCTGCTGGTCGCCTAATGATAATACTTTGCCTTTTGAGTAGGTGGCATTAAGGTTAATGTCCCATGAGAATTTGCTGGTTTTCAAAGGTGTTCCCCCGAGCTCAAGTTCAATACCATTATACCTGAGGGTACCCACGTTAAGCAGGGCAGAGGTATATCCCGATGTATAGTCAATAGTTACGGGGACAATGTCGCCGACAACTCTTTTCTGATAAACGGCCAGGTCAAACCTCAACCTGTTATGGAAAAAGTCCATTTCAGTACCTGCTTCTACTTCCTTACGTGATGACGGCCTTAAAGCACTATTCGGAACTTGTCCGTTACCCGCTGTGCCAACCGGGTACGTACCGCCATTAGGCGTAGTCAATGTACCCTGTATGCCGTAGGTTTGCAATGTTTGATATGGGGCATCAGCAGCACCGCCCACATCCGCATAGCTCAGACGCAGTTTACCAAGATCCATTGCCGGGATATGCAACAGTTCTGAGAAAACAAACGATCCGCTAAATGAAGGATACAGATAATTTATCTTCCCAGGTGATAGTGTTGAGTACCAGTCGCTGCGGCCGGTCACAGTTAAATAAAGGAAATCCTTATAACTTAAATCTCCGCTTCCATATATAGATTGATATTCTTCATTGTTGATCACATGGCTCTCCTGCGGAGTTTCAAGATTGGTTATGGTATATAAAAAAGGAATCGCAAAATTGTAACCACCGGCATTCAGGTATTCCTGGGTGGATTTTCTGTAGTTTCCACCTAGTAATACATTAAAGGATAGGTCTTTGGTAATCTTGAATTTTTTACCGGTAGTCAAATCAATATTCAACTCAGTTTGCTTGGTGTTCTGCTCAAACATATCGCCGCCAATACCCTGGTCCACCAGATAGCCCGTACCGGCGGGTTCAATGTTCGTATTACGGTCGTTAGTATAATCGTCAGCAACCTGTAAGCCGATAAAGTAGCCGGTATCAAATGTATATTTAAGATTAGCCGAACCTATGAACCTGTTACGGTGAATAGCACCCTGCAGCTCGTAAGCCGCAAAATAAGGGTTGGTGGTATATGGATCGGAAAAGGGGTTCAATTCGAGTCCGCTGTCTCCGGCTACAGTACCGGTGCCATTAGGACCCGCGAGCGTTTTAATATTAATGTTAGGCGGAACAAACATTGGTCCCCAGTTTAAGTTGCCAACCGCATCAGAAACGTTCGGTGCATTCTTGGTATACTCCGATACATATTGTGAGGAAAGATCAAGCGTTAAGTTTTTCCCTAACTTCAGGTTGGTATATTGGTTGAACGTAAGGCGTTGCAAACCTGCGTTTGGCACATAACTATCGTCGTGCAGGTAGCTGACAGAAAAACGTGTTGCACCGCCGTCTTCAAAACCTTTGCTAAATGCAAATGTATTGGTGAAATTGCCGCCGGCTCCGTAAAAACGGTTAAGATTTCCCTTTGCCACGGCTGAGTATGGGCGTTTAACACCATCAAACTGGTAAGTGTCCGAACCGTCCAGTTTAGCGCCCCAGCTTGATTCCATCGATCCTAAAGCATCTGCTGCACTAACCGGTTTAGCACCATTATAGCCCTGGCCATACACTGTCTGGAAGTCGGTTTCGTCTATTACATTTTCCCTCACATAATTTGAGTTGATCTCCACGCCTAGGCCTTGCCCGGCTTTGCCTTTTTTAGTTGTGATCAACACCACACCATTTGCACCACGGTAACCATATAGCGCGGTTGCAGCCGCACCTTTTAATATGGATATCGTTTCAATGTCATCCGGGTTAACATCACCAATGCCGTCGCCGCCGTCCTTGCCACCATAACCGCCCGATACGTCAGTTGTAGCATAGTTGTTATTAATCAGTGGAATGCCATTTAATACATAGAGCGGTTGATTATTACCTGTCATGTTCGTAATACCACGGATCACGACGTTGGATGCACCATTTGGACCAGTAGAAACTCCGCTTACACTTACACCAGATACACGTCCTTCGAGACTGTTTACAAAAGTGTTTTCACGGGCTTCTGTTATGGACGAACCCTTCACTTCGCTTACTGAGTAGCCAAGAGCCCGTTTATCTTTCGATTGGTTTAATGCCGTAATAACGACATCTTTTAATTGTCCGGCGGTTTGCGCCAACACAATATTAATAGTTGTCTGGTTCCCCACAGCAATTTCACGGATCTTATAACCTATATAAGAAAAGACCAGTGTTCCTGATGCTGGTACAGATATGCTGTAGTTACCATTAGCATCAGTGGCAGCTACGGTTTGAGTGCCTTTTACTTTAACCGTAACGCCGGGAATAGATTCATTTGTAGTTGAATCTGTTACCCTGCCCTTTATTGTTGTTTGTGCAAAAGCAGCGCAAGTAGTTAACAGGATAATTGCAGTCTTTATCAGAAAGACTTTAACAGGAAGATGAAATTTGTGGTAGTAAAGATTTTGTTTCATAGTTTGAGATTAAGGTGGAAGATGGTTGGTAAAAGAACGTTACGGCATTCATGTGTATGCCGGGTATAGGTATATAGAGTTTCTTTGCAGGGGAAAAGAAACGCTTGAGTTATCAGAAAGCTTTAATTAATCAGGGGCAAATAGCTGTATTAGCTAATTTAAAGGGAATTACAGAACCTAAATTTATACAATTAGGCCAAAAATTTATACAAAATGCTTTTTTGGTGTAACTTATTTGATATAAAGTAAAAGGAATTCCACCCCGAGCCGCCTAAAAACACCCACCCGCGAGAATTTTCACCGACAGTTTTCAGCCGTTCACCGGGAAAATATGGCCGTACATCTAATAGTCGGGTTTTGGCTGTAACGTTTCTTTTTTGGGGTCGTCTTATGGGTGTATTTAGAAACAAACAAATTGACAATCAAAATATTAAATATCATGAAAACTAAATTTTTATCCTTCGTAGCTATCGCAGCAATAGTATTAGGAGTAAGCAACACAAGTATCGCAGCAGTAAAAGACAGCGCCGCTGCAAACAATAACAGCGAAGTTAGCACCGTGTTAACTAACGTAAGCAAGATCAACAAAATCGAAGTTCGCGGAAACGTTGAAGTATTCGTATCAGACGGTTCAGTCGACCAGGTAAAAGTATACAACCGCTACTATTCAGAAAGCGCTTTGATACAAAGCCAGAACGGTGTATTGCGTATCTCATCTTTCGCAGATCAGAAACTGGTAGTTTGGGTTACCGCAGCTCAGTTAAGCGCAATCTCAGCCTATGATAACGCAGAAGTTAAATCATTCGGTAAATTATCACCAATAGAAATGAACATTACTTTACATGACAACGCTTATGCTAAATTGGACCTGGATGGTTACAGCGCAGACATCACTTTAAACAACCGCGCTAAAGCAGACTTAAATGGTAACGTTAAAGAATGTAACTTAAAATACGATCATTCAGCTACTGTAAACAGCACAAACTTTGCTGCTGAGCACATTACAAAAACAGTTGACGGATTGAACAGAAATACCACAGAAGATATCGCAGTACTTTAATCCTACTTTTGCAAAAGTTCACCATATATTCAGAGAGCCGTTCTTGTAAATTGAACGGCTTTTTTTACTTTTGGTGTAACCAGATCCTATTCAAACAAGTCCAATACTCAAAAATCAAACTATGAAAAAGCTATATTCAATCGCAATATTATCTGTTGCTGCCCTTTCATTATCCGTTCTTTCATCATGCCGGTTCGGTTGTGTAAAAGGCTCAGGGCATCAAATAACCGAAAACCATAAGGTAGATAATTTTACCAGGCTTGATATATCAGGCGGCTTTAAGATCAACCTGAAACAAGACAGCAGTTTAACAGTATCTGTTACTGCTGACGATAACCTGATGAAATATATCCATACCAGCTCAAACGGTGATAAACTGCGCATTTACACCAAGAAAAACGTATGCGGCAGCGGCGAGATCGTCCTTAATATTGGCGTGAAAAACCTGGATGAAATAAAGACCTCGGGAGGAATCAATTTAGTTACCGATGGTAAATTGAATACCAAAGACCTTCATTTTGAATTGAGCGGTGCGAGCAGATTAGATATGGACCTTAATGCCGCTAACGTAACCACTGAAGGCAGCGGCTCAACAGATATCACTTTAAGGGGGCAGGCAACATCACACAAAATTGAATTTGCAGGCAGTGGCAAAGTAAAAGCCGGGGATTTTGTGGTAGGCAGCTATGATATTGAAACTACCGGTGCAAGTGACTGTGTTATTAATGTGTTAAAAGACCTGAATGTAAATACCACCGGTGCAGCAGATGTTAAATATCGTGGTAACCCAACAAGTGTAAATACCAGCAAAACCGGCGCAGCGAGCGTTACCAAGATCAATTAATTATTTATTCCGACATATTTAAGAAGCCCCGCACAGGCGGGGCTTCTTTGTTTGCTTCGCGGCTACTGTCAAAATGATCTGATTAGAAGTGACTTTTAGATCAGTTTTCTAAAATAATTCATACCTTTGCACTCCCAAATCAAAGGGCATGCTATTTGATAATGGCATAATTGACACAGGATTTTAGTAAAAAAACGAAATAATAAGATGAATATCTCACAGGAAAAAATCGACAGCCTGAATGCAGTTGTAACCATCAACATGAAACCTGAGGATTATCAGCCAAGGGTTGAGAAAGCGATAAAAGATCATGCGAAAAAAGCAAAGATACCAGGGTTCCGCCCGGGTATGGTGCCGGCGGCGCATATCAAAAAAATGTATGGTAAAAGCATTTTGGTTGACGAAGTAAATAACCTGCTTTCTGATACTCTGAACAATTATATCAATGAACAGCAACTGGAAGTATTGGGTCAGCCACTACCAAAAATGGACGACAGCAAACAATACAACTGGGATTTTGCTGATGATTTTGAATTCAACTACGAAGTAGGTTTAGCGCCTGCATTTGAGGTTGACTTTTCATCAAAAGATAAGGTTACCCAATACGTGATCAAGGCTGACAAGGAAACTTTGGAAGCGCGCATCAAAAACATCCGCAAAAGCTATGGCAAAATGACAAACCCTGACGTATCGGCAGAGGGTGATGTGCTTTATGCCGAATTAGTGCAGCTTTCTCCGGATGGTTCTGTTTTTGATGGTGGTATCAGCAATACTACATCAGTTCGTTTAGACCAGGTACAGGACGAGAAAGTTAAAAAGTCGCTGATCGGTCTGAAAAAAGGTGATGAAGTTACACTGGATATCCAGAAAGCTTACAATAACGATGCAACCCGTATCGCTGCTATATTAAAGGTAGACGATGAAACAGCTGCAGAGTTAAAGTCAAATTTCCGCCTGACTGTTAAAAATGTTAATCGTTTGGAGGAAAGCGATCTGGACCAGGAGTTCTTTGATAAATTATTTGGTGAAGGTACAGTAACTACCGAAGAAGAATTCAGGAAGAAAATTACAGAGGAAGTTGAAGCAATGTTTGCCCAGGATGCTGAGCGCAAATTGCAAAACGATCTGTATAAACTGGCTATTGAAAAAGCAACTTTCCAATTGCCTGATGAATTCCTGAAACGCTGGTTAAAAGCAACCAACGAAAAACTAACCGAAGAAGAATTGACTGGTGGTTATGACGATTTTGCTAAGAACCTGAAATGGACCTTGCTTGAAAACAAGATCATTAAGGATAACAAGATCGAGATCAAATACGAAGAAGTGTTCGCGGCAGCAAAACAACGTTTGGATGCTCAGTTCAGAATGTACAGCCCACAGGCTTTAAGCGACGAACAACTGGGTCAATACACTGTTCAGTATTTACAGAACAGGGATGAGGCTAACAAGATATTCGAAGAAGTAAAAGCTGTTAAGGCATTAGACTTTTTGAAAAGCGCGGTTACTTTAAACAATAAAGAGATAGACGCTAAAGACTTCAGTTCTGTAGAATAAGTTGGCGGTTGGCGCAAGGCGGTTGGCGTTTTGTTAATTGAAACAAATCGGTATTTTGCGAAATGTTTTTATTCCGATTCCAAAGCCTTGAAATTTGGCAACTTGCAATAGCCGTAGGCGACCAACTGTGCGAAGTCGCCGAACTTCTTGAAGCAAAAAAGAAATATAGATTTGCAGAGCAGCTCAATGGGGCTGCTCTCAGCATTTCTAATAATATAGCCGAAGGAAGCGGCTCCAATTCAAAGAAAGAATTCTCACGCTTTCTTGATTATGCGCATAGATCAGTATTTGAGAATGCGAACATCATACTCGTCCTTCACCGGAGGAAATATATTTCTGACGAACAACTGAATTATTTTCTGGAAGAATTAAATAAATTAGCCAGAAAAATTAATAGCTTTCAAAAATATCTGAGCAAAGAATCCAATAATTAATTAACAAAAATAAATAATTGAAACGCATGGTGGCTTTAACGCCTCGCGCCATGCGCCAACCGTAGAAAAACACAAATCATGAGCAGTAACATAGATAAGAACGAGTTTAGAAAGTATGCTGTTAAGCATCACCGTATCAATAGCCTTTACGTAGATAAATTTATAGCCAGCGTTGACAGAAGCGCAATGCCAACGGGCATGACAACCGTCCCTTCCGGCATGACCCCTTATATTATTGAGGAACGTCAACTGAATGTAGCCCAAATGGACGTGTTCTCGCGTTTGATGATGGACCGTATAATTTTCCTGGGTGATGCTATTTATGATAACATTGCCAATATTATACAGGCACAATTGCTTTTCCTGCAATCGGCAGATAGCAAACGCGACATCCAGATCTATATCAACTCTCCTGGCGGTTCGGTATATGCAGGTTTAGGTATTTATGATACTATGCAGTTTATCTCGAACGATGTGGCCACTATTTGTACAGGTATGGCTGCCTCAATGGCTGCAGTATTGTTGTGTGCTGGTACACAAGGTAAAAGAGCTGCGTTGCCACACTCAAGGGTGATGATCCACCAGCCATCAGGTGGTGCACAAGGTCAGCAATCGGATATCGAAATAAGCTACCACGAGATCACCAAATTGAAAAAAGAATTATACCAGATCATAGCAGATCACAGCGGTGCGCCGTTCCAGAAAGTTTGGGATGCATCAGACCGTGACCACTGGATGATTGCTGAAGAAGCAGTTGAATTTGGTATGGTTGACGAGATTTTACGCGGTACAAAAGGCAAGAAATAATAAACAACTGCCTGATTATAACGTATTAAATAATAAAGGAATAACCAAAAGCGTTGCATTTATTGCATTAATTTGCTAAATTTGGTTAGCTAGACTAATAATGAATAAGAACAGCAAAGAGATCAGATGTTCGTTTTGTGGTGCCGGTAAGCAGGATTCGCTCATGCTTATAGCCGGGCTGGATGCACACATTTGCGATAAATGTGTGAACCAGGCCAATGAAATATTGGCTGAAGAATTGAAAGTGCGCAAGGTTAAAACATCGCCTTCTTTGCCTGCATTATTGAAGCCATCTGAGATCAAGGTTCACCTTGATCAGTACGTGATCGGTCAGGATGATGCTAAGAAAATTCTTTCGGTAGCCGTTTACAATCACTACAAGCGATTGAACCAACGTATAGAAAAGGACGAGGTAGAGATCGAGAAATCGAACATTATTATGGTTGGCGAAACAGGTACGGGTAAAACCTTATTGGCAAAAACGCTGGCCAAAATACTCAACGTTCCTTTTTGTATATGCGATGCCACTGTATTGACAGAAGCAGGTTATGTAGGAGAGGACGTGGAAAGTATTCTTACCCGTTTGCTACAGGCTGCCGATTACGATGTAACCGCTGCCGAAAAAGGTATTGTTTATATCGATGAGGTTGACAAGATCGCACGTAAGAGCGACAATGCATCTATAACCCGTGACGTATCCGGTGAAGGTGTGCAACAAGCGCTGCTAAAAATTCTGGAAGGTACTATGGTGAACGTTCCGCCGCAAGGTGGCCGTAAGCACCCGGATCAGAAGATGATCACTGTGAACACCAATAATATATTGTTCATTTGCGGTGGTGCTTTTGATGGTATCGAAAAGAAAATAGCTAACAGGCTGCGCACACAAACCGTTGGTTATAAACTGGCTCATCACGAAGGTGAGATCGACCTGAAAAATCTGTATAAGTATATTACACCTGCTGATTTAAAATCATTTGGATTAATACCAGAGTTGATTGGTCGTTTACCAGTGCTGACATACCTGAATCCTTTAGACAGGGATGCATTGCACAACATCCTTACCGAGCCTAAAAACTCATTGCTTAAACAATATAAAAAACTGTTTGAGTACGAAGGAGTAAAGCTGGAGTTTGATGAGGAGGTGCTAGATTTTATTGTCGACAAGGCAATGGAGTTTAAATTGGGTGCACGTGGTTTGCGTTCCATCTGCGAAGCGATCATGATTGATGCCATGTTTGAGTTCCCGTCCAAAAAGGATGTTAAACGCCTGAATGTGACGCTGGATTACGCACACGAGAAATTCGAGAAATCTGATCTCAAAAAATTAAAAGTAGCTTAACAGCACGGTAAGTTTAAAAGCTTATATTTGCTATATCAAAACACGAACCCTGGTGAAACGCCGGGGTTTGTTGTATACCGCTATTTCATACAATTCATAGATTGTCATCCTGAGCGATAGCGAAGGATCTATTATATAAGCGAGAGGTAACAACCATACTAATCGCGACAGATGCTTCGTTCCTCAGCATGACAATCTCTAAAAGAATTTAACCTATGAACGAAGAAAAAGAAATAAAAAAAGATGAGCTCGATCCCAAAGAAATAAGCAAAATACAAACACCTATAAAGTCAGGACTTAAAACCAAAGAAGCTATTGTGGTGAACTGGCTGCCGAGATATACTGGTAGGCCACTTGTTGATTTTGGTGAATACATCATCCTGACCAATTTTTCTAAATATCTGCAGCTGTTTTCCGAGTGGAATGAAAACGCACCTATTATTGGCTTGGATAAACCGATGCAAAGTGTAACTGCCAATGGCATCACAATTATTAATTTCGGTATGGGCAGCTCGGTCGCTGCAACCATTATGGATTTGTTGACCGCAATTAAACCTAAAGCAGTGATATTCCTTGGAAAATGTGGTGGCCTAAAGAAGAAGAACAAGGTCGGAGACCTGATATTGCCGATTGCGGCCATCAGGGGAGAAGGAACATCAAATGATTACCTACCGGCGGAAGTGCCTGCTTTACCTTCATTTGCCCTCCAAAAAGCAATTTCAACGACTATACGCGATTATGGACGCGATTACTGGACCGGAACCTGCTACACCACCAATCGCCGTGTTTGGGAGCACGACAAGGAATTTAAGAAATATCTTAAAACCCTTCGTGCTATGGCAGTCGATATGGAGACCGCGACCATATTTACGACAGGCTTTGCCAACAAAATTCCGACAGGTGCTTTATTACTGGTATCCGATCAACCAATGATACCGGAAGGAGTGAAGACTGCGGAAAGTGACTCATCTGTTACCGAGCAATATGTGGAAACGCACTTGCATATCGGTATCGAATCGTTGAAGCAATTGATCAACAATGGATTAACGGTAAAGCACCTTATATTTTAAGTTGACGAAGCTGATCAGGCAAAAATTCAATCAACCACTTAACTCAATCAACTTAATCAACTAACTTTGATACACTATGTGGCACAAAAATATATTGGAGACCATCGGCAACACACCAATGGTCAGATTAAATACTATTACAAAAGACATTCCGGCGACTGTGCTGGCCAAAATAGAGACGACTAATCCCGGTAATTCGATCAAGGATCGCATGGCTTTGAAAATGATCGAGGACGCCGAGAAGAATGGCTTGCTGAAGCCAGGCGGAACTATCATTGAAGGTACATCAGGTAATACTGGTATGGGCCTGGCGATAGCTGCTGTGATAAAAGGCTACAAATGTATTTTTACCAGTACTGATAAGCAATCTAAGGAGAAGTTTGATGCCCTGCGTGCTTTTGGTGCTGAAGTAATTGTGTGCCCAACCAATGTTGATCCGGAAGACCCGCGCTCGTACTACTCAGTTTCATCTCGTTTGGAGCGGGAAGTGCCTAATTCATGGAAACCGAACCAGTATGATAACCTGTCGAATTCCCAGGCGCATTATGAGCAGACAGCCCCGGAAATTTGGGAGCAAACTGAAGGAAAGATTACTCACCTGGTGGCAGGAGTGGGGACAGGTGGTACCATATCAGGTATAGCTAAATATTTAAAGGAGAAGAATCCGAATATCAAAGTGATCGGTATCGATACTTACGGCTCAGTATTCAAAAAATATAAGGAAACAGGAATTTTTGATAAGGATGAGATCTATCCATACATCACTGAAGGTATTGGTGAAGATTTTCTGCCACAAAATGTCGATTTCAGCCTGATCGATCATTTCGAAAAGGTAACAGATAAAGACGCCGCCCTTATGACAAGAGAGGTGGCTTTAAAAGAAGGCATTTTTGCCGGAAACTCTACAGGTTCTGCCGTTGCCGGAGTACTGCAGGTAAAGCATATGTTCAAGGAAGGCGATGTTGTGGTCATCATATTCCCTGATCATGGTTCCCGTTACATGGCCAAGATGTATAACGAAGATTGGCTGCGCGAACGTGGATTTTTGAAGGATGAGAAAATGACCGCCAAGGATATTATCTTTAAAAAAGAAAGGCAGGACATCATCACCATTGATTGCGAAAAAACTATACTAGAGGCTATTAACGTAATTAAATCACTTAATATTTCGCAAATCCCTGTTACTCAAAAAGGCATGGTAATTGGTAAAATAACCGAAAGCGGCATACTGGATGCATTGCTTGAAAACCCTGCACTCAAATCCTACCCCGTGCAAACGATTACAACAGCATCGTTCCCTTTTGTTGACCTGAATACATCAATTGATAAAATATCTGCAATGATCAATAAGGATAACATCGCCGTCCTGGTAGAAGATCAGGGTAATATCGAGATCATCACGCAGTACGACATTATTAATGCGATATCGGCCTAAGGCTAAAATAGAAGCCCAAATTTTAAGGTGTTTTGTATTAAGCAGAACACCTTTTTTATTAAATATATTTATATTTAAACCAAAATCTAAACCGATGTCACACACCAAATACCCCCTAACGCTGTTTTTCTGCTTTTTAAGCCTTTTAGTCTTTTCTCAGACTAAAGATTCCACAATTTTTATGAAATGGAAATTAAAGCCAAATGAAATTCTATCTTATAAGACTGTTATGCAGGAGATCGATACTGCCAATCATATCGATTTTTCTATGGATGGAATGATGAAAGCAATTGGTATAAATAAAAAGGAAGATTTTGACGAAGCGCGTGCCATTTTTAAAAAGCTAAATGCTCAAATGCAGAATGCAAATTTTGTGACTCACCTTAGGCGAAACAAGAAAGGAGCTATTGACATCGAATTGGCCATCGTAAAAGATTCTACAATAACGAATAAAAAAACCTCCGATACTGATAAATTTAGTAATATTCAAAAGATGATGGCCTCAATGAATTCTGGGATAATGCTACGGGGATCAATACACGAAGATGGAACGATCGAGAGTTTTTATACCAAGAATGATCAAAAAAACCTCGTAGCAATAATGTTCGAGCTTCCCGGCAAATCCGTTAAACCAGGTGATTCATGGCCACTTAATACTAATTTGCTTTCAATGGATCAAAATTTTGTTTGCGATAGTTCTTATAAGAAAAATGTAGTTTCCTTTATTGGTATTGAAAATCGGAACGGGGAACGTATAGTAAATTTAAAGTATGATCTTGTGGAGTATGTTAACGGGGCCTTTCTCAACTCAAATATGTCTATGAAAATGACCTATCAGGGAATTGCTCAGTTTTCGATCGAAAAAGGACGTTGGATAACGTATGAAGGAATAATGGGGCTGTCAAGCACTGGAATGATGTCGTCACAAAGTACCAAGAAGATTTCTTTGACCTCCGAATAATCTCGCCTTTTCTCAAATATCACAAACACCACCAACGAAGAAAGTCTGTAAAGAGTTCTTGTTACCTGCGAGATAATCTAATTTGTTATTGGATAACCATTCGATCATCTCGTGGAAATCACCCCGCCTTTCTTATCCAATGTTTGAATAATAGGCTGATCATTCTTGTCGATATATATCTTTAAACGGGGAGTACCTTTTGAATCGCGCAGGAACAAACCCACTTCCCCGTTCTCATTCTTTCCGGCGAAGAAGCGCTGTTGCCCTAACCTGCCTTCAGCTTTTAGTTTGGCAATGCCAGCGTTGTATGCATTCGTGTCGTTCAATTTTTTAAGTGAATCAGCATAGTCGATCAGGTTTGACAAAGTAAAATCATCAGGTCGGTCCCATAGCTTTAAACCGTAGCTTCTGGCAGTCATTTTTCCTTTTCCGTCATTATCCTGGTTGTATTGCAATTGCATCACCTGGTCGTTTTTATACTGATCGAAAGAATATGTCATACTCCCGCCGTTTTTGTTCCCATCGTATACCAGACCACCATCTTCATCTCCCTCATTATTAAAAAATATCATACCTGCGGGTCGTTCACGACTTGACATTACTTTGCCGTTCATCTTACCCGGATGCTGATTTTTCTGATTGCTGATCACCATCCTCAGCATTCCATCAGGCTCAACAATGTTTATCCTTTCGGCAGTGATCTCTTTAAAATGATCATTGCGCAATGTGAAAATTACTACTCCAGCTAGTATGATTACAATTATTGTCAAAAATATAGCATATAGCTTCAGGAACCTGACTTGTTTGGATAGATCTTGCATAGGGGCTTAAATATAGATTGATTTATTTTAAGGATTATTTCGGCTTGGAATTTACCATTTTTTGAATATCACAAACACAGCCAGTACGATCAGGCAGAAGCCCAGCAAGTGGTTCCAGGCCAGTTTTTCGGTCTTGAAGAAAAGCAGCGTGAATATCATAAAAACCACCAACGTAACGGCTTCCTGTATAGTTTTGAGCTGAACCAGGCTGAATGGCCCCCCTGTTTCCTGTGAACCTGCACGATTTGCCGGTACCTGGAATACATATTCAAAAAAAGCCAGTCCCCAGCTGATCAGTATAATAGCTACAAGTCCAAGGTTTTTACCCCAGGTGTATTCCTTAAATTTCAGGTGCCCGTACCAGGCAAAAGTCATGAAGGTATTAGAGATGAAGAGTAGAATGATTGTCTTTAGTCCGCGCATGTAATAAATATTTGAAAATGCAATTTTATGCAATTGCTATAATAATTCGCACATCTGCACATTTGAAATCTGCAAATCTATTCCAGCCTTTTCTGCGCCAGTTCCTTCATATAGACCTGATTCACTTCTGGCTTTGGGTTAATCAATAAATATATCCCTGTACCTTTCTCACGCGCATAAGGAGACTCAATTTCACCGATCTTAGTGTAACTTTCCATAAACGGTTTAAACTTTTGAATATTCTTGCCGCCGTTATCATCTATATAAATAATATAACGTGCATTCAGGCTGTCAGGCGTCCAGAGTGTGAAGCTGCTGTTGAGACTGGCAACATCGGGTAAATGATATTGTTTGCCAATATGGTGTATGGCTCCTGCTTCACCATAATTATCGGCGTAGATCTGGGTATGTTTCTGTTGTTCGGGTGTGAGACTGTTGTATGCTTTGGCCACTTTTTCGGTCATTTCGTCCCAACCCAGCATATCGGCGTAATCCTGGCTCAGGTAATGTTCTTTTTGATCTTCCCATTTCACCGCGATATGCAGAAATCTAAAAACAGCCATCGTTTGCTGCAATGGCAATATTGGCAGCGCCAACGGGAATAATAACAAATTTGGGACGGTGAAAAGTAAAACTATAACTGTGCGCAAAGCATAGGCTCTTGCTTTAGTCCAACGCTCAAAGCCGTAAGCTCCCGCCGCGAATAACATCGGGTAAGCGCCAAACAGGTAGTATTCCTTTCCCTTCATCCATAGCAGGAAAATAAACACCAGTACAAAAGCAAAAGCCAGGAACTGAAACCGGCGGAGTTTAGAGGAGATGAGCAGAAAACCCAATCCTACGAGCCATACAAACAAAGCGATGCCATTAACCAAAAGCTGTTGGTTGATAAAATCAGACGGTTTGATATACTCCAATTGTTCGGAACGCAGGGTTTTCATGTGAGTTACAACAGGCAAATGATGGGTCATCTGCCAGATGAGGTTTGGCAGGAATATGACCAAGGCGATAATGCCCGCAAATAACACATGCTTGCTCCACAATACTTTTCGCTGCCTGCTGAACAGTAGCCCCACAATCAGTGCGATGGCAAAAAAAGCCATTGTATATTTAGTCAGTAAGCCAACACCTATTACAACTCCTAACAGGTACATATAAACCGGCATTGACGTATTCATGTACCGGATAAGCAGATAGACGGCCAATACCCACCACAATTGGTCGAATACAACCGGCTGGAATAAATAACCGCTTGCTGCAAATGCAGGTGAAAATATCAACGCCAGGCAGGCCAGTGTAATGGCGAATTTTTTTCCGCCTAACTCGATCACGATCTGCCCCATAAACCAAATGATGAGTCCGCTAAAAAGCGTACTGAATATCCGCGCAGCAAAAACCGAATTGCCAAATACGGTTGTGGTGATTTTAGCAAGCACTGCAATAAACGGAGGAACTTCTTTAAAGCCCCAGTCCAGGTGATCGCCTAATGTAAGGTGTAATAGCTCGTCTCTCTGAAAACCAAAACGAGAAATAGCCAATAGGTTCAGTCCTACTTTGATAGCAACAAAAATCAGTAGGAAGTAAGAGTATTTCGACCTGTTATTTTTATAGCTGTGCAAGAGTATAAATGGTTTTTATAAAGATAGATTTTTGAACCTAAAGTTAAAAGGGGAAAGGTTAAAGGTTTTTCTAAGAGCTAATAAAACAAAAGGTCGGCTTATTAAACCAACCTTTTGCCTTTGACCTTTATCCTTTCACCTCAATCAGATCCTCTTTATATCTGCGCCAAGCGCTCTTAAGCGGTCGTCAATATGCTGATAACCACGTTCTATCTGCTCGATATTATAAATGGTTGATTTGCCTTGTGCTGATAAAGCTGCGATCAGCAGGGAAACACCGGCACGGATATCGGGCGAGGTCATAGAGATACCTCTCAGTTTTACCTGGTGATCCAGACCGATCACGGTTGCACGGTGTGGGTCGCAAAGGATAATCTGTGCGCCCATATCCAGTAGTTTGTCCACAAAGAATAAACGGCTCTCGAACATCTTTTGATGGATCAGTACGGATCCTTTTGCTTGTATAGCGACTACAAGAACGATGCTAAGCAAGTCGGGAGTGAAGCCCGGCCACGGCGCATCGGCAATGGTCATAATCGAGCCATCTATAAAAGTCTCAATCTCATAATGACTTTGGGCCGGGATATAAATATCATCGCCACGGCGTTCCAACTGGATGCCTAAACGTCTGAATGTGTCGGGGATAATACCCAATTCATCATAATGAACATCTTTTATGGTGATCTCAGACCCGGTCATGGCAGCTAAACCAATAAATGAGCCGATCTCTATCATATCAGGCAACATTCGGTGTTCTGTACCGTGTAATTCGGTAACACCTTCGATAGTAAGCAGGTTAGAACCGATACCACTGATCTTTGCGCCCATGCGGTTCAGCATTTTACATAATTGCTGCAAATATGGTTCGCAGGCAGCATTGTAAATGGTTGTAGTGCCCTTGGCAAGAACAGCTGCCATTACAATGTTTGCTGTACCGGTTACGGATGCTTCATCCAGCAGAATATATGTGCCTTTCAGGTCGGATGCATCTACATTGAAAAAGCCGTTATCTGGGTTGTAATTAAACTTTGCGCCTAATTTTTCGAAACCTAAAAAGTGCGTATCCAGTCTGCGGCGACCAATTTTATCGCCCCCTGGTTTTGGTATAGATGCTTTACCAAAACGTGCCAGCAACGGCCCTACGATCATGATCGATCCACGCAGACCGCCTCCTTTGGTTTTAAAGGCATCCGACTCGAAAAAATTTAGATCTATATTTTTTGCCTCGAAAGTATAAGTATCTGGTCCGAGCCTGTTTACGATAACACCCATGTCACCCAATAGCTCGATCAGTTTGTTCACATCCTTTATATCGGGGATATTGCTGATCGTGATCTTTTCTCCGGTCAAAAGTACCGCCGAAAGTATCTGAAGCGCCTCGTTTTTGGCTCCCTGAGGTATAATTTCGCCCTTTAGTGGCTTGCCGCCAATTATTTCAAATGCGTTATTCATAGATTGGATTGTCAATAGTTACATGGACAATTGTCCATAGCTTTTGGTTTCAGAACGCCGTAAAATTATCAATTACAACCGACTATCAACTATGGACTATAGACAAAAATAATTAGTATTTACGACCACCACCGCCACCACCGTTATTGCGGCCACGGTTATTCTGATTGTTATTATTACGCGGATTGTTGTTGTTGCGACCTTTGTTCTGATTGTTGTTGTTGTTAGAACGTCCTCTGCTGGTGTTTTGATTACTGTTGGTGCGGTATTCAACCTTCGCCAGGTTAACATTCTCTTCAAGCTTTAATTCGCCGCCGGACATGGCCCTCAAATCAGACAGGATACTTTCATCAGATACCGAATCTTTGTTCCACTGCACGTAAGCCATCTTCATAAAATTAGCAATGGCTTGTACCATATGCTGTTTGCGCTCAGGCTCGTCTATGTTTTTTGCCTTTTCGATCATCAGCTCAATGGTTTTGCCGTAGTGCTTGTAACGGATGCGCTGATTAGGATATTTTAAAGGATCTGGTTTAAAATGAATTGCATCCGGAGCCGGCTTAGGGTAGGGAGAGTCTACATCGATCTTAAAGTCTGAAATAATGTGCAGGTGATCCCAGAGCTTGTGTTTAAAATCGGCAACATCGCGCAGGTGAGGGTTCAGAAAACCCATCAGGTCAATTACTACCTGTGCATAACGGTTGCGTTCTTCTTTAGTAGGCAGCGCAACAATGTACTTAACCATGTTTTGTACGTTGCGGCCATACTCGGATAATATCAGTTTATTCCGGGTGGAGTTATAGTCAAATTGCGGCGTTTGTTCAATAGCCATATAAAATGAGTTTAATAAAAATTAGCAATTAAAATGAAATTAGCGCAGATCCCTTGAAGATAAACAGCACGGGCGGCTAAAGTTGAAATTTTTGGAAGTGAAACAAAGATAATGCAATTACCATAAAGTACAAATTATTTACTGCCAGTCATTAGTCATTGGGTATTTGTCGTTAATATTGTAATCAACATTTCCAACTTTACAACATTTCAACCTTGCAACAAATCAAAATAACCCATACGGATATTTACAGGTTCAGCATACCTATGGTGCCTTTTACAATTGCCACCGGCACCATGACCCACGCCCAGAATGTGTTTATCCGCGTACACACTGATGCCGGTTTTTACGGGGTCGGCGAATGCTCAGCATTTCCGATGATCGTAGGTGAGACGCAGGATACCTGCCTTGTAATGGCTAAAGAATTCGCCCGGTTGTGGAAAGGTGAGAATGCTCTGGATATCCCCGCCCGATTACAACAATTGCACAATTTTACTGCAGGCAATAGCACCATAAAAAGCGCGTTTGATATCGCTTTGTATGATATCGCCGCAAAGGATGCGGGCCTGCCACTGTACCAGTTTCTTGGGGGAGCTAAACGCAAAGTTGAAAGTGATATCACCATCGGCATAGCGGAGCCTGCAGAGATGGCGCAGAAAGCTATTGAATTTAAGCTATCGGGTGCTACGATATTAAAAGTTAAGCTTGGTAAAGATGCTAAAAGTGATATTGAGCGGATCAGGCAGATTCGTGAGGCTGCGGGAGAAGAAATGAAAATCAGGGTTGATGCTAATCAGGGCTGGAGTTTTGACGATGCGGTTTACGCATTGCAAAACATCAGTAAATATGATATCGAGTTTTGTGAGCAACCGATGCGTACCTGGTATGATGATCGTTTGCCCGAATTGAAAAAGCTGTCTCCCGTAAAAATAATGGCTGATGAGAGCGTTTATAATCATCATGATGCCAGGAAACAGATCGAAAGTGATTCCTGCAGTTATATCAATATCAAGTTCTCAAAATCGGGAGGCATTAACGAAGCTAAAAAAATACATGACCTGGCTGCTGAAAAAGGCATTGCTTGTATGATGGGAGGGATGCTCGAAAGCCGTATTGCGCTAAGCGCCAAACTGCATTTTGTATATGCCAGCCCAAATATCAGTTTTTACGATATGGATACCTGTATGCTGGGTCACTTGGCCGACCCATGTACCGGAGGTGTAAAGTATGATGGCTATTGCCTGAATATCGATGATGCGCCGGGTATAGGCGCGGATGCGGATGATGAGTTTCTGGTCAGGTGTGAAAAGTTTACTGTCTGAATCAGAATTTACAGAATTATAGGATTTTCAGAATCTCAGGTGAGCAAATTCTGCTCATTCTTAAATTCTGAAAATCCTGATTCAGACTACTTGCTCAATTCAGCAAAGTACTTGTGAAACAGCGGAATAGTCTCAATGCCCTTATAGTAATTGTAAATATCGTATTTCTCGTTTGGCGAATGCAAGGCATCGCTATCCAGGCCAAAGCCCATCAAAACGGTCTTGATACCTAATTCAGCCTCAAATAAAGCAACAATAGGGATACTACCGCCACCACGTGTTGGGATAGGTTCTTTGCCGAACGATTCTGCAATAGCTTTTTGTGCTGCTTTGTAAGCAATGCTGTCGGTAGGCGTAACAACTGGCTCACCACCATGATGAGGTGTTACCTTTACTTTTACGGACGGCGGAGTTATTTTTATAAAGTGGTCCGTAAATAATTGAGTGATCTTATCAGAGGTTTGATTTGGAACCAGGCGCATCGATATTTTGGCCGAAGCCTTTGACGGCAACACTGTTTTAGCACCTTCACCGATGTATCCGCCCCAAATGCCGTTTACCTCAAGCGTAGGGCGGGTTCCGGTGCGTTCAAAGGTCGAATAGCCTTTCTCGCCCCATAGTTCATCTACACCCAAATCTTCTTTGTATTCTTTTTCATCGTAAGGTGCAGCGTTTAATGCCTTGCGCTCTTCAGGTGTCAGGTCGATCACATCATTATAAAACCCGGGGATGGTGATATGATTGTTTTCATCATGTAGTGAAGCGATCATCTTCGCCAGGATGGTAGCTGGATTAGCTACAGCCCCACCGTATACACCTGAATGGAGGTCGCGGTTAGGTCCGGTTACTTCAACTTCCAGGTACGATAAGCCTCTTAAACCGGTCTCCAACGAAGGATGCTCCATGCTGATCATGGAGGTATCGGAGATAAGCACCACATCAGCCTTCAGTCGTTCTTTATTTGCTTTTACAAATATACCGAGGTTTGATGAGCCCACTTCTTCTTCGCCCTCTATCATAAACTTGATATTGCAAGGAATGCCGCCATTCTGCATCATCAATTCAAAAGCTTTTACATGCATATAAAATTGGCCTTTATCGTCACATGCGCCGCGGGCATATATTTTACCATCGCGAACTGTCGGCTCAAAAGGAGGAGTTTTCCAAAGCTCCAGCGGATCAGCAGGCTGCACATCGTAATGACCATATACCAATACAGTCGGTTTTGAGGGATCGACTATCTTTTCGCCATAAACAATAGGATAGCCCGCTGTTTGGCATACTTCAACATTATCAGCACCGGCATCACGTAGTTTTTGAGCTACATGATCTGCTGTTTTCAGTACCTCAGGTTTGTATTTTGGATCAGCACTGACCGATGGAAAGCGCAATAATTCAAACAGTTCGTCTAAAAAGCGCTGTTTATTCTGCTCCACATATTGCTTAATAGTTTGCATAGCGATGAATTTGGAGCAAATATAGTTTTTATGCCGATAGAGCAGTCAGTTAAGCAAAAAAATACGCAAAAGAGTAGCTCACAGGTTGCAAAACCAGTTAAAAGAGAGAAGAAAAGAAGGCTGTTTTTCGCGATGGTAAGAGATATTATTTTTATTTAATAAGCAAAATAATATCATCCCAATAAAAAAGCTTAATGTAAAGGCTTAAAGACCCTTTAAACAAGGGCCTTAAGCCGGCATTATCTTTATTCGGGTGAAATGGCGTATAAGCACCGATACCTAGTGCTTTATACTATACCCCACGATCAGTTTTCACTGATCGTCATGCCTGACTAATCTAATTAGTCAGCAGTACCTAATGAAGTTCTGTCAGCAACGTGCTGCTTCATTTTTCTTGCGTCAGCAGTACCTAAAGAGGTTCTGTCATCAGCAGTACCTAATGAAGTCCTGTCATCGGCAGTAGCCAGTGAAGTTCTGTCATCAGCAGTACCTAATGAAGTTCTGTCAGCAACAGCACCGCTTTTTACAGTATCTTTCGTAGTGAAAGAAGATAAAGTAGCGATACTCGCGACAAGAAGAGCACCAAGGATTACTTTTTTCATGTGAATGTTAATTAATAATGGTTATAGAATTTGGTGGTTAATAAATGCATTTTAAAATTTCCTGTAGATGCAAAAAGCCTTATTCTCCGACAAAACCGGAAGAGTAAGGCGTCTTTCATCTAGGTATGTGCTCCTTTAGATTTGCTTAAAAAAACATTTCTGTTTTCTTAATTAGATAATCTGTATAAGTAACTAAAAACCTGTTTTTTATCACTTTTTTGCATTTTTTATATTTTCTGAGGCTTTTTTATGAAAAATCATTAAAATTTCTCAAAAAATACCTCAAAAATTGTATAAAAAATCAAGTTATAAAAAGCTAATTATTAGCTATTTACAGTTGTCAACTAAAGTTGCTTTACAAATATAAAGATGTTTTTTAGAATTAAAAATTTTAGTAAAAAAATATTTAACGCATCTTTTTACCCACTTTCCCGTAATAGGGTCTTAGCACAGCTTCTAAGCCTGTTCAGCATTAATGAAAAAAGCTTATTTGTTTCTTATAATATTCCTGTCTCTGTCTTTAACCTGGGTGCATGCCGAGGTGAATATTGAGGGTAAGCAGGATACTGCCCAGGTAAATCTGCTGAACCGGCAAGGATTTAAGATCCGGTTCACTGACCACGAGCAGACTATAGCGAAAGGGCAACAGGCGCTGGAGCTTGCGCAAAAGCTGAATTATATTTACGGTATAGCAGAGGCTTATAGAGTGATGGGGGTAGGCGAGGCTTATGCACATAACAGTACCCTGGCTATTGCTAATTATTTGAATGCGCTTTCTTATTTCAAACGGGCAAAAGATTTGTCGGGACAGGGAAAAGTTTACAATAATATTGGCAACCTTTACCTGGAGCTTGACTATGATCAGTCGTTATTTTACCTGCAAAAGGCCCTTGCGATAGCTCAGCAATTAGGCGATAACAAAGCAATGGCCGGAGTATACCTTAATATAGGTAACGTTTATCAGCAGAAAAAGAATTTCAATGCATCACTTGACTATTATAATAAGAGCCGCGACCTTTATTTGAAGATCAATGATCCGTCAAACCCAATTATTATTCTGCAAAATATTGCGATCATCTATTATAAGCTAAAGCAATATGACAAGGCCGAACAGATGCTGCTTGAAGCAAACAGACAAGCAAAAAGTAAAGACTATAATACCCTGATCGCTAAAGTTGATCTTACACTTTCATCATTGTATACTGAGAAAAAGCAATATGATGCGGCGCAGAAATTTACTGATGAAGGTATTGGCTACGCGCAGCAAACCAAAGATGCTGATATGGAAGCCCAGTTTACCTACAATTCCTATCAGTTGGCGTTTCATAGAAAAAATTATCAGCAGGCAATGTCATACCTGCATACTATATATGTAAGGGATAGTACGCTGCAGGCTGATATGCTTTCATCGGATTTGGCGCTGATGAAAAAGCAGCATGATCAGCAGGAAAAGCAAAGGGAGAATGAGCTGATCATCGAGCGGCAAAAAAATGACAGGGTTAAATTCTGGTGGGCAGTTTCCGCTTCGGGCCTGTTGCTGATCGTAATCGCATTATTATTTGGCAACGTACAGCGTAAAGCGAAAACAAATGCGAGATTGACGGAATTGAACAGTGAAGTTTCAAGACAAAAAGATAATCTCGACAGGATCAATCATCATCTGGAAGAAATTATTGATGAGCGTACGCGCGACCTGCAGATCAAAAACAAAAAACTTTCGGAATACTCTTCATACTTATCGCATCAGATACGCGGACCTATCGCTACACTTAAAGGACTGATGAACCTCGAGAAAGAGGGGCTTGTTGACCAGCAGGAATGTATCAACATGATGAATAAATGCGTGTCAGATATCGATGAGAAGATCATCGATATGACAGATATCCTGCATGATCCTAAGAGAACCAGCTTTTAAGTCGGAAGAATCTAACTCATCAAGTTACCAACAATTCAATAATAAATCAATCAGCAATTTGTTCCTCACTATTGACTATTGACTATTGACTATTGACTATTGACTATTGACTTCCAATTACGGCCAGTTGGCATGTATCTGTGCTTCAAATAACCCGAGATATACGCAATACCAGGATATCATTTGCAAAATAAGCAGGTTGCGGTGCCTGTTGGTATAACCCTCGGTTTCAAAGGCAAGTGTTTCGTCCCCGGCCGTAACAAAGTATATTACTTCGCCTTTCTTGGGATTAAACTGTGATTTTAAAAGATCGAATACTTTGATCTTTAATTTGGTTTCAGGATCGTGGATGGTTTCCTTTTTAGCGGCACCATTTTTCGGTATTGAAATCAGATAATTGAGCATCACAAATTCGATTTAATATCTGTGAATGCTACAATTGTTACTCCAAAAAATGAAAATGGTGCCGTTTTTATGATAAAATCAACCCTAATTTACTTATGAGAAATCTTTATTTTTTTATAAGTAATATTATTTCCCTGTGTTTAATAAATACAAATAAGCCCTTATCAATTATTGTATAATAAATGATAAAATGAGCTTAAAATGTAGTAATTAGCACACAATTCTGATTAACTGGCCATCGAACCTTTATTGCGAAGCTCTTCATACAACTCAATTACTTTGCGTTGCAGCGCAGCAATTTCGTTTTCGCGATCACTTAATTTCTTTTGGATAAGGTTTAAGTGTGAAGGGGCTACTTCGGCCTGTTCGTTGTCTACAGTTAAGAGTTGAACCACGCTAACTTCATAGATGTTTGCGATTTGTTCTAGGCGTGATAAGTTAACATCGGTAACACCAGTTTCAATTTTCGAAAACGCAGGGATAGAGATACCTAAGCGGTTAGCTATATCTTCCTGGCTCCAGCCGTGCTGGTGACGTAAAATTCTGATGCTCTTCCCGATTGATTTGTTTGCGGTTCTTTTGTTTGGATCGCTCATAATTCAATGTTTAAATGTTTAAGGGTACTAAACATGAACCAAACTGTGTGCCATATGCCAATTTGCCCTGAATTAAAGGATTGTTGCATTATAAGCAATTTTGTTTCGGGTAGTATTGGGGAAATCCTTCTACAAACAGGAAATATTTGTCATGAAATTTTAACCAATTCTCAATGAATTAATGTAATTGGAAATACTGGCTAAGTAAGATTAGCTATTCGAAAAGACAATAAACAATTAGTTAATAATTTATAATATACGCAATTTTGCGAATTTAAGCAAGAGTTGTTTTTGCCCGATTTCTTTGAAAAAGATAGTCGCTTTAATGTCGGGTTTATTGCCTTCAAGATTAATAACTTTCCCAAAACCAAAACGCTCATGTTCCACTTCCATACCCACCTGCAGGTTGCCGGTATCCGATGGTGCAAAACCTGGCGTAGGTACGTGAGCTTTGGCCAGGATAGAAGTAGTTTTAACGGGCGGCGCTGTCGCAGCTTTGGGTTTTGAAAACGCATCGCCGCTACGTTTATTCCACGAATTGCGCTCATCGTCAAAAAAAGGATTATTGGCTGATGGGGCAGGTTTTGCAGTAAAATCAAGTTCAAGGAAGCGGGCATCGATCTCGTCCAGGAAGCGGCTCGGCTCGCAACTGATCAGCGTACCGAACTTGAAGCGTGATGTAGCATAGCTGATGTTAAGTTTGCGCTCAGCGCGGGTAACGGCTACATAAAACAAACGACGTTCTTCTTCCAGGTCACTGCGAGAATTGAGCGACATTTGAGATGGAAAAAGGTTCTCTTCAAGGCCCACCACAAATACCTGTGGAAATTCAAGCCCTTTAGCCGAGTGTATGGTCATTAAAGATACCGTGTCGGCATTTTTATCATCGCCTTTATCGTCATTGGTGAGCAATGCTACATCCTGCATAAAAACTTCAAGGCCTTTTTCTTCAATGTCCTCGCGTTCCGAGAACTCTTTTATCCCGTTGAGTAGCTCCTGGATGTTTTCATAACGATTTAATCCTTCGACCGATTTATCTTCGTACAGGTCTTTTAATATGCCCGAATGCTGTGCGATGTGAAGCGCGGCATCATAAGCCGACTGTGTTTTGGTGATCACCTGGAAGCTCTGAATCATGGTGGCAAATGTAGCTACGGCTGCCGAGCTGCGCCCATCCAGATATTTTGACGGATTGATCACTGCTTCCCACACCGTCACCATGTTCTGGTCAGCTGCCAGAATTATCTTGTCGACTGTTGTATCGCCAATACCGCGGCGGGGGTAGTTGATCACGCGTTTCAGAGCTTCCTCGTCGGCAGGGTTGATGGTCAGCCTGAAATAAGCGATCAGGTCCTTTATTTCCTTACGCTGATAGAAGGACTGTCCACCATATATTTTATAAGGTATATTCAGTTTACGAAGCGCCTCTTCCATCGAGCGTGATTGGGCGTTGGTACGGTACAGAATGGCAAAATCGTGCCATTTCATGCCCTTGGTCGAACGTTCCTGCATAATGGCTTCGGCTACTATCTTGCCTTCCTCGTTATCGCTGAAGGCGCGCATTACCTTTATTTTATCGCCCTCTTCTTTTTCCGAGAAAACGTTCTTTTTTAACTGCTCTTTATTGTTCGCAATAATGCTGTTGGCAACGTTTACGATGTTTTGGGTAGACCGGTAGTTCTGCTCCAGTTTGAATACTTTCAGATCAGGATAATCCTTTTCAAAGTTCAGGATGTTCTGGATATTGGCACCGCGGAAGGCATAGATACTTTGCGCATCATCGCCTACCACACAAATGTTCTCGTTCACAGCCGCCAATTTTTTCACGATCAGGTACTGCGAAAAGTTAGTATCCTGATACTCGTCCACCATCAGGTATTTAAACTTGTGCTGGTATTTGTTGAGTACTTCAGGGTAGCGTTTTAACAATTCATTGGTTTTGAAAAGCAGATCATCAAAATCCATTGCGCCCGCACGGAAACAGCGGTTAGCGTAGGTTTCGTATATTTTACCCAATTGTCCGCGACCCGAAGAAAAGTCATCCGCCTGAATTTGTTCATTCTGCTGGTATTCCTGCCACGAGATCAGGTTGTTTTTGGCCCCGGAAATGCGGTTATAAACAAAGTTGGCATTGTACAGCTTATCATCCAGTTGCATCTCTTTTAGGATGGCACGGATAACACTTTTACTGTCGTCGGTATCGTAAATGGTAAAATTGTTCGGGTAGCCTATTTTATCGGCTTCCACACGCAAAATTTTGGCGAAAACAGAGTGGAAGGTGCCCATCCAGATGTTTTTGGCTTCGTCGCCCACCACGTGCATAATACGCTCGCGCATTTCGCGTGCGGCCTTGTTGGTGAAGGTAAGCACCAGTATATTAAAAGCATCAACCCCGCTGGCAACCAGGTGGGCCACACGCATGGTGATTACCCTTGTTTTGCCCGAACCTGCACCCGCAATGATCATTACCGGTCCGTTCATCTGCAATACTGCGTCGCGCTGGGCCGGGTTTAATCCCTTTAAATAATCCAAAATCTTGTCCTCTTTTCTGAATTGGCGAAGTTAGTTTTTTGAGCGGAAAGGTGAAAGGGTAAAGGCGAAAGGTTTTGAATTCGGATGATCGATTTCGGATTTATTTTTGAACATCGATGCGTTTAGTCCACACCTGCCATAATATCCACCCAAAGGGAATAAGCCATATCAGATCGTTCAACAGATTGACATAAAGAAATTTTATAGTCAGTTCTCCTTTAATAATATAGTATGCTGAGCCTATTGGGCCTAATACTTTACCCACAAAACCAACAAATATCAAAGGCCAGTACCGCTCAGGGTCTTTGGATGCAAAATAATAAGCCAGGCCATAAGTTCCCACAAGCATGCCTATGCATCGTAGCAGAATTAAAGTAAAACTAGTGGCTGGATAATCAAACAGAATGATCTGCGGATAAATAGAAATGACCGTGCCCCAAACCGCATTATAAATAGCAGCCAGCAGCATAATCAGTTTCGCACTTTGGAGTTTTGACATGATTTAAGGTTGAAAGGCTAAAGTATAAACATAAAATTATTCTTTCGCCTTTTATTGCAGTCCTTATAAATGCCTTGCCTGGTAATTTCTCACAAAAAAGCTTAGTGTCACTAATGAAAGGATTAATATCGCTATAATAACTATATGGCTTGTATTGTCCTGCTGCGGCGTGGCCCCTAAATAATCTATTGCCGGTATTTTTTGTGTAACGGCATAAGTCAGCATAAAAAATATGATCTCGAATAATTTTTTGCCACCGCTTATAATACCCAGGCATACAGCTAATAAAACAATAAAAATTGCCCCAAGAAGGATATTGATCACAGCGTCAATATTGGAGTTTATGATGTAACGCACTATTATAGGTAGTGCCAATATAATGGCAAATAAGATGCCGGCTAGTATCTGCGCCGGAAGCATTCTGAGCAAAGGTTTATAGGATGAATAGGTAAAATAGTGCAGTCTGTTAGTGCGCTCCTTGGTCACTAACTCTGAAAATCGGGTAACCTGTAAAAACCATACGATTGGTAACAAATAAGTATGAGCAATATCCAACGGCGCAAAGAGCATGGCTATCCAAACACCAGCGCTCGCCAGCCAGAACCATTTCGCGCCTTTTCTGATCAGTAATAATAGCTCTGTCTTAATAAAGGGTAAAATGCCATAATCGATAACCACGGGCGGGAGAGGGCCGGCATTGATGGCAGCAGGTCTGATTTCCGTTGATATGGTCTGTTGATCCTGGATTATTGCTTTCTTCTTTCTGCTGGCAGATTGATTAAAATCAAACCGGTGAAAGAAAAATGAGGACAGGTAAACTAAAGCCATCGAAAAAGCCATCCAAATCAGGCGGCTAGTAATAAAAATGGCGGTCCAGCTTACGCCATTCCATTCAAAAGTCCTGAATGATTTACGATTGCTGAATATAAAGCCGAATGATACTTGTTTAATATTTTCGTGAAATTGGGTATTGATCTGGCTTTTAATACTGCCGGTAACCAGGCTTAACCCAAAGGGATCAAATGCCACGGTTGGATTACCGGATTCAGGACCGTTAATACCAGCCATCACCGCCCCGCAAATGAAAAAGTAAATGATGAATTGCAGTATGCTCCGTTTGCCTAAAAACACCTCGGCAACTACCGCCAGTCCTGATACTACGAATAAGGCAGGTAATGCAAATAGAATATATGGAGTTATGAAATCAGTAAAAATAAACGGATAGCCGCTGCCACGCAGCCAAAACATCACCATGCTAACGGTAAAAGTAATACCCGCGATAGTCAGCAATACCAGGAAATTGCTGAATAACTTGATCAGCAGGTACCCGAAATTGCTGATAGGGGTAGTCGCGATGATCAGGCCTACTTCAGTATCAATATCTTTTTTAATCCCATTGTTCACTAAAAGAAAGCCGTACAACGATAGCATCACGGCGGTCATCGTTGCCGACACATAGCCTACCCATGCTGAGTTAAAAGCACCACGATACCCGGTAACATTAAGCGTAGTATATGCCGCATTTGTAGGGGGTACAAATGAATAAGCAGCGTAAACGGTAATTGCCAGTGTGATCAGGAATGAGTAACTGCGTGTGCGCTGCAGGTAATCCGCTTTTATTAAGGTAAAGCTGTATTTCATTGGGCTTAGCTATTTTGGGTCAGAAATAAATAAGCATCCTCTAAAGTTGCATTAACAGTCGCCGAACCTGGTTCTGGTCCGTCGGCCCTGGTAATGTAACGTACACTCACTTTATCTTTTTGCCTGTTGGTATTAACAACCAGGTGTTTGGTTTTGAATGCAGTCAGTTCGCTATTATCAATCAGCGTTTCAAACACCCTGCCTTCTACACGTTTTATGATATCAGGCTGAATAGCTTTTTCAAGGAGCAGCCCACCTTTCATAATAGCCACTTCATCCGCAATTGTTTCGATATCAGATACGATATGCGACGAAAGAATAATAATACAATCATCGGCAAGATCTGATATCAGCTGGCGAAAGCGCATCCGTTCTTCCGGATCGAGGCCGACTGTAGGTTCATCAAAGATCAATACTTTGGGGTCGTTAAGCAGCGCCTGCGCAATGCCGATACGTTGTTTCATCCCGCCGGAATAAGTGCCAATCGGTCTTTTGGCATCAGCTGTAAGATTAACACCTTCCAAAAGTATATCTATCCGTTTGCGCAGGTCTTTTCCGCCAACGCCTTTCATTGCCGCAATATATTCCAGGAATTCATAGGCATTCAGGTTTGGATATACACCAAAATCCTGCGGAAGATAGCCTAGCACTTTACGGATGCGGTCGGGGTTTTTCACTATATCTTCGCCATCCAAAAATAAAGTCCCTTCGGTGGGCTTGCTGATGGTAGCTATAATTTTCATCAGCGTTGATTTACCTGCTCCATTTGGCCCCAGTAAACCTAAAACGCCTTTGCCTATAGTAATAGAATAATTTGACAGCCCGGTTTTGTTTTTATTGTATTGTTTGGTAAGGTTGGTTATAACTAATGACATCGATTTATTTTTCGCTGTATGACAACACCGCCAGGATTAAGTTACAGGTGAAGAATATTTTGATACCCCTATTCAGATAATTCCAAAAAATAGCGATGGATTTCAAACCCATCGCTATTTTAAAAAATTGCACTAATGACTAATGACTAATGACTAATGACTAATGACTACTTCGCCGCTTTCCAAACATTATTCTTCAGGTCAACATCTGGTAACTCATGGCCCGGATCAAGCACAATGCTTTTAATGGCCGATTTGGAAGGATATTTAAATTTCCATACGCCTCCGCGCTGCCATACGTTTACCGGCAGGTGTAATGTTTCGGTTGCGCCGTTTTCCTGGGTGATCAGCAGATCAACAGGCATAGCCAGTTTCTCTTTATTTACAATGGTGATCAATGCGCCTTGTTTAGGATCATTTTGTACATAACTAACGGCTTGAACCGACTGGTCGATCTTCCAGGTAGTGAAGAACCAGCCTTTCCAAAACCAGTTCAGGTCTTCACCTGACGCATCGTTCATGGCCCGGAAGAAATCATAGGGCAGTGGATGTTTTAATGCCCAGTGTTTAATGTATTCATTGAAGGCATAATCAAAACGATCAGGCCCTAAAACCACGTTGCGCAGCATATCCAAACCTAAAGCTGTTTTAACGTAATACTGACCGTAATCATTCAGACCGATGGCCTCAGGAGGGGTCATCAGCGGGTCTTTGCTGTTTTTGAACTGGCGCAAAATACGCTGTGCCTGCTTAGAGGTATCATTATACTCGCCGTTATTAAACTGTTGAGTTGCATACTCATTAATAAAGGTGTTGAAACCTTCGTCCTGCCACATATATTTACGTTCGTTCGAGCCAACGATCATCGGGAACCAATTGTGACCGATCTCGTGGGTTACGTCGCCCCAAAGCTGTCCATTTTTCAGATTGCTCAAGCAGAAAATGATACCCGGGTATTCCATACCCAAAGCCACGCCTGATACGCTTACAGCCGAGTTCCATGGATATTCGAAATATTTTTTTGAGTAGATCTCCATGCTGTTTTTCAGGTATTCGGTTGAACGGCCCCATGAGTCGTTGCCAGAGCTTTCAACAGGGTAGGTAGACATCGCTATACCTTTTCTGCCCGAAGGGAAATTCACACGTGCTGCGTCCCAGATAAATGCTTTTGATGCGGCCCATGATACATCACGGCTATTATCCATTTTAAAGTGCCAGGTTTTGCTGCCGGTTGCATTGGCGTTTTGGCCAACTTCTTCCGGTTTGATGATCATTACGGTTTTATCGCTTTTACGAGCTTCTTCCAGGCGTGATTGCTGCGTGGAAGAAAGTACCTGCGAGCCATTTTGCAGATCGCCTGAACCAACTACGGTCATATTTGCCGGAGCAGTAACATAGTAATCAAAATCACCATATTCGCAGTAGAACTCGCCTAAGCCCATGTAGGGCAAAGTATTCCAGCCTTCTACATCATCATAAACACACATACGTGGGTACCATTGGGCGATCTCATATACATAGCCATCTTTAAATTTCTTGCGGCCCATACGGTCGGCACCATAAAACGGTATGGAGAAATTGTATTTCACTTTCACCTGTATCTTGTCGCCCTTGGCACCAAGCGGAGCATGTAAGCGAACCTGCATGCGGGCATCAGTGATTACCGGCTCAACACTATAAGTCTGATTTTTATAAGTCACAGAAACGGTCTCGATATGATAACCGCCACGGCTAAATCCTTTTACATCGAAACGGTCGCCGGTGTACGGAGTAACATCTGCACCACGTGAATCCGGTTTAAAAAGATTCTGATCCAATTGTAACCACAAATGGTCCAACTGATCCGGACTGTTGTTGGTATAGCTAATGGTTACCTCGCCGGTAATAGTAGTATCCTGCTGAGCTTCGTTAAGGGTCGCTTTAATTAAATAATCAGCACGATTTTGCCAGTAATGCTCACCGGGGTTGCCGTTAGCCGAACGGGTATTGCCACTGGTAGTTGGCCAGGTAATAGGGCCGAAAAGGTTCTGGTGATCATATTTAATGGTATCGGTGGTTTGTGCCGACGCATTAATGGCGATCAGCAGCATCAGGCCAATGCCTGCCACATGTTTCAAATTAAAACGGTTCATTAATTGAGAATTTGATAATCAGGGGGCAAATAAAACAAATAAAATTGAGGAACTATCAATTTAAAGCCATTCGGGTTTGAAAATGTGATAATTGCACATTTTTTAAAACTTTCAGATTACATAATTCTTGATTTGAATATGCACCTTCGCGTATAATTTTTCTCCTATGAATCGCCTGGCAAACTCTGCTTCACCATATCTTTTGCAACACGCCAATAACCCGGTCGACTGGTATTCTTGGGGCGTTGAAGCGTTACAAAAAGCTAAGGATGAAAACAAGCTGATCTTGGTAAGTATTGGCTATTCGGCTTGCCATTGGTGCCATGTAATGGAGCATGAAAGCTTTGAGGATGAGCAGGTAGCCGCAGTGATGAACGAATATTTTGTATGTATCAAGGTAGACAGGGAAGAACGCCCGGATGTTGATCAGATATATATGAGTGCAATCCAACTGATGACCGGAAGAGGCGGTTGGCCATTGAACTGTATTTGTCTGCCCGATCAGCGACCAATCTACGGTGGTACTTATTTCCGCAAAAACGACTGGATAAGTTTGCTGTTTAACCTCGCCGATTTTTATAAACAGAAACCAAAGGAAGCCGAAGAATATGCGGTAAAATTGACCGATGGCATCCGTCAATATGAGTCGGTGAAACTTATAGATAGTCAACCTGAATATGTCAAAGAAGATTTAGAAACTATCCTGAAAAACTGGGGGCGATATTTCGACAGGGTAGAGGGTGGGATTGGAAGTGCCCCAAAATTCCCGATGCCAAATAACTGGCAGTTTTTGATGCGCTATGCATTCCTGATGCAGGATGAGGATGTTGCACAACAAGTAAAACTCACCCTGCATAAAATGGCTTTTGGTGGAATTTACGACCATATTGGCGGTGGTTTTGCGCGGTACTCGGTTGATGGGCACTGGCACGTTCCACATTTTGAGAAGATGCTGTATGATAATGCGCAGCTGGTAGCCTTATATTCTGAAGCGGCTGTTTGGCAATATGATCCACTATATCCCCAGATCGTAGATGAAACTATTCAATTTATAAAAAGAGAGCTAACTTCACCTGAAGGCGGTTTTTATTCAGCGCTTGATGCCGACAGTGAAGGAGTTGAAGGGAAATTCTACACGTTTACCAAGCATGAAATAGAAAAAATACTCGGCCCGGATGCAGACCTCTTTTGCATTTATTACAATATAACCGACGATGGTAACTGGGAAGAGGAAGAAACAAATGTATTCTTCAGGAGGGAATCCGATCAGCAACTGGCTGAAAAGCTGGGCCTCGTCGAAAGCGACTTAGTCTCTAAAATTAATGAATTAAGAAATAAAGTATTGGAAGATCGCAGCAAACGTGTTCGCCCGGGATTGGATTATAAGATACTAACCTCGTGGAACGGGTTGATGTTGAAGGGGCTTTGTGAAGCTTACCGGGCATTCAATAAACCTGAATACCTGGAAATGGCTTTGCAGAACGCGCAGTTTATTACTAATAATATGATAGCTGAAGGCGGTCAGCTAATCCGTATATACAATAAGAAAAGCAATCCTGGTGATTCTACTTTCGCTTTCCTCGACGATTATGCCAATATCATCGATGCTTTCATTGCTCTATATGAAGTTACTTTTGATGAGGACTGGCTACAGAAAGCAAGATCGCTTACCGATCAGGCAATCCAGCATTATTACGATCAGCAGACAGGCATATTTTATTTCACTGCGGCTGACGATGAGCAACTAATAGCCCGTAAATCGGAGATCATGGATAGTGTGATACCTGCATCCAATTCAGTAATGGCCAATAACCTCAAGAAACTGGGTTTGCTTTTTGATAATGAGGAATATGCTGAAATATCTGCCCAGCTTTTACGCAATGTAGTGGGGCAGATTGCTAAGTACGGTTCGTCCTATTCTAACTGGTGCTCATTGCTAGTGAATGAGATATTTGGCATAAATGAGGTAGCAATTGTTGGCGATCAGTCTGAAGAGTTACGCATTGAAATGGAGAAAAATTACATTCCCAATAAAATTATCTTGGGTGGTAAAAAAGGAAGTTTACCTTTGCTGCAAGACAAGTTTGCCGCTGTCACGCGCATATTCGTTTGTAAAGACAAAACCTGTGGTTTACCATCTGAAAATACCGAAGCGGCACTAAAACAAATCTGGAATTAAAATACTTATCAAAAAAAGATATAAATGAAGATAGAATCAAAACACGTAGTGTCGTTAACATATGATCTGTATGTTAAAGAAGATAACGGCTCTGAAGGCCTGGTAGAAAGCGCAACTGAAGAACAACCTCTTGTTTTTTTATATGGAGCAGGACAAATGCTGCCAAAATTTGAAGAACACCTGAGCACCCTTTCAACTGGTGATTCTTACGAATTCCGCCTGGCTGCTGAAGACGCTTACGGAAACTACGATGACGAAGCTGTAGCCAGCTTACCAAAAGAAATGTTCCAGGGTACGGATATTCCGGAAATAGGAAGCATGCTGCCTTTGCAGGACAATAATGGTAACCATTTCCAGGGACAGGTGGTATCGGTTGCTGAAGATTCAGTTATTGTAGATCTGAACCACCCGATGGCTGGCCAGGAACTGCATTTTAAAGGAAAGATCATCGATGTTCGTCCAGCTACAGCTGAAGAATTATCTCACGGACATGCGCATGGCCCGGATGGTCATCATCACCACTAATCAGCTTAAATTTTAATATCCGATACCCGGTTTTGAAGACAATTTGAAACCGGGTATTTTTTTAATAACTCATAAGCTCCAGTTCGCCGTTTGTTCTCATCTTGCATCGCATTATAATACGTGATAATACGGGTTGACCATTATAGGTCGCCGGTATAAATTGCCGGTCTTCCTCTTTAAACAGTTTGACTTGCATCGTAATGGTCTGGTCATATTGAATCAACGAACAATTGGTCCTGACTTTAAAATCGGCCAGCCTGCCCAGCGGACTAATCAATAACTCAACAATAGCCACGCACCCGTCTGTGCCCCACTCATATGGATTAAATGGAGGCTGATATAAACCAAGGTAGGGGAGGTATCCAAAATACCGACCGCCGACTTTTATAGGTTTGATTACTTTGTCTGTGTCTGTTATTTCCCTGTCGACACCATAATAAAAATCCGATGTTTGGGTGTACTCCTTCGCCTCGTACCTGATCGTCTTGCTATCATAATCATACACCTGCATTAGCTTGCCTTTAGGATCATAAAAGCGCCACATGCCGGTTTTTTTATTGTTGGTGTAATTGCCTTGCGCAACCGGGACACGGCGCTTGTAAAAAGCTTCATAAGGGCCGTTCCTAACATCCTGCTGGTTCTTCAGCACCTGGAATTTTTCAATAACATCGTCGTTAATCCTATTCTTTTTTTCGACCGTCTCCTGGGCGAAGCAGTCCGTCAGATAGAAAATAAAACAAACAAGCGTTAGAAAATTCTTCAAAATTGATTGGTCGGTTTGAGGCAATAATAGGGATACTTTCCGGATTTTGAAATAGCTATTGATAGTTGTATTGGTTGTAGAGGTTGAAAAGGTTGTAGTGGTTTATCTTTATGTTGTAGACCATATTACACCTTATTCAACCTTTACAACTACTACAACCTCTACAACCAATCAAAATGACTAAACTTGCATATACAAAACGCAACCATGCCACTCACCGACGATCAATCACTATACAAGCCTGTAAGTTTTTCGCAAACCACTATCACTGAATTGATGATACCTTCATATTCCAATTTCGGCGGAAAAATACATGGAGGTATCATTTTATCGTTGATGGACAAAGTAGCTTATGTATGTGCAGCAAAACATGCGGGCAACTATTGTGTAACAGCATCCATTGATACCGTGGATTTTCTGCAGCCTGTAGAGGTTGGCGACCTGGTGTCACTAATGGCATCTGTTAATTATGTCGGGAAGACTTCTTTGGTGATCGGAATCAGGGTTGAATCGGAGAATATCAAGACCAATAAAATTTATCATACCAATACCAGTTACTTTACCATGGTAGCCAAAGGCGAGCAGAATATGCCCGCCCTGGTTCCCGGTTTGGTTTTAGAGAATAAGGAACAGGTGAGACGCTTTGTAGAAGCCAAGCGCCGCAAGCAATTAAAGCATAACTACAAACAGGAAGCAGAACATATAAAAGTGCCTGAAAGTGAGGAACAATGTATGAAAATGCTGGCAGATGAGCGTTGCATCATATCGTCCTAAAACTTATCTTTGAAAGGGGATTTGCCACTAACTATTGACCGTTTTTTCCGTATTAAATTAAATGAAGGCTTTTATTGGTCTGGTACTTTTACTTTTTATACAAAAGGCTGTTTTTGCTGATAGTACTACGTCTGTGCCTTCTTCAAAAGATACCACTTATGCGGTCCAAAAAACGGTAGATTATCTTAACGAGGTAGCTTATAGCCTTTATTTAAACGCTCCTGATTCCGCCAGGGCCATAGCTGAAAAAGCACTTCTTTTAGCAGAAAAGTCAGAATATAAAGCGGGTATCGGTCGCAGTTTCCTCAATATCGGTCACGTTTACTGGTCTCAATCCTACTACCCAATGGCGCTGGTGTTTCTGAATAAGGCGCTGGTCAATCTGCCCAAAGAAAAACCGTTATTACTGGCCGAATGCTATGAATTACGTGGACGTACTTTCGCAGAGCTCGGTAATTACAAAGATGCCCTTAACAATCTCACGATAGCCGAAAAATTCGCGGGCAATGATAAAGATGCATTGGCCGAAGTATACAGCGAACGCTCTTATGTTTATATGCTGCTTAAGGATTATGTCCGGGCCGCACATGAGGCGAAGGAGTCGCTGGTATTGAATAATATTGCAAAGGATTATAAAAATACGGCCGTTATCTATGGCCGTTTAGGCAGTATTTTCATCTACACTAAAAAGTATAAAGCTGCCTTAGCTTATTCTGATACCGCTTACCAGATGAGCTTAAAGGTAGGGAACAATCGCCTGAGAGCGAAGTGCCTGGTAGGGTATGCCACCATTTATAACCTGCAGCACCAATATGATAAAGCCATACCTTATGCTAAAATAGGCGCTACCCTGGCCGATAGTATTGGTGTGATGGATGCTGTATCAACTGCTTATGAAGAATTGGTAACAAGCTACGAGCAAAAGGGAGATCTGAAATTGGCGATGGCTTATCAAAAGAAATACATCGCTGTTAAGGACATGCTTGCTAAGTTCTATCGCGCAAAAAACTCCCAGTTGATCCAGAGCTATTTTGATCTGGATAACCGCCTGGATGCTATTGCCGATTTTGAACGCAATGCCAAGCAGATAAAAGCCAAAATGCAATTTCAGCGTATCATAATTATCTCGCTGAGCCTGTCATTACTGGCAGTTTTTGCCCTGCTATTGATCACTTATTATTTCTACAAGCAGAAGAAGGAACTGAGTGACGAACTGGGTAGAAAGCACAGCGCTTTGCTGGAGCATAAAAAATTGATCGAGGCGCAAACTGAGAATCTCCAGATGATCAGTAAAATAAAAGATAAGCTGCTCGCGGTTATAGGTCATGATCTGCGTACTCCTTTGGCTAACCTGCGCAATATGGTGGAAATGTTTGAGGCTGATTACCTGTCGGCCGATGAGATCCACTGGTTGATGAAAGATATTAACCCGTTGGTAAAAGGCGCGGAATTGACCCTGTCAAACCTGATGGAATGGGCCGGAAGCCAGATAAAGGGACAACGCATCAATTCGACGCGGCTGGACATCTTCCTTTTAGGTGTTGAAATGGAGCAAACGTTTAACCATGCACTTCAGCGTAAAAATATCGAGTTCCTGAACCAGGCAACAGCAGGCCAGTCTGTAATGGCCGATGAGAACCACATTAAAGTGGTTTTGCGTAACCTGATCAGCAATGCTATTAAGTTTACTGATGCCCAGGGAACGATCAAGCTCAATTCGACTTATAAGGAAAATAAGGTAATAATCAGCGTTCAGGACACCGGAAAGGGTATGACCGCCGATGAGATGAATAAATTATTCTATCCCCAAACACATTTTTCGCAACCAGGTACACTAGGCGAGAATGGTACCGGTATCGGTTTATTGCTCTGTAAAGAACTGGTGGAATTAAACGGCGGCAAAATGTGGGTAAACTCCAAACCAGGTAAAGGAAGTACTTTCTTTTTTAGTTTACCATTGAATGCGGAGTATGCCTGATCTTTGATCCACAAACATTTAGGGAGCTTGGTGGTTGTATTAAGAAATTATAAACTACCTATGAAAAAGCTAATTGTTTTATTGTTGATCAGTGCGTTCGGTATAACAACGTATGCACAACAAGATGTTAAAAAAGAAGTGAAGGTGAAAAAGACCTCCACCTTGCGACAGAAAGTACATAATACTTTCCATAAGCATAAAGAACATAACGGCTATAAGGTAAAAACTAAGAAAAAAGTAGAGCACCCAGCCTGAGTCACGCTGTTAAAGTGTAAAAAGAGAGATACAAACGTATCTCTCTTTTTATTTTATAGAAATTCATCGGAAAGTACTATAGCTTTTGTCAATGTTATTTATAATTTAGTGAACCCAATTATTTAGTGTAAACCAAACACCTTTCCCGAATGAAAAATAAAAACCTCAAATGGCTGTTTTGCGCTTTTTTTAGTTTAACCCTTTTTAATGCTAATGTCTACGCACAGGTGGGCATATTTGACAATCAATCCGACGTTGGTCCGGTAAAACATCCCGGCACCGGTTCTTTTGATGCGGCTACCCAACAATATACGCTTACAGGAGCAGGCTCCAATATCTGGGGTACACACGATGAGTTCCATTTTGTGTGGAAGAAGATGAAGGGTGATTTTATTCTGCGGGCAAATGTGGCATTTATTGGCAAAGGAGTAGAAGATCATCGCAAAATAGGGTGGATGGTGCGTTCATCGTTAGACACTAATTCAAAACATATTAATGCGGTTTTGCATGGTGACGGTTTAACCTCACTGCAATATCGTAAAACAGTTAGCGGTGTTACCGAAGAAAAGAAATCGACGCTGACACATGGCGATGTAATTCAATTGGAGAGAAAAGGGAATTCGTACATCATGTCGGTAGCTCATAAAGGCGAAACTTTCGTAAGCGAACAAGTGGATGATTTGGATCTGGGTGATGACGTGTATGTGGGAATATTCATCTGTTCACACAATGCCGACGTGACCGAAAAAGCCATTTTTGATAACGTCCGCATTGTTGTTCCGGCGGGTAAAACTCTTGTACCTTACAGGGATTACCTGGGCAGCAGCATCGAGATCCTGGATGTAGAAAAAGCTACAAGCAAAATCATTTACCAGATACCAAACTCATTGCAAGCCCCAAACTGGACAAATGATGGTAAATCGCTTATCTACAACCGTGATGGCAAGCTTTATAATTTTGATCTGGCAACAGGTACGCCTAAAGAGATCAACACAGGTGAGGCCAATAAAAACAATAACGACCACGTGATATCTTTCGACGGCAAAATGTTAGCCGTGAGTAGCGGAAATGGAGAAAAAGGTGCTTCTTTAGGCTTTACTGTACCAATTGGCGGCGGTGAACCTAAGAAGATCACACCAACCGGCCCATCATATATGCACGGCTGGTCGCCTGATGGCAAGTATATTGTTTTTTGTGGTAACCGCAATGGTGAATATGACGTCTATCGGATCCCATCCAAAGGCGGCCCTGAAGTGCGCCTGACCGATGCAAAGGGCCTGGACGACGGTCCGGAATATAGCCCCGATGGCAAATACATCTATTTCAACTCAGTTCGCAGTGGATTAATGCAGGTATGGCGCATGAAGGCCGATGGTAGCGAGCAAACCCAGTTAACCAATGATGATTTCAATAACTGGTTTCCACATGTTTCACCTGATGGAAAATGGATCGTTTATATCACTTTCCTGAAGGATGAAGTTTCACCAGGTGATCACCCTTTTTATAAACATGTTTACTTAAGGGTAATGCCTGTAGGCGGCGGCCCGTCAAAAGTAGTGGCTTACCTTTATGGAGGTCAGGGTACTATCAATACGCCATCATGGGCGCCTGACAGCAAACATTTGGCTTTTGTAAGTAATTCAAGCTTGTTATTCCCGGTATTCCCGATAGGTCAATAAATTTTAAACCAAAATAAACGCATAAAAAATGGATACTTCACGCAGAGATTTTATAAAAAACACCGCTATGGTGATAGCGGGCTCCGCTTTATTGTCAAACGACCTTTTTGCGTCGCCCAAAAAAATAGCCCGCGTTGGTGTACAGCTTTATTCTGTACGCGATGCTATGGGTAAAGATCCTAAGGGATCACTGAAAAAACTATCTGACATGGGCTACCTGCATGTAGAGCATGCTAATTACATCGACAGAAAGTTTTATGGCTTTAGCGCTAAGGAATTTAAAAAGATATTGGGTGATCTGGCGTTGCAAATGCCAAGTGGCCACACAGTTATGACCGCACAGCATTGGGATACTGCCAAAAACGATTTTACCGACAAATGGAAATACACCATTGAGGATGCCGCTGAAGTAGGACAACGCTATGTGGTAAGCCCATGGCTGGATGAGAGCCTGCGTAAGGACATGGACAAGTTAAAATGGTTTTTAGACCTGTTCAACAAATGCGGCGAGCTTTGTAAAAAATCAGGATTGCAGTTTGGCTATCATAACCACAATTTTGAGTTCAGTACAAAAATAGGAGACGGCACTTTATATGATTTCATCCTGGCCAATACCGATCCCAAGCTGGTAGCGCAACAAATGGACGTTGGTAATATGCTGGGTGCGGGTGGCATTGCTTTAGACCTGTTAAAAAAATATCCGGGTCGTTTTGAACTGATGCACGTTAAGGACGAAATAAAAAGCGATACCGGCCAGGGCATGGATGGCTACGACAGCACAATATTAGGCACAGGTGTAATGCCGGTGAAAGATATTGTGAAAGAAGCGCGTAAAAGCGGTGGTACTTCGCAATTTATTATCGAGCAGGAATCGTACCAAGGTAAAGATCCGTTCGATTGTGTAAAAATTGATTTACAAACCATGAAGAAATGGGGATTCTAACCCATTCTCGTGTAAATTAGACACTTAGTTATGACGCAAAGAAATTCAGGGAGATAAATCAATATTTTTCTGAATTTTTTAGCGTTTCTATTTCAATAATGTCAATTATACATCTATATTGTACCCGGCTATTTTGTGAGAGAAAGCCGACCAATTAAACAACCCAACATTGAAAATGGACAGGCGTACAGCAATCCAGAATCTGGCTTTAGTGATAGGTGGTGCCGTGCTTTTACCACATTGCAGCAAAAGTAATCCGACCGCACATTTTAAACACTTCGATATCACTTACGATCAGCAAACGTTGATAACCGATATAGCCGAGACAATTATCCCAAAAACAACTACCCCCGGTGCAACTGATCTGAATCTTTATGGCTTTGTCATGAAAATGGTAGACGAATGCACAAAAAAGGAAGATCAGCAGTCTTTTATGAAAGGGTTGGGTGAATTCGATTCAGTTCCAAAAAAGATGTTTAGCAAAACTTTTGCCGATTGCAGCAAGAAAGAGCGGGAAGATATACTGAAAAGTTTTGATAAGAAGGATAATGGTTATTCCAAAGACTTAACGGCATTTTACCAGGGAGTACGTGGGCTGACTGTATGGGGATATACCGAGTCGAAGTATTTTTTGACAAAAGAAATTGTGTACGAATTGGTGCCCGGCAGATATAACGCCTGGTATCCTGTAAAAAATGGGAAGGCAGTAGCAAAAAATGGCTAATTTAAATGTAGATAGCGCAAAAGAGCGGACCTTTGATGCCATCGTAATAGGTTCGGGCATGAGTGGCGGATGGGCCGCAAAAGAGCTGACCGGCAAAGGATTAAAAACATTAATGCTTGAACGCGGTCGTGATGTAAAACACCTCAAGGATTACCCTACCACCAATATGTATCCCTGGGAGTTTGAACATAGGGGAGAAGTGCCGATGGATATACAGGAAGCTAACCCGGTTGTGAACAGATGCTACGCTTTCCATGAAGATGCCATGCATTTCTTTGTAAAGGACCAGGAGCATCCATACATACAAACCAAGCCTTTCGATTGGATTCGCGGTTACCAGGTAGGTGGCAAATCATTGCTTTGGGCACGTCAAACCCAGCGTTGGAGCGACTTCGATTTTGAAGGTCCTGCACGTGACGGCTTTGCCGTTGATTGGCCTATTCGTTATAAGGATATTGCACCCTGGTATAGCTATGTAGAGAAATTTGCGGGTATATCAGGAAATAAGGATGGCCTGGCTGAATTGCCTGATGGTGAATTTCTGCCACCATTCCCTTTAAATGCTGTAGAAACCTATTTCAGCAAGCACGTTAAAGAAAAATATAAGAACCGCCACGTGATCAGTGCCCGTTGCGCGCATTTATCGAAACCGAACCAAATCCACCTGGATCAGGGCCGTTCACAATGCCAGGAGCGTACATTATGCCAGCGCGGTTGTCCGTTTGGCGGATATTTTAGCGCTAATGCGTCAACCATTCCGTGGGCATTGAAATCTGGAAATTTGACTTTAAGACCTTTTTCAGTTGTACAGTCGATCATTTATGACGAACAAAAAGGTAAGGCGACTGGTGTTCGTGTAGTTGATACCAATACCAAAGAAACGATCGACTACTATGCCCGAATCATATTTGTTAATGCAGCAGCTATAAATACAAATCTTGTTCTGCTTAACTCAACATCACATCGTTTCCCGAATGGATTAGGTAACGACAGCGGTGTATTGGGCAAATATGTTGCATTCCATAACTATTCGGCCCACATTGGTGCTGAGGTAGAAGGCTTTGAAGAATGGGCCACCGATGGCCGCAACCCGGCAGGTGGTGGCTATATCCCGCGTTTCAGAAACGTATATAAACAGGAAACCGACTTTTTGCGTGGTTATGCTTGTGGCTTAGGCGCTTATCGTGGTTATAAGCATAATTATGAGGGTGTAGGTGAAGACTTCAAGGCCGGATTGTCCGGAAAGGAATACGGCAAATGGTATATTGGTTCGCACTTAATGGGTGAGACTATTCCTAAGGAAAGCAATTTTGTAGCGCTTGATCCAAGCCAGAAAGATGCCTGGGGAGTGCCTCTGCTTAAAATCTCCGTCGATTATGATGATAACGACATGAAGATGCAGAAGGATTATGTGGAGCAATTGACAGAAATGTTCACCACGGCAGGCTTCAAAAATATTAAGGCACAAACCAACCACCAGGCGCCAGGATTAGATATCCACGAGATGGGCGGTGCAAGAATGGGTCTTGATCCGAAGACATCGGTACTGAACAAATGGAACCAGATACATTCCTGCAAAAACGTCTTTGTAACGGACGGCGCAAGCATGACGTCTACTTCATGTCAGAATCCATCGCTTACCTACATGGCATTAACTGCCAGGGCGGCCGATTACGCGATTTCTGAGATGAAAAAGGGCAATGTTTAGGTTGATTTTAAGCCTCAAAAGCTTATATAAAATGGGGTAAAATAGCCCACAGGGCTTTAAAAAGGCATTATTGTGTTAAAAAAACACAATGGAACATAGGAACGAAAATTATTTTTTTATACATTAGTCGGACTAACCAATTTTAACAATAAAATCATGTCTACAAACACATATGACGCTATCGTCATTGGCTCCGGTATCTCGGGCGGCTGGGCAGCAAAAGAGCTTACTCAAAAAGGATTAAAGACCATCATGCTTGAGCGTGGCAAAAACATTGAACACGTAAAAGATTATGTAAACGCCAATAAAGCTCCGTGGGAATTTGAGCATAGAGGTGGTCGTACAGTACAAATGGAAAAAGATTACCCGGTACTGAAAAGAGATTATCCGCTTAACGAAACCAACCTTGACTACTGGGTAAATGAAAAAGAAAGCCCATATGTGGAAGTAAAACGGTTTGACTGGTTCCGTGGTTATCACGTGGGTGGCCGTTCACTGATGTGGGGCCGTCAAAGCTACCGCTGGCATGATACCGATTTTGAAGCTAACTTAAAAGATGGCCATGGTGTGGATTGGCCTATTCGCTATAAGGACCTTGAACCATGGTATAGCTATGTAGAAGGATTTGCAGGTATATCTGGTAATAGAGATGGCGTGCCTATTCTTCCTGATGGCAATTTTATGCCGCCAATGGAAATGAACTGCGTGGAAAAAGATGTAGCAGAACGTTTCAATAAATTCTACAAAGAGCATAATCGTCATATGATCATTGGCCGTACAGCCAATATCACCAAACCGCTTCCGGGCCGTACCAATTGCCAGTATCGTAATAAATGCTGGTTAGGTTGTCCTTTTGGAGCTTATTTCAGCACGCAGTCATCTACATTACCTGCAGCTGTAGCAACTGGTAATTTAACTGTAAGACCTTGGTCTATCGTTACCAAAATCCTTTATGATAAGGACACCAAAAAAGCAAAAGGGGTTGAAGTACTGGATGCGGAAACTAACAAAACATATGAGTTTTATGCTAAGATCGTTTTCGTGAACGCATCAACATTAAATTCAGCCTGGGTATTGATGAACTCTGCAACTGATATCTGGCCTGACGGCTTGGGTAGCAGCAGCGGCGAATTAGGTCACAACCTGATGGACCACCACTTAGGCGTAGGCGCGGGAGGTGTGGTTGAAGGATTTGAAGACAAATATTACTTCGGTCGCCGTGCAAACGGTATCTATATCCCTCGTTTCAGAAACCTGAACGGTGAAAAACGCGATTACATCCGTGGCTTCGGTTACCAGGGCGGCGGAGGCCGTGATGAGTGGGGTAGAAGCATCCCTGAAATGAGCATTGGTGGAGCATTTAAGGATGCTTTATCAGAGCCGGGACAATGGACCTTCGGCATGGGCGGCTTCGGCGAAACTTTGCCATACCACGAAAACCGTGCTTACCTGGATAAGAGCAAAAAAGATAAATGGGGACTTCCGGTATTGGCTATAGATGCTACCTGTAAAGATAACGAGTTGAAAATGCGTATCGACATGGCTAACGATGCCAAAGAAATGCTGGAAGCTGCTGGTGTAAAACACGTACAGACCTTCAACAGCGAACCGGTATTGGGCCGCGGTATTCACGAAATGGGTACTGCTCGTATGGGCCGTGATCCTAAAACATCTGTCCTGAACGAATGGAACCAGGTATGGGACGCTAAAAACGTGTTCGTTACAGACGGTGCGGCAATGGCATCAACAGCTTGCCAGAACCCATCATTAACTTATATGGCGATGACGGCCCGTGCTGCTAATCACGCAGTTGAGGAACTTAAAAAAGGAAATATTTAAGGTTAGAGATCAGTTAATCAGAGATTAGTGATTAGGTGAATTCTGCATAAATCTGCGAAATCATTTAATCATTCCAATCAACGGTTCAGACAAAACAGTAAACCAATAAACTATAAAAAACATATACCAATGACTGAAGAACCAAAAGATGCCCCTAAAAGTCCCTCAAGGCGGGATTTTATCAAAAACACATCGCTTGCTGCGGCAGGCTTTATGATCGTTCCGCGTTTTGTTTTAGGCGGTAAAGGTTTTATTGCACCGAGTGATATGTTGCAGGTTGCGGGTGTGGGTGCAGGTGGTAAAGGGCAGAGCGATATAGCTAACTTTGCCAGGAGCGGCAAAGCTAACATTGCCTACTTATGCGATGTGGATGACCGCCAGGCTGCAAGAAGCGTTAAAAGCTTCCCGAAAGCAAAATATTATAAAGACTGGCGCGAACTGTTCGATAAAGAACACAAGCATATCGATGCTGTTTCAGTATCAACTCCAGATCATAACCATGCTATTATAGCATTTTCTGCTATGCAGCTGGGCAAAGGGGTATATGTTCAAAAACCAATGACCCATGATATTTGGGAAGCGCGTTTGCTGACCGAAGCAGCCAAAAAATATAAAGTAGTTACTCAGATGGGTAACCAGGGTTCATCTAACGATGGTACCCGCCAGATGGCTGAATGGTATGATGCCGGTATTATTGGTGATGTGCATACCGTTTATTGCTGGACAAACCGTCCGGTTTGGCCTCAGGGTATTGCATGGCCTGCACCACAACCAAATATCCCTAAAGAATTGGATTGGAACCTGTGGTTAGGAACAGCTCCGAAAAAAGATTACGTAGATAAACTGGTGCCATTTAACTGGCGCGGTTGGTGGGATTACGGAACCGGTGCATTAGGCGACATGGGTTGTCACCTGGTAGAAGCACCTTTCAGGGTGTTAGGCTTGCAGTATGTTAAAAATGTACAGGCCAGTGTAGGTTCAGTTTATGTTGACCAATTTAAACAAGGACATTTCCCCGAAAGCTGTCCTCCGTCAAGCCACATTACATTAACTTTCCCTAAAACAGAGAAAACTCAGGGTGATGTGACCATGCATTGGATGGATGGCGGTATTACGCCTGAAAGACCTGTTGAATTAGGGCCAAATGAAATCTTCCCTGGCGAAGAAGGTAACGGTACGCTGTTTATCGGTACCAAAGGAAAAATGTATGCAAGCACTTATTCTGACGGTGCAACATTGCTGCCTATGGCGCGGACTAAAGAGGTGACAGTTCCTCAAAAATATGCCCGCGTACGTTTAAAGGGTATTGGAAAAGATAATGCCCCAATCGACCTTTCAGGAGCAGACGCACATTATGCACAATGGGTAGAGGGTTGTATTGCAGGTTATGGCAAAACAGAGTTGAGCTCATCATTTGATAAAGCCGGTCCGTTGACAGAAGCTTTATTGATGGCTAACCTTGCTGTTCGTGGTCACGACCTGAAGGGCGGCCAGATCACTTACGAATGGGATAACAGCGCCATGAAGGTGAGCAACTTTGATGCCGTTAACAAATACATAAAACGCGAGTACAGAGAAGGATTTGTTTTAAAAGGATAAGTGAATATGCGGATTTGCAGATGAGAAGATGTGCAAATCCGCATTTACAATAAATAAATTATTAGTACTTTCAACTTATCAAACCAATTAGTAAATCAGTAATTCATTAATTCAAATAAATCAACTAAAGAAAATGAATAGAAGAGACGCCATCGGCCGGGTAGCCCTGATTATGGGCGGAACCCTTATTGGGGCCGAATATCTTTTATCGGGCTGTAAACCAAAGGCCGCCAAGGTGGAAGATCTGTTTAGTGCAGATCACGTAGCATTTCTGGACGAAGTAGCGGAAACCATTTTGCCAACTACCAGTACGCCTGGCGCGAAAGCCGCTGCTGTAGGTAATTTTATGGCTGTGATGGTAAGAGATTGCTATGAGCCTGCTGATCAGGATATATTCTTAAAAGGCCTGGGTCAAATTGATGATGCCGCCAACAAAAAGTTCAGCAAAAAATATATGGACCTGGATGCTACACAGCGTACAGCTTTATTGACCGACCTGGACAAAGAGCAACAGGAGTACTCAAAAACTAAAAAACCGAAAGATCCAAACCACTACTTCCGCATGATAAAAGAGCTGACCTTATTAGGTTACTTTACATCAGAAGTAGGCTGTACAAAAGCTTTGCGCTATGTACCGGTACCGGGAAGATATGATGGCTGTATCCCTTACAAAAAAGGTGACAAAGCCTGGGCATTATCGTGATAATTAGTTGATTAAGTGACTTGTTGATTAGGTTGATTGAGTTTTAGTCCCGAGATTTATTTCGATTAAACTTAATCAACCTAATCTAACTTAATCAACCATTCAACTACTAAAACTAAACTACTACACTATTTATGAGCAAAAGAAAATTGCGTATGGGTATGGTTGGAGGCGGTAAAGACGCTTTCATTGGTGCCATACATCGCATTGCTGCAAACATGGACGGGCTGATCGAGCTGGTTTGCGGTGCACTCAGCATTCACGAGGATGTAGCAAAAGAAAGCGGTAAAATGCTTTTCCTTCCCGAAGACAGAACTTATACTAATTACGAACAAATGATCACTGCCGAAGCTAAGCTGCCGGCAGATAAACGCATGGATTTCGTAACCATCGTTACCCCGAATTTCGCACACTTTGCTCCGGCTATGCTGGCTTTGGAAAACGGGTTCAACGTGGTGATCGAAAAGCCTGTCACTTTTACTTTGGATGAAGCCAAGCAACTTAAAAAGAAGCTTGAAGAGACCGGATTAATGTTATTACTGACGCATACTTATTCAGGCTACCCAATGGTGAAAGAAGCGCGCGAGTTGGTAAAAAGCGGCGCTTTGGGTAAAGTACGCAAGATATATGTTGAATACCACCAGGGTTGGCTGAGCAAACTTTCAGAACGTGAAGGTAACGCACAAGCTGCCTGGAGAACCGACCCTAAACGTTCAGGTAAGAGCGGTTGTATGGGCGATATAGGTACACATGCCGCTCATTTGGCTGAATATATTTCAGGATTGAAGATCACCCAGATGTGCGCTTCATTAAATACTGTGGTTGAAGGCCGTTTGCTGGATGACGATGGCGGTATACTGCTTCGTTTTGAGAAGAATGCTACCGGTGTGCTTACAGCGTCACAAGTGGCTGCCGGTGAAGAAAATGCGCTAAAGATTCGCGTGTATGGTGAAAACGGTGGTTTAGAATGGGCTCAGCAGGAGCCAAATACATTAACTGTTAGATGGGGCGATAAAGCTGCTCAAACTTTCCGTGCAGGAAATAACTATTCAGACCGCGAGTCGACCTATGCTACACATAATTGCCGTACACCAGGAGGCCACCCTGAAGGGTATTTAGAGGCATTTGGTAATCTTTACCGCAATTTCGCATTAAGCCTGAGCGCTAAGCTGAACGGTGAAGAACCACACAAAGAATGGCTGGACTTCCCAGGTATTGAAGACGGTATAAGAGGTATGGCATTTATCGATAATGTCGTTGCCTCGAGCCAGTCGGATAAAAAGTGGACTGATTACGTTATTAATTAGATGTGCAGATTTGCAAATGTGCGGATGTGCAGATGAAACAAGAATTGATAAAGTTATAATTAAATAAAAAATTAAAACTCCCTCTCCTCTGGAGAGGGTTGGGGTGAGGCTATGACTACAATCAAAGGGCCGGCCATCTTTCTCGCACAATTTATTGGCGACCAGGAGCCGTTTAATAACTTAACATCAATATGCAAGTGGGCAAAAAGCCTTGGCTACAAGGGCGTACAATTGCCTACAAACGATACCCGTTTTATCGATCTGCAAAAGGCTGCCGAAAGCAAAACTTATGCTGACGAAATAAAGGGCCAGGTAAATGCTTGCGGACTGGAGATCACCGAATTGTCTACCCACTTACAGGGGCAATTAGTTGCTGTAAACCCTGTGTATGATACCTTGTTCGATGCATTTGCACCGGATGCTTATAAGAATAACCCAGTTGAACGCCAGAAATGGGCAGTTCAGCAAGTAAAATATGCCGCTAAAGCATCACAAAATTTAGGTCTGAATGCAGCCGTTACTTTCAGCGGTGCATTACTTTGGCCAATGGTATATCCCTGGCCGCAGCGCCCTGCCGGTTCGGTTGAGACAGGATTTAAAGAATTAGCAAAACGTTGGAGGCCGATCCTGGATTATTACGAAGAATGCGGCATTGACCTTTGTTATGAAATTCACCCGGGTGAAGATCTGCATGACGGCATCACTTATGAGATGTTCCTTGATCATGTAGATCAGCATAAACGCGCTTGTTTGTTGTTCGACCCATCGCATTTTGTACTGCAATGCCTTAACTATTTGGAATACATCGACAATTACCACGAACGTATCAAGATGTTCCATGTGAAGGATGCGGAGTTTAACCCGACAGGTAAGCAGGGCGTGTATGGTGGCTATCAGAATTGGGTAGAACGCGCAGGACGTTTCCGTTCTTTAGGGGATGGACAGGTTGACTTTAAAGGGATTTTTAGTAAATTGACTCAATATGATTATAGTGGATGGGCCGTACTGGAATGGGAGTGCGCGTTGAAACATCCGGAAGACGGTGCAAGAGAAGGCGCCGATTTTATTAAAAATCATATTATAAGGGTTACGGAAAAAGCATTTGACGACTTTGCTGCTTCCGGATCAGACGAAGCTTTTAATCGCAGGTTGCTGGGATTAGAGTAATCGCTTATCCTTATAATTTAAACTAAAGAACCAATTTAACCCTAAAATACAATTCATGGAGAGTATCAACCGTACACAACTTTTCCGGGCAAGCTGCCTGTCATTGTTGGTTACCTCATTGTCATTCGGCATTCGTGCCGGTATATTAAATGAACAAGGTGTTCACTTTCACCTCAACGCATCAGAATTAGGAACAATAGCTGCAACAGCTTTTTGGGGCTTCCCTCTGGCTATCATCATTGGCGGAATCGTTGTCGATATCATCGGCATGAAAAAACTATTGCTTTCTGCTTTTATATTCCATCTTGCAGGCATCCTGTTAACGATTTTCGCTAATGGATATTGGACTTTATTCCTTTCAACTTTGCTTATTGGAATTGCAAATGGTACCGTTGAAGCTGCTTGTAATCCACTTGTAGCATCATTATATACCGATAATAAGACTACCAAGCTTAACCATTTTCACCTTTGGTTCCCTGCCGGGATAGTGATCGGTACCCTGACTGTGTTTGGGCTGGATTATGCGCTTGCTCATGGGGTAGCAGAGAAACCTTATTGGATATCTCAGGTTGAGGTTGCTGTAATGCTTATACCGACACTCATTTATGGTTTCTTGTTCTCTAAATTAAAATTCCCTGTAACCGAGCGTGTCGCCTCAGGTGTTAGTACCGGAGACATGTACAAAGCTTTGATAAACCCACTCTTTTGGTTTATGATCATCTGCATGTTTGGTACAGCAATAACAGAGTTATTTACAAACCAATGGACGGATGTACTGTTTAAAACAGTAACAGACAACGCAATATTAATACTCACTTTCGTGGCATCAATGCAGGTATTAGGAAGAGCATTTGCAAGTCCGATAGTTCATCGTTTCGCTCCGCAAGGAGTATTGCTGATCTCGGCAATTTTATCGGCATTAGGCATTTACCTGCTTATAAACTTGCATGGCGACGCAATTTTCTTAGGAGCAATCATATTTGGATTAGGTGTAGCGTTCTTCTGGCCTTGTATGATCGGTTTTGTGGCAGAAAACCTGCCGAGAACAGGTGCTGTTGGATTGAACCTAATGGGTGGGGCCGGTATGTTCGGTGTATCTATTTATATGATATTTATGGGTGGCTACTATGATCGTTTGATGGCACAGAAACTGCCAGCGGGTGCGACACTTGACGCTTATCGCTCGGCTGCAGCAGGTACAGATCTGTCTAAAGCGTACGATGCTGCAAGATCTGCCGCCGGTCCTGAAGTATTGCAAACAACACTTATAATCCCTATTGTATTAATAGTTGCTTTTGGTGGCCTGGTATTATACATGCGTTCCAGAAATAAAACACAGCCATTACCTACGCCAGCAGTCTGAAAAATTTATAAATTGCGCTTTATTAATTTAATCAAGCCATAATTACAATCTAAAATGAAAAAAACATTCATCGTTCTGGGCTTAAGCCTTGCACTCGCTGCTTGCGGTGGCAACAAATCAACCAGCGGATCAGCAGACAGCACATCAGCTGCTAACAAAACCGCTACAGCAACTAATTCTGACGCAGCTCAGGATACAGCGGCTAGCCATAACGGTACTGAAAAAGCTGCGGGTACCCCTTCAGCAGCAGGCGCACAACTGATCGCAAAATCAGATTGTGGAACTTGCCATAAAGAAAACGAAAAACTAATAGGCCCTGCTTTTGTCGATGTTGCTAAAAAGTATACCTCGTCTGACGTAGATACATTGGCTAACAAGATCGTTAAAGGTGGCAGCGGACATTGGGGAACTGTTCCAATGAGCCCGCATCCAACCATTTCCATGGACGACGCCAAATCAATGGTTAATTATATTTTATCCCTGAAAAAATAAGGGTATTCATTTTCTTATCTAAATCCAACAAACCATGACCGCAGGTATCCGGGTTAAATTGTCCACTATGATGTTCCTCGAATTTTTTGTCTGGGGGGCATGGTTTGTTACCATGGGCACTTATCTGACAAAGGGACTTCATTCAACTGATGTTCAAAGTGCAACGGCATATGCCACACAGTCATTCGGGGCTATTATAGCACCGTTCATTATTGGCCTTATAGCCGACAAGTATTTTTCAGCTCAAAAAATTCTGGGCGTTTTGCATTTGCTTGGCGCAGCATTGATGTACTATGAGTATAAAGCACCTGATTTCGCTGGTTTTTATCCAGGGATATTGGCCTACATGATTATTTATATGCCAACCCTGGCGCTGGTCAATTCAGTTTCCTTCAAGCAAATGAAGGATACCACCAAAGAATTTCCCCCGATCCGTATTTTCGGAACATTCGGATGGATTGTTGCCGGTTTGATCATCGGCTGGTTGCAATGGGAGCAAAAAGGAGCATTGGCGTCAACATTTTTAATGGCATCAGTAGCTTCTTTGGCTTTGGGGCTGTTAAGCTTTACATTACCAGATACCCCACCTGCAAAGAAAGGTCAGAAAACATCATTTGGCGATATTATTGGTCTTGATTCTATCGGCTTATTAAAGAATAAATCTTACCTGGTTTTCTTTTTAGCATCTATTGCGATATGTATCCCACTGGCATTTTATTACAATTTTACCAATCCATTCTTAAATGAAGTTGGCATGAAATCGGCTGCAGGGGTTCAATCCTTAGGTCAGGTTTCCGAGCTGTTGTTTATGGCGTTGATGCCTATATTCTTTGTGCGCCTTGGGGTAAAGAAAATGCTTGGTTTGGGTATGCTGGCGTGGGCACTACGTTACCTATGCTTCGCTTATGGCGACGTCGGGGCAAATTACTGGATGCTGATAGCAGGTATAGTATTACATGGCATTTGCTATGACTTTTTCTTTGTCACCGGGTACATCTACACAGATAGACTAGCGGGTGATCGTTTTAAAAGTGCTGCACAGGGCTTTATTACATTAGCCACTTATGGTGTGGGTATGCTGATCGGCTTTTCTATCGCCGGATCAGTAGTTGGTAATTACCAAACTTCACCCACATCTCATAACTGGTATTCTATCTGGTTGGTACCGTGTGGAATTGCTTTAGCAGTATTGGTGCTATTTATGTTGTTTTTTACTGATAAGAACAAAACAGAAACGCAAAAAGGCCTGGACATTAAGGAGCCATCCTCAAGTGCAGGGATATAATTAATCGTAAATAATGAGTAATCAACAAAATCGTCGGTCGGCAATTAAGAACATGATTGCGGGCACGGCAGCAATAACCGCATCAGGAATGATCTCATCGTTCACTTCACCTGCTGATAACGAACACGAATTTTTACCATTGAAAGGAAATATTAACCATTCGGTTAGTCCATGGTGCTATAGCGAACTGACGTTAGATCAGTTATGCGAAACAGCCAAGACTATAGGTATCAAAGGTGTCGACCTTTGCGGACCTAAAGACTGGCCGACACTGCAAAAGCACGGTATGTATTCACCAATGTGTAACGGAGCCGAGATCAACCTGACAGATGGTTTTGGGGATAAACAATTCCACGCTACTTTGCAGAAGAACTATACCGAGATGATCCCGTTGGTAGAAAAGAATGGTTATACCAACCTGATCTGCTTTAGCGGCAGTCGCCGAGGTAAAACTGATGAAGAAGGCTGGAAAAACTGTGTTGAAGGACTTAAACCGTTAGTGGCATTAGCCGAGAAACACAAGGTAGTTTTATGCATGGAATTGCTCAATAGCAAGATCGACCATAAGGACTACCAATGCGACCGAGTGGAGTGGGGTGTAGAGTTGGCGAAACGCATTAATTCTGAAAACTTTAAGCTGCTTTTTGATATTTATCATATGCAGATAATGGAAGGCGATATCATCAGGAATATTACTGATTATCACCACTATATCGCCCATTATCACACAGGTGGCATACCTGGCCGTCATGAGATCGATGATACCCAGGAATTATATTATCCGTCAGTAATGAAAGCTATAGTAGCGACAGGTTTTAAAGGCTACGTAGGGCAGGAGTTTGTGCCGAAGGAGAAAGATAAAATCGGATCACTTCGCAAGGCGATCCAAATATGCGATGTGTAAAAACTAATCTATCTAAAACCATAAGTAAATGACTACCAGAAGAAAATTCTTAGCCCAGGCAGGCTTAGCGACTGCGGGCGCATTAGTTGCTCCTTCATTGCTGAAGGCAGTTTCAATACATAAACCAGGTATCCAGTTATATTCATTACGCGATCAATTACCGAAGGATGTAAAAGGCGTAATTGGTAAAGTAGCCAAAGCAGGTTACAAAGAAGTGGAGACTTTTGGTTACGATGCAAAAACGGGTTATTGGGGATTGCAGTCGAAAGATTTTGCTAAGCTTTTAAAAGATAACGGCTTGAGCTCACCAAGCGGTCACTATGGTATCGACTCATTTTTCGGAAAAGGAGATACCGAAGAGCTGAAACGCTATATGGAAGTGGCAAACACCATTGGCCAAAGCTTTATTATTATTCCTTCTCTGAATGGCGAATTCATCAAAACAGTTGACGAGTGCAAAGCTGTGGCGGAAAAGATGAACAAAGCTGCTGATCTGTTAAAAACAGCCAACCTGAAACTGGGGTACCATAACCATAATTTCGAGTGGAAGCCATTGGGCGGCGGCGCTACTTTCTATGATACCATCCTGAAAGAAACCGATCCTAAGCTGGTACATATGGAAATGGATATTTTCTGGGTTGTTCGTGCAGGGCAGGACCCGATTAAGATATTAGAGAAACATGCCGGAAGATATGCTTTTGTACATGTGAAAGACCGTGATAAAGTAAAAACTGACCTGAACACTGAGATTGGAAAAGGCAGCATCGATTTCAAAGCGATCATCCCGAAAGCACGAGCCGCAGGTGTGAAGCACTTTATGATGGAGCAGGAAAACTTCACCAATATTGATCCGTACGTAAGCATCACCGAAAGCTGCAACTACATGAAGAATACCTTAAACATATAATACCAATTGTTCAAACCAAACTAAATTAATGATGAAAAAAACGATCATATTAACCGCCTTATTAGCAGCAGGTACTGTTGTGGCATTTGCACAAACAAAACCTGAGGAAACAGAAACATGGGAGCCGATTCCTAAGGTTGTGACCCCGGGAGCTACGTTCAAAGATGCACCTTCTGACGCAATCATCCTGTTTGATGGCAAAAATTTGGACGAATGGGTTCAGAACGCAGACGGCTCACCGGCAAAATGGGATGTTGCGGACGGTATTATCACCGTAAACAAAAAGTACGGAAATATTGAAACCAAACGCAAGTTTAAAAGTTATCAGTTGCATATCGAATGGCGTGTGCCTGCTAATATTACAGGTAGTGGTCAGGCAAGAGGTAACAGCGGTATATTTCTGGCTTCAATAGGGAAAGGTGACGCCGGCTACGAGTTGCAGGTCTTGGATTCATACAACAACAAAACCTACGTTAACGGCATGGCAGGCAGCTTGTACAAACAAGCTATTCCGCTGGCAAATCCGGGCCGTAAACCAGGTGAATGGCAAACATATGATGTGATCTGGAATGCACCTGAATTTAATTCAGATGGTTCTTTAAAATCACCTGCCCATGCCACTGTATTCTTTAATGGTGTGCTGGTTGAAAATCACTTTGAGCTTAGAGGCCCAACCTTATACATTGGCACACCGTCATATAAGGGAGCGGCTAATGAAGCTTCACCAATAAAATTGCAGGCCCATGGCGACAAGAGTGAGCCGTTAAGCTACCGCAACATTTGGGTTCGCGAATTGTAATTAACAAAACTAAACTAAATAGAAGGGCTGCCCGATGGGTGGCCTTTTTTGTGAAATAAATTACTGGTTATAAGTTGTTTAACAAGCGATTTTTAATAACCGTTTACTTAACAGTTTTTTAATTTATATTTGCTTTACGTAACCTAAAATTTACTTCTTGCTTCTATGAAAAAAGTTTTTTTATTGCCGGCATTGATCATGCTGTGCACTTCGGTATTCGCACAAATGCAGAAAGCTCCGGCTTATCCATTGATCACTCATAATACGTATTTCAGTATCTGGTCATTTACTGATCAATTGAACGATTCGCCTACCAAACACTGGACCGGTAAAGATCAATCGATGATAGGATTGATAAAAGTGGACGGTGATGTATACCGTTTTATGGGCCAGGAGCCAAAATCATATAAAACCGTCCTGGCTGCGGCTGATGAACAAGCCTACGATTGCAAATACACCGAAACACAACCCGCTGAAGGCTGGCAGTCAGAAAACTTCGATGATAAGGGGTGGGAAACAGGCGCTGCGCCTTTTGCTGATAGTAAGCCAAAAGGTAAAACCATTTGGAAAAATGACCTTTGGATCCGTCGTACTTTTGATATAAGTAACGCTGATGTATATAAACTCTTTTTAAAACTGAGTCATGATGACGATGCAGAAGTATTTCTGAATGGCGAAAAAGTATTGGACAGACCCGGAGCCAATGGTGATTTCGAGATGTTCCCAATCAAAAATGTATTAAAAAAAGGGACAAACGTTTTGGCAATCCACTGTAAAAATACTGGCGGTGATACCTTCCTCGATGCTGGATTAGCTGAACAGGAAAAAACGAAATCAGATGAAACCATCAAGCAGGCGGTACAAACCAGCGTAAACGTTACTGCTACACAAACTGATTACAAATTTAAATGTGGTAAAGCTGATTTGACGTTAACCTTTACTTCACCAGTATTGCTTACTGATCTTGCAGTTTTTCAAAGGCCGGTTTCCTATATCACTTACAAGGTTCGTTCAAATGACGGCAAGCAACATAACGTAAAAGTGTTTTTCGGTGCGTCTACCGAAGTTGCTGTAAACAAACCGATACAGGAAGTGGCAGCAGAATCAGCAGATGACAGCAAACTTTCCATCTTAAAAGCAGGTACAGTAGAGCAACCTATATTAAAGAAAAAGGGTGATGACCTGCGTATCGACTGGGGCTATATGTACGTAGCTGTACCAAAATCGGCTAACGTATCACAATATATCAGTAGCGAGAAAGAGATCGGCAATCCATTTTTATCAAAAGCCACAAAAAGCAAAGAAGCTATAAAAGGTCATGAGTTATCTTTAAATACTATTCTGTCATTTGGCAATATAGGTTCAACATACACTGAGAAGTTTGTAGAGCTTGGATACGATGACCTTTATGCTGTAGAATATTTCGGCACGCAGCTAAAATCTTGGTGGAAAAACACCGGTGCAACTATCAATCAGGAACTGAACACTGCGGCAACTGATTATGCCACGGTAATGAAGAAATGTGCGGCATTCAACAACAGAATTTACCAGGATGCTTTGAAAGCTGGCGGTGAGAAATATGCGAAATTGTGCGTGTTAGCCTATCGTCAAAGCATAGCAGCGCATGCCTTGGTTAAGAGTCCGCAGGGTGAAATATTATTCCTTTCAAAAGAGAACTTTAGCAACGGTTCTATCAATACAGTTGACGTAACTTATCCATCAGCTCCGCTTTACCTGGCTTATGCCCCGAAATTTTTGGAAGGAATGTTGAATGGTATCTTTTATTACAGCGAAAGCGGCAAGTTTAAAAATGACTTCGCTGCACATGATTTGGGCACTTACCCAATAGCCAATGGCCAAACTTACGGTGAAGGTATGCCCGTGGAAGAGTCAGGCAATATGATCATCATGACCGAAGCTATTGTGAAAGCGAATAACAATCCTGCTTTCGCTAAAAAGCATTGGGCAACTTTGACCACATGGGTAAAATATTTGGAGAAAGCAGGCTTCGATCCAGAAAATCAATTATGTACCGATGATTTTGCCGGACATTTGGCTCATAATGCCAACCTTTCTGCCAAAGCTATTGTGGGGATTGCTTGCTATGCCCGTTTGGCTGACCGGTTAGGAGAAAAAGCAACTGCCGAAAAGTATCGCAAAACGGCTGCTGCAATGGTAAAAAACTGGATGAAGATTGACGATGCCGGCGACCATTATTCGCTGGTATTTGGAGCCAAAGACACCTGGAGCCAGAAGTATAACCTGGTTTGGGATAAGGTACTTGGATTAAACTTGTTCCCTCAGAGTGTTTACAATAAAGAGATTAGATATTACCTGACCAAACAAAATAAATTCGGTTTACCGTTGGATAGTAGGAAAACCTACACCAAATCAGACTGGATCATGTGGAGTGCTGCTATGACTAATAATTCAGCAGATTTTAAGGCATTAATCGATCCATTATATAAGTACGCACTGGAAACGCCAACCAGGGTGCCTTTGAGCGACTGGCATGAAACAACAGACGGCAAAATGGTAGGGTTCCAGGCAAGGAGCGTGGTTGGCGGATATTTTATGCAGGTACTGGCTAATAAATGGCTGACAAAAAAATAGAAAATGAATAAGATGATCAAAACATCACTGGTACTGATTCTAATAGGTCAGGGATTTATCTTAAAAGCTACTGCCGCTTCGCAGCAATACTATGAGCTGAAAGTTTATCACATAAAAACTCAGGTTCAGCAGGAAAAGCTTGATAAATATCTGAAAGATGCCTATCTGCCTGCATTACACCATAAAGGTTTAGGCAATGTGGGCGTTTTCAGAACCCTGGAACAGGATACAGATAAACGGGTGTATGTTTTGATCACTTTTACCAGTTTGTCTCAAATCGAAAAAGTAGAAGAAAGCCTGATGCAGGATAAACAATACCTGGAAGCAGGTAAAGATTACCTAGATGCTGCATATAACGAACAGCCTTATACCCGCATGGAAACAATAGTGTTGAAGGCTTTCCCGAAATGGCCCGCAGCTACGACGCCTCAATTAACTGCTAATAAAGCAGATCGTGTTTATGAATTGCGCAGCTATGAAAGTCCGACGGAGAAACTCAACATCAACAAAGTAAAGATGTTCAATGATGGCGGTGAAACTGTACTATTTAACCGGCTTAAGTTTAATGCGGTATTTTATGCTGAGGTATTGGCCGGAAGTCATCAACCGAACCTGATGTATATGACCACTTTTAATAGCAAAGAGGACAGGGAGCAACATTGGAAGGCATTCTCCGATGATCCGGAATGGAAAGTATTAGTGGCTAAGCCAGAGTATCAGCATAATGTGTCAAAGGCTGACATTATATTTTTGCACCCGGCAGATTATTCCGACTTTTAGGATTTACAGTCATGAATGAAGCCTGAAAAACGCGAATATGATGCGGTAGTAGTAGGCTCCGGTCCCAACGGACTGGCGGCCGCCATATTAATGCAGCAAAACGGGCTTTCGGTTTTACTGATAGAAGGCAAAGAAACGATAGGCGGGGGGATGCGCTCAGCAGAGTTGACACTCCCCGGCTATGTTCATGACATTTGCTCTGCCATTCATCCGCTGGCAGTTTCATCCCCATTTTTTGAAACACTTCCGCTTGCCCAACATGGCCTTGAGTTTATCTATCCGGATATTGCGGCGGCACATCCTTTCGATGATGGAAGCGCGGCTATATTGAAGCATTCGATAGAGGAAACATCTAGTCAGTTCGGGGTAGATGAAAAGATTTATGTCAATCTGATTCAGCCTGTCGTCCATGATTGGCCTTCGATAGCTCCTGATGCTTTAGGCCCACTTCTTTTGCCTAAATATCCTGTTAAGATGGCTAAGTTCGGTCTGAAAGCATTGCGATCAGCCTCATCCGTAGCCAGTGGATTTAAGACCGAAAAAGCAAAAGGATTATTTGCCGGAATGGCGGCACATTGTATGCAGCCGCTTAGTAATCTGAGTTCCGCGGCTACTGCGTTGGTGCTTATGTCAGCAGCGCATTTAAAAGGCTGGCCTTTGCCTAAAGGCGGCTCACAACAGATAGCTAATGCATTGGCGTCTTACTTTATATCACTAGGAGGGAAGATCGAAACCAACACTTATATCACCTCACTAAACCAACTACCGTCCTCAAATGCTGTATTGTTTGATATTGCTCCGCGTCAATTACTCCAAATAGCCGGGCATAAATTTTCATCTATTTACAAATGGCAATTGCAGCGCTATCGATATGGAATGGGCATATTCAAGATCGATTGGGCATTAGACGGGCAAATATCATTTACAAATGAATTATGCCGGCAAGCGGGCACAGTTCACTTGGGCAATACTTTTGCAGAAATTGCTTCTTCAGAAAAGTCTTCCTGGAATGGCCGGATTGCTGAAAAGCCTTTTGTGTTGATGGCGCAACAAAGCCTTTTTGACACTTCACGTGCGCCTAAAGATAAACACACAGGCTGGGCTTATTGCCATGTACCCGGCGGTTCAATCGTAGATATGACAGAAACTATCGAACGGCAAGTAGAACGCTTTGCACCCGGTTTCAGGGATCGTATACTGGCAAGGCACGTGATGAACTCAGCTCAGGTAGAAGAATACAATCCCAATTATATAGGCGGAGATATCAATGGCGGTGCATTCGACTTGGGGCAATTATTTACCAGGCCTGCTCTAAGGTGGTCTCCTTACCGCACGCCAGCTAAAGGATTGTACATCTGCTCATCGTCAACACCGCCAGGTGGTGGGGTGCACGGAATGTGTGGTTATCATGCCGCAAAACGAGCCTTGAAGGATGTTTTTTCGATAAATGTAAAAGCTTGTCATGCTGAACGATAGTGAAGCATCTGTCGCGAATAGTTTCTTTACTTCCGTGTATTTGTTTGATAGTATTCATTTCAAATTGGAGTAATACAAGAAGTTTCCGTTATAGATTCTTCGCTATCGCTCAGAATGACAGTCAATTTTAAAATGGATTTACTTCACCTCTATCACTTTAGATCGCTGCGATATACCATTCTCATTAAATGATTCTATTTGAAAATAGTAAGGCAGGCTTTTCTCCATACCATTAAAGTAGTACTCATTTTTGCCGTATACCATAATGTTATTGTACAGTTTGTCCGGTGCTATGCCCATGTAAATAGTATAGCCAATGGCATTATCAACCGGCTGCCATCTTATCCAGGAATTTCTGCGTTCGGCATCACCGCGAAGCACCATAAATTCTTTTACAGTATCTGGTTTAGCACCGGCGCCTTTACCAAATGCCCGGAAGCCCGATAAAGCAAACTTGCCGGTAGGCATATGGATATTCACGATCTTTAAATAGCGGGCCTTAACGGGCGTTTTCAGGTCGATATAATCATGCGGAACATCGGTTTTGTTTTTGCTTTTATCAATCAGAACCTTCCACGTTTTGCCATCAACTGAAGAGTAAATAACGTATTGGGTATAAACGCCATGCGATTTACCCAGGAACTCCGCATCCTGATCGGCATAGTTTACCTGGATAGCATTTACAGTACTTACCTCGCCCAAATCAGATTTTAACCATTCGCCTTTATTGGCAGTTTTGGCGCACCAATAGGTTTTGATGTCTTCATCTACCGCATTGTTTGGTTCGAATGCACCCAGTGTTGAAGAAACTTCCACAGGTTTGTTGTAATTGAGGATCATCCAGCCTGTAAAATTGCTTTTCAGGTGATCTTCCTTACCCGTTGGCAGGTATTGTGGATAATCGCCATAAGCGGTGTTACTATAAAGCACGCCATCTTTATCAAACCCGGCAGGCCAGAAGCCGATACGGCGTTCGAAATTATTCTTTACGTTTATAACCATGGTTGATATGTGCCAGTAGTTGCCATATTTATCGGCCCAGGTAGCACCGTGGCCAGCTCCTTTCACAAAACCACCTGGTTTGTAAGAGAATGGATTATGCTTCTGATAAGTAAATGGCCCCAACGGTTTATCACCTACGTAAACTCCATCCGCATAACCGCGACCTTCTGTGCCCGAACCACCGAATTGAAGATAGTATTTACCATCGTGCTTATTCATCCACGACCCTTCCATAAATCCGCCTAAAAACACGTTGTCGTTGTTTTCACCAAAGCGTTCCCAGCCATGTTCAGCGTAGTCCAAATGCAATGTTTCCACTTTTGGTCCGATCGGCTCAAAAGTTTTACGGTCGATCTCTTGTCCATACAATGGTAGTGTATTGCTGGAGCCGTGATAGATATAAACCCGTCCGTCGTCATCAGCAAACATCCCCGGGTCCCAGGCTCCGACTTTGAAATAGTCTTTGGCCGGCTTCCATTCATCTTTGGTTGGGTTGGTGCTCATCCAGAGTGTAAAATCTTTATTATAAGTTGAACCGATCACTAACAAAGTATCGCCTAAAACCAAAGTAGCCGGTGCACAAAGCTCATCGCCCTGGTTTTCATTATACGGTCTTAAAAAACGGCGCGAAACAAAGTGCCAGTCAACCATATCATCGCTATACCAGTATCCAAACTGGTTGGTGGAGAACAGGTAATACTTCCCTTTGAATAAAGTGACCGTAGGATCTGCAGTTGCACGGTGACGCCCCCACTTGGAAAAGTCTTTGAATGGGGTATACCCATAATCCAGGTTAAGTGGGTTACAATAGGTGAGGCGCTTCTGCTGTGCATTGGCTTGTAAGAAAAAGCATAGACAAATGATGAATAACAGGTAACCGGACAGTCGCTTCATAGTGGATTTATAATCGAAAAATAACGGTGCTAATATAGGTAGTTTGAAAGGGTAATTGATCTTTAATTACAATTCTTAACCGCACTGATCTTGTCCCATAATCAAATTTTTTGTCCGATATCGGACGCTTTTTTTGAGCCTAAAAAATCTAATCATCTAAAAATCAAATTTTTGACTTTGGTATAGGTATTGCAAGGTACTGGGCAAAATATTTAATATGGATACCGAGATCACCGCGGAAGTAGTACAACAAAAAAGGAAGAAAGGAATCACTTATGGCCTCATGGCTATAGCTATCATAATCGTCATTATTATCCTGATCAGGATGTGGCTTGGATCGACTATAAATGCTTCGGAGATCAACACCGCTAAAGTAGAAATAGGAAATGTTGAAAATACCCTGAATGCCAGTGGCGAAGTGCTGCCGGAATTTGAAGAAGTGATTACCAGTCCGATAAATGCCTCTATAAAAAATGTAGTAACTGATGCAGGCGGTAAAGTAAAAACGGGACAATCTATCCTTTCGCTCGATAAATCTGCTGCCGAAAATGATTATGCCAAAATGAAATTCCAACTGGAGACGAAGAAGAATGAGATCAGCAAACTAAAACTCGACCTGGAGAAAAGCTATTACGATATTCAATCCAATAACGACATAAAACAACTTCGCATAGGCAACCTGACTGACGCAGTTGAAAATGCCAAAAGATTGTTCAAAGCAGGCGGTGGTACACGAGAAGATATAGAACAAGCAGAGTTGAACCTGAAAGTGGCCCAACTGGAAAAGAAGCAGATTGAGAACGAAGTAAAGAGCAAGCAGAAAACTATGCTGCTTGAAGAAAAGGAAGCAGAAATAGCAGCAGCCATCCAGCAAAATGATCTTAATGAATTGCAACGCAAACTAAACCTGGCCAATGTAGTAGCAGCCCGCAATGGGGTAGTGACTTACGTCAACAAAAACATCGGAGCTAATATTAAAGAAGGCGAAACGCTGGCCAAGATAGCTGACCTGAGCAGTTTTAAAGTGACAGGCAGTTTATCGGACAGCTACCTGGATCAGTTGCATAATGGTATGCCCGTGATAATCCGCTTTAACGATACCCAATTGCACGGGAGTGTGTCCAACGTGTACCCATCGATACAGAATGGCATTATCACTTTTGATGTTCAGTTGGAAGAACGTAACAACAAGCAACTGAGGCCTAACATGAAGGTGGATGTGTACCTGGTAACGTCGGTACACAACAAAGTGATGCGGGTCGCCAATGGTCCGGCATTTAAGGGAGCCAGCCCAGTGGACATTTTTGTGCTTAGCAATGGCAAAGCCGAAAAACGAAGTGTACATACAGGCCTCAGCAATTTTGATTTTGTAGAAGTGAAAGACGGGGTAAAGCCTGGTGATGTGGTAATCACCTCGGATATGACAGAGTTTAAGAATTCGAAGGAGTTGACGGTAAAGGGGAATAGAGATTAGTTAATCAGAGATTAGGGATTAGTTGAATATCAATCAGCGAAATCATTTAATCAAACAAATCAACGGTCAAATGAGATATTTATACATCATATTACTAATACTCATCAGCCAAAGGGCATTTTGCTCTGGAGGCGATACGATCAGGCTTTCGCTGCATGATGTAGTTGAGCTGGCGAAGGGCAATTCCATTGCCTCTAAGCAAGCCACTACTACCCGCGAAACCAAATATTGGGTATGGCGCACTTTTAAATCAAATTATAATCCGCAGTTGTCACTAAGTGGTAATTTACCCGGATATAGTAAAACAACCAGCCCGATCGTTCAGCCTGACGGCACCATATTGTTTCAACAAGTTCACAACGACAATTCTCAAATGACACTGAATTTTAGCCAGTCTATTACGGCTACAGGGGCCACTATTTATGGCGAAAGTCAGTTACAGCGTTTTGATGATTTTGATAGGCATAATGTGCTATACAATGGTGTTCCTTACGCTATCGGGGTCAGTCAGCCTATCGGGCAATACAATAGCCTGAAATGGGATAAAAAGATACAACCGCTGTTGTACAACGAAAGCAAGCAGGCTTATATTGAGGCAAAAGAACAGATATCTATAACGGCAACGGGGTATTTCTTTGACCTACTGCTGGCCCAGGTGAACCTGCAGATCGCCCAAACCAACTACGCTAATACCGAAAACATCCTGAAGATCGCTAAAATGAAATTCGACCTGGGAAAAGTAACCCGGAACGAGATATTGCAGCTTCAATTGGAATTATTGAATGCCAAAAAAGCAGTAGGAATAGCCAAGCGGGATATCGAGGTGTCGACACTGACACTGAGAAGCTATATCAGCCAGGAAGGTAATGATAAGATCGAACTTGTATTGCCGGAGACTATCAGCGATATGAGTGTAACATCGGACAGAGTGTTGGCTGAAGCGTATTCTAATCGCTCAGACGCCATAGCTTTTGTCCGCAGGATAGCCGAGGCCAAGCGCGATGTGGCTGTGGCCAGGGGGCAAACAGGACTTACCGCTTCGTTGACTGCCAACCTGGGTTTTTCCAATACTGCTCCTAATATTCCGGATGTTTATCGTTCGCCGCAAAACCAACAGTTGGTACAGCTGACATTTTCGATTCCTGTATTGGATTGGGGCAGATCGAAATCTAAAATAAAGACCGCCGAGGCAAACGAGAAGTTTACCGAGTATGCAGTGGAACAGGATAAGCAAACCTTTAAGCAACAAATAGTAACGCAGGTAACCTTATTTAACCAAATGAAGGAGCAAGTATCTTTAACAGAACAGGCAGATAGTATTGCCGGCGAAAAGTATAAAATTGCAAAAGAACGCTATGTTCTGGGCAACCTGAGCATTACCGATCTGAGCATAGCTTTCCAGGAAAATGACCAGGCAAAAAGGGACTATATTGCTGCCTTGCGGGATTTCTGGGGAGCATACTATCAGCTGCGTTACCTCTCGCTGTTCGACTTTGAAAAGAATGAAAAAATCAACTATAAATAACAACAAATAACCATCAACACAATATGATACGTTTACAAAACATAGAAAAAGTTTACCGTACAGATACGGTTGAAACATTGGCGCTTAACAAAGTAAGTCTCGAGATAGCGAAAGGAGAATTCCTGTCAATTATGGGGCCTTCAGGTTGCGGAAAAAGTACCCTTCTCAATATCATGGGCCTTTTAGACGAGCCATCCAAAGGAGAGGTTAAAATTGATAATCAACAGACGCTGAACCTGAATGATAAGCAACTGGCACAATTCCGCAATAAGAAGATCGGCTTCATTTTCCAGAGCTATCACCTGATTAATGATCTGCAGGTGCTGGATAATGTAGAGCTGCCATTGCTTTATCGATCTACTACAGCTAAAGAAAGAAAACAACTGGCTACCGAAGCACTGGCTAAGGTTGGCTTGTCGAATCGTGTTAAGCACTTCCCATCACAGCTTTCAGGTGGTCAGAAACAGCGTGTGGCTATAGCAAGGGCCATCGTTGGTCAGCCTGAAATTATTCTGGCCGATGAGCCTACCGGCAACCTGGATAGCGCCATGGGTAACGAGATCATGGATATTCTGTTACAGTTGAATAAAAACGACGGCACCACTATCGTAATGGTAACACACGACGAGAATATGGCCCATAAAACGCATCGTTTGGTGCGCTTATTTGACGGATCGCAGGTTCAGTAATCACTATTAATGAAGAAAGATCATGCTTAAAAATTACTTCAAAATAGCCATCGCAGTTTTAAGGCGAAGAAAGTTCTTCACCTTCATCAGCCTGTTTGGTATAAGTTTTACACTGACCATCCTGCTGGTACTTACTGCCTTTATCGATAAAGTGGTGGGCGACAACTACCCGGATAAGAAGAGGGACAGATCGCTTTACATATCCCGTATATCACAAACGGGGAAAAATACGATGTCATCTGGTCCACCATCATTTTACTTCCTTGATCATTATGTGCGGACTTTGAAAACGCCTGTTACTATAGCCATTTCGTCGGGCTTTAGTGGCACCAACACTTATGTGAACAATAAAAAGATAGCTGTTAACTACAAATTCACCAATGCTGAATACTGGGATGTGCTGGATTATGATTTTCTTGAGGGGAAGTCTTTCAACAAGCAGCAAGTTGCTAATGCCGATAAAGTAGCTGTCATATCAGCTGATATGAAAAAAGAGTATTTCGGTGATGTGTCCAACGCGGTTGGTCAATACATTGAAGCCGATAATGTGAAATACCGCGTTATAGGCGTTGTGCAAAATGTACCAATAACCAGCTATATGACCTATAGTGATATCTACCTGCCGTACACTGTAGCTAAAGATGGCGGTTATAAAAGCAATAAAAGCTATGGTGGGGGCTATTTTGGCATATTACTGGCTAACTCAAAAGGCGATCTGGATAAAATACATAATGAATATGAGCAATTGGTAAAACGCTTGCCTCCTGAACAGAAGATGTTTGATAAGGTGAGCAGTCATGCTGATTCCTATATCAAATCATATGTCGATACTGGGGATGATAGACATTCAGGGATGTTTATCGTAATAACAGCCATCAGCATATTTGCCTTTATCCTGATGATTCTGCCCACGCTCAACCTGGTGAATATCAATATAACCCGCATTATGGAGCGTTCATCAGAGATCGGGGTACGTAAGGCGTTTGGTGCTTCCTCAAGCACATTGGTCTACCAGTTTATTGTTGAGAATATCATACTAACCCTGTTAGGCGGTGCAATAGGTGTAATACTATCATTCATTGTATTACAGGTAATCAACAGCGCCCACCTGATCGCCAACCTGGAGCTAAGTATCAATTTTATGGTATTGTTTATTGGCTTGCTGGTATGCCTTGTTTTTGGGTTGATCTCCGGCGTTTACCCGGCCTGGCGTATGTCTAAATTAAATGTGGTAACTGCCTTAAAGGCGCAATAAATTTAAGTCAAACTTTAAATAAAGATATTATGATAAAGCATTTATTTAAACTGATCTGGAACAAGAAGAAACAGAATTTTCTGCTGATGTCGGAGATGTTGGTTTCGTTCCTGGTCATATTTGCGGTGTTTACCCTGATGGTGTATTACTACAACAACTATAAAAAAACCATGGGTTTTGACTATGAGAACCTATGGCTAATAAATTATAATAACACCTATCAAACCAAAAGCACCGATTCCCTCAATGTTTTTTATGAGAACCTGAGGCAAACTATCAAATCTATGCCGCAGGTAAAGGAAGTAAGTTTTTGCAGCGATAATGTTCCGTTGTCACAAAATCAATGGACAGGAAGTGTGCATTATAAAAATGCTACCGGCGATGGAGACAATTATATAGCTGACGATAATTATAAGAATGCCATGAACCTCCATTTATTGGAAGGGAGATGGTTCAACAAAGGCGATGCGAATGCAAAAACGCAGCCGGTAATAATCAGCGATGCATTACGGGACAAACTATTTGGTAACGAAGAAGCTCTCGGGAAGATGATAGGAACAGAAGACAAAAAATTTGACTTGAGAGTTGTTGGTGTAATACAGGGTGTTAAAGCAAGAGGTGATTATTCGCCGGCTAAACCAGCTATTTACAAAAGAACAGATACAGGATCATACCATTCATTAGGTAAAATGATGGTAAAGGTTACGCCTGATGCCGACGCTGCTTTTGAAGGAAAACTCTATAAAACATTGGCTAACTATATGAAAGATTCCAACATCGAGATCGAGCATATGGTCAACAAACGCAAAAGTGCTAACCTGTTTAATTTAGTGCCTATGATCGTAACGCTAATAGTGGCTTTTTTTCTGGTGATCAATGTGGCTTTAGGATTGTTCGGGGTTTTGTGGTACAATATCAATAAGCGTAGAGGGGAAATCGGCTTACGCAGGGCGATTGGCGCTTCTGGACAATCGGTATCATCGCAATTGGTTTCCGAGTCGCTGATATTGGCTACGCTATCTTTAATAATTGGAACATTCTTCGCAATTCAGTTTCCGTTGCTCAATGTGTTCGATCTCAAGGCCGGAGTTTATATAGTAGCTATGATATTAGCCATCCTGTTTATTTATCTGCTGGTGTTTATTTGTTCGCTATATCCTGGAAAACAGGCGGCGGCAATATATCCGGCTGTGGCATTGCACGAAGATTAATTAAATAACGATTTAATAATTATATGAAAGCAAAACCTATTTTATTATTGATTGCGGTATTGTTTATTTCGTTTGCGGGAACCAAACAATCATCTGCACAACAGAAAAATGCTGCCGTTACTATATCGGATTCCAATACTATACTCAGCTTTAAGGCCAAATATGATCCGGCTAAAATGAGCCGCATACAGCAGTGTATGACCGATGCTTTAAAGGAGACAGGATTTTCATTTAAAAATACCCAACTGGATGCTCAGTTGACTTTAAATAGCGGAATCAACTTCTACATCAAGTCTAATGAGGGCGAGCTAGTGTTGAAATTTGATAAAAGAAAAAACAATACAGCGGATTATACTAAATTTAAAAAAATGTGCAATGGTATAAAAGCTATTGTGCAGGAGAACTAACTATTTATGATACTGATCATTGATGATGATATCGCCGTCCGGACCTCGTTGATTTTGCTTCTGAAAGGCGAAGGCTACGAGGCTGAGGGGACGCCCTTGCCCGGCGAGGCTTTGAACATCATCAAGAAACGAAACCCCGAGCTGATTATTCTTGATCTGAATTTTTCTATCGATACTTCAGGAAAAGAGGGGCTGGCATTACTGGGGAGTATTAAGGATATCAATCCCGTTGTGCCTGTCATTCTGATAACCGGTTGGGGAAGTATTGAGCTGGCGGTAAAAGGGATGAAGCTGGGTGCCAACGATTTTATCAATAAGCCCTGGAGCAATGAGCATGTATTGCAGTCGGTAAAAACGCTGATCGACCTGCAGGATAAAAAAGCAGAACACCGTACACGTAAGCAGTTAGACAGCAAATATAACTTTCAGCATATTATTGGCGAAGATCCGAAGATGCTGGATATACTAGAGACTATCGGTCGCGTGGCTGAAACTGATGCTTCAGTACTGGTAATGGGAGAGAGCGGTACAGGTAAAGAGTTGATAGCCGAAGCAATACATCAAAATAGCTTGCGCAGAAATAAGCCTTTTATCAAAGTAAACCTCGGCGGTATTTCTACATCATTGTTTGAGAGTGAAATGTTTGGCCATGTGCGCGGGGCTTTTACTGATGCAAGATTCGATAGGGTTGGGCGCTTCGAAATGGCCAATAAGGGAACCATCTTTTTGGATGAGATCGGAGATTTGGACGCCGGCAGCCAGGTAAAACTTTTGCGTGTATTGCAGGATCGTAACTATGAGGTTTTGGGCAGCAGTCGCACTAAAGCTGTTGATGTACGTGTGGTCTGTGCCACTAACAAAGATCTGAATGAGATGGTCGACCGCCGCAGTTTCCGGGAGGACCTGCTATATCGTATCAACCTGATCACAGTAGTTTTACCGCCTTTGCGCGAAAGACCGAAAGATATTCCACTCCTGGTTGATTTCTTTATCAATAATCTAAAGGAGATTTACAATCGTCCAAAATTAGCTGTTTCGCCGGGGGCGATGAAGTGGCTGCAGGCTTTACCCTTGCCGGGCAATATCAGGCAGTTGAAGAATTTGGTGGAGCGTTCTATCCTTGTCAGCAAGAAAGATGTATTGGATATTGATGATTTTCGTTCGCAGTTGGAGCTATCCCCGATAAAAAAAGGTAATTTGCAGCTGCCGGGAGTTGGTGCCATTACGCTGGAAGAAATGGAGGTCGAAATGATCAAACGCGCACTTGAATATCATAAAAATAAGGTAGCCAGGGCAGCAAAATCATTGGGACTGACACGCAGCGCACTATACCGGCGACTGGATAAATACCAGATCCCTTACGATGAAGCTGAGGACTAAATACCTTCTATTTGTTATCATCCTGCACCTGATCGCCCTGGTGCTCACCTGGATCATTTTTGAGCAAAATCGTGTTTACTTCATCGCCTGCGAGATATTTATTCTGATCTCGATCGGTATTTCATGGAATTTATATAAGCAACTGATACAGCCCCTCAAATCATTAATGCAAGGTGTTGATGCGATAAAGGACCGCGATTTTAATGTGAAGTTTTTGCCCACAGGCAAACACGAAGTGGATCAGTTAATTGATGTTTATAACCAGATGATAGACCAGCTACGCACCGAACGTACTTTGCAGGAAGAACAGCATTTTTTCCTCGAAAAGCTGATCCTGACTTCGCCTACAGGTATCATCATCCTGGATTACGATCAAAACATTCAACAAATCAATCCTAAAGCATTGCAGATACTTGGACTGGATGAAAAGAGCCTGATTAATCACCCCGTGACTGATCTGTCGGAACATTTTCTAAAACATCTCCGGAATTTAAATGCCGGTGAAACCAAAACCATCAAACTAAGCGGTGCCACCACATACAAACTACAGCGTGCTCATTTTATCGACAGAGGTTTTACGCGTGATTTTATCATGATGGAAGAGCTCACAGCTGAGATATTGGCAGCCGAAAAGAATGTTTATGGCAAGGTGATCCGCATGATGGCGCATGAAGTGAATAATACTATCGGCCCGGTGAACTCTATTATAGACTCTGCTTTAAAAACTGATCAGTTGTGGAACGGACATCATTCCGACACTCTGAAGGATGCGATGCAAGTGGCTTTGGATCGTAACCAAAACCTCAACTTGTTCATGCGCAACTTTGCTGACTTGGTGAAACTGCCGTCGGCTAATAAGAAGCGGATCGATTTGAATGAGTTGGTCCATTCCATCGCTAAACTAATGGAGTTGCGGGCGGCTGAAAGAAATATCAGGATCGAAACCGAACTTGTCCAGGAACCATTTTTTATTTCTGCGGATGAACAGCAGTTGGAACAAGCTTTCATCAATATTGTAAAAAATGGGATGGAGGCTATTGAAAGAGATGGAACTGTTAAATTCAAAACTGATCTGCGATTAAGGCAATTAGTTATTTCAGACAGCGGAAAAGGCATTAGCACGGAGCAGAGTGAAAACTTGTTTACCCCATTCTACAGTACTAAAAAAGATGGTCAGGGTATTGGCCTGACTTTAGTCCGCGAGATACTCATCAACCATGGTTTCGAGTTTTCATTAAAGACCGCTCCTGGGCGGCAAACAGAATTTACCATCATCTTTAAATAATCGCCGGTTTTAGTGGCAGATTTTTTAACTTGGTATCCACTGAAACCAATTATACTGATATGAAAAAACTGCTCCTTGTTTTTATCCTTTTTGTCGTTTATTCGTCCCCGGTTTTTTCACAAACAGTTTCCAATGGTCAGTTCGCGGTTCGTGGCTTTCACCTTGATCTGCGCATACAGGTAATGCCCATGCCGGCGCTTAAAACATTCGCAAAAAAGCTAAGTGACAATGGTATCAATACCCTCATCATGGAGTGGGAAGGTACTTATCCGTTCGAAAAGCACCCTTTGATACCCACCCGATATGCTTATACCAAGGTTGAAATAGTCGACTTTATTAAATATTGTACTGGCTTGGGCATCGATGTTATCCCTTTGCAGCAAAGCTTCGGACACGTGGAGTATATTCTTCGAAATGAAAAATATAAAGAATTACGTGAGGATCAGAAGGATTACTCACAGGTCTGCCCGCTGCAAACCAAACAGGATAGTTTACTTTTTAGCGATTTGTATGCTGAACTGGCATCTACGCATACATCAAAATATATCCATATTGGCGGCGATGAGACCTACCTATTAGGTCACGATGCCCGTTGTAAAGCCAAAGTTGAAAAAGAAGGTAAATCAAAACTATATATCGATTATATCCGAATGCTTTGCAATATCGTGATTAAGATGGGCAAAAAGCCTGTGCTTTGGGCTGATATTGCGCTTAAATATCCTGAGGCTATCAACTTACTGCCAAAAGGAACTATCCTGATCGACTGGAATTATGGCTGGAATATGAACAACTTTGGCGAGCACCAAAAACTGGTGGAGAGCGGCTACGAAATATGGGGTGCTCCCGCCATCCGTTCCAGTCCGGATAACTTTTATCTGACCCAGTGGGAAAAACATTTCAAAAATATCCGCGATTTTATCCCGGTTTGCCGGAAGCTGAAATATAACGGTATAGTGATGACGTCTTGGTCGACATCCGGGGTCTACTCGGCAGTATTTGAAAACGAGGACGAGATCACCGATCTGTACGCCATCAGGCATGTGTACCCCATCAGCGGGTTTAATATGCTGATTGCAGGTTACTTTGAGAGTTTAAAATCAACTAAGCCGCTTGATATAGAACATTTTGTTATCAACTATAGCCGCGGGCAATATGGTTTTGACGAAGCACAGGCAAAACAGTTTTGGCAAGCGCTTAAAACTACACCTTATACGGTTCACCAGGGTATAGTACAGTCGAAGGAGCCATTATCAATTGATGCTATATTGGACAGTACTCTTGCGGCTTCAGAAACTCTTCATCGCCTTGATCCATCTAAAAATAAAGAAGAGTTCGAACAATACCGGCTGATGACAGATATCAGGGTTAATTACTTGCAATACGAGGCTATTGAAGAACATGCCAATTCACCTCAGTTTACTGTTTCCGGCACACCTGCAATACTTAGTGCATTAAAGAAAGTAATCGATGACGAGGCCGAACTGGATAAACGGTTCGATGCACTCAATAAGGACTTTTTATATCCTGCCGAACTGGCGCAGGAAAATGAACTACGAGGCGCCAAAGCCCGGATTTTATATGATCGCTTATCACGAAAGAAATAACCTATGCGCTTAAAAATTTATAACGGACAGGTTATTACATCTAACACTATTATTAAGAACGGAAGCCTTTTGGTTGAAGATGGAAAGATCATCGAAGTCAGCAGCTCAAATATTGATGTGCCGGATGCGGTTGAGTTAGATGCCAAAGGGCAATACATTTCACCGGGGTTTATTGATATCCATATACATGGCGGCGGCGGGTACGATTTTATGGATAATACCATCGAAGCATTTCTAGGCGTAGCAGAACTACACGTAAAGCACGGCACAACTGCCATGTTACCAACAACTTTGAGCTGTGAAAAGTCCGACTTACTGGAAACGATTCGGATCTATGAAGTAGCAAATAAACTAAATAGAAAAGGTTCGCAATTTATGGGTATCCACATTGAAGGGCCATATTTTGCGATGAACCAGCGGGGTGCACAGGATCCACGCTATATTCGCGATCCCGATCCGGCAGAATACCGGGAGATATTATCAACCTCAAAATCAATCAAAAGGTGGAGTGCCGCACCAGAACGAAATGGTGCTATAGAATTCGGCACGTATATGATACAGCATGGTGTTTTACCTGCCATTGCTCACACCGACGCGATCTATGAAGATGTGATTGAAGCATTTAATAACGGCTACACTTTGGCAACACATTTTTATTCGGCTATGTCCGGTGTTACGCGGAGGAATGCATTCCGCTATGCGGGGGTGATTGAAAGTGCTTACCTGATCGATGATATGGATGTTGAGATCATTGCTGACGGCATCCATCTGCCCAAACCATTGCTGCAATTAATTTATAAGATCAAAGGATGGCAAAGAACAGCGCTGATAACCGATGCGATGCGAGCGGCAGGCATGCCACCTGGCGAAAGTATTTTAGGCAGCAAAAGGGACGGGATGAAAGTGATTGTAGAAGATGGCGTTGCTAAAACACCCGACCGGGAATCTTTTGCCGGAAGTGTGGCAACATTCGATCGCTTGGTGCGAACAATGGTGCAGGTTGCGGAAGTTCCCTTAATTGAGGTAATACGTATGGCATCTGAAACTCCCGCCAGGATCATGAAAATGGAAAAGAAAGGCGTGCTAAAAAAAGGAAATGATGCGGACATTGTAATTTTTGATGAAAATGTACATATTGCCGCCGCAATTGTGATTGGGGAAATAGTTTATACGAATACATGATCAGGGAATTAAAGATTGACGAGTTAGAAATAAAAGTATTTGAAAATAGAGTTAAAATGGGTGAGGCGGCAGCCTCTGCGGTAGGTGAACAGATCGTTAAACTATTAGGCCAGCAAGAATATGTTAATATCGTATTCGCCTCGGCACCTTCTCAAAACGAATTTCTGGAAGCTTTAGTAAAACAACCCGCCATCGATTGGACGCGGGTGAATGCTTTCCATGTGGATGAATACATCGGTCTGCCTGAAAATGCGTCCGAGAAATTCGGCTCATTCCTGCGGGGGAAGATATTCAAATATTTGCCGTTCCGCTCACTGAACTATATCAACGGCAATGCGCCTGATTCATTTGCAGAGTGCGGCAGATATGCGGAATTATTGCATGACTATCCGTCTGACATTGTTTGCCTCGGAATAGGAGAGAACGGGCATCTTGCCTTTAATGATCCGCACGTAGCCAATCTGAACGACCCGGTAAGGGTAAAGATCGTCGACCTGGATTTTGAATGCAGGCGACAACAGGTAACCGACGGTACTTTTGATAACTTAAACAGCGTTCCGAAACTAGCCATTACGCTGACAATCCCAGCATTGATGGCCGGCAGGTATATTTACGGAATCGTTCCCGGCAAGAACAAGACCATCGCAGTTTATAATGCATTGTATAAGAAGATCAGCGGGCAATGCCCGGCTTCTGTACTACGCACACACCAGGAGGCAGTTTTATTTTTGGATGAGGATAGTGGTGCTTTGATAAAATAGCCTGCAAATTCAGATACATCAGCTCAAATTGTTAATTTCATAATTAATCAACAAGAGATTAATCTCCTGTATCTACTTTCAGCGTTTTATTGAAGCTATCATGAATGGAAAGTTTACTTTTTCTGTATTATTCCTCTTTTGCATCTGTACCTGTTCGTTTGCTCAAAACCAGGTAAACATTTTAGAAGTTCCGGGTGTAAATCAATATTGCAAGATCGATTCAGGCGGTACCTCTGTATTGCCGAGCGGCAGATTTGTTACCCCCGCAGGTCAGATGATCCGCATTACGCATGATCCGTTTGGCTTAGCTATTTCGCCAGATGGTAAAAAAGCAGTAACGCTTCACAACGGTGTAGTTACACTCATCGACCTGGCTACAATGTCAGCCACCCGTATCCCGGATTACCAGACAAAAAAGAAAGAGTCACCGTTTCACGAGAGTTCATTTTTAGGAGTTGCTTTTGCACCCGATTCAAAGATTGTCTATCTAAGCGGTGGTGATAACGGACATGTCTTCGTTTTCGATACGGAACGAAAACAACTTACCGATTCTCTATCCCTCAACGGTACAGTAAATGGAAAAAATTATGAAGATAGTTTTACTTCCGATCTGTTATTAAATCCATCCCGGAATGAATTGCTGGTGCTGGATCGCGGCAATTTTCGCATGGTAAGGATCGACCTTTCTACAAAAAATATCACAGCTTCCATTAATGCAGGCAGGCAGCCTTTTGGCCTGGCACTGAGCGAGGATCATAAAACTGCCTTCATAGCCAATGTCGGGATGTATTCTTATCCTTTAATAAAGGGCGCCACGGAGAAGAATGTCGATTCAATTATGATTACGCATCACCCTTATGGGGATAATACCAAAGAATCGATCAACGGTACTGAGGTGGAAGGACGAACGATCCCTGGCGTCGGAAGCCCATTGTCTCCTGAAGCGATGAGTGTATTTGTTGTTGATCTGGCCACCAATAAAGTGACGGATAAATTCAAAACGGGTTACCAGATCGGGCAGATGATTGAAGGCGCAGAAGTGGTTGGAGGCGCAAGTCCGAATTCAATAGCTGTTGGTAAGAAATACGTTTATGTAACGAATGCCACGAATGATAATATCTCTATCATCGATTATAAAAACCATTGCCTTGCGGGTACTATTCCTATTAAGGTGGATAGCCATATCGACCATTACCGGGGACTGTTGCCTTTTGGTATAGCGCTAAGTAAAGATGAGAAAACCCTTTATGTCGCGTTGTTAGGATTTAATGCAGTTGCAGTGATCGATGTGCCGACAAAAACTACTAAAGGTCTTATTCCAACCGGATGGGGGCCGTCCCGTGTTCGAATATCTGCAGATCAAAAGGAGTTGTATATCACTTCTTGTCGCGGTTTAGGTGCCGGCCCGAACGGCGGCAATGGCTTTGTAAAGCCTCCACAAGGAACTTACATTGGTGATATACAGTTAGGATCTTTCCAAAAGGTTGCGGTACCTTCAGCAGCGCAATTGTCCGCTTACACTAAACAGGTTATTAGCAATACATTCCGCATAAAAAAGGCCAATATTAATGTAAACAACCCCCTGCCTGCTTTGCCGGGAATAACTAAAACACCAATAAAATATATCGTTTACATCACCAAAGAGAACCGGACTTATGACGAGGTGTTTGGGCAGCTGAAAAATGCAAACGGTGACAGCACATTGGCAAGGTTTGGTGTTCACTGCGAATACACTTTACCTGACGCACTGCGTATGAAAATGCCGGATCTGAATGTGTCGCCAAATCATATAAAAGCGGCTACGCAGTTTGCTTTTTCTGATAACTATTATTGCGATAGCGATGCCTCTATTCATGGGCACCACTGGATGCTGGGTGTGATCCCTAACGAATGGGTGGAGGCGAACTCAAACGTAGGTAAGAAAGCAAAGATATTTTCAACGGCTCCGGGAAGACGATTCCCCGGAACAACCGGCAGTATGGACCCCGAGGACTATGCTGAACGCGGTGGCTTGTGGGAAGCATTGGACAGAAAGCATGTTGATTTTTACAACTTCGGGGAAGCTAACGAGACAGCCCACAACCGTGAAATATGGACCGACACCGCAACCGGCGCGGGCCACGTGGTAATGGTACCTATGCAAAAGGCTTTGTTTCATCGCACCAGTCACAACTACGCTGGCTTCAATACCAATATACCCGATCAGTTCAGGATGGATCAGTTTGAGGGTGAGTTCACTAAAATGTGGATCAAAGGCAAGCGGAAAATGCCTTCGCTTATTACCATGCAGGTGCCTAATGACCATGGTGCGGATGAACGGGCTGCTGATGGCTACCCAATGAGGCAATCCTATATGGCTGATAATGATCTGGCAGTTGGACGTATCCTGCATTTCCTGTCGCGCACTAAGTATTGGAAAAATATGCTGGTTATTATTACCGAAGACGATCCGCAGGGTGGGGTTGATCACCTGGATGCGCACCGTTCTATATTAATGATGGTTGGTCCGTATGTCAAGAAGGGATATGTAAGTCATACGCACGCCAACTTTGGGGCGATCCTTAAAACTATTTATAACATCCTTGGTGTGCCTTATGTGAACCAGTATGATGCTACCGGGACTTTGCTGCAAGACTTTTTTACCAATAAGCCGGACTATACGCCTTACACTTTAGTCAAAAGCGATACCCGGATATTTGACCCGAGTGTCGCTATGAAGCGTTACAATAAAGATATCGACTGGCATAAAATTGAAAAAGGCCCAGATATGGATGACGAGGATACAGAAAGAGAAAATCACTATAAACACAAGAATTAAGTAACAATAATGTCGTTATAAATAACCCGGCCCATACAGCCGGGTTTATTTTTTATATTGCGTTTGTAATCCCAATTGCTTATGAATTCTGAAAATAGCCTGTCGCTTAGTCCTGACAATCAAAGTCGCCGCAAGTTTATTTATAATGCTGCTACCGCTGTTGGGGCAAGCATGGTATTATCGTCGCCTTTGCTAAGTTATGCTTCTTCATCTACTAAAACGCCGGAGAATTATACCGTAAAGCAGATCATCGATCTGTTTATGAAGCAAGTGCCGGGTGCGCCGTTTCCTAATACGGTTGATACCTTGAAATCAGGCAGTCCGGATACCGTGGTGACCGGAGTTGTGACCTCAATGTTTGCTACGATAGAAGTGATCCGTAAAACTATTGACCTTGGCGCCAACTTTATTATAGCCCACGAACCTACTTTTTATAACCACGAAGATGCGACGGCCTGGATAAAGGACGATAATGTGCTGCAATACAAAATGGACCTGCTGAACAAACACGGCATTGCTGTTTGGCGGAATCATGATACTATTCACAAACTAAAATCGGATGGTGTACTAAAAGGAGTTTTAGATCAACTGGAATGGCAGCAATATGCCGGGAAGGAAGGCCCTAATGTCCTGACTGTTCCTACTATGACCGTAAAAGATCTTGTCAACCATGTTAAAGATAAACTGCGCGTTGAAAAAGTGAGATTTATAGGCGATCCCAATCAAAACTGCACTAAAGTATTGTTGATGCCGGGCGCACCGGGTGGCACAAGGCAAATTCAAAGTATAGGCAAGGTAAAACCAGATCTATTAATATGCGGCGAAATAGCAGAGTGGGAAACAGCCGAATATGTTCGGGATGCACGTGCCAAAGGCGATAATATCTCTTTAGCTGTAATTGGTCACATTGCCAGTGAAGAGCCAGGCTCAACATTTATGCAGCAATGGCTGAAAGACAATGTGCCCTCGGTAAAGGCGACGCATATTTATTGCGAGAATTCGTTGACGTTTTTATAAAATTAAAGGCTCATAATTAATGGGCCTTTAATCTTTTATGCAGGTTTATAGCATAGTATCACTATCCCATTTGTAAGCGGAGTGGCTTTCACTAACTTTAATTGCCCCGGTTTCTCCAAACCACCAAATATCGACATGCCTTTTCCGGCTGCTGCGGGATTAACAAACAGATGGTATTCATCTATCAAACCGGCTTTTATTACTGAGGTAACAAACTCAGCGCCGCCATACATCACGATGTCTTTACCATTTTGTTTCTTTAGGTTGGTTACTTCAGTAACAAGGTCGTGTTGGGCAATTCCGGTATTATCCCAGTTTGATTTTTTAAGCGTGTTACTAAAAACTATCTTCGGCATATCCACCATTTTCCGGGCGAATGAATATTGCGGGTCTTCCGGTCTGGTTGTGATGTCTGTCCAGTAGGGTATGAAGCCATCCGCCAGCTTGCGGCCCAGTAGCATTGTGTCACATGAATCAGTCAGTTCGGTTACGTATTCTATAAAGTCTTCGGTGGCATTCCAGGTCAACCAATCCATTTCTCCGTTTGGCCCCGCAATGAAACCATCTACTGATATCTGTACCTGTAATTTTAGCTTTTTCATAAGTTTTGTCTTTTGCGTTTGATAATTGATATAGACAAATATACCGGGATTAATCAGCCCCGGGTGAGCCATGAATCCGACTATCGGGTGGGCTAAATGCGACAAAATCATATTTGTCTGAAATTTCTTGAAAAAACTTTGGCATAGTGGTATTTGAGAGGCGTTTACCCAACTTTTAATTGTTTTGCCAGTTTGGCAGTCTTTTGTCAGGTGATTTTTTGTGACAATTTGACATAATTTAATACTTTGATGTGATGTATGACAAATTGTCAAAAATTTTATTTGGTAATGATTTGAAAGGAAAAATTTTGAATCAGGCGCTGATTTTTGACAAAAATATGTCAGATCAACGGGTTTTGAACTTGAAATTATTGCATTTCATATATTTTTAAGTGAATTCCAGTGCTAAATCGGATGTCGAACCAGAAAATCACTCTGATTTTTCAAGTTATCTGCATTTTTTTTCAAAATGAAATTTATTGTTTTCTCACAGGTGATATTTTTTGCTGATGAAATTTTATCAGGAAAAATTTTTAGGAAACGCCCGGAGTTTTAAAATGAATTTTTCTTTTTAGTAAATTCCATTTTAGCCCTTTTTTTAACTAAAAAAATATTTCCAAAAGTGGCATATTTTTCGCCGTGATCTGTCCAGAAGAATACGATTGTTCTGTTCAACCTGAGCCCTGAATTGCAAAATTGAGGTGTAGCTGTAAGACGGTTTTATTTTTCTGAAAGCTATTTAATCATTTAATAATTAATAAATAAAACAAACGTCATGATCACTGTATTAGAAGTTGCTCTGTTGTTAGCTATTATTATAGTACCTCTTACCCCTGCAAGAAGCAGAGTAAAATAATTTTGTACTATACGTAAGTTTCAAAATAAAAGGGACGGCAAACTATGCTGTCCCTTTTATTTTGACCTGTTTTGAGACCTTAGTCCATTATGGTATTTGGACTATTTTCTCTATCATTTTTATTTAAACAAAGAAATTTGAAAAAAGATTAGTGATTTTGCACTATTTTTCCGAATTTGCACCTCTGTTTTCGAAGATTATAAACTAATTTCAAATACGTAATAAAATGAGCACTAGTCCAAGTACCCTGTTTGATAAAGTGTGGGACTCACATGTGGTGAGAAAGATTGAGGATGGTCCGGATGTATTATTTATCGACAGGCACTTTATTCACGAAGTGACAAGCCCGGTGGCTTTCCTCGGATTAAAGACCAGGGGCATTTCAGTAATGTACCCGAACAGAACATTCGCAACAGCCGATCACAACACACCCACCATTAACCAGCACTTGCCTGTTCAGGACCCGCTTTCGGCCAACCAGCTAAAAGCCCTGGAAGAAAATAGTGCGAAATATGGTATATCACACTGGGGATTGAACAATCCTAAAAATGGTATTGTGCACGTAGTTGGTCCTGAAAATGGTATCACCCAACCGGGAATGACTATCGTTTGCGGTGACTCACATACTTCAACCCACGGTGCATTTGGCGCTATTGCTTTCGGTATCGGTACTTCAGAAGTGGAGATGGTGCTTTCTTCACAATGCATCATGCAGCCAAAGCCTAAAAAACTGCGCATTACTATTAATGGTAAATTAGGTAAAGGTGTTACTCCTAAAGATGTGCCTTTGTTTATTCTTTCGCAAATTACTGCGAGTGGTGCTACCGGTTATTTTATAGAGTTTGCCGGCGAAGTATTTGAAAATATGAGTATGGAAGGCCGTATGACCGTTTGTAACCTTTCTATCGAGATGGGTGCACGCGGAGGCATGGTTGCTCCTGATGAAACCACTTTTGCCTATTTAAATGGCAGAGAACTTGCTCCTAAAGGCGAGGCCTGGGATAAAGCGGTAGCTTACTGGAAAACTTTAAAAACAGACGAAGGCGCTAAGTTCGATCTGGAATTGAATTATCACGCTGATCAGATCGAGCCGCAGATCACTTATGGTACCAATCCGGGATTAGGAACTGGTATTACGCATCATATTCCTTTTGCTACTGAAGTAAAAGATGGTGCTGCATCTTACAAAAAATCTTTGGAGTATATGGGTTTCCATGAGGATGACCAATTGATCGGCAAACCGGTTGATTATGTATTTTTAGGAAGCTGTACCAATGGCCGCATTGAAGACTTCAGGGCTTTTGCGTCATTAGTAAAAGGGCACAAAAAGGCTGATAATATTACTGCATGGCTGGTTCCGGGATCGCATATCGTGGAGAGCCAGATCAAAGAAGAAGGTATTCTCGATATTCTTAATGCAGCAGGGTTCCAATTGCGTCAGCCTGGTTGTTCGGCTTGTCTGGCAATGAACGATGATAAAGTTCCGGCAGGCAAATATGCGGTAAGTACCAGCAACCGTAATTTTGAAGGTCGCCAGGGGCCAGGTGCCCGTACTTTACTGGCAAGCCCGTTGGTAGCAGCAGCTGCGGCGATAACAGGTAAAGTAACTGATCCAAGAGAGTTGATGTAATCGGTTTAATATAATCTCTTATTAATTCAAACAATGGCATACGATAAATTCACGATATTAAAAAGTACAGCAGTTCCGTTACCAATAGAGAATGTTGATACCGACCAGATCATCCCTGCTCGTTTCCTAAAAGCGACTGAGCGTAAGGGATTTGGCGACAACCTGTTCAGGGACTGGAGATATAATCCAGACAACACCCCTAAACAGGATTTTATATTGAATAATCCAACCTTTACAGGAAAAATACTGGTAGGTGGTAAAAACTTTGGCAGTGGTAGCAGCCGTGAGCACGCAGCATGGGCTATATACGATTATGGTTTCCGTTGCGTGGTTTCAAGCTTTTTTGCTGATATCTTCAGAAACAACTCTATCAACGTTGGTATCCTGCCGGTACAGGTAAGCCCTGAGTTTTTGGATAAGATATTCAATAATGTGATCGGCGATCCTTCAACCGAACTGGAAGTAAATCTGAACGACCAAACTATCACCATCGTGAAAACCGGTGATAAGGAGTCGTTTGCGATAAACGGTTATAAGAAACATAACCTACTCAACGGGTTTGATGATATCGACTATCTTCAAGCGATGAAAGAAGAGATCGGCGGTTTTGCTGCAAAAAGTATCTATTAATCTGCAGCAATATTTTAATACAATGAGCCAGTTGCAACGCCATATAGAAATAATGGATACAACCCTGCGTGATGGTGAACAAACCAGCGGGGTATCCTTTTCTTCGTCCGAAAAGTTAACCATAGCACAACTTTTACTCACCGAAGTAAAGGTTGACCGTATTGAAATCGCCTCTGCACGTGTTTCAGAAGGTGAATTTAATGCAGTTAAGAAAATTACCGAATGGGCAGCAGCAAACGGCTTTATTGATAAAATTGAAGTGCTGACTTTCGTGGATGGCACTACATCTGTCGATTGGATGGTTGAAGCTGGCGCTAAAGTGATGAACCTGCTTACCAAAGGCTCATTAAACCACTTAACCTATCAGCTTAAAAAAACACCAGAGCAACACTTTAAGGAAGTTGCTGAGGTGATAGCCTATGCCGCTAAAAACGGTATAGAAACCAATGTATACCTGGAAGACTGGAGCAACGGCATGCGTAACTCACAGGAGTATGTCTTCCAATACCTGGATTTCCTGGCGACTCAGCCTGTAAAAAGAGTCTTGCTGCCGGATACTTTGGGCGTATTGATCCCCTCTGAAACAAGAAAATATTTAGAAGCAATCGTTCCAAGATACCCTAATATTCATTTTGATTTCCACGCGCACAACGATTATGATCTGAGCATAGCTAATGTGCTGGAAGCAGTAAACGCCGGTGTAAAAGGTTTGCACCTTACTATCAACGGTATGGGCGAGCGTGCCGGTAATGCACCCTTAGCTAGTACAATCGCCGTGCTGAATGATTATGTGAAAGATGTACAGACTTCAGTAGAAGAGAAGTCATTATATACCGTAAGTAAGCTGGTAGAGACATTCTCTGGATTCAGGGTGCCGGTAAATAAGCCTGTTGTAGGGGAGAATGTGTTTACCCAAACAGCAGGAATCCATGCTGATGGAGATAAGAAAAACAACCTGTACTTTAACGATCTGATGCCGGAGCGTTTTGGTCGCCAGCGTAAATATGCTCTGGGTAAAACCAGCGGCAAGGCCAATATCGAGAACAATCTGCAGCAATTGGGTATCCGTTTATCTGATGTAGATTTAAAAAAAGTTACTGAACGGGTTATTGAACTGGGTGATAGAAAAGAAGTAGTTACTCAATCAGACCTCCCTTATATTATTTCTGATATACTGGACAGCAATACGATAGATGAAAAGGTGCATATTGAAAATTATGTACTTACCCATTCGAAAAACCTCCGCCCATCTGTTACCTTAAGGATCGATGTTGATGGAGAGATTTTTGAAGAACATTCCCAGGGCGATGGGCAATACGACGCCTTTATGAATGCCCTGAAAGTGATCTATAAGAAAAAAGGGCTCGATCTGCCTATGTTAACCGATTATGCCGTGCGGATACCCCCGGGCGGTAAATCAGATGCCTTATGCGAAACCATCATTACCTGGGATTGCAAAGGCAGGGAATTTAAAACCCGCGGGTTGGATAGCGACCAGACAGTAGCCGCCATAAAGGCTACTCAGAAGATGTTGAATCTTATCTGAGTCGACAATCATTTAATGCTTCAAATAAGCATTCGGAACATTTTCGGGTTTGTAATCAATACCATAAGCATGTCTAATCAATAAGGAGACTGTCTCAGCAACCGTAGTATCTTTCCTATGCATTTGCGGCAGCAGGCCCATCATCGCATAGCTAATAGGATTTACTGCCGGAATAAACGTTTCCCATTCGTATCCCTTGCCCCAGATCAATCCTTTAACGGTAATGCCCAGGTCTGCGCCATTATCCAGCAGCCAATGCATCATTTGTTTGGAGTTGTTCAGATTTTGATTAACGGTATGAAAAATAGGTGTGTGCCCGCCAAAGCCATGGGTATCTAAACCAGCTTTTGAATTGATATCTGCACCATATTGTAACAACGCCTCTGCACAGGCCACGCAATTATATTCAGCGCAAAAATGCATCAATGTTCCGCCGGTTAACGGTGTAAATGTGTTGTTGAACTGAGAATATGTGCGATTGACGATACTATGATCTGCTTTTAATAGTCCTTCCAACTTTTCATCATCATTGGTTAAAACAGCCAGTAACGCTTTGTCTTCGAACGCCAGCCCGCGATCGATAAAAACCTGTACACAATCTTTAAACCTGGGAGAGCGGAAGTACATCTCCACCATCGTAGTAAATAAAGGAACTCCGTCATGTACCTCATTAGGATTCCCGCCCTGATCAAAATACCGCCTGATGCCTTCAACAGAATGCACCTCTATATCATATAGCATTTGGGTATAATCAGGCATATTAAATCACATAAATTCTTATTTGAAGTTAAGAATTATCTATTATTCCTGCCATTATTTAAAATAATATTACTGTTAATTATCACTCTATTTAGTGATTGTATTTCATCTATTAACGATATATCGTTTGCCGGATTTGCTGTACGATAGTCAATCTATTTAAAATCAGCGGTTTCGGTAATGGTACGTGATTTGACATCAACGTCAATACAGAAACTATTGCTTTGCTTATACAATACATATTTTTAAGAGCATAGGAATATTCGACCTTTTTTGTAGTTTTAGACCTAAAACTACCTATACTAACAGCTATTGCAAACGACATCAATTTTTTGCCGATGAATTACAAAGTCTTACTCGAACAAGTAGCTAAATATGTAACGTCGATGTTCGGCGGACATGCTGATAGCGGATTACCATATCACAACAAAGCACATACCCAATTTGTAGTCGATTCTGCTATCCAGATCGCTAATCACTATCAATTGTCCGACAGTGATTTTTTTGTGGTGATCACAGCCGCCTGGTTTCATGACACAGGATATTTAAAAACCCGCGATCATCATGAAAGGGAAAGCGTGAAAGTTGCCGACAATTACCTCAGGAAGCAAGACGTCGACCAGGAAACTATCGCAAGGATCAACCAGTGCATTATGGCGACCGAAATGCCACAGAAACCTCAAAACCTGCTGGAGGAAATTATATGTGATGCCGACATGTTCCATTTTGGATCAGATAATTTCTCGGAAAAATATAAATCGCTGAGGAAAGAGATAGAGTCTGCCACAAAAACAGAGATTTCAAAGGAGCAATGGCGGCTGCAAACAGTTGAATTTATGGAGCAGCACCATTATTTCACAGACTATAGCAATGTGTTATTGAATGATAAGAAAAAGCAAAACCTGGATAAGCTGAAAGAGCGTCTGAACAAGGAGGATCTGAAAAAAGTGGAAGTTGATTTACCTCAAATTGCTCACGAAGAACATGTTGAGCACGCCGAACGCAATAAAAAGAATAAAGATACACCTGAACGTGGCATCGAAACCATGTTCCGTATCACCTCAGGCAATAATCAGCGTTTGAGCGATATGGCTGATGGGAAGGCTCATATCCTGATTACCGTTAATTCCATTATCCTGTCTGCCATTATCAGTTTGGTATTGCGCAAACTGGATACGAGCAACTTTATTACGATTCCTACATTCATGCTGTTAACGGTAAGCGTGCTGAGTATCATTTTTGCTATCCTTTCTACCAGGCCATCTATTCCGCCGGGCGTCTTTTCTACCGAAGATATTGGCGAAAAGAAAGTCAACCTGCTGTTTTTCGGCAACTTCTACAAAATGAAGCTGGATGACTATTCAACAGGAATGCAGCAGGTGATGGCAGATAAAGATTTGCTATACCACACGCTGATAATGGATGTGTATTCGCAAGGGGTTGTATTGGGCCGTAAATACCACCAGTTAAGGGTGGCTTACAATATTTTTATGTTTGGGCTGATCCTTTCGGTCCTGGCCTTTATCATCGCTGTCATGTTCCATAGTGAGCCGGTACCCGTAATTCCTAAATAGCCTTTATGGAGACACCCGTGCAATACTTCGACCGTGATATAAGCTGGCTGGCGTTTAACGAGCTTATACTGCGCGAAGCAGGTAAATCGACTGTGCCCATACTGGAGCGGATCAAGTTTTTATCTATCTATTCTTCTAACCTCGATGAATTTTACAGGGTGCGTATGCCTGTTCAAATGGCTTTGCATCATTTGGCCGGCGAAGGCGACGAAAATCTAACCATAACAAGCCTGCAGGAAGCAAGGAAGGTTATTGCCGCACAATTGGATTTATTCGGACAAACGCTTACCCAGCATATTATTCCGACGCTAAAGAAGAATAATATTCACTTGTTATATCATGAGTCTCTACCCGAAGAGGTTTTAGCAGGGATCAATGATTATCTGCATAGCCAGGTATTGGCTTTTTTGCAGCCAATCGACCTTACGGATGATAGTACGCCGTTCTTCCCTGAAAATAATAAGATATACTTCCTGGTAATCATTGAGCAGGGTGGCTTGGAGAAGAACATGCTCTTGAATATTCCTTCCGATCAGTTATCCCGATTTTATTCCCTCAATATTGATAAAACACAGTATGTCGTATTCCTGGATGACATTATCCGGGCCAATCTTGATAAGATATTTAAGAATGCCACACTCAAAGGTTGTTTCAGCATCAAAATAACCCGCGATGCAGAGATTGATGTGAAGGATGAATACTCAGGAGATATTTTGGACGGAATCGAAAGCGAATTGCAAAAACGGGATTCCGGTCTGGCGACGCGTTTCCTCTATGAGCCCGGATTGCCTTTGCGATTGCTATATCTTGTTCAAAGCCGTTTTAACCTATCAGTTGATAGTATTACAGAAGGTGGCAGGTATCATAACCTGAAAGATCTTGGGCAGATACCGGTAAAAAGCGCCTCACTCAGTTACGAGGATTGGCCTGCTTTGCTTGTCAAGGAGATCAATTATAAATCATCCTTATTTGAGCAGTTAAAGAAGAGGGATATTTGTATCCACGCGCCTTATCAATCTTATAATACGATACTCCGATTCTTTAATGAGGCTGCAATCGACCCAACGGTTGAAGAGATTTACATTACGCTATATCGCGTTGCTAGTAATTCACGAATAGTAAATGCCTTGATCAGCGCTGCTAAAAATGGCAAGAAGGTATTCGTGATGATTGAACTCAAAGCCCGGTTTGATGAAGCCAACAACATCAAATGGGCCAAGAAGATGAAGAATGCCGGAGTAAAGATTGTTTACAGTGTTGCAGCCCTAAAAGTGCATGCCAAAGTGGCTCTTGTAAAAAGAAATATAGATGGCCGCAGCAATTATTCAGGCTTACTTTCTACAGGAAATTTTAACGAAACTACGGCTGCATTTTATACTGATCATATTTTGATCACAACCAATCATGATATACTAAGAGAGGTAGAACTGCTTTTTCTATTCCTACTGAAGCGAAAAAAGCCTGGTCCTGAAGATAAAATACATTTTAAACATTTACTTGTAGCGCAGTTCAATCTGCAATCAAGGTTTCTTGAACTGATCGACAGAGAAATAGATAATGCGAAAAATGGTCATGCTGCGTCTATTATTATCAAGATGAATAACCTGGAGGAGCGGGTGCTGATCAACAAACTTTACGAGGCATCGCAGGCAGGCGTGAAGATCAAAATGATCGTCCGTAGCATCTGTTGCCTTGTGCCAGGTGTGTCGGGTCTCAGCGAGAATATCAGCATTATCCGGATAGTGGACAGGTACCTGGAGCATGGCCGTGTATTCTTGTTTCATAATAACGGTCAGCAGGAACTGTATATGGGCTCATCTGACTGGATGAACAGGAATATTTATCACCGTATTGAAGTATGCTTCCCGGTGACAGAGCCGGCGATGAAAGCTCAGATCATCGAAATGCTAAGCCTGCAATTAAAGGATAACACTCAGGCTGTTCAGATCGACCAGGAATTGAATAATGTAAGTATTAAGAATGCCGAGCCATTAGAATCACAAAAACAGATATATCTAACACTGAAAAATAAGATACAGGAACACATTTTACAATAGCCGAACCCAGCTCTACTTATGCGCTTTATCAGATATTATATCACAATTATCCTACTGCTTATTTGCGGATCAAGGCTGTTTGCTCAAAACCTTGACGTGAATATATTAAATGCGATCAACCCGGAACATCCCGACTCAAAATATTGGCAATACACCAGCAACTCTATCTACTACACACCAGCAGCCATCACGGCAGGGCAATTTTCTTATGGCGTTTTCCAGGGAAGCGGATTGACCCGTAACCGCGCTTATGAAACGTTGATCAGCGTAGGAATTAGCGGCATAATCGGCGAAGTGTTAAAATATACCATAAAAGAAGTGCGTCCTTCCGTAAGGTATCCGGGAGTGATTTTTACCAATAGCGATACAAAAGACCCGTCGTTCCCTTCAGGGCATACCCTGGTAGCTTTTGCTACAGCTACATCGTTGGCCCTTGAATATAAAAAATGGTACGTAACCGGTCCGGCATTTTTATGGGCAGGTTCGGTCGCCTATTCAAGAATGTACCTCGGAAAGCATTACCCCTCTGATGTGCTGGCCGGTACCGTGATCGGTATATTGAGCGGGGTAGTTAGTCACCGCTTCGCTATTGGTGTATTGAAAAGCTATAGTATGAAATAACATGATAGTTTCATTGTCTTTAAAAACCAGATTACTCCAATGAAAAAGATCCTCATTCTCCTCTCATTCGTGCTGCCCTGCATTATAGTCCGGGCACAGGACGACGCAAAGCCGATCACACAAGATAGTATTGTAGTAAAGGTTCATGAAAAATATGACAAAGTATCGGGCGTACACCGGTTTTTCTTTGGCGAAGGCTACCGCAAAGAATGGGGCATGCCCGTTAAATTGCCTGTGTTCAGGATATCAGAAATGAAAGGCGGCCTTACGCCCGAACGAAAAGGTGGTGGTTTTCAGACCACTTCGGTAAGGTTAATCGATCCGACAGGGAAGGAGTGGGTGCTGCGCAGCGTCGAAAAAGACCCGGTAAAGATATTACCGCTGGAACTCCAGCAAACCTTTGCCCGCGAATTGTTTATTGACGCGATGAGCGCCCAGCACCCTTTCTCAGCGCTTGTAGTGCCGCCACTAGCTGAAGCAGCCGGAGTTCCTCATTCTACCCCAGTTATCGGTGTGGTTTCGCCTGACAAGGCATTAGGTAAATTTCTGCCTTTGATAGAGAACAAGGTATGCTTATTTGAAGAACGTGAGCCAACTGGTAAATCAGATAATACACTGGAAGTTATACGTAATATGTATGACGACAACGAGTACTCGTTTAATGCAAAAGCTTACCTGAATGCACGATGCCTCGATGTTTTAGTTGGCGATTGGGACAGGCACGATGACAACTGGCGCTTTACAAAAGAAAAAGAGGGCGGCAAAAGGGTTTATTATCCTGTGCCCCGCGACAGGGACCAGGCGATGTACCTGAATACAGGTGTGATTCCGTGGATAGCTTCGAGAGATTGGGTAGGCCCTAACTTGCAGACTTTCAATGGTAAGATCAGGGATATACGTTATTCTTTTATCTCATCGGAGTTCCTGGATAGATTTCCTTACCAGCGCATAACTTATGAGGACTGGATGAAGGTAGTCAATGATTTTTGCGCAAAGGAAACCGATGCGGTATTGGAAGAAGGTTTGAAGAGATTGCCAAAAGAAGTTTACAAGTTAAGGCACGACAGGCTGTTAAATACACTAAAGGAGAGAAGAGCTAATTTGCCGGCGACCATGTCCTGGTATTATTACTTTTTTAACAGGATAATCGATATGCACGTTAGTAATAAAAATGAATTACTGACGATAAAGGATGCACCGAATAATGGTTTGAACGTAGTGATCAATAAGATCAATAAAGATGGCGAAGTAAAGGATGTTATATACGAAGGTAATTTTGACCCGAAAATTACCCAGGAGATCAGGTTCTACATGGGCGGCGGTAAGGATAAGATCGTTTTAAATAATAGCCAGTCGCCCATCAAATTGAGATTTGTAGATAGCCTTGATCATAAAGAATATCATATTGAAAAATCGGTAAATACAGTCAAGATATACGACAGGGAAAAGCAAAACATAACGCTTACAGGCAACGACGCATCGAAAGCCAGCCTGCATATTAAAAACGATAGTGCAAACACCGCTTTCTTACCTGTCAACCTTATTCACGTTTGGGCCCCACTGGCCAATATACAGGTAAATAAAGATGATGGATTTCTACTGGGATTAGGTTTCAGATATACAGGGAAGGACGGCTTCCGCACAAAACCTTATAGTCAGATTCAGGAACTAATGGTGACACATTCGTTCTCAACGCAAGCCTTTAATGTCAGGTATCATGGCGAGTGGGTGCATGCTATCAATAGTGCCGATATATTGATCGATGCGAATGTAAAGGCCCCCAATAATACCATTAACTTTTTTGGCTTGGGTAATGAAACGCCATTCGATAAAACAGGTGATTATGTAAGATTTTATCGTACGCGGTTTAACACTTACATGCTGGATCCTGCACTAAGATGGAGAGATGAAAAAGGGCTTAGCTTCAGTATTGGTCCATCATTCCAGTATTATCATTTTGATGCTGATGATAATACCGGGAGACTTATAGAGAATACCTCGTTGATCCATTCTTATGATAGCCTGACCATTGCAAAAAATAAGGTGCATTTGGGAGCTACGGCCTTGCTGATCAACGACAGGCGGAATAATAAGTTACTGCCAACCGCGGGTAGTTATCTGAATATAAAACTGCAAAGCATGGCCGGGCTTAATAATTATTCTCGGGGCTTCACACAAATAACCGGTGAAGCAGCATTTTATGTTCATTTTGCCGATACCGTAATCACTTTGGCTGATAGGATAGGAGGCGGCGCTACTTTCGGCGACGCAGCATTTTACCAGTCTCTATTCCTGGGTGGACAAGGGAATCTGTTGGGTTACCGGGCCTATCGCTTTGCAGGCAAGGATGTGGCTTATAACAATTTCGAGGCCCGCATTAAATTGTTCTCGCTAGCAAGCTATGTATTACCGGGCCAATTTGGGTTGACAGGTTTTTTTGATACCGGTAGGGTATGGATTGATAATGACAACTCAAATAAATGGCATGTTGGCGAAGGCGGCGGCGTATACTTTATGCCTGCGGGATTGACGCTATTCCAGGTGGTGGCGGCGCATTCAACGGAAGGTTGGTACCCTTATTTTTCGTTGCTGTTGCGCTTTTAACGGGTTGTTTGCTGTTTGTGTTTGACAAAAGCCATTTTACATTAATCTGCCTGTCAGAAACTTAGGGTCAGACATCGGACTGGTTATTTTTTATATAACTTTGGTGATACAGAACCTGTAGAATATGTTATTGCCACAATTTTTTGATAATCCGTTCCAGATAAAGCTCTCGTTTCATAAAGTGATTGAGCAATTGGAAGAGATTGCTCCTAACAACGGGAGTGCAAGAAATTTGCTGGCCGAAGTAAATGCTCATCCGGAATTAAGGGACGGAATTACTGATATCTCGCAAATAAAAGACAATGCTGATCTGATCTCCCGGCTGTTATCTGACCTTTTTCCATCGTTGCTCACTTATAATGAGATAAAGGGTGTTAGTATCCCGTATCAAGGCCTGATATTCAACCAGACTGAAAGATTCCGCAACATTTTAAAAGCGGCCGGGATGTCTTTCGAGATCAATATCCGCGATTTTACGGATCACCAGTTCTACATAGGTAGTTGCTGCATGATCCTGAATATGTTTTACGGTACCGATCTGGACTTTTCTAAACCACTATTCTACGATATACCCACAGCAGATGGGATGGTAAAGCATTACCGTATATTATACAATGCCGATTTTCTTGAAGTTATCCCTACGGAAAAGGCTGTTAAGTTGACTGAAGAGGATATAAAGCTTCTGATCGATAACTATGATGACCTGGAGCTGTGGAAGGAAAAATTCCCGGCAGGCAGCTGGATATTGAAAGGTTTTGCATTGGTTAGCTTGTTTGATGCCACAACAGAAAATGCGGTGGCAATATTAAAAACGAACCTGCTGTCAGATAGAGCAGAGCCAGAAATGCAAGATATTATCGATTCCGCTTTCAGATCGATATTTAAAATACCCGACCTGCAGATAGGGTTCACCGCTTTTGATAAGAGCGAAAGCAAATTCAGCACCAGGGTATTCGGAAAAAGGATACGCAGTTTCTTGCTTACAGACAAAGACGAAGGCGAATGCCATACCATTCTTTCCAAAGCGTCTTATCAAAATCTGATCAATGAGCATGATTACTATGCTGTTTCTAATGTCGCTGAATACTCGGCAAACGATCCTTTAAACTTAAAAGCCGCCCAACTGGGAGCTCAGGGTATCGGAAGTATGATCCTTGCCCCGCTTGTGAAAGATGGTGTATTGATGGGCATACTGGAATTGGTTTCATCCAGGCCAAATGTATTAAACAGTGTAAATGCCCATAAGCTTGAAATTGTGATGCCTTTCCTGGTTGATACCATCGACCATAAAATAAAGGAGTACCAAAACAAGGTCGAGGCGGTTATTCAAAAGAACTATACAAACATGCATCCGAGCGTTAACTGGAAGTTCAGGCGCGAGGCAAAGAACTACATTTACAATTTCAACATGGGGCTGGCTTACAACCTCAAAGAAATAACTTTTAAGGATGTTTACCCGCTGTTTGGCGAAGTTGATATAAAAAACTCCTCGGTTACACGGAACCTCAGTGTTAAAAATGACCTCAAAAATCAGCTTAATGAGCTTGTTATACTACTAGAGCAGCTAGAACTGGGAGGCGCAATGAAAGATGCTGACCGGTATTTGCCTGATCTGAAAGGGCTTATTAATGAGTTGTCGTCAGGAATTAAAGCTGATACAGAACAAAATATACTTAATTATCTTGAGACCAATATTTACCCCCAGTTCTCAACGGTCAAAGGTTCATTCCGGGATGACATCGAAGCCTATTTTGAACGCGCCAATCCATTGACGGGGGATTTTTATGCCAATCGTCGTAATTATGAAAAGACGCTAGCATTGGTAAATGAAAAACTAATCACAATACTGGATGAACGCCAGGCCGAGATACAAAAGCACTTGCCACATTATTTTGAACGCTTTAAAACTGATGGCGTTGAGCATAATTTATATATCGGCAGCTCGATATCACCCGACAAGAAATTCAATATGGCCGACCTGGAACGCTTGCGCCTGTGGCAATTACTGGTTACAGCAGAGATGGAGATAGAACAACACCGGCTAAAACATATACTGCCTTATCGCCTTGGGGTAACATCATTGATATTGGTTTTCAGCTCGCAAATAGCCATCCGTTTCAGAATGGATGAAAAGCATTTTGATGTCGATGGGGCTTACAATATCCGTTATGAAGTGATCAAGAAACGTATCGATAAGGCTTATATAAAAGGCACTCATGAGCGCATTACTTCAGAAGGCACCATTACGATAGTATACTCAAAGACCGAAGAGGAGGTTGAATACAGCCGCTACATCCGCATTTTGCAATCGGCAGGAATATTAACTTATAAGGTTGAACATCTTGACGTGGAAGACTTACAGGCCGTATCCGGACTTAAAGCGTTGCGTGTAGGTGTAGCTTATGAGACCAGCAAATTTTTATCACAAGACTTTTCATACGAAGGCCTATACCAGGAATTGCTAACTCCTAAAAAATCTCGTGTTGCTGTTTAAGAGGTTTTTTTAGCTGACAATTATTTCGCGCCGAAATCCTGCGTCCAATATGTGCCAACTTTAGCTGCACCCATTTCCTTAAATGAAGCACTCATCATATTCTTGCAGTGACCTTCGCTCTGTAACCAGCCGTTAAACACAGATTGTTCGGTAGGGTATCCGTAAGCTATATTTTCACCGATCGCCCTCCAGTTTGTGTACCCGTCAGCCGTGATGCGATCACTAAAAGATGTGCCGTCTGATGAGTTATGCGCAAAATTTCCGGTAGCATTCATGTCCGTGCTATGATCTAAAGCTGCCGCAGCCAATACATCATTCCAGGTTAAAGGAGCAACGGGTGGCATTACCGTTGTACCACAGGTGCATCCTGTTGAACGTATATTGTTTACCATTTGCAACATAGCCACGTTATCCAGTCCGGTAGCAACTGTGCCATTACCACCTGAAGTTCCCGTATTACCAGTGGCTCCTGTGGCACCCGTATTGCCGGTGTTCCCTGTAGTACTTGTGGTGCCGGTATTGCCTGTGGCGCCTGTTTTAGTCGTTGGGTTTATTTCTGATGAGTTCTTTTGGCAGGAAGCAAAGCATATCGCCGCACATATCACAGGGTACAATAGTTTTTTCATCCTATTACGCTTTAATGCCTTGGGGGCGTTCAGTAGTTAATCGGATGTATAACGTAATTGTGGGACTTAATGTTATAGTTAATAAAAACGACACCTCGCGCAAATAAAAAAAGCCTTTCATTACGAAAGGCTTTGAGTTAAATTAATCAAGGTTTATAATTTACAGGAGCTTAGGCATCATGTTCGAGCCAAAGCGATACGTTAGTGTAACTTCATGAATTGAATTATTAAATCCGCCAAGGTTACTGGACGAGGTGCCGAACTGGTAACTGTAACCCAATTTAAACGAGTTCATGTTAACAGAAAGAACCCCTGCAGCCTCATTGTCTGAACGATAATTAACCCCTACGCCAAGCATATCTTTCAGAAAAATTGTGCCAGACACATTTGCTGTAACCGGAACGCCTTTGGCATAAGCTACCAGGGTAGCTGGTTTAAATTTGATGCCATCTGCCAGTTCAGTGATAAAGCCTGCCGAAAAATAATAGTGGTTTCTGAAGTTGGTGTTATCCTGCACGTTTGCTGAGCCTAAGCCTGTGATTGTCAATTCAGGCATAGACAAGCCGACAAAATAGTTATCGCTGTAGTACATTACACCAAAACCCAGGTTAGGACGTGTTTGACGAACATCATCTTTAAATTGCGGGTCGGTAGGGCCAAGGGTTGAAAAACTAGCTCTATAGCTTTTTATACCGCCACTAATTGAAACCGCAAGGAAATCAGCATCATTCATTTGTATTGATTTGGCAAAGTATGCGCTGAATTGCGTGTTTGTTTCAATCGCGAATTGGTCGTTCATCACCAGCATACCAGCCGAGCCGTTAATTGACTCAATGGGCAGGTTGCCGTTGAATATGAAGGTGCTCGGTGCACCCTGAATGCCTACAAATTGTTTGCGAACCAATGCACTTACAGATCCGTTTTTATCAAGCATCGAGTAGGCCTGGTTAAAAGGGGTCAGGTTGTCCATGTACTGGGTATAGCCGAACTCCTGTTGCTGCTGGGCTTTGAGGCCCAGCGCAAATCCCAGGAACAGAAGGCAAATACCCCACTTTTTGATTGCTTTCATAACACAATTCTTTAAGTTCATTAATACTTGATCACAAAGTAACCTGTCTTACGTTTCGTTTCTCCGCCCTTCACTTTGTACTCAACCATGTAGAAGTAAGTACCAGGCTGCTGCATCTCCTTAGTGATGTTTGAGTGACCGTCGAACACTTTATTGGTGTTGTCATATCCGGTCATTTCATAAATGGTTGTACCGTTTCTGTTCATCAGCATTACCTTGTTATCAGGGTAACTTTCGATGTTATCAATGTGCAGTACATCATTTATGCCGTCACCATTTGGTGATACTGCCTGCCTTACAACTGGTTCTTCTACAGGAACATAAGTTACGTGTTCTGGGTTGTTTACCGAAATAATACTTGCATTTGAAGGATTGGTTATCGTTAATGTACCCTGTACGTAAGTAAAGCTGTAATTGTTCGCTGCAGCTCCGCTCGCGGTGATCGGATAATTACCCATAGGCGAGCTTATTGTTGCAGTTGTAGTCACAGTTGGCTGAGTTGTCAGCACTGTGTTGGTTTCGCTGTTTACAAATCCGCTGTAGGTTACAGTTAACGCTGGGTTTGCTGTGCCCTGAGCCTTGGTCTTGTTAGCTGCTGTAATGGTCAGCACCTTCTTATTAACTATGATCTTACCTTGTACATAAGTGATATTATAGTTAGCCGGTTTAAATGTACCGCCAGTAGCAGCTGTTGCAGTTACCTGGTTTGCATAGGTACCTACAGCAGTTGTAGTTGCTGCAGCGGCGCCGAATGTCAAGGTTACACTTCCGATAGTCTCACCGTATTGCAATCCATTAGGTTGGAAGTATGTTAAACCACTGCCACTTGTTAATGGAGAACCATAGTTTTTGTTGATATCGTAAGCGTAAATGGTCAGCGTAGCAGGCGTTACAGTTAATGTTTGTTGTAAGCTGCTTGTACCATTGCTTGCAGTGATGGTCGAAGTACCAATGCCAACGATATGGATCTGACTGGATACAATGGTTGCTACTGCACTATTGCTGCTGGTATAAGTGATGGTACCAGTAGTAGTAGTTGCGCCGGGGCCAAAGTTAGCTGCACCATACACCTTAGATGGTATTGCAGCGAATGTCAGCGTATTTGCTGCTCCGGTTACGGTCATCGTACCCTGTACATAAGTGAAGCTGTAGTTAGCAGCAACTGCACCGCTCGCAGTGATTGGGTATGTACCCACAGGCGAGTTGGTCACTGCAGTAGTTGTAACTGTTGGCTGAGTAGTCAGTACAGTATTAGTCTCGCCATTTACAAATCCGCTGTAGGTTACAGTTAATGCTGGATTCGCTGTACCCTGAGTTTTGGTCTTGTTAGCAGCAGTGATCGTTACAGCAGCTCTGCCAACTACGATATTACCGCTATTGTAGGTAATAGTATAGTTGTTGGCGTTGAACGTTCCGCCTGTAGCAGCAGATGGCGTTACAGCACCTGTGTAAGTGTTCACAGCCGCAGTAGCTGCCGAACCTGTGCCGTAAGCGATAGTCACGCTGCCGATGGTCTGACCATTAACAAGTCCTGTCGAAGTGAAGGCTGCTGAGCCTGCACCGCCGGTCAAGGCTGCGCCGTAAGTTTTGTTCACGTTGTTTGCAGTGATGCTCAGGGCAGCACGTGTTACAGTCAGTGTTTGTTGCAGACTGCTTGTGCCGTTGCTTGCTGTGATGGTTGAAGTACCCACACCTACTATGTGAATGTTACCAGACACGATAGTCGCTACCGCAGTGTTACCGCTGGTATAGGTGATAGTACCTGTACCCGTTGCACCAGGACTGAAGTCAGCAGTACCATAAACCTTAGATGGAATAGCGTTGAAGGTTAATGAATTAGCTGCTGTTACTGTCAAAGTACCTGCAACGTAGCTGATAGTGTAGTTAGCATCTACCGCACCACTTGCTGTGATAGGATAAGTGCCTACAGGAGATCCTGTAACCGCAGTGGTAGTAACTGTTGGCTGAGTAGTCAGCGCAGTATTGGTTTGCCCATTTACAAAGCCGCTGTAGCTAACTGTCAGTGCCGGATTAGCAGCTCCCTGAACTTTGGTTTGATTGTTAGCGGTGATGGTCAATGCTACCGGAGTCACTACTATATTACCGTTGTTATAAGTGATAGCGTAGTTGCCTGCAGTAAATGTACCGCCAGTAGCAGCAGACGGTGTTACCGCGCCATTATAAGTACCTGCTGCTGCAGTAGCTGCAGATCCTGTACCGTAGGCGATAGTAACGGTGCCTATTGTCTGACCGTTAATAAGACCTGACGAAGTAAAGGCAGTTGAACCGGCTGCACCAGAAATTGCTGTACCGTAAGCTTTGCTCACGTTGTTGGCAGTAATGCTCAGGCTGGCAGGCGTTACAGTTAATGTTTGTTGTAAGCTGCTTGTGCCATTGCTTGCAGTGATGGTTGAAGTACCTACACCAACAATGTGGATGTTACCTGATACTATAGTTGCAACTGCAGTGTTACCGCTGGTATAGGTAATAGTACCTGTACCGGTTGCACCAGGGTTAAAGTCGGCAGTACCATATACTTTAGATGCTATGGCATTAAACGTCAGGCTACCGGTTACTGTCAAAGTACCCTGTACATAGCTGATGCTGTAGTTAGCGCTGGCTGCACCGCTTGCTGTGATAGGGTATGTACCTACAGGTGAACCTGTGGTTGCAGTAGTAGTCACAGTTGGCAATGTAGTCAGGTTAGCTTGTGTATCGCCATTAACAAAGCCACTGTAGCTTGCAGTTAATGTTGGATTGACAGCGCCCTGAACTTTAGATTGGTTATCAGCAGTAATAGTCAACGCTGCCTGACCAACAGTCAAAGTACCCTGTACATAGCTGATGCTATAGTTAGCAGCATTTGCACCGCTCGCTGTTACTGGATAAGAACCTACTGCTGAACTTGCGGTTGCAGTAGTTGTAACAGTAGCTGGAGTAGTTACTACGCTGCTATTGTCGCCATTTACATAGCCACTATAACTTACAGACAGTGCTGGATTAGCAGCGCCATAAGTTTTAGAAGCGTTGTTAGCGGTAGCAGTCAAGGCAGCAGGTGTTACAGTTAATGTTTGCTGTAAGCTGCTGGTTCCATTATTGGCAGTGATGGTTGAAGTACCAACACCCACTATATGGATATTACCTGATACAATGGTAGCAACGGCAGTGTTACCACTACTGTAGGTTATTGCACCGCCTGTGCTGGTTGCACCAGGGTTGAAGTCGGCAGCGCCGTATACTTTAGATGCAATAGCATTGAATGTCAGGCTTCCGTTTACTGTCAAGGTACCCTGCACATAGCTCATGCTGTAGTTAGCACTCGCTGCGCCACTTGCTGTGATAGGATATGTACCTGCAGGTGAACCTGTGGTTGCAGTAGTAGTCACAGTTGGCAATGTAGTCAGGTTAGCTTGAGTATCGCCATTAACAAAGCCGTTGTAGCTTGCAGTTAATGTTGGGTTCGCAGCACCCTGAACCTTAGATTGGTTATCAGCAGTGATAGTCAATGCTGCCTGACCGATAGTTAAAGTTCCCTGGGCATAGCTGATGCTGTAGTTAGCAGATACCGCACCGCTTGCAGAGATAGGATAAGAACCTACCGGTGAGCTAACAGTTGCAGTAGTGCTTACAGTTGCCTGAGTAGTCAATGCAGTAGTATTATTATCACCATTTACAAATCCGCTATAGCCTACAGTCAGAGATGGATTAGCTGAACCATAAGTTTTAGATTGGTTGTTAGCAGTGATAGTCAACGATGCCTGGCCAACAGTCAGCGTACCTGCGTTATAGGTAATGCTGTAATTGTTGCTTGCCGCGCCGCTTGCTGTGATAGGATAAGTACCAACGGCTGACCCTGTAACTGCAGTTGTACTTACAGTTGGCAGAGTGGTCAGGTTTGCCTGTGTATCCCCATTTACAAATCCGCTATAGCCTGCGCTCAATGCCGGATTAGCAGCACCATAAGTTTTAGACGCATTGTTAGCAGTGATGGTCAGCGGAGCAACGCTTACATTCAGCGCTTGCTGTATGCTGGTTGTACCGTCATCAGCAGTGATAGTCGAGCTACCTGCACCCACGATATGGACATTGCCAGATACAATGGTTGCTACAGCAGGATTACTGCTTGAATAAGTTATAGAATTTGAGCTGGTAGCACCAGGATTAAAGTCTCCGGCACCATACACCTTAGATGGCATAGGACCGAATGCTAAAGGATTGCCAACTACTGTCAAGGTACCTTGTACAAAGCTGATCGAATAGTCAGGATCAGATGCACCACCCACAGTGATCGGATAAGGACCTACTGGTGAATTGGTAGTAGCAGTAGTTGATACAGTAGGCTGAACAGCCAGGTTAGCTACTGTTTCTCCATTCATATACCCACTGTAAGACAATGTTAACGGAGGATTAGCAGCGCCCTGAGTTTTAGTCTGGTTATTAGCTGTAATAGTCAACGCAGCTGGAGTTACAGTTAACGTACCTGCATTGTAAATAAAGCTATAGTTAGGATTTACCGCTCCGCTTACAGTGATAGGGTAAGAACCTACACCTGACGCAGTAGTAGCAGAAGTGCCGGCCACTGGTAGCGTAGTTAAGCTTCCCTGGTTATCACCATTTACAAAGCCACTATAGCTGATTGTCAGTGCCGGATTTGCCCAGCCATAAGTTTTGGTCTGGTTATCAGCAGTGATAGTCAACGCAGCTGGGGTTACCGTCATCGTACCTGCAGTATAGGAGATACTGTAGTTACCGTCCACTGCACCGCTCACTGTGATAGGATAGTTGCCTATTGGTGAACTGGTTGTAGCAGTGGTGCTGATAGTAGGCAGTGTAGTCAGGTTAGCCGAGTTCTCGCCGTTTACAAATCCGCTATAGGTAATCGTCAATGCTGGATTAACTGAGCCATAGTTTTTAGCGTGGTTATCAGCAGAGATCACCAATGCAGCCTGGCCTACAGTCAGCGTACCATTATTGTATGAAATGCTATAGTTGTTGCTAACTGCACCGCTAACATTGATAGGATAAGAACCTACCGGTGAATTTGTAACAGCACTGGTAGATACAGTAGGCGGAGTACTTAAACTTGCCTGGTTATCACCATTTACAAATCCGCTATAGCTTAAGGTCAATGCCGGGTTAGCAGCGCCATAGTTTTTAGCCTGGTTGTTTGCAGTAATAGTCAATGCAACAGGTTGCACTGTAATGTTATTGCTAACGTAATTGATCGAATAGTTATTCGGATTAAATGTACCTCCGGTTGCGCCTGATGCTGCCACAGAACCATTATAAGTACCGACAGCTGCATTGGCTGCTGCTCCTGAACCATAAGTGATGGTTACGCTGCCAATGGCTTCACCATTAACAAGGCCAAGCGGGAAGAAGGTTCCAGTAGAACCGGCACCACCGCTTAAGGCAACGCCATATGATTTAGTTGCGCCGTTAGCTATAATGGTCAGTGATGCAGGGTTAACAATTAATAACTGTGTTAAGCTGCTTGAACCAGAGGTTGCAGTGATCACCGAATTACCAACGCCTATGATATGGATATTACCACCCACAATAGTTGCTACCGCAGGGTTGCTGCTGGTATAAGTAATTGGCGATGCACTTGAGGCTCCCGGATCGAAATCAACTGCACCGTAAGTCTTGGCAGGGATAGCTGCAAAGGTCAATGGTGTGCTGGTAACGGTCATGGTGCCGCTAGCGTAAGCAATAGAATAGTTAGGGTCTACCGCGCCGTTCACACTGATAGGATAAGTACCTGCAGGTGAGTTGGTAGTTGCGGTAGTTGATAACGTAGGCTGAGTAGTTAAATTTGCCTGGGTATCACCATTCACAAATCCACTGTAGCTTGCTGTTAACGTTGGGTTAGCAGCACCCGCTACCTTGGTTTGATTGTCAGCTGAGATAAACAATGCTACCTGGGTAACAATCATGGTGCCTTGCAAATAGTTGATGTTATAGTTAGGACTATATGCGCCACTGGCAGTAATAGGATAGTTGCCTACTGGTGAACTGTTTGTAGCTGTGGTGGCAACAATTGGCTGACCTAACAGGTTGGCCTGGCTATCACCATTCACAAAACCACTGTATGATACAGTCAACGCAGGGTTTGGCGAACCATAAGTTTTAGCCATTGTATTGGCTGCAATGGTCAATGTAGCCTGGCCTACAGTCAATGTTCCGCCTACATAGTTAAATGTATAGTTCGGGTTAACTGCACCGGCAGGCGTGATAGGATAATCACCAACCGGAGAAGCTGCTGTAGCTGTTGTAGTGGCAGTTGCAGGCGTAGTCAGACTTGTCTGAGTATCACCATTTACCCAGCCGCTGTAAGTTACAGTCAGGTTTGGATTGTTTGCTCCGTATGTTTTAGCCTTATCAGCAGCTGTAACAGTCAGCACAGCAGGGTTAACAGTCAAAGTGCCCTGAACATATACAAATGTATAGTTAGGATCAACCGCACCGCTTGCTGTGATTGGATAAGCACCAGCTGGTGAATTAGTAGTTGCTGTTGTGGTGATTGTAGGCCTGGTAGTCAGATTAGTCCTTGTTTCACCATTAACGAAGCCACTGTAGCTTACTGTCAGCGTTGGATTAGCCGTACCGTAAGTTTTACTTAAGTTATTCGCAGTAATAGTCAACGTAGCCGGAGTTACAGTCAAGTTTCCTGTATTATAAGTAATGTTATAGTTTGGACTAGATGCTCCTGTCGCAGTAATCAAATAAGTACCTATAGGAGAGCTTGCAGTTGCGGTAGTAGACAGCGTTGGCTGAGTAGTCAGGCTGGCAGGAGTATCTCCATTGGCCAAACCACTGTAGCTGGCTGTCAACGTTGGAATTGCAGCGCCATACACCTTACTGATAGGATTAGGCGTAATAACCAGGTTCGCCTGACCAACAGTCAACGTACCAGGTGCATAAGTGATAGTATAGTTAGCTGCAACTGCACCGCTTGCTGTAATTGGATAAGTACCAATAGGTGAGCTTGCAGTAGCCGTTGTAGTCAGTGTTGGCTGAGTACTAAGGGCAGTATTGCTATTATCACCATTTACAAATCCACTAAAGTTTGCAGTGAACGGAGGAATGCCCGCGCCGTAAGCTTTGGTTTGATTATTTGCAGTAATCAATAAACCGGCAGGGGTAACGTTCAATGTTCCATTAACATAATTGAAGGTATAGTTAGAAGATGCTGCACCAGCTGGTACCAGATCATAGCTGCCTACAGGGGATGCTGCTGTAGCCGAAGTGGATACAGTAGCCTGGGTTGTCAGGTTAGCTTTGGTATCGCCGTTCATAAACCCACTGTATGATACTGTGAAGGCCGGGTTTGCTGCACCATAAACTTTTGATGAATTATCGGCTGTTACAGTTAATGTAGCTGTACCTACAGTCAGAGTTCCGGCAACATAAGTAAAGGTGTAGTTAGGATCAACCGCACCACCTGTTACATTGATCGGATAGTTTCCAACCGGTGAAGCCACGGTAGCTGTCGTTGTCGCAGTTGCCTGGGTGGTCAGACTGTTCTGAGTATCGCCGTTCACAAAGCCACTGTAGCTTACAGTCAGAGCCGGGTTGTTTGCACCGTAAGCTTTAGACTGATTGTCAGCAGTAACCGTCAATGGAGCAGGATTTACAAGCAAAGTCTGGCTTTGTGTGCTGCTTCCGTTATTGGCGGTGATCAGCGTAGACCCTGCAGCCTTAATGTGAATCTGACCGGCAACAATAGTTGCAACATTTGTATTGCTGCTGGTATAAGTTATACCCGCATTGCTTGTTGCGCCCGGATCAAGGTCGGCAGCGCCATAAGTTTGTGGAAGGATCGGATTGAATACGATCGGCACCGCATTGATTCGCAGATTACCATTGATATAGTTAAAGCTATAATTATTGTCTATGGCCCCGCCTACACTGATCACATAATCACCAACGCCTGAAGCTGCAGTAGCTGTAGTGCTTGCTGTTGCCTGGGTTGGCAGATCAGTGTAGGTTTCATTATTAACAAATCCTGAATATGATACAGTTAACTGAGGAATAGGATCTCCATAGAAAATGGTCTTATTGTCGGCTTTTATTGTTAGTATAGCTTGTCCTACAGCATCGGTACCATTAACGTAGTGGATATCGTAGTTAGACAGATTAGTTCCTTGTGCAGCTACTGGATTTGACGGCACAATAGGGTAGTTATTTACCGCTGCAGACGCATCCGCACCAGCGCTGAAAAGTGTTACAGTATTAATATTGTCACCATTCTTCAGACCGGCTGCTACGAACTCTGTTCCGGCAAATGTTTGGCTCTCACCATAAACCTTAGTGTCATTATTTGCGGTAATGGTTAAGACATTAGTACCGATAGTCAGGTTGTTGCCTGTAAATGACAGGTTATAGTTAGGAGACAATGCCAATGTACCCTGAGAGATGGCATAAGTGCCCACATTCTCACCAGCAGCCCTGGTCAGCGCACCGCTGAAGGTGTCACCATTGGCCAATGAGCCGTTTGTGATCTGATAAGTCAGAGCAGGGTCGGCATCGCCATAGTTTTTAGCCTTCGCATCAGCTGCCACAGCAATGGGACGTGTACCGATGGTTAGCGTGTTGCCTGTGAAAGACAAGTTATAGTTTGAAGGTAATGCCAATGAACCTTGTGAGATAGCATATGTACCCACGTTTTCACCTGAGGCCCTGGTCAGCGCACCTGTAAAGGTGTCGCCGTTAGCCAACGTACCAGTATACTGATAGGTTAGTGTTGGGTCTGCATCGCCATAGTTCTTGCTCTGCACATCGGCAGTTACTGTAATGGTTCGTGTGCCAATAGTCAGGTTATTGCCAGTAAATGACAGGTTATAGTTTGAAGACAATGCTAATGAACCTTGTGAAATAGCATAAGTACCCACGTTCTCGCCCGGAGCCCTGGTCAGCGCACCACTGAAGGTGTCACCATTAACAAGGTTACCACTGGTGATCTGGTAGGTCAATGCAGGGTCTGCATCGCCATAATTTTTGGCTTTTGCATCAGCAGCTACAGCGATGCTGCGTGTACCGATGGTCAGGTTATCGCCAGTAAATGACAGGTTATAGTTAGCAGACAATGTCAATGTACCCTGAGAGATAGCATAAGTGCCCACGTTCTCACCGGCAGCCCTGGTCAGTGC